>Ga0213920_1000058_pt1 | contig 136339 bp, 111 predicted proteins | sample McNCre1117MG_FD_161054 | JGI IMG/M metagenome (GOLD analysis project Ga0213920, IMG submission 161054) | Freshwater microbial communities from McNutts Creek, Athens, Georgia, United States - 11-17 MG | ecosystem: Environmental > Aquatic > Freshwater > Creek | place: USA: Georgia | collected...
AAATCTTTCATGGTGATCATCTCCTTCTGTCCTGCTTAAAAAAGAGCAGGAAGGTTAATCACCCTGAGTAATTTTCGGCGCGCGCTACTCAGTCAAACTGGGGAAATCTGGTCGCCCGCCAACAGCCATGTGCCCGTTTTGCAAACCAAAGCCAAATCCATCAGCTGTTTCAACCGAGGTGAACTGCAGCTTCAATTGCAAGGTAAATTGCCTTTGGTGAGTTATTGGCACGACTGGCAAATGCAAGTCAGTGATGCGCAAACGGCCATGCCGCTGGGTAACCCCACAGATTTGGTATTTGATCCAGACACGGCACGCCTGAGTTTTGAGCCCATTGAATTGGATGCGGCTTCTTACCCAGAAACCAACGAAGTTTTGGTCGACTTAAAGGCTAGATTTGGCTTTGATCCGCTCACATTCGCACCCGTTCGCATGCGGCTCCCGACCAAAGATGCAGGCCAACTCTTGCGTTCAATTGATGGGCAACGCGAGGTGATTTCAGGCGAACAAGCGCAACTGGCAATTCGCGATGCAGCCATCGCCGCTTGCGTGGAAGGCCTGTTGTTGGAGTTGCCAGACGGAAAGGTTATACGCAGCGAGCCGGCAACACCGAATCGATTAGACGTGGACTTGCGAAAAACGCCCTCTTCTGATTTGAAGCTCACTGTTCAGCAATCAGGGGGCGGCGCTGTTCCTCTCACCTTGCATGTGTTGCCGCAGCGTGCGCACATCACACGTGTTGAACATGCGCAATCCGACAGCGGTTTGACGGTGAGCGGCTCGCAGCTTGAGCGCATCGCGCGCATTGAGCTTGGCAACGTGTCGTGTTCGGCAGACGCTGCACGGCCACATGCAACGATGCCGCAAACATGGGTGATGACGTGTGATGGCGACATCAGTGACAACGCCAAATTACCAGATCAGGTCCAAGTGGTGCACCGCGATGATGAACCTGGCCCGTTGCGGGTGAGCTTGATTAAAACAGCGACAAAGCCACGCTTTGTTGTGTCTGAGCAAGCGCCCAACGCCATTGTGGTCAGCCCCTCGGCCAAAGCGCTGCAATGGGGGCTCTCCCCCACGGGCACTTACATGAGCGAGGATTCAGGCTTGAATCTGCTGCTGCAGGCGCAAGCCCCCTACTCTTTGGTGCGTGGTACTTATGTGCTGCAGCTGCGATTCAAAAATGACCCGCAAACCGACAGTCAGCCCATGAATGCATCGCTGATTGCAGACTTTGCGCACAACGAGTTACGCACACGCAACCCCGTGAACTTTGCGCAAATCGATTTGCCGAGTGTGGTGAATCCGCTGGAATACCGAATTTCTCACAACCCATCGGGCTTGAACAGCGAATGGCAAAGTCTGCCGCGCCAAGTGTTAATGTTGCCCGAATTAAAGGGGGCCAGCTGTTCACCACAGGGCGATGCGCTTTGGGTGCATGGCGCACGACTGGATTTGATTGATGCGGTGCGCGTTGGCACAGAGGCCGAGTTTCAAGATGCGCAGCTGGTGTCTTGCCCTCAAGGGTTGTGTCTGAGTTTGCCCATATCGGCAGACGAAGGCGCACTCCATTTGCGCCTACGTTGGGTTGACGATCGTTTGTTCCAGCCCAAAAATCCCGAATTGGCGCAGGCTTGCGCAAGCCCGCCACACAACTGATTCAACTATTCTTTGATCGGGTTTTGGATATACCAAGACTCAATGAATGCGCGAATGTAGAAAGCGCTTTGCTGGTGATCGCTGCGTAGCGCCAAGTCCAGCGCAGATGCATTGCCGTTGTTGAGCAAGGTCGGATCTGCCCCTTCTTCAAGCAACAACTTCACGGCCAAGGGTGGCGCCGAATAGGCGGCGAGCATCAAAGGTGTGGTGCCGTTGGCGGCTTCGCTATCGATGTAGGCCTCGTGGTCTAGCAACAAGCGCATCATTTCGCGGTGGCCGCGTGAGGCAGCGTAATGTAAGGGTGTCCATCCCGGGTGATTGACGTCTGCGCCACGCGCAATGAGCACTTTGGCCAAGTCAATTTGGTTGTTGATCGCGGCCAACATCAAGGGCGTTTCACCGAGTTGGTTGTGAACATTGACGTTAGTTTGAGGATACTTAGCCAGCAACATGGCTGACTTGGGCGATTCTGATTGGATGGCAAGAAGCAAACCTGGAGTCCCTTTTTCGCTGGGAGTATTGGGGTCAAATCCGCGCGCTAAAAGCTTTTCAATGACCGTTGGCTGGTCGAAGGTAACGGCTGAGATAAAGTCATCGTATGATCCTGCATTGGACAATGAATATCCAATAAAAACATATAGATACAAAAAATACTTAAAGTAATTTGTCATTTCAATACGGCGCTAAAAAGTTGGTCAAAATTACGGCTGGTGGCCTCGGCCACGGCTTCAACGCTCATACCCTTGATCTCGGCAATTTGCTTGGCCACAAACGGCACATAAGACGGATTATTGGTCTTGCCACGGTACGGTACGGGGGCCAAATACGGGCTATCGGTCTCAATCAAGATGCGGTCCATGGGCACAAATTGGGCAACATCGCGCAAGTCTTGCGCATTCTTGAAGGTCAAGATGCCCGAAAACGAGATGTACAGCCCCAAGTCCAAGCCCGCACGGGCCACATCTGCCGTTTCGGTGAAGCAGTGAAACACGCCCCCGGCACTGCCCGCTGAGCCGTCTTCGCCCTGCTCTTTCAAAATCGCCACGGTGTCAGCGGATGAGCTGCGCGTGTGGATAACCAAAGGCAGCTGAGTTTGTTGCGCGGCTTGGATGTGGATGCGAAAACGGTTGCGCTGCCACGCCATGTCGGCCACGGTGCGCTCGCCCAAACGGTAATAGTCGAGGCCGGTTTCGCCAATGCCCACCACTTTGGGCAGTTTGGCGCAGGTCAGCAGGTCGTCGAGCGTGGGCTCTTGCACGCCCTCGTTGTCAGGGTGTACGCCCACGGTGGCCCAAAAGTTGTCGAACTGCGTGGCCAAGCCGTGCACTTCGGGAAAGCGCTCCAGCGTGGTGCTGATGACCAAGGCGCGTGTGACATGGGCTTTGGCCATGTCGTCGCGGATGGCGTGGATGTTTTCAGCCAGCTCTGGAAAGTTCAGGTGGCAATGGGAATCGGTGAACATGGGTCTTTGAACAAAAAGGCGTTGTGTAGGCGCAAATGGATGGCGTGCAAATGAACTGCATCAAGGTGGCGGGTTTGACGTGCTTTAGTCTTTGGCGCGCAAAGCCGTTTGGGCTCTAGCGACCAAGGCTTCAAACATCAGGCCCGCGTTGTACGGGTGCTCGGAGGTGCGGGCGGCATCCATCAGGTCTTTGGACCACTGCGTGAGCGAACTGACGGTGCCCGCCGCAGGCAAATCAGCCGCCATAAAGAAGCGCGGCTCAGCGCCTGTGCGCAAAGCCAGCAAGTCGTGACAGAGTTTTTGCAGCATGGCAATGGCTTGCGTTGGCGTGGCGTCAGACACCGCACCCACATCACCACGCAACACGGCTTTGGGCAAAGCGGCCCAGTGCGCGGCTTTGAGGCCTGCATTGGCAAGGCCCAGCGCATCTTCGGGGCGGCCACCGGCGGCGCGTAGCAACACGGCGGCGTCAGCGGCGGGCACGCCTTGGCTTTGCAACCAGCTCAAAGCTTCGGCCTCAGAGGGCCAAACCATGGTGTGGGTTTGGCAGCGGCTGCGAATGGTGGGTAGCAGCTGGTGCGCGGCTTCGCTGGCCAGCACAAAGCGGCACTCACCTGGCGGCTCTTCAAGGGTTTTGAGGATGGTGTTGGCCGTCACATGGTTCATGCGCTCGGCGGGATACACAAACACCACTTTGGTGGAGCCGCCCGAGCGGGTTTGCTGGCTGAAGGCCACCATGTCGCGTGCGGCTTCGACGCGAATTTCTTTGCTGGGCTTGCGCTTTTTGTCGTCGAGGTCTTTTTGTGTTTTCTCGTCGAGGGGCCAGTTTAGCTCTAGCGCCAAGGTCTCGGGCATGAGCGTGGCTAGGTCGGCATGGGTGCGCACGTCGACGGCGTGGCAACTGCGGCATTGGTAGCAAGCGCCCTGCTTCGTGGGAGCTTCGCACAGCCAAGCACGGGCCAACTCTAGGCCCAGCGTGTATTGGCCCAAGCCCGATGGGCCTTGCAACAGCCAAGCGTGGCCGCGTCGCTCTAGCAAGCTGGTGAGCTGGCCTTGCAGCCAAGGGCTCAGCACGGGCCGGGCTTGTGGTGGGGTGGTTTCGGTCATGCGACGCTGGCGATCAATTCGCGCTCAACCAACCGCGCTGCACAAAGTGGTGGTGCAGTTGCTGCCACACGGCTTCGCGGGTTTGGGCAGCGTCTAGACGCACAAAGCGTTGTGCATCCGCATGAGCGCGGGCGGCGTAGCCGTTCGACACTTTTTGGAAGAACTCCACGGGTTGTGCCTCAAAGCGGTCGGGCACGCGGGCACCGGCTAGTCGCACGGCGGCGATGGCTGGGTCGAGTTCAAACCACACGGTCACGTCGGGTTGGCGCAGGCCACTGACAGAAGGGCTGGCGGCGTCAGCAGGAGTCGCTTGCACCCAGCTCTCGAGCTGCTGCAATACGCCCAAATCAAAGCCACGGCCACTGCCTTGGTAGGCAAAAGTGGCATCGGTGAAGCGGTCACACAGCACCACATCGCCGCGTGCCAAGGCGGGTTCAATCACGTTGTGCAGGTGGTCACGGCGGGCGGCGAAGATCAGCAGGGCTTCGGTCAGCGAATCCATCGCGTCGTGCAGCACCATCTCGCGCAGCTTCTCGGCCAAGGGCGTGCCGCCGGGCTCGCGGGTGAGCGTGACTTGGCGGCCTTGCGCTTTGAACGCAGCGGCCAAGCCATCGATGTGCGTGGACTTGCCCGCGCCGTCGATGCCCTCAAAACTGATGAACAGACCTGTTTGTGTCATAGCCCGCTATTTTGCCTGTTCGGCATGACGGCCCTCAATCACTGCCCTGCACCGTTGCCAGAATCTAAGGCTCGGCGCTGATAGCGGTTGACGGCGGCGTTGTGCTCTTCCAGCGTGGCGCTGAAGTGGCTTGTGCCATCGCCCTTGGCCACAAAGTAGAGCGCGTTGCTTGCTGCGGGCTGCACCGCAGCTTTGAGCGCGTTCCGACCAGGCATGGCAATGGGCGTGGGCGGCAGGCCTTTGCGGGTGTAGGTGTTCCAAGGGTGGTCAGTGCGCAAATCGGCACGGCGCAAGTTCCCATCGAAGCTGTCAAACATGCCGTAAATCACGGTGGGGTCGGTTTGCAGCGGCATGCCCACGGCCAAACGGTTGTGAAACACCCTGCTGATGGTGGTGCGGTCGCTTTCACGGCCCGTTTCTTTTTCGATGATGCTGGCCAAGATAAGCGCTTCGTCGATGGTTTTGATTTGAATGTCTGATTGGCGTTGACCCCAGGCGGCGGCCAGTTGCTTGGTCATGGCTTTGGCAGCGCGTTGCATCACATGCAGCTCGGACGTGCCTTTGCCGTAGGTGTAGGTGTCAGGGAAAAATCGGCCTTCGGGGGCTATGCCTGGCATGTCCAGCTTGGTCATGAGATCTTCATCGCTCAAGTCTTTGGCGTCGTGCTTGAGGCCTTCGGCTTTGGCCAGCGCAGCGCGGAATTGGCGGAACGTCCAGCCGTCAATCAGGCTGATGGCCTTGAGGCTTTCTTCGCCTCGGCTGAGTTTGCGCAGCAAATCAAGTGGCGTGTTGCCTTGGCTCAACTCGTAGCTACCCGCACGCAGTTTGCGCGACTGGCCACTGACACGGAAAAATGCATACAGCACCACAGGCTGCACATCCACGCCTGCATCGGCCACGGCTTGGGCAATGTCGCGCACGGGGGTTTGTGGCTCGATCGACAAATCAACTGTGGGTGTTGGCAGCGACATGGGCGTCAACACCCACCAGCCTGATAAGGCCACCAGCAACAGCGCCAGACTCAACACCGTCCAAAAGATTCGCTTGATGAGCCGCATCACAACCCTATGTCCAATCACGTTAATCAAGTGGGCATGATAATTCACCCATGTCTTTGAACACCTTTTCACCCTCAATGCCCTTGAACGGCATCGCTCCTCTGCCCCATCTCGGCATCATCCGCGCGGCGGGGCCAGACGCCGCCAATTTTTTGCACAACCAACTCACCAACGACGTGCTGTTGATGAAAGAAGGCCAATGTCGCCTCGCTGCGTTTTGCAACGCCAAGGGCCGCATGCAAGCGAGCTTTGTGGTGTACAAACGTTCCGCCGAAGACATATTGTTGATTTGCCGCAAAGACCTGGTGGCCCAAACCGTCAAGCGCTTGTCGATGTTTGTGATGCGCGCCAAAGCCAAACTGAGCGATGCGACGGATGAGTTTCAGCTGCTGGGTTTGGCGGGTGAAGCCGCGGTTCAAGCTTTGAGCGCCGCCACCGCCGCCTCTGCTGCAGCGTTGACTGTTGAGCCTTGGCAGCGCCACGCAGCAGGCGCTGCGGATGTGCTCACCCTCTATCCAGCTCTAGGCCAACCCCGTGCTTTGTGGCTGGCCCCCAAAGATGTGGCGGCACCTGCCGGAGTGGCCCTCAGCGCCGAGCTGTGGCAAGTGGGCGAAGTCATGAGCGGTATTGCGTGGGTTGAGCTGGCCACCTTTGAAGCCTTTGTGCCGCAAATGCTCAACTATGAATCGGTGGATGGCGTGAACTTCAAAAAAGGCTGCTACCCAGGCCAAGAAGTGGTGGCCCGCAGCCAGTTCCGTGGCACCCTCAAGCGTCGCGCTTTCATTGTGCAAAGCGCAGTGCCGATGACGGCGGGTCAAGAAGTGTTTTCAAGCTTAGATGCCACGCAGCCCTGCGGTTTGGTGGCACAGGCTGCGCATGAGGGTGCAGGCGATGGTGGTGGCCATGTGGCAGTGGTTGAGCTGCAACTGAGTGCGACTGAAAACAGCCGCTTGCATTTGGGAGCAGCAGATGGCCCTGTGCTGAACCTTCTGCCGCTGCCGTATGCGTTGCGCGACGATATTTGATTAGAAGCGCACCCCAGCCTTCAAACCATAACTGGAAGTTTCGCCCGTGCGGTCATATTCAGCGGACAGATTGAACATCAACACGTTCCAGCTCACGCCAACAAATGATTTGGTTTGGCTGAAACTTTCGTTGCTCAAACCGGCAACGCCGTTTGCTTTAGCTTTTGAATAAACCGTTCCCAGGCCAGCGTACGGGGTTAAACCCAAAAACCCTTTAGAAATCAGCAACTCAACACCGGTGTTGCTCAAATCCATTTGAGACACACCACCCATGCGGCTGTGGCTAGCACGCAAGGCCACGGCCGGCAACACAGCGTTGCCATTAATCAGCGCGTATTTCAAATGAACGCCAGAAACGGTCACATTGGTCGTTGGCACTTTAGACACAAAGCCACCCAAGTCAAAACCACCGGGCAAACCTTTGGTCGCCGACACTTTGGTTTGCACCAATTGATCAACGCTGCTGCCGGTCACCTTATTCCAAGCTGCACCAGCTTGAGTTTGTGTCAAGGTGGCAGAACCGCTGATATCGAAACCAGATAAGCCCAAAGGGGCTGCAGGCTCGGTGGCTTTGGTGCTAGTCGCCGCGGCCAAATCTTTGCTCAGAGCCAAAAATTCGCTTTGATTGATTGCGCCAAAATTGCTCAAATCACCCGCTAAAGAAGGGGTGCACACCCCTACTGAGGTGGTCAATGCCAGGGCCAAAGTTAACAAATTAGGCGTGGTTTTCATGCTGAACATTCCTTTCAATTTTCATTACCCAGATTGTCACATGCCGTGTCAGCATGGCATCAAAAAGCACTACCCACAGACAGCTTTAACTGCATCTCCACATGCGGTATTCCGACTTCATCAAACGGCTCGCCCACCACGCTAAACCCGTGAGCAGCATAAAAACCTTCTGCCGTGCGTTGCGCGCTCAGGCGCACTTCTTTGTTGCCACGTCGTTTGGCTTCTAGCAGCAGTGCTTGCAGCAAGCGATCGCCATAGCCACGACCGCGTACCTCACGCAACACCGCCATACGGCCAACTTTGGCCATATTGACTGTGGGTTGCAACAAACGGGCGTTGCCCAGTGGCTGGCCATTGGCGTCAAACAGCACGGCATGCAGCGCTGTGGCGTCATCGGCATCCCATTCGTCTTCGGGTGCAATGCCCTGCTCTTGCACAAACACAGCGGTACGCACCGCTTGTGCAGCGTTTTGCATGGCAGGCCAATCGCCAATTTCGATGTAAGTCATCCGTTGCGCGTCACACACCAAATGCGTGCCGCAATGCACGCGCAGCATCCATGTGCGCAGTCAATGCTTGGGGAATGACGCGGCCCATTTGAATGAAGCTGTGCACCACGCCTTTGTAAATTTCTAAGTCCACAGGCACACCGCTCAAGCGCAGGTGGTCGGCATAGGCCACGCCTTCGTCCACCAGCGGGTCGCACTCGGCCAAGCCTAGCCACGCGGGGGCGACGTCCGTCACATCGGCCAACAAGGGCGAAAAGCGTGGGTCGTGGCGGTTTGCGGCGTTGGGCATGTAGTGGCTGTAGAAGTACTCGATGCTGGCTTTCTCCAGCAAAAAGCCTTTTTCAAACGTGTGGGCAGATGCCATGTGTTCGGGCGAGCAGCCGGGGTAGAACATGAGCTGTAGTGCCAGCGCAATGCCGGCGTCACGCGCGGCAATCGCTGTGGCTGCCGTCAGCGTGCCGCCTGCGCTGTCGCCACCAATGGCGATGCGTGTGGCGTCCAACCCTAGGCTGGTGGCGTTGGTGACCAGCCATTGCAGTGCATCCAACGCATCGTTGTGCGCAGTGGGGAATGTGTGTTCAGGTGCTAAGCGATAGTCCAGCGACACCACCGCGCAGTGGCCAAGGTGGGCCAAGTGCTTGCACAGCGCTTCGTGGGTTTCGGGGCTGCCTACCGTAAAGCCGCCACCATGAAAGTACAGCAGCACGGGTAGGTTGGGTTTGGCGTGTTCGGCCCACAGCTTGGCGCGCAGTGTTGCGCCATCGCGTGTGGGAATGTGCAGCGTGTCGTCACGCGCCATTTTTTGTGCGTTCACTTCCAGCACGCCCGCACCCAAGGCATAGGCTTGCTTGGCTTGATCGGGCGTGAGCATCGCCATCGGTGGGCGGCCTGCTTTGGCAATGGCGTGCAGCACATCGCGCATGGCGGGGGTCAACAGGCTTTGCGGGTTACGTGAGTGACTCATCTGGGGCGCCTGCTTAATCAACGTGCCAAGGGATTGGGCGTTGCTTCGGCCACTTTGACCAACAGGTTTTTGTCGGTGTGGTGAAACAACTCGGCTTGGCCTTGAATCTTCAGCACCGTGTCTTCCTCGTAACCCCATGTGCCGTCATCGTTGATTTGCACCTTGATGCGAAACTCGACCGTCTTAAAGGCATGGTCTAAAAACGGCGACGAACGCACGCCAAAGTGTGGGTCTACCTCGGTGGCGGATACCTCAAATGTTTTGTCGTCCGCATGGGCCTTGCCGTGCGCCATGACCACCATGCCGCGCGGAATGGTGACGGTGTGAATCACCTCGCCCGTGGCGGGCTCCCACAGCCAGTAGCCCACTTGCTCGTGGTAGGTCTTGACTTGATCCGGCTTGGTGATGTGGGTGTGATAACGCAAGCCATACAACAGCTGTGGGCCGTTGGTTTGTGGGTCAATCGGCTGCAATTCAATGCGTTCAACATAGGCCTGCTTCTTTGGCCCCTCGGCTTTGGGCTTCACGTCCATACCGCGTTGGCCTTCCCACACACCCGCCATGGCGCGCAAGGGGCCTAAGTTGGCCAGCGTGTTGACATGAATGGGATGGGGTTCGGTGTAAATGTCTTTGGCAAATTGGGTCATGTGCTTTTCTTCAATGAAGGTCAGATGTAAAAACTTGAATTTATCAAATTGCGGTGCGACGTTTGGGCGCGTTCTTGGCCGCACGTCCACGTAGCGCAGCCTCAAATGCCATACGCCCCCAAAACACAGCTTGCTCGTGATCGTCCAACACCGCCTCGGGCGCCGACCAGTAAGACAGCTTCACCGCCTTGCCGCGCTGCATGTAGGTAAACGGCTCGCACCCTTCAGCCTCAAACTGCGCCACGTTGTGCGCATCGGTCTTCAAATACAAGCGCCCTGCGGCGTACAGACCAAACATCAAGCCATCGTGATAAATGCCCCAGCCGCCAAACATGCGGCGGGCGCGAATGGGGCCGAATGCGTCAAAGACTTCGTGCAGGTAGTCGATGGATTCGTTCATGCGGGGTTAGCGGCGCGTGTTCGGCAACACCGCTTAAAGCGGATGCAAAACCGCTGAGTTGGGAGCGACCAGCCATTCTGAAAACTCCTGCGCCAACTGCGCACTCGCTCGCACCGCCTCTTTCCAAACCTTCACCCTACCCTCAAAGTCTGAGGCATAGGTCACAAAGTCACTGCGGTCTGGCAGCTTGCCATTGGGCAAGGTTTTGACCCACTCGGGGTTGGGGGCTAAGACGATGGTGTTGTCTAAAAACGGGGTGGATTTGTGTCGCCACTTCAGCGCTTTGTCGAGCCAGCCAGGGACCACTGCTTGTTGAAAATGTGGATAAAGCACCAAGCCTTTGTAGTTGAGATGCAAGTGGTAGTCGGTGATGCCGCCATCCCAATACGCGCCCGTGGGTGCATCGGGGATGTCATGCACGGCTTGCAGCACAAACGGGATGGAGCAACTGGCTTGCAGCGCGGCCATGAAGTTGCGCTCGTTCAGCGCCATGTGTTGAGTGGCAAAGTCGGTCATATCAAACGGCAACTCGCCACGGCTGGAAAACACCACGCGTTCTAGCCACGCACCCATGGCTTTGCGCTGCACGGCGTTGCACAGATAAGCACCTGCGTACCCCAAGGGCGTGAGCAGCGGGTGCTCGTGGTGCAAGATGTGTTTGCCTCGCGAGGTCACCACATGCAGGCGATAGCGCGGGTTGCTGAGTACTTCGCTCACATGGCCGCCATAGAAGGCTTGCAGAGTTTGGCTGAACTCCTCACTCACTTGGCTTGCGCTCGGGCGTTTTTGGCCCTCGGGCACTTTGTAGTCTTGGTAGATGTAGTCGTGCGACAGGCGATCAAAGCCTTGCACGGGCTTGTCCAAACACGCCGTGGCCATGCGCCACGCGCCGATGGATGCACCCACCAAGTCGATGGGCTGCGTGCTTTGCGGCAACCACTCACCAAACAAAAAACGGTCCAACGGGCCGAGGATCAATCCCTTGGGACCACCCGCCGCAGCGGGGATGACGCCAATGTGCTCAGGCTTCAAGCCATTGGCCTTGATGTGGGCCAAGGCTTTGGGGCCAGCGTAGATGTGGAGGGCTTTCAACCGCAGCCTTACTTTTTCAAACCCTGCAGCTTGGCAAAAGCGCTGGCCATGGCCGATCCCGCCGCCGCTTGCGGTGGCGCGGTGTAGCCACTGCTGTAGTTGCCACCACCGCCTGCCCCGCCTCTTTGGCGATTATCGCGGCCCGCGTGTTCAAAGCGGTTATCGCGTGGGCCATCGCGTTTAGCAGGCGCACCATCAAGCTTCATGGTCAAGCTGATGCGTTTGCGAGCCACGTCCACTTCCAGCACTTTCACCTTGATGATGTCGCCGGTCTTCACCACTTCGCGCGCATCGGTGATGAACTTGTTGCTGAGTTGGCTGACGTGAATCAAGCCGTCTTGGTGCACGCCCAAGTCGACAAACGCGCCAAAGGCGGCAACGTTGCTGACGGTGCCTTCGAGCACCATGTCGACCTTCAGGTCTTTGATGTCTTCCACACCGTCTTGCAGCTTGGCCACTTTAAAGTCGGGGCGCGGGTCGCGGCCTGGCTTTTCGAGTTCGCTCAAGATGTCTTTGACGGTGATGACGCCCACGGTGTCGTTGGCAAACAGCTCGGGGCGCAAGGTTTTGAGCATGTCAGCGCGGCCCATCAACTCCGCCACGGGCTTGCCGGTTTGCGCCATGATGCGCTCGACCACGGGGTAGGTTTCGGGGTGAACCGCGGTCATGTCGAGCGGGTTGTCGCCACCTCTGATGCGCAAGAAACCTGCGCTTTGTTCAAACGTTTTGGCACCAAGGCCCGTGACTTTGAGCAACTGTTGGCGGTTGGCAAATGCGCCATTGGCTTCGCGCCAACGCACCACAGCTTTGGCAGTGGTGGTGCTCAAGCCCGACACACGCGTGAGCAACGGCACGCTGGCCGTGTTGAGGTCCACGCCTACTTTGTTCACACAGTCTTCCACCACGGCTTCGAGGGTGCGGGCGAGTTCGCTTTGGTTCACATCGTGTTGGTACTGGCCCACGCCGATGGATTTGGGGTCGATCTTCACCAACTCAGCCAAGGGGTCTTGCAAGCGGCGCGCAATGCTGGCGGCGCCGCGCAGGCTCACGTCTACATCGGGCATTTCGTTGCTGGCGTATTCACTGGCGCTGTAGACCGATGCGCCGGCTTCGCTGACCACCACTTTGTCGATGGTTTTTGACGCGTCGTGTTTGGCCTCAGCATGCTTCGACATGAGCTTGATCAGCTCACCCGCTAGTTTGTCAGTTTCGCGGCTGGCTGTGCCGTTGCCAATGGCAATCAGGTTCACGCCGTGTTTCTCGGCCAACTTGGCCAAGGTGTAGAGCGAGCCGTCCCAATCTTTGCGGGGCTCGTGTGGATAAACGGTCGATGTTTCTACCAACTTGCCCGTGGCGTCGACCACAGCCACTTTCACGCCAGTGCGAATGCCTGGGTCGAGGCCCATCACCACGCGTGGGCCCGCAGGTGCGGCCAGCAGCAAGTCGCGCAAGTTGTCGGCAAACACTTTGATGGCCACCTTCTCGGCTTCTTCACGCAGGCGGGTGAACAGGTCGCGCTCGGTGGACAGGCTCAGCTTCACGCGCCACGTCCACGCTACGCATTTGCGAATCAGGTCGTCCCCTGCCCTGCTGGAATGGCTCCAGCCGAGGTGCAAAGCAATCTTGCCTTCGGCCAAGCTGGGCTTACCGGGTTCGGGCTCAACGGGAAGAACCAATTTAGCATTGAGCATTTCCAGCGCACGGCCACGGAACACGGCCAAGGCGCGGTGCGATGGCACGCGGCCAATAGGTTCGTCGTAATCAAAGTAGTCGCGAAACTTCGCCACGTCGGGGTTGTTTTCGTCTTTGCCAGCGGCGAGCTTGCTGCGGAACAAGCCTTCGGCCCACAGCCATTCGCGCAAGCTTTGAATCAGCGCAGCGTCTTCGGCCCATCGCTCGCTCAATAAATCGCGCACACCGTCCAGCACAGCGGTCACGGTGGTGAAGTCGGCTCCCTCGATTTTTCCTGCGGGAAGGATGAAGGCTTCGGCTTCCACATTGGGGTTGAGCGTCGGGTCGGCAAACAGCTTGTCGGCCAGCGGCTCCAAGCCCGCTTCTTTGGCAATCATGCCCTTAGTGCGGCGCTTGGGCTTAAACGGCAAATAAATGTCTTCCAGCTCTTGCTTGGTCGGCGCAGCTTCGATGGCGGCCAGCAATTCAGGCGTGAGCTTGCCTTGTTCTTGAATGCTTTTGATCACAGCAGCGCGGCGGTCGGTCAGCTCGCGCAGGTAGCTCAGGCGCGCTTCGAGTTCGCGCAGCTGAATGTCGTCCAAGCCGCCCGTGACTTCTTTGCGGTAACGGGCAATAAACGGTACGGTGGCGCCACCGTCAAGGAGCTCAACGGCAGAACGTACTTGGGCTTCAGAGATCTTGATTTCGTCCGCGAGTTGGCGGGTAATTTTTTGCATGTTTTCAGTCAGTCGAATTCGCTAAAGCGGGCAATTTTGCCTTAGCTAAGAACAGCTCTGAAAAACTAACTTCTCAGACGTTACCTAGGTTGTGGTAGGCGTTTTTTAGACGAAAAAAGGGGTTGTGGTATGCCAAGGCGGCGCCATTCGTCGCGCAGCGATGTAAGCCGTCTTGGCATACCGCAACCCCGAAGCCAACGAGGGGAAATTAAATGCCAACAAACTCAGTCGGTAGACACCTCATGCAACTCACTAGGCGCACCATCACGATTGACATACTTAAAGGTAGCCGTGGCATGCGCACACACATTGCCCTGCGCATCCAACAACGTGCCTTCACAAAACGCCATGCTGCCCGTGCGGTGCATCAGTCGGCCTTTACCTGTGAGCTCACCTTTGGCGGGCTGCATGAAAGACGTTTTCATCTCGATGGTGACCACGCCCATACCTCGGTCCACACTGCGTGCGGCAGTGGCGAGGGTGACGTCTAAGAATGTCATCACTGCGCCACCATGCGTCACGTTGAACGAATTCATGTGCTCAGGTTCTGGCGTGTAACGCAGCTCCGAGTAACCATCGTCAAAGAACACCATCTCGAAACCCAGATGATCGACAAACGGGATGTAAGCGCCAAAGCTTTCTTGCATGATGTTCTCCTTGATGTTTTACAGAACTTCGAAGATACCAGCTGCGCCCATGCCGCCGCCAATGCACATGGTCACGCACACACGTTTGGCGCCACGGCGTTTGCCTTCAATCAGGGCGTGGCCTGTCAAGCGTTGGCCGCTCACGCCATAGGGATGGCCCAAGGCAATCGCGCCGCCGTTGACGTTGAGGCGCTCATCAGGAATGCCCAGTTTGTCGCGGCAGTACAGCACTTGCACGGCAAAGGCTTCGTTCAGTTCCCACAGGTCAATGTCGCCCACGCTCAGGCCCAATCGCTTGAGCACTTTGGGAATGGCATACACAGGTCCAATGCCCATTTCGTCTGGCTCGCAGCCGGCCACGGCAAAACCGAGGAAGCGGCCCAAAGGTTTCAAGCCGCGTTTGCTGGCGAGTTCTTCGCTCATCACCACGCAAGCGCCTGCGCCGTCTGAAAACTGGCTGGCGTTGCCTGCTGTGATCAAACCACCGGGCATGGCGGACTTCAGGTTGCTCAAAGCCTCCACGGTGGTGCCATCACGTGTGCCTTCGTCTTTGCTCACGGTGACTTGTTTGGTCATCAAGCCCATCACCTTGTCGGCAATGCCTGCTTTGACGGTAATGGCGGCGATTTCGGCATCAAACAGACCCGCAGACTGCGCAGCAAAAGCGCGTTGTTGGCTGCGTGCGCCGTATTCATCCATAGCTTCGCGGCCAATGTTGTATTTCTTGGCCACGTGTTCAGCGGTTTGCAGCATGTTCCAGTAGATCTCGGGCTTCTTTTTGTTGAGCGCCAAGTCCATTAGCATGTGTTGGTTGATCTCTTGTTGCACACAGGAGATGCTTTCCACACCACCGGCCACATACACATCGCCCTCGCCCGCAATGATGCGTTGCGCGGCAGAAGCAATGGCTTGCAAGCCAGAGGAGCAAAAACGGTTGAGGGTCATGCCCGACACCGACACCGGGCAATCGGCCATGAGCGCAATTTGGCGCGCAATGTTGGTGCCGGTGGCACCTTCGGGCAATGCGCAGCCCATGATGACGTCATCCACTTCGGCGGCTTCAATCCCGGCGCGTGCAATGGCGTGTTTGACCGCATGGCCGCCCAAGGTGGCGCCGTGGGTCATGTTGAAAGAGCCCTTCCAGCTTTTGGCAAGCGGTGTGCGGGCGGTAGAGACAATGACAGCGTGGGTCATAGGGTTTCCTTAATTCTGTTTTCAGTTGAAGGTCTTGCCTTCGGCGGCGAGCTTGGCGAGCAACGGGGCTGGTTTCCAAAACTCGGCGTCATCGTGTGGGTTGGTGGCAAAGCGCTGCATGGCTTGCACCACGTTAAAGAGGCCCAGCTCATCGGCGTAGTTCATGGGGCCGCCACGGTAGATGGGGAATCCGTAGCCGCTGATGTAGACCATGTCGATGTCGCTGGCCTTGCTGGCAATGCCTTCTTCCAAGATGTGTGCAGCTTCGTTGACCAAAGCAAAGTTCAAGCGCTGCACGATTTCTTCATCGCTGATTTTGCGTGGCTTGATGCCCAACTCTTCGCGGTGTTTGGCAACCATGGCCTCCACGTCTTTGTTGGGAATGGCATCACGTTTGCCTGGCTTGTAGTCGTACCAACCTGCGCCTGTTTTTTGGCCAAAGCGGCCTTGTTCGCACAACAGGTCAGCTGTTTTGCTGTAACGACGCGTGGGGTTTTCTGCGTATTGACGTTTGCGAATGGCCCAACCAATGTCGTTGCCTGCCAAATCGCCCATGCGGAACGGGCCCATGGCCCAGCCAAATTTCTCAATGGCGCGGTCTACCTGCGCGGGGGTGCAACCTTCGTCGAGCAAGAAGCCGGCTTGGCGGCCGTATTGGTCAATCATGCGGTTGCCAATGAAGCCATCGCACACGCCTGAGAGCACGGCAATTTTTTTGATTTTTTTGGCCACGTCCATCACGGTGGCCAGCACGTCTTTGGCGGTGTCTTTGCCACGCACCACTTCGAGCAGCTTCATCACGTTGGCAGGGCTGAAAAAGTGCAAGCCCACCACGTCTTGTGGACGCTTGGTGAAGTGGGCAATTTTGTTGAGGTCCAGGGTCGAAGTGTTGGACGCCAAAATCGCGCCCGGCTTCATCACCGCATCGAGCTGTTTGAACACGGCTTCTTTGACGCCCATCTCTTCAAACACCGCTTCAATGACGAGGTCGGCATCTTTGATGTCGTCGTAGCTCAGTGTGGTGCTGAGCAGCGCCATGGTCTTGGCGTATTTGTCTTCTTTCAGCTTGCCTTTTTTGACACGGTCTTCGTAGTTTTTCTTGATTGTGGTCACGCCGCGGTCCAAAGCTTCTTGCTTGGTTTCAATCATCTTGACCGCAATGCCTGCGTTCAAGAAATTCATGGCAATGCCGCCGCCCATGGTGCCCGCACCAATGACGGCCACCAGTTTGATGTCACGCACAGGCGTGTCGCTGGGTACATCGGCAATCTTGCTGGCGGCGCGTTGCGCACCAAACAAATGGCGCAAGGCGCGGCTCTCGGGCGTCCACATGAGGTTGATGAACTGCTCGCGCTCGAACATCATGCCGTCGTCAAACTTCTTTTTAGTGGCCATTTCCACCGCGTCCACCGCCTTGGGTGGTGCGGGGTAGTTTTTGGCCATGCCTTTGACCATGTTGCGGGCGAACTGAAAGTACGCATCGCCCATGGGGTGTTTGCAAGGCAAGTCGCGCACTTTGGGCAGTGGGCGCACATCTGCAATTTCACGGGCGTAGGCCAGGGCTTCGTCCATCAGGCTTTGGGGCGACGTGGCCATTTGGTCAAACAGCTTTTGGCCTGGCAGCATGCCCAGCATGTCACTCTTGATCGCTTCGCCGCTCACAATCATATTCAACGCAGGCTCCACACCCAAGGCGCGAGGCAAACGTTGCGTGCCGCCTGCGCCGGGAATGAGGCCGAGCTTGACTTCGGGCATGCTGATGCTGGTGCCCGGTGCGCAAATGCGGTAGTGGCAACCCAATGCCAGCTCAAGGCCGCCGCCCATCGCCACCGTGTGCATGGCAGCCACCACAGGCTTGCTGCAGTTTTCCACGCAAGAGATCACGCTGAGCAAGTTAGGTTCTTGAAAGGCTTTGGGCGAGCCAAACTCACGCACATCTGCACCGCCCGAAAACGCTTTGCCGTGGCCAGTGATGACCACCGCTTTCACAGCCGCATCCGCTTGGGCTTGGGCAATGCCCGCCACCACGGCGCGGCGGGTTTCTAGCCCCATGCCGTTGACGGGCGGGTTGTTTAAGGTGATCACGGCCACATCGCCGTGAACTTGGTAGTCTGCACTCATTGCATTTCCTTATGAAAACTAATCGGGTTGGTTAAGCGGTGGGCAGCTTGTAGTCTTTGAGCTGCTCGCGTAATTTGGTTTTGAGCATCTTGCCCGTGGCCCCAATTGGGATGGCATCCACAAACACCACATCGTCTGGGATTTGCCACTTGGCTGTCTTGCCTTCGTAGAAAGCCAACAGCTCTTCGCGGCTCACTTGTGCGTCTGGCTTTTTCACCACCGCCACGATGGGACGTTCGTCCCATTTAGGATGTGCCACGCCAATGCAAGCGGCCATCGCGACAGCGGGGTGCGCCACGGCGATGTTTTCAATGTCAATCGAGCTGATCCACTCGCCGCCAGACTTGATGACGTCTTTGCTGCGGTCGGTGATTTGCATGAAGCCATCGGCGTCGATGGTGGCCACGTCACCTGTTGGGAACCAGTCATGCCCGTCGTTGTCTTTGACCAGCGGGTTGCCCTCTCCTTTGTAGTAGTTGGCCACCACCCAAGGGCCTCGCACCAACAAATCGCCATAGGCTTTGCCGTCATGCGGTTGCTCATCGCCGGCATCGTTGATGATCTTCATATCTACGCCGTAGATCGCACGACCTTGTTTGAGCAGTACCTTCATTTGCTCGTCTTTGGACAGCTTGAGGTGCTTGTTTTTCAAGGTGCACAAAGTGCCCAAGGGGCTGAGTTCGGTCATGCCCCATGCATGCAACACGTCCACACCGTAGTCGTCGCGGAAGGCATCAATCATGGCGGGTGGGCAAGCCGAGCCACCAATCACGGTGCGCTTCAAGGTTGAAAACTTCAAGCCATTGGGCTTCATGTAGGTCAGCAACATTTGCCACACAGTGGGGACACCGGCAGCATAGGTGACGCCCTCGTTCTCAATCATCTCGTAGACCGACTTGCCGTCCATCCCAGGACCTGGGAACACCAACTTAGCGCCCGTCAATGCCGCGCTGTAGGGAATGCCCCATGCATTGACGTGGAACATGGGCACCACAGGCAAGATGGCGTCGCGGGCCGAGATGCACATCACATCGGGCAAGGCCGCAGCATAGGCATGCAAGGTGGTGGAGCGGTGGCTGTACAGGGCTGCCTTGGGGTTGCCCGTGGTACCGCTGGTGTAACACATGCTCGAAGCCGTGTTTTCGTCAAACACGGGCCATTTGTAGCTGGGGCTTTGGCTGCCCATCCACGCTTCGTAGCTGATCAGGTTCGGTATGCCACTGTCGGCTGGCATTTTGTCGGCATCACACATGGCCACCCATTGTTTGACTGATGCGCATTTGCTGTGCACGGCTTGGATGATGGGCAAGAACGTCATATCAAAGCACAGCACTTGGTCTTCAGCGTGGTTGGCAATCCAAGCAATCTGCTCTGGGTGCAAGCGCGGGTTGATGGTGTGCAGCACACGGCCAGAGCCGCTGACGCCAAAGTACAGCTCTAGGTGACGGTAGCCGTTCCAAGCAATGGTGGCCACGCGGTCGCTGAAACCCAGCTTCATGCCGTCGAGTGCATTGGCCACTTGGCGTGAGCGGCGCGCCACGTCCGACCAGGTGTAACGGTGTATGTCGCCCTCGACGCGGCGTGACACCACTTCGCCATCGCCGTGGTGTTTGTCTGCAAACTCAATCAGGTTTGAGATGAGCAGGGGTTGGTCTTGCATTAGTCCAAGCATGGTGCCTCCTTGTTTCTTAATTTTTTCGCACGATCGTGCTTTTTTATCTATTGTGCCAATTCTTTTGTGAATTTAAGGAAAGCCCACAAAAAACGAGCCTATGGATAACCCGACACAATGACCGGCATGTTTGAACGCTCCACCGCCTCGTCTGCCACCTTGCCGTGGCTCATTGCACCAGATGCCGGCTTGGCTGCACTTGGTTGCGCATTTGCCACGCCTACACAGGCTACGCCTTTGCCTGCCGCACATTGGGTGGGTTGCAACGACGCCTTACGTGCCGAGCTGGATTTGCCAAAAGACTTGTGGCAAGACCAAACTGCACTGGACGCATTAACGGGCAACCTCGTGCCCCACCACTTAAACACGTATGCCAGTGTTTACAGCGGTCACCAATTTGGCCAATGGGCAGGCCAGCTGGGCGATGGCCGTGCGTTGAATCTTGGCGCGATCAAAACGCCTGCGGGCCTGCAAGAGCTGCAGCTCAAGGGCGCAGGCCCTACGCCTTACTCTAGGCGAGGCGATGGTCGTGCGGTATTGAGATCAAGCATTCGTGAATTTTTGGCCAGCGAAGCGATGCATGGTTTGGGTATTCCCACCACGCGAGCCTTGTGCGTCACAGGCTCACCCGCCCATGTGCGACGTGAAGAGATAGAAACTGCCGCTGTGGTCACCCGCGCGGCTCCTAGCTTTGTGCGATTTGGACACTTTGAGCATTTCGCATCGAACGGGCAAATCGACGAGCTGCGAGCCTTGGCCGATCATGTGGTGACAACACATTTCCCCGATCTACAAGATAAGCAAGGCGCTGATCGCTACACCGCTTTGTTACACGAGGTCACTCAGCGTACGGCCGCGTTAATGGCGCAATGGCAAGCTGTAGGCTTTTGCCACGGTGTGATGAACACAGACAACATGAGCGTGCTAGGGCTGACACTTGACTACGGCCCCTTCCAGTTTTTGGATGGTTTTGATGCCAACCACATTTGTAACCATTCCGATTACCAAGGCCGATATGCGTATGCACGCCAACCGCAAATGGCGTATTGGAATTTGTTTTGCCTAGGCCAAGCCTTGATGCCTCTCATAGACGAACAAGCGCCTGCGTTGGCCGCGTTAGAGAGTTACAAAGTGAGCTTTCCCATAGCCATAGACCAACGCATGCGCGACAAACTGGGTCTGAGCGGCACACACGCGGGAGACCGCGGCTTGGTAGAAGGCCTACTGCAAGCCATGCAGCAAGACCATGTGGACTACACCGTTTTTTGGCGTCGATTGAGTGTGGCTGTACGTGAATCTGTTCACAGCGGGCGTGCTTTTGAGCCTGTTCGCGACCTGTTCATGCACCGCGAGGTGTTTGATGTGTGGTGTGTTCGCTACCTAGCCCGCTTAGGTTCAGCCAAGCGCCAAGCCACAGGCGAGGCCATGCTGCGCACCAACCCCAAATACATTTTGCGTAACCACTTGGGCGAGCTGGCCATTCGCCAAGCCAAAACCGGCAACTTTGCGATGGTGCAAGATCTGCTGCAGGTGCTGCACGAGCCTTTTGACGAACACCCCAACTACGAAGCTTGGGCTGGCCTTGCGCCAGAATGGGCCTCATCTATTGAAATTAGCTGCTCATCATGACGATTCAAAAAACCGAACAAGAATGGCGCGAATTACTCGCAGCCAAACACGCAGAACCCCTGGCCTTTGAGGTCACGCGCAAAGCGGCCACCGAGCGCCCGTTCACAGGCAAATACGAGGACCACTGGAAAGACGGCAGCTACCACTGCATGTGCTGCGGCGCCAAACTGTTTGAATCCGACACCAAGTTTGACGCTGGCTGCGGCTGGCCCAGCTTTCACACAGCAGCCAGTGAAGATGCCATCACCGAGCACCGCGATACCAGTCACGGCATGACACGCGTAGAAACCGTGTGCAGTCAATGCGGCGCACACTTGGGCCATGTGTTCAATGACGGCCCCGCGCCCACCGGCTTGCGCTATTGCATGAACTCAGCTTCGTTAGACTTCGTGTCTAACCAATAAAGTGTTTATGAAATTACTGCTCGATTTTTTCCCCATCATTCTGTTCTTCATCACATTTAAAACGTGGGGCATCATGGCGGCCACCGCGGTGGCCATTGCTGCCACGTTGCTGCAAATTGGCTATCTGTGGCGCAAAAACGGTTTTGTAGAGCCCATGCAATGGGTCAGCCTTGGTGTCATCGTGGTGTTTGGCGGCGCCACGTTGCTTACCCAAGATGAAACGTTCATTAAATGGAAGCCCACGGTGCTTTATTGGCTGATGGGCAGCGCGTTGTGGGGCGGCTACTACGTGTTCAAACGCAACTTTTTGAAACAGCTCATAGGGGCGCAAGTGGTGTTACCTGAGCACGCTTGGGGGGTGTTGCTACACAGCTGGGCCTGTTTCTTTGCCGTCATGGGTTGTATCAACTTGTGGGTCGCGAACAACTACGACATCGACACCTGGGTGAACTTCAAACTCTTTGGCGGTTTAGGCCTCATGCTGGTGTTTGTGGTGGCCCAAGGTGTCTACATGAGCCGCTTTATCAAAGAGCCGCCTGAGGATCAAGCGTGAATATCAGTTCACAAGCGCTAACGCAGCGATTGCAAGAGCGTTTAAATCCCATTTTTGTGGAGGTTTTAGACGAAAGTGCAGCGCATGCTGGGCACGCTGGAGCCAATGACAGTGGCTTTGGCACACACTTTCGTGTCCGCATCCAAAGCGAGATCTTTACAGGTAAAACGCGTATTTCGCGCCACCGCCTTGTGTATGATGCATTGCAAGAATATATCGATCAAGGCTTGCATGCCTTGGCGATTGAAGTCCTAGAAAACCATTGAGACCTGATATGACAAAGAAAATGATTTGGACCACCGTTGCAACCGCTGTGTTCGCCACGTTGAGCATCAGCGCTTCTGCGCAAAACATCGCCATCGTCAACGGCAAGGCCGTACCGACCAGCCGTGCTGAAGCACTCAAGCAACAAGTGGCTCGCTCGGGTCGCCCGATCACTCCAGAGGTGGAAGGCCAAATCAAAGAAGAAGTTATCGCTCGTGAAATCTTCATGCAAGAAGCCCAAAAACGCGGCTTAGATGCCACCGATGACTACAAAGCTCAAATCGAGCTGGCCCGTCAAACGATTTTGATTCGCGAATTGTTCGCTGAATTCCAAAAAACATCTGCTGTGACTGATGCTGATGTGCAAGCCGAATACGACAAGTTTGCAACCGCAAATGGTGGCAAAGAGTACCGCGCTCGCCACATCTTGGTCGAGACCAAAGAACAAGCCGAAGCCATTCTCGCCAGCCTGAAAAAAGGCGGCAAGTTTGAAGACATCGCCAAGAAACAATCCAAAGACCCAGGCTCAGGCGCCAATGGTGGTGACCTTGATTGGGCAGCCCCCGGCAACTACGTCAAAGAATTCTCAGAAGCCATGGTGGCTCTGAAAAAAGGCGAAGTGTCTGCACCCGTGCAAAGCCAATTTGGTTTCCACATCATTCGTTTGGACGATGTGCGTGAAGCCCAATTGCCCAAGCTCGAAGATGTGAAACCACAAATCGTGCAACAAATGACACAACAACGCATGGCAGCTTTTCAACAAGAACTGCGCGCCAAAGCCAAGGTCGAGTAATTCACCTTTGCCCCATGCACACAGCGGCCTTCGGGCCGCTTTTGTTTTTCTAGATAATTCAAGCCATGTCTTTGCTCAACCACCAACTCGAACTGCTTGCCCCCGCGCGTGATGCCGACATTGGCATTGCCGCCATTCACCACGGCGCAGACGCGGTGTACATCGGCGCTCCGGCGTTTGGTGCGCGAGCCAGCGCCACCAACACGCTGCAAGACATTGAACGCTTGTGCAAAGAGGCACACCGCTTCAACAGCAAAATTTTCATCACCCTCAACACCATCTTGCGCGACGACGAGCTAGAAGACGCCCAAAAAATGGCATGGGACGTGTACCGCGCAGGCGCGGATGTGCTCATCGTGCAAGACATGGCATTTTTAGAAATGGACTTGCCGCCCATCCAGCTACACGCCAGCACGCAAACCGACATTCGCACACCTGAGAAGGCGAAGTTCATGCAAGACGTGGGCTTCTCGCAAATTGTGTTGGCGCGTGAGCTGACGTTGCCGCAAATCAAAGCCATTCACGACGTGCTGGATGCCGAGCGCTGCAACCTAGAGTTCTTTGTGCACGGCGCGCTGTGCGTGGCCTACAGCGGCCAGTGCTACATCAGCCATGCCCACACAGGCCGCAGCGCCAACCGAGGCGACTGCAGCCAAGCCTGCCGCCTGCCCTACCACGTGACCGACGCGCAAGGCCGCTTCATTGCACACGACAAGCATGTGCTCTCGATGAAAGACAACAACCAAAGTGAGAACCTCGCAGCTTTGGTGGATGCGGGTGTGCGCAGCTTCAAGATTGAAGGCCGCTACAAAGACATGGCCTATGTGAAAAACATCACCGGCCACTACCGCGTGTTGATCGACGAACTGATTGAATCGCGCCAATACTCCGCCGACCCCGAGCGCCCGCCGCTCAGCCGCGCGTCGAGTGGCAACACCACGCTGTACTTCACGCCCAACCCCGAACAAAACTTCAACCGCGAATTCACAGACTACTTTGTGCAAGGCCGCAAAGAGGACATCGGCGCGTTTGACTCGCCTAAGAACCCAGGCATTGTGTTGGGCGAAGTCATGGGCACGGGACCGAACTGGCTAGAAGTGCAGCCTTATGACAAAGCCGCCGTGCTGCACAACGGCGATGGCCTGTGCTACTACGACCTGCAAAAAGAACTGGTGGGCGTGGCCATCAACCGCGCCGAGCCCAGTCCTAAAAAAGGCGTGTGGCGTTTGTATCCGAAAGACCCCATTGAAGGCTTTCGCGACTTACGGGCCGGCATGGTCATCAACCGCAACCGCGACATGGATTGGGTGCGTGGTCTTGAGAAAAATTCCAGCGAACGCCGCATTGGTGCATGGGTGGAGTTTGCAGAAACCTCGCAAGGCTTTGTGTTCAAGCTCACAGACGAAGACGGACACACAGCCAGCGCCCCCCTGAACTGCACAAAAGAACTCGCCAAAGACACAGTACGCAACGACGCCAGCCTGCGCGAACACCTGAGCAAATTTGGCGCAACCGTGTTTGAAGTCCTCAACCTGCAAATCAACATCAGCCAGCCTTGGTTTGTGCCCGCCTCGTCGCTCAACGCGTTGCGCCGCGATGCCGTCGCTGCCCTTGAAAAAGCGCGTTTAGACGCTTACGACCGACCACAACGCGTCGCAGCTGTTGAGCCCCCCGTGAGCTACCCCGAAGACTCGCTCACCTACTTGGCCAACGTCTACAACCAAAAAGCCCACGACTTCTATGCCAAGCATGGCGTGAAAGTGATTGAAGCCGCCTACGAAAGCCACGAAGAGTTGGGTGAAGCCAGCTTGATGATCACCAAGCACTGTGTACGCTTCAGCATGAGTCTGTGTCCCAAACAAGCCAAAGGCGTCACGGGCGTGCAAGGCACGGTCAAGGCCGAGCCACTGATGCTCATCAACGGCAGCGAAAAACTCACCCTGCGCTTTGACTGCAAACCTTGCGAAATGCATGTGGTGGGCAAAATGAAAAAATCGGTGTTCAATCAGCGCGTCAAAGAGATGGCTGAGTCGCCGATCACGTTTTACAAAACGCGCCCATAAACCGCATGGCTCAGGTTCAGCTCTTCATCGGCCAAGTGCAGCCCCTGCCTGTGTCGGGACGCCCCACGGGCATGTACAAAACCCGCGTGCATGCGCCCATTGAGTTGGGCTTGAATGGATTTGCTGGCGACCACCAAGCCGACTTGCGTGTGCACGGTGGCCCAGAAAAAGCCGTACATCTCTACCCCAGCACACACTACGCCAAACTGGCGGCAAGGTTTGCCGACGCAGCCCCCTTGCTCGTGCCTGGCAGCATGGGTGAAAACATTTCAACGCCAGACCTAGATGAACACGATGTGCGCCTAGGCGATGTGTGGCAGCTGGGTGAAGCCCTCATTCAAGTGTGCCAACCGCGTAACCCGTGCTGGAAGATTGACGAGCGTTTTACGGCCGATGGCATGGCTTTGTTCATTGATCAAACGCTGCTCACAGGCTGGTATTGGCGCGTATTGCAGCCTGGCATAGTCAACCCGACCGACACCTTGCAACTACACCAAGCCGCCAGACACGCACCAACGTTACATGAGGCGATGACGCTGTGGCGAGCGCACCCGCCCCTGCTTGATCAACTATCTGAGCTCGCAGAAGTACATGGCATTGCCAAGGTGTGGCAAGACAAAATTAGGCAGCGGGTGAGTTATTTGCAGCGCAGTGGCTCAAGCGCTTAGCAGCAGATTCACCAAATATTTACCGCGAGCGTCACGGTAAATGTCAAAGTCTTTGTCAATCGACACCACATAAGCAATGCCGCGTCTTGCCGCTGTTTCGGCAATTGACGCATCCGCTAAATCCAGCGGCAAGTCGGCAAAGCGCTGGCTGATTTCCAGCACTTTAGCTAGGCTCCAGTTGTCTGGTGCATCGACCACGACCCCACCTTGTTCTACCCATGACAAGAAATCAAGCGCGGCACGGTTATGAATGCGCCGCGCCAGCAACGCACACACTTCAGTCAAAACGGGCCATGTGGTCACCAAACGAACCTGCTCATTGGCTTGAAGCCATGCCAGCACGCGTGCATGCCAGTTGTCAGCACTGTTGAACAAGGCTAACAAAGGCCCACTGTCGATGAGCGCTTCACGTGCTGATTGGGCTGCCAAATACGATGGACTGGCTTCTTCTAGGGGCAATGAGTTGCTTGCCATGTCAGTGACGCTTGCTGCCCCACGCGTCGGCCAAGTCGGCTTTGCGGTTTTGCGCCAAGTCGGCAGGCCCTTGGTAGACGCCAAAGCGGTTTTTGCCTAATTGCCAAGCTGAAAGAGTCTCGGGCTCTTTGGCTAAGTAGGCCGTCAAGGCATCGCGCATGACCTCGCTCAGGCTGCGGCCTTCTTTGGCGCAGCGCTGACGAAGTGCATTTTCTAAGTCCAAAGTGAGTTTGACAGTGGTTGTCATGGCCGACTCCATTTAGGGTAATACCTGAATTATTACCCAATCAATGTCGGTTCATCAACCCCTGTTTAACCCACCCACTTGCGCGCATTGCGCCACATCTGCATCCAAGGGCTGAATGCCTCCACGCCACCCGACGCTGCCAAATCGGTCCAGCTCATCTGCACGTTGCGGAACACGCGCTCGGGGTGCGGCATCATGGCGGTGAAGCGGCCGTCTGCTGTGGTGACCGATGTCAAACCACCAGCGCTGCCATTGGGGTTGAACGGGTAGGCTTCAGTGGCTGAACCGTGGTTGTCCACAAAGCGCATGGCTGGCAGTGCTTTGGCCGCGTTGCCACGTTGGCTGAAGTTGGCAAAACCTTCGCCGTGCGCCACTGCGATGGGCATGCGCGTACCGGCCATGCCTGCGAAGAACAGAGAGGGCGATTCCAACACTTCCACCATCGAGAGACGTGCTTCAAAGCGCTCGCTTTGGTTGGTGGTGAAGCGTGGCCAGTGTTCAGCGCCAGGGATGATGTCGGCCAGCTCGGCAAACATTTGGCAGCCGTTACACACGCCCAAACCGAAGGTGTCGGTGCGTGCAAAGAACTGCTGCATTTGCTCAGACAACACGGGGTTGAACGTGATGCTGCGTGCCCAGCCAATGCCAGCGCCCAAGGTGTCGCCATAGCTAAAGCCACCGCAGGCCACCAAGCCTTTGAAGTCTTGAAGCTTGGCGCGGCCGGTTTGCAGGTCGGTCATGTGCACGTCGTAGGCATCAAAGCCGGCTTCGGCAAAGGCATACGCCATCTCGACGTGTGAGTTGACGCCCTGCTCGCGCAGCACGGCCACTTTGGGTTTGGCGGCCACGTTGATGAATGGGGCTGCCACGTTGTCGGTGATGCCTGCTGGCAAATGCACATGCATGCCGGGGTCGGTGGGGTTGCCAGCGGCAGCGTGTTCGGCGTCAGCGCACGCAGGGTTGTCGCGCTGTTGGCAAATCTTCCAGCTGACGCTGTCCCACACTTGGTGCAGGTCGGCCAACTTGGCCACAAACACTTCTTTGGTGTCGCGCCACACGCTGATTTCGCCCTTGCCTTTTGCGATTTCAGAAGACCGAGGGCGAGTCTTGCCCACAAAGTGGCTGTGCTTGGACAGGCCGTGCTCGCGCAAGGTTTGCATCACCTCATTGCGCTCAGACGTGCGCACTTGCAGCACCACACCCAGCTCTTCGTTGAACAAGGCTTGCAGCGTCAACTCTTCGCGACGCGCGCTGACCTGTGACGCCCAGTTCTTGGTGTCACCGTATTCAGCGCGGCTATCGTTGATGCCGTCACCCTCGGTGATGAGCATGTCCACATTCAGGGCCACACCCACTTGACCTGCAAAAGCCATTTCGCACACAGCGGCCATCAAGCCACCGTCGCTGCGGTCGTGATACGCCAAGATCTTGCCTTGTGCGCGCAATGCGTTCACCGCATTGACGAGCTTGACCAAGTCTTGCGCGTCGTCGAGGTCGGGTACTTGGTCGCCTGCTTGGTTCAGCACTTGGCCCAAGATGCTGCCAGCCATGCGGCGCTTGCCCTCGCCCAACTGCACCAACACCAAGGTGGTGTCTTCGGTGTTGTTGAGCTGCGGCGTGAGCGTGCCGCGCACATCGGGGATGGACGCAAACGCGCTGATGATGAGGCTGACAGGCGAGGTCACTTTTTTGGTGTCGCCGTTTTCGCTCCACTGCGTGCGCATGGACAAACTGTCTTTGCCCACGGGGATGGAAATGCCCAATGCTGGGCAAAGCTCCAAGCCCACGGCTTTGACCGTGTCGTACAGCGCAGCGTCTTCACCTGCTTCGCCACATGCGGCCATCCAGTTGGCACTGAGTTTGACGCGGGGCAACTCAAACGGCGCGGCCAGCAAGTTGGTGATGGCTTCAGCCACCGCCATGCGGCCTGAGGCGGGTGCGTCGAGAGACGCAAGCGGCGTGCGCTCACCCATGCTCATGGCTTCACCTGCGAAGCCTTGGTAGTCGGCCAAGGTCACGGCCACGTCGGCTACAGGCACTTGCCAAGGGCCCACCATTTGGTCGCGGTGCGTCAAGCCACCCACGGCGCGGTCGCCGATGGTGATGAGGAAGCGTTTACTGGCCACCGTGGGGTGGCTCAGCACGTTGATGACGGCTTCTTGCAAGCTCACGCCGGTCAAGTCCATTGGGGCGCTGGTGCGCTCGACGCGTTTGACGTCGCGGTGCATCTTGGGTGGTTTGCCCAGCAGCACGTTCATGGGCATATCAACGGCTACCCCCACGCTTGCCACTTCCCCAGCAGGCGCGTCAGCGACTGACGCTTGTGGTTCGCTGCCCCCCGAGGAGGTGCTTACATGGTGAGCCAGCGCCGCATCTTCATTCGCAACAGTCAGGTGGCGTTCTTCGGTAGCAACGCCAACAACGGCAAACGGGCAACGCTCGCGTTCGCAGAAGGCTTTGAATTGTTCAAGCGACTCAGGCGCAATCGCCATCACATAGCGCTCTTGGCTTTCGTTCGACCAAATTTCTTTGGGAGCCAAGCCCGATTCTTCGAGTGGCACGGCACGCAAATCAAAGCGTGCGCCACGTCCTGCGTCGTTGGTCAGCTCAGGAAATGCGTTGGACAAACCGCCTGCGCCCACGTCGTGAATGGCGAGGATAGGGTTGCCGCTACCGGAGGGGCCTCCGGTGATACCTTGCGCCCAGCAATGGTTGATCACCTCTTGCGCACGGCGCTCAATTTCGGGGTTGCCGCGTTGCACCGAGTCAAAGTCGAGCTCAGCCGCGTTGGTGCCGCTGGCCATCGAGCTGGCGGCGCCACCACCCATGCCAATGCGCATGCCGGGGCCGCCGAGTTGAATCAGCAAAGTGCCTGCGGGGAACTCAATCTTCTTGGTTTGTTCGCTGTCAATCACGCCCAAGCCGCCCGCAATCATGATGGGCTTGTGGTAGCCGCGTGTCACGCCTGCCACGTCTTGCTCGTACTCGCGGAAGTAGCCCGTCAGGTTAGGACGGCCAAACTCGTTGTTGAACGCCGCGCCGCCCAATGGGCCCTCGGTCATGATTTGCAAAGGGCTGGCCATGTGCGATGGTCGGCCCAACTTGCTGTCCCACAACTTGGACACCGTAAAGCCAGACATACCAGCCTTGGGCTTAGAACCTCTGCCTGTTGCGCCCTCGTCGCGAATCTCGCCGCCGTTACCGGTGGAGGCACCGGGGTATGGCGAAATGGCTGTGGGGTGGTTGTGGGTTTCGACCTTCATCAACACGTGGTTGGTGGCCGACACTTTTTCGTACTGAGGCAGGTCTTTGCCATTGTTGGTGGCCACAAAACGCTGCACAGCGTGGCCTTCCATGATGGAGGCGTTGTCTGAATACGCCACCACCGTGTATTGCGGGCTGGTTTTTTCGGTGTGACGAATCATGCCAAACAGGCTGTGCGATTGCGCTTCGCCGTCAATGGTGAACTCGGCATTGAAAATCTTGTGGCGGCAGTGCTCGCTGTTGGCTTGCGCAAACATCATCAGTTCAACATCGGTGGGGTTGCGTTTGAGCTGGGTGAAGGCGTTTACCAAATACGTAATCTCGTCTTCGGCCAAAGCCAAGCCCCAGCGCTTGTTGGCGTCTTGCAAAGCGGCCTCGCCGCCGCCGAGTACATCCACTTGTTCCATCGGTGCGGGGTGCAGTTCAGTGAACAAACCCAGCGCCTCGTCGCGTGTGCGCATGACAGACTCAGTCATGCGGTCGTGCAACACATCGGCCACGGCGGCCAGTTGTTCGGGCGTGAGCGTGGCTTTGCTGAGCAATCCGTCTTTGAGCTGAATGTGAAACTCGGTGATGCGCTCAATGCGCTTGAGCTGCAAACCGCAGTTGTGCGCAATGTCAGTCGCCTTAGACGCCCAAGGGGACACCGTGCCAAAGCGTGGCGTGACGACCAGCAAGGTGCCTGCGGGGGCTGCGTGTGCAGGCTCGCCGTAAGTCAGCAAGGCGGCCAGCGTTTGCTGCTGCGCGGCGTCCAGCGTGGCCTCGGTTGCGGCTAAGTGCACAAAGCGGGCACTCAAGCCTTGGATTTGCGGGAAGATTGCCGCCAAACGGGGCAAGAGTTGTTGAACACGGAAATCGCTGAGGGCGTTGCCGCCTTCGAAAATGCTGATGTGCAGGGACACGAGGGAGCCTTGAGAAAAAGACGGAAATCGAATCAAGCCGGGCCGCTGACTGGGGCTGGTCGGCAAAGGCTAGATTTTACGTGTCTGGCTAGGCTGTTTTGTACACAATCAAACAGACACGGCTTTGATCACATATTGCAGCGCCCTTGAATCCTGTATGGCTTGAACGGGGTCGCCCCCCTGCAAACTGGCCAGATCACCGATGATTTTGGCCAAGGCGTTGTTTGGAATGTCCTGAAAAATTCGCGGCTGCATTTGAACGACCTGAAATCCACACGCCTCAAAGAGCGCTTGCATTGTTTTGCGGGTGAACCAGCGCAAATGTGTCTTGTCAAAAAGACCCGAATCCGCATAGCGAAACTCGCCTGCTGCTATTGAAGCAAGCATGGACCAATGCTGAATATTGGGAATGCATGCCAGCACATGCCCATGCGCTGGCAAAACTTGCCTGACGTTTTGCAGCACTTTCCACGGATCTTTCAAATGCTCGAGCACATCCGCAAAAATCCAGCAGTCCCGTGCGGCATGCGACGTATAAAAAGCCTCGTCCGCAAATTCAATGTCCATGGCAAACGCGTCATCACAGTGACGTTTGGCAAGCTCGGCGTAGCTCGCGTCGATATCCACACCCAAATAGTCGCAAGCTGGGTTGATTTTTTTAAACTCTCGCGCAATTGCACCTGAACTGCAGCCAATCTCAATGATGTGCATTGAGTTGGCAGGAATCAGTTGAAGCAAATCGCCGTTGGCGTATTCGTGGACTGGGGTTTGTTGCATGGTTGGCTTTGTGTGTGGCTCAGCAAATTAATGTGCAATCGGATGTTCTTCAATGAATTGCCGCAAAGCCGCATCCATGCGCGTTTGCCAGCCTGCGCCCGTGGCGCGAAACTGCGTGACCACATCGCGTGACAAGCGGATGGTGATCCGCTCTTTTGTGACCTCTGCGGGCGGACGGCCCATGCGAATGGTGGGTTTGATCTTTTCCCATTCTTCGTCGGTCAAGCTATATGCATCTGGGTCTGCATCAATGCCCGCTTGAATAATGGCATCTTCTTCTGGCGTTGGAATAATGGTTCCAGGCTTAAGCTTCGACATAGCTTTATTGAAAAACAGTGTTTTTGTGCATACGTAAAGTTTAATCGCAAGCATGGCGGCCTTCATGATTGGACATCAATCAGCAAGGGCTAAACCCTCAATGGGATAATCCGCGCCATGACCATTTCCATCAAAGACGCCCAAGGCGCACAAGGCATGCGTATCGCGGGCAAATTAGCCTCCGAAGTTCTCGATTTCCTCACCCCACACGTGGTGCCGGGCGTGACGACCAACCAGCTCGACAAGCTTTGCTACGACTACATCACCGAGGTTCAAAAGGCCATTCCTGCGCCGCTGAACTACGACCCCTCGGGCAACAACCCTTACCCCAAATCCATCTGCACGTCGATCAACCATCAGGTGTGCCACGGCATTCCCAATGACAAGCCGCTGAAAAAGGGCGACACCGTCAACGTCGACATCACTGTTATCAAAGACGGTTGGCACGGCGACACCAGCCGCATGTTCTCGGTGGGCGAGGTGTCGATTGCGGCCAAGCGTTTGTCCAAGCTGACGTACGAAGCCATGTGGCACGGCATCGTCAAGGTCAAGCCTGGCGCTCGCTTGGGCGACATTGGTTTTGCGATTCAACGCTTTGCCGAGAGCCACGGTTTTTCAGTTGTGCGCGAGTTTTGCGGCCACGGCATTGGCCAGGTGTTCCACGAAGAGCCACAAGTGCTGCACTATGGCAAAGCGGGCACGGGCGAGACGCTACAAGCGGGCATGACCTTCACCATCGAGCCCATGATCAACGCGGGCAAGAAAGACATCAAAGAGCTGGGCGACGGCTGGACCATCGTCACGCGCGACCACTCGTTGTCCGCCCAGTGGGAACACACCATCCTCGTGACCGAAACGGGCTACGAGGTGTTGACCCTGTCTGAGGGCAGCCCCGCCCTGCCCGACTTTGTGACCACCACCTGCTGTTAAGCACCCCCGATGATCGCCAAGGCTAACCTTTACCGAAAGGACAAGGCGGCATTGCTACTGGCTGCGTCCGGCTCAACCACCCCGCGCAGCGTACAAACCTTGTTGCACAAGCTGTGCAGCATGACCGACGCCACCTTACGCACGCTGTGGGACGCCGCAGGTTTTGACAACGGGCTGTGCTTGGCCGCTGTGGGAGGCTATGGCCGTGGCGAGTTGTACCCATACTCAGACGTGGACGTGCTGCTGCTCATGCCCGATGGCACATCGCCCGAAAAAGACGAAGCGCTCAAAGCCAAAATTGAAAAATTCATCGGCAGCTGCTGGGACACCGGCCTAGAAATTGGCTCCAGCGTGCGCACCGTGACCGAGTGCGTACAAGAAGCCTCGGCTGACATCACCGTACAAACCTCGCTCTTAGAAGCGCGTTTTTTGGTGGGTAGCGTCAAGCTGTTCAAGACTTTCCAAAAGCACTACGCGCAAGCACTAGACCCCAAAGCTTTCTTTTTGGCCAAAACGCTGGAGATGCGTCAGCGCCACACCAAATATGAAAACACACCTTACTCGCTAGAACCCAATTGCAAAGAGTCGCCCGGCGGCATGCGCGACTTACAAGTGGTGCTGTGGGTGGCCAAGGCCGCAGGCTTGGGCGACAGCTGGGAGAGCTTGGGCCGCAAAGGCTTGGCCACAGACTTTGAAGTAAAGCAACTCAAGCGCAACGAAGACGCGCTGGCCCTCATCCGCACGCGTTTGCACTTAGCCGCGAAGCGCCGTGAAGACCGTTTGGTGTTTGACTTGCAACACGCTGTGGCTCAAAGCTTGGGGCTGGGCGTGGAAGAAGATGGCACGCTCAACGCACGCGCCGCCAGCGAAGCGCTGATGAAGCGCTATTACTGGGCGGCCAAAGCGGTGACGCAGCTCAACCAGATTTTGTTGCTCAACATCGAAGAACGCCTGAGCAGCAACCAGCACGTGCTGCGCCCCATCAACGAGCGCTTTGCCGACAAAGCCGGCATGCTCGAAGTGACCAGCGACGATGTGTATCTGAATGACCCCCACGCGATTTTGGAAACCTTCTGGTTGTACGAATCCACCGTGGGCATCAGCGGCCTGTCGGCCCGCACACTGCGTGCGCTCTACAACGCACGCACCTTGATGGACGGAAAGTTCCGCTCAGACCCTGTCAACCGCGCCATGTTTATGCGCATCTTGCAAGCGCCCAGCGGCATGACGCATGCGGTGCGCTTGATGAACCAAACCTCGGTGCTGGGCCGCTACCTGTGGTCCTTCCGCCGCATCGTGGGCCAGATGCAGCATGACTTGTTTCATGTCTACACCGTGGACCAGCACATCTTGATGGTGCTGCGCAATGTGCGCCGCTTCTTCATGGCAGAGCACGCGCATGAATACCCGTTTTGCTCGCAACTCGCTGCGGGCTGGGACAAACCATGGATTTTGTTTGCAGCCGCCCTGTTCCACGACATTGCCAAAGGCCGTGGTGGCGACCACTCGCAGCTGGGACGTGGCGAAGTGCGTAAATTTGCACGTGACCACAGCATCGAAAAAGAAGATGCCAAACTCATCGAGTTCTTGGTGGGCGAACACTTGACCATGAGCCACATCGCGCAAAAGCAAGACCTGAGCGACCCCGATGTCATTCAAGCCTTCGCCAAGCGCGTGGGCAACGAACGCAACCTCACCGCGCTCTACCTGCTAACCGTGGCCGACATTCGCGGCACCAGCCCCAAGGTGTGGAACGCATGGAAAGGCAAGCTGCTGGAAGACCTATACCGCTACACCCTGCGTGCCTTGGGTGGCCGCGCACCCGATGCACAAGCCGAAGTGGAAATTCGCAAAACCGAAGCCCTCACCATGCTGGCGCTCTATGCGCTGCCGTTTGAAGCCCACAAAGACCTGTGGGCTACCTTGGACGTGGGTTACTTCATGCGCCACGAAGCGGCTGACATTGCATGGCACACACGCCAGCTCTCACGCAGCCTGTCGATTGCCAAATCACAAGACAAGCCCATGGGTGTGACGGTGCGTGCGCGTTTGTCACCTGTAGGCGAAGGCTTGCAGGTGATGGTGTATTCACCCGACCAGTCCGATTTGTTTGCCCGCATCTGCGGCTACTTTGACCAAGCCGGTTTCAGCATTTGGGATGCCAAGGTGCACACCGCCACCAACGGTTATGCGCTGGACACCTTTCAAGTGGTGAGCAGCCATTTTGAAGAGCACTACCGTGACCTCATCAACTTGGTGGAGACCGGCCTGACTGACGCCATCACCCAAGACAAACCACTACCCACCGTCGGTAAGGGCCGCGTGTCGCGCCGAGTGAAGAGCTTCCCCATTGCACCGCGCGTGACCTTGCAGCCCGACGAACGCGCCCAAAAGTGGCTGCTGAGCATCTCCGCCAGCGACCGCGTGGGCCTGCTCTACAGCGTGGCGCGGGTTTTGGCCAACCACAAGGTGAACTTGCTGCTGGCCAAAATCAGCACCTTGGGCGAACGCGTGGAAGACACCTTCTTGATTGACGGCGCGGCTTTGCAGCAAAACAAAGCGCAGTTGGAAATTGAGACGGAGTTGTTGGCGGCGTTGCAGGCTTAAATAGGACTTCGAGATGGAAACAGAAACTCAACTTGAAACCTCGGCACTTTTACAACTACTGGCAATGGGTAACGAAGAGTTAGCCAAAGGTCAGTTTCAAAATGCCGATGATTTCTTCATTGAAATGAGCGACTTGCTCGACGCTTAATCATCCGCGTCATCCAGTCCCGGAAACAACACATCGGTAAAGCCAAAACGCGAGAAGTCGCGCACGCGCATGGGGTACAGCACACCCACCAAGTGGTCGCACTCGTGTTGCACCACCCGCGCATGAAAGCCTTCTACCGTGCGGTCAATCGGGTTGCCTAACGGGTCAACACCTTGGTAACGCAAACGCTTGAAACGCGGTACCACACCGCGCAAGCCCGGCACAGACAAGCAGCCTTCCCAGCCCTCTTCTTCCTCGTCGTCAATAGGCGTGAGCATGGGATTGATCAGCACGGTGTAGGGCACCACAGGTGCATCGGGGTAACGCGGGTTGAGCTCGCCCGAGCCAAACACCACCACTTGGAAATCCACCCCAATTTGCGGCGCAGCCAAACCAGCGCCGTTGGCAGCGAGCATGGTGTCGTCGAGGTCTTTGAGCAGCGCATGTAGCTCAGGCGTGTTGAAAGCGGTCACGGGTTGGGCCATGCGAAGCAAGCGTGCGTCACCCATTTTCAAAATTTCGCGAATAGCCATGAGGCTCCTTGTCTTTTCAAAACTTATTTTGAAGCAAATCGCTTCTGCAAAAACTCAATGAACCGTTGGGTCTTTGCCGGTAGCAATCGGGTTTCAGTCATCGCGTAAACGGGAATTGCCGCGCCTTGCCACAAAGGCAACACACGTTGCAAGCGACCTACAGCAACATCGTCTGCCACCATGGCTTCGGGCATCAACACAATGCCCATATCGAGCGTCGCCAAGCGTCGCATCATGCCCATACTGTTGAGCTGAAATTTTCCGCTCACTTCCACCGGGCATTCGCTCATATCGGTTGAGCGATACAGCGTCCAAGTTGTGGTTTTACCCACCCGAAAACCCAAACACTCATGCGTGGTCAAGTCTGCGGGCTCTTTGGGCTTGCCCAACTTCTTCAAATATTTCGGTGAGGCATACAGATAAGTGGGCAAGCTCGCCAATTGCCTTGCAATCAACGTCGAATCTTGCGACTCACCCATGCGAATCGCTACATCGAATGGTTCAGACACCAAGTCAACACGGCGGGGTGTCAGGTCGAAATCGAATTGGATGCCGGGGTACAGGGGGGCAAATTCTGCAATCAAAGGCGCGAGGTAAGCCGTAGCAAAGTCCACCGGTAATGAAGCACGCAACACCCCCGTGGGTTGCGCCAACATCTCGCCCAGTTGTTCATGGGCCAGTTTGGCTTCGTCCACGATGCGCTTGCAGCGGTCGAAGTAAATCTTGCCTGCCTCGGTCAGCTCAAGCCTGCGTGTGGTGCGATGCAGCAGGCGCAAACCAATGGCCTTTTCCAAAGCGCTGATGCGTCGCGACAAAGTTGAGTTGGGCACACCGGTGGCATCCGCAGCGCGGCGAAAGCTCATGGCTTTCACCACCTCCACAAACAGCACCATGTCGTTGAGTAATTCCATCTATTGCGTCAAATTTGGATCAATGAGATCCATTTTGCCATCTTTATCCCACCTCGATATTCAAAGAAGATAGCGCCCATCCACATTGACTACACAGGAATTTCTCATGAGCGCTTTATTCACCCCCGTTCAAGTTGGTCGCTACACACTTGCCAACCGTATGGTCATGGCTCCCATGACCCGCTCACGTGCGGACGACGCTGGCGTGCCCAGCGATTTGGTTGTGACGTATTACGCACAACGCGCCAGCGCAGGCCTCATCATCAGCGAAGGCGTGTTTCCCACCGCTATGGGTAAAGGCTATGGCCGTACGCCTGGCATCGCAACCGACGAACAAGTGGCCGCATGGAAAAAGGTGACCGATGCGGTTCACGCGCGCGGCGGTCGCATCTTTATGCAGGTGATGCATTGCGGTCGCATTTCGCACCCTTCCATGTTGCCTAACGGCGCATTGCCCGTTGCGCCATCTGCCATTCAGCCCAAGGGCCAAGTGTGGACAGCCACGGGTTTGCAAGACATGGTCACGCCGCACGCACTGAGCGTGGCCGAGATTGCACAAGTCATTGCAGACTACCGACTCGCCACTCACCGTGCTTTAGAAGCAGGCTTTGACGGCGTTGAACTCCATGCGGCTTCGGGCTACTTACCTGAACAATTTTTGTCTTCTGGCAGCAACCAACGCCATGACAACTACGGCGGCTCAGCAGCCAACCGCGCTCGTTTTGTCCTGGAAGTATTGACCGCGATGGTGGCCGAAGCTGGCAGCGACCGCGTGGGCATCAAGATGTCACCAGAGATGAACTTCAACGACATCGTGGATGCCAACCCACAAGAGACCTACACCTACCTCGTCGACCAATTGCAAGCATTCAACCTTGCCTATGTGCATGTGGCTTTGTTTGGTGCCAAGGTGGATTACCACGCGCTGCTCAAACCCAAAGTGAAAGCTGCGTATTTGATGGGTGGCGGGTTGGACCAAACCAAAGCCGAAGCTGCACTGGCATCGGGCACAGCAGATGCCACCGTGTTTGGCGGCGCTTTCTTGGCTAATCCTGATTTGCCAGAGCGTTTCCGTACGGGCGCTGCACTCAACGCACCAGACAAAGACACGTTCTACGCGGGGGGCGAAAAGGGGTACACCGACTACCCCGTGGTGAGTTCGGAAAAATTTAACTTAGGAAATTCAAAATGACATACGAAAAATTCAGTGCTGACAATGTGGCCTTGCTGTTGATTGACCATCAAATTGGCACAATGGGGTGGGTGAAATCCATCGGTTTTGAAGAAATGAAGCGCAATGCGCTGATGCTGGCCAACACAGCACGCATCCTCAAAATCCCAACAGTGTTGACCTCCAGCATGGAGGAGTACACACAAGGGCCTCTGCTAGGCGAACTGCAAACAATCCTTCCCACGGCGTTTGCCGAACGTGTCAAGCGCATGGGTATCGTCAACGCCATGGATGACGAGAATTTCGCCGCTGCGGTGAAGGCCACTGGCCGCAAGAAGCTGGTGATTGCAGGCGTGACCAACGATGTGTGCACCGTCTATCCGACCCTCACCTTGCTCAGTCAAGGGTTTGATGTGCAAGTGGTCGCAGACGCAGGCGGCTCACCGACAGTGGTGGCTGATGACATCTCACTGCGCCGCATGGAGCGAGCGGGTGCAACGTTGACAACGACGAACCAGTTGATTGCTGAGCTGGCAGGAAGCTGGGCAACCCCCGAAGGTGGCGAACTGGTGCAACTCATCATTGGAGCTTTGCAGTCTTGAAACGAATGAAAATCCCTCATCGTTTGGCTACCATCGCTTTCGCTTTTTATATGTCGGTCATCATTTCATTGGTGATGTGCTCGGTGCTGACCTACTTCAGTGTTGGTCTGTCTACGGACTACATCACCAAAGTTTTGAAAGCGTATGTCGTGGCTTTGCCGGTGGGGTTTTTCAGTGTGATCGTTTGTAGGCCCGTGGTCGTTTTTCTGATGAGTAAGACTGTGGCTCCCCCTTAACAGCGTGACTCTGTTAGCCCTCTTTGTGAGCCTCGACCAAGGCCAGCAAACCCGCTTCGTCCAGCACCTTGATGCCCAATTCTTGCGCCTTATCAAGCTTGCTACCCGCCTCTGCACCGGCCACCACGCAGTGGGTTTTCTTGCTCACGCTGCCTGCTACTTTGGCGCCTAGGGCTTCGAGCATGTCTTTGGCTTGGTCGCGACTGAGTGTGGGCAAGGAGCCGGTCAGCACAAAGGTTTGGCCAGCCAACGGCAAGCTGGCACCCGCCGTTGGCTCGCCCTCGGTCCACGTCACGCCACATTCGCGCAACTGTTGCACGACTTCGCGGTTGTGCGGCTGGTCAAAGAAGGTGCGCAGGCTTTGCGCCACGATGGGGCCGACGTCGGCCACTTGCAGCAGTTGGTCCACGGTGGCATCCATGATGGCGTCCATCTTGCCGAAGTGGCGGGCCAGCTCTTTGGCGGTGGCCTCGCCCACATGGCGAATGCCTAGGCCAAACAAGAAGCGTGGCAGCGTGGTGTGCTTGGATTTTTCGATGCTGGCCAGCACGTTGTTGGCTGACTTTTCAGCCATGCGGTCAAGCGAGGCCAAGGCTTCAAAACTCAAGCGATAGACATCAGGCAAGGTGTGAATCATGCCTGCGTCAACAAGCTGCTCCACCAGTTTGTCGCCTAAGTCTTCAATTTCCACGGCTCTGCGATGGGCAAAGTGAAGGATCGCCTCTTTGCGTTGTGCGCTGCAAAACAGCCCCCCTGTGCAGCGGTAATCGGCTTCGCCTTCTTCGCGCACGGCGGGGCTGCCGCACACAGGGCATTCGTGCTGCATGGTGAAGATTTGCGCGTCTTGCAGACGTTTTTCTAAAACGACGGACACGACTTCTGGAATCACATCGCCCGCGCGGCGCACCACCACGGTGTCGCCCACCCGCACGTCTTTGCGACGGGCTTCGTCTTCGTTGTGCAGCGTGGCGTTGGTCACGGTCACGCCGCCCACAAACACGGGCGCGAGTTTGGCCACGGGTGTGAGCTTGCCGGTGCGGCCCACTTGCACCTCAATGGCTTGCACGGTGGTGAGTTGTTCTTGCGCGGGGTATTTGTGCGCCACGGCCCAGCGCGGTTCACGCGTCACAAAGCCCAGCTGACGCTGCGCAGCCAAGCTGTTGACTTTGTAGACCACGCCGTCAATGTCATACGGCAGCGCATCACGCGCTTGCCCCATGCGTTGGTGAAAGCCCACCAAGCCAGCCGCGCCTTGCACACACGCGGTTTGTTCGGCCACGGGGAAGCCCCAGGCTTTGAGTTGCATGAGCAAGTCGTAGTGCGTGGTGAACGGCAAATCGGGTTGATCGGTGGCGGACGGACCACCGTCTGCTGTGAGCGAGATGGCCCCCAAACCGTACGCAAAGAAGCTCAAAGGTCGCTGCGCAGCAATGGTCGGGTCGAGTTGACGCACTGCACCCGCGGCAGCGTTGCGCGGATTCACAAAGGTTTTTTCGCCCTTCTCGCCTGCGGCAATGCGTGCGCGTTGCCGCTCGTTCAGGGCTTCAAAGTCGCCACGGGCCATGTAGACCTCGCCACGCACTTCCAGCACCTTGGGCGCATCGCTGGACAGGCGCAGGGGAATTTGGCCAATGGTGCGAATGTTTTGCGTCACGTCCTCACCGGTTTCGCCATCGCCGCGCGTCGCGGCTTGCACCAGAATGCCGTGCTCGTAGCGCAGGCTCATGGCAAGGCCGTCAAATTTGAGCTCGGCCACGTAGTCCACCAGCGGGTCGGCATCGGTCAAGCCCAGCTCTTTACGAATGCGTGTGTCAAAGGCTTGTGCGCCGCTGGCTTCGGTGTCGGTCTCGGTGCGAATGCTGAGCATGGGCACCGCGTGTTTGACGCTGGCAAAGCTGTCAAGTGCTTTGCCGCCCACGCGTTGGGTAGGTGAATCGGGGGTGAGTAGCTCGGGGTGCGCGGCTTCTAACGCTTGCAGTTCTTTGAACAAGCGGTCGTATTCGGCATCGGGAATGGTGGGCGCGTCCAGCACGTAGTACTGGTGGCCGTGGTGGTGGAGTTGTTTGCGCAGTTCAGCGGCGCGTTGCGCTGCATCTTCATTGGCGTTGGCGTTGGCATCGCTGCCATCATTGGAGTTAGCGGCAGAGCCGCTAAATAAGTCAGCGGTGCTCATGCTGCGTGACCTTGAAATTAGCTGAACAAGCGACGCGCTTGCGGCGAGCCAGCTGACAAGTCACGCGCATCGAGTGTGTCGTACAAGGCCAGCAAGTCGCGGGCAATGGCGCCGATGGCGGTTTCAGACAAGGGCTGGCCGTTGTCATCCGAGATGGCGCCGTCCATCACACGCGCCAGTTCGTAGGCGGTTTGAATCATGCGGGCGTATGGCTCTTCTTTGCGGTCCACCTGTGGCACGTCGAGTGACAAGGCGAGTTCGTAAATGGCCGACTGCGTGGGGTCTTCCGACATCGCAGCTTGCGAGTCAAAGGTGAGCCCCAAGATGGGAGGCAAGCCATGCACGTTGGCAGGCACCACCATTCGGCCTGGCAACACGCCTGCGATAAAGCCCAAACGCGCCGCGTTTTGCTGCACGTAGCCAGGGCTCCATGCGGCCTTGGTGGCTTTGAGGGTGAAGCTCAGTTGCGCGTCGTGGGCGCTGGCAAAACTGTCGAGCTCGCGGGCACGGGCCACGGCCTCCAGCATGTCTGGAAATTCGGGGGCGCCGTTGATGGCATCGGCAAAGTGTTGAGTTTTGGTGACGAATTCAGAGAACTCAATTTCATTCAAGGGGCCGGTGCGGTTGGCCAGTTGCACGCCCGACTGGAACGCGCTGTAGCGTTGGCCGTTGCGTGGGTGTTCCCACAAACCGGTTTCGGTGTTGAGGCCTTCCAAGCTGAACAGCTTGCTGCCCACACGGCGTGTGGCGGGCATGGCTTGCAAGGCGGCATCGCCAGAGACGGGATGGTCAATTTCAACGGCGGCAATGACGTCAATCAATGCATCCAAAGCGGGACGTTTCTCAGGCTGCGGCAAATCAGACGCGGCCGATTCCATTACCTTGGCAACTTCGGGCTTCATGACCGGCGCTTGTGCTGCTTGTTGCGCTGCACGCTCTGCAGCGGCTTTGGCTGCTGCTTTGCTCTGCGCAATTTGGGCCAGCTCGGCCTCATCGGGCACGCGCTGGGCGTGGGCGGTGGCCTCTTCCATCATGCTGCGGGCCATGTCGGTCACGGGGTCTAGGCTGCCCGTAGTTTGATACGTCGTTTGGTGCGTCGGTTGGTAGCTTGGGGCTGTAACTGTGGCGGCAACTTCTGGCTCGTGATGGGCCTCATATGAAGGCGCTGCATCAAACGATGGCTCTTGCGGCTGACCGTAGTCAGGCGCGTAGGCCGTAGGTTCGATGGGTTTTTCTTGCGGCAGTGGCTCGGCTTGACGCGGCTTGTTTTTACGCGAGGTCCACGTGCTGTGCGCCACCACGCCAGCCAGCACCACGCCACCAGCAATTGCTAAACCAATTTGAAGAGTGCTCATGTTTTATTCTGAAATCAAGCGGCATCAGCCATGGACACAGCGGACTCCATATCCACCGCAACGATACGAGAAACGCCTTGTTCTTGCATGGTCACACCAATGAGTTGCTCGGCCATTTCCATCGCAATTTTGTTGTGCGAGATGAAAAGGAATTGTGTTTCTTTGGACATGCTCGACACCAGCTTGGCATAGCGCTCGGTGTTGGCGTCGTCCAGCGGCGCGTCCACCTCGTCCAGCAAACAAAACGGCGCTGGGTTGAGTTGAAAAATCGCAAACACCAAGGCAATCGCGGTCAGCGCTTTTTCGCCGCCCGACAGCAGGTGAATGGTTTGGTTTTTCTTGCCAGGCGGCTGGGCCAGCACTTGCACGCCAGCATCCAAAATTTCGTCGCCCGTCATCACCAAGCGGGCATTGCCGCCGCCAAACAGCTCGGGGAACATGCGGCCAAAGTGTTCGTTGACGATCTTGAAGGTGCCGCCCAAGAGCTCGCGGGTTTCGCCGTCAATCTTGCGAATGGCGTCTTCCAGCGTGTTCATCGCGTCGGTCAAGTCTTTGGTTTGCGCGTCCAAGAACAGCTTGCGTTCGCTGGCACTGGCCAGCTCTTCCAAGGCGGCCAAGTTCACGGCGCCCAAGGCAGTGATGTCGCGGTGCAAGCGGTCAATCTCGCCTTGCAAACCACCCAAGCGCACGTTGTTAGCGAGGATGGCGGCTGACACGGCTTCGAGGTCGGCCTCGGCGTCGGTCAGCAGTTGTGTGTATTGCTCCAGCCCCAAACGAGCAGCTTGCTCTTTGAGTTGGAAGTCGGTGATGCGTTGGCGCAAAGGCTCCAGCTCACGCTCCAGCTGCAAGCGGCGTTCGTCGCTGGCACGCAGTTTGGTGGTGAGGTCGTCGTACTCGCTGCGCTTGGCTGCCAAAGCGGCTTCGCGCTCCATCTTGATGTTCAAGGCGTTTTGCAAGCCCGCTTGTGCGGCGGCATCGGTCAGGCGTGTGAGGTCTTCTTGCACGCGCTGTTCTTCCGTTGCGACTGAAGCAGCCTGTTGAGTTGCGGTGTCGATGATGCGTTTGAGTTCGGCTTCTCGCGTGGCCAAGCTGCGTTGAGCAAACTGGGCTTCTTGGGCTTGGCGCTCCAAGCTGCGTTGTTGTTCGCGGCTGTCGTTCAAGCGGCGCTCGGCGTGGATGACGGCGTCGTCCAACTGGGCGTGGCGCTCTTGGCTGTCGGCCAGTTGCATGTCCAGCTCTTCAAAGCGGGCTTCTGCGGTGGCGCGGCGCTCTTGCAGATCGGCCAATTGGGCTTCGACCTCAGACAAGTCCCCACTGATTTGCTCGCTGCGTGCGCGGGTTTGCTCGGCCAGTTGGCTGAGGCGCAAAGTTTCGACTTGCAACTCGTGGGCTGCGGCTTGTGCCGCCGTCGCCTCTGTGCGGATGCTCATCAATCGTTGCGATGACTCGCTGTACGCGGCCTCGGCACGGATCAAGGTGTTGCGTGCTTCGTCAGAGATAAAGGCTTGGGCCTTGCTGCTCTTGTCGAGGTTTTCAATTTCTTGGGCACGGGCCAACAAGCCCGACTGCGCGTTGTCTTGCGCATAAAAGCTCACGCTGTGTGCGCTGATGGCGTGGCCGCTCGGCACATAAATCACTTGGCCCGGTTGCAAGCTGCTGCGTTTGGCCAAGGCTTCGTCGAGGTTAGGTGCGGTGAAGCAGCCATTGAGCCAGTCGGTCAACAAGGCTTTTTGGCCTGCATCGTTCAAACGCAACAGGTCAGACAAACGGGGTAACGCGCTGTGCAAGTCATTGGAAACGCCTTGCGGCGCGGGGACCGATGCACTCGGCGGTGTGTAAAAAGCCAGCTTCGCAGGCGGTGCGTCCGTTTGAAACGCACGCACGATGTCCAAGCGAGACACTTCCAACGAGGCCATGCGCTCGCGCAAAGCGGCTTCCAGCGCGTGTTCCCAGCCCGCTTCGATGTGGATGCGACTCCACAAAGCCTGCAAACCATCCAGGCCGTGCTTCGCGAGCCAAGGCTTGAGCTTGTCGTCGGTCTGCACTTTTTCTTGCAGGGCTTTGAGGGCTTCCAAACGGGCCGACAAATCGGCTTGTTTGGCTTGCTCGGCGTTCACGGCTTGTTGTGCGGTGCGGCGTGCATCGTCGAGCACGGGCACATTGGCTTGCAACTCTTCCAGCTGAGCGGCAGTCACTTCCGCTTGGGCTTGCGCTTCTTGCAGCTGCTCTTTGAGGTTGTTCAGGCGCACCTCATCGGGTGCGGCCAAGGCGTTTTTATCGGCGCTCAGGCGCTCAAACCGCGCATTGAGGTTACGGCTTTGCTCTTCGATGTTGCGCTGGTCTGCGGCCAACACTTGGATTTGCTGCTGCACTTGGGCCACGCTGCCGCGCTGTTCGTTGCTGCGCTGCTGGGCGACGCGCAAGGCTTCTTCCAACTCGGGCAGCTGCATCGCCTGCTCTTCCACTTGCGCGGCGAGCATGACGGCTTTTTCTTCGCCATCCATGGCCATCGAGGCCAAGTTTTCAATCTCTTGGCTAGCGGTTTCGGACTGTGACGCCCAATGCGCGGTTTGCTCTTTGATTTGAATCAGGCGTGCCTCAGCACGTTGGCGGCCTTCGACCACAAAGCGGATTTCGGCCTCTAAGCGGCCCACTTCGGCACTGGCTTCGTACAACGCGCCTTGCGCTTGGTTCACTTGGTCGCCCGCCGCATAGTGGGCTTGGCGCACCGTCTCAAGGTCGGCTTCGATGTGGCGCAAGTCGGCAATGCGCGACTCCAGGTCGTTCACCGCTTTGTCTGCTTGGGTTTTGATGCCCACTTGATCGGCTTCGGCCTCCGCACGGCGCAAGAACCACAGCTGGTGCTGCTTCAACGTCACATCGGCATTGAGCGCGTGGTAGCGCTGGGCCACTTCGGCTTGCTTTTCCAGCTTTTCGAGATTGGCGTTCAACTCGCGCAAGATGTCTTCCACGCGGGTGAGGTTCTCGCGGGTGTCGCTCAGGCGGTTTTCAGTTTCGCGGCGGCGCTCTTTGTATTTAGAAACGCCCGCAGCTTCCTCGAGGAACAAACGCAGTTCTTCGGGCTTGGATTCGATGATGCGGCTGATGGTGCCTTGGCCAATGATGGCGTAGGCGCGAGGCCCTAGGCCCGTGCCCAAGAACACGTCTTGCACGTCACGGCGACGCACGGGCTGGTTGTTGATGTAGTAGCTGGAGCCGCCATCACGCGTCAGCACACGCTTGACCGCGATCTCGGGGAACTGGCTCCACTGGCCGCCTGCGCGGTGGTCGGCATTCTCAAACACCAGCTCCACGCTGGAGCGGCTGGCCGCTTTACGGGTGGTGGTGCCGTTGAAAATCACGTCTTGCATGGACTCGCCACGCAGCTCGGAGGCTTTGGACTCGCCCAGCACCCAGCGCACGGCATCCATGATGTTGGATTTGCCGCAACCGTTGGGGCCTACCACGCCGACCAATTGGCCAGGCAGCAGGAAATTGGTGGGTTCCGCGAAGGACTTGAAACCCGATAACTTGATTGAATTCAGACGCACTGAAAAGCCTCTCTAGACACAGCCTGAATCATAAAGCGCTGAGGCACGCGCGAACTTCGACCAGCAAGGTCTCCAAACTAGGTACTAATGCAGTAAACACGGGGCCTGTCACTTCCAGCGGCTTCTCGCGGCTGGTTTGGTACAGGTCGGTCATGGCTTGGGCCAAAGACTCGGTGGCAAACAAAGGCATGAAGCCTTTCAAGGCATGCAAAGAATGCTCGACCTTCAACGCATCGCCCGCCACCAAACCCGCTTGAATGATGCCCATTTCTTGGGCCAAGCTTTGCTCAAACGTCACCACCAACTCGCGCAGTTGATCAGCCTCGAAAGCGAATTCTTTGGCACGGGTCAGGTCAAGCAGGGAATTAGTAGACATAGCGTTTAGTTTGAGGAGCAAGCGCAGGGATAATATCAGCCATGAACCCCCTTCTTTCGAGTCTGCAGCCCTATCCTTTTGAGCGGCTGAAGCAACTTTTCTCCACCGTCACACCCAACCCCGCGTATGCGCCCATCAGCTTAGGCATTGGCGAGCCACGCCATGCCACGCCGCAGTTGGTGCTGGACGCTTTAGCCAAAGCCACGGCCCAGCTGGCCGCCTACCCTGCCACCGCTGGTTTGCCCGCGTTGCGCGAATCCTGCGTGAACTGGATGCAACGCCGCTACGGCTTGAAGCTGGACGCGGCCACGCAAGTGCTGCCTGTCAACGGATCACGTGAGGCCTTGTTTGCCTTTGCGCAAACGGTGATTGACCCGACCAAGGCCGGTGCCACGGTGGTCTGCCCCAACCCGTTCTACCAAATCTACGAAGGCGCGGCCTTGTTGGCCGGTGCCAAAACCTATTACGCGCCCAGCGACCCTGCGTTGAACTTCAACGTCAATTGGGACAGCGTGCCTGCTGAGGTGTGGGCCAAAACCCAGCTGCTGTTTGTGTGCTCACCCGGCAACCCCACGGGCGCTGTGATGCCTATGAGCGACTGGGAAAAGCTGTTTGCTTTGAGCGATCAATACGGTTTTGTGATTGCCAGCGACGAGTGCTACAGCGAAATTTATTTCCGTGAAGAAGCGCCTTTGGGTGGCCTCGAGGCTGCCGCCAAACTGGGCCGCACCGACTTTAAAAACCTAGTAGCTTTCACCAGCTTGTCTAAGCGCAGCAATGTGCCGGGCATGCGCAGTGGTTTTGTGGCGGGCGACGCCCACATCCTCAAGCAGTTCTTGCTCTACCGCACCTACCACGGCTCAGCCATGAGCGGCATGGTGCAAGCGGCCAGCATTGCGGCGTGGGACGACGAAGCCCATGTGGTGGCCAACCGCGAGCAATATCGCCAAAAGTTTGCGGCGGTTACACCGTTGCTCGAAGCCGTGATGGATGTGCGTTTGCCCGACGCTGGGTTTTACCTGTGGGCTGCGGTTCCTGGTGGCGACGACGTGGCCTTCGCAAGGGATTTGCTCGCTCAATACAATGTGACGGTGCTGCCGGGCAGCTACTTGGCTAGAAGCGGTCATGGCATTGGCCAGACCCAAGGCTTCAACCCCGGCGCCGGTCGAATTCGCATGGCCTTGGTGGCAGAAACTGCCGAGTGCTTAGAAGCCGCGCAACGCATCGTGGCGTTCATCCAAAACACCCGTTCCTAATTCATTTCCTTCATTTCAACGTAGTAGAGAAGACAACCATGACTCAACACCAACTCCAACACGTCATCGACAACGCTTGGGACAACCGCGCCAACATCAGCGCCGACAACGCCACACACGAAGTGCGCGATGCCGTGGACCACGTGATTGCCGAATTGAACGCTGGCCGCTTGCGCGTGGCCACCCGCGAAGGCGTGGGCCAATGGACGGTTCACCAATGGCTCAAGAAAGCGGTGTTGTTGTCCTTCCGCTTGAACGACAACCGCGTCATGAAATCTGGCGACTTGGCCTTCTACGACAAAGTGGACACCAAGTTCGGCCACATGACCGAAGAAGAACTCAAAGCCGCTGGCGTGCGCGTGGTGCCACCCGCTGTGGCGCGTCGTGGCAGCTTCATCGCCGCTGGTGCAATCTTGATGCCCTCTTACGTGAACATCGGCGCTTATGTGGACAGCGGCACCATGGTTGACACATGGGCCACCGTGGGTTCATGCGCTCAAATCGGCAAGAACGTGCACTTGTCTGGTGGCGTGGGCATTGGCGGCGTGTTGGAGCCTTTGCAAGCTGGCCCCACCATCATTGAAGACAACTGCTTCATCGGCGCACGCTCTGAAGTGGTTGAGGGCGTGGTGATTGAAGAGCACTCTGTCCTCGGCATGGGCGTGTTCATCGGTCAATCGACCCCCATCTTCGACCGCGCCACAGGCGAAATCAGCTACGGCCGCGTGGCCTCAGGCTCTGTGGTCGTCGCAGGCAACATCCCTAAAGTCGCAGCCAACGGCGCACCCTACAGCATGTACGCCGCCATCGTGGTCAAACGCGTGGACGCACAAACCCGCTCGAAGACCAGCATCAACGATTTGTTGCGCGACTGATCTTTTTAAAAGCACGCTTCGATGTCTCGCACCCTCCAGCTCACCGAGCAACTCATCTCGCGCCCTTCGGTCACCCCCGAGGACGCGGGCTGTTTGGACATCATCACTGCACGGCTTGCGCCGTTGGGTTTTGAGTGCGAACGCATCGATAGCGGGCCAGACACCTTTCGCGTGAGTAACCTGTGGGCTATTAAACGCAGCACACACGCTCACGCCAAAACACTGGTGTTTGCAGGCCACACCGATGTGGTGCCCACCGGCCCCATCGATCAATGGACCAGCGACCCCTTCACCCCCACCCACCGCGACGGCAAATTGTTTGGCCGTGGTGCCAGCGACATGAAAGCGTCTTTGGCGGCGATGGTGGTGGCGTGTGAAGAGTTTGCAGCTGCTTGCAAAGACCCGTCTATCAACATCGCCTTCTTGCTCACCAGCGACGAAGAAGGCCCTGCGATAGATGGCACGGTCAAAGTGTGCGAAGCCTTGAAAGCGCGTGGTGAAAAACTCGACTGGTGCATCGTGGGCGAGCCCACCTCGGTGGTGCGCACGGGCGACATGATCAAAAACGGCCGACGCGGCACGATGAGCGGCAAGCTCATCGTCAAAGGCGTGCAAGGCCACATCGCCTACCCGCAACTCGCCAAAAACCCCATTCATTTGCTCAGCCCCGCATTGGCAGAATTGGTGGCAATTGAGTGGGACAAAGGCAACGACTTCTTTCCGCCTACCAGCTGGCAAGTGAGCAACATCCATGCAGGCACGGGTGCGAGTAACGTGATCCCGGGCGAATGCGTGGTCGACTTCAACTTCCGCTTCTGCACCGAATCCACACCAGAGCAACTGCAACAGCGCCTCACGGCTGTGCTGCACAAGCACCATTTAGATTTCGACCTCCAATGGACCATCGGTGGCCTGCCCTTCCTCACCACGCCAGGTGACTTGGTCGGTGCCGTGCAACGCGCCATCCACGATGAAACCGGCATTGACACCGAACTGTCCACCACAGGTGGCACCAGCGATGGGCGCTTCATTGCGCAAGTCTGCCCACAAGTCATTGAGCTCGGCCCACCCAATGCCACCATCCACAAAATCAACGAGTTTGTGGCCGTGGCAGATTTGGATCCTCTGAAAAACATTTACCGCCGTGTGCTGGAACAGCTGCACGGCTTGGCCTCACAGGCCAACACGTCCGCCCAATGAACCCATCCATGACACTCAGCGCGCTCATTGCACAGAGCGCGCAGCAGCTTGACGCTGCCCACACCGCAGGCAATTTGAGCTTTGGCCACGGCACGACTAACGCCGCTGACGAAGCCGCATGGCTGGTTCTGTGGAAGCTGGGTTTGCCACTCGACACCGATGTGTCGGATGAGGCGCACGACATCGCGCTGCCCGCCACACAAGTGGCCAGCGTGCAAGCCTTTATCGAGCACCGCATTGCCACCCGCAAGCCTGCGGCTTACCTCACGCAAGAGGCGTGGTTGCAAGGCGTGTCGTTTTACGTTGACGAACGCGCCATCGTGCCGCGCTCGCTCATTGCCGAAGTGCTGGCCGAAGGCAGCATTGACCCTTGGCTCGACCCCAACACCACGCGCGTGCTCGACCTGTGCACGGGCAACGGCAGCCTTGGCATCTTGGCTGCGCTGGCTTTCCCAGACATCACCGTGCAGGGCTTGGACTTGTCCAAAGACGCTTTGGCTGTCGCCCAAATCAACATCGCACGTCACGGCCTTGAAGACCGCATGACCTTGGCCGAATCGGATGGCATGGCCCAAGCCGACGGTGTGTTTGACCTCATCTTGTGCAACCCACCTTATGTGAACGCACAAAGCATGTCCGAACTTCCTGCCGAATTCAAAGCCGAGCCCGCGCTCGCTTTGGCCGGTGGTGACGACGGCATGGACTTTATTCGCCAAATGCTGCGCGACGCCCCAGCACACATGAGCGAACACGCGGTTTTGGTTTTAGAAATTGGCCATGAACGCGATTACTTTGAAGCAGCCTTTCCTTTCCTAGATGTCGTGTGGCTATCGACCAGTGCTGGTGACGACCAGGTCTTACTCCTCACACGCCCGGCCATTGTCGAAGGCGCAAATAAAAAATGATCACGATTAAAAATGTCACCTTGCGCCGCAGTGCCAAGGTGTTGCTCGAAGGCGCCACCGTCACTCTCAACCCCGGTGAAAAAGTAGGCCTCGTGGGCCGCAACGGCGCGGGTAAATCGTCGCTGTTTGCGTTGCTCAACGGCAACTTGCACGAAGACTCAGGCGAGTTCTACATCCCCACGCAATGGCGCATGGGCCAAGTGGCGCAGGACATGCCCGAGACCGAGCAAAGCGCGACCGAATTCGTGATTGAAGGCGACACCGTGCTCAACGACGCACGCAACGAAGTCAAAGCGGCCGAGGCCACCGATGACGGCGAGCGTTTGGGCCACGCCTACATGGCGCTGTACGACGCGGGCGAACACGATGCGCAGTCACGCGCCCAAGCGCTGATCTTGGGCTTGGGTTTTAAAACCACCGAGCTAGACAACCCTGTGAACAGCTTCTCAGGTGGTTGGCGCATGCGCTTGCAATTGGCGCGTGCGCTGATGTGCCCGTCTGATTTGCTGCTGCTCGACGAACCGACCAACCACTTGGACTTGGACGCCTTGGTGTGGCTGGAAGCTTGGCTCAAGCGCTACGAAGGCACGATGGTCGTCATCAGCCATGACCGCGAATTTTTAGATGCCGTGACCAACGTCACCCTGCACATCGACGCCGGCAAGCTGGTGCGCTACGGCGGCAACTACAGCAAGTTTGAAGACATGCGTGCCGAGCAAATGGAACTGCAACAAAACGCGTTTGCCAAACAGCAAGACAAGATTGCGCATTTGCAAAAGTTCATTGCACGCTTCAAGGCCAAGGCCAGCAAAGCCAAGCAAGCGCAAAGCCGCGTCAAGGCCTTGGACCGCATGGAAAAAATTGCGCCGTTGTTGGCCGATGCCGACTTCAGCTTCGAGTTCAAAGAACCCGCCAACTTGCCCAACCCCATGCTCAGCATGCAAGGCGTGAGCGTGGGCTACCCCGCCCCTGCCGATGCGCCTTCGGGCACACCACCCACCGTGATTGTGAAAAACATCAGCCGCTCTGTGCTGGCTGGGCAACGCATTGGCATCTTGGGCGCGAACGGCCAAGGTAAATCCACGCTGGTGAAAACCATTGCACGTGACTTGGGCGCCTTAGGCGGTGAAGTGACCGAAGGCAAAGGCCTGAACATCGGCTACTTCGCACAGCAAGAACTCGATGTGCTGCGCCCAGCAGACAACCCACTTGAGCACATGATCGCTTTGGCGAAGCAACTCACCATCGACGGCAAACTGGCTGGCCAAGCCACACGCGAACAAGACTTGCGCAGCTTCTTGGGCCAGTTCAACTTTGGTGGCGACATGGTCAAGCAAGCCGTGGGCAGCATGAGCGGTGGCGAAAAAGCCCGCCTCGTGCTGTGCATGTTGGTGTGGCAACGCCCCAACCTCTTGCTGATGGACGAGCCCACCAACCACTTGGACCTCGCCACCCGCGAAGCGCTGAGCATGGCGCTCAACGAATTTGAAGGCACCGTGATGCTGGTCAGCCATGACCGCGCGTTGCTGCGTGCCGTGTGTGATGAGTTCTGGATGGTGTCACGCGGTGGCGTCGAGCCCTTTGACGGCGACTTGGATGACTACCAACGCTACCTATTGGACGAAGGCAAACGCTTGCGTGCTGAGGCTGTGGCGGCGGCCAATGCTGCGGCGCTTAAGCCTGCTGCTGCGCCAGTGGTTGAAGTGGCTGCGCCTGTGATGGATGAAGCGCCTGCGGTCGTTACAAAAACCTCTGCCGACGCTAATAAAGTCTCTGCGGTAGCAAAACCCATCGCCTCACGCGACCAACGCAAAGAAGACGCTCAGTTGCGCAAAGAGATCAACGAGAAAAAACGCCCGTTGAAAAAAGAGTTCGACGGCGTGGAAAAAACCATGGCCACGCTGGAGTCTGAAAAAACAGCGTTGCACGACAAGCTTGCCACACCCCTGCCCCCCGCTGAAATTGCTGAAGCAGGCAAACGCCTCAAGGTGGTGGAAGACGAACTGGCTGCGTTGGAAGTGCGTTGGCTAGAGCTGACTGAGGCGATGGAGGCGATTGAAGCCGCAATGACTTAAATCGTTTAGATGAAGCGCGCACTGAACTGCGCGCTGCACCAAATGATGGCGGGAAACGAACACAGCCACGCCCAGAAGAATCGGTTCAAGCCAAAGAACCAAAACACCAAGAAGTGAAACAACGCGGCCACGGTGCAAAACACGGCGGCTAAGCGTGGGTCAAGCAGGCTCAGGGGAAACAAAATTTCCCACACGATGAAGCCCCACGAGCCCAGCAACGCCAGCCACTTGTTGCGCAGCGGATGCGTGGCCGACAGTGGCCCGTAGATGGCCCCATTCAAAAAGATGGTCATGGCCGAACCATTGCGCCACTCGCGGCGCAGCAGCTTCACCGCTCCCGACATGAAGTAGGACGTGATGGCCTGAATGGCGATGTACCAAAAGCCCGCTTGCCAACCCAGCTGCACGTTGCCAAATGCGCCCACCACTTGCGAAATGAACAAGCCCGTCAACACCACCAGCGTGAGAAAGTCGCTGCCCCCGTTGAACGCCCCGCGCCAACGGATGAGGATGAGCAAATTGCCCACAAACAAAAAGCCAATCAGCGGCAGCGATGCGCCCTGCACGGCCAACGCAACAGCCGCAACCAAGCGCAGCCACAAATGCAGTTGATGCATGCGCGGCTTGAACAGCACATCCAGCAAAGCACGTACCAGTGCATTGGGAATATCAGCGCGTTGCAGTTGCCACGACCAAAACGCATCGTTGGCGGTGTACTTGCCCATGCGCAAATACTCCAGCGTTTGAAGGGTCAAGCTCCATGCAAACACCAACTCGGTGGCGCGAATGGCCATGAGCATGGGCGCTTCCATCAATGCTTGCATGAAAGCGGCGCTCAACATGCAGCCTCCACGGGAGAGGTCATCATCACTTGGGTATCGACGTTTTCACTGCGGCCATCGAGCACCATGCGAAGTTCAAACTGGCTGTGCGTGAAGTTCACATCACGCGCACGCAACACTTGATCACTCAAGCGCTGCATCATTTGGTAGCTCACCAAACCGCGTGGGTTCACGCCTTCGGGTAAGTCATGCAAGTCGGCCCAAAAGTGGTCCACCATGTTTTGTTGGCCCAGGCCAATGTTGGTGTCGGGGTTGTGCACGAGGTGGCTCAGGCGGCGCACACGACGTGGATAAATCAGCACCCAGTCCGCCCATTGCAACTCCCCCGAAGCCAGTTTCACCGCCGAGCGTGCATACAGGTGCGGCACATAGCCCACGGCGTGAAAGAACTTCCAATTGGGGAAAAAAGCGCGCAGCAAAAACAGCCACGGCCCTTTGATGATGGGGGTATTGATGACAAGCGTGGCCACCAGCACCAAGAAATACAAAACGAACAAGGCTTCGGTCATAGCGCGAAATTCTAGAGGCGCTTCCAGCGCTTTACTTGCCTGGTGGTTTTTCGTTGATCACCATCAAGGTCTCCACGCCGCCAATGCCCACTTTCAATTGCAGTGGGAATGCGCCGGGCGGGACCTGGGTGGCCACAAAAGTTTTGGTGGCTGCTTCGTAGCGCAGCCACTCGGGCAGTGGTTTGCCATCGGCCTGCGTCACGCGCACATCGGTGTTTGCGGCCGCAGCGGCAGGCACATGCGCTTCAATCGAGAAAGAGAAACTGCGTCCTGGCGCAGCGGCCTCAGACGACACCGCTACAGTGATCAACCCCGTTTGAGTGCCAGACGCAGGACGCGTCAATGCAATCGACACCGCGCCATCACTGCGTGCAGCGTCAGTCGATGCACCTGTCGTCGTTGCGCTTGCGGATGCTGCACCGACAGCCGGCGCACTGACCTTCGCAGGTTGCACCACCGATGTTTCCACGCGCTCCACCAAAGTTCCTGCGCTCACCGCATTCATCAGCTGTGGGTGGTTGATCATCACAACGCCGCCTTTGTAGAGGATGGAGCCCGACCAAGAGTTTTTGGGATTGAACAAATCAATCTTCGCGCTGCCTGCATCAAAGTTGGAATTGCCGCCCACTTTGATGGGGCCTGTTTGCACCATGTCAAAGCCGCCACTGTTGGCCGTGATCTTGGCGCCAAAAGTGGATGTGCCTAAGTCAAGCTTGCCGTGGCTGTTGAGCACCGTGTCACCCACGGTGCTCACTTCACCCAAGGTCAAGGGGCCGACACTGCTCAAGCTCAAGGTGCCTGATGTGTCCACCGACACCGCGCCCGCAAAGCTGTTGGCCGCATCGGTCAGCGTGACGTTGCCAGCGCTTGCGGTGATGTGGGTGCTGCCGCCAATGGTCAGCGGGCCAACTTGCGTCACATCGCCCACTGCCACATGGGCCATCCAATCGCCCGTCACCGTGCTGGCCCCGAGTGTCAATGCTGTGGCCGCGTTCAACGTGGCATTGACCGCATTCACCGCCACGGCTTGCGCAAACGTGTTGGCCTGCGTCAACACCACATCACCTTGCGTGGCGTTGAAGGTGCTGGTGCCGCTCACATCCAAGGTGCCTGTTTGCGTGATGTTGCCTGTGGTGGCGCTCACCTCTAGCGTGCCCGTGACGGTGCTGTTGCCCAGTATCAAACCTTGGCTGCCCACCAGTGCCACGTTGTTGGCTTGCAAACTCACGGCCCCCCCAAACTGGTTGGGCACATTGGGCAAGGTCACATTGCCTGCACCTGCATTCAAGGTGCTCGTGCCCGTTACCTGCAAGGCTGAACTAGGGTTGGTGCTTTGCACAATGTTGCCGCCGTTGGTTTGCACCATCAGGTTGCCACCCACGCTGGCTGAGCCGAGGTCCACTTGTTGACCTTGCGTTGACGCGGTCAGGTTGCCCGTCACGGTGGCTTGTCCAAACGACACCGTGCCTGTCGTGCTACTCATGCTCAAGCTGCCCGTGATGTTGGCGCCACCCAAGTTCATGTTGTCGCGGCTTTGCAGGGTCAAGTCACCGCCCGTGATGAAGGCCGAGCCCAAGTCAATCGAGCCTTGGGGCGCGCGCAAAGTCATGGGGCCGCTGTTGGTCACACTGGCCAATTGCAAATTGCCGCTGGTGGCCACCGAGGTCGATACGCCTTGCAAAGCCAAGCTGCCACCAAAACTGTTCAACACGTTGTCGAGCGTGATGGTGCCGGTCCCCGCTGTGATCGCTGTGTCGCCCGTCACCACCAACTGGCCAGTTTGTCTCACGCTGCCGTTGCCGCTTTGCACCGTCAGATCACCCGACACCGTTGCTGCGCCCATCGACACAGCGCCGCCATGGCTGTTGAGCGTCAAGTTGCCTGAGGCCACGATGGTGTCCGTGGTCAGCGCACCTTGCGCTTGCAGATTCACCGCGCCTGCGCTTTGCAAAGGTGCCAAGCTCAAGGGTGCGTCGGTGGTCACCGACACATCGGCCCACGAACCGCTGTGGGTTTGGTTGAGCGTCAGCAGGCCTGTGAACGTGTTGTTGGCACTCGTGAGCGCGGCCACTTGCAACGTGCCCGTGTCTGCGGTAAAGGTGGCTGTGCCGCCCACGTTCAGGCTGGTGCCTGCCTGTTGAGACACGCCGCCGTCACGCGTCGTCACCTGCAAATTGCCGCCCACATCCACATCGCCCAGGGTCAACGCTGTGGCACTTTGCACATTCAAGTTGAACGATGCTGTGCCGTCTGTGATGCTCACAAAGTTCAACGTGCCCGCTGTCGACGCCAAGGTGGTGTGCGCACCCAGGGTCATGGCATCGCTGTAGGTTTGTGCGCCGTGGGTGGTCACGGCTCCGCCGTTCACCACCACGCTGCCGCCTACATCGGTCGTCAAACTGGTCAAGGGTGTGGCGCCGCCCACCACACCATCAAAGGTGGTGATACCACTCGTGTTCACCGTCAAGGCGTAGCCACCATTGAGGGTGTTGGCAAAACGAATGTCACCAGCATTGCTGCTGGTCAGCGTGGTGGTGGCCCCTAAGGTTGCGGCTTCGCCATACGTTTGTGCGCCTGTGGTTTTCACCAGACCACCGTTGATGGCCAAGGTGCCACCCGCGTTGGTGGTCAGGCTGCTCAGGGCTTGGGTGTTGCCCACTGCGCCGCCCAAGGTGGTGGCAGCGGTGCTGTTCACCGTCAACGACGCCGCGGCCACGCTGCTGCCCGTGTCAAGGGTGCTGTCAAACGTCACATCCCCAGTGCCCGCGCTCAGTGTGGTGGTGGCGGCCCCCAAGGTCACCGCACCTGTGTAGTGTTGCAAGGCATTGCCTGTGTTCACACTGCCGCCGTTGATGGCTGTGACGCCATCTACCGTCAAGCTGTGGTCCGTGCCCGACACCGCGCCACCCAAGGTGATGGTGCTAGCGGTCAACGTGGTGTCTGCCCCCAAAGCCACGGTGTTGCTGTAGGTTTGTGTGGCGGTGCCTGTGTTGACGGTGCCGCCGTTCAAGGTGGCGGGGCCAGACACGGTCAAAGCGTAGGCGCCGCTGAGTGCCCCCCCCAAGGTGGTCATGCCTGTGCCGCTGTTGAGCGTGGTGGCGGCGGTCAACACAATGGGTGAGCCTGCATCGCCCAGCGTCAACGCGGCGTTTGTCGTTTGCAAGGTGCCTGCCAAGCGAAGGCTGCTAGGCGTTGTGATAGCGGCGCCATTGGGGAAGCTGAAGGTGTCTGTGCTAGCCGCACCCAAGGTCAACACTCCGGTGTTCAAGAACGGGGTGCTGCTGTTGAAGGTGTTGTTGGCACCCGTGACCGTCAAGGCATAAGCCCCGCTGACGGTGCTGCCAAACTGCAAGCCCAAGCCCTGCTCGCTCTTGAACGCGCCGTCAGCCGCCAGCGTGATGGCGCCTGTGGCGCTGCCCACGGTTGAGGCGTTGGCGTTGTAAATCACGCCGCTGATCACGCCGTTGTTGTTCACGCCAGCGCCCGCCACGCTCAGGGTGTTGGCGATGGACTGACCGTTCAAGTCCAGCGCGGCGCCGCTACTGATCACCAGTGCACCTGTGCCCACAGGGCCAGAGGTGATGCTGCCCACGCTGCTCTGCCCCAGCATCAACACACCGGCTTGCACGGTGGTGCCGCCGTCATAGGTGTTTGCGCCTGACAGCGTCAAGGTGCCTGCGCCCTGCTTGACCATGCGCACGCCCGTGCCAGACACCACACCCGACACCGCGCTGTCTGCTGAGTGGTTCAGCGTCAAGGTGTGGCCGTTGCCCAACGCCATGTTGTAGGCACTTTGAATGCTGGCACCGTAAATCGTCACATCGCCGTCAATGCTCAGCGCGGCGCCCACGGTGATGTTGCTGGTGTTGCCCAAACGGCCCAAGGTCAAACCTGTCAGCGTGTTGGCCAAGCTGTACACGTTGGTGTTCAAGTCAGCGTCAAAGCTGCCCAATGCCACGGGCTGAATCGTCACAAAACCTTGACCTGTGAAGCTTGGTGTGGCTGGCCGTGTGTTGTGGGTGAACACCATGCCGCCGCCTGCATCACCGGTGGCCGTAGCGCCTGTGTAGCTTTGCAAGCCGGTCAGCTCTAGCGTGTTGGCGCCCAGCTTGGTCACGGTGCCAGCGCCGCTGATGTCGCCTGCGTAAGTCACCGCGTCCGAGCGGCTAAACACCAAGCCTGCACCGTTCGCCACGCTGGTGGCTGCCGAGGCTATTGAGCCCGTTGTGCCTGCATCACCCACTTGCAAAATGCCGTTGCTCACCGTGATGTTGCTGGTCGATGTGTTGGCCCCCGTGAGCGTCACGGTGCCTGCGCCCTGCTTGGTCAAGGTGCCAATGCTTTGCACGCCACTGAAGGTGTAGGACAGCGACGAGTCCAGCAACAACCCGCCGTTGGCTTGCACGTTGCCCGACAACAAGCGGCCTGTGTTGCCGCCATTGCCTATGCTGATTTTTTTGCTGTTGCTTGAGATGAGCGTGGCAACGGTCGCGTCACCCATCACATAGCCCGTGGTTGACAAAGCGCCACCCAAGTTCAAGGTGCCGTCACCCGTGAGGTTTTTGTAATACAGGCTAGCCGCGCCTTGTGCGGGGTCTTCGCGCACGGTCACGCCTGCGTTGACTTGAATGTTCATCGCATTCGCCGCGGTATCACTGCCAATGAACCAAGGCGTGAAAGTGGACACGCCGTTGGACAAAGCAAACGTCGCAGTGGCCTCGCCTGCGGCGCGAATGACCAAGCTGTTCAAGCTATGGCCCGTGAAGGTCAGGTTGCCTTTGATGTAGTAACTTGCGCCTGCCCCCGTGGGCGTTGCCACATTGGCAATCGTCAAGCCAGCGCTGCCACCGTCCACCACCACGGTGGGCGACAAGTTGGTGTTGATGCCGCCTGTGGTGGTGATGCCATAGCCACCGATGTTTTCAAAAATGCCACTGCCCGTGACGCTGAACGCGTTGGCGTAAGACGCAACCGCCGACGTGTCAAAGCTCACACGGCTGGCCACAGACACGCTGCCCGTCCCTAAAGCATTGGCAGCACCACCCACCACCAAGTTGCCCGTAGAAACCGTGGTGCCCCCCGAGTAGGTGCCAGCCCCCGTCAACGTCAAGGTGCCCTCTCCCGCCTTGGTCAAGCTACCCGTGCCTGCCACGATGCCTGCATAGCTCACGCTGCTGCCTGTGCCGGTATCAAGCGTGGTGTTGCCTGTGAGCGTGATGCCTCGATTGGCACTCAACGCACCGCTGAACGCGGGGTAAAAGTACAAGCCCGCGCCGGTGTTGACCACCAGGTGATCGGTTTGTGCACTGCTGGGTACCGTGCCCAAATTGCTGTCGCTGCTCAAACCCAATTTGCCGGTGTTCACCGTCGTGGCGCCTGTGTAGGTGTTGGCGGCACTCAGCGTCAACATGCCTGTGCCCTCTTGGCGCAACTGGCCTGAGCCTGCGATGACATCGGCCACGCCGAAGTTGTCAGAGCGTTTGTAAATCAACGTGCCGTTGTTGGTGATGGTGCCGCTGCCCAGGTTGCCAACCGTACCGCCATCGCCCACTTGCAAGGTACCCGCGCTGAGGGTGGTGCCGCCTGTGTAGGCGCTGCCACCGGTGAACACCAAAGTGCCTGCACCTGCTTTGCTAAAGGCGGCGGCACCATTCAACACCCCCGCCACCGTTTGTGTAGCGCCCGTGGCAATGTCTGTAGACAAGGTGCCGCCCACGGTCAAGCGGGTGTCAGCGGCGCTTTCAAAGCCACCCAAGGCGGCGTTGCCGCTCACCACCAAGGCGCCCGTTTTGAGGTTGAAGTTGCTCAGCGACACCGTGTCTAGGTAGGTGAGCGAATCCAACATCACGGTGCCCGTGCTGGCTGTGCCGCTGCGGCCTGTGGTGCTGTCGTCAAAGCTGATCGCCGCACCCGACACACCTTGTGGCACCAACACATGCCGGACGTTGTTCAAGTCTGGAATTGCACCGGTCACACTCAGGTTGCCGGTGATGGCCCAGTTGCTAGGGTTCATCCACTCGCCCGAGGCCCCGCCCACCCAAGTGACCGAATCCAAACGCGTCACGTTGGCCGATGTGCTGCCCGTGCTGGCGACGATGTAGTTAGAAGCGTCGATGGTGCTGGCGCTGGCGGGGTCGCTCAGGCTGACGCTGTACACGCTGATGGGTTTGGCGCTGCCTGTGTTCTTGGTGTCAAAACTCGCACTGCGGTTGATGTCAAACACATCCCCTGCCACGCGGTTGTCTGTGGTCGTCACGGTGGCCACGGTGCTGCCGTTGTAGTCGCGGTTCACACCGGTGTAGCCCACGGTCAACGTGCGCACGCCCATGCCGCCTGCGCCTGTGGCGGCTGTGGGCAAGGTGTAGTTGCTTAAATCAGTGCCACTGTTGGCCGTGAAGTCGCCACTCGCCAAGGTGGTGTCCACACGGTTGGCCAACAACACATTGCGGTTGTTGTAAGTGCCCGCCGTTTGCGTGACGGTGGCGCCCTCGGTCACACCGTTCACCGTGACAAAGCCTGTCAGGCTGTAGTTGCCCGTGCCCAGCGTGGCGTTGGTGTTGCCGTCATACGTTTTTTGAATACTGCCCACCAACGCGGCAGACAAGGTTTGGGGCGTGATGTTGGCGCTGGTTGTGCCGGTGGTGGTGGCGGCGCCGTTGGCGTCCACCACTTGGTAGTTGGCAGCATCGGTGCCACTCAACGACACGCCTGTCACGTTGATGTTCACGGGTGCCACGCTGCCATTGCTATAGGCCACGTTTTTGTCCACAAACGTGGCCGTGCGGTTCACGCTCAACACGTCGCCACTCACATAGCCATTTGCAGCCGTGGGGTCGGTGGTCACACTCGCGCCCAACAAACCGTCGTACACCTTGTTCACACCGATGTAGGTGAGCGTCAAAGGACGTGCGGTGATGGTGGCTGCGGTGCTGCCTGTGCTCACCACGGTGTAGTTGCCAGCATCAATACTGGTCACGCTGGATGGGTCGCTTAATGAAACACCGCTCACGCTGACCGCCTTGTTCAGGCCCACGTTTTTGTCGGCGTAACTGGCAGTGCGGAGGATGTCAAACACATCCCCGCTCACGCGGTCGTCGGTGGTGCTCACAGTTGCCACGGTGCCACCGTCGTACACACGGTCAATGCCTGTGTAATACACATTCAACACACGTGGGGTGATGTTGGCGGTGGTGCTGCCTGTGGCCGCCACGGTGTAGTTGGTGGCGTCGGTGCTGGTCACGCCCCATGGGTTGCTCAAGCTCACGCCCGTCACGTTCACGGTCTTGGCGCCGCCCACATCTTTGGTGAGGTAGCTGGCGGTGCGGTTGATGTCGAACACGTCACTGCCCAAGCGGTCATCGGTGGTGGTGACCGTGGCCACCGTGCCGCCGTCGTACACGCGGTTCACGCCGGTGTAGGTGACGGTCAACAGCTTAGGCGTGATGGTGGCGGTGGTGCTGCCTGTGTCTGCCACGGTGTAGTTGGCCGCATCGGTGCCGCTCAGGCTCACGCCTGTCACGCTCACTGGCTTGCTGGTCACGTTGTTCGACACGTCATAGGCCACGTTCTTATCGGCAAATGCAGCGGTGCGGGCAATGCTCAAGGTGTCGCCCGTCACGCGGTCGTCGCGGGTGGTCACGGTGGCCACCGTGCCGCCGTCGTACACGCGGTTCACACCGGTGTAGTCCACCACCAAGGTGCGTGGGGTAATTTGCCCCGTGCTGCCGCTTTGCGTGCTGATGGCTGTGCTGGTGCTGCCATTGGTCAGCACATAGTTGGCGGCATCGTCACCACTGAGCGTGAGGTTGGTGAGGGTGTAGCTCTTGTTGGCCGTGGCTGTCACGTTTTTGTCGGCATAGGTGCCAACGCCATTCACGTTCACCACATCAGAGGCACTCACCAATGTTGCGGGTGAGGCCGTGAGCCTGAGGTTGCTCATGGTCGCGTTGCCGTCGTACACCTTGGTCACACCCGTCGCCGTCAACGTCAACGACTTGGGCGCCACGTCATACGAACCGATGATGTGAATGTTGCTGCTGAAGTCTTGACTGGTGTTGGTGATGAGGGTGGACCCCAAGCTGTACGAGCCCACTTTCAAATTGTTCGATGTGCTGTACATCGATGCACTGCTTGGGTTGACTGGCCCCAGCGTGAAATCAGCCACCGATGTAGAACCATCGCTCACCGACACATCAGCGCCCGTCACGGTCACGCGGTTGGGGCTGAGCAAATTGGTCACCAAATTGTTCGAGGCAGACATAAAGCCCGCCTCTGTCACCGTGTAGGTGGGCGTGCCGCCATAGGTGGTGCTGACAGGGGCCACGCGCATCAACAACTCGCCCACAGGCACGATGGTGTAGTTGCCGTTGACAAATGTGATTTGATAGTTGCTCGACGTGAGGCCAGAGGGCACCAACACACCGTTGTAGGTGTCAGCGCTGTCTTGTGCGGCGGTGCTGGCGGGGTCTGCGGCCAGTTGCACGCTGCGGTCACGCGTCACGCTCAAGGTGCCGCCCAACACGGTCGATGTTTGCCCGCCCACAAAACCGCGGTAACGCACACCGGCGTAGTTGGTAGTGGTGAGATTGTCGTCTTGCGAATAAAACTTGCCATCGTCATTGGCTGTGATGGTCAACGGCGCTTTGGTGATGGTGGCGGCAGGCGCTGTCCACGCCAAGGTGTAGTTGCCTGCGCGTGTGCCGGTCAGCAACACGCTGCCCTGCAACACGCTCACGTTGCCTGCATTCGCGCCACTGAAAACCGGCGTGCCTGTGATGACCAAGCCACCGTTGATGGCGCTGTCTGCCGTCAATGCGGTGGTGAAACCCGAGGCCACGCTCAACGCGCCGTAGCCTGTGGCGGGGCTGGTCAACGCAGGCGTGACCGATGTGGTGGCGTCATACACCTTGGTCAAGCCTGTGTCGCCTGACAAGTTCACCGTCAATGGCGTGATGCTGGCCGTGGCGCTGGTTTGGTGGGTGATGCTGTAGTTGTTGCGGTCTGCGCCTGCGTAGCTACTGGTGAGCGTGACGGTTTTGCCTGTGGCGACGTTTTCGTCACTGAACACGCCGGTGGTGGTGATGGTCACATCATCACCGCTGACCAAGCTGCTACCCGCCAAGGATGCCACCGACTGCCCCGCTGTGACCGATGAAGTTGCGGCTGTGGTGTTGTCGTACACCTTGTCAGCCACCGTGATGCCGCTGATGGTCAACGCTTTGGGCGTGATGTTGGCCGTGCTCGTGGCTTGGTCGGTGATGCTGTAGTTGTTGCGGTCTGCGCCTGCGTAGGTGCTGGTGAGCGTGACCGTTTTGCCTGTGCCTACGTTTTTGTCGTCAAACACGCCCGTGGCGTTAACGGTCAACACATCGCCACTGACCAAGCCCGTGAACATGGCGTTGCTGGTGGTCACGGTGGCTGTGGTGCTGCCGTTGTACACGCGGTTGTCAGCCGTCAGGCCTGACACCGTGAGCGCTTTGGTGGTGATGTTGGCCGTGGTACTGGCTTGGTCGGTGATGCTGTAGTTGCCCAAATCAGCGCCGCCGTAGGTGCTGGTGAGCGTGACGGTTTTACCGGTGCCCACGTTCTTGGCTGTGCCTGCCACACCGCCCACATTGGCAAAAACACCCGTGGCAGACACGGTCAATGCGTCCCCGGCCACCATGCCCGTGAAGCTGGCCCCACTCACGCTCACCGTGGCCGCTTGGCTGCCGTCGTACACCTTGTTGCTGGCCGCGATGCCTGTGGCCGTCACAGCCAAGCGGTTAATCTTGGCATGGCTTGTGGGGTTGTCCACGATGGCGTAGTTGCCAGCTTGCGCACCTGACAAACTCAAACTGTTGGCCGATACGGTGACCGTTTGGTTGGTCACGGCGCTGTTGGCGTCATACGCCACGTTTTTGTTTGCGAAAGTGGCTGAGTAACCTGTAGACACCAAGCTCACTGCATCGCTGCCCACCACGCCTGTGAATGCGCCAAAGCTGATGATGGTGGCCGCCACGCCGCCGTCATAGGTTTTGTCGTTGGCGGCCACGCTGCCCAGGGTCAACGCCTTGGGCGTGATCTTGGCGGTCGTGTTGGTGGGGCTGCCGCTGTAGGTGTAGTTGCCAGCATCGGCACCGCCGTAGGTGTTGGCAAACGTCACCGTCTGCGCGATCACGGCATTGCTGACATCGCGAGCCACGTTCACGCTGCCAAACGTGCCAGTGGTTGACACGGTCAATGCATCGCCCGCCACCATGCCGTTGAATGTGGCACCTGTCACGTTCAGGGTTGCGGTGTTGGCCCCGTCGTACACCTTGTCATTGGCGGCAATGCCTGTGACGGTGATGGCCTTGGCGGTCACCACACCGTCGATGGCCGTCATGCTGGCCCCCGTGCTCAGGCTGTAGTTGGCGGCGTCTGTGCCGGTCAGGGCCAGGTTGGTCAGCGTGTAGGTTTTGCCCGTGCCTGCATTTTTGTTGGCATACGTGCCTGCCCCGTTGAGGGTCACCACATCGCCCGTCACCACACCGGTGGGTGTGCCCGACAACGCGGCAATGCTGGTGCTGCCGTCGTACACCTTGCTGATGGTGGGCGCAGGCGTGATGGATTTGACGTTGACGGTTTCAGCACCCACCACGGTGATGGTGCCGCTGAAGTTGGCCGAGTTGGAGTGCACCACGTTGCTCGCGCCCCACTGGTACGCACCCACATTGAGCCAACCCGAGGTGCTGTAGCTGCCGCTCACGGCGGTGGCGTTGAACGAGGCCGACGTGCCGTTGGTGTCCGTGATCGACACCTGCCCTGCACTGCTGGCTGTCACGCTGGCCCCAGCGGCGCTGAGCAAGTCCACCTGCGTGGTGCCATCGCTTTTGAGGTACTTGGCCTCGGTCACGCTGTAAGTGGGGGCCGTGCCATACACCGTGCTGGTGTTGGCTAAACGCACCAGCAACTGGCCTGCGGGCACGATGGTGTAGTCGCCGTTCACATAGCTAAAGCTGTAATTGGTCGCGGCGGCCCCGCTGGGCACCAACACGCCGCTGTAGCTGCCTGCGTTCACGTTGGTGCTGCTGTTGCTGCGCGTCACCGTGGGCATAGTGGCGAGTTGGGCGGTCGATTCACCGCTCACAAAGCCTGCATAGCTCAGCCCGTAGTAGCCCGTGGCGTCGGCCAAGCCATAAAACTTGGCATCGTTGTTGGCGGTGACCGTCAGCAGCTTTTTGCTGATGGTGCCCGTCAGGCCTGTGGGCGCGGTAATTTGATAGTCACCCTGCACGCTGCCATGGGTGGTGCTGCCGATGCTGAACGTGCTGGTGGCCGTCACGCCAATGACCGAGGCGCTGTAGTCTTTGCTGGCAAAGGCACCTGTTTGTGTGAGCACCAAGGTGTCGCCATTGACCACGCCATTCAAGGTGCCACCGCTGAGCGTAGCCACCGTGGTGCCGTCATACGCGCGGCTGGTCACCGTGGTGCCGCTGACCGTCAATGCTTGGGCCGTGATGGTGACCGGTGCATTAGTGGCGTTGAGCGTGGGCAAGGCGTAGTTGCTGGCCAAACCCACCGTGAGGCCTGTGCCGCCATCGACCAAGGCCATGGCGCTGATGTATTTGCTGAGCGTGCCCACGTGTGCATCGTTGGCGGCAGCGGCGCTGTAGCCCAACACCTCAGAGCCCATGGTGCCGCCCACCGTCACATAGCCAGTCAGGCCCGTGGTGCCATCGTAGGTTTTGGAAGCCAACAGCGTGACTGTCTTGGGGGTGATGTGCGCGGTAGCTGGGGACTGCACGGTGAGTGTGTAGTTGGCAGCTTGTGCACCCGTCAGAGTGAGCCCTGAGAAAGTCACGTTGTTGGCCTCGGCCACGTTCTTGCTGTTGAACGTGCCCAGGGGTGGGCCGGTGATGGACACCGTGTCACCCACATACCACTTGCCATCCATGCTGCTGCCCGTGCCTGCGGCCTCGCTACCCGTCAATGCAGCCGTGCCCACCACGGTGGCCGTGGTGTTGCCGTTGTACACCTTGTCGTTGGCGCTCAGCCCCGTCATGGTGATGGACTTGGGCGTGATGTTGGCGCTCAGTCCCGTGGGCTGTGTGAGGCTGTAGTTGCTGGCGTTGGGGCCGCTGAGCGAATCAGCCGCTGTGACGCTGATGCCGTTGGCCACGTTTTTACTGGCAAAGCTACCGGCTTGCACCAAGCTCACGCTGTCGCTGTTAATGACGCCCACCAGCGAACCACTGCTGAGCGTAGCCACCAGCCCGCCGTCGTACACCTTGTTGGACACCGTGGTGCCTGTGACCGTGAGTGCCTTAGGCGTGATGGTGATGCTGCCCGGTGTGGCATACGACACGCTGTAACCCGAGTACGCCGTGCCCGGCGTGACCGTGATGGCATAAGGCCCACCCGCCACAGAGGCCGTGGCGGTCAAGCCTGCCGATGCAGCCGTAGGCAAGGCGCTAAACACATCGGCCATCGTCGGCACGGTGTACACACTGCCGCCGCTGACCGTGCTGGTAATCCCCAGCAAACTGGCCGCTGTCAGCGTGGTGGTGCCGTATTCTTTGCTCACACTGTTGGCCGTGATGCTGACCGAAGGAATGCTGGCAAACACATAGCGGTTGCCTGTGACGGCCACGGTAGATGGCAACTGCGTGGCATAGGTTTGGCCCCACACCGGCGCGTTGGCGCTGTCCATCGCGCCAAACACATCGTTGGTGGGCGCTGCGCTGTACACCAGCCAACGACCACTTGTGCCTGTGGCGCTGAGCGGGCTTGTGCCTGCGTTGTTAACAAAGTTGCCCGAGGCCCCCAAGGCGATGTAGCCGTTGTTTTGACTGTCGGTGATAGTGGCGCCAGAGTTGAGCGTGATGTCACCACCGCTCACCAATGACACGCTATCCACAAAGGCGTTGGCCCCACCCACAGTGATGTTGCCTGCGTTAGAGGCGCCCAACACGATTGAGCTGAACCCCTCTTTGAACACCGATGTGCCTGTGAACCAATTCGACGGCAACGACAACGTGCCCGCCCCTGCGCCCACCCCGATGGTGGTGCCTGCGGTAGCTGGCTTCAACACCAAACCACCTGTGCCGCGCACAGTGGTGGTGCCCAAGGTGAACGACAAGCTGTCGGCACTCAAGGTCACCGTGCCCGAAGTGGTGGTGGTGCCGTTGGTACCAAGGTTCATCGTGCCGTTGTTGTTCAGCAGACCAATGGCTGGGCTGCTCGCATTGCCGGTGATGTTGACCGCACCTGCGGTGGAGTAAATATTGGCCGTGCCACCGTCAAGATTGATACCGGCCGCCAACCTTGACAGACCCGACCCTGCTGTGCCCGTGATGTAGATGGCCCCATTCACCGTGCTGATGTTGTTGGCTGTCGTGCTACTGAATAAATTGATACCCGCCGAGTGTGTGGTGCCGTCATAGTTCACCCCGCCCACACCGTCGACAGTGATGGCACCGCTGCCATTGGTGGTCAGCGTGGAGCCTGCGGTGTAGCCCACCATGTCGACACCAATGGCGAAGTACTCAGTCACCAAGTCATTCCAGTTGGCGCCTTGCCAACCTTTGCCCTTGATCGAAATATTGCCCCCCGAGGCCACACCGCCTGCGTTCAGCGTGACGCCCTGCAGGAGCACGCCTTTGTATTTCGATTGGCTTAGATAGCTGGACACACTTGAGGTATTTGTACCCACGGCATAGTCTGTTCCGTTCAACCCACCCCCCAGCGTGATGTTGCCGCCGTTGCTCAGCACCGTCATGCGGTCTAAGTCAACCGAGCCGCCCGCGCCCGTGACATTTGAGTTGAACAAAATGTTGCCACCCGCCGTTTGCACCGTCAGGCCGGTGGCGGTGGAATTGATGTTGGTGGTGGCGTAAAGCGAAATACCGCTGCTGGTGCCTGTGCTGCTCAGGCCTGCGCCTAAATAGATGTTGCCTGCATAGACTTTGATGGGGCCAGCAACGGTCGTCGTACTGCCAATCGTGACCGCGTCGGTGTGAGCCGTGTTGCCAATGTCTTTGCCAATGGTCAGCCCACTCAGGCTAGCCCCCAGCGTCAAGCCGCTGATGGGGAACGTTTGCGCACTGCTAAAACTGGTGCTGTTGGACTCGATCGTCAAGCTGCCCGTGGCAGCGAGTGTGGCCGAGCCAGCAAAGTTAAAACTGTCTGCGGTCACACGCAAATTGCCCGAGGTGATGACCGAGTTTGCTGAGTTGCGCCCCATGTACAAGGTCGTGCCCGAAAGCATGTTGATGCCCGTGTCAGTACTGGCCCCTATGCCCCTGAGCGTGACAGCACCCGAGGTGGAATAAATCTGGCTGACACCACCGTCTAAGTTGATACCTGCATGCAATCGGCCCGACGCCGTGGGGCTGGCCGTACCCGTGAGCGTGATGGCCCCGCTGTTTGTGAAGATACTGTTAGCAACACTTTGGGCGTAGAAATTGACACCCACGCTATGGTTGTTGTTGTCGGTGTTCACACCGCCCACACCGTCGATGGTGATGGAGCCCGATCCCGAGGTTTGGATGGTGCTACCCAACACCATGTCCAAACCAATCGAGTACTGTCCTAGACCACCCCCACTCTGCAAACCTTTACCCTTGATACCGATATTGCCGCCGCCTGCATTGAGGGTGGAACCAGACAGATACACCCCACGTTGTGAGGCGTTGTACCAAACCGTACTCGTCCCCTCGGCATAACCCGTGCCAGAAGTATTGCCCCCACCCAGCGTGATATTGCCACCCGAGGTGGTGAGGTTGGTGGTGGCCAACTCGATGGCCCCACCGCCTGTGCCATCGCTGTCAGACGCAAAAAGAATGTTGCCCGTGCCACTGCTGACCGAGGCTCCCACTTCGCTGAAAATATTTCCCTTGGATATCAACGAAATATTGGCATTGGTCGTGGTGATGGACTTGCTTCCAGTCAGCTTGATGTCACCGCCATAGACAGTGATCGGCCCAGCAATGCCGATGGCGTTGCTGAGCGTGATGTCTTTGTCGTTGGTCGTCTTACCTATGGTCAAAGACGTCACACCTGAACCAATATTGAAAGTAGAAGGCAACGTGATCGCGCTGCTAAAAGCAGTTCCCACGGACTCTAGGGTCAGCCTGCCAAGCGTTGTCACCGTAGTGGTTCCAGACAGCGCATAACTGTTACCGCGTAACACCACATCCCCACTGGCAGAGGTGATGGCTGTGGTGCCGCTAAGGGTGATGGCTTCGCTGCCAGAGCCGCCGCCCGCCGTACCCACGAGGGTGACAGGGCCAGAGCTTGCGCTACCAATCGTTGAGGCGTCGATGGTCACACCATCACTGTTGTCAGACCCGTTAGCCCCCGTGTTACCTGTGATGCTGATCGCGCCACCTGCTGAGTACACACTGCTGCTAGACCCAATGACCACGCCGCGCAAACCTGCAGTCGCAACCGTATTCACGCCACCTCGGCCCAATAAGGTCACGATGCCCGTGCCACCTGCAGAAATTTTGGCACTGTTGGTCATCGCGATACCCTGGCTATAAGTTGCGTTGCTAGCTCCGCCACCTGTACCGGTCAGCGTGATGCTGCCGCCGTTGGACTTGACCCACGCATTGGTACTATCCATTCGGATACCGTGGTCACTGCCACTCGTGCCGTTATAGGCCAACCCACCTAGGCCCGTGATATTGATGGCACCTGTGCCATCGGCCTCAATCAAGTTGGTGATATCGACGCCATTCGTGCCAGAGTAAGTTGAACCACTACCGCCTCGACCATAAATGGTGATGTTGCCGTTGCTAGCTGTTGCGGTTTTAACGGCAGCACTGATGCTGACACCGAGCGTGTTTTGCGTGAGAAAACTGCCCGTGTCGCCGTCTAGCAAGATATCACCAGCAGCCGTGAGCGTATTTGTTACGTTGATTGAGCCGCCATACACAGAGATGGGGCCAGCCACAACAATCGGATTGGTCGAGATGTAAACGGTTTGGGTGTTGGTTGTCTTACCAACCGTGAGCCCACTCATGGTGGTGCTGTTGGTATTCCACGCAAACCAAGCCGTATCGATCGGGTTGGTAAACGTATTAGAGGCGGACAGCCATGTCACTGTGCCGTTGGTGGCGATATTCGGGACAATGCCACCAAAATCGTATTTATCAAATTCAAGCGTGATGTTGCTGTTTGATGTGGTCACCGCACTACCCGCCGCAGACCCCCACCATTGCGATGACGCATTTCTTAAGTACAGGCCAGCCCCCGCACCGCCAGCAGCCGCCTTCAAAGAGATCGGTCCACCATTTGTCAGCAGTTGGGTGCCATTGCGAAGTAACACAGCCCACTCTGTGCCTGAACCTGTCATTGAAATGCCGCCGCCTACACCGCTGGCTGTGAAGGTTTGATAGGTGGCGGCTGAGCCACTTGAATTACCCGCACCTAAATCGATGCCTAGGTTCCACAGTGCATCTGTCGTTGTACTGGAGCCAACCCACTTAATGGCGTCCGCACCTGCGTAGGCAGATTTCACGTTGATACCGTAGTAGGTGGTTATGCCTGGTTTGAGAGAGCCATAACCTGAAGACCGACTCACACCCTCCATATAGAACTTGCCCACGCCACTGTCGGCGATCAAACTACTGGTGGTAGTGGTGTTCCAATAAAAACCAACTCCCCAAGCCTCCCAGCCACTGCTCACAACGCCAGCCCAGCTCTTGCCACGCAGGGTAATGTCGCCACCACCCGAGTAGGCCGTGAACCCGTTGTCCACCCGAATGCCTGCCGCAATCGTTGATGAAGAGCCTGCGGCATACCCAGTTCCCAACGTGTCGCCACCTGCCAGCGTGATAGCGCCCCCACCCGTGCCAGACGTGCTTTTGCTACCCGCCAGACCTGTGCGCGAGTCGATGGTCAAGCCCCCCATGAATCGGATATTGCCCGCATCGTTGCCATCGGTATCACTGGCCAACAACACTGCGCCACCGTTGGTGGTGATGGTGTTGAGTGTTGAGCTGGCAATATTGCCCCTCGCCATCAACCGAATGGAGGCCCCTGAATTTGTCGTGGTTAGGTTGTTGCCCACAGTCAAGTCACCCGCGTAAGCGGCAATAGGCCCAGCAATGCTGATGGCGTTGCCGAGCGTCATGGTCTGTGCGTTGGTCGTGCTACCCAAGGTAAGACCTGTGAGGGTGCTGGCTAATGAGTAATTAGGCGTGAACGCGCTTGTAAAAGTTGAACCCGCCGCTGGTGCGATGGTGACCGTGCCCGCCCCTTCAAAACCGACGGTGCTAGGGGGGGTGTTGTTGGCATAGGTGATGGCGCTGCTCGTCACCGTGGTTAAACCGGTGTAGCTGGCAACGCCCGTCAAGCTTATGCCACCCGCCCCTGCCACATTGAGCGTGCCCGTTCCTGCAAACGGCGCGGCATAGCTCACGTTGTTGGTGTGATTAAAGATTAACGCGGCGTTGTTGGTGACGGTACCTGTTGCGGTAGTTAAACCCAAAGTGCCTGTTGCGCCAGCATTGCCCACTTGCAACGTGCCGCTGCTGATGGTGCTACCGCCGGAATAAGTGTTGTTCGCCGTGAAGGTGAACTTGCCACCTGCTGATGGATTGGCGACGAACGAACCTGTGCCGCCGATGGTGCCGCTGAAAGTTGCAGCCAGAGGGTTTAACGTCAGCGCCCCTGTTGAGGTGAATGTCTGCAAGGTATAACCGACTGCTGAGCCAGTGCCTACCGTGCCGCTAGTGTTTGCGGCTGCGCCTAGGTAGCGAATGATGACAATACCCGAGCCACCGTTACCGCCCAACCTGTCAGACGCTGTGTAGGCGCCATTTGCGTTTGCGCCGCCGCCGCCGCCCGAGCCTGAGTTTGCGAGACCGTTACCGCCTATTTGTGCAGCTACCGTGCCATCGCCATAAGCGCCAGCATTACCGCCTCCTGCCATACCTATGCCAGTCGCGCCAATAGAGCGACTGCCAGTAGTACCGTAGTCCCCGTTGATACCACCACCACCGCCACCCGCATAAGAAACGCTGACACCCGTGATGGTGCTTGCGCGGCCCGCTCCGCCGTTACCACCCGACTGTGAAGTGGTATTGCCAGCAAGACCCGCACTGCCAGCACCACCACCACCGCCAGCAACGGCTGTTGGCCCTGCCCCTGTGCCGGTTGTTCCGCCAGCATAGCCAAAGCCACCCCCTGTGGCGCTCGAAGTGCCTGCCGTGGCAGCACTGCTACCACCACCAACACCACCACCTGAGCCCCCGACCGAACCATTCATCAGTAACGTACCGCCAGCACCACCACCTGCTGCCGAAATGCCAAACACGGCGCTGGATTCGCCATTGGCACCATTACCGCTAGCCGATGTTGAATACAAACCGCCCACACCACCTGCACCAACCGTCGCGGTGTAACTGGTGCCCGTGACAGATGTGCTGCCTTGTTTGAACTCACCCGCACCACCACCACCACCAATGGCGCCACCACCACCACCACCACCAGCGACGATGAGGTAGTCAACATTGGTGTCAAACGCAGCCGTGACCGCACCATTGAGCGTGATGTTGTTGCTCAAACCCGTAATGGAGCGGCCCATCAACAACGTGGTGTTGTTGGCCGCAATCAACGCCCCCGAGCTAATGGCCGACATGTTGTAAATACCCAAGGTACCGCCACTGAGCGTGGTAGTGCCTGCGTAGGTATTGGCATTCATCAAAGAAATCTTGCCGCCTGTGGCGTCGTTGACCATCGAGCCTGAGCCGCTGATAGTGCCTGTGAGCATGACGTTCAGCCCACCAAGAGCCAATACTCCAGTGCTTGTAAAGCGATGCACTGTATAGCCAGACGCAGTGCCTGAGCCAGAAGTCACAGAACCACCTGTACCTGCAGATGCTCCAAGGTAGCGAACCACAACAACGCCAGAACCACCAGCGCCACCAGCAAAGTTGCCAGTGGTGTTTGCGCTACCGCCGCCGCCGCCACCACTACCTGTATTTGAGGCACCCACTGTACCGAGGCCGTTCAACACACCACCATTTCCACCGATACCACTGCCGCCTGCGCTTGACGTAGAAGTACCACTGCCAGCACCACCGCCAGCGGCATACCAGTTTCCAGCGCCAGTGATATAGGACTGGAAGCCTAGACCGCCAACACCACCTTGTGCAGCAGTAGACGCAGGACTTGCGCCAAGGCCTCCAGCGCCGCCGCCGCCACCGCCTCCCCGCAAGTTGTAGTTGAGATAGACGGCGCCTGAACCGCCGTTGTTACCCTGAGCGGCAGTACCTGAACCCGGTGGTGAAGGCTGATTTTCAGAATAGGTACCGGCACCACCACCCGAGCCGCCATTGCCGGGCGAAATGCCCCACTGACCACCTGCACCGCCACCATAGGCCGTTTGACCAAATGCGGTGCTATTGCCGCCAGCCGAGGCCGCAACGCCAGCGCCAGTAGAGCCATTTCCCCCGCTGCCAACATTAATGGTTTCCGTGGCATTGGTGATAGATGTACTGCCGTTCAGCAACCCACCGGCACCGCCCCCGCCACCAGCAGCGTAGCTCCAAAAGCCCGACCCGCCGCCTCCACCACCGCCAACAATCAAGTAGTCCACGGACGAGTCCAGATCAAATGTGACGCTGCCATTAAGGGTGACATTGTTGGCAAAGTTGGTCACCCCACGGCCAAACATAACAGTTGTGCCACCTGCCGCAGTCAACGCGCCAGCGCTGATGGCTGTGTTGTTGTAAATACCCAAGGTGCCGCCATTGAGCGTGGTTGTACCTGCGTAGGTGTTGGCGTTGGTCAAAGAAAACTTGCCGCCTGCAGCATTGGTCACCATTGAGCCAGCGCCACCAATCGCACCGCTCAGGACGACGTTGAGAGAGTTCAAGGCGAGCGAACCACCAGAAGTAAAGGTATGCAGCGTGTAGCCAGATGCCGCGCCCGAACCCGCACTCACCATGCCGCCCGTGCCCGCGCTGCTACCTAGGTAGCGCACGACGACGACACCTGTAGCACCCGCGCCACCGTTGGTAGCACTTGAGCTTGATGCGCCCATACCGCCACCACCGCCCGAACCTGTGTTGGCTGTGCCTGCTGTGCCTGCTGTGCCATAAAGGCCACCCGCACCACCAACACCTGAGCCACCTGCACCGCCTGCGAAGCCACCACCGCCACCGCCCGCGCCATAAAAAGCACTGCTGCCAGAAATGGTGTTTGCAAGGCCTAAGCCACCCGCGCCGCCGTTGCCTAAGGTGCCTGAACCGACAAAGTTAGAACCAGCACCGCCAGCACCGCCGCCGCCGCCTGCACCGGCATCGGTGCTTCCACTACTCGCATTGCCACCTGCATATCCCTGTGTTCCAGCGGCACCCAAACGCCAAGCTGCCGTGCCACTGATCGCACCACCGCCGCCCGAAGCGCCAGAAGTTGGGGCGCCATTAGAGTACTGACCGCCGCCACCGCCGCCCGATGCGCTGACGCTGTTAAACGTAGACGCGCCGCCCGTGCCGCCAATGCTGGCGTTGGCCGTACCTGCCGTTCCGCCTGCGCCCACCGTGACGGCATAAGAGGTGGTATTCAATAGGTCAGCTGCTCCAGACTGCACGCCGCCGCCGCCGCCACCACCGCCGCCATACTGAGAAGCTTGGCCACCACCGCCACCGCCACCGCCACCCACCACGAGGTAGTCCACGGCGGTGTCAAGGTCGAACGTGACGCTGCCGTTGAGGGTGATGTTGTTGGCAAAACTGGTCACGCTGCGACCAAACAACAGTGTGGTGCCGTCAGCCGCCACGAGCGTGCCAGTGCCCAGGGCTGAGTTGTCGTAAATGCCTAAGGTGCCTGAGCTAAGTGTGCTGCCACCGCTATAAGTATTGGCGTTGGTGAGCGAGGTGTTGCCTGTGCCGACTTGGGTGACGCTGCCCGAGCCAGAAATGAGGTTGGTCACCACATAGGTGTTGCTTCGATTGAACGAAAGAATGCCGTTGTTGACCACGTTGCCCGTGCCCAACGAACCGGTGGTGCCACCGCTGCTTATTTGCAAGGTGCCGCCAGCCCCGATGGTGGTGACACCTGTGTTGGTGTTGTTGGCCATCAAGGACAGCAAGCCACCAGCACCGCCGTTGTATGTGAACGCGATGGCGCCTTGGAGAACCCCTGTAATTTGACTAGCCGCGTGGGTCGAGTTGACGACCAAGTTACTCAAATCACTGGCACCGCCCGTGAGGGTGAATTTGCCAGAGCCCGCATTGATGGTGAGTGTTTTGGCTGCGCTGTTCACAAGCACCGCGGCACCCGCTTGACCGTTACCACCGCCCATGGTGCCGCCACCAGACCATCCACCGTAGCCGCCGCCGCCGCCACCACCATAGTTCGAGGCGTTGCCACCGACCACGTTCAAGCTGAAATTTGTGCCAGAGGAAGCACCTGCCCCTGCGCCAGGACCTGCAGCACCGCCACCCGTTGTACCAATACCTGGTGCGTAACCATAACCAGAACCACCACCACCGCCACTACCATAGGTGTAAGAGTTGCCCGAATAGAGCGAAGAAGTGGTGCCAGTACCGCCCGTACCACCCGCCGAGTTCCACCCGCCGCCGCCGCCACCACCGTTGGTGCCGTTGCCACTGGGCCCTGCACCACCACCGGTGCCAGCCCCCGAATTACCACCAGCCCCCCCGTTGCCATTGCCACCACCAGAACCACCCGCAGCGCTGATGGTCGTGATGCCTGAACCACTCAGTTGAGAGGTGCCGCCTGAGTTACCGTTTGTACCGCTAGTGGCGCCGCTGCCTGCGGCGCCAATGCTGACCGTATACGAGGTAGAGGCACTGAATGTTTGTGAAGATGTCGCGACTTGACCACCGCCACCGCCGCCGCCGCCATTGCTACACCCACAACCCACAACACCACCACCGCCGCCACCGCCGACCAGCAGGTAGTTCAGTGTTTGCGCGGTGGGCACGGTAAAGCTGTAGCTGCTGCCATCCCAAGACAGCAGCATGTCACCCACCAGCACGCCAGTGGATGTTGCATAGCCAGAAAAGCCTAAAGAAGATTCGTAGTAGCCGCTAGCAGCAAGCCTGACCGAGTTCAGTGCACTGATATTGCCGTTGACAGTGACATCGCCGTTGTTAGATGTCAGCGCAATATTGCTGCCGCCTATGTAAACATTGCCGTTGTAGGTTTGAGTGCCATACGTTGTGACGTTGGCAGCCAAGGCGATGGTGCCAGCCGTGAAGGTGAGTGTGGCCGTCCCACCTGTCGCTGTGATAGCCGAGTTGACGGCAATGGTGTTAGAGCCCGCAGCGCCAGTGCTGATGCTCACGTTGGTACCACCGTTCAAAGAGCTTGCAATGTCACTTGCCCTGATAAAGCTTGAGGCTGAAGGCGTATACGTGGCTGAATAGGATGTTCCTGACGCAGTGGTACCAATGACCACATCGTAGGGGTCGATGAGCCAGGTACCGCCAGCACCGGCAATGACTGTCCCTTGAAGTTCCAGCGCATGGCCTGATGTTTCCACCTGCCCGCCATTGCCCCCATTCAAGCCACCTTTGGCATAAACGCTGCCGTTCACCGCAGTCACCGAGTTCGTGTTGTGCACATCGCTCCACAACACCACCTTGCCGCCATGGCCGTTGTCGGTGGCACTGGCGTCAATCACGCTGTCAGCGCTCATGGTGACGGTGGTGGCTTGGCGCAGCGTGCCGCTGCCTTGCCAGTCGCCACCGATCAGCACGGTGCCGCCTGCGGTAGCACCTTGGGCTTCTATCAAAGTGCCTGTGTCTAGACTGATGTCGTCGCCCTCCACTTCCACGCGGCCGGCTTGGGCGCGTGGGCTGTTGACACGCAACACGGTGTTGGTGCTGAGCAGCACAGCGCCTTTAACGGGCGCTTGGGCTGGATTGTCCGCAGGTGTGGGCACGCCGTCGGCCTGAATGTGGATGCGCCCACCGCCGCCCTCGCCCGAGGCGTCAAGCACGGCGGTGGTCAGGTCTACGCGGCGTGTGGCCTGCAGTTGGATGGTGCCGCCCAAGGCGTTGGCCACGATGTGGGCGGGGTCAGTCACCACGCCGTTGGCGAAGATGCGACCACTGACGGCAATGGCTTGGGCTGCTGCAATGTCGATGGTGCCTGCTTGCAGGGCAACAGCTGAAACATCTAGCAAACCTGTGGCGGTTTGGGTGAAGGTGTCAGCCTGAATGCTGATGCGGCCAAGTTGTGCCGCTGTGTCAGCTGCGTTGCCGTTTTCGGGGAAAGAATTTGCCGCTGAGTTAGTGGCGGATATCGTGCCGCTGTTTTGTACGTCAGGCGCGTTCATACTGACCGCGCCTGCAGGCCCTGCGTTGAGTCCGCCCGTGGCATCGGCCCGAATGGTGCCGCTGTTAAAGATGCTGCTGCTGGCCTCTAGCAAAATGCGGCCTGCGCGGCGCACCAAGCCTGCGGCTTCGATGCTGCCGGTGTTGTTGACCACGCCGCTTTGCAGGCGGCTGGCGGCTTGGGCTGACAAGATGATCAGGCCGCCTGGGGCTTTGATGGCGTTTTTGTTTTCGACCAAGGTGTTGATGCTGGCTGCCGTCACCCGCACACTGCTGAGCGCGCCACCCCCGTCAAACTTGAGCTCAAAGGTTTCGCCCGCAGCCAAGGCCACGGTGCCGAGGTTGGCCACGATGACGCCGCTGTTGCGCACCTCGGGCGCCAGCATGGCGATGTAGCCACCTAGTGCGGCACGCAATTCGCCCTCGTTTTCGACCTTGCCACTGGCGCCGTTGCGGGTGAGCTTGATCTGCCCATCCATGAATTCTTGGTTGACCGCGTTGTGTGTGGTGGCGACTAACCCGCCCACATCCACGCTGGATGACTTGCCAAAGTACACGCCCTGCGGGTTGACCAGCACCACTTGGCCTGGCGCGGTGATGCGCCCCAAGATTTGGCTGGGCTGGGTGTCGTTCACGCGGTTGAGCGTGGCCGACTGCGCGCTGGGCTGCTGAAAGTTGACCGTGGCATCTTTGCCCACGTTGAAGCTGTTCCAGTCAACCACTGCGCGTTGGCTGGTTTGGTTGATGTTGAGCGTGTTGCCCGATTGGCTGATGGTGGCTTGGCCCGCATTGACCTGCCCACCTGTGGGGAGCTGGGTGCTCGATATAGCCGTGGTTTGGGCCAGCACCGGCACAGAAAACAGACCAGCCACACCTAAAAGACTTGCCAGCACGCATATATTGACACACGGCGATGCCCCCAGACGTGCGAGAACGTCTGATTTCAAGGGGCGTGTTTGTGCAAAGCGCGGCATAGCCATTCCGATTCGGAATGGCTGTGGGTTTCTTAAGGGGGGACCGTGCAATGAATTCACCCGCTAGAAAGGCAAGGTGACTTGCAGCCAATAACGGTTGCGGTCGCGCGTGCCGTCTTGGTCGTTGCCAGTTTGTGTGGGGTTGGGGTTGGTGCCTTGACGGCGCGCCCAAGTGGCTTTGAAGTTCACGCCATCGTCGTTGGTGTAAGCCACGCTGGCACCAAAACCTTTGTAGGTATTGCGGTTGTGCATAGGCCCGCCCGGATAGGTCGGGTCATGCTGCAGCCAGACTTGTCCCCAGTCGTAAAAAGCGGCCACGTTCACACCAGACTCTAGGCTTTGGCGGAGTTCCAGCTGGATCAGCTGTGCGTCTGAGCCCGAGCCTTCGCCAGTTGGGTAGGCGCGTACGCCGTTCATGCCTCCCAGCTGCATCTTTTCAGATGAGTCGAGGTTTTTGTCAGATAACTGGCCCGTGTACGACACGAAAGCCGAGGTTTGTGTGGTCAAAGCTTGTTGCCAGGAGCCGCTGACACGTAATTTGTCAAAGGCACCGGCGGTTTGTGTCGTGGTGGCATCGGTGGCTTGGCTCAACGAGCCGTCTAGATTGAGGTTGCCGTGCGACAGCTGCAATGAATAGGTGCCTGTTCCACCACCCGGGTTGAGGTCGCGGTAGAAGCCAGACACTTGAGCGGCCAAGACTTGGGCTTGATAGTCAGACATCAACAAGCCCTGAGCCGAGGTGTTTTGAAACTTTTTGGTATCTGCCGTGAGCGACACTGTGGCGCTGCGGTCGTCGGCGCGCAGCAGCGGATACAGCCACTCCATGCCTTGGGTGACGGCTCGGCCTACCGCGCCAACCATGCCCTGTTCGCCCACCACGACTTCGTAGCTCATGGCCGAAGCGTTCAAGCCCACGCGCCAACCGTCCGTCCCCACAGGCAGGCTGTAGGCCAAACGAGCGTAGTTGCTACCTTGTGTGTGAACGGCGACAACGTTCAGCAGGTCCGCCAAGTCATTGGGGTTGAACCAGTTAAGTACGACCATTAAGCGCGTGGCGCCTGTGGAGCGCGAACCGCCGTTGTCATAAGTCAGCTCTTCTTGGCGAGTGCGACCTTGATACAGCTTAAGTAGCAATTCTGTTTCGCCGGGCTGCTGGCCTTGGCGCAAAGAGCCTTGGGCACTCATGCCGGGAATGTCGTTGGCCAACGCCAAAGCACGGTCTAGCGACTTGGTGTTCAAAGGCTCGCCCGTAGGTTGCTGGGCCTGGATGATGGCGGCCACATGCTGCTGGGTATTGGGTAAATCGGCGAGTTCTTGCTCAATTTCGACTTTGGAGAACACCGATTCGATGACCTCGACCATCAACACACCTTCGGTCAAGTCTTGTGGGGGCAAGATGACACGGGCCAAGTAGTTGTTCTGTCGGTAATACGACTCCACGGTCATGCCGATGTCGAGCATTTGCTCGTAGCTCATGGGCACGTTGATGAAACGAGTAACCAGCTCTTTGAGCTCCATGTCGCCCAAAATCGTCACGCCTTGGAAATTGATTTTCTTCAAGGTGATAAGGGCTTGGGCGTCTTCGGCGGCTTCTTTGTCGGCCAGCATTTTGTCCATGACCGCGCCCACGGTGCCAGGCTCATAGGCCTTGCGGGTCATGGGTTTGGCCACTGGGATGCCGGTGACGGACTCGACCCAATCGGTGACGGGTAGGCTGGTTTTCTCCTCAATCGCGCGCAGCACCTTCCCCGCGTCTTTGGGCATCACGGGGTCGTAGATCTCCAACGACCCAGCCAAAAGACATAGGAAGGCAATCGCTGCAATGATTCGCGACCAGGTAAATTTCACAAAATTAACAAGAAAACAGCCATAGAGGTTGTTTTATTGCAAGATTTGTGCCTTGCCGTTTTTGACGGTTTTCCTGGTGGTTTTGCCGCTTTTATCTCTCGCCTTATAAGAAAGCGATCAAGGGAGGGTGCTAGGAGGAATGGTTTCGATGACTTGCAAGGTCATTTCTTCGCCCGACAAGTCTTGCCTTGGTATGTAGGCGCGAACCACCCAGCCGATTTGACGGTAGGCCTCAGACACGGCATCGGTCAACTGCTGCAAGTCGTGGGGCGTCAAGGGGCGATTTGAAAATGGCGCGGTGACCGCGCGCAACTGGTCGGTGCTGAGCAGTTTGTTTCCTACAAATTTGAAGTGCTTAACCGTAATGACCGTAGAGTCAGCAAAGGCCATTGAAGGGGGCAACGCCTCGCGCCGCTGGGCATTAAGTTGCATTTGGTTTTGTCTGAGCATTTGCTCGGTTTGGCGCATCAAACTGCCAGCATCGGGGATGTTTTGCGCCCACGCGCTGCTGCAGAGCAAAGCCAACATGGCAACGGTTGATGATTTGTGGCTCATAAATTTCCTTGATACGCTAAATATTTTGAGCATAGCAATTAGTCGGCCAAGGCCTTCTTTTTAAACGCCTCAGGCAGATTGCAGTCGGCCAGTTCGGCTTCCAGCTGGGCATCGCCCATCAGATAGTCGCCACGTTTGGCAAAGTTATCTTTCATGCGCTTGCTGTAAAGCTCAGACACATTGCCTACGGATCGATTGACCGTTTTCATGGTGTCTTTGCTCTTCATACCGCGTTTTTTGTCCATCTCACGCTCATTAGCCTCAGACAACACCATGTAGTGCTGTGCCAGGTTTTCAAAATCTTGAGCGCCCTTTTTCTGGCCTTTGCGCATCAAAAGTGCGGAAACGTTCAGTTGCAGCGCTGCACAACGGTTGAACAAATAAGACAAACGCGTGGGATCACCGTAAGACTTGTACTGCGCACGAACTTCGTCAAAAGGTGCTAAGTCTGCGCTTGACGCGGGTGCTGCGAGCCCTAAGCAGCCCAAAGACAAGGTTAATAACGCAAAAGATTTGATCATCCTAGGCATGTCAATTTATTGGCTGGTATGAAAGCTGCATTGTCTCTTTCAATTATGTCGTTTTAGGAGATTCCAATGTCAAATAACCACGCATCTGGCGCTAGCCGCACAGCGGTCACCCTCAATGAGCTGATCCAAACCGCAGAAACACTGCAGGTTTCTGGCAAATACCAAGAGGCTATTGATCTGTATAGCCAGTGGTTGAAGCACGGTCATGATGAACGCAAGCATGTCGCATGGTTTAACTACGGCTGGTTGCTTCAAAAAACCAACAAAGTTGACGAAGCTTGCAACGCCTACAACCAGTTAACCAACAACTACGCCAACTATCTGTCTGGCAATACCACTGCTTTTGCCTGAACCATCTCGGCCAAGGCCTCTTTGCTGCTCGTGAGCGAGCAGCAAAGAGACAATGCGTTTGATACGCACGAAAAAAAACACCCCATACTTTTGTATGAGGTGTTTTTAGTTTTATTTTGGTGGGACCAGCGGGGGTCGAACCCACGACAAACGGATTAAAAGAGTGAAATTAAAGAAAAAACCGTTATAAATCAACGATGTATTTTTGGTGTGCAGTAAAGTGTGTAGTTGCACTCTAAAATTCTTTGGTTAAATTTTGACGCTTAAGACAAACTTAACATGAGATTTATACCTTCTTAAGCGAACAATTTAAGCACTTTAAAAGCGCTTAGCAACGTCTGTACTCTCAGACGATTTTGAGCGTGTTCTAGCTCGTTTTTGAGTGCTTGACGTGGATAATTTAAGAGCGATTCAGATTGCTAATGAACTTTTCTCGCTCAGCTTCAATTTTCTTAAGCTCTAAGTCAGCCTCAATCTCTTCGTTGAGTTGTAACTTTTGATGAGCTAGTTCATAACGCTTAAACAAAGCAATTTCTTCTTCATTTGTGAAAAGTTCTACTTGACCTCTATCGGTAAAAACTATCTCATCCCACCTTCCACCAACGACCCTCAACTTATCAAACTCATTAGGTTGAATACTATTTTTTGCGAATGAGTCATAAGTGCGTGACCTAGAAAAAGTTAATTTAACCAACTTATGTGAATCTAAATTGAAATAACGAACTTCTTTAGATTCACTTAAGAGTTGAATTCCATTAGACTCACTAAATTGAAACTTTTTAAAAGTTCCAAACAATGTAGCAATGGCAACGTTATCAGAGCAATTTAAAAAATCATACTTCTCAACAGCAAACCCAAATACATGCTCAATGGAAGTATCACTAACAACCTTAGCAAATAAAAGCGGAACATTAAAGTTGACAGCACGTTCTTGAGTTAACTTAACTTTAAGCAAGAACTCTTGATGCTCTTTGAAAGATTCTTGACTCATAAAATCAATCTATTAATTTATTAATGTAGTCATCTCTACGCAACTGAAAGTCCTTGACTTTAGCTTGATGCTCATCAATTTTATTCTTTTCCATAAGTTCAAATGCCGATTCAAATTTCTTAAAAATTGAAATCGCATTAACATCTAAACCAAGTAAATTTGAAGTGTCATCAGTTACACCTATCACTTCCCAATGTCTTTTATGCGGAAGGATTTCAATCTTATGATTTGGATGACGAACAACTCTATTCATAATCCCGTCTTTAATTGGATCGTAATCTAATGGAGTACGTCTCTGTATTTTACAAACCCTCAATGAATCAAGATTAAAAAAATGAATGGCATCCTTTGAATCAAGTAATTTGATCCCATTTATAGTAGTAAATTCATAGCTCTTTGCTACACCTTTCAATGTAACCACAGCTACAGAATCTGAACAACAATCAAAGTCAAAGTCTTTAACCAAAAAACCATGAACAGTTTCTTTGTCAGAGACTCTTTCAACATAAGCTAAACACATTGGGACTTCAATAGTTTTTGCTCTTAATTTTGTTTTTTCCAGTCTATCAAGATAGTCGTTAAAGTTTTTTGAATTACGATAATCATCTTCCTTAACTTCATTCTGTCTAGACTTTAAATTATCTTTAAAAGATTCATTTAGTGCGTTGACAATGAAGACCACAAAAAAGGCGATTAATCCATAACCTAATAGTGATTCCATAATTCAATCTTTCATGGACAATTATTAAACTGAAACCACATCACAGAACCATTTATCTTCATTATATCCATTCCAAGTTGCGAATTTAATCAACTGTCCTTTAGATAGTTTCTTTAAATTAATCAGTGTTAGAGGGTGGGAATTTTCCCAATTAGCATAATTCATTGTTCTGTGAGTTCCATCAGAAAGCCAAAGAATTAAACCTTCCTTATCTTCTTTAAACCGATCAAAAGTAGCATCCGTCCAAAGTAACGGACCTTTGATGTGTGTCATATAAAGCCTTTATCGCATCCAATGATTGACACGCCTACTATGCCTATAGTAGAGTTCATTGTCAACATCATAAACCTTGTAGGAGCTATCAATGACACGTGTAGACGAAATCAATGCCCAAATCGCCAAACTTGAAGCTGAGCGTGCTACAGCCATGAACGCTGAACGTGCGAACGTGCTTGCCAAGATGAAAGCTGACATCAAGCTCTACGGCTTCAAGACAAGCGACTTCAAAGGCGTTTTGCTGACACGTGCTAAGCGTGGTCCCAACAAGGTCAAAAGAGTTACTGCGAAGAAAGCTGTTAAGTAACGACACACAAAGGCGCTAATGAGCGCCTTTATTTTTATCTACGTATAAAGTTAGGCAACGAACATGGCGACAAGAAACTACGCTAAAGAATTTTCTGAAGAATTTAAGCATCTAGACGCACGTTTCAAAGGCGTTGAAACATTCGTAAAACAAGTAGGTGCTGGAAAAGTTCGCAGCCTAATTGTCAATGGTCATCCTGGCATTGGTAAGACACATTCAGTTACAAAATTTCTTGAAACACACGCTAAAGGAAACTACACAGTTCTTCAAGGTCGTGTTACTTTGTTAAGTCTCTATGCGACACTTTTCGCATTCAAAAACAAAGGCAAAGTTGTTGTACTTGATGACGTTGACTCTGTTTTTTCTGATGTTCAAGGTTTGAATATTTTGAAAGCTGTAATGGATACGACAGCTAAAAGACAGGTTCATTGGTTAAGCGCTGGAGGAAGACTTAATACAATGGGATTGCCTGATAGCTTCATTTTTAATGGTGGAGTTATTCTTATTTCAAACGTTGGATTCGGTGGTGGTAGTGGAAAATTAGTTTCGCACTTAACCGCACTTAAAGATAGAAGTTATTGTGTTCCTGTCGCTGATAGTGGTCAAGATAGCTTGTTTAAGCAAATCTGTTATATGGTATTAAAACGCAACCTGATGACAGATTTGAAAGTTCCTAAAAAAGACCAAATGATGTTGCTTCAGTTCATTGATGAGAACAAAGACCAATTGAACACCGTTAGCTTACGAACTGTCGTAAATCTAGTTAACATTTACAACATTGACAAAGCCAATTGGAGAGAAATGGCGACAGTCGGTCTTCTGAAAGTTTGATATGAAGCCAATGGTTAAACTCAATGACGGAACTTCTGTTCCGTTAGAAGTGTTCAATTCGTGGACACCCAAAAAACAAGAGTTTAAGACTCGCCCACTTAATGAAATAAGAGCCATTGTTGATAAAATAAGAAAAAAAACAAGTCGCCCGATCAATACACCAATTGGTACATTTGAATCAATAAATGAAGCAATAATTCAAACAGGTCTTCCTTACTCTCGCTTAAGAAGATACCTTTTAAGTACAGAACATCCAGAATATAGTTATGTTAAAGAATATAGTGGGAATGAAAAACGAGAACCTAAAATCCCAACTGAAGAAGACTTGGATGCAACTAGAATAAGAGAGGAATGGCACATAGACGAGCCGTTAATACGCCAAAGGGACAATTCTCAACTGTACGAGAAGCAATTAAAGCACTTGGAATTACAAAGGATGCTCTTAGAGATTTATGTCTCAATACAGCATATCCTCTATATAGCTATGTCAACCCAACAAAAAAAGATTTAGCTCAACAGTATCATAGAGTTTACAAAGGTGGACCCAAAAAAACTGTCACACCTATTGGTACGTATGCCACTAAAGGACTTGCCGCAAAAGCACTTGGACTTACTTATGATGAGATTGGTCATCTCATCAAAACTCAACCAAAAAAATATTACTTCTCTGAAGAGAATGTCAATATTGGCATAAGAAAATCACATGATCCTGCGCTTTATCATCCTACAAAAGGCTATAGGCTACCAAAGATATACATGACACCGACAGGTCCCTATCCTTCAAAACTACAAGCATGTAAAGATTATGGGTTACTAACCAAAGAGTTTGAATATCTTATGAAAAAGCACCCTAAAGATTTTTACAAAATGAAAAAATAAATCAAAGCATCTCTACAGCTATGCGTAACTTGTCGTGGTTAACGTCAATATATTTTTGTGTTACAGCAATTGACGAGTGACCTGCCAACTCTTGAAGAATGCGAACATGAACACCCTTGTTCGCTAAGTTAGTGATGAATCCACGCCTTCCACTATGACTAGATGCACCCTCAATCTTTGCTTCTTTGTACCAATAATGAAACATCTGACAAGCTGTTGAAGCACTGAACCCACGATGACAGTCTTTCTGATTTGCAAACAGCGCACGTGACGTATCTGTGAGCGTCACAGCAAGCAACTCGTTAAGTTTGAAACGTGTCTTGAGATACAGCTTAATTTCATCACGCATCTTGTCAGACAGATAGACAGTACGCCCCTTTGAACCCTTCGTCTGCACTGCTGACAAATAGACTTCAGACTTGATAGAACCATCTGACGCAAGCACGTCACAGATACGAAGACTAGCGACCTCGCCCACGCGCATACCACTACCATGCGTGAGCAAGAACATACAGCGATTACGAGTAGCGTGACGCTTAGTGTCAATCAGCTTGACGACTTTTTTAATTTCTTTCTCAGTGAGAACTTTTGCTTGTGACATTTGAGACTTTCCTTACAAATCAAAGAATTAACATGTATTTAGTTTCTTACCTTTAGAAAAAAATTCCTATCCTTTTTGCCAAAATATTTTTCCTGTTTGTTTTCAGTCACTTAGCTCATAACTAAAGAGAAACGCTCTTCTCTTTGGTTTTTCAGCGAATCGTGGATTTGAGCGCACGACTCCCCTACTGTCACTCTGCTATGTCTAGCTCAAGAAAATCGCTTAAATGTGGATTTGATGCGTTCAATGATCAAGCTATGGTTTGACTTAATCAGCTTTTTAAGAAACTTCATTAACGTATAATGATCATGGTTTATTTATTAACTTAGGATATACGAATGACAACTCTTGCTGAACTTATCAAACAAAAAGAAGAACTTGAAGCACAAATCGCTTCAGTGCGCCAATCTGAACTCGCTGACGCTATTGGCAAAGTTAAGGCACTTGTTGCTGAATATGGTTTGACACAAGAAGACATCTTTGCTGGTGTTAAGCGTACTCGTAATGCAGATGCTTCAGGTCGTAGCAAAGTTGCAGCAAAGTTTCGTGATCCTGAAACTGGCGCGACATGGACAGGTCGTGGCAAAGCACCTAAGTGGATTGATGGCAAAGAACGCGCTCAATTCGCAATCTGAGTTTTCCCAACTCAAGCACGAAGCCAATACAGAAATGTGTTGGCTTTTTTCATGTGTTTCAGCTTAAGAAATTATTTAGGACATAAGAAAGTATCACCTTTTGAGTGCGACTTCTTTAATCCAAGCTACAGCGCTCACTTAGTGCGCTTCCGTATATGGTCCGTATACGAGTGAAATGGCGTCAGCATGGCGTCTTGTAATTCGTCCTAGATATGGTTGCTGAAATAGACAGCATCACGATTTCTTCATTCCTAACCAAACACCAAGAATCCAAGCTAAAGCGCTTCAACTGAGTTCAAGTAACCTAGGTTAAGTTACGAGTGCATTTGTGCGAGGCTCGTGGATTTGATACGTTCTAGATGTGTTTGCTGAAATAGACAGCATCACGATTACGCCATTCCTAACCAAACACCAAGAAGCAGCGACAAGTCAGAAGGGATTAAGTAATTAGTAAACATAAAATGGACAGCGTAACCTTTGTCCATATTTTTTTTGAAAACACACTTGAAATTGAGTAGAGTTGGCGTAATTTAATAGTCAGACAATGGAGGTCTCATGAAAAAAGTCTATTTGCGTTTCATTGCACTTGCAAATGCCATTAGTAATGAATCTAAAGAATTGTGTGCCATTGACGAAGCAGCCAAACATCTATTGGAGGTGATTGCATCGCGTCACGCTCAAGGTAAGTCTATGACTGTGACTGATGCTATGGCGCTGACTAATCTTGCAAGTCCTGCAACTATCCATCGCAAACTTGATGATTTGCGTGAAGTTGGGTTGATTCAACAAGTCTTTGAAGGCAAGAATCGTAGAACGAAGTATCTTGAGCCAACCAACGCTGCTAACGAGTACTTTGCAAATCTTGGCAAGGCGATGACTCAATCGCTCTAACCGAAGATTTAAGCCTTCGCTTTTGATGCACTCTGTAAACAAATATTTTTGATATTTAACTCTATTTTTAACAAGTAACTTTTTCATGTAACTCCTTGCATACAAACGCAAAAGTTTCCTCGTTAGCATGTGTTCGTAATGGAACATAGCGACGACGAAATTTACGAGCGACCACATATGAACGCACTGCTTACGCTTGGCAGTGCTGTCGCGTATTTTTTCGCCTTCAAGTTGAACTTCGTGCTGTTTGATTCGCTTGAGTTCTCGCATGGTGTCAATTGGATTTTTCTCCCAAGTGGACTAAGAATGTTGTTAGTCTTAGTTTTGCTGAGTTCAGGTTCAGTTGGTATCGCTTTAGCTACGTTGCTGCTGAACTACATGAATGGCTCAGCAGACCAACACGTGTTCAACATAGTTACAGCATTGATATCTGGTTTTGCCCCCTTAATCGCTCGTCAGATTTGCGTTGACTATTTGAAGGTTGGTGAAAGTCTTAACAACTTAACTTCAAAATCACTCTTGCAAATTTCAGTAGTTTTTGCATTGATTAGTTCTGTGCTGCATCAAGTTTGGTTCTTTTGGAATGGTGAAACGACTGATTTCATTGCAAGCTCACTGGTAATGGGACTTGGCGATTGGCTTGGCACAGTACTTGTGCTTGCGACTGCTTCTGTGTTCATCAGAATGTATCGTGCATTGATTTCCTAATCAGAAATCTCAGTTATTCTTGTTTTGACATTGCTTATATAAACCTAAATAATTCCGTCTACCTCATACAACGGATTGGCTAATTAGGACTAGGAATCATCTTATTATGGGTTCAAAGTTGAGTATATGAACTCAACACAAAACCTTAAATCTGAACTTAGTCAATTCATTGGAACTGAAAAGTTCTATCGCATTACACAGCGTCATGTGCTGACTGATGGAACGAAGTACCTAGCTGAAAAAGCTAAGTGCTTTTGGCTTATGGACGCTATCGCTTCGCATCTGCCTAAGTATTTCAGCGATTACTTTTGCGTAGCGCGTTTGGTAGTAAATGGTTCTGGTGCTGAGCTTGTGATTGATGATGGAAATGACAATGTGTACGCACGTCAAAAGATTGAGTACACAGACTTCCCATTGAACGAAATCAAGCTCTATTGCTCGTTTGATGGTGAGCATTGGGTCATCATGCTCACAAGCGAATACTGATTTTTAGATGATTCCTTAACGAATCATCATTCATCACATGTACGGTTTTTAACATTTTCCGTAAATATCATTAAATGGTGATTAATTAAACGATTTATTAGCGTCACGCATCTGTTCTTGTGCCTTCGCCATTGTTTGCCGAGCTTGAAGCTGTTTCTTTTGTTGAGTAAATTGCTTGGCTTTATCAGAAAGTGCTTTGACTTGAAGTTGCTGAGATGTGAGCGTTTTTGTGCCCTCCTCTACCTCAGTCACTTGCTCGTTCAACTCACTGACATTGAACACATTTCTGTCACCATACTTGTGCTGAAAGATTTGTCGTGCGTAGCTGAGCGATTCTGTGCGCTCTGTTGCTGTGACAGTCGCGCCGTTCTTCAGCTTCACACGTGCGATGTAGGTTTTGATGGGGCTTGTGATTTCATAGAGTTTCATACATCTATTTATGATGAAAAAGTATCTGTGACTACATTAGTCAAAAAAATACTTGACTTGAATTCAAATCATAATGAAAATTATGCTACGAAGTAAACAAGGATAGAAATGGAAAAATTTGGAAATTGGCAACTTACACCTGAATGGATTGAATCAGAAAATGCAAGAATTCCATTAGATAGCATTTCTTATGTAGGCTCTCTTGATTTGATGAAACGAATAAGAGTTTTTTTACTGTTAGGTGCTATATTTTTCGGCTTTGTAACTTTAGCTTTTCTATTTTCAGCATACATACAAGGTGCATTGATTTCTGGTGGTCTATGCGCTTTACTCTTATATCTGTACAACCAAAATTCAACCACTTTTGTAGTTATTTCACATTCTGGATTTATGATTCAGCAAACTACTGGAAGAATTGTTAAAGGCGATGCTGAGTATCAAAGATTTATGGATTTGTTATTTAATTATAGAAATAACTTCATTGGTTTTAATCAAAAAACTATTTCTGTAGCACAACCTCAACCTTCTACTCTACAAACTACTCAAGTAAAGCCTAGCACTAGCATAAATCCAACCATTCAACCAAGTAATGTGAAACGTGAGCAACCAGTAAACCCTAATGCCACATGTCCAGTTTGCAACTCATTAGTGAAACAGACAGATTACGACTGTTGGAGTTGTCATACTGTTTTTGCTGGAAACTCAAATCATAAGCCAATACCTAAAGTTAATTAATTAAAAGCGCACCTAGTGCGCTTTTTTATTGTGAAAATCACTTCTTAAAACGTGCTTTGACGTTGTTACTCGCTTGAGTCAATTGCTCGTCTAAATGACCTTCCAAAGTTGCTTGTTCAAGTTTCTCAAGTGTTACAAGCAAGCTCTTAGTGTCTGTAACTTCAATCGCATTCTTACCTTTTGCGAACTCAATTGAACGATTTCCATATCGTACTGTCAGAGCTACTTTGTTGTCTGAAGTTGTGAACCACCAAGTTTTTACTCGCTTGGGAGCGTCAACGACTTGAACAAATCCGTTCTCATCACGCACTCGCTTCTTTCGTGTTGCTTGATAAGTCGTGTTGTTCATGTACGCCGTAGCTAACATGATTTGCTCTTGAAGCATTTTGCTGAGCTTTTCACGGCGAAACAAAACGGGGTCAATTGAGGTTTGACGTTTAGCTGAAATCAGCTTAAGAGACGAAAGAACTGAAGACATAAATCACTCCATTTGTTGTTAATGTGTGATGTAGTTTCGTACCTAAATCCGTAATTTCCTAGTCCTACACCTTTTCATCTATTTGATTAAAGATTAGTTTTATTTGGATATGGATAGAAATTTATGGAATTATATATTTTTCAAATAACAACAGATAATTATTTAATAGTGAGCTTTCAGCTCACTTAGTGCTTTCGCAAGCTCAATCGCTTTGCTCTTTCGTTTTGCTCAGCACTAGTTTTATTGATTGGTCTTTTGGTCTTTTGGTCTTTTGGTCTTTTGGTATTTGGTCTTCTTTGTATTTCTTTATCACTCTTGTACTTGAGCTTACACTCATCCTTAAGCAAATCTAGATGAGTGGTGCTGTTGCACTTGTCCATCGCCATGTGACTACTCAGTTGGAGCCTGTGAGCATGTTCTTAAACATTGTCATTTCACAGACGCATTTTCTGCTAGTTAGAAGTTTGTTCTAGGCTCTGTCTCTTACCTAACCAACGACGATTTCTAAAGCATCTCTCAGATGTATTGATGCTATGACAAACTTTTTGGTATCTACTAGTCTTTTTACCTTGTTACCAAGACCTTACTTTTACGATGTGGAAAATGTTTTGCTGATTCAGCACTCATTTAAGCGTCCTTGCGAGGATAGTTCCACAAAGCGTGTGCTGAACTTCACACTTTCTACAGCTTCACCACAATTGAGAGCTTGATTTACGGCATTCTTTGAAGCGATGCTTGCTTTTCATTCAGTTATGTATCTATTTATACATAACCAAAGGAATCAATAAAAAAACTTGTAGTTTTGTTCAATCATCGTCCCCCTATTATCAACACGCTGAGACTCTGATGATGAACCTCGTCAGAGATGAGCTACAGAAGCTAGGAAAGACTGTTTTAGCGAACGTTCACGATTCCGTAGTAGTCAGAGAGCGTCTGACAGCTTCAGAGCTTCTGAAGACAGAAAAACTCGTCAGACGCATCACGAAAGTTCAGTACTTTGCGCTTGGCGAGACTGAGTACAAACGCGTTACTTAGATTGCTTTTTAGCGACAACTTTCTTTTTCGGAGTTAACGACTTATCTTCATCCCATTTAAATCGTTTATCAATAGCACCTTGCGCTTCAATCAGTTGCCTACTTTGAGTACCACGTAACTTATGAACAGCTTTGACAGCATCTAAGTGGCTGTAATGTTGCTCAATCATTCCAACGCTTGTGCCCATTTGCACTGCAAGTGTGTGAATCTCAACGTTATCAATCTGTAGCGCAATGGTTGCGTATGTATGACGCAAGCTATACAGAACTCGGTTCTTATTTGTAACGGGATCAACGAGCAAGTTATGCTCTTTCAAGTACGTTTCAAACAAACGACTAAAGCTAGTTGGCTGCTTAAGTTTTGCTTCTCTATCGCTATCTTTCTGACGTTCAGTAACTAACTCTCTGTAGGCGATGATTTTGTCTCTAGGGTGATCTCTGATTACATCAAATAAATCTTTTCCGTAGTTACGCATAGCTAACGCTCTAAACGCACCAACTGTTGGACTTCTACCAACGCTATCACGCTCACCTGTTTTGCTTCTTTTGAGCTTAAGAATTGCTGTAATGTTTGGATTTACCCAAACTGCATCATCTTTACTCGGTGGTTCATTGGGATCAATGTATTTAGGGTCTAGATTAGCTTCTGATATATCAGGGTATAACTTAATCTCAATCTGCCCCCACAAGAGTTCATCAATCTCAATGCCAGGTCTCATGCCTGTATCAAGCAAGATGATTGTGTAATCTCTTAACAATCTCCTGATTTCAATACTGTCAGTTCGTGCTTTATTAATCCAATCATTAAAATTTGCTCTTAACGCTCTAACTTCAGACATATCAAAAACAGGTCTTCTGTTCTTTACTTTCTTAACATTTGATAATTTAGGACGATTAATTTCATACATGTAACCACGATAAATGCCCTCATCAAACACTCTATTGAGCGCAGCATTGTGATTAAGAATCGTGCTGTGCTTGGGCGCTGACTTCATTTTTTTGATGCGCCAAGCATCAAATTCTTCAAGTAGTTGATGTGTAATCGTGTCAACTTTGTAACTGCCAAAAAACTTAATCAGATAGTTTTCAATAATGGAGATGTACTCTTTGTACATTGACTTTCCATCTCCATCAGCGATTGACTTCTGCATTCTGATGATTGCGTGTCGCGCAATATCTTTGAAAGTGCGAGTAATTGGGGCAGCGTTGAGCTTCTTGCGAACGTTCGCTTCAATGAGCAAGTTATGAGCGACACGTTTGGCATCGTCTAAATTGCGCTCGTTCGTGCTCTCACGCTGCCATTTCCCATCAACTTGATAGCGACACTGCCAAACAGTGCTACGAGGTCGTGCGAAGACGACTAGCGTGTTTGGGACAAGAATGTGCGTAGTGTCTTTTTTCTCTGTCATACAGCGTTTAACGCTAACTTAGCAAGCTGATAGCTTACTTGGGCTGTACGAAAAGGACAAGAAAAAGGGAGAAAAAGTGCGTAGTCGGTGCGCACAAAGAAAAACAGCCACTAGTTAGTGGCTGCTCTCATAGTAAACGGCATGTTTACTAGTGTTCTGGTGGGACCAGCGGGGGTCGAACCCACGACAAACGGATTAAAAGTCCGCTGCTCTACCAACTGAGCTATGGTCCCATCACGCGGGGTATTTAACGTTTGTTTCGTACCCTGCGAAGCCTAAAAGTATAACGCATTTTTTAGGCTTTTGGCAATGGGCGAGAAGAAATTTGATCGAAAACCCATCCTGCTGCGCACTGTCCAAATGTGGCGGTCACAGTGACCACTGAACCATAGCCGTGACAGTTCAATGAGCCATCACCTTCGACCGCACAACTCGCGTCAGGAGGCGCAACAGACTCGCGGCTAAACACACAAGCTACTCCGATTTTTTTGCCCTCACGCGCTGCACCATGTTCGCGACGCAAGTTGTAACGCAGCTTCGCCAGCAACGGGTCGTGACTGGTATTGGCAAGGTCATCCACATCCACTTTGTGGGCCAAGCGTTTGCCACCGGCGGCCCCCACCGTGATGAACAAACAACGCGTTTGAATGGCCCACGCAGCCATCGCCGTTTTAGCTTTGACTTGATCGCATGCGTCAATCACAGCATCAACGGCCACACCCGCCAAGATGGCGGGCCAGTTGTCGGGTTCCACAAACTCTTCAATGCATGTGACCACGCAATCGGGATTGATATGCGCGATACGTTCGCGCATGGCGTCTACTTTGGCCATGCCCACTGTGTTGTCCAGTGCGTGGATTTGTCGGTTGATGTTGGACTCGGCCACGTTGTCGAGGTCAATCAGGGTCAGGCGCCCCACCCCGCTGCGAGCCAAAGCCTCTGCGGTCCAAGACCCAACGCCCCCCACCCCCACGACCACCACATGCGACGCACGGATGCGCGCTGCGCCGTTTACACCATACAAACGGTCTAAGCCACCGAAACGGCGGTCAACCACCGAAGGTTCAGATACAAAAGGTTCAAGCACAGGCGGTGCGCTCCAAACGTGCAGCTTGCTCGCGCAAGGAAATGACAGCACCCAACACAATAAAGATCAACGCCACACACGCATTGAGACTCAGGGTGGACAGGCCACTCAAGCCTTGGCCAATGGTGCAGCCCATGGCAGTGACACCCCCTACCCCCATGAGCACGCTGCCAATCAAGTGCTGACCTAAGTCACGCGGATTTGCAAAGCCCTCCCAGCGAAAGGTTTTGCGCCACAACGCCACAACAGCAGAACCTGCAATGACGCCAGCCACCGAGGCCACGCCCACTGTGAGCAATTTGGATTGATCACTGAAAAACATCAGCCAATCTAAGGTGTAAGCCACGGGGGTCACAAAGCTTATCGCTTCTATGCGGCCTGAATTGGTTGCCAAATAAACAGCCTCTAAGGTTTCAGGATGCTCAGGGACAAAACCCAAATGACCGCTGACCCACCACATGGCAACGATCACACTGCCCACACCAACACCAGCCAAGAAATTATCAAATGCCCAAAATTCTTTTTGACGAAGCACGAGAAGCAACAAAACAACGCCACAGAAGTAGCCCAAACCAGGCACACCCAAAGCCTGCAGACTGGCACCCGAAGGCATATTGAGAAACACAGAGTCAACGGTATTCACACGCAACACAGCGGTGATGCCTTTGAGCGTCGCAAAGGCGCTGATGCCCATGACCACAAACACCACCACCGATTTGAGGTTGCCCCCACCAAGACGAACCAAGGTTTTGTTGCCGCAACCCGAGGCTAAAACCATGCCATAACCAAACAGCAAGCCACCAACGCTGCTAGACAGCCACATGAGCCGTGTGCTGGCATATAAGGTTTGACTCGGATCAATCAGCCCAAGATCCGACAAAGCGGCAAAGCCCACCATGGCCACGCCAATGGCGCACACCCATTGGCGCACACGTGTCCAGTCACCCATATTGAGCACGTCTGAGATGGCACCCATGGTGCAAAAGTGCGTGCGCTGGCTAATGCCCCCCAGCAACATGCCTCCTAAAAAAAAGGCCCAAAGGACCTCTTTCGTGAGCGTGGCGAGCTCGGTCACTTCAGTTTCGCCAAACGTTCAGTGGCGGCACTGGCAGCTTCTGTGTGAGGATAGGTTTTGACCACGTCAGCCAAGGTCTTGCGTGCGGCCTTGATGTCTTTCAAATCCAATTGGCAGTTGGCCACAGACAACATGGCATCCGGTGCACGCAAGTGGTTCGGGGCTTTGCTCAACAAGGTATTGAAGTTTTTGATGGCATTGTTGTAGTCGCGGTTAGCGTACTGGGCGTTACCTGCCCAAAACAACGAAGGCACCACATAGCCGCTCTTGGGATTACGTTTGATGAAATCATTAAACGCACCGCTGGCTGCCGCAAAATCACCTTTGCGGAAGATAGCCAAAGCATCTTCATAGGCTTTGGTCTCGCTGGGGTCTGCCACAAACTCCACATCATCGACTTTGACTTGGGAGGGCTCAAATTTCTTCAAGCGGTTGTCTACCCCTTGTGACAGCTCTTGCTGACGGCGCAGTTCTTGGGATAACTCTTCTTTTTCACCGCGCAAACGGGCGGTTTCTTCACGCAAGGCTTCAAACTGGTTTTGTTGCTCCAGCAAGCTGCGTTGGAACTGTTGAATTTCTTCACCTTGACGCTCAACGCGCTCACGCAAATCCAGAATTGCACGACGAGCTTCCGTGTCTTCAAACAAAGCGGCGTTTGCGCCAGAGCTCAGCAGCACAGCTGCGGCCAAAGCAACAGCACGGAGAGAAAAAGAAGTGTTCAGTTTCATTGGTAGTTCAACGCAGCACGGCGGTTTTGTGAATAAGCGGCCTCATCAGAGCCTTGAGCGACTGGCTTTTCTTTGCCAAAGCTCACTGACTCCATTTGGCTTTCGGGAACGCCCAACACGGACAAGGCGCGACGAACAGCATCCGAACGTTTTTGGCCCAAAGCCAAGTTGTATTCGCTACCACCACGCTCGTCGGTATGGCCTTCAATGTTCAAACGGCGATTGCGATCTGCACGCAGATAGCGGGCATGGGCATCAAGCACGCTTTGGTACTCAGCCTTGACGCTGTAGCTGTCAAGGTCAAAGTAAATGATGTGCTCCACACCCACGGGGCCTTGCTTGATGCCTTCCATGGCACCCAACCCCCGTGCGTTCAGGCCATTGGTGCCTCCCATTTGGCTTGGAGCGCCACCTGAGCGGTCATCCACCTGCACGTCATCAAGCTTGACACCAGAAGCGCAGCCGGACAACACAGCAGCGATGGAAACGAGTAAAAGAAGTTTTTTCATAAAAATGGTTTAAAAAAAGAGGAGGAAATTAAGGCACTACTTTGTTAAACGGGCCCCAATTGGGCTCGCGCAAATCGCCACCTTGACCAGACAAACGGGCTTTGATGCGGCCATCCAAGGTCGTGGTCATCAAGGCCTCGCGGCCATCTTGAATGGTGGCGTACACGATCAGACGGCTGTTCGGGGCAAAGCTAGGGCGTTCGTCCCGGTTGCTGTCCGTGATGGCAGCCACGTTGCCGCTGGCAATGTCCATGACATGCAACTTGAAAGCGCCCCCAATGCGGGAAATGTAGGCCAACCAACGTCCATCGGGGCTGATGGCGGGTGAGATGTTGTAGGTGCCATTGAAGGTCACACGGTTGGCAGGGCCGCCCGACGCTGGCATGCGGTAAATCTGGGGCGCGCCGCCACGGTCGCTCACAAAATAGATGGCTGTGCCATCGGGCGAGAACACGGGTTCGGTGTCGATGCCTGCTGATTGGGTCAAACGGCGGGGCTCGCCGCCATGGGCATCAATCACAAACAATTGCGAGCCACCATCGCGGCTCAAGGTGACCGCCAAGGTGCGGCCATCGGGAGACCAGCTCGGCGCGCTGTTGGAGCCACGGAAGTTGGCCACCACGCGGCGCTTGCCAGTGGACACATCGTGCACATAGACCACTGGCTTGCGCGACTCAAACGACACATAGGCCAATTGGCTACCCGTGGGCGACCAGCTGGGTGAAATGATGGGCTCAGGACTGGCCAAAGCAGATTGGGCGTTCTCACCATCCGAATCAGCCACCCACAGGTTGAATCGCGTTCCTGCTTTGGTCACATAAGCGATGCGGGTGGAAAACACGCCTTTGTCGCCTGTGAGTTTTTCGTACACAAAGTCTGCAATGCGGTGAGACGCTAGGCGCAAATCGCCTGTCACGACGGTGTAGCTCATGGCCCCGAGGTCTTGGCCACGCACCACGTCCCACAGACGGATACGCACGTCATAGCGGCCATCGTTCATACGGCTGATACTGCCAGTCAAGAGCGCATCAGCGCCTTTTTGGCGCATGGCGCTGATGTCTGGGCGCTGGGTTTCGTCGCTCACCACACCGGCAGTCACACCTTTGAACTGGCCGCTGCGCTCCAAATCGGATTGCACGATGGCTGAAATCTTTTGGGGCGAGGCCTCTTCGCCACGCAAAGGGGCGAACGCAATAGGCACTTGGGTCAAGCCCACACCCGACACTTCCACGCGGAACTGCGCCCAAGTGGGCAAGGCCAACAAACCAGCGGTCAAAAGCCCTAGTGCGAAGCGAAAAAAGTGACGTGTCATAGTGAGTGTGGTTGCCAGACGAATCCGCTGATTTTAGGGGCGAACGAGTGGCGATAATGCCTTGTCTTGCGTTTGTTCACACTCTAAGAATTTATGACCACCACTGCCGAATCAACCCCGTCTGACTCTTTGTATCAAAGGCTCAAACGCGTGGCTCCTTGGTTCTCGGGCCACCCCGGGGCGCTGGTGCTGGGCATTGTTGGCATTTTTGTAGGCGCGGCCACCGAGCCTGCCATCCCCGCCATGATGAAGCCCCTGCTCGACAGCGGCTTTGACCGTGGCACTTTGGAGCTGTGGAAAATTCCCGTCGTGTTGCTGCTGCTGTTTGGCGTGCGCGGTTTTGCCGGCTTTGTGGCCGCCTATTGTTTGGCCCGCGTGACCAACTACTCAATGGAGCGCTTGCGCCAACGTCTGTTTGAAAAGCTGTTGCGCGCCGACCCACAACTGTTTTCCACCCAACACACCAGCGGTTTGACCAACACCATGGTCTATGAAGTGAACAACGGCGCGTCGTTGCTGGTCACCACCATGTTGGCCTTTGCCAAAGATTTGGTCACCCTGCTCGCCCTACTCGGCTATTTGCTGGTGCTGAACTGGAAACTCACCCTGATTGTGTTTGCCATCTTTCCGCCCATCGCTTGGGTGGTCAAAACTCTGTCGCGCCGCCTCGACAACGTGACCCGCGCCAGCCAAGACGCCACGGATGAGCTGGCCTATGTGGTGGAAGAAAACGTGCTGGCCTACCGCATGGTGCGTTTGCACAACGCCCAAAACAGTCAAACCGAAAAATTTGGCATCTCTAACCAAAAGCTGCGCCAACTGGCCCTCAAAGCTGTCATTGCCAATTCGGTGATGACGCCGCTGATCCAAATGTTCGCTGCCTTGGCCCTGTCTGCCGTCATCATGGTGGCGCTGTACCAAAGCACGGGCGATGGCGCTGTGCAAGGCGTGACCGTGGGCAGTTTTGCCGCCTTCATCACCGGCATGTTGATGTTGATTTCGCCCATCAAACACTTGTCTGAAGTAGCGGGCACGCTCACACGCGGTGTGACGTCGCTAGAACGCGGCTTAAATCTGCTTGACCTCGCGCCCGACGAAACCCAAGGCACGCACAGCACCGAGCACGCCAAAGGCGAAATCTGCTTTGACCATGTCACGCTGCAATACCCCTCGGCCACTTCGCCAGCCCTCCACAGCGTGAGCTTGACCATCCAACCCGGCCAAACTGTGGCGCTCGTTGGCCCCTCAGGCTCTGGCAAAACCACCTTGGCTAACTTACTGCCACGCTTTCTTGACCCCAGCTCCGGTCAAGTGCGTTTAGACGGCGTGCCGCTCAAAGACTGGTCGCTGGCCAGCTTGCGCGGTCAAGTGGCCTATGTGAGCCAAGATGTGGTCATGTTCAACGACAGCGTGGCGCAAAACATCGCTTTGGGCGAAACCGTGGACACCGCCCGCGTGTGGAGCGCGCTAGAAGCCGCCAACTTGGGCGACTTTGTTCGCAGCCTGCCCCACCAAGAAAATACGCCGGTGGGTCACAACGCCACCCAGCTCTCGGGCGGCCAGCGCCAACGCTTGGCCATTGCCCGCGCCATCTACAAAGATGCGCCTATCCTGATCTTGGACGAGGCCACCTCAGCACTGGATACGGCATCTGAGCAAGCCGTCAAAGACGCGCTGAATGTGCTCATGCAAGGCCGGACCTCGTTGGTCATTGCACACCGTTTGTCCACCATCGAGCATGCCGACCTGATTGTGGTCATGCAAGCTGGCAGCATTGTGGAAACCGGCACGCACAGCCAGCTCATGGCCCAAGGCGGCGCCTATGCCGCGCTGTACCAAGTGGCCGCGCAAAGCACCGACAACCATTTTTCTGACTCACAAAGCATCTGAGCACCCTATGAGCCAAGCATCCATCAGCGGTTTCACCTTCATTCGCAACGGCGTGGAGCTGGGCTTCCCGTTTGAAGCCTCCATTCGCTCGCTCCTGCCTTTGGTCGACGAGTTTGTGGTGGTGGTCGGCAAAAGCAACGACGACACATTGGCGCGCATCCACGCCATTGGGTCGCCCAAAATTCGCGTGATTGAAACCATCTGGAACGAACGCATGGCCGACCGTGGCTTTGTGTACGCCCAGCAAAAAATGATCGCGCAATTTGCCTGCACGGGCGACTGGGCTTTTTACCTTGAGGGTGACGAGGTGGTGCACGAAGCAGAACTGGCCAACATCCGCGCCAGCGTGGACAAGCACCACAGCAACCCTGCCGTTGAAGCCTTTGTGTTTGACTATTTTCACTTTTACGGCACACCCGACTTCGTAGCCAACAGCCCTGCTTGGTACCGCCGTGAGTGCCGCCTGATTCGCAACACCATTCGCTCGTACGCACCCGATGGCCAGTATTGGCTCATCACGTCAGACCACAAAAAAGGTCGCAACCCACAAGCCGCCTTGGCCAATGCCCACATTTACCACTACGGTTGGGTGCGCAGCAATGAGGCGATGCAAAAGAAGCTGGACCAAGTGAGCAAGTTTTGGTCACACGGTGCGCCCACGATTCGCTACAGCGAATTTGATGCACAGGTGCTGCAACCGTTCACGGGCACGCACCCTGAGTTGGTGAAACCGTGGCTGGAAAGCTCGGCAGAAAAGAGCTTCACGATTGACCCCAATTACAAGCTGACCAAGCGTGAGAAGCGTCACCGTTGGTTGATGAAGCTTGAAAAGGCGTTTGGGTTGGACTTCAGCCGCAAGCATTTCAAGCTGGTTGCTTGACTTTGTTTCTCTCGTTCCTGCGGTCTTCTTTGGTGCGCCTACTGTTCGTTCGCACGCCCACGCCACGGCCAGTACCCGACACGGCTTAACGTCCCTGCGGGCCGTGATGGCGCCGTATCAGGCACTGACCGCGACATGTGCTGGGGTGGTGATTTCGAGTTAGTGCGACAGAGCCGTATGTGTGAAGTAGCTGCATGTGAGTATGCAAAGGTGTAGCACCTGAGCTTTAACGATGCGCAGCGAGCCCAGAGCTTGGGGTGTTTGATTTGGCGCCATCACGGCCCGCAGGGACGTTAAGCCAAGTCAGACACCCCAAGCTCTGGGCGCTCTCAGCCAACGACGTGAAGCTAACTCAACAAAAGCGTCACAACAACACAATGTCGTACTGCTCCTGCGACATCGCCCCCTCAGCCTGCAACGAAATCGGCTTGCCAATGAAGTCGCTCAAACCCGCCAAATGTTGGCTTTCCTCATCCAGCAACACATCAATCACATCAGGCGACGCGATGATACGGAACTCGCGCGGGTTGAACTGACGCGCCTCGCGCAAGATCTCGCGCAAGATGTCATACGTCACCGTGCGCGCCGTTTTCACCGTGCCTTTGCCATCGCACACAGGGCATGGCTCGCACAGCATGTGGGCCAGTGATTCGCGGGTGCGCTTGCGGGTCATCTCCACCAAGCCCAACGCCGAATAGCCGCTCACCATCGTCTTCACGCGGTCACGCGCCAGTTGCTTGCGGAACTCGGCCAACACCGCCTCGCGGTGGTCTTCGCGGGTCATGTCAATGAAGTCGGCAATGACGATGCCGCCTAGGTTGCGCAGGCGCAGTTGGCGGGCAATCGCGCCCGCGGCTTCTAGGTTGGTCTTGAAAATGGTTTCGTCAAAGTTGCGTGCGCCCACAAAGCCGCCCGTGTTCACGTCTACGGTGGTCAGGGCTTCGGTTTGGTCCACGATGAGGTAGCCGCCCGACTTCAAGTCCACACGACGGCCTAGGGCTTTGCCCACCTCGTCGTCAATATTGAACAAATCGAAAATGGGGCGCTCGCCTTTGTACAGCTGCAGCTTGTCCACCGCGCTGGGCATGAACTCTTGGCCGAAGGTTTGCAGTTTCTTGAACTGTTCAGCCGAGTCAATGCGAATGGTTTGTGTGGTCTCGCTCACCAAGTCGCGCAACACGCGCTGCAGCAGGCTCAGGTCTTGATGCAACAACGATTTGGCGGGCAAGCGCGTCGATGCTTCTTTGATGCGAGCCCACGTCTTGCGCAAATAGGCAATGTCTTCGCCCAGCTCGGCATCACTGGCGTCTTCGCCGTTGGTACGCAGGATAAAGCCACCGGTTTTGCCGTCTTGAGCAGCGGCTTCGGCTAAACCTTGCAGTCGCTTGCGCAAAGCCTCACGCTGCTCAAATGGGATTTTTTGCGACACACCAATGTGTTGGTCTTGCGGCAAGAACACCAGCAAGCGGCCCGCGATGCTGATTTGCGAAGACAAACGTGCGCCTTTGGTGCCAATTGGGTCTTTGATGACTTGCACCAACAGCGACTGGCCTTCAAACACTTGCTTCTCAATCGGCACCACGGGCACGGGTTCGCCCTTGTCGTTGTCGGCGTGGCGTGCGGCCACACTGCTCATCAAATCGGCAACATGCAAAAACGCGGCACGTTCTAGGCCAATGTCGATGAAAGCCGACTGCATGCCGGGCAGCACACGCGCCACTTTGCCCAAGTACACATTGCCCACCAAGCCGCGCTCGAGCGTGCGCTCAACGTGCAGCTCTTGCACCGCACCGGTTTCGACAATGGCCACACGGGTTTCTTGGGGCGCCCAGTTGATGAGGATGTCTTGTTGCATGTGTGCGCCCGTGAGAAAAAACTCTTTAAACCTTGAATCCAAACACGCGCAACAGCTGCGCGGTTTCAAACATCGGCAGGCCCATGATGCCAGAGTAGCTGCCGCTGATGTGCTCAATGTACGCCGCTGCCCTGCCCTGCACCGCATACGCGCCGGCTTTGCCCATAGGTTCGCCGCTGGCGACATAGCTTTGGATTTGGGTGCGGGTCAAAGGCGCAAATCGCACGTTGGACACGCTTAAGCCTTGTTCGGTTTTGAGTGGCTTGCCTGACTTAGACAGCGTGCCCATGGCAACCGAGGTCAACACGCGGTGGGTTTGTCCACTCAGGACGCCGAGAATTTGCGCGGCATGCTTGGCATCCTCAGGCTTACCCAAAATGGTTTTGCCCAAGGCCACGGTCGTGTCGCTGCACAGCACGGGTGCAGCGGGCAAGCCACGGCGTTTCATGCGAGCCAAGGCCGCTTCGAGCTTGAGCAAGGTCACGCGCTGCACATAGGCACGGGGCGCTTCATTGGGCAGCACCACTTCCAGCGCTTCAGCATCTTCGTGCTCGTCGGCCAACAGCAACTCGTAGCGCACGCCCAGCTGCTCTAGCAGTTGGCGGCGGCGCGGACTTTGCGAGGCGAGGTAAACAAACTTAGATTCGGACATAAACGGATATTTCTGCGGTTAGCTTCTGCGGGGTGTTTACGCAATTGAACCGCTTGCTTCACTCGCGGTGATATGGGTGATTGGCGTTGATCGACCAAGCGCGATACAGCTGCTCGACCAAGAGCACGCGCACCATGGCGTGCGGCAAGGTCAGGTCTGAAATACGAATGCGCTCGTGGGCTTGCTTCTTGAACTCGGGGCACAAGCCATCAGGTCCGCCAATGACCAGCGCCACATCGTCGGCTTCGAGCTGCCAGTGCTTGAGCTTGGCGGCCAAAGCCACGGTGGTGAGGTTGGTGCCGCGCTCGTCCAAAGCCACGATGCGGCAGCCACGGGGAATGGCCGCTTCGATGCGCTCGCGCTCGGCGGCGTAGATGGTTTCTAGAGTTTTAGAGCTGCGCGGCTCAGTTTTGACGGCCTTGAGCTCGACCTTCAGCTCAGACGGAAACCGCTTGGCGTAATCGTCCCAAGCGGTTTGCGCCCAGTCGGGCACACGTTGGCCGACTGCGACGACCCACAGCTTCATGCTTTGCGGGCAGTGGTCTTTTTAGCGGCTGGAGGACGCTTGCCCGTTGGCTTGCCAGCTGTGGTCGAAGCGCTACGGGCTGCGGCTTTTGCGGTTGACTTGGCGCCTTTGAGGCCCACGGTCTTGACGGGCAACTTGGCAGCAGGCTTGGCTGTTTTAGTGGCTGCAGTTTTTGCCGGTGCGCTCTTAGCAGAAGCTGATTTAGCTGCCGCCGTTTTAGCGGGCGCTACTTTGACTGGACCGCGTGTGGAAGTGCTGCGTGAGGCGGGCTTGGCTGCATCGCCACGTGTGGACGCACTGCGCGCACCTGAAGCGCTGCGTGCGGCAGGCTTCTTGTCGCCTGCTTTGTCTGCAGTTTTCTTGGCTGCTGTCTTTTTAGCAGCCGACTTCTTAGCAGGTGCCTCTTCTGGCTCAACTGCCTTGGCAGGCTTGGGTGCACCAAACTTCAAACGCACGGGCTTTTCACCCCAAATTTCTTCGAGGTTGTAGTACCCACGGATGGTGGGTTGCATGACGTGCACCACGACAGCGCCGCAATCCACGATGATCCATTCGCCGTTGTCTTCACCTTCAATGCGAGGCTTGCCAAAGCCGCCTTCGCGCACCTTGTCACGCACGCTGGCAGCCAAGGCTTTGGTTTGGCGGTTAGACGTACCCGACGCGATGATCACGCGCTCAAACAGCGAGGACAGGTGCTCGGTGTCAAACACCACGAGGTCTTGGGCTTTGACGTCCTCCAGCGCATCCACGACGGTGCGTTGCAATTTTTGGACATCTTTTTTGGCGGAGGTTTCGGTCATCGGTTTTATCGGTAAAGGCTGTGTTTTTCAATGTAGTGCTGCACAGCGGCAGGCAACCACGCAGACATGGAAGCGGCTGGATGTGGGGCTTGAGCGAAGTGCGCACGAATCTCGGTGGCACTCACATTCAGGCTCGGCATGTCCAAGCGTTGTATGTCGGGGGATACCGCATTGTGCCACTGTGCGTCATGCTTCGGCCCAGCGGGGGCAATTGGTTCATCCTCAGGCAAAAATCGGGCGGCGACCACGACCGTCGCCAAGTCCTCTATGTCTTGCCAACGGTGCCAGGTTTGAAACGCTCGGGCTTGGTCTGCGCCTATGAAAAGGTACAGCTCAGCATCGGGCTGCTCAACGTGCAGCTCTTGCAAGGTATCAAAGGTGTAGGTCGCGCCTTTGCGGTCAATTTCACGTGGGTCAACCACGACTTTAGGCACGTCGGCAAAAGCCAGACGCGTCATGGCCAAACGGTGTGGCGAGGGTGTCAGAGCACGGATTTTGTGCCATGCGTCCCCCGTAGGGATGATGCGCAGCTCGTCCAAATTGAACTGCTCAACCGCGTGTTGGGCCAACGCCATATGCGCCATGTGCGGCGGATCAAACGAACCGCCAAAAATGCCTAGGCGCTTGGGGTGGCTCACTTGAAAAGACTCACTTCAACCAATCACGCGGCACAAGGAAATCGTGCAACAAAGCGTGCTCTGGCGTACCCGCTTCGGGCTGATGCTGGTACGACCAGCTCACCAACGGCGGCATCGACAACAAGATGGACTCGGTGCGCCCACCCGACTGCAAGCCAAAGTGCGTGCCACGGTCCCACACCAGGTTGAACTCCACATAGCGACCACGGCGGTACAACTGGTGGTTGCGCTCGCGCTCGCCATACGGTGTGTTCACGCGGCGGTCGACGATGGGCAAATACGCTTCGAGGAAGGCATCGCCCACGCTTTGCAGCATCTCGAAGCTGCGCTCAAAGCCCAGCTCTGAGAAATCGTCAAAAAAGATACCGCCAATGCCGCGCTGTTCGTTGCGGTGTTTGTTGCAAAAGTACGTATCGCACCAGTTTTTGAAGCGTGGGTACAGGTCGTCGCCAAACGGCTGCAAGGCATCGTGGCACACCTGATGGAAGTGCTTGGCGTCTTCGGCGTAACCGTAATACGGCGTGAGGTCCATGCCGCCACCAAACCACGCCACGGTCTTGCCATTGGCAGGCGTGGCTGCAATCATGCGCACGTTCATGTGCACGGTGGGCACATAGGGGTTGCGCGGGTGAAACACCAACGACACGCCCATGGCTTCAAACGGTGCGCCTGCCAACTCGGGGCGGTGCTGCGTGGCCGAAGGCGGCAACGATGCACCACGCACATGCGAAAAGCCGCAGCCTGCACGTTCAAACACGGGGCCATTTTCTAAAATTTGCGTGATGCCATTGCCCTGCAATTGCTCGCCTGGGCCCTTCTCCCACTTGTCCACCAAAAACTTGGCTTGACCGTCTTTGGCTTCAATCGCGCTGGTAATGCGGCTTTGCAGGCCAATGAGGTAGTCGCGTGCGGCGGCTACCACGTGTTCGTGGGTTTGTTCGTGGCTGGAGTTGTTAGAAGTGGTCATCGTGATGATTAGTTCAAAGGGGTTGAGCTTGGCGCGGTGGCTGTCGGCGCAGGACGCGCAGGCAAGGGGCGAATGGGCGCGGCTTGGTTCACATGAAAGCCCTGCACGCCTTCGTACACCTTGGCAATGTGGGCGTAATCGGCTTGCACGTCACCCGTCAAATGCATGAAGTCGGTGACCTTCGCCACCTTTTTGCCGTAATCAATGTGCAACATGCACAAGGGCACGTCCGCGCCCAAGGCCAGTTGGTAAAAGCCACTGCGCCAGCCCTCGGTCAGCTTGCGAGTGCCTTCAGGCGATAAACCAATCCACAGAAGTTCGTCGTTTTGTTTGTGCTTTTTCAGTGCATCGACCATCTCGCCCACCACGCCTTTGGGGGACGAACGGTCAATCGGCACAGCGCCGATGAAGCGAATCCAGCGGCCAAACAGCGGGATGCGAAACAAACTTTGTTTCGCAAAAAACTGCACTGGTAAGCCGACTGCCCACTTGACCGGCATCATGATCACAAAGTCCCAGTTGCTGGTGTGGGGGTAGCCGATCAGCACGCCTTGCTTGGCGGGCAACCCGTCAAACTCGATCTTCCAGCCCATCAGCTTGACCAGCCATGCAGCCCAAGCTTGGGGCTTGCACTGCACAGACATGGATTTAGCGAATTCTGTCATCAACGCGAAATAGCGCGATAGCCAATGTCGGTGCGGTATTGCACGCCATCAAAGTGAATGCCCTTGATGGTGTCGTAAGCCTGCTGTTGCGCTTGCTTCAAAGTGCCGCCCAAAGCGGTCACGCACAACACGCGACCACCGCTGGTCACCACTTGGCCATCTTGCATTTGCGTGCCTGCGTGGAACACCACCACATCGTCGGTGTCTTGTGGCAAGCCTGTAATGGCGTCGCCCTTACGTGGATTCATGGGGTAACCATGCGCAGCCAACACCACACCAATGGCAGTGCGACGGTCCCACTCCAATTCGAAGTCGTCAAAACGGGCTTCGGCGTTGGTGGCCGTCGCGGCCAACAGCACATCAATCAAATCGGTTTTCAGGCGCGCCATGATGGGCTGGGTTTCGGGGTCGCCCATGCGGCAGTTGAACTCCAGGGTTTTGACGTGGCCCTGTGGGTCAATCATCAAGCCGGCGTACAAGAAGCCGGTGAACGGAATACCGTCTTTTTCCATGCCCTTGATGGTGGGCAAGATGATTTCACGCATGGCGCGGGCATGCACCTCGGGCGTGACCACCGGGGCTGGCGAATACGCGCCCATGCCGCCTGTGTTGGGGCCAAGGTCTGCATCCAGCAAACGCTTGTGGTCTTGGCTGGTAGCCAATGGCAACACGGTTTTGCCATCGCACATGACGATGAAGCTGGCTTCTTCGCCTTGCAAGAACTCTTCGATGACGACGCGCGCGCCACCTTCGTTGTGGCTCACACCCAGCTTGTTGTCGAGCAACATGAAGTCAATCGCTTCGTGGGCCTCAGCGGCGGTCATCGCCACCACCACGCCTTTGCCTGCGGCCAAGCCATCGGCCTTCACCACAATGGGGGCGCCTTTGGCGTTCACGTAGTCGTGTGCAGCTTGCGCGTCGGTGAAGGTGTCGTATTCAGCGGTTGGAATGTTGTGGCGCTTCATGAACGCCTTGCTGAACGCTTTAGAGCTTTCCAGCTGCGCTGCGGCTTTGGTGGGGCCAAAAATACGCATACCGTGGGCGCGGAACTCGTCCACCACACCGGCGGCCAATGGGGTTTCAGGGCCAACCACGGTCAGCTCCACGCCACTGCTTTGCGCAAATTCGCGCAGGGCTTTGACATCGGTGATGTCGATGTTGTCTAAGCGTTTGTCGCGTGCTGTGCCGCCGTTGCCGGGGGCGACAAACACTTTTTGCACCTTGTTGGATTGCGCCAATTTCCACGCCAAAGCGTGCTCGCGGCCACCGCCGCCAATTACTAATACGTTCATAGTGCTGCGTTGTGATAGACCTCTTGCACATCGTCAAGGTCCTCTAGCGCGTCCAAAAGTTTTTGCATCTTCGCAGCGTCATCACCCTCGAGTTCGATGGTGTTGTCTGCACGGTAGGTCACTTCGGCCAATTCGGGCTTGAGGCCCGCAGCTTCCAAAGCGTTTTTGACAGCCTCAAAGCTGGCAGGTGGCGTCAGCACTTCAATCGCGCCGTCGTCATCGGTAATCACATCGTCCGCGCCCGCTTCGAGCGCGATTTCCATGATTTGGTCTTCATTGCTGCCCGGCGCAAACACCAGCTGGCCGCAATGCTTGAATTGAAACGCCACCGAGCCCTCGGTGCCCATGTTGCCGCCGTTTTTGCTGAAGGCAAAGCGCACTTCGGCCACCGTACGCACACGGTTGTCGGTCATGGTGTCCACGATGATGGCGGCGCCGCCCACACCATAGCCTTCGTAGCGAATCTCGTCGTACACCACACCGTCGAGGTTGCCTGTGGCTTTATCGACGTTGCGTTTGATGTTGTCGGCGGGCATGTTGGCTGCTTTGGCTTTTTCAATGGCCAAGCGCAAACGGGGGTTGAGGCTCAGGTCCCCGCCACCTTGGCGCGCCGCCACGATGATTTCACGCGTGATGCGCGTCCAAATCTTGCCGCGCTTTTCGTCTTGCCGCCCTTTGCGGTGTTGAATATTTGCCCATTTACTGTGGCCAGCCATCAGAAATCCTCTTGAATTGAATTAACCTTATCTGGTTATTTTACTTTTCAAGTGATGGAGAACTTTTGATGGCTGAACCGATGCTGATTGCACGTCGAAATACGACTGAATGCCACATGTTGCCGGCCTTGGCCAACCGCCACGGCCTCATCACAGGGGCGACCGGCACAGGCAAGACGGTCACGCTGCAAACGCTGGCCGAGGGCTTCTCCAAAATCGGCGTGCCCGTGTTCATGGCCGACGTCAAAGGTGACTTGGCTGGCATCAGCCAGCCGGGCAACATTCCCGCAAAACTGGCGGCCTCCATCCAAGAGCGCGGCTTGCCTATGCCAGAGCCTATCGGCTGCCCCACCACGCTGTGGGACGTGTTTGGCAAATCAGGCCATCCCGTGCGCGCCACCATCACCGACATGGGCCCGCTCTTGCTGGGCCGCATGCTCAACCTGAACGACACCCAAGCCGGCGTGCTCAACATGGTTTTCAAAATTGCGGACGACCAAGGCTTGTTGCTGCTCGACCTCAAAGACCTGCGCGCCATGTTGCAACACGTGGGCGAGCACGCGCGCGACTTCACCACTGAATACGGCAACGTCAGCGCCGCCAGCATTGGCGCGATTCAACGCGCTTTGCTAGAGATTGAAGCCCAAGGCGGCGATGTGTTCTTTGGTGAGCCCATGCTCAACATCCAAGACTTCATGCAAACCGATGCCAAAGGCATGGGAATGATCAACCTCTTGGCCGCCGACAAGCTGATGAACGCGCCACGCCTGTACGGCACGTTCTTGCTGTGGATGCTCTCAGAGATGTTTGAGCAACTGCCGGAGATTGGCGATGTGGAAAAGCCCAAGATGGTGTTCTTCTTTGACGAAGCGCATTTGCTGTTCAACGAAGCGCCCAAGGTGCTGCTGGAGCGCATCGAACAAATGGTGCGCCTCATTCGCTCTAAAGGCGTGGGCGTGTACTTTGTCACCCAAAACCCGCTGGACGTACCCGAAACAGTGCTGGGCCAACTGGGCAACCGCGTGCAACACGCCTTGCGCGCCTTTACCCCACGTGATCAAAAAGCCGTCAAAGCCACAGCGCAAACCATGCGCGGCAAAGCCGGCCTAGACATTGAAAAAGCCATCACCGAGCTGGGCGTGGGCGAAGCCTTGGTCAGCCTGCTGGATGCCAAAGGCCGTCCGTCTGAAACAGAACAGGTGTATGTGCTGCTGCCCGGCAGCCAACTCGGCCCCATCACGCCTGAGCAACGCCAAGCCTTGCTGGCCAACTCGTTGGTGGCTGGGGTGTATGAACAGACCTTGGACCGTGAATCGGCTTATGAGCGACTGAAAGGCGCTGCACCTGCAGCGGGAAATTCGGCTGGTGCTATGACAGCGAACGCCGCAGCTGGTGCTGCAGGTCAAGCGCCAGCACTGCCGTCCGTCACCGATCAAGTCTTGTCAGGTTTAGGCGAAGCCTTGTTTGGCTCCACCGGCCCTCGCGGCGGTCAGCATCAGGGCTTGGCGCAAACGATGGTCAAGTCTGCTGTTCGCAATATTGGTTCAGCCGTGGGCCGCGAAATTGTGCGGGGAGTGATGGGCAGTATTTTGGGTGGCCGCAAGCGCTAAAGCGTTTTCAAAGCCCCATGAAAAACGCCGCCTGTGGCAACACAGACGGCGTTTTTGTTGTCACAGCTGAATCAGCGCGGCTCGAGAAAAGCCTCAGTCGCTTTAACTCGCTGCTGGCTCTTCAGAAGCCGTGTGCTCCCCCTTCGCCGTTTTTTCCTTCTTAGGCAAAGGCGTGATGTCAAGCAACACCTCTTCTTTGTCGTCGATGTCCACGCGCAGGCGGCCACCGTCGGTCAAGCGGCCAAACAGCAACTCATCGGCCAAGGCACGACGGATCGTGTCTTGAATGAGGCGTTGCATGGGGCGTGCGCCCATGAGTGGGTCAAAGCCTTTCTTGGCCAAGTGCTTGCGCAAGGTGTCGCTGAAAGTGACCTCGACCTTCTTCTCGGCCAACTGGCCTTCGAGTTGCAACAAGAACTTGTCGACCACGCGCATGATGACGTTTTCGTCCAAGGCCTTGAAGCCCACGATGGCGTCCAAACGGTTGCGGAACTCGGGCGTGAACAAGCGCTTGATGTCGCCCATTTCGTCACCCGCCACGCGTGGGTTGGTGAAGCCAATGGTGGCCTTGTTCATGGTCTCAGCGCCCGCATTGGTCGTCATGATGAGGATGACGTTGCGGAAGTCTGCTTTGCGGCCGTTGTTGTCGGTCAGTGTGCCGTGGTCCATCACCTGCAACAGCACGTTGAAGATGTCGGGGTGAGCCTTTTCGATTTCGTCGAGCAACAGCACGCAATGCGGCTTCTTGGTCACAGCTTCGGTCAGCAAACCGCCTTGGTCAAAACCCACGTAGCCGGGGGGCGCGCCAATCAGGCGGCTCACGGCGTGGCGCTCCATGTACTCAGACATGTCAAAGCGAATCAGGTCGATGCCCATGATGTAGGCCAACTGCTTGGCCGCTTCGGTCTTGCCCACGCCCGTAGGGCCGCTGAACAAGAACGCACCAATCGGCTTGTCGCCCTTACCCAAGCCAGAGCGGGCCATCTTGACCGATGACGCCAGCACTTCAAGCGCTTTGTCTTGGCCGAACACCACGCTCTTCAAATCGCGTTCGATGGTTTGCAGCTTGCTGCGGTCGTCGTTAGACACGTTGGCGGGCGGAATGCGCGCAATCTTGGCCACGATGTCTTCAATCTCTGCCTTGCCAATGGTTTTCTTGCGCTTAGACGCCACCAAAATGCGTTGTGCCGCACCGGCTTCGTCAATCACGTCAATCGCCTTGTCTGGCAAGTGGCGGTCGTTGATGTATTTGGCGCTCAACTCAGCGGCGGCTTGCAGCGCAGCCACGGCGTACTTGACGTTGTGGTGCTCTTCAAAACGCGACTTCAGGCCTTTGAGAATGTCCACGGTCTCTTGAACCGTCGGCTCGACCACATCGACCTTTTGGAAACGACGGCTCAGGGCCGCGTCTTTTTCAAAAATGCCACGGTATTCGGTGAAGGTGGTGGCGCCAATGCACTTGAGCTGGCCGCTCGACAAAGCGGGCTTGAGCAAGTTAGACGCATCCAGCGTACCGCCCGACGCTGCACCCGCACCAATCAGCGTGTGAATTTCGTCGATGAACAAAATTGCGTTGGGCTTGCTTTGCAACGACTTGATCACGCCTTTCAAGCGCTGCTCAAAGTCGCCGCGGTACTTGGTGCCTGCCAGCAAAGCGCCCATGTCCAACGAGTAAACAATGGCCTCGGCCAAAATTTCGGGCACATCTTTTTGCGTGATGCGCCATGCCAAACCCTCGGCAATTGCGGTTTTTCCCACGCCAGCCTCGCCCACCAACAGGGGGTTGTTTTTGCGGCGGCGGCAAAGAATTTGAATCGTGCGCTCGACCTCGTATTCGCGGCCAATCAGCGGGTCAATCTTGCCGTCTTTGGCGGCTTGGTTCAGGTTTTGGGTGAACTGCTCCAGTGGCGAGGCTTTTTCGTTCTTTTCAGATGCCCCCCCCTCTTCTTGCTCGGCAGGGCTAGGTTCTGCGCCTTTCACAGCTTCAGGTGGGTCGCTCTTTTTGATGCCGTGGGCAATGAAGTTCACCACGTCCAAGCGCGTCACGCCTTGCTGGTGGAGGTAATACACCGCGTGCGAGTCTTTCTCGCCAAAGATGGCCACCAGCACGTTTGCGCCGGTCACTTCCTTTTTGCCATTGCCTGTGGACTGCACATGCATGATGGCGCGTTGAATCACGCGCTGAAAACCCAGCGTGGGCTGCGTGTCAACCTCTTCGGTGCCCGACACCTGGGGCGTGTTGTCGGCAATGAAATTCGAGAGCGACTTTCGCAAGTCGTCAATGTTGGCCGAACAAGCGCGCAGCACTTCGGCGGCGCTGGGGTTGTCCAGCAAGGCGAGCAGCAAGTGCTCGACGGTGATGAATTCGTGTCGTTGTTGACGGGCCTCGACAAAGGCCATGTGCAAGCTGACTTCAAGTTCCTGGGCGATCATGTGTTTTCCTTCTGGCTTGCAACTGAGATTCAAATGTATATGGAAACAAAAGCCTCGTCTTCAAGGGGTGGCATTTGCGTGCAAACAATAAATTACTCGATGGGTTCAGCCACGCATTGAAGCGGGTGGCCAGCCTTGCGTGCTGCGTCTAGCACTTGGTCAACCTTGGTGGTCGCAATGTCTTTGCTGTAGATGCCGCACACGGCTTTGCCATCCAAATGGATTTGCAACATGATTTGTGTGGCGCTCTCGCGGTCTTTGCTAAAAAACTCTTGCAGCACCATCACCACAAACTCCATCGGCGTGAAGTCGTCGTTGAGCATCACGACCTGGAACATCTGAGGCGGCTTGGTGCGCTGCGTCAGTCGCTCTAAAACGACCGATCCGCCATCGTCGCGGTCGGGCAATTGGACTTTTGGAATTGGTTTTTTAGTGGCCATGGTTCATTCTATCGGCCACCCAGAAAAAAGCCCTGCAAGAGCAAAGCTTTCACGCAATGAAAGCGCATGTGTGACTTACATCTGCTCAATCATCACATCGCCAAAGCCTGAGCAACTCACCTGCTCTGCCCCATCCATCAAACGTGCAAAGTCGTAGGTGACACGTTTGGTGGCAATGGCGGCTTCCATAGCCTTGATGATGGTGTCAGCCGCCTCGGTCCACCCCATGTGGCGCAGCATCATTTCGGCAGACAAGATCATGGAGCCTGGGTTGACATAGTTTTTGCCTGCATATTTAGGCGCGGTGCCGTGGGTGGCTTCAAAGCAAGCCACGGTGTCTGACATGTTGGCACCTGGCGCAATACCAATGCCACCCACTTGTGCGGCTACGGCGTCAGAAATGTAATCGCCATTGAGGTTGAGGGTGGCGACCACAGAGTATTCGGCAGGACGCATGAGAATTTGCTGCAAGAAGGCATCAGCAATGACGTCTTTGATGATGATGCTCTTGCCTGTTTTTGGGTTTTTGACGCGACACCAAGGGCCGCCGTCAATGAGGGTGGCATTGAACTCTTTTTGTGCGAGGGCCAAAGCCCAGTCACGAAAGCCACCTTCGGTGTACTTCATGATGTTGCCCTTGTGCACGATGGTGACGCTGGGCTTGTCGTGGTCGATGGCGTATTGGATGGCTTTGCGAATGAAGCGCTCTGTGCCCTCGATGGACACGGGCTTGATGCCAATGGCTGAGGTGTCGGGGAAGCGAATGGTGGTGGCGCCCATTTCGGTTTGCAAGAACGTGATGAGCTTTTTGGCTTCGGCACTTTCAGCGGCGTATTCGATGCCGGCGTAAATGTCTTCCGAGTTTTCACGGAAGATGACCATATTGGTTTTTTCAGGCTCTTTCAGCGGCGAAGGCACGCCCTTGAAGTACTGCACGGGGCGCAGACACACGAACAAATCGAGCGCTTGACGCAAGGCTACGTTGAGCGAGCGGATGCCCCCGCCCACAGGCGTGCTGAGCGGACCTTTGATAGACACCGTGTACTCGCGCATGGCTTGTGCTGTTTCTTCAGGCAACCACACATCGGGACCGTAGACTTGGGTGGCTTTTTCACCAGCAAACAACTCCATCCACTGAATTTGGCGCTTGCCACCGTAGGCCTTGATCACCGCAGCATCCACGACTTTACGCATGACAGGGGTCACATCTTGGCCTACGCCATCACCTAGGATGAAAGGAATGATGGGCTGGTCGGGCACGTTCAGCGAAGCGTCTGCATTAACGGTGATTTTTTGACCTGCTGCGGGCACTTGGATGTGCTGGTAAGACATGAGCGGCGATTCCTGTGGTGGTAAGAGTTTGAGCGAGGATTCTAGCCAGCCGAACAAGCGAGCCCCCCCTAAAAAGCCCGCTTAGCCTTGCGATACAGTCGCAGACATGAAACGCGCACTGATCACCTTCCTCTTTTCTGGCTTGGCTTTTTCAGCCTTGGCCCAAGACGCACCACAAATCAACCTGCCCCGCATCAAGCTGCAAGCGGGCATGTATCAAATTGACACCCAGGTGGCGCAAACGCCAGACCAACGTAGTGTTGGCCTCATGTTTCGCAAAGAGATGCCCCAGCACGAAGGCATGCTGTTTGTATTCGAGCAGCCTGCTACACAATGCTTTTGGATGAAAAACACCCTGCTGCCACTGACCGCCGCTTTTGTGGCCGATGACGGCACCATCGTGAACTTGGCTGACATGAAGCCGCAAACCACTGATTCACATTGCTCTGAAAAACCTGTGCGCTTTGTGCTCGAAATGCACCAAGGCTGGTTTGCTAAGAAGGGCTTGAAAGCAGGCAGCCGGTTGAGCGGCGTGGCGTTTAAGCCGTAACGCATCAAAAGCCTTCGCTTCACTCAGTCACAAAAAAGCCGCCTTGCTAGGCGGCTTTTGTCATTTAAATGGGCTCTCACCCATGTAAATGCACTGAAATTAAGCGAAGTTAGCTTCAGCGAAAGACCAGTTCACCAAATGATCCAGGAAAGTCTCAACGAACTTAGGACGCATGTTGCGGTAGTCGATGTAGTAAGCGTGTTCCCACACGTCAACGGTCAACAAAGCTTTGTCAGCAGTGGTCAAAGGTGTGCCAGCTGCGCCCATGTTGACGATGTCCACAGAGCCATCGGCCTTTTTCACCAACCATGTCCAGCCAGAGCCAAAGTTGCCAACGGCGCTTTTGACGAAGGCTTCTTTGAACGCAGCGTAGCTGCCAAATTTGGCGTTGATCGCTGCAGCCAAAGCACCTGTGGGTTCGCCGCCGCCTTGTGGCTTCATGCAGTTCCAGAAGAAGGTGTGGTTCCAGATTTGGGCTGAGTTGTTGTAGATGCCGCCGCTGGACTTTTTGATGATTTCTTCGAGCGACATGGCTTCGAACTCAGTGCCCTTTTGCAAATTATTCAGGTTCACAACGTAAGCGTTGTGGTGCTTGCCGTGGTGAAACTCCAAAGTTTCTTGGCTGTAGTGAGGGGCCAATGCGTCGATGGCGAAAGGCAGTGCGGGGAGCGTGTGTTCCATAAAGTCCTCTTATGTAAAAACGTGAATTGTAAAAACTAAATGTGATGTCTTGCCGAAACGGTCAAATCAACCACGCCATCGGCAAGGGTGGCTTGCAAGGCTTGACCTTGTGTGGTCTGAGCCACCGAAGTGATGGCTTGGCCATCAGCGTCGCTGAGCCACGCAAACCCGCGTTGCAGCACCAGTTTAGGGTCAAGCAACTCAAGGCGTAATGCGGCGCGGTGTAAACGTTCGCGAGCGCTAGCAGGGGTTTGTTGAACCCCTCGGGCCATGCCACTGGCCAACACGGCCAGTTCGTTTTGGCAGCGTTGGGTGCGCTGGTGCAGGCCCAATTGCAAGCGTTGTTGCAAGCGGAGCAATTGCATTTTTTCGCTGCTCAGGCCTTCAGACGGTCGACCCAAGCGCGCTTGCGCACGGTCTAGACGCTGCTCTTGGGTGTCAAGGTGGCGGTGCGCGAGGGTTTGCATGGCCCCGCCCCAAAGCTGCAGATTCGACAGCAAATCGGCGTGGGGCAATGCGCACATCTCAGCGGCAGCGGTGGGTGTGGGGGCGCGCAAGTCTGCACAAAAGTCGGCAATGGTGAAGTCGGTCTCGTGGCCCACGCCGCTGATGATGGGCACAGGGCTAGACACGATGGTGCGCGCCAAGGTTTCGTCGTTGAAGGCCCACAGGTCTTCCATCGAACCGCCACCGCGCACGAGCAAGACGACATCGATATTGGGCTGAAGAATCAACTGTTGCAAGGCTTGCACCAAGCTAGGCGCAGCCTCTGGCCCTTGCACCAGCGAGGGCGCTAACACCACAGGAATGTGCGGCACGCGGCGTTGCAGCGCGGTCGCCACATCGTGCAAAGCAGCAGCCCCCAAAGACGTGACAACACCAATGCCACGCGGCATGGTTTTAAGGGGGCGCTTGCGGTCGGCGTCAAACAAGCCTTCTGCTTCGAGCTTGGCTTTGAGCTGCAAGAACTGCTCAAACCAAGCCCCCTGCCCCGCACGACGCATGTGTTCGACCACCAATTGCAGTTCACCACGCGGCTCATAGACACCCAAACGACCGCGTAACTCGACCAGTTCGCCATCCGCAGGGCGAAAGTCAAGCATTTGGGCGGCGCGCTTGAACATCGCACAGCGCAACTGCCCGCCCGCGTCCTTGAGTGTGAAGTAGCAATGGCCGCTGGCCGCGCGCGTGAAGCCCGAAATCTCGCCTCGCACAGCGATGGGGTTGAAACGCGCCTCTAGAGCGTCAGCAACGGCGCGGCACAGAGCACCAACTGCCCAGATACGCGGCGTCAAACCGACAGATTCAGAGGTCGACATATTGGATTCATCCACAAAAATAAATTATTGAGAAACTTTAGACAAGAATCCACAAAATTACCGCCCCACGTAGTAAGTTGTTGATTTTAATAGGTATTTAATTGCCCAAATTTCAGTCATTCTGTCAAACCGACCAATTCATGCGGGTTCACAACCCACTGGATCAAGCTTATCAACAAAGTTATCCACAGTTCATGTGGATGGGCGACTGAGCCATAATCGACCAAAACAAATTCTCGGGAGTGTCGGTTTTGTTCACCATCATACAAGCGGCTGGTTGGCCCATTTGGCCGCTTTTGGCCTGCTCTATCGTCGCTTTGGCATTGATCATCGAACGCATGATGAGTCTGCGCACCCACTTGGTTGCGCCAGAAGGTTTGCTGGAACAAGCACTCAAAGCCTCACATGACAACCTTCCCTCACAAGAAGTCATCACCCAGTTGCACGACCATTCGACCTTGGGTCGCGTCTTGGCCAGTGGCTGGCAAGCCTTGCAAGCCGAGCCACTGATCAGCGCTGACGACTTGCGCTCGAGCATGGAATCTGTCGGTCGCCAAGCCGCGCATGAGTTGGAAAAGCATTTGGTGGCCTTGGCCACCATCGCCTCGGCGGCGCCGTTGCTGGGCTTGCTCGGTACGGTCATCGGCATGATCGATATTTTTGGCTCACAAGCCCCCGGCACAAGCAACCCCGTGCAATTGGCGCAAGGCATATCGATGGCGTTGTACAACACCGCTTTTGGGCTGATCGTGGCCATCCCTGCGCTGATGTTTTGGCGCTATTTGCGCGCTCGTGTAGATGCGTATGTATTGGGCTTCGAGCTAGACGCTGAGCGCTTTGTGCGTCACCTATTGGCGATGCGTGCGCGCTTGAAATAACAGGCGCTGCAACACCATGGCCATGAAATTTCACCGCGAGAAGATCCCCGAGCCGGAAATCAACCTGATTCCGTTCATCGACATTTTATTGGTCGTGGTGATTTTTTTGATGCTCTCAACCACCTACAGCAAATTCACAGAAATGCAGCTGAACTTGCCTGTGGCTGATGCAGCTGCGCTGCAAGAACGGCCACATGAAGTGGTGATCGCAGTGAGCAGCGACGGTCATTTCAGCGTGAACCACTTGCCCATCAATGGTCGAGATGTCATGGGCTTAAGCCAGGCTTTGGCGCAAGCCACCCAGAGCATTGAGAACCCCACGATCATCATCAGTGCAGATGCACAAGCCAGCCATCAATCGGTCATGATGGTGATGGAAGCTGCACGTCGCAATGGGTTGAACCAACTGACCTTCGCAGCCCAGTCCACCAACGGCAAGGGCGACTAAACGCCATGACAGGCGTGCGCCATGCGTTAACGCAGGCTTGGAATGGTCAAGGCGGTTGGGGCCAGGCAATGGCACTGGCCCTGCTGCCCGTGAGTTGGGGGTTTGGCATGCTGGTTCGTCTTCGTCGCCACCTGTATCAGCTTGGTTTTTTGAAGCAACACACCTTGCCTGTGCCCGTCATCGTCGTGGGCAATGTGATGGTGGGCGGTGTTGGCAAAACCCCCATCACGATGGCCTTGGTACAACACCTAAACGCCAGAGGCATGCATGTAGGCGTGCTGTCACGCGGCTATGGCCGCGACACATCAAATACCCCAGACATCCAAGTCGTGACCTCCAACAGCACTGCGCAAGACGTGGGGGATGAGCCTTTACTGATCGCTCGCAATTGCCAAGTGCCGGTGTACGTCGGATCTAGCCGCGTCAGCGCAGGGCGTGCTTTACTGGCTGAGCACCCAGACGTGCAAGTGCTGGTTTGCGACGATGGTTTGCAACACTGGCCACTGGCACGTGACCTAGAGCTGTGTGTGTTTGATGAACGCGGCATAGGTAATGGCCATTTACTGCCTGCAGGCCCCCTGCGTGAAGCTTGGCCACGCAAAGTATTGAACAACCCCGCCTTGAAAAGCGCTGTGCCTTGCTTGGTCGTGAAAACAGCTGGCGAAGCTGGCCCAAATGAATTTGTAGTGCACCGCCGCTTGGCCGACTTTGCTGTGCAAGCCGATGGCGCGCAACGCCTGCTCAGCAGCTGGGGCTTCACGCCCGTGCAAGCCTTGGCAGGCATCGCCAAGCCCGAGGTGTTTTTTGCCATGCTGCGCGCACAAGGCTTAACGCTATCCCACACGCAAGCCCTGCCCGACCACGCCAATTTGCAGCAGCTGCACATCAATGCCTCACAGGGCGATGTGTTGTGCACCGAGAAAGACGCCGTCAAACTCTGGTCGCAATACCCACAGACTTGGGCTGTGCCGCTTCAAACGACATTACCCACCGAACTGCTGGACGCTATTGATCTGCATTTGGCAGTTGCTCAACACGCAAAGTTATCATCACCCCATGGACACCAAACTGCTTGAACTTCTGGTCTGCCCCGTGACCAAAGGCCCCCTCGAATACAACCGTGCTACGCAAGAGTTGATCTCGCGCAGCGCCCGCCTCGCCTACCCTGTTCGCGATGGCATTCCTGTCTTGCTCGAAAACGAAGCACGCCCGCTGACTGACGCCGAACTGGAAGCCTGATGTCGTTTTGTGTGCTCATCCCCGCGCGCATGGCCTCATCGCGTTTGCCCGACAAACCCTTGGCCGACATTGCGGGCTTGCCCATGGTGGTGCGCGTGGCGCAACGCGCCAAACTATCGGGCGCTTCACGTGTCGTGGTTGCGGCAGATGACGCCCGCATCGTGGCGGCTTGCCAAGCGCACGGCATAGAAGCCGTACTTACCCGCACAGACCATCCCTCTGGCAGCGACCGATTGGCAGAAGCCTGCGATTTGCTAGGACTTCAAGACACCGACGTGGTGGTGAACGTGCAGGGTGACGAACCCCTGATTGACCCTGACTCCATTGACGCCGCCGCCCAGCTGCTACAAACCCGCGACGACTGCAGCATGAGCACCCTGGCCCATGCGATTGGCAGCGTGGAAGACTTTGCCAATCCCAATGTGGTGAAAGTGGTGCTAGATGCCCACAACACCGCGCTCTACTTCAGTCGTGCCCCAATTGCTTGGTGGCGTGATGGGTTTACCCAAGGCATCAACGCCCTGCCCACCCCCGCGCCACTGCGCCACGTGGGCTTGTATGGCTATCGCGTCGGCTTTTTGCGCGAATTTCCCAAGCTGGCCCAAGCGCCAATTGAAGTGACCGAATCGCTGGAGCAATTGCGCGCCATGTGGCACGGCCACCGTATTGCGGTACATGTCACCGACCATTCCCCCGGCCCCGGCGTGGACACCCCAGAAGACTTGGCTCGCGTCAGATCGTTGCTGAGCACCGCCGCGTAAGGCTTTCGAAGGGTAGCGCGTGCTATCCTCAAACGAATAATTAAACCTATTCATTCAACATTAGGACCAAGCATGAGACTGATTTTGTTGGGCGCCCCCGGTGCCGGTAAAGGCACACAGGCCACCTTCATTTGCCAAAAATACGGCATTCCGCAAATCTCCACAGGCGACATGTTGCGCGCTGCAGTGAAAGCAGGCACACCTCTAGGCATCGAAGCCAAAAAGGTGATGGATGCAGGCGGATTGGTCAGCGATGACCTCATCATCAATTTGGTCAAAGAACGCATCGCTCAAGACGATTGCGCCAAAGGTTTCTTGTTTGACGGTTTCCCACGCACCATTCCTCAAGCCGACGCCATGAAAGCCGCTGGCGTGAAGCTGGACTACGTGCTCGAAATCGATGTGCCTTTTGACGCCATCATTGACCGCATGAGCGGTCGTCGCGCCCACGTGGCCAGCGGTCGTACTTATCACGTCAAATTCAACCCACCCAAGGTGGAAGGCAAAGACGACGTGACCGGTGAGGCACTCATCCAACGCGATGACGACAAAGAAGAAACCGTCAAAAAACGTTTGGACGTGTACAGCGCCCAAACCCGCCCCTTGGTCGACTACTACTCTGGCTGGGCCAAAGCCGATGCCGCTGCAGCCCCCAAGTACCGGGCCATCAGCGGCACAGGTTCGGTGGAAGAAATCAAGGAACGCGCGTTCCAAGCCCTCTCGGCTTAAACCGCTTCAAGCATTTTGCTTGCAACGAAATGCCGCTCTGTTGAGCGGCATTTTTGTTGAGGCTTTGCGCGCTTGAGTCCAAATCTGACAAAGGAGCGCCATTCAATATTCAAGGTGCCCCAAGGCTGATCAGATGCAGCCACAAAGCCACGCGAGCTTGCACCGCACTCAACATCCCCGCGTGCGGCAACACATCAGCCTCACGCGACTGCACGCCGCCCCATGCACAGCGGGATGCGCGCAGCACCTGTGCGCCCTGCTTTTGTGCGTCTAGCAAAGCGCCTTCCAAGTCGTGGTGCAACGTGCCGTTGCCCGTACCCGCAACCACCCAGCCGTCGGGCGCATCATGGGCCATCGCAGCGCGCACAAGACGACCATCAGCACCTGTATGGTTAAACACAAGTTCAACACGCGGCCAATGTGTGCAAGCCAAGACTTGTTCCACGCGAGGCACATGCAGCATGACTGGATGCGCCACGTTGGCTTGCGAAGTGAACGGGTTGCGCTGATGGCTATGACTTTTTTGAACAGCAAGGCCAGCATGAACTTGACCCGCACACACCACGGCCACGCCATGTGAACCGTCCGTTTGCACCCAATTCAAAGCGTCTTTGAGGTTGCTAGGCCCATCACTGTCAGGCGCGTTGGCTGGCAGCATGGCGCAGGTGATGGCCACGGGCTTGGTCGGCTGCAAAACAGTCTGTAAAAAATAAGCGGTTTCTTCCAACGTATCTGTGCCGTGGGTGATGACGACACCTTGCACATCCTCTTGGGATAACCAATGCGTCACACGTCCCAGCAGGCTTTGCCACACGGCAAACGACATGTCTTTGCTGTCGATTTGAGCCACTTGTTCGGTCAGCAGCGCTACGCCTTCAGTCGTAATGCCATGTAGCAAATCAGCCACACCAACTTGGCCCGCTGTGTAGTTTTGAGGCTTGGAAACGTCTGCAGCCAGCCCCGCAATGGTTCCGCCTGTGGCTAAAACAACGATTTTTTTAGTTTTTTTTGCATTCATAGCTTGCCAAACTCAAAAAGCTGGTTAAAAATACAGTTACTGGATGTCCAAACAGGCGCATCCCTCAAGACACACATTGTGCAGGAGTCGAACCGATGATTGAAATGCCAAAACTCACACCTCGCCAACAGCAGATTTTGGAACTCATCCAGTCTGCCATTGCCAACACCGGTTCACCCCCTACCCGTGCAGAAATCGCCAGCGAGTTGGGCTTCAAGTCAGCCAACGCAGCTGAAGAGCATTTGCAAGCCTTGGCGCGTAAAGGTGCCATTGAGTTGGTGAGCGGTACATCACGCGGAATTCGCCTCAAAGGTCACAACCAACGCAGCTATCAAGAAAGTACGTTCAGCGCTACGCCTTCAGGCTTTTCATTGCCTTTGGTGGGGCGTGTCGCTGCCGGCTCGCCCATCTTGGCGCAAGAGCATGTCGACCAAACCTATTTTGTCGAAAGCAGCTTGTTCCAACGCAAGCCCGACTACCTGTTGCGCGTGCGTGGCATGTCCATGCGCGACGCCGGCATCATGGATGGCGACTTGCTAGCGGTGCAATCCACCCGCGACGCGAAAAACGGCCAAATCGTGGTGGCACGTTTGGGCGAAGACGTGACCGTTAAACGCTTTCGCAAAACTGCCAGCCACATTGAACTGCTCGCTGAAAACCCCGACTTCAAAACCATTGTGGTCGAGCCTGGCGAACCCTTTGAAATTGAGGGTTTGGCCGTTGGCCTGATCCGTAACACCATGATGATGTAAAGAAAGCACAACCATGAGCCTCGCACTTTTTGGCGCTTACCGCCTCTTAAACCCCCTGCAAAATGCTATTCGCGGCTTCATGCCTGCACAAGCACTGCAAAGCACGCGCCGCCCCCTGCCTTTGCGTGTCGCGCGCGTGATGGAAGCCCAACACAATCGCAAAAATGCAGGCCGCATGGTCATCTCAGGCCGTATGGCCGATGTATGTGCCGAGTTAGACCGATTAGCAGAGCTTGAAAACCGTCACTGAAATCCAAGAACGAGGATTGAAAAGCTAGCAAGCCCTGTGGCGCAAGGCACAATTGAGGGATGAATATTGTCATCCTCGACGACTACCAAGATGTCGTGCGCAAATTGTCTTGCGCGTCCAAATTAGAAGCCTATCCCGCTAAGGTCTACACCAACACCATCAAGGGCGTTGGCCAGCTGTCTGTCAGACTCAAAGACGCTGAAGTGTTGGTGCTGATTCGCGAACGCACCCACCTCACGCGCCAGTTGTTAGACAAGCTACCCAAACTCAAGCTCATCTCTCAGACTGGCAAGATCGGTAGCCACATCGATATCGCTGCCTGCACCGAGCGCGGCATTGCAGTGGCAGAAGGTTCGGGCTCACCCATCGCACCCGCTGAGTTGACCTGGGCTTTGATCATGGCCGCCATGCGTCGCCTGCCTCAATACATCAGCAACCTAAAGCACGGAGCTTGGCAACAGTCCGGCCTCAAAGCGGGCTCTATGCCCACCAACTTTGGTCTCGGTCAAGTCTTACGCGGCAAGACCTTGGGCATTTGGGGCTACGGCAAAATCGGACAAATTTTGGCCGGTTATGGCAAAGCATTTGGCATGCGCGTGTTGATGTGGGGCAGCGAAGCCTCACGCGAACGCGCAGCCAAAGACGGCTTGAACGTGGCCGAATCACGCGAAGCATTCTTCGAAGAATGCGATGTACTCACCTTGAACCTACGCTTAGTCGATGAAACACGCGGCATGGTGAAGTTAGCCGACCTCAACCGCATGAAGCCCACCGCACTATTGGTCAACACGTCTCGGGCGGAGCTGATCGAACCCGATGCACTCATCACTGGACTCAACCGTGGCCGCCCCGGCATGGCAGCGATTGACGTATTTGAAAGCGAACCCATCATGCAAGGCCATGCGCTGCTGCGCTTGGAAAACTGCATTTGCACGCCACACATTGGCTATGTCGAGCAAGACAGCTACGAGTTGTATTTCGGTACGGCGTTTGACAATGTGGTGAGCTTCATCAAAGGCACACCCACCAACATCGTCAACCCAGGCGCTTTGCAAGTACGTCGCTAAACGACCTCTATGGCATTAACTGGTTTTTGAGGTTGCACGCTCCGCCATCAAAGCCACGCATGTTTTACGGTCAGCGTTGACTTTTTGCACGGATGCACGCTCGTTCATGTGCTGCATGTATTGCTTCATAGGCAAATGTGCCAAAAAGTCCTCGCCATACATGGCCTTAGATGCCATGGACACCAGCGGTAAATTCACAATCGCAGAACAGTCTGCCAGCGTGAAACTCTCGCCAGCCACATAAGGTGAGAACTTCACCAGCGGAGTCAAACCCTCAACACCCCTGCGCAATTGATGACGAATACGGGCTTGTGTGGCCTCATCCACCTTACCGCCAAAGAAGACTTGCCCGTAAAGCTCACGGGCGACCAACTCCAGATGCAACTCTAAGTACGCGATGATTTCACGCACTTTGGCCGCTTCAAATGGATCCGCCGGCATCAAAGGATGATGCGGATACGCCTGCTCGATGTATTCGGCGCACACGGCGGATTCACTGATGCAGCCATGTGGTGTTTCTAAAAATGGCACTTTTCCCATAGGGGAACGCAACAAGGTAGTGGGCTCCACGGGTTTGACCCAAACCAACTCCTCTTCAAACGAGACACCTTTTTCAAGCAGTTGGATTTTGAGTTTGTTGTAGTAGTTGCTGACAGCAAAACCGCAAAGTTTGAGGGTCATGGGGTTCACTCCAAAAAGAGAAATTTGATATTTCATTCTGGCATAGCAAGCCAAGGCTCAAGACCTACATCACTGCCTGCCTGTCACCCAGGTGCAGGTCAAAACGTGCTTGAGGCTCAGTCATAATCTTTGCCATGAATTCGATTTACAAAACAGTAGGCATTGTGGGTGCGGGCGCCATGGGCCAAGGCATCGCACAAATCGCCGCACAAGCAGGCAGCACCGTCAAACTCTTTGACATCCAAGCGGATGCATCATCCCAAGCCATTCAGCGCATTGGCGCGCAATGGGACAAGTTGGTTGAAAAAACCAAACTCACGACAGAACAGGCCAGCCACTACAAACAGCAAGTTCACGCCGTTCAATCGCTCAACGATTTAGCCGATTGCGACTTGGTGATTGAAGCCGTGATTGAGCGGTTGGAAATAAAGCAGTCCTTGCTGACACAAATTGAGGCCTTCGTCAAAAACACCACGGTATTGGCCACCAACACCTCCTCGTTGTCGGTGACAGCGATTGCAGCGGTCCTCAAGCGCCCCGAGCAATTTGCGGGTTATCACTTCTTCAACCCTGTGCCTCTGATGAAAGTGGTTGAAGTGGTCGCGGGTATCAAAACGGCAGCTGCTGTTTGCCACGACCTCGCCATCTACGCACAGCAAATGGGTCACCAAGCGGTGCAAGCGCAAGACACGCCAGGCTTCATCGTGAACCACGCAGGCCGTGGTTACGGCACAGAAGCGCTGCGCATTGCCTCTGAAGGTATTGCAGACTACGTCACCATCGACCGCATCTTGCGCGATCAAGTGGGCTTCAAACTCGGCCCCTTTGAGTTACTGGACTTGACAGGGCTTGACGTGTCGCACCCTGTGATGGAGTCCATCTACCAGCAGTATTACGACGAGCCACGTTACCGCCCCAGCGTCATCACCGCACAGCGTTTGGCGGGCGGCGTGCTGGGCAAAAAAGTTGGCGAAGGTTTTTATAAGTATGTCGATGGCGTGGCACAAATCACCGCTGAGCCTGCCACGCCAGTGGTGAGCGAGATGCCTCCCGTGTGGGTCTCCACCCGCGCTGTGCGTCGCGCCGAACTGTTGCAATTGCTCAAAGACTTGGGTGCCAAGATTGAAACTGGGGCATCGCCCTCGGCTCAAGCCTTGTCCATAGTGGCGCCTTTGGGTTTTGACATCACCACCGTGGCCATCATTGAGCGTTTGGACCCCGCGCGCACCATTGGCATCGATATGCTGATTGATGACAAGCTCACCAAACGTCGCGTGCTCGCCACCAACCCCGCCACACGCGCCGATATGCGTGATGCGGCTCACGCGCTGTTTGCTCGCGACGGCAAAGCTGTGAGCGTGATTCGAGACAGCGGCGGTTTTGTGACGCAACGCGTGGTGGCCAACATCGTCAACATCGCTTGCGACATGTGTCAGCAAGGCATTTGCTCGCCCCAAGATTTAGAAACCGCCGTCACGCTTGGGCTGGGCTACCCCATGGGTCCGCTGATGATGGGAGATAAATTTGGGCCTACCGAAATTTTGGAAGTGCTGTTCAACGTGCAAACCGTCTACGGTGACACCCGATACCGCCCCAGCCCATGGCTACGCCGCCGTGGCGCGCTGGGCCTGAGCCTGATGCACGTCGAGAGCTAAAGCCCCACATGACCGCCCAACTCAAAAGCACCAACCAAGGCCAAACACTTATCTTGACCTTGTCGGACCCTGCGCTGCGCAACGCCATGGGGCCTGAGATGTATGCCGCAGGCATTGAAGCACTGAACGTCGCCGAGACCAACCCCGACATTCGCAGCGTCATCATCACCGGTGAAGGCGCACACTTTTGTGCAGGCGGCAATGTGCAGCGACTCAAAGCCAACCGTGATCAACCCGCTGAAGTTCAGGCGCAAAGCATTGAAAGCTTGCACAGCTGTATGGAAGCCATTCGCACATTTCCCAAGCCCATCATTGCAGCAGTCGAAGGTGCGGCGGTAGGCGCTGGTTTCTCGCTGGCGCTGATGTGCGACATGGTGGTGGCAGCCGATGACAGCGTATTCATGATGGCCTACAGCAACCTAGGACTGTCGCCTGACGGGGGTGGCAGCTGGAACTTGGCGCACGCGCTGCCCCGTCAATTGACGACTGAGTTGCTGATGCTGGGTGAACGTATCAGTGCACAACGCTTGCAAGCCTTAGGTTTGGTCAACCGTGTGGTTGACAGCGGTCACGCGTTGCCACAAGCACTGGCACTCGCAGAGCGCATCAATACACGTGCACCCAACGCAATGAACAGCATCAAAGAGTTGATCAACGAGACGGGCACGCACAACATGACCGAACATTTGGCACATGAGCGCAACCACTTTGTGAAGAATTTGCATCACCCCAACGCAGGCGCTGGCATACAAGCCTTTCTCAGCAAAGAAACGCCTATCTATAAATAATCAAGGCGCGCAATGCCCCGCAAATATGGCGGGTCTCCTGAGCGACAAATTCTTATTTTTAGGTCACACAAAAGACAGGCTATGGACGATCCTATTCTTAACATCGAAGAACGCGAGGCTATCAACGCAGGACGTTGGTTCTCATCTCTATCACCTTCTCTTAGACACGACATTCTTCGATGCGCTTACGTCAAACGATGCAAAGACGGCGACTTGATCGCCGCACGCGGCGACTCAGCCGAAGAGTGGATGGCGTGCGCCAAGGGCGCGGTGCGTGTGAGCTCAACTTCTCTGTCGGGCAAACAAATTACCTTCACCTATGTGGAGCCGGGCATTTGGTTTGGCGATGTGGCGATTCTGGACGGAGACCGTCGCACACACGATGTGTACGCGCATGGCGACACGTCCATCTTGTGCGTGGCCAAAGCGGACTTTCAGAAAATTCTCAGCCAGCATGTGGAGTTTTACGATGCCATGCTGCGCTTGCAAGCGCGTCGCATTCGCCAGCTGTTTGGCTTGGTGGAAGACCTCAACACCCTGCCCTTGCGCTCGCGCTTGGCCAAACAACTGCTGCACTTGGCACGCAGCTACGGTGTGCCATGCCTGAACCATGGCCAAGAAATTCGCATTGGTTTGCATCTGGCGCAAGAAGAACTTGCGCAACTCTTGGGCGCCTCACGCCAACGCGTGAACCAAGAACTCAAAGCCATGGAGCGCGAGGAAGCTATTCGCATCGAGCCAGGTGGCTTGGTGATTCGCAACCGCGACGCTTTGCTACACATCAGCGAAGCCGACCACTGACAGGCGCCCACGCATGAGCCGGGACGACCAATTTTTAGGAGCCCTGCCCATGAAAGAGGCACATCGCGTGGACATCGCCGCACTCACAGCATGGCTGAACGAGCACCTTCGCAACTTTGAAGGCCCCGTGACATTGGAGATGTTCAAAGGCGGGCAATCCAACCCCACCTATAAACTCATCACGCCTAACAACAGCTATGTGATGCGAACCAAGCCCGGCCCCGTGGCCAAGCTGCTGCCTTCTGCCCACGCGATTGAACGCGAGTTCAAGGTCATGCAAGGCCTGCATGGCACTGATGTGCCCGTGCCGCAAATGCATGTGCTGTGCGAGGACGAGTCCATCATCGGACGTGCGTTTTATGTCATGGAATTTGTGCAAGGTCGCGTGCTGTGGGATCAAACCTTACCTAGTATGAGCAAGGCTGAACGCAGCGCGATCTATGACGAAATGAACCGCGTCATTGCAGCGCTGCACACGGTTAAATTTGCTGAGCGTGGGCTTGAAAGCTATGGTCGCCCTGGCAATTACTTTGAGCGCCAAATTGGTCGCTGGAGCAAACAATACCTCGCCTCTGTCACGCAGCCCATCGACGAGATGGACAAGCTCATGGCATGGCTGCCCGCCAACATGCCCGCCAGCGCACTGGATGCCAGCAAAGTGAGCATCGTGCACGGCGACTACCGCCTCGATAACCTGATGTTCCACCCCACCGAGCCACGCGTGTTAGCCGTACTCGATTGGGAGCTCTCCACCCTCGGACATCCGCTGGCCGACTTCAGCTACCTGTGCATGGGCTGGCACATCCCGCCTGGCACATTCAGAGGTATTGGGGGCGTGGACATTGCGGCATTAGGAATTCCCAGCGAGAGTGACTACATCCAACGCTATTGCGAGCGCACGGGATTGGCCACACCAGCGGACCTGAAAGCCGATTGGAACTTTTACCTCGCCTACAACATGTTTCGCATTGCCGCCATCTTGCAAGGCATTGCCAAGCGTGTAGAAGCCGGCACAGCGTCTAGTGACGAGGCGAAAGCCAACGGTGCAGGTGCTCGCCCTATGGCGGAGCTGGCGTGGAAATTTGCACAACAAGCCTAAAAAAACAACAGAAACAAGGAACACCACATCATGAACTTCGACTACACCGAGAAAGTCAAAGGCCTGCAAGCGCGTTTGCTTGCCTTCATGGACGAGCACATCTATCCCAATGAGCAGCGTTTTTTTGAAGAGATTGCCGCCAACCGTGCCAAGGGCAATGCGTGGATTCCTACCGAGCTAGTAGAAGAGCTCAAGCCCAAAGCACGCGCCGCAGGTTTGTGGAATTTATTCATCCCACACAGCCCACGTGTGCCCGATGGTTTGAACAATTTGGAATACGCACCTCTATGCGAAATCATGGGCCGCGTGCCCTTTGCGGCTGAGGTATTCAACTCATCCGCGCCTGACACCGGCAACATGGAAACCTTTGAGCGCTACGCGAGCGAGGCACTCAAAGTTCAATGGCTTGAACCGTTGCTACGCGGCGACATTCGATCGGCGTTTTTGATGACCGAGCCGGCGGTGGCTTCGTCTGATGCCACCAACATCCAATGCAGCATCGTCCGCGAAGGCAACGAGTACGTCATCAACGGCACCAAGTGGTGGAGCTCGGGTGCGGGTGACCCACGTTGCGCCGTGTACATCGTGATGGGCAAAACAAACCCCGATGCGCCCAAGCATGCGCAACAAAGCATGGTGGTGGTGCCTGCCAACACACCGGGCGTGAAAGTGATTCGCCCCTTGAGCGTGTTTGGCTACGACGACGCGCCACACGGCCACATGGAGGTCAGCCTCACGAATGTGCGTGTGCCAATAGAAAACCTGCTGCTCGGCGAAGGTCGTGGCTTTGAAATTGCGCAAGGTCGCTTAGGCCCAGGTCGCATTCACCACTGCATGCGCTCGATTGGTGCGGCTGAACGCGCCCTTGAGCTGATGTGCAAACGCCTCAACAGCCGCATCGCCTTTGGCAAACCTTTGTCAGCGCAAGGCGTGTGGCATGAGCGCATTGCAGACGCACGCATCATGATTGAGCAAGCACGTTTGCTCACCCTCAAAGCCGCGTACATGATGGACACCGTGGGCAACAAAGAAGCCCGCGCAGAAATTGCCATGATCAAAGTCATTGCCCCCAACATGGCCAGCCAAGTGATTGACTGGGCGATTCAGGCCCACGGTGCAGCAGGTATCTCGGACGACTTTCCACTCGCCTACGCGTACTGCACGCAACGCTGGTTGCGCTTGGCCGACGGCCCCGATGAAGTGCACCGCCAGTCCATTGCTAAACTCGAACTCGCGCGGCACATTGCCACTGCGCCTCAAGACATTGACATGCCCATCACACGCGGCAGTTAAGGAATACGAATGATCGACGTTTATTCATGGCCCACACCCAACGGGCACAAAGTGCACATCATGCTCGAAGAGTGTGGCTTGCGATTGGGCCGCGACTGGGTGGCTCACCCAGTCAACATTGGCCAGGGCGATCAGTTCAAGCCTGAGTTTTTGAAGATCAGCCCGAACAACAAAATTCCTGCGCTGGTCGATCCACACGGACCGGATGGCAAACCCATCAGTCTGTTTGAGTCAGGCGCTATTTTGTTGTACCTCGCCTCGAAGACGGGCAAGCTGTTACCCAAAAGCGACCGCGCCAAGTTTGAAGTGCTGCAATGGTTGATGTTTCAAATGGGTGGCGTGGGCCCCATGCTGGGCCAAGCGCATCACTTTCGCATCTATGCACCCGAGAAAATTGATTACGCCTACAACCGCTACACCAACGAAGCCAAACGCTTGTACGGTGTGATGGACCAGCGTTTGCAACACAGCAAGTTCATCGGTGGAAACAGCTACAGCATTGCCGACATCGCCATCTTCCCGTGGCTACGCAGCTGGCAAAACCAAGGCATCGATTGGGCCGACTACCCTCACCTCAAAGCGTGGTTTGATTTGATTGCAGAGCGACCTGCGGTCCAACGCGGTGTGCAAGTCTTAGCTGATTTGCGCAAGCCTTTGCAGGACGACAAGGCGAAAGAAGTTTTGTTCGAGGCAACGCAATTTGCGAAACGCTAAGCCCCCAAGGATCAAGGCAGCTTAATCTTCAAAATCTGATCGTGATTTTGATGATGGACCGAGTCCGTGCATGTGTTGCCATTACTGACATACAAATATTGACTATTCGCATCTATCGCCACGCCCACAGGTGCGCACAAGCCGACAGGTAGCGCCCCCCAGCTGCCCGTTGAGTCACTCACAATGATTTCAGTAACGCCGGTCCTGGTATTGACTTTGCTGATATAGCCCCCATCCCCAGAGGCACTCCCATGACTCACCACATATGCAGCATCTCCATTCGAGGCAACCGCAATGCCCTGAGGCTTGCTGAAGGGCCCCCAAACAGTGGGATTGGTTTGGGTTAGAACATTGACCGCTCGATTGCTTGGGTTGATTGAAGCAACAGCGTTAGTGTCATTGCCCAAGCTTGCATAAACTAAACTTTTGTTGACATCGGCAGCCAAGGCCACGGGGGAAGTGAGCACAACACTTTGTGTAGACGCATTAAAGTTATCCGAAGATGAATACACCAAGACGGAAGTCCCATTGGCAACAAACAACATGTTGGTGGAATAAAAAGTCATGCCACCAAAGTTATTGCTGTTTGACAAAGAAACCAACGAGGATGTGCTTCCCAGCAAATAGATGCCCTCATAGCCGCTTGGATCTGTCGCCGTGTAATAAACCCCGTTCGATAAAACAGCGACTCCCAATGGATTTCTCACAGAAACTGTGCCAGCAAGAACCAATGTTTGACCCAAACTGTCCAACTCTGCAATTCGTCCCCCAGCGGTCTGATCAGCGATAAAAAGATTCGTACCTATAAAAACCATGTGTTTGGGTGAGAGAAAGCTCACACCCGCAGCAAACCGCTCTATCGTCGCGACAGGCATCGGAGAAGGTGCTGAAGGCGGTGGGGTCCCTCCCTCTGAGCTGGCACCGCCACCTCCGCCGCCACACCCCATCAGTGCCGTGCATGCCAAAAGCGACAACAACCAAGTTTTTTGTTTCATAGAGCTCCATAGATCGGATCAAACTCACTTTACTTGATCACTATAAAGGTCACAAACAAACTGATAAAGTTGTCCCCGTTACAACCCATAAATAAAACGTCATGTTCAAGAAGTTTTTCCTGTTGACCTGCCTTCTCCTGTCTGTATGGACAAGTGCATTCGCGCAAGAAAAAACCATTGCATCACGCGCCTTGTTAGCTCGCCCGCCACAATCGGGAGCTGAACCGATGTTGCAACTCGGCCCTAAAAATCGCCCCTACACAGAGATCTTGGTACATACAACCAAACTCGATTACTTTGAGTGCACAGGCATCGTCGCTCCTTGGTTTCGTGAACTGTTGGTGGCTGAGATGAACTACTTTGCTGAGTTGTCCGAACTCCCATTCGTCAAGGGTGACGCCTGCGTGGTGAGCATTGGCACAGAAAAAAGTTTGACGCCTGGACGAATCAGTATTCATCTCTACGTCAACCAGCAACGCCTCAGCGCGTGTATTCACAATGAGCAATGCCCAGTCTTCCGTAGCATCTCGCTCATTCCCAAAGATAAAGTGCTGTATCGCTCTTACTTTTTGTCGGACATGTCGCGCAAACTGATCTCCCAACAGTGCGTCACAGACAAAGGCAAGCTTTTCACAGACACCACTTGCTACACCGTTCCTTAAGGCTTTTTTACCGTGGGCGCTAAAGGCTCCCGCTGAAAAGCCGATCTTCTAGGGATATGCGTTTTTCTACCTCACGACTCTTCGCTTCGGTTCTATTCCTGACAGGCCTCATGGGCTTGCCAGCGTTCGCGAACGACCCACACAAAGCTGCGGTGAAAGAAGAGCCCCCTAAGCCTAAATTTGAGTACGCTGACGAAGAAGGCGAACCAGGGCGCAGCGGTTACGTCTACAAACGGGTTGTCAAACCCAAGTTTGAAGAACCTAAAGAATTGCCCAAAGCTGAGCCCAAAGAGCCGCATAAACCTGAGCCGAAAGACGACCACGGCAAAGCTGACCCACACGCAAAAAAAGACGATGGTCACGGTGAACCCAAAAAAGAAGAACATAAAAAGGACGATGGTCACGGCGAGCCGAAAAAAGAAGAGAAGAAAAAAGATGATGGTCATGGCGATCCTAAAAAGGACGCCAAAAAAGATGATGGACACGGTGGAGGTCATGGCGGGGGCCACGGCAAAGAAACTAAAAAAGCAGAACCGACAGTGAGTGCCGTGTATGACACTGCGGTTATCAAGCTCGATGGCAACAACCGCCCACTCACGCCTGTGGTATTCACCAACATCTATGCCGATTACTTTGTTTGCCACAAAACCATCAAAGAAAAATACCGTGACACGGTATTGGCAGAGATGAACACCTTTGCCGACCGCATGGGGTTACCTCATGCACAAGACATGCCCTGCATGATCAAGGTTGCCAAGCCTAAGACCAAGTTTCCGGGCGCTATCTACATCGAGTTTTATGTGGACGACAAGTCTGAAAAAGAATGCATCAAAAAAGGCGAATGCGGGTCAACCCGCGTGATGATGCTGTTTCCGAAAGACAAGACTGGTAAAAAAAGCCGCGAAGTCTATCGCTCCTACGTCTTGACGGACGAAAAGAAATTTCGTCGTGCATCATTTTGTGTCAGCCCAGATGGACAACTGCTTGGAGAAAAGAACTGCTATGTGGCGTTGAATCCAGATTGGTTGTTCAACTGAGTTTCTGAGAAATATGGCCTGTCCGACAGGAATCGAACCTGTGACCCACAACTTAGAAGGTTGTTGCTCTATCCAACTGAGCTACGGACAGTCTTGTTTTCCACGTTAGGAACCACCAACAAAATGCGGAGCGCACCGCAAACCTCAACAGTGGCTTCGTTATAAGTTTCCGATATGGCGTCATTCTATCGTGACGCAGGTACAACGCTAATTGCGCTATAGCCATCACGCCACGATGATTTGATGGCCAATCAAGTCCACCCAGGAGCCATTGAATCCACCCGTTGTCCAGCCATAAACAATTGTGATTGTCTCTTCAGGCGTTGTGAAATCACCCTGACCTTGTACATCCACCTTCAGCACAGCATTGTCGCCAGACTGCGTAAGTTGGAGAAAACTGGTCTTATTCGCATCGCTATAGCCAGAGCCACTCAGTAAATCTTTCAAGTAGATCTTGTCCCCTTGACTCTGAGTGAAATTCGTAATGGTCTGCGTACCTGTTGCGCCGTGCGCAAAGTAGAACACATCGGCGCCACTCCCGCCCATATACGAATTAATCGTTGTCGAATGTATAACAGCGTCAGCGGGGTTTCCTGCGGCATCACTGACACTGACTGATAGGTTTGTCACTCCATCAGCAGGCAACTCATTGGCAGTAAAAGTCGCGACAGTCCAACTGCCATCGGCGTTCACTTGCCCCGTCTTGGTCACATTGTTCCACGTCACTGAAACGCTCTGACCAGGATCAGCTGTTGTTGTACCACTTACAACGATGCCTGATGCTTTTTCAGTTAGATCAATGATGTCATCTCCGGTCACTGCATTAAAAGAAACAGTGGGTTTCACAGTATCAATCGTGATTGTTTTATTGATGTCATGCACATTTCCAGCCGCATCTGTGGCGTGCGCATAAATTGACTTTGTACCTTGCCCCAAATTATTCAAATCGATAGCCGTCAATTCATAGCGCCAAGTCCCATCGCCCCCATCGCCCATCTGCGAGCTACGCGTAAAACCTGCAATAGTCAAATCAACAGTTGCACCCACTTCACATGTGCCAGAAATCAACAGAGCAGAAGCACTAGTCGACTCAGACAAACTGATTCGGTCATCTGCGGCAACAGCCCCAACAAACGCAATGCTGGGTGCAGTCACGTCATACCTAAAGCCATCGTGAACTGAAACCTGAACACTGCTGGAGCCATGTGTCTCGGTGGCGTAAATCGTTTTATTCCCGCCCTCCCCTGATGCGTCCAATACGGCCTTGGAAATCAAAATATTCGCATAACCACGAATCACATCTGCAGCCGTCACAGCATATGCATTCGTCGTTTGCGACGTGCCATTGCCAGCCAACGAGACCGTCAACGTCACCAAGTCATCCACCACAACATTACCCGCCAACGCGACTGCCACTGTGGTGCCATCCGCGGACTCTGCAGCATTGATCACAGCGTTCGAAAGCTCACTCAACCCCATAGCACTAGCAGTCGCCGCGAGATTCGCTGATGATGGCAATATCAGCAACGTCCCTGACGTGATCAAATTAGACGCTCCAGCATTGCTACCAGACTCAAAAATAGCAGCGCCATCGGCCAACATGCTTTGGCCTGTCGCACTCAGCGAAGAAGCAGCCATCTGCACCTTCAACGCTTCCACGGTATTGCTCACACCGCCCATGCGCGCATCTAGCCCAGACAATTTAGCCAGCACCCTTGCGTACTTTTGGGCATCCGTTGCCACGCTATCGTTGTAGCCAGCGCTCAGTACCGTTGTCATGCTGCCCAAAATATCAGGAATTCCAAACGCATTTGACACGGCCCCATTTTGTGCAACCACATCCGTGACCGTTTTCGTTGTACCTACCGTAATGCCTGCGGTTGTATCTCCCCCCGTGTCATTCAACAGCAATCGTGTAGCCAGCTCCGTCAATGGCGTCACCGATACGTTCAGCGTACCTGCGCCATTGGCAATAAACACGGCTCGCAAATCAGTTGTCAAATCCTTGGCCGCACCCGTGGCCTCATCAACATAGTCCATGCCGATCGATGCATCCTTTACCCGCACCAACACAACACCTTTGTACGAAGCTGAGAACGCCCCTGTGTATGTGCCGTCTGCATTTACCGCAGACTCAGCCACCAGCACCGAGCCATCTGCTTTGTACAACGTGACCTTGAGCCCGTGCCCTGCAGACACCGGCCCCAACGCCACCGAACCTTGCACAACCGTTGTACCGGGGTCATATGTAAATCCCTCCCCAGAAACGACTTGCGTACTCGCACCATGAGTTTGGCTTGACGTCAACACCTTAGCACCTTGGCCCGACGCATCCAAAAATGCCTGCGTCACCGCAATGTTTGCGAAGCCATTCACCACATCTGTAGCTGTCAAGGTGTGTGCACTCGTCGTTTGCGCTACGCCACTGGCCGTGCCCGAGAGGGTCAAAGTGACCGCATCGCCCGCCACTGCATTTCCAGCCAAGGCCACTGCGATGCTTGTGCCATCCGCGGACTCTGCGGCATTAAGCACCCCGTCCGACAACTCACCTTGGCCGCGAGCACTCGCAGTCGCTGC
>Ga0213920_1000060_pt1 | contig 131110 bp, 107 predicted proteins | sample McNCre1117MG_FD_161054 | JGI IMG/M metagenome (GOLD analysis project Ga0213920, IMG submission 161054) | Freshwater microbial communities from McNutts Creek, Athens, Georgia, United States - 11-17 MG | ecosystem: Environmental > Aquatic > Freshwater > Creek | place: USA: Georgia | collected...
GCGGAGAGGAAGGGATTCGAACCCTTGGTACAGTTTAACCCGTACGGCAGTTTAGCAAACTACTGATTTCAGCCACTCATCCACCTCTCCTCCGAACCTCTTTCGAGGGGTGCAAAAATAAGCACTGATTCTTTAAATTCCTAAAAAAAGTCCGGAATAAACTAAATAAAGTTTAATCCGGACAATTATTTTAAAGCATACTATGCACTTATTGGCTTTAAGCCCATTTTACATTGCTGCTAATTGTACTTTTTGCGTCAATTCCATCACATTCTCTCTGAACATTGAATCGGTGTCCATTAAATCTTTCACCGTTTGGCAAGAGTGGATAACTGTAGTATGGTCACGACCACCAAAGTGCTCTCCAATTGTCTTTAATGAGTTCTTAGTAAATGCTTTTGCCAAATACATGGTAATTTGACGCGCTTGTACAATTTCACGCTTACGTGTTTTTTGTAACAACTTATCATAAGGCACTTCAAAGAATTCACATACCATTTTTTGAATCGCGTCAATCGTAATTTCCTTGCTACTTGTTTTCACAAAGTTGCGTAACACTTTCTTCGCTAATTCAACGTCAATCTCTTTCTTATTTAAAGAAGACTGTGCTAATAAAGATATTAACGCACCTTCTAATTCTCTAACATTCGTATTGATATTATACGCAACGTACTTAACCACTTCCTTAGGCATTTCTAAGCCATCTGCCTTCATCTTCTTCTCTAAAATTTCAATACGTGTTTCATAGTCTGGAACTTGAATGTCTGCACTCAATCCCCATCTAAAACGACTTAATAATCTTTCTTGTAACCCTTCTAAATCCTTAGGTGCTTTATCAGATGTTAAAACCAACTGTTTTCCACTTTGGTGTAAGTGGTTAAAGATGGCGAAAAATGCATCCTGAGACTTTTCGGCACGATTAAAGAACTGTACATCATCAATAATCAAAACATCAATTAATTGATAGAAATGAATGAAATCATTAATGGCATTATTGCGACTATGGTCTTGAAATTGATTGATGAATTTTTCAGAACTTACATATAAAACCACTTTGTTTGGATGAACGCGTTTAACGTCGTTTCCAATGGCTTGCGCCAAATGTGTTTTACCTAAACCTACCCCACCATAAATAACCAATGGGTTAAAAGAATTGGCTCCTGGTTTTTCGGCCACTGTTTTACCAGCACGACGGGCAACTCTGTTACAATCACCCTCAATGAAAGAATCAAAAGTGTAATTATGATTTAATTGAGGGTCAATTTGCATTTTCTTCAATCCTGGAATCACAAATGGATTCTTAACTGGATTGTCAATCACCAACGGGAAGTTCATCTCGTTGTTATTATATGTCTTCATGCCACTTGCTGGCACATCCATAGATCCTTTCTTATTATTACCGCTGTCCACCATGATACGGTATTCTAATCTAGCTTCTTTTCCTAATTCACGCTTTAAAGTTTTTGCTAATAGGTTAACGTAATGTTCTTCTATGTACTCATAAAAAAATTGGCTTGGAACCTGAATCATTAGAACATTGTCCTTTAAATCCACAGGCTGAATTGGTTCAAACCATGTTTTAAAATGCTGCCATTCGACAATATCTTTTATGATCTTTAAACAATTGCTCCAAATTAATTCTGCACTCTTAGCCATGTTAATTACGAACCCTTTATATAGTGAATAAGATTATTATGTTCCTCTCTCCGATTTACCAAATTGTTAATCAGAATGCGAATATTCAAAACAATTGTTGAAAAAAAAACTTTTTTATTTGCTTTTTTTAACATGTATGATAAACACTGATTTCAATCACTTTGATCCGGTAGAATCAGGCGTTCAAGATAGCCTAATTTCTCTTAAAAAGAGAGTTTATCCACTTTTTTTTGTGAGATTTTTTTTTAATTTTCTCTTTCCTATTTTATCAAAAACGAATGGTCATTCGCAAGTGCTATTTAAGCCAATTCATTTGGGCTTAAAACATTACCTTTACGCACTTAATTATTACTATGAGTTATGAACTAACAGGCAAATTAATTGCCAAATACGATACCGTTCAAAGAAAAGAAACCTTTAAAACAAGGGAGTTTGTGATTGAAAAATCGGACGACATTAATGGCAAGCTGATTACCAATTATGTAAAGTTTCAATGTGTGCAAGACCGAACTACAATGCCCGACCGCTTTAACCTTGGTGATACCGTAAAAGTATTGTTTAATATTAAAGGCTCAAAGTGGAATAAAGACGGAAAAGATAATTACATCACCAATTTAGACGCTTGGCGTATGGAAGCTGTTTCCTTAGGTGGAGACACTGCACCTAGCGAAAGTAGTTACTTTGATATGCCTCCAGGCGAATCTGGTGACGACTTACCATTCTAAAACATAAAGTACGTAAAGCCTGTCTATATTAGGCAGGCTTTTTTTATAATGAACTGAGGCTATTTTTTAGGATAAATACCTAACCTATGCAAAAGACTATTCAACTCCGCGTTAAGCCCGAAGAAGCCGCTAATGCTTCCACACTTTGCTCCATCATAGCGCTAGCTATTGGGCAAGACATTGCCAGTATTACTGGCTACCATATTCTCAAACAATCCATTGATGCCAGAAGCCGCCAACAAGTTTGGATTAACCTGAGTATTTTGGTTTTTGTAAATGAACCACCCACCGATAGATTTAAAGATAAAATCCAATTTCCCATCCTTCCTGTACATGCAAAAGAAGTGATTATTATTGGGGCTGGACCAGCTGGTCTTTTTGCAGCATTGGAATGTATCCAATTAGGACTTAGGCCAATAGTTTTAGAAAGAGGGAAAGATGTTCGTTCTCGCCGCCGCGATTTAGCCAAATTAAATAAGGAGGGCATTGTTAATCCAGAAAGCAATTACTGTTTTGGGGAGGGCGGTGCTGGAACCTACAGCGATGGTAAATTATATACCCGAAGTAATAAGCGTGGAAGCATTGACAAAATCCTTAGGCTATTTTATCAGTTTGGAGCAGATGAGCGTATTTTATACGAAGCACACCCGCATATTGGCACTAATAAACTGCCACATATCATTACAGCAATGAGGGAGCAAATTGAACAAAGTGGCGGCAAAGTATTATTTGAAAAAAAGCTTGTTGACCTGGTTATTGAAAATGGCCAAATTAAGGAAACCATCACACAAGACGGAGACCGCTTTTTTACCCAAGCACTTATATTAGCAACTGGCCATTCCGCCCGAGACATTTTTACCTTACTCCATGATAAGGGTATTTTAATTGAAGCCAAACCATTTGCCTTAGGGGTTAGGGTGGAACATCCTCAATCTATCATTGATGGCATTCAATACCATTGTGCTGTCCGCAGCCCTAATTTACCACCTGCTTCCTATAGTTTGGTGGAGCAAGTGAGCGATCGTGGTGTGTTTAGTTTTTGTATGTGCCCAGGTGGCATTATTGCACCAGCAGCCACCGCACCTGGTGAGATTGTAGTGAATGGATGGAGTCCGAGTAAAAGAGACAATCCTTATGCCAATAGTGGCATGGTGGTGCAAATTGACCTTGCTTCAGCAGCAGCATTTTTGACGAAAACAAAGCAATCTTTAAATTCAAGTATAAATATAAATAACCCCTTATTATTACTTGAATTTCAACAATATATTGAAAATAAAGCCTTTGAATTTGGAGGCGGAAAACAGATAGCCCCAGCAGCTAGATTGGTTGATTTTTGTACGAATACAACATCGACTAACCTGCCCGATGCTAGTTATCTACCAGGCCTTCATCCGACAGATTTAAGTCAGGTTTTACCCAAGTTTGTACACCACACTTTACAAGAAGGCTTTAAAGCTTTTGGTAGAAAAATGAAGGGGTATTACACCAACGATGCTATTGTTGTAGCTACCGAAAGCAGGACCTCTTCCCCAGTAAGAATACCTAGAGATACAGATAACTTTCAGCATCCTCAAATTAAAAATCTATATCCTTGTGGAGAAGGTGCAGGCTACGCAGGTGGCATTGTAAGTGCCGCAATGGATGGGCAAAAATTAGCAGCCGCCATTGCAGCGCAACTAAAATAACTACTTAGAACACTGCCCAACCAGCTACACATATTGGCAATTCTCAACATAAAAAAAGGCTATCCAAGTTGAGGATAGCCTTTTTTATTGCACTTTTTTACTTCATATTAAAATTGAATTAATCCTGAAATTTTATCTTTTTTGAAAGCAATAAATTATTGTTAATCAATTCATTAGATTTATATGATTTTAATTCTGCTTCAAGTTCTTGAGACATCCCCCTTGTGTTGCCTAAATCTGGTTTACCTGCATTCACCCATGCTGTATACCAAAAATCGGCAATCATATTAGCTGAAGCAATTAACTGACCATTTATGGTTGGGCCTAACTCAGTAGCATATGCTTCGGCAAATTCCTTACTATATACTTTAAACTCTTTACCATTTCGAGACTGCACTTTATATTTAGTTTCATTATTAAATCTAGCCGTCAAAGCCGTTTCTTTTGCAAACATTTCTGGCAATAAAGCATGTGCAAGTCGGATATCTTTCCATAGCGACTGAGCAGGATGCTTTAAATAAGTTGCTTTATGTTTATTATATAGCTCATACTGGCTAATGCGTAATTCAGGAATAAAGGATTCCCATAAGCCATGTATTCCTTTTTGTCCAGTTAATTGACCGTCATAATTGGTAGTACTATGTAATGGCACATGCAAATCACCAATATAATGACCTAGGTCGGCAGCATAAAATAGGATACTATCCTTGTTTTTTGACTTAAATGCATTGGTTAAATGCTCCAATTGCATGATGGCATTGTAAGGGCCCCATCCGTATTTCTTAAGTGAATCGGCAGTATATTTTTTAACTGCAGACTCCCAGTCCATTGGCATTTCATTGGCAGCATTGGGTCCAAACATTTCAAGGTCAATAAAATGCTTGGTGTCTTCGGTCTTATCAGTATTTCTTCTAATGTCTGGCCTTGGGGCATTCTCCACCAAATACTTCATATCGCTATGAAAATAAGATTGTAAGCGTGCAGGGAGATTATAGATAGCCAATTGATTAATGGTACGATGCACCAAAAATCCCCAACTACTCAAGCCAACTAATACCACTGCTAAAAGGGCAGCTAAACCCAACTTTTTAAAGATCATATGCTAAAAATTTGGACGAATATAGCCTATTATCCTTTTTTCAAATCGCCACTCCTGTAAATTAACCATTGGATAATTGAGGCAAAAGACAATAGAATTAACCATTATATTTGGTCATTAATCTCATAATTATGGATCCATTACTAAGCCTTAGCCATCTAAAAAAATATTATGCCACTCAAAAAGCGGTGGATGATATTAGTTTTGACATTCAAAAAGGAAGCATTTTTGGATTATTGGGTCCCAATGGAGCAGGCAAAACAACCCTTTTAAGAATGATTACAGGTATTTTTTATCCTGATGGTGGTGAAATTATACTTGACGGGAAATCATTTAATCCAATTGAAGACATCAGCAAAATTGGCTATATGCCAGAGGAAAGAGGGATGTATAAGAAAATGAAAATTGGAGATCAGGCTTTGTACTTAGCACAATTAAAAGGCTTATCTAAATCCGAAGCCACCGAAAGGATTAAATACTGGTTTAAGAAATTAGAAATGGAGAGTTGGTGGAACAAAAAAGTAGAGGATTTGAGCAAAGGAATGAGCCAGAAATTACAATTTGTAATCACCGTATTACATGAACCCAAATTGATTATTTTGGACGAGCCATTTAGCGGATTGGATCCATTAAACGCCAATTTGATTAAAGATGAAATTTATGGCTTAGCCAAAAAAGGATCTACCATTATTTTTAGTACCCATAGAATGGAGCAAGTAGAAGAAATTTGCGATCATATTGTATTAGTGAATTTGGGGAAGAAGATACTAGACGGCTCGGTAAAAGATATAAAGCAACAATATAAAGAAAATATTTTTTCGGTTCAAGCTACAGAAAATAATGCGATTCAGGATAATGCCATTTTTAATGTAGTGAGAAGAACAGATGAACAGGTATTGGTTAAAATACATGCTGGATATAGTACCAATGATGTTCTTACTCAATTAATAAATGACAAAGTGAATATTGTAGCCTACAATGAGCTACTCCCCTCTCTAAACGAAATATTTATAAAACTGGTAGAAGGTACGCATGCAAGTACTAGAGCATTTCAAAACCAATGAAGCAACTGCATTGTTCTTTTTACTTCAAAAGTCACCTATTAGATTATCTACACTTCATTAAAAATACTTTATGCATAAAATTTGGTTAATCATACAAAGAGAATACACCACTAGGGTTAGCAATAAACGTTTTATTATTGTCACTTTTTTAATGCCATTATTAGTGGTGGGCCTTATCGCTGCATCGGCCTATTTGTCTGTCAGTGGGACAGAACAACGCAATATTGCTGTTATTGACCCCAATGGATTTTTTAAATCTTCCTTAAAAAATACCAATCAAATTAGTTTTAGTTTTCCTTCCAATGTAGATACATTAAATTATATCCAAAAAGGGTTTACTGATATTCTTATACTCCCAAAATTTGAAGAGCAAAAAAAGACAGACTACATTTTAAGATCAAAAAAGTCTATGGGCCTTACCCTTCAACAAAGTATTACCACAAAAATAAATAGTGCCATTGAGGATCAAATGTTACAAGAAGCTGGTATCAAACAATCCATATTAGATTCTATACACAAAGCTTCACAGTTTGCAGAGCTAAAAGCATATGAGGACAAAGGAGGATCAAGCAAGGAGAGTAATGCAGGATTGGCCATGGGCATAGGATATGCAAGTGGCTTACTTATTTACATTACCATGTTTATTTATGGTGCAATGGTAATGAGAGGGGTAATGGAAGAAAAAACAAATAGAATTGCCGAAGTGATTATTAGTAGTGTAAAACCTTTTGAATTAATGATGGGTAAAATTATTGGCATTGGAGCTGTTGGTTTAACTCAGTTTGTAATGTGGATTACGCTTATTGTAAGTTTAACAAGCATTGCAATGGGTTTGTTACCCGCCGATGTACAACATCAATTAGCTACTTTGCAACAATCTAACGGACAAATGGCCGGCGCAGGTATGGCACAAGCAAGTGAGTCTGCAGCAAAAATATATCAAATGCAACACACTATACAAACAGCTAACTGGCCTTTGATTATTAGTTGTTTTATTTTTTATTTTATGGGCGGCTTTTTATTTTATTCTGCATTATTTGCTGCTGTAGGAAGCGTGGTAAATGAAGACCCTCAAGATGCACAAAGCTTAATGTTCCCTATTACCATGCCATTGGTGTTTTCTTATATACTAACTAATATGGTTACACAAAATCCAAATACAAAAATTGCATTCTGGGCAAGTATGATTCCATTCAGTTCGCCAATGGTTATGATGGCCAGGGTTGCCTATGGGGTGCCAAGTGCAGTTTCCTATTGGGAATTGGGTTTAAGCATGGCCCTACTAGTTATTGGATTCTTATTTACAACTTGGTTAAGCGGTAAAATTTACCGAACAGGTATTTTATTATACGGCAAAAAAGTAACTTGGAAAATAATGCTTAAATGGGTTACTACAAAGCAATTCTAACATTCACACCTGCTCTTGTATTGACAATAGGAGGTGAAGAAGAAATATAAGGAGTAGCCCTACGTTGATCAAAGAAGAATTTTAAATTTATTTTACTATTCAATACATAATCAATGGACGGTTGCAAAGTTATTTCTTTTTGTCCTCCTGTACCATACGCATTGGTTTGATCTAATCTACTATTGCTATTATATACATCCCGCATTGACATATCAAAACGGAATGTCAAATCATTGTTTAGTTTGTTATTGTTCAAACCTGGAATATCAAAAGGAAGTCTTAATCCTTTTTTACGCCAGCTTGTTCCTATTACCCACTCCTTACTATTATTTTCACTTAATTGATAATCTACCAAACTTAATGAGAGCATTCTACTTTTCTTATATTCAAATCGGAAAGACCATTGGTTTACTGTTGTTAAGTTAACACCAATTAATGGCTCCATTCTTTCACTAATTGTAACATTGGGAATTAAAAAATAAGGAACAAAATTTCCATTCAACATAAATCCAGTTGTATGGTACTTATTAATTGGGTCCATAGTAAAGTCCAAAGAACTCGTAAAACTATTCATTGCTAAACTACCATTGTATCCATTGGTTAAAGTAATATTGGTAAAGTATTCGGCCAAGGCAGGAACTTTAGAAAGTCCACTATACATAATTGTCCAATTGGGCTTTGGTATCATTCCTGTAAATGGATTGGATCGAATATTATTATTGTTCTCATTTAACAAGGCAACTTTCTTAGGATCTTGGCCAGTATACGCAGCTATAAATGCAGGAATTAATACGTCTTGGGCATAACGGCCATAACCCAAAGTATATCCTGTGGAGTCTACATTATTTCCTCCTAACCTTTTGGAAATAATATTTCTATAATTTTGAAATGCTTTAAACTGTACCGAAATTACATTTGGATCATGGTTATCAAAGAATGTATTTAATGCCATATAACTAATATTAAAACCACCAGCCGACAAAGGATTGGCATGGGTTCTAATACCTGTCATTAAGAAACTGGTATCCTTATACAACTCAGAATATTCTTTAGAAAAACTTTTATTAACATGAATATCAACTATCAATGTTTTGATGGGCTCTAACATAATACGAGCTGTCAGTTTTTGATCAAATGTTTGTCTAAATACCATATTAAAAGCTGGGTCACGTGTTAGATTCCCTTTCTTTTCTTGCGCATTTAACCAAGCGGTATCTGGCTGTCGGCCAAACATATAATCAATATTCGGCGATAAGCCTGTAAACGTTTTATCTAAAAACTGTACCCCAGACATATAACCAGGTAATCTGCTACTAAAATTTTCTGCATAATCTACATTGGCAGTTTGCAACATAGTTAAAAACTTAGTCACTGTTTTAATACTTTCAGGAACATTAACAGGTTCGTTTGCTTTTAAAACTCTTTTTGCAATTCTTTCTTGTCTTCTAGCTTCTTTCCATTTTTTATAAGCACTATCTCTAGCTTTTCCTATTTTTCCAGCCAAGGCCTCTTCCTTACTCATTAAAATTCTTGAAGCCAATGGATTGGTCATTACTTGACGTGCATTATTATAGCCATTGGAGATAGCAGCATTGATATATTTTGACTTTTTATATAATGCAGTAAAATTAAATTGTGCTGTTATTTGTTGAGACAATGTGTTCTCAATAGTATTACCAAGTGACTCAGTCAATCTGCTAGCACCAATCCAATTATAATTAGTAGAAAAATTATAGCTTGACATAATCCAATTGGTAATTGGAAATTTGTTGGTTGGTAAATCATAACGCATTGTCAACTTTTGATTGTACAATGTATTACGTCCTCCTCCCAATAGCATTCTATTGATGGAATCTCTTTTTGCTTGTGTATTGATTGGCCCATCTGGTTCGTCAATTCTGGAATTCATAATTCCATTAAAATCCATATTTAAGGATCTAGTTAATGGCCAACGCATATTAAATAACCTTACCATTGTAAAGTACTTATTATAGGTTGTCTCTACTTTATCTGTTGTGCCATCATAAGAACTTACTACTCTTGGTGTAAACTCACCATATTGTCTATCTAAGGAGGTTCTAAAACTAATTAAACTTGGCGAAGGATTTACATTAATATCTTTAGCCCATGCCAACCATGGCGAAGCATTCTTTAATAATTTCTTAAATGGCTCATATGATTTTCCCGTGTGATTATAGGTATACCCAATAGCCCCTCTTTGCTTAATCATTTTATTAGACTCTATCAAAGGACTCGTCTGCAATAATTGCGAATAGGAATAACTAAAATCCAAATTACTAATACTTAATAAAGAAGGATTTTTGCCTGGCAAGAATCTTACGTTGGTAAAATTCAATGTCTTAATAGTTGTTTGGTCAGCTGATGCATTCCTAACAGAATCTCTTTTAGCACCTGTTAAATTTTTCATTTTATCTTGATACAAAATATCCTTATCAAACGGATCATACAAAGGTGTTTCAATGGATTTATTAATGCTTGCAAAAACAGGCAAAGAAAGTCTAGTTTGTTTAGGCAATAGTTTTCCAGCATCAATATTGGTAGCAATATCCAATTGTGTTAATCCTGTTTTAGCCCTTTGATTCATATTTTGTTCAATCGTACCAAAGCCTGCAGTTCTATTATTTACAGAAACGGCTAAAGTACCTAAGTCTGCTAAAACCATATCCATCCTACCTATTGCAGCCCATGAACCACGCTCATCTAAATCTGACAACCTTAACTCATTTATCCATACTTCTGCATCCATTTGTTGTTGACTGGATGTGTTTTCAAAAGCAACCATAATACCTCTTATTTCTCCCAAATTAGGATTACCCATTACTGAGTAGGTTTGCACATTGGAAGGATAAGCACCAGCCTGTTTTTGTGAGAATTTTGAAGTAAATGAATAATGTTGTTTATCTCTCTCTAATTTCAAATTCACTAAATCTATCAAACTCAAATTCAATTCATTTTGTGCAGGCCATACCAAATTAGCTTCTGCATTAGAATATGTTTTTTGTTGAGTTGTAGTTAATGGGATTCGAATTTCATAATAGTTGTTTTGGAAATCCTGACCCATTCTTATCACTGCAGTAATTACTCCATTCTCCGTTTGTGTGATATTGTTTTTATTTTCAGCATGCAAGAACATAGATAATTTACCATATTTACGAATATCTACATTCATTGTTTTAAATACACCTCTAGGGGTTTTGCCTTTCTCTAAATTGTGTATTTGAACACTTAAAGCTTGCTCATTTTGTAATAAGTTCACTCCATTATTGCTTAATAATTGCACGCGCTCAATACCAGGAGGAATGACATAGTTAACTGGTGTTCTACTAGAATTCTCTTCAATACTTACAGCCAATGTATTTACAGTGGAACTACTGTTAGATGCAATGGGTGTATAGTTGCCTGTACTATCCACATCATACATATATTGTCTCCACTGGTTACGTACCAAACTAAACTTTGCAAAACGCAGGGTAATAGAATCTTCAAAACCTGTTAAATACATTCTTAAAAAACGTATGGATTTAAAATCCTTAATACCTCCAACCGAATCAGAGTAGGACTTTACAGGTACTCTAAATAAATACCAATTTTCTACGCTCTTACTTCCATCAGCCAATGTAACATTTACTGTTTTAGCATCCGTTACATATTTGGTAGCTCCAACGCCCATACCATTTTTTTGCAAAGGAATTTCATACTCAAAATATGCTTCCGTTTCATTTAAAGTATTGTCTCTATTTAAATCCTCATTATCGGGAAGCAATGTTGACGCGCTGCTAAATTGACTCGTGCCAGCAATAGCGGAGTTGCCTTGAGGGTTATTAAAATATTTATATCTGGATAAAATGCCTGCATTCGCTGCATCATATTGCGCATCTCTATACCATACATAGTTATCGGCCGAAGGATCTTTGGTAAATTGTTGTGCAACTATGGGATTACTAATTTGACGAATCACATCGGCACGTTTCGTTCTTTCCTCCTCGTCATTCATACCATCCAAACCAACGTCTTGGAATTTTCTATCTTCTGCATTATTACTAAATGCATTGGTCACTTGAATTGGATTCACAGGCACTTTACCCCAAACAGAACTATCAATTTGGGCTGGAATAGTTGGCGTTGGCATTCCATTTTCATAAAAACGACGGCCATCTCTTAAAATATCCTCACTTACATTACCTAAGTTTAAAACCAACTTACCCTTGCTTGCTGGGGATTTAATAAATGGATCCTGTACCCAAAACTCTACATATTCAATAATACTTGTTTCAAAATCAGTTTGATCCAATGCGCGCATAATACCTCCCCACTTATCTGTGGGATTTTTAAACCTACCTGTTCCATCCAAGTCTTTGTAATTGTAGTTATAAGGACCTCGGTCTTTTGGATAATAAGTCAAGTCAAAAGTAGGTAATTGGACATCAGTGATATTGGTTGTTTTATTGGGGAACAACTCATTTGTAAATACTTGCCTCACCCTTGGATCGCTTAACAAGGAAGCATTAGCACTTAAAGGATTATTAGGACTATTACGATCTTGTAAAGTTGGTTCAATGGTATACCAAGATAGTCTTGCTCTGTTTTTATTATAATCTAAGTTGTCAGATAAATTTCCTTCAGGGAATCTATCCATTGGTGTTGAAGCCAAGGCCCATGCAGTGAATGGGAAACGTAAATCAATATCAGTTCTTGTTGCTTCAAAATCATCTAGATACACAACACCACTTCCTCCTTTGCCAATTTGCTGTGCATGTCCTGGCTGTAAAAATGCAGCTTCACCATTGGCAGTAATATATGACTTTGCTTTCGTCTTATAAAAAAGCAATCTATTTAATAATCTTGTGACACTTGGTAATTCTGATTTGTAATTAAAATCAAAACCATACATCGCATTTTTAATTGGATCGGAACCAAAATTTGTTTTAGTAAAGAATGGACGCTCACTTAAACGTTGGGTAGAGAATCCAAAATTAAAATTCTTGTTTGCCATATAGTCCAAGCGCAATGCCCTAAATCCTCTTTCCTGAAAACCAAAGCCCAAATTATTTTCAAAAGAAACATTTACTGGAATATTAGAACTTAAAATACCTGGATTAATGATACGCACGGTACCAGATCCATAATCTACAATGTAGTCAACACCCTCTTTTAATATTTGGCCACCTGCTCTAACGCTTACCGAACCTGGTGGCACATTAAATGCATTTAAACTAATTTCAGCTCCACCACTACTTCCTTTAACTTGCCCCTCCATTACAAAACGATCCAAGTTAGTATAAGTTTGCGCTTCTGATTTAATATTACGATATAATTGAGGGAAGATGTATTTATTTGTAATGTTACTATCTAAACCTTTAAAAGCAATGTTCTTCAAATCCTCACCAAATGGCTCCAATAAAGGAAATACTATTCTTCCCATTTTAGACAAGACAGTATATCCTTCCACATAGTCAAACATACCATCTGGTTGAGGATCATTGTGATTGTTAAGGCGGTCTAATTGTAAAATTTTAATTAATGACTGTCCATCTACTGATGCATTGGTAACTGGTAGATATCTTTTTAATCCAGCACTTGGCGCATCATACAATACATTCAATTGAAAATCTTGTTGTTGAATAGAACCAAATAAGTCTAAAGAATAAACGTTCTTCATCATCAAATCCCAAATTGGCAAGTCAGTTCTTTGGGTGGTTGCTTTTAACAATTTCAAGAACATAATTTGTTGAACACCATTATTTGGATTCAAAGCAATATTATCCGAAAACTCACCTACTTGAAAAACCTTTCCATTATAGGTATATTGAAATGCAACACCTAATACCTCATCAGGCTGCAATGGAATATTTAAAGACAAGAAACCAATTTGCGGATTGAAAAAATATTCGTTCTCGGTTAATTTTCTTGCGAATGTGCGTTCATAATCTTCGGAGGAACGCATGCCCTCTGAAGCCAAGATAGATGCAATACCAGAAGAGTTTCTCGCACCAGCATTATTTGCCAAAGTGGCGTACAAATTATTAGCACTATTATCGGAATAAGGATTTGCAGATCCCTGCCATTTATTATTATGAGGTTGAGGTTCACCTAAATCCGCCAAGCCAACTACATCTCTTGCATTAGTTGTTTGTCCATTTCTATTAGTAACCCAAACTTCTATACGCTTTATTTGTACCTGTGAATTGACCATTGGCAAAGTGGCCATGGATTTATTATAATTGCTTCTAAAATATTGGGCTAATAAAAAGTGTCTATTCTCTTCATAATCATCTAAACGCTTCTGAAATTTTTGAGTAGTTGCCCCACCTTGCAAATTCATTGACTGGCGCTGTGACTTTTGATTAGCAATGGCAGCGGTTACAAATAATCTTCCAAATTGCAATTGTGTTTTAATACCAAATAAATTTTGAGTGCTAGGTATTAATGCGCTTCTTGAAGCATAATTAATATTACCAGCTTCAATACTTTTTATAATCTCATCTTTCTTCCCCTTATAATTTAATTTGATTTGATTGTCAAAACCCAAATTAGATAAGGTATTAAAATTTACAGGAAATTTAAGTTTATCTCCAATACTTGCATTCATACTAAAATTAGTACTTGCATCAAAATCAAATCCACCATTAGAACGGGCACGCTCTGGCAATGTTGGATTCATAACGGTTTGTCCTTGATAACCTGCTTTAATATTAATTTCACCAACCGGTTTAAAATCTAATTTTAAGTCAGAGCCAGTTTTACCAAACAATCTATCAAAATAACTATTATACACTTTTGCTTTGGGACGACTTATCTTACGATTAAGCACTCCCAAGGAATTTGCTCTTTGAGAAAAATAGGCCTTCTCATCCTTATCCGATTTTAATTTCCAAAATTCATCAAAGCTTAAAGTTGCTGGCATTTTAACCAACTTCCCATTTACAAATTCTCTTATATAATATTGCTTTGTTACTGGATCGTATTCAATATTCCTTTTAACAAAACTAGTATCCCTAATATCAAAAGGATTATTACTAGGCTGTGACAAAAAATCTCCTCGTCTATCTTTTATTGCATAGTGCACAGAATCCTTACCCTTATTTTTTAAAGTGTCCGCTATTTTTACTTGCGCACTTAAATGCCCCACGAATAGGATAAAAAAAGTAAAATATAAAAGTGCTTTAAATAATTTCAAGGGATAGGGTTGGTAATTAACAATTCTTAAGTGCCGCTTTAATTAATGTCTCTAAACTTAAGTCGCCACCTTCTGCTTTAATGGTTTTATCCACGGCTTTTTCGGCAACTGCTTTTTGTATGCCCAATGCAACCAATGCTTGAATAGCGTCCTGATGAGGATTAACTTGTGCTATTGCAAATCCACCAAGCGGATTATTGTTCATACTTATTTTCGAAAGCTTGTCCTTTAATTCAAGCACTAATCTTTCGGCCGACTTTTTACCAATTCCTTTGATGGCTTCCAACTGTCTTGCATCACTTTGCACGATAGCTCTAATAATTTCATCAGGTCTCATTCCAGAAAGCATCATGCGCGCGGTACTCGCGCCTACTCCCGATACACTTATTAAATGCAGGAATAATTCTTTCTCTTCAAGTTCATGAAAACCAAAAAGCACTTGCGCATTTTCTGTAATATGTAGATAGGTATGTAACTGTCCACTTTCTTTCTTTGAAATAGCTTCGTAAGTATTTAGACTAATGTTCACTTCATAGCCTACTCCCCCCACATCTACTATTAGCTTTGCTGGGGTAACTTGCACAAAATTGCCTCTTAAAAATGCGATCATATTGGCGTCAAAATTAACGCATAAGTCATGAAAAAAGGCCTTTTGAGGCGATTCTTAGCTAAAAAATAAGATATTTGTAGCCCAAATTAATATAGAATCTATGTCACAAACCCTTAGAGCTGCAATAACCTCGGTTGGAGGCTATGTTCCAGAGACCAAATTGACCAATTTTGACCTTGAAAAGATGGTAGATACCAATGATGAGTGGATAAGAACAAGAACCGGAATTTCTGAAAGACGCATATTAAAAGAACCAGGAAAGGCAAGTTCAGATATGGCCGTAAAAGCCATTGAAGAAATTTTAAGAAAAAAGAACCTTGATCCAATGGAGATTGATTGCATTATTTGTGCAACCGTTACCCCTGATATGGTATTCCCTGCAACGGCAAATATTATAGGCGATAAGATAGGTGCAAAAAATGCATTTGGTTTTGACCTTGGTGCAGCCTGTAGTGGATTTTTATTCGCATTAAATACGGGCGCTAGTTTTATTGAAAGTGGCCGATATAAAAAAATCATTGTAGTTGGAGTAGATAAAATGAGTTCCATTATTGATTATACGGACCGTGCTACTTGTATCATTTTTGGAGATGGAGCGGGTGCGGTTTTATTAGAGCCAAGTAAAGATGAAAATGGATTTCAAGATGCTATTTTAAAAAGTGATGGAAGCGGCCGTGAATATTTACATATTAAAGCAGGCGGTAGCTTAAAACCTGCGAGTGTGGAGACCGTGATGGCAAAAGAACACTATGCTTTTCAGGATGGACAACCCGTGTTTAAATTTGCTGTAAAAGGTATGGCCGATGTAACCGCGGATTTATTAGAAAAGCATCATTTAACTGGGGATGATATTACATGGTTAGTTCCACACCAAGCCAATTTAAGAATTATTGATGCTACTGCAAACCGTGCAGGTATTCCAAAAGAAAAAGTAATGATTAATATTCAAAAGTATGGTAACACAACTGCTGCTACTATACCACTTTGTTTATGGGAATGGGAATCACAACTTAAAAAAGGTGACAATTTAATTTTGGCTGCATTTGGAGGTGGATTTACATGGGGAGCAGCTTGGGTTAAATGGGCATACTAGATAATTATAGGTTAATAAGTCATAAATTACATATAAATAAATTGGTCAACTATGGGAAAGAAAAATTTTAAGGGCATTAGCACAATAACCTTACACACTGCGAGCCATGAGAACGATAATTTTTCACATACTACGCCCATTTATGCAACTTCTACATTTACATTTGATTCGGCCGAGGAAGGTATGGACCGATTTAAAGGAGATGATAAAACAAGATTGTATACGCGCTGGGGCAATCCTACTTTTACTGCTGCAGAGCAAACTATTGAAGCATTAGAAGCACGCGGGCTATTAAACGAAAAAGGAGAACCTTTACAAGTAAAAGCTTTGCTACATGCAAGTGGACAAGCAGCAATGACTACTTTATTTTTTAGTAACCTAAGTGCGGGTGACACCTTAATATCTCATTATTCTTTGTATGGTGGTTCACAGGAGTTAATGCAAAAAGTATTACAAGAAGCAGGTGTTAAAATTGTATTGATTGATATACATAATGAAGCACTTTTAATGGAGACTTTAAAGGCCAATCCAAGTACAAAGCTGATTCACTTAGAAACACCAGCTAATCCCACTTTACAATGTGTGGACATTGAATCTATTTGTAAAATTGCACATGCTCATGGTGTAAAAGTATCTGTAGATAATACAGTTGCTACTCCCTATTTACAACAACCATTTGCATTGGGTGCCGATTTTGTATTTCATTCTGCCACTAAATTTTTAAACGGACATGGCAGTGCATTACATGGCGTTTTATTAGGAAAGGATTTAGAATTTATGCATACCAAAGTATGGAAATGGCATGTATTAATGGGCGGCAATAGCAATGCATTTGATGCCTATTTATTAATTCAAGGCATGAAGACTTTGGAAATAAGAATGGAAAAACATTGTAGCAATGCAGCAAAAGTGGCTAGTTTTTTACAAAGCCATCCAGCGGTTGCTCATGTAAACTATACAGGATTTACAACGCACCCTCATCATACAATTGCAAAAAAGCAAATGAAGCAACACGCTCCATTAATTAGCTTTGAATTAAAAGGTGGAATTGATGCGGGCAAGAAATTTATTAATGCAGTAGCAATTTGTACTAGAGCCGTTTCATTAGGTACAGTAGACACATTAGTATCACATCCTGCAAGCATGACCCATATGTCAATACCAAAAGTAGAGAGAGAAAAATATGGCATTACTGACGGACTAATAAGAATGAGTGTAGGTATTGAAAATATTGAAGACCTAGAAGCTGATTTAACACAAGCATTAGCAAAAGCACAAGCATAATTTATTTAGAACAATTTAGAAAAGTCCAAATGGAAATTATTATCCGCCCTGCAAAAAAAGAAGACTGTACAAGAATGATGGAGTTGATTCATGAACTAGCTGTTTATGAAAAAGCACCTGAGCAAGTTGTAGTTCCATTTGAGCATTTTGTTGAAAGTGGCTTTGGGGACAGACCTGTTTGGTGGGCATTGGTAGCCGAAGTGAATGGCATTGTAGTGGGTATGGCGCTCTATTATATTCGTTACTCTACCTGGAAAGGACAGAGAATGTATTTGGAGGATTTAATTGTATCCGAAGATATGCGCGGCAATAAAATTGGAAGTTTATTATTTGATGCCTTAATAGAAGAAGCTAAAACAAAAAACTTTAAAGGCATGAACTGGCAAGCCTTGGATTGGAATGAACCAGCATTAAATTTTTATAGAAAATATAATAGTGGATTTGACCCAGAGTGGGTAAACTGTTCGATTGATTTTTAAGATAACCTCTTCTAGTCAAAAATTGTCCTAAATAAATCGGTCTTTTTCTTACCAAAGGAAGCAGAAAGCGATAGTTCAAAACTACTAAGTCTTAAATTGGAGCCTGTAATATTTGGATTGTATATTTCATAACTCATACCCAATATATATTTATCAGATATATATGATATGGTTGGCACTATGGCTTCATTCACTCTATAATAACAACCAAAATAAATTCTTTTAACCTCATCAATATCATATGTAAGCGGTATACCCAAGGCTGCTCCTGCATAATATTGATTGCCACTTTTTTTGTTTAAAAAATTTCCGTGCAATGCAAGTGTATAGTAGTACATGAAAGGCATTTCCATATTAACGAATAGCCTATACCTTGTTTCTGGAGCGGTATTCACTAAAGAATAAGTAAGATTGGGCTTTGCAAAGAAAAATGCCGTACCTCCCGTCTGAATAAATGAACGATCATTATGCTGAGTATATAATACGCCTGCATTTGCTGAGAATTGAGAGGGGAATGGAAGTAAATTTTCCGTTGATGGAGTGCCTGCATAAATAGCCCTATAATCGTACTGATCTCCAAATATTAGTTTGCTTTTATCCAATGTTGTCTGTGCAAAAACGGTCCCAAATCCTAATGATAAATTTTTATACAAATTATTATCTAGATAAATATGATAGGCCATGTTAAGTGCTACAAAGTTACTTTGCATTACTCCATTCATTACTTGATCAGATATTATCTGTCCACCTATACCAAGGTAGTTTTTACTATTATTGTCTGCAGCTTTAAATCTTGTATCATATCCAACAACGATAGTCCTATATAAATTATTTCCATCAATCATTTGCGCCTTCATATTACTTTGGATCCTACTCTTATATAACCCATCCCCCACCGATGCTGGACTTAAAAATTGACTAGACATAAATGGCTGTGACAAAACAATATCTTGCGCACTAACGTATAATGTTAGAAAAAAAGAAATAATTAATATGAATAAATGTTTTTTCAATACTTGATTATTTGATTAGTATAAAACTTCCTTTGGTTTTGAATACTTTATTGTCCCAAGTATTATATTCGACCACCCAATAATATGCATCTGCATCTGTAACCGATCCGTTTAGCTTGCCATCCCAGCCATCATTTAAATTTCTTGTTTCAAAAATTTGGTTACCTGCCCTATTAAATATTTTAAAATAATTGATAGAAACAACTGTAGAATTGTGTATTATTTTTAACACATCGTTTAAGCCATCATTATTGGGGGTAAAGGCATTAGGCACCACCAATATTCTTTCAATAGTTTGAATTTCTAAATTTCCAGGCACATAGGTAATTGCATAGTTATTACTACTACTAATCTGTAAAGTGCCTTGTAAAATGGGATAAAAACCTACTTCTTCACCAGCAACCCTAGTCAATAAACCACTTAAACTATCTCCTGCTACAAGTGGCCTAGAAAGCAAATAAGTTAAAGGCGGATCCACCTGTGTCATTCTTTTTTGTTTGTCATCTGCCGAAATATAAATTTCATATTTGTCAACTACTATATCGGTTGGCAATAAGGTTATTTGATAATTGGCCAAATTGACTGTTCCAGATTGAGGGTTACTTGCTTGTACCACATTTGCATAAGTGCCAGCAGGATCTTTCATTGCATTCCCACTTCCAATGCCTGAAGGCAATGAAAGTGTAACCAAGCCAATGGATTCTCCATTTTTCAAACCTGTTACCTGAAAATTAGAAGTAGTAAATATATTTGGCAAAGGCAAATCTCCATAAGTCCTTACTACTGGATTGGGTTGAATTTTTATAGCTGCTGGTAAAATGGTTAATTGATTAGGAGTATAATTAATTGTATAATTATTCCCCAATGATAATGTACCAATATTTATCTGATAAATACCTACATCCTCACCTACAACCCTTGCTAATGTCCCCGTAAAAATATCCCCGCCTATCAATGGATCATTCACATAATTCAAAACAGGATCAAGATCTCCATAAAATTTTGATTGAGCATTTGCAACAACTTTAATATTGAATGGGGTAATTACACTTGCATCATTTGCCTGAATTTGTAAATTATAATTTGATGCTTGAAGACCAGACAAATTCAATCCACTATATTGAACATATGAAGCACTAGCAACATCCTTACTATTATAATTTCCAATTACATTGCCAGCAATTGTTACATTGTCTCCGATATATGGTTTTCCGTCTAATACATTTCCACTATTAACGGCCACGGCATTTTGCAACTGAGGAGTTCCATTTACAATTGAATTTGTTGTGCCATCATACACTTTTGATGATGGTACACTTAATCCAAACATGGATAATTTTTTTGGCAATATGCTTGAAGCAACTGCAGATTGAATAGTTAATGTATAATTATTTGCATTGGCACCTGATAAAATCAAACCACTAAAACTTACACTACTTGCAGTTGCTACATCTTTTGAATTAAAAGTACCTATTGCATTTCCTGCAATTGAAACAATATCATTTGAATAAGCAATACCGTCATTCACATTTCCAGCGCCAGGCGCTTCACTTATTAACAATGATGGAGTGCCAGCAACTACTGCATTAGTTGTTGCATCATAAATTTTAGAATTCGGCACGGACAACCCAGTCATATTTAAAGACTTGGGGATAATATTTCTTGAAGTAAGAATGGGTGCATCTAAAATATAATTATTCATATCCGCACCAGAAATAGTTGAAGTAGAAACTATAGCAACATTATTCCCTACATCTTTATTTACAAAATATCCTGTAGGCAATAACTGTATTTGATCTCCAATATAAGGCGTCTTATCAATGCTAGTGCCTGTTCCTGGAGCAATGAAGGTATTAAATGCACCTCCGCTTACGCTTGCTACTGTTGTACCATCATATACTTTATTGGCAGTTACAATTCCAATGGCATCAATATGTTTTGGAGTAATATTTGCTGTAACATTTATGGCTGGATCTAATAAATAATTTGCAGCGGCTGTACCCGCGATGGTGCTAAATGAAGTTATGATTAAATTTGCGCCAACATTTTTTGAGGGAAATTTAGCAATCCTATTTAAAGTGATATTGGGAATATCAGCAGCAATTACACCCAGTAATGAACCTGCATTCATATTCGCAATATCTGTTGCATCATATACTTTGTTTTGAATAATCGCACCAGTTATAGTAAGTCCTTTTTTATTGATTATTAATTTACCTGCGATCATGGAAATAGCATAATTACTAGAGCTTAAACCTGCTGGCAATATAGAATAAGTACCAGCATTCATTGCATTTTGTGCAGTACCAGCATAAGTTAATGTCCCCGTTAAGACAGATTCATTTTCACCATTAACGAAACCATTATAATTAACACCATTCCCTCCTGTAAAAGCAATTCTATCATATGTTTTTATAAAGTCATTTGCAATGATAGTCAACCCTTTTTGAGTAATGGTGACTGAAACGGAAGTTCTAGTTGCACTTACACATCCAGTTGTTGAATTTCTTGCTGAAGCATAACTTGTTACTGTAGGCCCTACGTTAGTAGCACTTGGTGCAGACGAAGTAACTATACCAGTATTATTTTGATACCAATCAATTTGTTCAGAAGCTGGGTTGGCGGCTAAAGCTGCACCGGTATGTAATAATCCATCATAAGGTTGATTCACGGAATTAGCTGTAGGAGCTAATGGTAATGCATTTACGTGTAAAGTAAAAGTTGGACTTAACGCAGAATAACAACCCAAGTTATCTTGAACTTTATAATTTATCAATCCATCTCCAGCTATATTTCCTGTAACAAGTACAGTTGCACTTGACAATGGAGGTGCTGCTAAAACATTATTATCGTACCAATAATAGTAACTATACACCCCTGATCCTCCAGATACTAATGAAGTTGAAAGTGTTATGGAACTATTTACACAAACATTATTTGCACCCACGATTGGCCCAACTGTAGGAATTGGATTAACTGTCAAGCTTGTTGTGGTTAGCACAGCACTAGTACAACCTGTATTTGTATTTGTAAGTGTTAATCCATAAGTGCCTGCAATATTACTAGTAAAACTAGATGCAGCACTCCCGGGCATGGCTGCGCCTGCTGGAACATTCCATGCATAACTATAATCAGTGAGCGAACCTACAACCGGAACAGCTGCAAAACTTGCATTTACATCATTACAAATAATTTTATCATTTGGGTATAATCCTGAACTCTCAGTTATGGAGATTGACGCTATGGGTAATGGGTTTACAATCACAGATACATTAAATGGATCACCTGCTTGAGGATTGGCAAACGGTGTAACCACATAAATCACAGTGATTGGAAAATTAGTAGTATTATTTAATGTTCCACTAATCGTCCCTGCCGCTGTACCTGTAGCTGTTCCAGTTATGCCCGCTACAATAGGAGCATTCCAACTATAGGTTGTTCCATTGGGAATAACATCCCCACCAACACCATCAGTCAAGAGAATTGGACCAAAACTTTGTCCACTACATATTGTTGCTTGCTTTAACCCAACAATAGGCTTTGGATAGACTCTTACTGTATAGGTAAATGAATTTCCAGCACAATTCGCAAAAGAAGGAATAATAGTATATATAGCATCTAAGTAAGTACCAGTTGGATTATTCAAAGTACCCGTTAATGAAGTAGGTGTGGGAGTTCCAGAAGCCGCACCGCCTGTAATACCACTTTGCACTGAAGGCATTGCCCAAAAATAAGTGGTACCAACTGGAATTAAATCACCAGCTTTTCCAATAGGAAAATTAAAAGCAGAACCACTACCCGTTTGTGTTGGACCAGCAGATGCTATAATAGGTAAAGGATTAACTGTAACAGTTACACTAAAAACAGGTCCACTACAATAACCGATTGTTGGAGAGCCAGATGTGGGAGTTACTCGGTAAATTATATTACTAATTGTTGAGCTAGTTGTATTAGATAAAATACCTGTAACTGTACTTGTATTTGTGCCAGATTGTAAACCATTAATGCCACTCACAATTGGCGCAGCCCAGGAATAAGTTGTACTTACTGGCACAATATTTCCACTGCCATTATTAATAGGAATAGTAAATGTTGCATTACTACAAATTGTCGTTGCTTTTGCTGTAATTATTGGTGTAGGATTTACATTTACTGTTGTCGTGTATGTTGTTCCTGGGCAACCAGCATTGGAAGTACTAATTGTGTAAATAACAGATAGTACTTCATTGGTACTATTGGTTAAAGTGCCATTAAAATTAGATTGATTGGATCCACTTGCATAACCACTAACATTGCTAACGGCTGTTGGAGATGCCCAAGTATATTTTGTATTTGAGGGTACTATATCTATACCATTATTTGATGGAGCATCGTTGAAGGCAGCTCCACTACAAGCTTGCACCGTTCTATCTGCAATGTAGGGCTTGGGAGTAACTGATAAAATTAGATTAAAAGGAACACTAGCACAAGCACCTGCTGTAGCAGTTATTGAATAGGTTGCAGCAATAACCGAACTTGTATTATTTGTCAATAAAGCATTTACTGTAGTTTGTGTAGAAGTCCCAGCCGCTGCCATACCTGTTAAATCTCCAACATTCGAAGCATTCGTCGTTGGTGTTGCCCAATTAAAAGTGGTGCCAGAGGGAACAAAACCACTTGGGACTTTAGTGTATTGAACCCCACTACATATTGCATCAGAATAACTTGAAATCATTGGCGTAGGGTTCACAGTAACTAGTTTTGTATCCTGATTCGTACATGCAGTTACAGGATCAGTTATAATGTATTTTATAAATGCTGATCCTTGACTAACGCCATGCACTATCCCAGTTGAGGATCCAACACTCGCAATTGTAGAATTACTTGAAGTCCATACTCCAGAGGAAGTTGCATCTGAAAATGTAAGATCTGAGTTTTGACAAACTGTTGTAGTACTAGAAGAAATAGGAGTAATTGATGGAAGCTGGTTGACTGTTATACTAATTGTATATGAATCTATGGTATTAGGTAAAGAGTTTATACTCCAATCTGTAGTATAGTAAACCCTAAATATTGTATTTGTTGTTAAACTAATATTCGACTGGGATACGGTATTACCCGCATAAACATCTGAGGGTAAAGTTGTGTAAGCATTCCAATTTAAACCACCATCAATTGAATATTGAAAAATAAACCTAATATTTTGAGAAGGAGTCATGTAAAGTGTTAAAGGCACATTTCTACAAACAGTGTTATTGGGGGCAGAAGTATGCATTTCAAAAACAACCTGTGCATTTACATGTTGATGGCTAATCACTACAATGAATAAAATGCATAATATTTTCAGGAATTTTCTCACTAAAATGCTTAAAAATTTTAAGGCCCCTAGGATTTTTCCCTAGAGGCCCCAAAATTACTACAAATAGTATATATTCTATGTTAATTAGTATACTAGATTTAAGCTACACCATTCACAACTGCTTCTTTATGAATCTTTTGTACCAAACCTTGCAATACTTTGCCAGGACCTACTTCAGTAAACTCAGTTGCTCCCTCTGCCACCATCGCTTGTACTGTCTGAGTCCACTTTACTGCACCTGTTAATTGTGCTATTAAATTTTCTTGAATTTCTGTAGGATTAGTCACTGCTTTTGCCACCACATTTTGATACACTGGACATATTGGGTTGTTAAAAGTTGTTGCTTTTATAGCTGCCGCTAATTCAATTTTTGCTGGCTCCATTAATGGTGAATGAAAAGCCCCTCCTACTGGTAAGACCAATGCCCTTTTTGCACCAGCTGCTTTCATTTGCTCACAAGCCACTTCAATTCCTTTTACAGATCCGGATATTACCAATTGCCCTGGGCAATTATAATTTGCAGCTACTACAACTTCTCCTGTTTCTTTTGCAACACTTGCACAAACTTCTTCTACTTTTTCATCGGCTAATGCCAAAACTGCAGCCATAGTGGAAGGTTGAATTTCACATGCAGCTTGCATGGCTTTTGCGCGGATGCTTACAAGTCTTAATGCATCCTCAAAACTCAATGTTTTATTGGCGACCAATGCACTAAACTCACCTAATGAATGTCCAGCTACCATATCAGGAACCACTTGTGGCATGGTTAAATAGGCAATTACTGAATGTATAAATACGGCTGGCTGTGTTACGTTTGTCTGTTTTAATTGCTCATCGGTTCCCTCAAACATAATATCACTAATACGGAAACCTAAAATTTCGTTAGCTTTTTCAAACAAGGCTTTTGCAGCTTCATTTTGTTCATATAAATTTTTTCCCATTCCTGAAAACTGACTTCCTTGACCTGGAAATACATAAGCGTGTTTTGACATAGCATTCGTTTTATTCAATCAAAAATAATGTATTAATCATAAATAAAAAAGGCAGCGTTCTAACGCTGCCTTTACTAAAACTAACCCAACCTATGAACTTTTTTAGTCAATGGTCTTAATCATTTATCTCGATGTATTTTAAAAACTCCATCTTAGTTGATTCTTCTTGAAATTTGCCTCCAAAAAATGTGGTGATGGTATTAGAACTATCATCTTTTACACCTCTACTAGAAACACACAAGTGCTTTGCATCCATCATAATAGCTACATCCTGAGTTTGTAAAACAGTTTGTAGTGCCTTGCCTACTTGCATTGTTAAACGCTCTTGTACTTGGGGGCGCTTTGAAAAATATTCAACCAATCGGTTTAATTTACTCAATCCAATTACCTTACCACTACTAATGTAAGCCACATGTGCTTTACCAAAGAAAGGAACAAAATGGTGCTCACAATTTGTATAAAAATTAATGTTCTTCTCTACCAACATTTCATTGTATTGAAATTTATTATCAAACAATGTCATGCTTGGCATGTTGGCAGGATTCAATCCTTGAAACAATTCTTTAACATACATTTTTGCAACACGCAATGGTGTACCACGCAAACTGTCATCACGCAAATCCATTCCTAAGATTTCCATAATGGCTCTGAAATGAGGCTCAATAGCAGCTATCTTTTCATCGTCAGTTTTTTCAAACGCGTCTGCACGCATTGGTGTGTCCACCGAGCTTGCTTTGTGCTGGTCACCCATTTCTTCAATTAATAAATTATCTAATGCTAACTTTTCCTCCTTAAGCGGGGTAGTCGACAAAGTTTCTTTCTGTTTCATACAGACGTATTTTTAAATCAAGTGATTCAGATAACCTTGGTCTTATTAAATTATAAATCACAATAGCAATATTCTCGGCTGTTGGATTTAAATTTTTAAACACATCGGTATCTAAGTTTAAATTTTTGTGATCAAACCTGGATTTCACTTCTTCCTCAACTATACTGCTTAAGTCCTTAGTGTTGATCACAAATCCTGTTATAGGATCTGGGACACCCACTACTTGAACAACCAGTTCATAGTTGTGGCCATGATAGTTTGGATTGGCACATGCACCAAAAACTTCCTTGTTTTTGGCATCTGTCCAATCTGCACAAAACAAACGGTGTGCAGCATTAAAATGCTCTTTTCTAAATACTGCTACTTTTTGATTCATGCTTCCAAATTAAGATAACAAAGTTACATTAATAATAACGCGGAAGCGGCTATATTGTTTATTCTTTTCGGTAAAAAATTAAACATTTTAACTTTTCAGGGTATTAATCGCCAAAATATTCAACAAAAATACGTGGAGTCTCATATAATTTGATACAATGTAACTGAACCTCAGCAGGAATATGCGGGGCTAATTGTTGCCAAATAGCAATGGCTAGGTTTTCGGTACTACACATTTGACCTTGCATAAAAGGCACATCTAAATTTAAGTTCTTATGATCTAATTCGTCAATCACATACTTTTTAATCATGATGCTTAATTTTTTTACATCATATAAAAATCCAGTATCTGAATTAGGCTTGCCCTTGATTGTAACTAATAATTCATAGTTATGTCCATGCCAATTTTCATTAGCACATACGCCAAACATTTCTTCATTCTTCTCTTTTGTCCAATTTGGATTGGCCAATTTGTGCGCTGCATTAAAATGTTCTACTCTAGTTAAATACACCATCTTTTCAAATATGTTAAAGGACAAAGATATAATTTTTGGTAGCAAGAACCCATTTTTTAAACACCTTTACCGACCTTTGAACTATGAGAGTTATAATTACTGCCGCTACACATGGTGAATGGATGCCTAGTTTTCAAAAGATTAATCCCAAATACGTTGGCAACAATAAAAAGTTTTCTGTAGGCTTTCATGAATCTGGCATTGGCATGTTGGCATCTAGCGTTTCTCTTATGAAAATGTTTGTGCAAGAAACGCCTACCCTCATTATTCAAGTAGGAATTGCTGGCTGCTTTGATAAAAAGATTCCCTTGGGAAAAGTATTTGCGGTGAAAGATGATTTTGCGGGCGATATTGGCGTGATGGAGAATAAGGTTTGGAAAGATTTATTTGATATGAAATTCGACAAACCAAACGATGCACCTTATGAAAAAAAGAGTTTGCCTAATCCATGGCTTAAACAATATAATGTATTGAATTTGCCTACTAAAAAATCGGTGACGGTGAATACCATTAGTACCGAAAAAAATAAAATTGCATTATTTAGCGAAAGATATAAGGCAGTATTGGAAACTATGGAAGGTGCAAGCTTGCATTATATTGGACGTGATTTAACCATTCCTTTTATTCAATTAAGAGCCGTGAGTAATTATGTTGGCGTTAGAGATAAATCAAAATGGAAAATACAGGAAGCCATTTATAACCTAAACGAAACATTAATTGAATATCTAGACGCTTTATATAAAACTGTTTAAAATGCCTTTAATTGAATTGGGATTCTCTCCCTGCCCTAACGATACTTTTATTTTTGACGCTTTAGTAAATCACAAAATTGACACTAAAGGTTATACATTTAAACTGCATTTAGAAGACGTACAAACCCTTAATGAGTGGGCATTACAGGGCAAACTACCTATTTCAAAAATTAGTTACGGCGTTTGGCCATTGGTAAAAAATAATTATCATTTATTAAAAGCAGGTGGTGCTTTAGGCAAGGGAGTTGGCCCCTTATTAATATATAAAGAAGATGCTTCTAGACTAGAAAATGAGGGCAAACCAAATGAAGAGACCATGACAGTAGCTGTGCCTGGCATTAACACTACTGCCCATTTATTATTTAGTTTAGCATTTCCAAATGTGCGCAATAAAAAGTTTTTAGTCTTTAACGAAATTGAAGACGCGGTACTTTCTGGCAAAGTGGATGCTGGTGTTATTATACATGAAAACCGCTTCACCTATGCACAAAAAGGTTTGCGTAAATGGATGGACCTTGGCACTTATTTTGAAGAAACATTTAATGCACCTATTCCATTAGGAGGCATCATTGCACATAAGGATATGCCACAAGAAGAAATGAATATCATTGACCAACTTATTAAAGAAAGTGTAGCATACGCATTTAAAAATAGTTACCATGAACTCCCTGAATTTGTAAAATGCCACTCACAAGAAATGTCTGAACAAGTAATGCGTCAGCATATAGATTTATATGTGAACGACTTTAGTATAGATATGGGTACAGATGGTAAAAAGGCAATTGAACAATTAGAAAATGTGTGGAATAATTTAAATAAATAATTATTTCAATGCCTTTGCATAAGCTGCTAACACACGCACTCTTGCTTCCTCATGCACAACAATTGGCTTAGGATAGCTTGGACTATCCAGTTCAGGTATCCACTTACGAATATATTTTAATTCCTTATCAAACTTTTCGGTTTGTAAACGAGGATTAAATACTCTAAAATAAGGGGCAGCATCACATCCACTTCCACTTGCCCATTGCCATCCCCCATTATTTGCAGCTAAATCAAAGTCTAATAATTTTTCAGCAAAATATGCTTCCCCCCAACGCCAGTCAATTAATAAATGCTTGGTTAAAAAACTTGCAACAATCATTCTTACCCTATTATGCATAAAGCCAGTCGCATTTAACTCTCGCATACCCGCATCTACTATTGGATAGCCTGTACGTCCCTCACACCAGGCTTTAAATTCTTTTTCATTATTTCTCCATTCAATAAAATCATATTGTGCTTTAAATGATTTTCCTTTTGCTACTTGAGGAAAATGCCATAGAATCATATGGTAAAAATCGCGCCAAATTAATTCATTAAAAAAAGTACTATTTATGGCTTGTGTTTCTAGTGCCAACTTCCTAACCGAAATCGTACCAAAACGCAAATGCACACTTAAATGCGTAGTGCCTTTAATAGCAGGAAAGTTTCTTTGATCGGCATATTTTTTAATCAAATTTGCATCCCAATGAATTGGAGGCACTGCTAAATCTGTAGGCTCAAAACCAATTTCCGTCAAACTAGGAATAGGCAAAGGTTTGCAATCAACAAAATAGTCCATCAACTTTATAGAAGGATGTATTTTAGGAACATGACTCGCCCAGTAAGTCCTCCACTTGTTGGCATAAGGTGTGTAAATAGTGTAAGGCTTCCCATCGTCCTTTATCACTTCATCTTTCTCAAAAATTACTTGATCCTTATAATCATGAAATTCAATTCCATTTTTTGCGAGCAATACCCTTACTTGCTCATCACGTTCAATAGCATTCGGTTCATAATCATGATTTGCATATACTGTGATAATCGTATATGTTTTAATTAATTTTTCAAACACTTCCACTGGAGATCCATATAATACATGTAATGATTTTCCTAATGCAGCTAATTCCATTTGCATAGATAAAATAGTGCGGTGAATAAAATCAACCCTTCTATCTTTTTTAGCTTCTAACTTGTCTAAAATTTGTTTATCAAAAATAAAAATGGGCAATACTTTATGTCCTTGCAATTTTGCTTGATACAATGCATGATACAATCCTACATTATCCTCAAAACGCAGATCTCTTCTAAACCAAAATATTGAAACCGAATCCTTCATTTTAAACGTTTTATCCCTCTTTAACAATATTAACACAAAATAGTTTTTGAAGACCTAGTTTATATTTAATTTAGCCAAATGCAAATTGGAAACATTACTGAAGTGCTGGAACAGTGGGCCCCACTTAATTACCAAGAGGACTATGACAATTGCGGATTACTTGTGGGCAATCACAATACCCTATGCACTGGTGTTTTATGTTCATTGGACTGCACTGAAGCCGTAATTGATGAGGCCGTTGAAAAAGGATGCAACCTTATAGTTAGCCACCACCCTATTATTTTTAAAGGTATTAAGCAGTTTAACGAAAATAGCTATGTGGCTAGAACAGTGCTCAAAGCCATTCAAAACAATATTGCACTGTACGCCATTCATACCAATTTAGATAGCATCTTAAATGGGGTCAATAAAACCCTCGCTGATCGTCTTCATTTGGAAAACAGGCAAATTTTGGCCCCAAAGCCTGGCATTTTCGACCAAAATGGCATTACAGTGGGATCAGGTCTAAAAGGAGTACTTCCCTTAGAAACGGACGAGGCTGAATTCCTAAATTGTATTAAAGAAAAGTTTAATTTATCGATTCTAAAACACACTCCTTTAACTGGTAAACCATTGAAAAGCATTGCTTTATGTGGTGGCTCAGGCAGTTTTTTAATTGGCGCTGCCAAAGCACAAAATGTGGACTGTTTTATTACCAGCGACCTTAAATACCATGACTTTTTTGAAGCGGATGGTAAGCTTTTATTAGTTGATATTGGACATGGGGAGAGTGAACAATGGGTTTCGGAGCTAATTATTGCTCATTTAACAGCTAAATTCCCTACCTTTGCCGTCCTCCAATCCTTGGTGTGTACGCAACCTATAACATATCTTAAATAAACTTGAAATATGGCATCAGTCAAAGACTTTTCAGTAGAAGAAAAATTAGTAAATCTTTACAAACTTCAATCTGTAGATAGCAGCATTGATCAAATTGAAATTCTACGTGGTGAATTACCAATGGAAGTAAAAGATTTAGAAGACGAAGTTCAAGGTTTAGTCAACAGACAAACTAGAATTGAAGAAGAGATTAATGGCATTACTGAGTTCATTGAATCTAAAAAAGCTGCGATTAAAGAAAGTGAAGCTTTACTTGCTAAATACGAGCAACAAAGCGATAACGTAAAAAACAATCGTGAATTTGAAGCAATTAATAAGGAAATTGAAATGCAAGGTTTAGAAATTAAACTTTGTGAAAAACATATCCGTGATGCAAACGAAGAGTTAGCTGATAAAGTAAAAGCTTTGGATGCTGCTAAAAAAACAATTTCTGTAAAAGAAGGCGTCTTGAATCACAAGAAAGATGAATTAGAGAAAATCATTGCTGATACGGAGATTGAAGAGAAAGAATTAAGGGTAAAAAGCGAAGAAGCTAGAAGCCATATTGACGAGCGTTTATTATATAGCTACGACCGTATCAGAAATAGCTACCGTAATGGATTAGCTGTTGTTACAGTTGAAAGAGATGCTTGTGGTGGTTGCTTCAATGCTATCCCTCCTCAACGTCAAAGCGAAATTCGTCTTCACAAAAAAATCATCGTATGTGAGAACTGCGGTAGAATTTTAGTTGAGCAAGAAGCCGCGAATGCCGCTGAAGATAAGAAAAAGTAATCTGGATGTTAGGAAATAGTAATTCTTACACCTTCCTAAAAAAATATTCCTATAAAGGGTAGCCCAACAGCTACCCTTTCTTTATTTTTACATACATGAGAAAGCTGATTTTGATACTGTCCATCCTTTTTTTTGCAGGGAATAACTTGTCTGCACAATTACAATATGTGTGGAATGAAAAGGTTCAGCAAATGTATGAGTCGGTTACCTCCCTTAAAATTCCTGAAGCACGCAAAGCAATTGCAATAGAAAGAAAAACAAACCCAAACAATTTGGCGCTCAATATGCTTGATAGCTATGCCGATTTTTATGAACTGTTTTTAAATGAAGATGTGGATGATTACGAAAGACTTTATCCGCAATTTACCAAACGCATTAAACTGTTTGAATCTGCCCCAAAAAATTCTCCTTATTATTTATATAGCTTGGGATTAGAACACCTACATAAATCGATGGTCGCTATTAGATTTGATAAAAATTGGGAAGCTGCTTTGGATTTTAGAAAAGCCTACATGCTGTTTAAAGAAAACAGAAAGGCCTACCCCAGCTTTACGCCTAACGATGTTTATTTTGGTATTATAAGCACCGTTGTGGGTACAATTCCTAAAGGCTACCAATGGATGGCTAATATTTTAGGCATGAGTGGGAAAATTAGCGAGGGCAATGCACTTGTGTTAAAATATATTAATAGTAATGATGAGTACAGTAAACGTTGTCGAAACGAAGCGTTATTTGTATACCCTTATTTATTAATGAATTTTGAAGGCAACCAAAAAAAGGCATTTGCATTTATTGAATCCACTCCCTATGATTTTAAAAAGAACCAGATGCATGCTTATATGGCTGCTAACTTGTACTTAAATCATCAACAATCCAACAAGGCATTAAATATAGTGCAGCAAATGGATAATTCTGAAGCATATCTTCCACTTCCCTTTTGGAATTTAGAATTGGGCTATGCCTATATTAATGAATTAAAATTAGATAAGGCTAAAGTTGCATTGTCCAATTTTATTAGAACTTTCAAGGGGAAATTTTATATCAAAGACGCCTATGAACGACTCTCCTGGATAGCTTATATGGAAGGTGATATGAAAAAAGCCGAGGCCTATCGAAAAAATGTGCTTCAGTTTGGCAACCAAATAACGGATGCGGATAAACAGGCCTATCAAAATGCCAGAAAAGGAGAATGGCCAAATCCCCTTTTATTGAAATCTAGGTTATTAAGCGATGGTGGTTATCAATCACAGGCACTCAATATCTTGGCTGGGAAAACAAGTAATGATTTTATTACCGAGGCTGACAAAACAGAATTTGCCTATAGACTAGGCCGTATTTACGACCTAATGGGGCAGGATGAATTGGCTATACGATATTATAAATCGGCTATTGAGAAAGGAGAACACCAGCCCGAATATTTTGCTGCTAGAGCGGCATTACAAAGTGGAATGATTTTTGAAAATAAAAATCAATATGCTAAGGCCATAGAATATTATCACCAGTGTATTGATATGAAGGACCACGCTTTTAAAAATTCTTTGGATCAAAAAGCAAAATCTGGCATTCAGCGTTGCCTTAAACAATGACATCTTAAATAATAATGTATATTGCGAAAGCGATGTTAAACAAATTAGAAATCCAGAATTATATTTTAATAGATCATCTATCCATTGATCTATCTTCTCATTTATCTGTTATTACGGGTGAAACTGGTGCAGGTAAAAGTATTATTATGGGTGCACTTGGTTTGATTTTAGGCGACCGTGCAGATAGTACGGTTTGCAGAAACCCTGAAAAAAAATGTTTTATTGAGGGCACATTTCAACTTGCTAACAAAACTCAATACGCGCCTTTTTTTGAATCCAACGATATTGAATTAACTGACGAACTGATAATTAGAAGAGAAATTAGTGCACAAGGTAAATCCAGGGCATTCATTAATGATACACCTATTAATTTAAATGAGCTTAAACAACTCACTAGTCAACTAGTAGACTTGCATCAGCAGTTTGACACTTTAACACTTGGCGATAGTGATTTTCAAAGAACAGTCATTGATGCTTTAGCAAATTTGCAAAATGAACTCATTGTTTATCAAGCAGCTTTTATTGGCTGGAAAGAAAATGAGAAAAAGTTAAATGATTTCATTGCACAAAAAGAAGCTTTCGAAAAAACCGAGAGCTACAATAAGCATTTATTAGAAGAGTTGGCTGAGTTGAACTTACAAGAAAATGAACTGGAAGAAATTGAAAAAGAATTAAAGTTTTTAGAAAATTCAGTTCAAATAAAAGCGCAAATTGATCAAAGTATTCAGCAATTAGAAAGTTCAGACAATCCAATTGTTCAGCAAATAAAACAAATTGGCAATTCACTAGAGTCCATTGTAAAATGGCAGCCTAGTTTTGAAGAATTGCTTATACGCTTAAAAGCTGCTCATATTGAACTAGCCGATATTGCAAGTGAATTAAGTAGTTGGCAGGATAAAATTGACTTTGATGAAAATAAAATTGTAAGCTTCCAAGAGAGACTCTCCTTAGGTTATGGCTTACAAAAAAAGCACAAAGTTCAAAGCACGGCCGAATTACTTATTATACAATCCAATCTTGAAAAAGATTTGGAAGCCGTTTTAAATTTAGAAGATATTATTGCACAGCTTACAAAAACTGTTGGCGAACAAGCAAAGAATGCAAAAGCTTTGGCAGAAAACTTAAGTGATAAAAGAAATAAGCAAGTTGCGCCATTTATCAATAATGTGAATCAACTATTGCATCAAGTAGGCATGCCAAATGCAAAGATTAAAGTAACCATTGATCAGGTAGCATTTAATGTATTTGGGCAGGACAAAATTGACATACTTTTTGATGCCAATAATACCAATCGTTTTGAGCCTATCCGAAAAGTAGCAAGTGGTGGAGAATTAAGTCGTTTAATGTTATGTATAAAATCATTAGTGGCTAAATCAGTGGACTTACCAACCATGATTTTTGATGAGATTGATACAGGTATTTCGGGGGAGCCTGCTAAACAGGTTGGTTTATTACTCCAAAATTTAGGACAAAACAGACAGGTACTTTGTATTACTCACCAACCTCAAATTGCAGCCAAAGGCCATTCCCATTTATACGTTTATAAGGAGCAAAATGGAACGGCTACGCAAACACACTTAAAAGCCCTTACACAGGCGGAACGCATACAACATATAGCTCGTATGATTGGAGGCGACCCTCCTTCTAAATCAGCCTTAGACAACGCAAAGGAACTAATGTCGAATTAAGCGCTTTTATTCGGCTTTATTAGGATATTATATTTATTTTTACGACACTAAATAACCATCAACATGGCATACAATTTATTGAAAGGAAAAAGAGGAATTATTACGGGTGCATTAGATCAAAACTCTATTGCATGGAAAGTAGCTGAAAAAGCACACGAGGAAGGTGCAAGCTTTGTATTAACCAATGCACCAATTGCGATGCGCATGGGTGAGATTAATAGTTTGGCCGAAAAGACCAACTCTAAAATTGTTCCTGCTGATGCTACGAGTGTAGAAGAACTAACTAACTTGTTTAACGAGTCTCAACAAATATTGGGTGGCAAAATTGATTTCGTTTTACATTCAATTGGAATGAGCGTAAACATTAGAAAGAAAATTGCTTATCCCGAATTAAACTATGATTATTACGCAAAAGGCGTTGACGTTTCTGCAATGTCTTTACACAAAATGTTAAGCGTAGCTTATAAAATGGATGCATTAAATCACGAAGCAAGTGTGGTAGCATTAACCTATGCAGCCGCTCAAAGAACCTACCCTTTCTATACAGATATGGCGGACATTAAAGCTTTGTTAGAATCTATCGCGCGTAGCTTTGGCTATCACTATGGTTTAAAGAATAAAGTGCGTGTTAATACTGTTTCTCAGTCTCCTACTAAGACCACTGCAGGTACAGGCATAAAGGGTTTTGGCGATTTCTTTGACTACGCAAACGCTATTGCTCCACTAGGCAATGCAAGTGCCGAAGATTGTGCAAACTATTGTATCAGTTTGTTCTCAGATTTAACTAAGATGGTGACCATGCAAAACTTATTCCATGATGGTGGTTACTCTACTACGGGTGTTAGTGATTTAATTATGCAAAAAGCAGGTATCACAGAATAGTATCTCATCCCCCAATATTCAACTATGAGCAATAAACCATTAAATCCAAAATTAGTCGAATCCATTGGCTATCTTGGTACACTATTAAGTTGTATTACTTTTGTACCTCAGGTGTATTTATCTTGGAAATCACACAGTGTGGGTGACTTAAGTTTGATAATGATATTGATTGTAAATTTTAGCTGTATTGTTTGGCTTACTGATTCATATCTTATAAAAAGTGGGCCAGTAATCATTGCTAATACCATTGTGCTAATATTGAGTTTAATGTTACTTTATTTTAAACTTACATTTTAAAACAGATAGCACTTATAGAACATTAAAAAAGTGTGCGCTAGCTTTCTGCGAAAGCGCCCAATTCCTATTAAAAAAGAGCTATCACAAAGTGTAGCTCTTTTTTAATATTCCTCATCTTTAGAGAATTTTATTTTATAATTTATATTTTATAAAAATTCTAAAATAAAATTAATACTCGTCCTCGTTAAACATGAAATCTTCTTGACTCGGATAATCCGGCCAAATATCTTCAATACTTTCATATACTTCTCCTTCGTCTTCTAATTCTTGTAAATTTTCAACTACTTCAATTGGAGCACCGCTTCTAATTGAGTAATCAATTAATTCGTCTTTGGTAGCTGGCCAAGGAGCTTCTTCTAAGTAGCTGGCTAATTCTAAAGTCCAAAACATAGCATATTATTTTGTGCAAAAGTAGCCGTATAAATGATACGACCAAATGTGTTTTTTCTACAGGATGTAAACAAATTATGAATTTTGTCAAAAAATGGGCTGGAATTACTAGGTTTGTAGCATGAATCAAGCCTCAAAACTATTAGTAGCCAAGGACATATGGAAAAATTATGGACCTGTACAGGTACTAAAAGGGGTTTCTTTGGAGCTTGAAAAAGGGGAATTGGTCTCTATAGTAGGAGCTTCTGGTGCTGGAAAATCTACCCTTTTATATATAGTAAGTAGTTTGGAGAAAGCTGACCGAGGGGAAGTATATTTTGAGGGACAGGAAATTACAAGGTTATCCAATAAGCAATTAGCAGCTTACCGTAATCATTCAATTGGTTTTGTTTTTCAGTTCCACCATTTACTTCCAGAATTTACAGCATTGGAAAATGTTTCAATTCCAGGCTGGATTGCTAAATCACAAAAAAAGAAGGTACAAGAAAGAGCTATTGAATTATTGGACTTTATGGGTTTAGCCGATAAAAAAGATAAAAAGCCACATAGCTTATCGGGGGGAGAGCAGCAAAGAGTTGCGGTGGCAAGAGCCTTGCTAAATAACCCTGCATTAATATTTGCTGACGAGCCTACTGGAAATTTAGACAGTGAAAACGCAGCAGCTTTGCACGAATTATTTATCCGTTTAAGAAACGAAATGAATCAAAGTTTTTTGATTGTGACACATAACGAACTACTCGCTAAAATGAGTAATAGAACATTGCACATGAAAGACGGAAAATTTATCTAGCCAATTCACTTACATTTTTACACTCTTGGCTTCCAAGGCACATCTTGTACATTGTTCAAGTGGCCAATATATCTTGCCAACACAAATAAATAATCGCTAAGTCTGTTTAGGTATTTAATAACCATTGGTTCTACAAATAAATCTTCCTCTTGCAAATTCACACACCAACGCTCGGCACGTCTACAAACACATCGTGCAATATGGGCAGTTGAAATTGCTTGATGCCCTCCTGGTAAAATAAAGGATTTCATAGGCAATAAAACTGAATTCATAGCATCAATATGTTGCTCCAAAAATGTTATATCATTTTCTTTTAAATCAGGAATTTTTAAATGTGGTTCCTTGTCTGGATCACATGCTAAAGAGGATCCCACCGTGAATAATCTATCCTGTACTTCTTTTAAAATAATTTTTACTTGAGCATCTGTTACCAAGTCACTCAATAAACCAACAAATGAATTTAGTTCGTCTACAGTTCCATAAGATTCAATTCTGATATGGCTTTTAGGCACCCTTGTCCCTCCAATTAATGAAGTCTTTCCTAAATCACCACCCTTAGTATATATTTTCATGATGCTTGTTTATTCCTAGTCTAATAACAAAGCTAATAAAATAAAGTTCACTCATTAATGAAAAAAGCCCCCATAGCGGAGGCTTCTTAATAACTTATGCAAAACTATACTTATTTATGCGCGTTGTTCAAAGTATCGGTTTCAATTAAACCGTCTCTTAAACGCACTACCCTATGTGCATACTGTGCAATATCTTCCTCGTGTGTTACCAATACTACTGTATTTCCTGCAGCTTGAATTTTTCCAAATAATTCCATCACTTCAACCGATGTTTTTGAATCTAAGTTTCCCGTAGGTTCGTCTGCTAATAAAATGGAAGGATTATTCACTAATGCGCGCGCAATGGCCACACGTTGAATTTGTCCACCACTCAACTCATTTGATTTATGATGACTACGTTCTGCTAAACCCACTTTTTCCAATGCCATCATAGCGCGTTCTAGTCTTTCTTTTTTTGCAATACCTGCATATACCAATGGCAATGCAACATTTTCAGCTGCAGATAATCTTGGCAACAAATTAAATTGCTGAAACACGAATCCTATTTCTATATTTCTAATGCCTGCTAATTCATCATCTGTCATTTTACTTACATCATGGCCATTTAAATTATAGGTTCCACTTGTAGGCGAATCCAAACATCCTAAGATATTCATTAAAGTACTTTTACCACTACCCGATGGACCCATTAAAGCAACATATTCATTGCGGTTAATGTCTAAATCAATCCCTTTCAAAACAGGGATTGCCTGATTGGCCATAAAATAGCTTTTCTGAATATCTCTTAACTGTATAACCGATGACATACGCTATTATTTATTGATGACTTTGGGTACTTTAAAAAACGCTCCATCAGCATCGGGTGCATTTTTTAAAGCAGCTTCTCTAGTAATTGAACCATTTACCTCATCGGCTCTTAATACATTCACTGCATCTCCCATATGCATTAATGGCTCGGTTCCAGTTGTATCCAATGCATTTAATTGTTCAACAAAAACAACTAAATCTTGCATATCTGTAACCAATTTATCCATTTTTTCGGAAGCCACGTTTAGTCTAGATAAATGTGCTAAATGGCTTACTAATTTAGTGTCTACTTGCATATTACAAATGTAGGGCAATCCTATTAACCCTCAAGCTGGTTTTGTTAAAAGGTTAATTGGCCACATCCAATGGCAAAAAGGGTGAATTTTAGCCGAATTTTAAAAAGATTTTTTTGAAATTAGTTGCATAACTAACTAATTTTACACAAATGCTTAAATTATGCAACGTGCTATAAAAAATGTAGTGGTTTTAGGTAGTGGTGTGATGGGGTCAAGAATTGCCTGCCACTTTGCTGGTGTAGGAGTAAAGGTTTTGTTATTAGATAGACTTACACCTGGCGCAGAGGAAGCAACATCCAAAAAAGAACGCAATAAATTGGTGGATGAGTCATTAACAGCGTCCATTAAATCTAATCCCTCACCCTTATATACAAGTGGTGCTGCAAAAAATATTAGTACTGGAAATTTTACAGACGACATAGCAAAAATTACCAATGCCGATTGGATTATTGAAGTAGTTGTTGAAAGATTAGATATTAAGCAACTTATCTATGATGAGGTAGAAAAATATAGAAAACCAGGTACTTTAGTAAGTTCAAATACTTCCGGTATTCCAATTCATTTAATGGCCCAAGGACGTAGTGATGATTTTCAAAAACATTTTTGCGGTACACACTTTTTTAATCCACCAAGATATTTAAGATTATTAGAAGTCATACCTACAGCGCAAACTGATCCTGCTGTAGTTGACTTTTTTATGCATTACGGAGATGTATTTTTAGGAAAGACCACAGTATTATGTAAAGACACACCTGCCTTTATAGCCAATCGTGTTGGGGTTTTTAGTATGATGAGTGTAGTGCATATCATGGAAAAATTAGCGCTATCCATTGATGAAATTGAATCCTTAACTGGCCCCATTATGGGCCGACCAAAATCAGCTACCTTCCGCACTGCTGATGTAGTTGGTATTGACACATTGGTAAAGGTTGCAAAAGGTGTTGCAGACAATTGTCCTAATGACGAAGCAAAAAATATTTTTGCATTACCAAGCTGGTTAGAAAAAATGGTAGCACAAAACTGGTTGGGTGATAAAACAGGACAAGGCTTTTTTAAGAAAGTAAAAACAGCTTCCAGTAAAGAAATTTTAACGCTTAATCTAAAAACATTTGAGTACGAGCCAAGAATCAAACCAAAATTTGCATCCATTGCTGCCGCAAAGCCAATTGAAAATTTAGGCGAGCGTATTAAAGTATTGTATGCGGGCAAGGATAAAGCTGGCGAGTTTATTCGTCAATTTCATTTTGCGTTATTCTCTTATATTAGTCATCGCATTCCAGAAATTAGTGATGAATTATATCGTGTGGATGATGCATTAAAAGCAGGATTTGGCTGGGAAATTGGCGCTTTTGAAAGCTGGGATGCTTTGGGCGTAAGTAATACCATTGCCGACATGAAAGCAGCGGGCATTGCTATTGCACCGTGGGCAGAAACCATGGCTAGCAAAGGACTTTCATTTTATAAGGTAAAAGATGGTAAACGTTACTATTATGATATTGCTTCACAAGATTATCAATTAATTCCAGGCGCCGCCTCCTTTATAATTTTATCTGATCATAAAGAAAAAACCATTTGGAAAAATGCAGCTTGTAATTTAGTGGATATTGGTGATGGTGTTACAGGCCTTAGTTGGAATACCAAAATGAATAGTATTGGAGGGGAGGTATTAGAAGGATTAAATAAATCAATTACAATTACCGAAGAAAAATACAATGGTTTAGTAATTGCCAATGAAGGCAATTTATTTAGTGCTGGTGCCAATGTGGGCATGATTTTCATGTTAGCTATTGAACAAGATTATGAGGAATTGGATATGGCTATTCGTGCATTTCAAAATACAATGATGCGTGTACGCTACTCTTCTATCCCTGTTGGCATTGCACCACATGGCTTAACGTTGGGCGGTGGATGTGAAATGAATTTACATGCTGACACTATTGCAGCTGCTGCCGAGACGTATATAGGTCTAGTTGAATTAGGCATTGGTGTTATACCTGGTGGTGGCGGTACTAAAGAATTAGTATTAAGGGCTTCAGATGAAATGCATATTGATGAACCTGATACTATTACTTTAAAGAATAGATTTTTGCAAATTGCTACCGCTAAAGTGGCTACTTCAGCTCATGAAGCCATGGAAATGGGTATTTTTAGAAAAGGTCAGGACCATATTGTTTTAAACCAATCACGTCGTGTAGCAAAAGCAAAGGAACAGGTATTAAATTTATTCAATGCAGGTTATACGCAAGCACAACAAAGAACAGATATTAAAGTTTTAGGGAAATCCGCTCTTGGTGCTTTATATGCTGGTATTAATGGTATGTGGCGTGGAGGTTATGCAACGGATCATGATGTATTAGTTGCAAAAAAATTAGCTTACGTAATGTGTGGTGGAGACTTAAGTGAACACAGTTTAGTAAACGAACAATACTTATTGGATTTAGAAAGAGAAGCTTTCTTAAGCCTTTGTGGTGAGAAAAAAACTTTGGAAAGAATTCAATCTGTAATTACTTCTGGCAAGCCTATTCGTAACTAATAAATTGAATAGTCAATAAACTTTATTAAAAATGAGTCTCCAAAGGGACTCATTTTTAATTGGCAAGGTTTTGAAGTTTATAATAAATTATTCAATGCTAGATCTAATGTTGGATAATCAAATTCAAATCCAGCAGCTTGTATTTTTTCACTATTTACGGTAGCGCTTTTAAGTACTTCAATACTCATTTCGCCTAATATCATTTTCAATGCAAATACAGGAACACTTACTGTTAGGTGATACTTATGTATTTTACTTGCAATAGCTTCTACTAATTTCTTATTATTCACTGGACTTGGAGCTACTGCATTGTATACGCCTTTTAGAGATTGAGTTTGTATGACGTATTCAATCATCTTACATAAATCTTGTTGATGAATCCAACTTACAACTTGTGTGCCTGGACCTAATATGGTTGCTACTCCCAATTGAGCTGGTTTTATAAACTCTGCAAGGGCTCCTCCTCTTTTATTAAACACTATCCCAATTCTTAAAGTAACCAGCCTTATATTTAATTGTGCAATTTCTTTAACACTCTCCTCCCATTGCTTACAAGTATACCCTAGGTAGGAATTATCACTTGGGTCATTTTCTTTAAAGCCATTTTGTTGGGAAACTGCAGTATCGGGTCCATACCAACCAATTGCCGATGCAGTAACTACGGTTTTAACCTTATGTTCATTTTCTTTTAATGCTTTTACTAATAATGCTCCCGATTGTACACGACTTTCAACTATCTCTTGTTTTCTTTTCTTTGTCCATCTTTTAGTAGCAACACTTTCCCCAGCCAAGTGCACAACAATATCAGCTTTTTTTAATGCCGCAGGATCTAGATATTGTTTTTCAATATCCCATTTTGCATAAGTTAAATGCAACCTACTTGACCTTTTCTCAGACCTTGTTAGTACAATTACTTCGTAACCCTTATCAATTAAATAATTAGTAAGGGCCTGACCTACCATACCTGTGCCTCCTGTTATAAGTACTGTTTGCATATTGCAAAGATAGGCCATGTTAAACAAAAACCCCCGCATATAGGCGGGGGTGATATAGTTTTGAAACATCTTAAGTTTTAAAATAAGATGTTTCAAAACTTACAATAAAAATAAAAATAAAAATAAAAACCCCCGCCTTGAGGGCGGGGGTTACAACTAAATCAACTGTACCATAAAAAACGAGTTTAATCTGGCTTCTTACCATCCAAGAAAGTATTGATGGTAGAGATTTGTGTTTGGTTATTCTCATCCTGCTCCACTGTATACTTACTGTAATAGTTTTCTACCGAAGCCAATGTATTTCCAAACAAATCCATATTCCTTCTAACATAAGCAGGCACTTCATCAAATTCGGCGCTTGGATCGTTGCCATTGCCTATGTTGAAAGATAAATTTCTTAATTTTTGGATACGCTCACGTACTTTTCTTCTCTGTTCTTCTGAATCATCCAAAGGCATGTCAAAGTTTTGTGCAGCTGGTTTTGCAATTGAGTGTTCCTCACGCATAACCAATTGCATTGTTGGTTCTTCCTCTTCTGCTACTCTAAATGATGATTGAAATGCTTCAGCTGTAGTAGTAACAGGAGCAGCTTCTATTGGAGATTCCATCATTGGAGTTACTAATGACTCACTTTCATCGAATGCACCTACTTTTCCGCTTTCATCGAACGCATCTACTTTTCCACTTTCATCGAACGCTGGCGCGTTCTCTTCTGCATAGATGTTAGCTGGCTTACTTAATACAAAAGCAGATGCGAAATCTACAGTTGGTTCAGTTTCCATATTTAATTCAAACAACTCTTCATGTACTTCTTCGTTTTCTTCCGCAGGAGCTTCAACAAAAACATTTGATACAACAGTTGGTTCTTCAACCAATAAAGTTGGCGTCAAATTCAAAGCTTCCATCGTTTCAGCAGCTTCAATTGTTAAACTTGCAAACTCAGCTGCCTGATCCATTGCTGTTTGAGCCTCTAGTTGAATAGTTGCTTCATTATTCATCGCGGCTTCCAATTCAGCATCAGCACTTACTGCAAATGAAAATTGCATCGGCACCTCTTCCTCCATGCTTAATACAAATTGATTGTCATTTTCATTCAACGCAGCTATGTTTTCAACAATACTATTTTGAATTGTCTCCTCATTCTTTGTTTCATTAGCTTTACCGCTATTTTCAACCATTGTTGGATTTTCTGTAGCTTCAGTTGCCAAAGTCATCACAATTTTTTCTTCAACGGGAGCATCTTCTTTCTTTGTTTCTTCTTTCTTAAATGGATCCTTTCCTTCAAAACCGGTAGCAATTAAAGTGATTCCAATTTTTTCACCTAAGGTATCATCATAACCACTTCCCATAATTACATCACTATGCTCTCCTGTACGCTCACGTAATATCGAACTGATTGTCTCCAACTCGTCCATACTACACTCAAAATCACCTTCAGCACTATTAATGTTTAATAAAATCCATTTTGCACCCTTAATATCGTTGTCATTTAACAATGGAGAATTTAAGGCTTCTTCAATTGCTCTTTGTGCTCTATTCTCTCCCTCTACTTCTGCTTTACCCAAAATAGCTACTCCACCATTTTTCATTACTGTACAAACATCCGCAAAGTCAACAATAATATGACCACGGCTATTAATTACATCTGTAATACATTTTGCAGCAGTTGCTAAAACGTTATCCGCCTTTGTGAAGGCTTCTTTCATTTTTAAATTGCCATATTGCACACGTAGCTTGTCATTAGAGATAACCAATAATGTGTCTACTAATGGCTTTAATTGGTTAATACCTTCTTCCGCTTGTTTTGATCGACGAGGTCCTTCAAAACCAAATGGTGTAGTCACAATACCTACGGTTAAAATGCCAAGATCCTTACAAATTTTAGCAATAATAGGAGCACCACCCGTACCTGTACCACCGCCCATTCCGACAGTAATAAAAGCCATTTTAGTATTTACTTCTAATATTCTTTTAATTTCTTCTAGTGACTCTTCAGTTGCCAATTTACCAACAGAAGGGTCAGCACCCGCTCCTAGTCCTTGGGTCAAGTGTGGTCCTAATTGAATTTTATTGGGAACAGCACTTTGTTCAATGGCTTTAGAATCTGTATTACATATGATGAAATCTACACCTTCAATATCTTGTTGAAACATGAAATTTACGGCATTGCTACCGCCACCACCAACGCCTAGGACTTTGATGATGGATGATTTTTGCTTGGGCAAGTCAAATTGAATCATTCTATTGTTTTTTAAATGGGTTAGTAGGGTTAGTTGTTAGTAGCTCCGAAATTAATCTATTTATAAAATTTTAGGTAGAAATTTTATAACCATAATGTGGGTAATTTTATGGCAATAATTTATCGTCTTCTTCACTAAATATTTCAATCAAATTAGTTTTAAAACGATCCCAAAATTTACTCTTTCTTTTTTCAATTTGTTCTGCTGTCAAAGTAGTTGGTGCTGGCTCTGCCTTAAACCCTGATTGTGCAGGTACGGCTTGCTTTGCAGTAGCTTCAACAGTTAATGAACGAGGCACTTCCACCTTCTTGTAAGTTTCCGTAAATACTTTATAATTTTGCTCGTAATCGTTATAACCTTTTAAGATCAAACCTATACAAGTTGAATACATTGGTTTCTTTAACTCGTCAATATGATTAGGTGCTAAATGTTCATTAGGCAAACCCACTCTAGCATTCAACCCTGTTGTGTACTCAGTTAATTGAATTAAGTGCTTTAACTGAGAACCACCTCCAGTTAAAATAATACCCCCATTTAACATGCGGCTATCCAAACCAACCTGCTTTAAATGATACGTTACAAAATCTAAAATTTCACTCATCCTTGCTTGGATAATTCCAGCTAAGCTTTTAACGCTAATTTCTTTTGCTGGCATACCTTTTAAACCAGGAATTGTTACATAAGCATTTGCTTTTGCTTCATCGGCTAAAGCACTACCAAACTGCACTTTCATTGCTTCGGCCTGACTTTTTAATACACCCAATCCCAAACGGATATCATGCGTAATATTTTCACCACCAAAAGGAATTACTGCAGTATGTTTCAAAATACCATCATAAAATACAGCAAGGTCACTTGTACCACCACCAATATCTAAAATAGCCACACCCGCTTCTAAATCCACATCGCTCATTACTGCACTTGCAGATGCCAACGGTTGTAATACTAAATCTTTTGTTGTTAAACCACTTCTCTCCACTGAACGGTTAATGTTTCTAATGGCATTTCTATCTCCTGTTAAGATTAAGAAATTGGCACCCACTTTAACACCGTTTACGCCTACTGGCTCTTTTACATTTGGGTTATTATCCACATAAAACTCCTGAGGAATCACATCAATAATTTGATCACCCGCTGGAATAAATGTTTTTCTTTGGTTATTGATTAATTGTTCAATTTCCCAAGCTTGAATTTCGTTTTCTGCATCCTGTCTAACCATATCACCTCGCGTTTGCAAACTTTTGATATGATGACCTGCAATACCTACATACACTTCATTGATCTCTAAATCGGGATTGCTTTTTTGACAGTTTTCCAAAGCTTGTTGAATAGCTTTAATAGTTTGGTCAATATTCAACACTTGACCATGTTGTACCCCGTTACTATTGGCACGTCCAAATCCTAAGATTTCTAATTTGCCAAATTCGTTTTTACGACCTGCAATTGCTGCAATTTTGGTGGTACCAATGTCTAAGCCTACAATGATAGGAGAATCGTGCTGACTCATTTCTTATAGTTTTTTAGTTGTTTAGTTGTTGTTTGAAGTAGGCGCTTTAAGCATTACGGCCTTGGCGGTCTTCTTCATTTTATTTAACGATTTATTGTTCGTTTTATTGTTTGACTTTATGATAGTTTTTTTGCCATTAGGTTTCAACACTTTTTTAGCTACTTGTGCTTTTGCTGGCAGTACTTTCACAACTGGTGGTTTTTTTTGCGATGTATCCACTTTTGTTGGGACAATTGGAGCTGGAGCTGCAACAACTTGTCTTGCTGTATCTGCCTTTAACGTTGAGTCTGAAATATTACCCAGCTGTAAGAATGGAATAGCCCCCGGCATATACTGTACGGGTTGCATTCCTTTTTTAAGTGCTACAATTTGATGATCAAATCTTAAATCCAATACTTGAAATGCATTGATGCCTGAAGGAATCCATACTTTTTTATAAAATGTATACAACCTATTTAGCTTGTCTTCCAAATTTTCAGCAGACCCAATTAAAACCATATGATCACCTAATGTGGGAATCATTTCAAAGTCACCATTAGCGGCAATATTTACTTGCGCTATTTGAGCATTGAAAAAACTGTCTTGCTGAATGAGCAAAGCAAAATGCAAAATGTCTTTTAACAATAAACTATCTGGATTAGCTAATTTTTCTTGATCAGAAGGGAATCCGGTGAATACTGGCAAACGCATTACAGACAATTGTCTTAGTGGCAACTTTTGTGCAATCTTATCTATGTAAAACGAATTACCAGATGCTGTAAATATTCTTGCAATGGGCACTCTTTGTTCAATTTTAACTTGCAATTGCTGTTGATTGTCAAGATAGATATCAGTATGCTCCACCCATTTTGTTGAAGCTAAAGATTTTTCGATTTTATTTAAATTAATACTACCTACGGGTGTGCCTATACTTACACCCTGCTCATTGATTAAACGTAAAATTTCTTTTTCGTCCATAAACAAAAAGCCAGGCGTATTACCAGTTAATTCAATTTGGATTCCTGTACATTTTTTTACCGACTTTGCCTGCCATGCAAACACAAAAAGCACTAGCAATGCAATTGCGGCAATAGACCATAAAACTCTTTCTAATATGTATTTCCAGCGCTTCATTATAGTTGGGTAAAAATGTCTTGAACTTGAGTAATACATACATCAATATCCCCTGCACCTGCCATCACTACCAATTTATCTTTGGTATTTGCCGCCCAATCCATTAGAGCCTCCTTACTCATTACTCGCTTATTTGAAATTTTCATACCTTCTAATAGCATATCACTTGTTACCCCATCAATTGGCAATTCTCTTGCAGGATATATGGGCAACAGTATCACTTCATCTGCCTTATCTAATACTTCCTTAAAACCTGCAGCTTGGTCCTGTGTTCTGCTGTATAAATGTGGCTGAAATACTAACACCATTTTTTCGTTTGGATATAAACTTCTCACCCCACTTATTAAAGCATTTAACTCTTCGGGATGATGCGCATAATCATCAATCAATACTTTATTGGGTGTTTTAACCTTGTATTCAAAACGACGTTTAACCCCTTTAAATGCAGCTACAGCATCTTTAATTTTTGGTTCCTCAATACCTAATGTTAATGCAATGGCAATGGCAGCAGTTGCATTCTCTACATTGTGTAAACCACCCATGTTTAACACCACATCCTTCATAACACCAGCAGGGTGCACTAATTCAAATTGATAAGCGCCATCAACCACTTTTAAATTAGATGTATGATAGGATGCGTTTTCCTTATTGAATCCATAAGTTAAAACCGATTTATTACTGGAGTCAATTGAAAACTCAGTTCCCATTTTTTGAATGAGTGTACCTCCAACTTTAATCTTATCTGTAAACTGTCCAAACGCTTTCAAAACTTCTTCGGGTGTTCCATAAATATCTAAATGATCTGGATCCACCGCAGTTACTACCGCAATATTGGGTGCTAACTTTAAAAAGCTTCTATCATATTCGTCCGCTTCAACTACAACTACATTTTTTTCATGACTCCAAAAATTTGTACCGTAGTTGGATGCAATGCCACCCAAAAAAGCGTTACAACCAAAACCTGAATGACGTAATATATGTGCAGTCATAGAAGTAGTAGTTGTTTTACCATGTGTACCTGCAATAGCAATGGTAAAAGCATTCTCAGTTATCCAATTTAATACATCGCTGCGCTTCACTACATTGTAGCCATTGTCTTTACAATAATTTAATTCAGCGTGTGAACCAGGTATGGCAGGTGTATAAACTACGACTGTAGCAGATTTGTCAATTTGATTAATATCGTCTTCAAAATGAATCTTAATTCCTTCTTTTTCTAAATCCGCTGTTAATGCTGTTGGTGTTTTGTCATATCCAGAAACCACAACACCTTGTGTATTAAAATATCTTGCTAAAGCACTCATACCTATTCCACCAATGCCTATGAAATAAATGTTTTTGATATTTGTTAATGGATTCATGAATAATATTTTTATATAACGTTTAAATTTTCAACTTGATGAATAATTGCTTCTGCAATCACTTTATCAGCATCCAACCAAGCAAATGATTTTATTTTTTCTTGCATCAATGTTGTCATTGTTTCTTCCTTTGCCATTTTTAACAATGTTGGTAATAGTGCAGTTTGAACTTCCTTATCTGCAACCATTAAAGCAGCACCTTCCTTAACCAAGGACATTGCATTAAAGGTCTGATGATCTTCGGCAGCAAATGGATAAGGCACAAACACACAAGCTTTTCCTGTAATACTAATTTCAGCAACCGCCATAGCACCAGATCTACTTACCACAATGTCAGCTGCTGTATAAGCTGAACTCATATCATCTATAAATGAATTCACATACACATTTGAATAGGTTGTCGCAGCTTGTACATATACATTGGCATTGGGTTTGCCAGTTTGCCATATTAATTGCAGTTCATTTTTTGATAAAATTTCCAAATTATCTTGAATAGCTTTATTAATAGAGGCTGCTCCCAAACTACCTCCAATTATTAGTATTGTTTTTCTAGAAGGTAGTAATCCAAACTTTAATAAAGCAGCTTCTTTTGTAAAAGGGGCTTCAATTATGCTTTTGCGAACTGGATTACCTGTTACTTGAATTTTGTCTGCAGGAAAAAAACTTTCCATTCCCTTTGTTCCCGTAAATATCTTAGTTGCTTTAGATCCTAGCCACTGATTAGACTTACCTGCAAAGGCATTAGATTCGTGAATAAATGTGGGGATATTTTTTGTTTGTGCAAATTTTAAAACTGGAAAACTTGAATAACCTCCTACACCAAAAACTGCATTAGGCTTAAAGGATTTAAAAATATTTCGAACTTGGAAGAAACTTTTTATCAACTTAAATGGAAGTGTTAAATTCTTAAACATATTGGTTCTATTTAACCCCGCAATGGTTAATCCCTCTATTGCATAACCTGCCTGAGGTACTTTTTCCATTTCCATTTTACCTTCCGCACCTACAAATAAAATAGCCGCATCAGGTTGTATTGCCTGGATTGCTTGTGCAACTGCAATAGCTGGAAAGATATGCCCTCCGGTTCCACCACCTGCTATGATAATACGTAATTGTTTAGGCATTGCTTACAATTGAATTGTTTTCAGATGCTTCATTTATATGCTCAGTGGGAATTTCAATCTCCGTTTCCTCTGGTGCTTTACCTTCTAACTGCTCCACATTTCTAGCAACACTCAATATCAATCCAATTGAGCAGCAGGTAAATATAAAAGAACTCCCCCCCATACTTACTAGTGGCAAAGTCACACCAGTTACTGGAACAATATTTACATTCACAGCCATATTAGCAATGGCTTGAATAATTAATGTAAAACTTAATCCTAATGCTAAAAAAGCACCAAATGCATAAGGACACCTTCTAAAAATTCGGATACATCTGAATAAAAAAACTAAGTATACAAACATTATAAAGGCGCCTCCAATTAATCCATATTCTTCAATAATAATGGAATAAATAAAGTCATTGTATGCCTGTGGCAGAAAATTTCTCTGACGACTATTTCCTGGCCCTAAACCAAACAATACACCACCATTGGCAATAGCAATTTTGGCTTGTTGCACCTGATAAGGCACTTCCTTTTCATTGGGATACATAAAGTCTTGAATACGACTTACCCAAGTATTGAATCGAACAAATATTTTCGCTTTCTCTGCCACTGCAGGTTTATCTTCATCACCTGTGTTCACTTTCCCTGCCTTATGCGTTGCAATAGCTACGCTTATAAGAATTAATACAGGCACCATTGCAAGCAAAATAGTCAACCCAATATGTTTTAAACTTACTCGACCAATAAACATTAATAACAATGAAGTTGCACCCGTTAATAATGCATTGGATAAGTTAGCTGGCATAATTAATACGCAGGTTAATAAAACAGGAATAATTACAGGTAAGAATCCTTTTTTAAAATCCTTTATGACTTCTTGCTTTTTACTCAAGGTTCTTGAGATAAACATAAACAAGGCTAATTTAGCCAAATCACTTGTCTGAAAAGTCAAATGAATAATGGGCAATTTAATCCACCTACTTCCATCATTAATTTTCGCACCAAAAAATAAAGTATAAATTAACAATGGAATAGACAATGCATACAAGATAGATGCTATGCGCGAAAACATAGTATAATTAACACGATGCAATGCGAATATTAAAACCAAGCCAACCATTGTAAAACCAACCTGTTTAAACAAAAACTTACTTGTATTTCCACCAAGCGATTTATATGCCAAGGAGCCAGTAGCACTATATACTACCAATATAGACACCAGCGACAATACAATGACTAACCCCCATATGTATTTATCACCTCTTGTTCTTTGGTCCAAATGCTCTTTTACACCACTAATAGTGGGCATTTGTGAAAACAACTTGTCTGTGTTTTGGTTAAACATGATTATAATTCTTTTACAGACTCTTTAAATTGACGACCTCTGTCCTCATAGTTTTTAAATAAATCAAAACTTGCACATGCGGGGCTTAATAGCACCACATCGCCTTTCTCCGCTAACTTGAATGATTCAGTTACTGCTTTTTTAGCACTATCCGCTTCCACTATAACAGGCACAACACCTTTAAAGAATTCAATTATTTTTTTATTGTCAGTTCCCATACACACAATTGCTTTCACTTTTTCTTTTACAAGCTCCGCAATAAGAGAATAGTCATTCCCTTTATCAATACCGCCTAATACTAGCACAGTTTGCTTTTGCATGCTCTCTAATGCATACCAAGTGCTATTTACATTTGTTGCTTTACTATCGTTGATAAAATCAACGCCGCGAACAGTAGCTACAAATTCCATTCTATGTTCCAAGCTATGAAAATTGCTTACTGCTTCACGAATTTTTTCTTTTCTAATGCCTAATGTGGTTGCAGCAATGCTAGCAGCCATTGTATTATAAGCGTTATGTTTCCCTTTTAAAGCAAAATCATAAATGCTCATAGTTACACGTTCTTCTTGGATTTTTAACATCATTTGATCGTTCTTGATGTAGCCTCCTTTTTTTACTTCTTGTTTCATAGAGAATGGTAGTGGGTTAGTATTAGTAGTTAGTAGTTCTAAATGTTTTACGATAACTTCATCGTCAATGCAATAAATAAAATAGTCGTTCTCTGTTTGGTTTTCCATAATTCTGAATTTACTCTTCACATATCTTTCAAACTCATAATTATATCTATCCAAATGATCTTCAGTTATATTTAATAGAATAGCAATATCTGGTTTAAAATATTTGATATCATCCAATTGAAATGAACTCACTTCAATTACATATAATGCTTTAGGATCCTGAGCAATTTGTCTTGCAAATGAAAAACCAATATTCCCAACCATTGCAGCATCTTGTTCAGCAACTTGACAGATATGAAATAAAAGTGAAGTAGTGGTTGTCTTTCCATTGCTTCCAGTTATGGCTGCAATTTTTGCATTGCCTTTATATCTGTATCCAAATTCAATTTCGCTTATCACAGGAATACCTTTTGCACGAATAGCTTTTACTAAATCGTTTTTATCAGGTATGCCGGGGCTCTTCATTACTTCATCTGCTTGTAAAATTCTTTCTACGCTATGTACACCAGATTCAAATTCAATTTGATGATCCTCTAACTCTTTTTGATAACTAGGCTTAATAGCACTTGCGTCTGATACAAATACATCATACCCCTTTTGCTTAGCTAATAAAGCAGTTCCTATTCCACTTTCACCTGCGCCTAATATGACTAATTTTTTTGCCAATTTTATCTTGTTTTTAGGGTTAAGATGGATGCAACTACCAATAAGATGGTTATGATCCAAAAGCGAACAGCAATCTTACTCTCATGAAATCCTTTCTTTTGATAATGATGATGCAATGGACTCATTAAAAACACTCTGCGTCCTTCCCCATATTTTTTCTTAGTGTATTTAAAGTAGCTTACTTGAATAATTACACTTAAATTTTCAATCAAAAACACACCACAAAAAATAGGAATTAATAATTCTTTTCTTACAATAATGGCTAATGAAGCGATGATACCTCCTAATGCCAAACTTCCTGTATCCCCCATGAAAACCTGTGCAGGATAAGCATTGTACCATAAAAACCCAATACAACCACCTACAAATGCACCTACAAAAATGGATAATTCACCAAGGTTGGGAATATACATTACGTTTAAATAATCGGCAAAAACATAATTACCACTTACATAAATAAAAATACCTAAAGCAGCACCTATTATAGCACTCACACCTGCAGCCAATCCATCTAGACCATCGGTAATATTTGCACCATTTGACACAGCAGTAACTATGAATGTAACAACAAGGATATAAACAAGCCAAGTATATTTCTCAGCACCTGGACCTATCCAACTTACTAACTTGCTATAATTAAATTCATGATTTTTTACAAATGGAATAGTTGTAATAGGTGTCTTTACTTTTACAAATCTTCTCTCAATACCATTTACATTTCTTACTACTACATCGGCACCCTTTACAACGCGCTCTCCTTTTTGTAAGCTTGCTGTAACAGAAGTATCAGCAACAATTTCTCTTTCTACTGTAACTGCATTGCTAAAATATAGTGTAACACCAATAATTATACCTAAACCAACCTGGCCAATAATTTTTGAAATACCTGCCAACCCATCGCTATTTTGTTTCTTATAGGCTTCCCCTTTACTTTGCGCTTGTTTACGCGCACGTATTTTGAAATAGTCATCTAAAAATCCAATAACGCCTAGCCAAACCGTACAAAGTACCATCAATCGGATATATACTTTATCTAAATTAGCAAACAATAAAGTAGGTATTAATACACTCAATAAAATGATAATTCCACCCATGGTTGGCGTTCCTTTCTTTTGTTGCTCCCCGGCCAAACCTAGCTCTCTTACCGTTTCTCCTATTTGCTTTTTTTGCAAAAACAAAATCATCCTTTTTCCAAAAACAGTAGCAATAAATAAAGACAATAAAATAGCCATCGCAATTCTTGAAGTCAGGAACTGAAATGCCCCCAAACCAGGGATATTGAAAGATTTATTTAGCCAAGAAAATAGTTGGTAAAGCATGTGTTTTATTTTTCTAGTTCTTTAAATAAATTTTCTAAAATTTCTTTATCATCAAAATGAGTTTTCACTCCTTTGATTTCCTGGTATTTTTCATGTCCTTTTCCTGCAACCAAAATAATATCACCAGGCTTCGCAAAACTGATTGCTGCCTTAATTGCTTCCTTTCGATCTACAATTTTTATATATTTTCTTTTTGCAGCACTTGTCAATCCATGCTCCATATCATTTAAAATATCATTAGGATCTTCAGATCGAGGATTGTCACTTGTTAAAAAAACTTTTGTGCTTAAATCACAAGCCACTTGAGCCATAATAGGTCGTTTTGTTTTATCTCTATCTCCTCCACATCCTACCACGGTAATAACATCTTCTCCGCCTTTTCTTAATTTGGCAATTGTAGTCAATACATTCTCCAAAGCATCTGGAGTATGTGCATAATCCACAATAGCAATCACATTTGTGGAACTTATGGTATAATCAAATCTTCCCTCAGCCCCTGTTAGTGCGCTTAATACCACTAATACCTTTTCCGATGGCTCTCCTAACTGAATTGCAATACCATACACTGCTAAAAAATTGTACGCATTAAATTCACCAATTAATCTGCAATGCACTTCTATGTCATTTATTAACATGGATAATCCAGACAATTGATTCTCTAAAATTTTCCCTTTATAATTAGCGGGGGCATGTATTGCATATGTTAACTTCTTCGCCTTCGTATCCAATAACATATTTGCTCCATTCTTGTCATCTAAATTCGATAATGCAAATGCAGTAGAAGGTAGATGATCAAAAAATGACTTTTTGACTTCTAAGTAGGCTTCAAACGTTTGATGATAATCCAAATGATCGAGTGTAATGTTGGTAAACGCACCTCCTACAAATTGCAAGCCCGTAATTCTATGTTGGTGTATTGCATGACTACTACATTCCATAAATACATGTGTACAACCCGCTTCCACCATTTTATTTAGCAATGCATTTAATTGAATTGCGTCCGGTGTAGTATGTGTAGATGGAATAATTGTTTCGCCAATTTGATTTTGTACGGTACTTATTAATCCACACTTATAGCCCAAATTAGAAAATAATTTAAACAATAAAGTAGCAACTGTTGTTTTACCATTTGTGCCAGTAACACCTACCAATTTTACTTTTGTTGAAGGTTCATTGTAAAATTGATGTGCCATAATTGCTACTGCCTCTTGAGCATTTGCTACTTCAAGATAAGTAACTGCATTATTAATGTTTGCAGGCAATGTTTCACACACAATTACAGAAGCTCCCTTTTCAATTGCAGTTTGAATAAAGCTATGTCCGTCAACCTGAACACCTTTAATAGCAACAAATACACAACTTGTAGTTACTTTCCTAGAATCAATTTGAATATCACTTACCTGTAATTGTGTTGAGCCAACTACCTCTCTAAGTGACACTCCAAATAATATAGATTGTAAGTCTTTCATTAGTTTAGTTGGATTTGTATTTGTTGTCCCTTAATAATAGTTTGTCCTTGTGCAATACTTTGACTTACCACTTTACCTTTACCCATACATTTAACCAGCAATCCTTTCTTTTCACAAATCCACAAAGCATCTTGCAATTTCATTCCAGTAATATTGGGCATTGTAGTGTCTGAAATTGTTTGTGCTGCCACTTTTATATTGGATCCAATTCCTTGTACTTGTACCCAATCTTTTCCTGCAGATGAATCCTTATAAGGAATGGATAAGTGTTGACTAATTGTCTTTAATGAAATTTTAGACAAAGCGTAATTAAATAGTTGACTATCTTTTAAATGGAAAACGGGAGTAACTTCCATTTTATTTTGAATATAAGTAGAATACAATCTGTCTGCAATCTCTTTCCAAACCGGACCTGCAACGGATGCGCCAAAGTGATTGGCTGCGTGTGGATGGTTTATAATAATTACAGCAATCGTATACTGAGGATTCTCTGCCGGAAAATAACCTACAAATGAAGACTGGAAAACGGATTCTGTATAACCCTTTGTACCATTGGCAACCAAGGCAGTACCTGTTTTCCCAGCAACTTTATATAAGCTATTGGTAAATAATTTTTTTGCAGTTCCATTCGTACAAACCCCTTCTAAAGCTGTATGTAATGACTTAATTGTATTAGGCGAAGCAACTGTCCAAGGGTACGCTTTTGGACCAATTGACTTTATTATTTTTCCTTCCTCCTTAATAGCATTCACTAAATATGGACGCATCATTACACCATTGTTGGCAATACTATTGTACAAGGTTAATGTTTGAATGGGTGCAATAGCTACTGCGTAACCAAATCCCATCCAAGGCAATGTAGTGGCTGCCCAAACCTTATCACCAGGTCTAGTGATTTGTGGTCTACCCTCACCTTGTAAATCAATACCCGATGTAGAGTCCAATCTTAATTTAGAAAGTTGTTTATAATAAACTGAAGGATTCGGTACAAAATGATTAACTGCTAATTTAGCCATTCCCACATTTGAACTTTCTTCAAATGCATGCAATACAGTTGTTTCATGAATACCATGCGGCTCCGCATCCTTAACTGCTCTGCCACCATAACTCCAGGCCCCACCTTCTAAATTAATAGGAGATTCAAGCGTTACCCCTTGCTCTAATGCAGTTAATAAGGTAACTAATTTAAAAGTAGAACCAGGCTCAGTTACACGAGTTGCGTAATTTAAGTTCTCTGAATAGTTCCCTTCACCCATTTTACCCAAATTAGCAATTGCCTTTATCTTTCCAGTTTTCACTTCCATCACCATTGCCACACCTGTTTGTGCTGCATTGGCAATCATCATTTTCTTCAATGCATTTTCAGTAACTTCCTGAATAAAAACATCTATATTACTTACAATATCCTTACCTGTTTCTGGAGCCACTTCAAATTCCCCCTCTTGCACTGGAACCGTTACTCCACCAGCAATAGCACGAACCAATTGTCTTCCATTTTGTCCAGCTAATACAGTATCATATGAACTTTCTAAACCCACTTTATTTTCATCCCTAGCCAATCCAATTGTCCTATACCCAACATTTTCATATGGGTTTAATCTTGTGTTCTTTTCTACGGCAATCATTCCACTCTTATATCTTCCCAATCTGAATAATGGAAATTTTGAAATTGTCAAATATTGACGATAATCAATTTTTTTCTTAAACTCATAATTGGGCTCACTTGCTTCGTAGGCTTTAGTTAAATCGTCTTTATATTTTTCTGAAGATTGATCCTTAAACAAATCAGCCAGCGCAATACTTAATGAATCAATATTTTCTCTAAATAATTTTCCATTTTTTTCATGCAATGGATCTACTCTAAAGTCAATCAAAATGTCAAACTGAGGCATATTTGTACTTAACATTTGACCGTCTTCACTATAAATGGTACCACGCGCTGCAGGTATAGATATAATTCTTTGGTGCAAACTATCGCTTAACCCTCTCCAATAAGATCCTTGTATTTGTTGAATATAGAATGCCTTACCTAAAATTGCAAAGCATACTAGAATTACTAGTATATAACTTAAATAAACTCTCCATAATATGTCGCGTTTTACGTCCATTATTTTGTTGAGCCTGTATTTTGAGTGTTTATAATTTTCTTTTCCAAAGGAATACGTATTGGCATTTCTTTGGCAACTATTAGTCCATAAGGCGCAACAGCATTTTGAATTTCAATTGCACGGCTACGTTTCATTAACTCCCCTTTCAAGGTCTTATATTCAAACTGTAATTCCTTAAGCTCCTTTTGCGTTGTATTAATTTGTCGAATCGTTTTATCAGCAAGGTGTCCGTTCGCTATGTAAAGGATAGCGATGAATGCCAAGAACAAGAAAAACGGAATGTTCATGACAATCCACTGGTAATTAAGAATACTCTTTAGTGCATTCTTAGGGGCTGGGTTAATGGGTACGGACATACGGTTTATAATCTTTCGGCAGCGCGCAATTTTGCGCTTCTGCTTCGATTGTTTTCTTTCATCTCTTTTTCAGAAGCCACTACAGGTTTTTTAGTAATGATCTTCCAAATCACTTCTCTTGGGTTGGAGAGAAATGGGTTTGTTTTGTTTTCTTCCTCGGGCGCAACTTTAAAAGCATTCTTAACCAATCTGTCTTCAATTGAATGGAATGTTATAATTACCGCACGACCACCAGGTTTAATAACCATTGGCAATTGTGCAAGAAATTCATTCAACACTTCCATCTCTTCATTTACAACAATTCTTATTGCTTGAAATACTTGTGCCCAATATTTATTAGGATTTCCTTTTACTACAGGTGCAATTAATGTTTTAAAATCTTGTACCGTATTTAGTTTTACGTGTTTGCGATTGTCTACAATATGTTTTGCTAAAGTTTTCGAGTTCGTCACCTCGCCATACTGTTCAAATAGCTTATGCAATTCCGTTTCACTAAAAGTTTCAATTACATGCGCTGCGGTTCTATCTTGGCGTTGATCCATTCTCATATCAAATGGGCCATCAAACCTAGTTGAAAAACCTCTTGAACCTTCGTCAAACTGATGACTGCTCACACCTAAGTCAGCAAGCACTCCGTCTACTTGGTCAATTTTATGCAATCGTAAAAACCTTTGCAGGTACCTGAAATTTTCTGGTACAAATAAAACTCTGTCATCATTTGGCAGGTTGTTTTTTGCGTCGGCATCCTGATCAAAAGCAATTAAGCGACCCTTTGGTCCTAGCTTTGATAAAATGCCTCGGCTGTGTCCACCTCCGCCAAATGTTGCATCTACATAAACACCATTAGGTTGAATATTTAGATACTCCATAGTTTCGTGAAATAATACAGGTACATGATAATCGGATTGAGGAATATTGGATGTAGGGTTGGTCATCGCTTTTCCTTAATCTTTTTTATGAATGCCTGACATTACTTCTTGCGCCAGATTACTAAATTCATCTGCAGAGAAATCCTCAAAGAGCTGTTTATAAGTACTTGCATCCCAGATCTCAAAACGATCTAGTGCAGCAGCCAACACAATTTCTTTACCAGGTAAAGCAAACTCTCTTAAAGTTGGAGGTAATAATAAACGGCCTGCGCTATCCATTTCTACCTCAGTTGCTCCACCCAAAAATTGACGTCTAAACTGACGCACTTTAGGATCAAAGTCATTCAATTGGCTAATCTTGTCTAATATCTTTTGCCAGCTATTTATCGGATAAAGTGTCAAGCACTTTTCAAATCCTCTACTAACTATAAAGCGTGTCTCCCCTTCTGCTAGCTGTTTTTTCAAACTGCCAGGAACTAGGAAACGCCCTTTAGCGTCGATAGTTGATTGATATTCTCCGTGAAAACCTGTCATTGTTAATAATTAGCGTGATTTTTACCACTTGTTCACACAAAATAACACTTTTTACCACTTTTATAGGCAAAATAGGCCCTTGTAGTTTTCCACAAGTAATAAACCGGCCTGAAAATCAACTGCAGTAAGGATTTGATGGGTTTTTAGTCTTTATTCTAGGTTTTAGGGTGTTAAGAACTGTGGAAAACCCTGATTTTAAGGTATATAACTAGTGAATTAGGCTATAAAACTGAGCAAATGTACCTTTGCTCCATGTTTACAAAACCCAAATTAGCTATTCAAGATTTTGATTATAATTTACCAGATGCACAAATTGCGTATACCCCTGCACCCAAAAGGGATGGGAGTAAATTACTGGTTTGGGATAGAGAGATTATTGCAGAAAGCACTTATGAACAAATTGCGTCGTTTATTCCATCGAATGCTACATTGCTTTTCAATAACAGTAAAGTAATTGCTGCAAGAATATTGTTTGATAAAGTGCATGCACGGAATACAAACGAACAGCAATCGGATGAAAAGAAGTTAGTAAGTGTGATTGAAATATTTTGTTTAGAACCCACAGAAAAATATACACCAGTCTTATTAGCAATGCAAGCGAAGCAAAAAGTAGAATGGAATTGTTTAGTGGGTGGTGCAAAAAAATGGAAGGAAGATACTTTGAGTAAGGAGGTAAAGATTAATGATGAAATAATTATAATTGAAGCTAGAAAATTAAAGCAGGAGGATGGAAAATTTATAATTGGATTTTCATGGGACCATCCTCATTTAACTTTTTCCGAAATACTTACTGCAATTGGTAATATTCCTTTGCCACCTTATATTCAAAGAAAAGCCAATGAGGAAGATAAAGATAGATACCAAACCACTTATGCCCTAGAAGAGGGATCGGTGGCAGCACCTACTGCTGGCCTCCACTTTAGCACTGAAGTATTTGAAAGTTTGAATCAAAAAAATATTACTCAAAAATATTTAACACTACATGTTGGTGCTGGTACATTTATGCCTGTAAAGGCAGATACAATTGACGAGCATAATATGCATGCTGAATTTATTGAAGTTGACCATTCACTTATTGAATTTTTACATGCTCATGCATTATTAAAAAAGAGTAACTCATTAGATCAAATAGCAAAACCCATTATTGCAGTAGGTACCACAAGTTTACGCACTATAGAATCTCTTTATTGGATGGGCGTAAAAATATATATACATACAAGTAAGAACCCTAGCAATTTAAATGGTGACAATCTACAGCTAGGACAATGGGAGGCTTATGAATTAGCATCACATGAAGTAAGTTTACAGGATGCTATGAAAGCTTTATTAAATTGGCTTCAATTAAATAAGCTAGAAAGACTAATTGCTAAAACACAACTAATGGTAACACCTGGTTATACATTTAAAATCTGTGATGCCTTGGTTACTAATTTTCATCAACCCAAATCAACTTTACTTTTAATTATTGCTGCCATTACGGGAGATAAATGGAAAGCTATTTACCAACACGCATTGGATCACCAATATCGATTTTTAAGTTATGGGGACGGTTGCTTATTTTGGATTAAACAACAGGCAAAGTAATAATCATTTTAGTACCCACCCCTTCCTGGCTTTGTACTTTTATTTTTCCTTTGTGAATATCAATTACCCATTTCACATAGCTCATACCTAATCCAAACCCTTTTACATTGTGGACATTACCAGTATGAGCACGATAAAATTTTTCAAATATGTGCTTGGTTGTATCTGCATCCATTCCAATACCCTTGTCTTCAATAATGATTTGAATTTCTGCAGGCAAAGAAACAGTAGTAATAGTTATATCTATAAAGTCCTTTGAGTATTTAATAGCATTGTCAATTAAATTCGAGAACACATGCAAAAGGTATTCCTCATCCGCTTCTATCTCTGATGGATCCGCATCAAAGTTGGTTTGAATTTGTGAAGGCTTTGCATCCAACTGCAACTTAAAGCTATCTAAAACACCAAACAATAAGTCATGAACATCTACCGGTTGCTTATTTAATTTGTATTCCTTTTTTTCCAATTGCGCTGCTTGTAATATTACTTCAACATGTTTATTCATGCGCACATTTTCTTCCTTAATAATGGTACTAAAATAATCCACCGATTTGGCATCGACCTGCACTTTAGGACTCTTTAATGCATCCACGGCTAATGATATAGTTGCTAAAGGCGTCTTTAATTCATGCGTCATATTGTTAATGAAATCTCTTTTAATTTCATTCAACTTTTTCTGTGTAAGTAATGACCTTACTGTAATAAAGAATGCTGCTAATACAATTAATACAAATAAGAATGCGCCAAAAATTACCCATTGTAATGAGTGTAATAAATACAACCTCACTTTTGGCACTAAAATAATGATGGTTTCAAATGGTCCTACTGGCTCAATAATATCTTGCGGAATTACAGAAACCCTAACTTCTAAACTATTGACTTCATCCGAAAATGCTTCTTCAAATTTACTACTCCTCAACTCTATATTACCTTTTCTATCGGTTACTGCAAATTCATAATGCAAATCATTAATCCCATACTTTGCCAATGCATTCTTTATGCTCGCATTTAGTTCCTTATCATTGTAAATATCTGCAATATTGGATTCATCAAAACTGTGAATATGGTAATCCTCACTCAAACCCTGCCCTCTTTTGGGAAAACGAAATGACAAACCGCTATTCATCTTCTTGCCAATTTCATTTGACACAACTACAGCAGACTGATTCACCTTGTCCGTTAATTGATTCTTTGACAAAATCATCAAGCCCTGTAACCAAGTAATTTGTATAAACAAAATACCAAGTATGGATAATGCAATTAATGTAAAAATGACAGGAAAAGTTTTCTTCATGGAAGCCGCATTGCTTATTTTATTCGCGTATGTGAATATATAAAAAAAATCCCTCGGCTTAACACCAAGGGATTCTAGAATTTATAATTTTTTGTTATTATCTACTATAACACTCCTTCTACCAATACAGTTGCTTTATTATTAATCACTTCTACAAACCCACCTTGTATAGCATAAGTTTCAGAAGCAGCTCCTTTTTGCAACACTTTCACTTGGCCAACCCCTAAAGCACTTACCAAAGGAGCATGTTTGTCTAATACCTCAAATAGTCCATCAATACCAGGCAACTGAACGCCTTGTACATCACCACTATATAGTTTTTTTTCCGGAGTTAATATTTCCAATAACATGATTCTGTTTTAAAATAAATTAAGCCATCATTTTCTTACCTTTCTCAATTGCATCTTCTAAAGTACCTACTAAGTTAAAGGCAGCTTCTGGATACTCGTCAACTTGTCCGTCCATGATTGCGTTAAATCCGCGAATGGTGTCTTCGATAGATACAAACACACCTTTCAAGCCTGTAAATTGTTCCGCAACGTGGAAAGGTTGAGACAAGAAACGTTGTACACGACGTGCACGTGATACTACTAATTTATCTTCGTCACTTAATTCATCCATACCTAAGATGGCAATGATATCTTGTAACTCCTTATAACGTTGTAAAATCATTTTTACTTTTTGAGCAGTCTCATAGTGCGCTTCACCAACAATTGCTGGAGTCAAAATTCTTGAAGTAGAATCCAATGGATCCACTGCAGGATAAATACCTAAATCGGCAATCTTACGAGACAATACTGTTGTCGCATCCAAGTGAGCGAATGTTGTCGCTGGTGCTGGATCCGTCAAGTCATCCGCAGGTACATATACCGCTTGTACAGAAGTAATTGAACCATTTTTTGTTGAAGTGATACGCTCTTGCATTAATCCCATCTCAGTTGCCAATGTTGGTTGGTAACCTACCGCAGATGGCATACGACCTAATAAAGCCGATACCTCAGAACCTGCTTGCGTAAAACGGAAGATATTATCTACGAAAAACAAGATGTCTTTACCTTTTCCTGTACCATCTCCATCACGGAAATATTCAGCAATTGTCAAACCACTCAAGGCAACACGCGCACGAGCTCCAGGAGGTTCATTCATTTGACCGAATACGAAAGTAGCTTTTGATTCTTTTAATTCATCTAAGTTTACTTTGCTTAAATCCCATCCACCTTCTTCCATGCTATGTTTGAAAGCGTCACCATATTTCATAATGCCTGCTTCAATCATCTCACGTAATAAGTCATGTCCCTCACGCGTTCTCTCACCCACACCCGCAAACACTGATAGACCACCGTGTCCTTTTGCGATATTATTAATCAATTCTTGAATCAATACTGTTTTACCTACACCCGCACCACCAAACAAACCAATTTTACCACCCTTTGCATATGGCTCAATCAAGTCAATTACTTTAATACCTGTAAACAACACTTCTGTTGCAGTACTTAAGTCTTCAAACTTTGGAGGATTTGCGTGAATAGCACGACCTTTTGATTTATCTAATTGAGGAAGACCATCAATTGCGTCTCCTGTTACATTGAACAAACGACCATTGATACCTTCACCAATTGGCATTGAAATAGGTTTCCCTAAATCAATAACTTCCATTCCTCTTACTAAGCCTTCTGTACCATCCATCGCAATAGCACGAACGCTATCTTCTCCTAGATGTTGTTGTACTTCAAGCACTAACTTTTCACCACCTGGTCTTGTAATTTCAAGGGCGTTATAAATTTCAGGAAGCATTTTCTGATTAGGAAATTGCACGTCCACTACCGCGCCAATAACTTGTTTAATTTTACCTGTTGTTGCCATAATATTCGGTTTCGGCTGCAAAGGTAGGGTTTTGCTACTTTATTGCAAAAATTGTAGATAGATAATAGCAGCTAAAATTCCCCCAATTATAGGGCCAGCTATAGGAACTATGGCATAAGCCCAATCACTTGTCCCTTTTCCCTTGATTGGGAGGACAAAATGCATGATTCTGGGGCCCAAATCCCTGGCTGGATTGATGGCGAAACCAGTGGGTCCACCCAAACCAAACCCAATAGCAGCCACTAAAAATGCTACCGGAAGCGCCGACAAAGCCCCCATTTCAACCCCCGCTGGCTTTATAAAGAATACACCCAACATAAAAATGAAGGTAGCCAGGGTCTCCACTATAAAGTTTTGGGTCCTATTGCGGATAGCAGGACTTGTAGAAAAACAAGCTAATTTGTCCGCAGCATCATCTGACGCATTAAAATGATCCTTATAAACCATCCAAACTATAAATGCACCCAAGCTCGCCCCTATTAATTGTGCTAGTATATAACTTGGGACTAATGCCCAACTAAACTTACCCGCTGTAGCCAATGCAATAGTTACAGCTGGATTAAGATGCCCCCCACTAATTCCACTTGTTACATACACCCCAAAAAAAACTGCAAAAGCCCACCCTAAAATAATGGCAGCAAGTCCACCATTATTCCCTTTTGTTTTTGCCAAAACTACATTGGCTACTACTCCATTCCCTATTGTAATAATAATGGCTGTCCCAATTATTTCGGCTAAAAATGCGGTCATTGTATAAAATTTTAAAGGAGATGAATTATTGATTTTTTTATGTAAGCTACCAATTATTGGTTGCCTTTATTGCTCTTTGCCAGCCATTAATTTTTTGAACACGGTGTTCATTGGTAATGTTAGGTGTAAATGTTTGGTCCATTTCCCACTTTGATTTTAATTCTTCTATGTCCTTCCAAAAACCAACAGCTAGTCCTGCTAAATAAGCAGCTCCTAAAGCAGTGGTTTCAACCAATGTAGGTCGTATCACTTTTGTATTTACAATGTCCGACTGAAATTGCATGAGTAAATTATTATGTGTTGCTCCACCATCTACCCTTAGTTCTGCAATTGGAATGCCTGCATCTGCTTCCATTGCTTTTAGTAAGTCATAACTTTGAAAAGCAATACTTTCTAAAGCAGCTAATGCAATGTGTGCAGAAGTAGTTCCTCTTGTAATACCCACTATGGTACCTCTTGCATGTTGATTCCAATAAGGAGCCCCTAATCCAGCAAAAGCAGGAACCATATACACTCCATCTGTATCTGTAACTTGTTTTGCTAATGCTTCTATTTCACTTGAGTTTCTAATTAAATGTAATCCATCTCTTAGCCATTGTACAACTGCACCTCCTATAAAAACACTGCCTTCTAATGCATAATAAGTATGCCCATTTATTTGCAATGCAATGGTGGTGAGTAAATTATTTTTTGAAATAACTGCTTTTTCTCCGGTATGCATTAACATAAAACAACCAGTTCCATATGTATTTTTTACCATACCCGGAGCTATGCACATTTGTCCAAACAATGCAGATTGTTGATCACCTGCTATACCCGCAATGGGAATTTCATGATTGGTAAACAATTGGTCAGTATACCCATACACTTCACTGCTGCTTTTTACGGTTGGTAAAATGGAAGCAGGTATATTGAGTAATGCCAATAATTCATTATCCCATTGTAAACTATGAATGTTAAATAACATAGTTCTTGATGCATTGGTAGCGTCAGTCACGTGTACTTTCCCATTCGTTAATTTCCATACTAACCATGTATCAATAGTTCCAAAACACAATTCACCATTTTCTGCTTGCGCACGAGCACCTTCTACATTGTCTAAAATCCATTTAATTTTTGAACCTGAAAAATAAGCGTCTATAACAAGTCCTGTTTTTTCTTGAATAATGGAAGCTTTTCCTTGTGATTTTAAATGGTCACAATATTCAGCAGTTCTTCTATCTTGCCAAACAATGGCATTATAAATAGGTAATCCAGTCTTTTTATTCCACAAAACTGTTGTCTCTCTTTGATTGGTTATACCTATAGCGGCTATATCCGTTAGTGCCAAATTCTTTTTACTAATGGCCTCACTTGCAACACCAATTTGGGTACTCCAAATTTCCATTGCATCATGCTCTACCCAACCCGGTTGGGGAAAATGTTGTGTGAATTCTTTTTGAGCAATTCCATGTAGCTGTCCTTTATGATCAAACAATATAGCACGACTACTTGTTGTACCCTGATCAAAGGATAAAATATATTTTGACATTACAATCGTTTATTAGATTGTAATTTAAAAAAAGAAACGCAGATTTATCTTCTATTTTTTAACCAATTTTCTGGATCTAAAAATGCCCCTTTTTCGCTACTTATCATAAACAACAGGGCCCCCTCTCCATCTAAATTAATACCAGACCGGCCTAATAATGTTCCAGCCTTTACTTCTTGGCCTACACCAACATTAATACTACTTAGGTGAGTATAGGTAGAAAAGTATTTCCCGTGCTGAACAAACACAGTTAAATCTCCATTGATATCCCCGGTATACTTTACAATACCATTGGCAATACTTTTTACAGAAGTGCCTTTGGGAACAGCTAATTCTATACCATCGCTTTTGCGATTTAACTTGGTTCCTGGAATATTCTCCACTCCAAAATGCACATACACATTTCCTTTATCCACAGGCCATGGCAAATTCCCTTTATTGTTCTCAATTGAAATAGAGGCTTCTCTTCCTTCTTCAGTTGTCTCTAATGCAGAATAGGGACGATTGTCTGTTGTACTTGTTAATCCCCCTTCAACACTAGCTACTTTGGACCCATTTTTATTATTTGACTTGGCGGTTGACTTAATAGGTGCTGGCGCAGCATCATTTTTAGCTTTAGCGGCGGCGGCGTCATTCGCAGCTTTTAATTTTGCTAGACGCTCTTTTTCCTTTCGCTCAGCTTCTAAAGTTTCACGACGAATAATCGCAAGTAATGCGGATTGCATTTTTCTTCTTTGCGCCTCTTTTTGTTTTAACTGTGCAGTAACTTCTTGCTCCTTACTTTTTAGTTGCGTTACAATTTTGTCCTGCTCTTTTCTATCATCTACTAATACCTTTAGTTGATCATTTTGAACATTCAAGGTTTTTAAACGATCTTTTTTATTTGAACCCAATTGCCCAATTTTAACATTCAAATCCTTTTGGGACATATCTATTGCCCTAGCTTGAGCCTCTCTTGTTTGACGATAACTTTTTAAGTAAGTGATACGTTTTACCGCATCATTAAAACTATTGGCTGAAAATAAAAAACTCAAGTATTCATATCCACTTCGGCTTTTATAGGCAAATACAATACTCTTTTCATACCTAGTCTTTAAAGTATCTAGTTCTTTATTTAATTTTTGAACATCTTGTTGATTGGCCGCAATGGCATTGTCAATTATTTTTACTTGTTTAGCAATACTATTTATCAATGCTTCTCTTTTTGCAATTTTATTTTTAATAACTGCTAATTGAGCTAATGTACTTTTTTTATTTTTCTTGGTTTGTTCTAGCATTTGATTCAACTCATCAATTTCTCTTCTAATTGACTGTGTCTGCTTTTGCAAGTCCTCTCTTGACAAATTCTCTTGCGCAGTAACACGCATTAATGACATGCTAACTAATATCAATAAAAGTGTAACCCTTTTTATCATAATTTTTTTATTTCCTATGTATTACTATCTACGCTTACCAGATTTAGGAATGGCAAAGGTATATTTTAAAGGTTCATTAAATGTATATTCCTTTACTTCCATATGAATTTCCATGCGAGACTGTGCAGCAATGGCAATATCCCTGTTTAAAGGAAATTGATTTTGCATGGTATTAATGTGATTATAATAAGTTATATCACATGTACGGTGTTGATTAATGTCAATATCGTCCAGTTTTAAGTGTAGCACTTTTGCATTGTCTTCACTCAAACTAATTAAGTTTTTAAACAAATTGCCTACTAAACCTACCTGTAATTTATTGTTATTCATTTTATATGTAACAATACTTGCACTATCCATGAAAATTGGATTTCCAACAATCAGATCCTCAAGTGTTGCATAGGTAAAAGGAATTTTAATTGCATCTTGTATATAAGACAATGTATGTCTTTCTATTTTTTTACTCAAAGGGTAGACCAATATTGCACTATCCTTTGTAATTAAAGCTTTTAATCCAATCACCCCCATTGCACCCCTAACAGTTATATAAATAGACCTTCCTTTTTCAATACTTATATTGGCCAAATACGCATCCGACTTAGTTACCGTTTCATAATTCACTTTAACGCGTGCGTTCATTGAACTGAAATCAAGTTTTGTTGTGGCAATTTTGTCTACAATTTCTTTAACAATTGCACCAGAGTCCACTTTAGACTTTTCTGCGATAACTTGGTATTGCGTAGTGTCTTTTTTTGACAAAGCCTCTTGTATTACCTGCACTTTTCTAAACGTAGAACAAGATGCCAATAATAATATACTCATCAATAAAAACAGAAACCCTTTATTCATTCAATTATTTTTTTCCAGTATGACCAAATCCACCAGCTCCTCTTTCCGTTTCATCTAAATTTTGTACCAACTCCCAATTTGCTTTTTCCACTTTTTGAAATACCATTTGAGCAATTCTATCTCCATCCAAAATGGTTTGTGGGTCATTGGACAAATTAATTAGAATCACTTTTATCTCCCCTCTATAATCTGCATCAATTGTACCCGGCGTATTTAAACAAGTAAGCCCTTGTTTAATAGCCAAGCCACTTCTTGGACGAATTTGGACCTCAAAATTTTCCGGGATAGACATAAACAAACCCGTTGGCACCAAGACCCTTTCCATAGGTTGTAAACAAAGTGGTTCATCTAAAAAGGCACGAATATCCATTCCCGAAGCACCGCTTGTCGCGTATGAAGGCAATGGATGGTGACTTTTATTAACTATTTGTACTTGAGTTGACATGATCAACAAAAATACGCAAAAACTAGGGATCCATTAAAAATAAAAGATGGTGCCAAATCGAAGGGTATTGGATAGTGGGTTTTTGGTTATACCACCACCAGATGGTACTAAATAACTAATATTAAATTTGGACTGTTGGTATTGAAAACTTGTACCTAATGTGAAATATTGCATATTACCCAAGCTCTTATTATTGTCTACAAAATAGCCTCCTCTTAAATAAAATTTATTAATGTAGCTATACTCCATCCCAACAGATAATTTTAAGGACTCAGAAAAGGGCATTCCGTATTTAGATGAGAAGGAACTAAAATAACTATTGATTACTGATTGCGTAAAATAGTGATTTACAGATTCTGGATCTGAATTGTCAGGACTTGCCGGGACCATTAATCTATTTACATCCAATCCAAATTCAACCGAGTTTTCTGCATCTATTTTATTTAAATATCCTACCCCTAAGCCAATATTTGCTGGGATATAGTATTTATTTTTACTCTCATTAGAATAACTGATTTTGCCACCCATATTGGACAGCAATAAACCAGCATGAAATCCTTGCAAGTCTTGATGTTGTTTGTAAAACAAAGCAATATCACCTGCCACTGTATTACCCGCTTTATAATTGATAGCAGTAGCTCCAAATGAACCTTGTACCAATTTTGAATGAATATATCTAAGCGTTGCACCAATACTTAAATTGTCGTTTAACAATAAACTATACCCTATGTCATAACTAAATTCTGAAGGTTTTTGAGAGGGCAATGTTGTAGTTCCTGACTCATCGGTAAAATCAATATTACCTAAACTAAAAAAGCGTAAAGAGGTATTAATGGAGCTCTGTTCGTTTAATTTTTTATAATAACCTGCACTAGCCAAATACACATCACTCAAACCCAGGTCTTTTAACCAAGGCGTATAGTTTATTAAGAAACCCTGAGGTTCTGTTAAATAAGGCAACTTGGCAGTATTCCCAAATAAATCATTCGCCTCTGGAGACATTCCTAATGATAAATTTCCCATACCACCAGAGCGCGCATCGGGAGATATCATCATAAATGGAACAGCTGTACTTTGTAATTTTAAAGAAGTAGCTTGAGCATTGGTTTTATGATTTGCAAAAAACAAGCAAACAAAAAAAGGAACAAATTTTAACTTGCTTAAATGCATATGCTTTGAATTTATATATAGCATAAAGATACTTAAAGCTTTCTAATATCTATAATTTGATACAACTATTCGTAAGGCTGGCAACCTGATTATCGGCTGCTAAAGTAAATCTATAAAAATAAACCCCTTTTTGCAAGTTAGCGCCAGTATTCGTGACCCCATTCCAGTCAATGTTAATTTTAGTAGTATTATTTACAAATTTTGTAGAGGTATTATATAAAACATTTCCGTTGATATCCATTATTTGTAACCCTACTTGCACCTCTTTATTTACCTGATTTGTTTCTATGCTAAATTTGGTTTGATTGACAAATGGATTCGGAAAATTCATCGCATTTTTTATATTCAAGTCCTTTGTTGCTGGAACCTCAAAATACAAAGTGTCTTTGCTGCCATTCCCCATTAAATCCCAGGCTTTAATAATGCATTTATGCTTTCCCTGTGATAATGTGGGTAGCGAATAGATGACAGTACCCGATTTATAAGTATCCATATCTGCAACATAATAATTATTCAATACAATGGGGATAGGATTATCATCTAGCCAAATGGCCAAATCATGTCCTAATGAATTTCCCGAAGTCTGTATGCCAGAGCTATCATTAAGTGCAATGTATAATATAGAATTAGGTGCAGCCCAAGCATCCTGTTTAAATAATGGATCATTTAAATAGGCTTTTATTTTTGGCCCAAGCGTATCCATCCGATTTATATAACTATTTGCTTTTACGTAAATGGAATCAATTATTTGTATCGCGGTATTTATATTGCTTGTTGCTACTAAAGACAGCCTAATTGGACTTGAAGCATTTGACACTTGCATGGGCAAAATAAAATCAATACTAAATACTCCATTTGCAACTGTTGCCTCCCCTTTAAATAATATATTTTCTTGAACTGCAATTGGCACCGACATACTGGTAGCTTGATTAGCAAGTGTCTTTTGGTATTTAACAGCATCATATATTATTAACCCTACCACTCCATTAAAACTATTGTTCACATTATTTCCGCTTTGAATATTCCCTTGTAATGTATATTTATTCCCAGACAGTAAAGTATCCCTACCTGTAAATCTATTTCCATTTAATTGCTGAACCGCTATTTTATAATTTGGACTTAATAAACGCAGGGCAGGGTCCCCCAATAAACTAAATTTAAAGGCATTAATATGATCACCTCCTTGTGCCCAATTTTTAACTTTAGCTTTTTGCAATGCCTGACCTATTGAAGGATAATTATTTGCTGAATCGGGCACAAATAATTGCTGAATAAATAAATCATTTATTTGCTTATTACTGTAAGCAAAAACCAATCTACTAGCAGCAACTAATCCAATGATTCCTTTACCGTTTTTCATGAGCGCGTCCCATGCAATTGGACTTAATTCGGGCTGATCATAAGGCGCAAAATTACAAGATGCGGTAACCATTAAAGGCAATTTCTCACGATTATTCCAACTATCAAATTGCGGCTGGGATATTACAGCTTCTTCCGATAATCTCAGATAATTACCATGGCCAGTATAATTTATCAATAATGTACCATCCTGAACAGTTTGTTGAATTGCATTGTAGGCTAAAGGATAGGTATTACCTGAACTAGTTGCTATTGCTGGAAATAAATCAAGATAAATTTTATCATGATTCCAATTTGGTGCATTTGATTGCAAATGACCTACAATTTCCTCGGCATCTTGCAAGTGTAAATTATAGTCACCATCATCCGCTACCCAACTTAATTTATTCTCCCAACTGCCTCCAATTGTGTTGGTTTGATAATAAATTAATTTTTCAATCGCAGAGTCAGCTTCTGCAACAGTTCGAGCAGGAATTCGACCAACCGCTAATGCTAATTGATTTATTGAATTTGCAAAATTGATATCTTGATTGTCATCTAAAACTGCAAAAAAATCGTCGGTTGTATAACTTGATAAAATAGAATTTGAGTTTTCACTTTCGTAAACAGGTAATTCAAAATGAGTATTCATTTTTTTTGAATTAAAATTCCCCATCCCCATTAAAAGTAAATAAGTTGGCGGGCTTATATTATTTGTCTTGGCCTGATTAGAAAGATATTTTAAATAATTTCTAATTGCAATTGAACTAGGTTGTCCACCTGAAAAATCATTATACAATTCCTGTGCATTTACAATAACTGTATTACGACTAAATTTTGATTGTTGAAATGCTTGATATTTTTTTGCAGCATTCATATAGGCAGGAGCTGCAACAATTACATAGTTTGTTAAAACATTATTGGGAATAGTATTCTGATTAGGCACCATTCCTAATAAAATGGGAACTTCAAATGCATTTTGTCTTACACCAAAAAAATGAACTATTGAATCGGTTTTTTGATTAAAACTTGCAGCGGTGTTAGGCAAGGAGTTGAGTTTCAATTGCGTTATTGATGCAGGATTACTTACATCCCAAATAACAACTGTACTGTCAACGTTTTGTATTACACAGTTATAAGTACTTCCTTTTAAATATCCTTCTTCAATATTAAAAGCAATGGTACTATCCTGCCAAAACCCAATGGGCTTTTTGGCATTGACTTCTAAATAGTCTATCCAACCTGTAGCACCAACATTAGGTGAATTATAGTTCACTTTCAAGACACTTTTATTAGGCCAGGCTTGGTTGGTACTTGTAGTAAAACTATCTGTAATTACAGACGCGATATCATCAAATAAGAGCCCAGTTACTGGCAATAATGTAGTAGTATGTGATAATTGATCATTCCATAAAAAATCAAAACTTCCATTAGATTGGTAACTTGTTGAAGCCAAGTGCACAAATGATTTCAGCGAATTGCTCGTATCCATTCCTTGTGTATTGACAACAAAATTCAACTGAGCCTGTTTCCCAGCTCCTTGTCCCATAGGTAATCCCCAAAATGTCTTCCCACTATTTAACAAGGAGATACTATCTGTTTCAAATAAATAATGTTGATTAAAAACACCAATAGTTCCATTAATAGTAGATGGAGCATTTTGTATCCCAACGCGTTTGCCATTATCGCCCAAGGTCAAAAAATAAAATAGGGTATCCGAACTAACCTGCTTAAAATGTCGAATACATTTTAATAAAGAGTCATACTTCCACAAAACTGACCCTTGATTATAGAATAGTATATAGTCTCCATCATCCAATTTTCCATCTCCCCCATCTTCCACTTTAATTGCATTTTCAGTGAGGCCCCAATTTGGATTTGCAGGAACCTTGTCAGATAGCTGTTCTAAATTAAAATTAAATAATTGCAACTGATTGGATAAAATGGGCAGACTAAATCCAAGTGTACGTATTTGTGCACCCGTTAACTTATAAATTCCTTGTTTATTTACGCCAATTTTAGCCCATTTCCCAGACAAAAAAGGGCTGGTTTGCCCACTTAGCACACCAGATAAGAGTATAAAAACCAATAAATGTAATATTCTGGCCCTATTCATACCTTAAAATTAGGGTTTTACTAACACAAGATTGTAAGTTGCAGTGCTTAAATGACTAAAAAACAAGCTATATTCGCGGAAGCAATTAGCTTGATTTTTGAATAAATATTTGATATGAATTTTATAAACAGTATTTTATTATTCTTCGCTGTATTATTAATTGGCCCAACTGTACTTTCTACAACAAATAGTGGAGAGACAAATGCAGTACATTTAGCTGCTGCAAATGATAATCCATATGATGAAACTGTGCTTATACATGGTGGAACTTTTGCAATGGGAATGAACCAGGAAAGTGTGATGGGAGAATGGAATAACAATTTACGAAGAGTAACAGTAAGTTCGTTTCGTATTGACAAATATGAAGTAAGCAATAAAAAATATCGAACTTATTTACATTGGTTGGAGAAAATTTTTCTGCCTTTAAAAAATGATTCAATAGTAAAAGCGGCACTTCCAGATACATTGGTTTGGAAAACAGATTTAGCTTATAATGAACCTATGATTGAAGGTTATTTTAGAGCGACTGCTTTTAATGATTATCCAGTTGTTGGTGTGAGTTGGGATCAAGCAAATAATTATTGCAGATGGAGAACTGATAGAGCCAACGAAAAAACTTTATTACGTTATGGTTTAATTGACCCCAAAACTCCATATATAGGTAAGATGGGTGGTGCTTCAAAAACACCGGATACTGTACAAACAACAACGAATAGACCTAAATCAAAAATAAAGTCATCTGAAGAATTCATAATGGTACCGGATTTTCGTTTGCCAACTGAAGCTGAGTGGGAATATGCTGCTAAAGTTTCTAGTCCAAAAAATTATATTTCTAATTTTAACAACCCAAAATCAGGTTCTAACTCAAGTCATCCAAATGCAAGTGTAGTTGCTTCTGATTCTCCCTACCCATGGAGCAGTAATGGAAATGAGAGCTTAAGAAACAATGGCAATAAGAGCCAAGGAATGTTTATGGCTAATTTCAAAAACGGAAGTGGCGACTACATGGGTATGACTGGTTATTCAAATGATGGCGCAGGTTTCCCTTCAAAAGTAAATAGCTTTTTACAAAGCACTATTGGCTTATACAACATTAGTGGTAATGTTAATGAATGGGTGGCAGATATTTACCGTCCATTGAGCAGTGTTGATATGGATGATTTCAATCCTTATAGAGGCAATAATAAATTGGATGGAGATGATGCTGAAATTGCAAGTTATGAATCTGGCGTGAACACACTTATTTCAAATAAATCTAGAGTATACAAAGGTGGAAGTTGGAAAGACCGACCTTATTGGTTGAATCCAGGTACTAGAAGATATTTAGATCAAGATAAATCAAGTAATACTATTGGATTTAGATGCGCATCTTCTGCATTTGGTTTTGACTCACCAAGCGCTGCAGCTAGCGACTCAAAACCTTGGTGGAAGAAATTATTTAAAAAATAAGTAAATGAAATTGCGCATAGGATCAGGTATTGATTTTCACCAGTTAGTAGAGGGTAGAGATTTATGGATTGGTGGTATAAAAATTCCACATAGCAAAGGGGCTTTAGGACATAGCGATGCAGACGTTCTATTGCATGCAATTTGCGATGCTTTATTAGGCGCATTAAGCTTAGGTGATATAGGCACTCATTTTCCAGATACGGATAATGCTTACAAAAATATTGATAGTAAAATTTTATTAAGTCGCACTTACGATTTAATTACGGCTCAGGGATATCAAATCATAAACATAGATGCAACACTGTGTTTAGAAGCTCCAAAAATTAAACCTTATGTTCTTGAAATGCAAGCATGTATAGCGAGCATTCTAAAAATTGGTGATAAAGATATTTCCATTAAAGCTACCACCACAGAAACAATGGGCTTTACAGGTAGACAAGAAGGATTGGTAGCCATGGCAACCTGTTTACTTAGTTCAATCAATAGCTAAATCATTTTGCAGATGATATCTCTCCCTTCCATTTCATTTTTGTACGAAATTTTCAAACAGCACCCACAAGTACAAACCGATACCAGAAAATTACAAACAGGAGATATTTACCTAGCCCTTAAAGGGCCTAATTTTAACGGAAATGATTTTGCAGAAAAAGCATTAGCAGCTGGTGCAGCCTATGCAATTGTGGACGAACCAATACAAGCTGATTCAAAATTTTCAAATAGAATTTTATTGGTTGAAAATTGTCTTGAATGCTTACAATCTTTGGCAAAATTTCATAGAGAACAATTTGCAATTCCTTTTATTGGCATTACTGGAAGCAATGGCAAAACAACCACAAAAGAACTTGTATCAACTGTCTTAGCTAGTCATTTTATTACTTATACGACTAAAGGAAATTTAAACAATCATATTGGCGTTCCACTTACCCTATTAAGCATTCAATCAGATGCACAAATGGCAGTTATTGAAATGGGGGCCAATCATTTAAAAGAAATTGAAAGTTATTGTCAATATGCAAAGCCCAACTATGGATTAATTACCAATTGTGGCAAAGCGCATTTAGAAGGTTTTGGATCCGAAGAAGGAGTTAAGAAAGGAAAAGGGGAACTATTCGATTATTTAAGATCAAATCACGGTACCGCATTCATAATGAGTGATTATGATTATTTAAATACAATGAGTACGGGCATTGACCATATAATTAGTTATGGAACCAATACAGGTGACTTACAAGCAACCTCAAGCTCAGTTAACGGATTCCTAAAAGTTGATTTCACAAAAGGGTTTGAAATTAACTCCATACAAACTCAATTGGTTGGCGAATATAATTTACCTAATATTTTAGCAGCAGTTAGTATTGGATTATACTTTAAGGTACCTGCAGATAAAATAAAAAATGCCATTGAAAGCTACGCTCCTACTAATAGTCGTTCTCAACTATTAAAATGGAACAATAACGATGTTATTTTAGATGCATATAATGCCAATCCAAGTAGTATGAAATTGGCTATTGAAAATTTTGCAAAACTTAGTTCAGCGCATAAAATTGTTTGTATTGGCGCCATGAAAGAACTAGGCAGTACAAGCATTAAAGAGCATCAGTTGCTTATTGAGCTATTGGAACAATATGCTTGGGAAGAAGTAATATTAGTGGGTGGGGATTTTGAACATTGCAAACATAATTTTCATTTTTTTCAAACTACTTTAGCAGCCAAGGAATGGCTGCATGCACAAGACTTCACTAACCGTTCTATATTAATAAAAGGATCTAGAGGGATTCAAATGGAACAACTACTAGATAAATAAATAAACCATTCAATATTTTAATACCTTCGTGCAATGAGTACAAATATTATTTCAAGTGTTTTAACTAATAAGTGTCCAAGATGTAGAGAAGGAAAATTATTTGTATCTAGCAATCCTTACGACTTATCCAACATTACAAAAATGAATGACAATTGTCCTGTATGTGGACAGCCCACTGAAATTGAAGTGGGATTTTATGTGGGAACTGGTTATGTAAGTTATGCTTTAACAGTTGCTTATTTTGTGGCAAGCTTTGTAGCATGGAAAGTATTAATTGGTATGACTTTTGATTTAGATGACAACCGAATTTTATATTGGTTGTTCAGTGCTATTGCCGTTGTGATATTGATCCAACCTATCCTAATGCGCTTATCAAGATCTATATGGATAGCGATGTTTGTTCCCTATAATAAAAATTGGAAGACAGCTCCATTGGAATACAATGAGAGAATGGATGAGAAACTAAAGGAACACTAAACAATTCGGATTGACGGCTCATTTCATTCGCCGTCATCCCAACAAGTTCTCTTTTACCAAAGCCTTTCAAGCAATTCGGATTGACGGCTCATTTCATTCGCCGTCATCCCAACAAGTTCTCTTTTACCAAAGCCTTCCAACAAATCGGATTGACGGCTCATTTCATTCGCCGTCATCCCAACAAGTTCTCTTTTACCAAAGCCTTTCAACAAATCGGATTGACGGCTCATTTCATTCGCCGTCATCCCAACAAGTTCTCTTTTACCAAAGCCTTCCAACAAATCGGATTGACGGCTCATTTCATTCGCCGTCATCCCAACAAGTTCTCTTTTACCAAAGCCTTTCAAGCAATTCGGATTGACGGCTCATTTCATTCGCCGTCATCCCAACGAGTTCTCTTTTACCAAAGCCTTCCAACAAATCGCTTCGCTCTTTGTTGGCTTTTTTAATACTCATCCGCTCAATCAAGCAAGCTTGTTTCGCGGCTTCGTATTAAAAAAGCCTCCCCGATTCATCGGGGAGGCTTTGCAGAGAGGAAGGGATTCGAACCCTCGATACGTTGCCGTATACACACTTTCCAGGCGTGCTCCTTCAACCACTCGGACACCTCTCTATTGGGGTTGCAAATGTAAAATAAAAATTGGTATTGGTCTAATCAATAATCTATAGCCCAAAAAGCTGTTCCGCATTCCTTGTAGTTATTGCTGCTATTTCATGTAATGGTAATTCCTTAATTTCAGCTAATTTCTTAGCCACTTCAATCATATATGCAGGTTCATTCCGTTTTCCTCTGTAAGGTACTGGAGGTAAATAAGGAGCATCGGTCTCCAATATCAAGTATTCCATTGGAATTTCTTTTATGGCTTCTGCAACACCTGCATTTTTATAAGTGAGTACCCCACCCAATCCTAAATAAAAACCCATGTCAATAATTTGCTGAGCCGATTCCTTGCTGCCACTAAAACAATGAAACGCTCCTCTTAAACCTTTTTTAGCGAAGGGTTTTACAGCTTCAATAGTTTCACCCATAGCGTTACGAGTATGAATAACAATAGGAACATTAAAATCCAAAGCCCATTGCATTTGGGTATTGAAAGCTATATGTTGTTGTTCAGTAAATGTTTTATCCCAATAAAAATCCAAACCTATCTCTCCTATCGCAATGAATTTTCTTTTCAACAACCAATTTTCAACAATTGCTAATTCTTCTAAGTAATTTTCTTTTACATAACATGGATGCAAGCCCATCATTGCTTTACAATTATCTGGATACTTTTTTTCTAGCTCCAACATACTATGAATGCATGTACTATCAATGCCTGGCATTAATATGCGATCTATCCCGGTTGATATTGCATTTTTTAATATATCATCAAATTCAGATAATATAGTTTCATCATATATGTGAGCATGGGTGTCTATAAAACGCATAATAATGGGTTAAGTATACAAAAAAAGGATTTTTTTTTCACCCAACATACTAAATCTATTTATTTCGTCGTTTTAGGATTTGGACGATAGGTCTTATTAGTACAGACTTTATCTTTTTGTTTTTTATAGGGTACGGATTATACAGGCCGAGGTTTCTACCTTGGCCTTCTTTTATTTAGGAATGTTGTGTTAATTGGAATTAGGGAGGGCCTCCATTCGATAACCCAAATTTGAAAAATACGCTAAAACTAAGGGCAATGCAATAGACATCCTATCCCATGCTTTTTGACTATCGTGAAATACAATTATTGAACCGGGTTTTGTATTTTCAATTACATTTCTTGCACAATCCTCGCCATTTAATTGCAAATCAAAATCTCCACTCAATACATCCCACATAATTATTTCATTGGGTAAACTACTTGAGTTTTTCAAAGCCTTAATTTGTTTTTTGGTGATTCGACCATAAGGAGGTCTAAATAAATTAGTTTCAATTAGGCTTGCTGCATCTTGTATGTTATGCAAGTAATTTTCTGTTGCTGTTTTCCATCCATTTAAATGATCATAAGTATGATTACCTACACTGTGTCCACCCTTCAAAATGGATTCGTAAATATTAGGATGTTTGAGCACATTGTTTCCAATGCAAAAAAAAGTTGCTTTAGCATTATACTTTTTTAATTGTTCCAATACAAAAGGAGTTGCCTCTGGATGTGGCCCATCATCAAAACTGATATAAATCACCTTATCCTTGGAAGGTATTTTCCAAGTGCAATTTGGATAAATTGCGCGCAACCAAAAAGGTGTTTTAATCAAATACATACCCAAAGATAAATAGTTCTTTTGCCCATATGAATATTATCTTTGTAAAAATGATGTAAAGTATGGATTCAAAGGTAAGAGTAAGGTTTGCACCCTCTCCCACAGGTGGTTTACACTTAGGCGGCGTGAGAACAGTTTTGTTCAATTATTTGTTTGCTAAACACCATAAAGGAGATTTTATTTTAAGAATTGAAGACACGGATCAATCCAGATTTGTACCTGGGGCTGAACAATACATTCAAGATACATTGGCATGGTGTGGATTAATTCCTGACGAAAGTCCACTTCATGGTGGCCCTTATGGACCTTACCGTCAAAGCGAACGTAAAGCCATTTACGCACAATATGCACAAAAATTAATTGAACAAGGAAATGCTTACTATGCATTTGATACGCCTACCGATTTAGAAGCTAAAAGAAAAGAAATTCCTAATTTTCAATACAGCCGTGCATATAGAATGGAGATGAAGAATTCTATTTCATTGAGTGCAGCAGAAGTGGATGCATTATTAAAAAATAATACACCGCATGTTATTCGAATTAAAGTGCCAGATAATGAAGAAGTAAGTTTTGAAGATGTGATTCGCGGGCAAGTTAATTTTGATACGAGTGCAGTGGATGATAAGGTTTTATTAAAAGCGGACGGTATGCCTACCTACCATTTAGCTGTTGTTGTGGATGATCATTTAATGAAAATAACACACGCTTTTAGAGGGGAAGAATGGTTGCCAAGTGCACCAGTACATATTTTATTGTGGAAGTATTTATTTGGTTTAGATCAAATGCCTAAATGGGCACATCTTCCATTAATATTAAAACCAGATGGCAATGGAAAATTAAGCAAGCGTGATGGAGAGCGACTAGGATTTCCTGTATTTGCAATGGATTGGACCGATCCTAATACAAAGGAAACCACCATTGGATTTAAAGAAAGAGGATTCTTACCTGAGGCATTTGTAAACCTATTAGCTTTATTAGGATGGAATGATGGAACAGACAAGGAGATATATACAATGGATGAATTGATTGCAGGATTCTCTTTAGATAGAGTGCATAAAGGAGGAGCGAAATTTGATTATGAAAAGGCAAAATGGTTTAATGCAGAATGGATTAAACAAATGGATAACGAAAAATTAGCCCCATTAGTAAAACCTTATTTTGACAAAGCAAATATTGAAATTCACGACCCAAATTATTTAGTTAAAATCATTGGCCTAGTAAAAGAACGTTGCCACTTGTTACCCGACTTTGTTACACAAAGTAGTTTCTTTTTTACTGCCCCAACAACGATTGACACAGCTTCCATAGCTCCAAAATGGGACTCCAAAAAACAAGAATTTTTTGATGAATTGTCAATGTCTTATTCAAATCAAATAGCAGTTGGTATGTTAACTTTACCTGCAGTAGTATTAGAAAATGAATTTAAGACACTTGCTACTAAACATGAATTAAAGCCTGGTGAATTAATGTTGCCATTTAGAATCATGCTAGTAGGTGGAAAATTTGGACCCGGTGTTTTTGAAATTGTAGAATCCATTGAATTAAAAGATACGGTTGCAAGAATAAAAAACTGCTTGCAATTATTATCATAGAATTAGCGTAACTTGTAATTGAAAAGGATGCTTAAATAAATCCGAATGAGCGCAGAAAAACCCATTAGAGTATTAGTAGCGAAAGTAGGTCTTGATGGCCATGATAGAGGCGCCAAAGTAATTGCCACTGCATTAAGAGATGCAGGCATGGAAGTTATTTACACTGGCCTACGTCAAAGCCCTGAAATGGTTGTTCAGGCAGCATTACAAGAAGATGTAGATGCGATTGGTATTAGTATTTTATCTGGCGCGCACATGACTATTTTTCCCAAAGTTTATCAATTGATGCAAGAAAAAGGACTGAGCAATACATTGCTTACAGGAGGCGGTATTATTCCTGAAGAAGACAGTGCAAAGCTTAGTGCAATGGGCATTGGAACCTTGTTTAGCCCAGGTGCCAATACAAGTGATATTGCAGACTATATTAAAAATTGGGTGGCTAAGCATAGAAAATAAAAACTGAGCTTTATCCTATTTAAAAAATAATAAGATTCTTCATTTTTAAATTGCTTCCTTATGTCTTTTCAAACTTTATTTACCAAAATGGAAGATCATACTTTGATCATTACCATTAACCGTCCAGATGTCTTAAATGCTTTAAATAAACAAGTCATCAATGACCTTGATGCTGTGATGGACCGAGTGTATAAATTTCCAGAAATTAAAAGTGTAGTCATAACCGGTGCAGGACTTAAAAGCTTTGTTGCTGGTGCGGATATTAAAGAGTTTGAATCACTGACTAAGGAACAAGCAACTGAGGTTGCCAAAAGAGGACAAGCTGTTTTTTCAAAAATTGAACACTCCCCAAAACCAGTAATTGCTTGTGTAAATGGATTTGCACTTGGTGGTGGTTGTGAATTAGCCATGAGTTGTCATTTTGTGATTGCTTCAGAAAGTGCAACATTTGGTCAACCAGAAGTGAATTTAGGCATAATGGTAGGCTATGGTGGGTCTCAAAGACTCACACAACGCGTTGGTAAAGGAAGAGCCATGGAGTTGATAATAACTGGAAAAACCATTAACGCCACTCAAGCAATGAATTATGGCTTGGTAAATTATGTTGTTCCTCAAACTGAACTTTTAGATAAGGCCTTATCCATATTAAGAGTAACTCACGAAAAAGCACCATTATCCGTTGCTAATTCTATCCGAGCAGTCAATTCCGTATGGGATGACGGTATTAGTGGCTATGAAACCGAAGCTGCCCTATTTGGAGAATGCTTTGTAACAGATGATTGTAAAGAAGGTATCCAAGCTTTTATGGAAAAAAGAAAGCCCCATTTTAAAGGACACTGATTCCCGTCATAAACTTATTTTTTATCTATTTTTTTCGCGCTGTGCATTACCTTTGCGCTACTAAATTATTGCCATTATGGAATACAGAATTGAGAAAGACACAATGGGTGAAGTGAAAGTTCCTTCACATGTTTATTGGGGTGCTCAAACACAAAGAAGTATTGAGAATTTCAAAATAGCACAAGACATTAATAGAATGCCAAAAGAAATTATTCGTGCTTTTGCTTACTTAAAAAAAGCAGCAGCATTAACTAATTTTGATGCAGGTGTTTTACCAAAAGAAAAATGTGATTTAATCGGTCAGGTTTGTGACGAAATATTAGCAGGTAAATTAGACGATCAATTTCCATTGGTAGTATGGCAAACAGGTAGTGGTACCCAAAGCAATATGAACATGAACGAGGTGATTGCTTATCGTGCCCATGTAATTAATGGAGGTAGCCTAACGGATAAAGAAAAATTTATTCATCCAAACGATGATGTAAATAAATCTCAATCTTCAAATGATACCTTCCCAACTGCCATGCATATTGCAGCTTACCAAATTTTAAAAGAAGTAACCATCCCTGGTATTACGACTTTAAAAAATACATTAGATGCAAAAAGCGCTGAATTCATGCACATTGTAAAAATTGGTCGTACTCACTTTATGGATGCGACACCACTTACATTGGGTCAAGAAATTAGTGGTTATGCAAGTCAATTAAAACATGGATTAAAAGCCATTGAAAATACATTAGCACACTTAAGTGAATTAGCTTTAGGTGGAACTGCAGTAGGAACGGGTATTAATACACCTAAGGGTTATTCAGAAAATGTATCAAAACATATTGCGAACTTAACAGGTTTGCCATTTGTAACTGCAGAGAATAAATTTGAAGCCTTAGCAGCACATGATGCGATTGTTGAATCTCATGGTGCTTTAAAGACAGTGGCAGTAAGCTTAATGAAGATCGCGAACGATGTGCGTATGTTGTCTTCTGGACCAAGAAGTGGCATTGGTGAAATTTTTATTCCAGATAATGAGCCAGGATCATCTATTATGCCAGGTAAAGTAAACCCAACTCAATCAGAGGCATTAACCATGATTGCTGCGCAAGTAATGGGTAATGATGTTGCTATTAATGTAGGTGGATCTATGGGCCATTTTGAATTAAACGTATTCAAACCAGTAATGATTTATAATTTCTTACATAGTGCAAGATTAATTGGTGATGGATGTATGAGTTTCAACGAAAAATGTGCCATTGGCTTAGCTCCTATTGAAGCAAACATCAATAAGCACGTAAACAATAGCTTAATGTTAGTGACTTCATTAAACACAAAGATTGGCTATTATAAGTCGGCTGAAATTGCACAGAAAGCACACAAGGAAGGAACCACTTTAAAAGAGATGGCCGTAAAATTAGGGTATGTAACCCCAGAGGAATTTGACGCTTGGGTAGTACCTAAGGATATGGTAGGCTTGTAATTATGCAGGATTGAATTATTAAAAGTGAATATTTGTTTCACTCCTGAACTCTGAGCCATAGTGTAAAGAAAGGTGAAAAGAAAAACATTAAAAAAATCAGCATGTCTGAGCACAAAGTGCGAATTCTGATTTTTAGTTTGTCTTTTCACCTTTTAGCGTTAAATGGCGAACAGAGAAGGGTGAAATATAATATTCACTTTTTAATATTATTAATGCACTCTTTCTCCGTTAATATAAGTATGTGTTACATTCACTTTTAAAATACTATCCGTAGCAACTTTCATTAAGTCTTTATCCAAGATAATGAAATCGGCTTTCTTCCCTATTTCCAAAGAACCTACTTGTTTTTCCATGCGGTTCGCTTTCGCTGCCCAAATAGTCATTCCACGAATTGTTTGCTCACGCGTTAAGGCATTCTCCATTTGAAAGCCGCCAGCTGGAAACCCTTTACTATCCTGTCTTGCTACGGCTGCTAAAAAAGTTTTAAAGGGATTGATTTCTTCCACTGGGAAATCTGTACCTAATGGCAACCAATTATTTTGTTCCAATAATTGCTTATAAGCATAACCTCCTTTTAATCTTTCTTTACCCAATCTATCTCCTGCCCAATACATATCACTTGTAGCATGTGTGGGCTGTACCGAAGGCACAATATTATAGTCTCCAAATAAATGAAAGTCGGCTGGACTAATAATTTGTGCATGCTCAATTCTCCAACGCTTATCATTTTTACCTTTTAAATATTTAGCATACACATTTAAAATTGTCCTATTGGCACTGTCTCCAATCGCATGCGTACACATTTGAAAATCAGTGTTAATTAATTTAGCAGCAATGGAATCAAAATGCGCTGGACTACTTAATAAAAATCCTGACCAACCTGCTTTATCGGCATAAGGTTGCAACAAACAAGCACCTCTACTTCCTAAAGCACCATCACCATATACTTTAACACCCTTAACGGATAATCTATCGGTCACATAACCACCCCCCGTAAAATATTTTGAAACATATGATTCAGGCTTATCGCTAAGCATTACATATAAGCGCATTTTTAAATCATTGCTTTTTTGTAGTGCATCAACTTGATCAATATCCGAAGGACTTAACCCACAATCTGTAATGGTTGTTAAGCCTGTTGCAAAGCAATTCTGTTGAGCAGCTGTTAACCAATCCTTATAATCACTGCTTGTTGCAGCTGGTACATGACTTTCTACCACGCCCACAGCATTGTCTACAAGCAAGCCAGTTAACTTACCATCCTGCATAATAAATTGTCCACCGTTGATAGTTTGTCCAGGTTTCACCCCTGCTAAGTTCAAAGCAAAATCATTGGCGATACTTGCATGCCCATCTACTCTTTCTAACAAAACCGGACGGTCTGGAAATAAAGCATTTAGCTCAGCGTTGGTAGGGAATTGTTTTCCAGGGAACCGATTTTGATCCCATCCTCTCCCCTTAATCCAACCCTTGCCAGGATGCTTTTTAGCAAAGTCTTTCACGCGGGTAATTGCTTCCTCCCAACTAGGTACAAACATTAAATCTACCGCATATAATGCTTGACCATATCCTAAAAAATGCGCATGTGCATCAATAAATCCAGGATACACTGCTGCCCCTTTTGCATCCACTAAACTATCCGATTGATATTCTTTTAAAATATCGTCATTGTTACCTATTGCCACAATTTTGCCATCCTGCACGGCCATTGCTTCGGCAGTTGAAAAAGAATTATCCACCGTATAAATTTGCGCATTGTGCACAATTAAATCCACTCTTTGGTGAATGCAGGAACTGCAAAAAAAAATTGCAGCTATAGCCAATAAGTTTCGCATAGGAAAAATTTAGGAAATAAAAATAACTAAAAACAGGGAATAACCTTATTAAAAGGATAAGTGAAATGGATAAAAGTGAATTGTCTGAAAACAACCCAAATTAACTGTTGATTAGTTCAACAATTCACAAGGCTTTAAGCCAGTATGCTTTTTAAAAGCAGCAGAAAAATGAGAAATGGAAGAATAGCCCAATAATGCAGAAACATCCGTTACACTCAATGCTTTTTCATACAACAAATACTTTGCATGTTCCATTCTTTGTTGTTGATAAAAATCAAAAATGGTGGTACCAAAAACTTCCTTAAACCCTTTCTTTAAATAACATTCATTCATGGCCACTTTGCGGCTCAATTCCTTAATCGTAATTGGGTCACCAATATGTTGTAATAAAATTTCTCTTGCTTGGTAAATACTTTCCTTGCCCCTATCGTCTGCTAAAAATTTACAGGTAAATCCTTCCTCTTTTTCATCATCTACAATTACATCTAAGCTTTGCAAAAGCAATTCGTGAATTTTTGCATTGATAAAAATATTCTCTAGAGAACCTGTATAACTATGATTCAAAATAGCATCCAAAGTTGAACGCTTGCGCATACTTAAAGGGAATATTTTAGTAAAAGCATTAGGATGTTTAAATGCCAATACCTCATCCTTAGTAGTAGTTAATTTTACATTATGTAAAAACTGATGTAAAAATGTAGAAGTAAAGTGGAAAGAAAAAACGTCTACAGTTCTTAATGGACCTGCACATTCTTCGGTAGGCAATTGATTACAATTTCCACAAACCTTATTGTCGCAATATCTGTTTCCAGAAATACAAAATCTTAATTCTAAAAAATTATCCTTTGGTTGCTGTGCATTAAAGTGATACACAAACATGCCTGTATCCTCAGTCGTCCATGTATCTTGTGCATAATATCGCTTGATGCTATATTGGGTCGAACCTGGAATATGTTGATCCTTATGCCATAACAATGCCATTCCTGCAAATCCAGCAGGTTTATTAACTTGTTTTAATATGTCTAAGGCTTGTAACACAATACAAAATTAATGTATAAACATTAATTGAAACGAAAAGGTTCATTTAATGACCTAAAAATGACATTTCTTCTCAAAATTTTAACAGAGACTACAAACTGCTAAAACAATGCGTTTTAAGGCCATTTTTAGCCTCATTTTCAGCCACTAAATAATGCACAGATGAATTGAATTGGGGATAACTAAAACGGCGTAAACCCCATGTGCAACTGCTTAATTTTCTTAAGTTTGTATGCATTCGATATGCCCTATAAAACAAAAAATTTCACTGTTTATGTCAGAAGATTTACAACACCCAGATTCGGCCGAAAATAAGAACTATGGCGCCGATAGTATCCAGGTATTAGAAGGCTTGGAAGCGGTAAGAAAAAGACCCGCCATGTATATTGGTGATGTGGGTTCCAAAGGTTTGCACCACTTAGTATATGAAGTAGTGGACAATTCAATTGATGAAGCATTAGCAGGCTATTGCTCTCACATTGAAGTCACAATCCACAAAGACAATTCCATTAGTGTTCAGGACAACGGTCGTGGTATTCCCACTGCGATGCACTCTAAAGAAAAGAAATCGGCATTGGAAGTGGTTATGACAGTATTACATGCCGGTGGTAAGTTTGATAAAAACACTTATAAGGTATCGGGCGGTTTGCACGGTGTGGGTGTAAGTTGTGTGAACGCTTTAAGTACTAAATTATTGGTCACTGTTCAAAGAGAAGGTAAAATATTTGAGCAAGAATATAGCATTGGTGTACCTCAGTATGCTGTTAGAGAAACAGGTACTAGTGATAAGACTGGAACGCATGTACATTTTTGGCCAGATGCAAGTATTTTCCAAGAAACCGTTTACAAAAAAGAAATCTTAGAAGGTCGTTTACGCGAATTATCTTATTTGAATAAGCGCATTAATATTACATTAACTGATTTAAGAGAAGTTGGAGAAGACGGTCAACCCTACACCAATAATTTTTACAGTGAAGGTGGAATTATTGAGTTCGTACAAATGTTGGATAAAAATGCCAATAGAAATCCAATTATCAGTACTCCTTTATATGTAGAAGGTTTGGATGAAGCATCAAATGTAATGGTGGAAGTGGCATTGACTTACAATGACGATTTTAAAGAAAACATTTTCTCTTACGTTAACAATATCAATACCATTGAAGGAGGTACGCACGTTACTGGTTTTAGAACTGCTTTAACACGTGTATTTAAAAGCTATGGTGATAAAGAAGGTTTGTTTGAAAAAGCAAAAGTAACCGTAGAGGGGGATGACTTTAGAGAAGGTTTAAGTGCCATTATCTCAGTAAAAGTACCAGAGCCTCAATTTGAAGGTCAAACCAAAACCAAGTTAGGTAATAGTGAAGTGAGTGGTGTGGTGCAAACAACCGTATCAAGAGTATTAGAAGCTTACTTGGAAGAAAATCCTAAAGAAGCGAAATATGTAATTTCAAAAATTATCTTAGCTGCTCAAGCGCGTGTTGCTGCAAAGAAAGCGCGTGATATGGTACAAAGAAAAACAGTATTATCAGGTGGTGGTTTACCTGGTAAGTTAGCCGACTGTTCCGAAAGAGATCCTGAAAGATGTGAGTTGTACTTAGTCGAAGGAGACTCAGCGGGTGGAACAGCTAAACAAGGACGTGATAGAAGTTACCAAGCTATCTTACCATTGCGTGGTAAAATCTTGAACGTTGAAAAAGCAATGGAACATAAGATTTATGAGAACGAGGAAATTAGAAATATGTACACTGCATTAGGCGTAACGGTGGGAACACCAGAAGATCCTAAAGCATTAAACATTGGAAAACTTCGTTACCATAAGTTAATCATCATGACCGATGCCGACGTGGATGGTTCTCACATTGCTACCTTAATTCTTACTTTCATCTTTAGATATATGAAGGAGTTAGTTCAAAACGGGTATGTATATATTGCGCAACCTCCATTATACTTAGTTAAGAAAGGTAAAGAGCAAGAATATGCTTATAGCGAAGAGCAACGCAAGGACTTGGTTGTTAAATTAGGTGGTGGTAATGATAGTTCAGTAACCATTCAACGATACAAAGGTTTGGGTGAAATGAACGCCGACCAATTATGGGAAACTACGATGGATCCAAGTCGCAGAACCTTAAAGCAAGTAACCATAGACAGTGCTGCGGAAGCTGACCGTATTTTTAGTATGCTAATGGGTGACGAAGTAGCTCCTCGTCGTGAATTCATTGAAAGCCATGCTAAATATGCTAAAATTGACGCCTAAACCCTATTTTAGACCTAAAAAATGCATTTTTTAACAAAAAATCATTCTTATATTAAATAGAATCACAATAAATAACCTACTTTCAATTCAGCAATTTAAACACTAAAATTTATACAAAATGGACACTTCAAAAATGATTAAAGCATATTGCTTAAAAACAAAAGAAAAAAACGTACCAATGCACGATGCTGTTGTAACTAAGACTGCTAAAGGCGGTTACATGGCTGGTGGTCATGATGGTAAAGGAAATAAAATGGCTGCTATTATGAGCGAAGCAAATGCATTAAAAGCAATTGCTGACGGCGTAGCTAAAAAAGGTTTCTAGTATATTTGCTTAACTGCATTTATTATAAAGAAAGCCTCTGAATTTCAGAGGCTTTCTTTATTTAACGATAACACCATTGTACATTTTGATTAAAGTCCTAAAGCAATCATCCATTCCTTTGATATCCTTTACTATCAAAATAAATGTTTTTCCTACCTGTTTAAAATGTGCATTGTTCATGGAAGTTTGCGTAAAACCTAACAGGTTTTTAAAAATATCACTTTCAAAATAGGGCGAGTCTGGTCGGTTTATAAAAAAGCATCTTAAGGTCTCATCCTTTAAAGTCATTTTCTCAAAACCTAATGCAATAGCCAATCTTCTGCACTGAATGGTGATAAATAAATCATTTACCGCAGCGGGTAATGGTCCAAATCTATCAACTAATTCTAGTTTCATTTGCGCCAACTCATCGTCATTCTCCGACTGATCTAATCTTGTATACAAGGATAATCTCTCTCCAATATTTTCTACATAACTATCTGGAATCATAATTTCCAAATCGGTATCAATGGTACAGTCTGTGACAAAATCATCCTGCTTACTAATTTCTTCTTTAAATAATTCTTGAAAATCTGAGCGTTTTAATTCTCTCACCGCTTCTGCTAAAATTTTCTGATACATCTCAAATCCTATCTCTGCCATAAATCCACTTTGCTCACCCCCTAATAAATTACCTGCACCTCTTATGTCTAAATCCCGCATGGCAATTTGAAAACCACTTCCTAACTCACTAAATTGCTCAAGTGTTTGTAGACGCTTACGAGAATCATCTGGCAAGGTACTCATTGGAGGTGCTAATAAATAACAGAATGCTTTTTTATTACTACGCCCTACTCTTCCTCTTAATTGATGCAAGTCACTTAAGCCAAAATGATGCGCGTTGTTTACAATAATGGTATTCACATTAGGAATGTCAACTCCACTTTCCACAATATTGGTACATACCAATACATCGTAACGACGTTCTATAAAATCTAAAATCTTTTCTTCCAACTGATGCCCTTCTAATTGTCCATGTGCAAAACCAATACTTAAGTCGGGACATAGCTTTTGAATCATGGCACACATTTCCGCCAATCCTTGTACTCGATTATGAATAAAGAAAACCTGTCCACCCCGCTCAGTTTCATAATAGATGGTTTCTCTAATCACATCCTCATGAAATACCTGAACTTCGGTATGTATAGGTTGTCTATTAGCAGGTGCCGTATTAATGATACTCAAATCTCTAGCACCCATTAAACTAAAATGCAGGGTCCTTGGAATAGGTGTCGCCGTTAAGGTCAAACAGTCAACAGTTGTCCTTAATGTTTTTAATTTTTCTTTATGTGCTACACCAAATTTTTGTTCTTCGTCAATAATCATTAAACCCAAATCCTTAAATGCCACTTCTTTTCCTAAAATACCATGCGTTCCAACCAATATATCCACCTTGCCATCTTTTACTTTTTCAATGGTTGCTTTTTTTTCTGCCGAAGTTTTAAATCGATTTAAATAATCTACTGTTACTGGAAAATCTTTTAAGCGCTCTTTAAATGTTTTATAATGTTGAAAAGCCAAAATAGTTGTGGGTACCAATACAGCAACCTGCTTCCCATCTATAGCTGCTTTAAATGCTGCACGAACCGCTACTTCTGTTTTACCAAAACCCACATCACCACAAACTAATCTATCCATTGGTGATGGCTGCTCCATGTCTTTTTTTACATCGGCAATAGCTTTGGCTTGATCAATAGTATCCTCATACATAAAAGAAGCTTCCAACTCATGTATCATATAATTATCAGGCGTAAAGGCAAAACCCGCTTGTGCTTTACGATGCGCATATAATTTTATTAAGTCAAATGCAATGGCTTTAACTTTTGCCTTTGTTTTATCTTTTAATTTAACCCATGCATCCGATCCCAGCTTATTTACTTTAGGTGGTGCACCTTCCTTTCCGGTATATTTTGAAATTTTATGTAAGGAATTAATATTCACATACAAAATATCACTATCCTTATATATTATTCGCACTGCTTCTTGCATGTGCCCATTTACATCTATCTTTTGCAAACCACTGTACACACCTACCCCATGATCAATATGGGTTACATAATCTCCAGATTGTAAATCACGTAATGTCCTTAAAGTAATCGCTTTACTCTTACTATAGGCTTGTTTTACTTTGTATTTGTGATAACGTTGGAATATTTGGTGATCGGTATAACAAACCATTTTATGGTCATGATCAATAAACCCTTCGTGTATACTTTTTACAATAGGAATGAATTGAATTTCGGTTTTTAAGTCCGAAAATATAGCATGTAATCTTTCCAATTGTTTTGCTTGTTCCGCAAATAAGTATAGTGTATAGCCTTGTTTTTCTAAGTCCTGCAAATTGGCAATCAAATACTGGAACTGCCTATTAAAAATTGGCTGAGACTGTGTATTAAAAACTATTTTATCCTTACTCAATTGTGCCTGAAAACCCCACTCAATAAGGGTATGCTTCAATAGTTTTGACTCAGTATCAATCACTTTTTCAAAATCATCCAAGTGGGACTCTTTTTTATGAGGATCATTTTCATCTGCTTTATTCATGACCGCATGATGCTCAATAAATGTTTGTAAGGACTCAAATTGGTCTATTCCTTTTTGCTTGATAACATCCCAATCTTTTAACCAAACAATGGTGTCAATGGAAAGAAAATCTAGTAATGGAACTTTTTCGGTGTCCTCAAACTGCGTTGTAACATTAGGAATGATGTTTACTTGCAATAATTTTCGTTCGCTTAATTGAGAAGCAGGATCAAAAAGACGTATACTATCTACCTCTTCTCCAAATAATTCAATTCTATATGGCTTCTCATTTCCGAAAGAATAAATATCTAATATACCCCCTCTTAATGCAAATTGTCCAGGCTCATATACAAAATCGGTCCGCTCAAATCCATACTCCACCATTTGCTGCATCAAACCATTTAAATTCAAATTGTCATTGGTCTTGATTTGAATAATGTTTTGTTGCAAAGTTTTAGCCATCACTACTTTTTCAAAAAGTGCTTCTGGATAAGTAACAATAATTTTCTTATTACCACCCATTGAAATTTTAGTTAGCGCTTCAGTCCTTAACATAACATGTGAAGGATTTAATACACTATAATTATGGGGGGATTTGAATGAAGAAGGAAAATAAAATAAATCCAATGCTTCAGTTACGCTTTCAATAGAGTTAAAAAAATAGGCAGCTTCTTCGGCATCATTCAATACCACCAAATGATTTAAATGACTCGTTTTTGGATTAGAAAAAATAGCCTGTAAAACAAATGCTGCTGCAGATCCGTTTAAATGCTGAAGAAAAGTCTGAAATGGGGTTGATTCCTTAGAAGACATAGCAATCCTGTCCACCAAATTATTTAGGAGGGGGGATTGTCTATAACGCTCAAACAAAGATTGTTCATTCATACCGAAGGCACAAAGATACCAATACTTAGTTTAATTTGTTCTACATTATTATTCGAAACTAGGACTGAGTTCTACATTTAGATCCAACTTCGTAATTTCATTGGACTTAATTTCAAATAAGGCTGCCCATTCTGATCCTGAGAAATAGGGAATATAATACCCGCTTTTATACTTGACTAATATGCTGTATTTGCCAGGCTGTAAATGCATTTTAAAATTTCCCAAACTATCTGAATAAACAGAATCAATTAATTGAGCCTTAATTTTAGATACAGTTGGGCCCGAAACGAATCCATCTTCAAGCTGATACAGATGGGTTGGCTCGTAAATATACAAGGTTGTTTGGAGTGGAATACCATGACTTATGGGCTTCCCTTTTAATGGCATTCTCGTGTACTTAAATTCAGCAACATGTCCCAATAAATTAGACTTAATACTATGTTGGTTAACACTTGAACATGCAGTAATTAAAATAATGAAATAGCATACTAATAATAAATAACTGAATCTAGTTAACATAAGCATCTATTTAGCCTAAAATTACAATAAAAAATACCGAGATTTGATAGTAATTTTAAGTACAACTATTACTATTCATCTTACCAATATTGCTACATGCAAAAAAATCTATTTCTTTTTATAATCGGGTTGTTCATTAGTGTCTCCATCTTTGCTCAAAATGAAACCAGAAAACTTGTTTTAACCAACACGGCTAAATCACTTGAGTTAACATCCCGTTCCAATTATTCAAATGCAATAATTAAAGCCAAGGAGAATGGATGGCCATTAATATATAAATCAAAAAATAATAGAACAGTAAACTTAATGGGTATTGATAATTTTGGACAACCCATTTATTTTACCACATTTTCAGATGATGTACAATCAGTTACCATTAACACAAATCAAATTTGGGTAGGCGGAACAGCTGGATATAATTTAAGTGGGATTAGTGATAGCTTAACCAATAGACTAGGCATATGGGATGAAGCTGCTCCAAGAAAAACACATTATGAATTAGCAAGCCGAATTTCACAAAGAGACAATGTCTCAAATATGGTAGACCACTCAACACATGTTGCTGGTATTATGATGGGCAAGGGCGTGAACTCACTAGCTAAAGGAATGTCTTATGCAATAAAAGGAGCTTACGCTTACGATTGGAATAATGATGTTTCTGAAATGGCTACAGCAGCTTCCAACGGTATGCTAGTTTCAAATCACTCATATGGAACTGTGTGTGGATGGGATTACAATACCGACTCCGCTAGATGGGAATATAATGGAAGATGGAATGAAAATGAGGACTATAAATTTGGCTTATATGAAACAACGGGTCAAACCTATGATTCAATTGCTTATAATGCACCTTATTATCTTATTGTAAAATCTGCAGGTAATAATCGATCAAGTACAGGACCTGCTGTTGGACAACCTTATTGGAGAAGAGACCAATTTGGCAAATGGTATAATGCAGGAAATAGACCTGATAGTTTAAGTAGTAATAATAGTTTTGGGACTTTACCAACCGATGTAAATGCAAAGAATATTTTAACAGTAGGTGCTATTGTTGGAATCCCCTCGGGTTATTTAAAACCTGCCGATGCGGTAATGACTAGCTTTAGCTCATGGGGACCAACTGACGATGGTAGAATTAAACCAGATATTGTAACCGATGGGCAAACGGTTTATTCTTCCATAAGCACTAATGATTCCAGTTATGGTTATTTAAGTGGCACTTCAATGGCTGCACCAAGCGCATCTGGATCGCTTTTTTTACTGCAAGAGTTAAGTCAAAAATTAAGCCCTAATAAATTCATTAAGTCGGCCACATTAAAAGGCTTAGCCATTCACACAGCAAACGAAGCAGGCCTTTATCCTGGACCAGATTATAAATTTGGATGGGGTGTACTCAATATGAATGAAGCTGCCAATGTGTTAAACAACGCATTAACAAACCAAAATAGTGCAACAAGCGTTGATTTAGTGTATGAAAACATTTTACAAAATGGGCAAACTAATTCATTTAATATTATTGCCTCAGGTAGCAAACCTTTAAAAGCAACCATCGTATGGACAGACGTAAAAGGTGCTACTTCGACTGTTTTAAACGATACCACTCATAGACTTATAAATGATTTAGATTTGGTTATCAAAAAAGGAACTTCCACCTATTTACCATGGGTCCTTAATAGAGCTGTTCCAGACAACCCTGCCACAAGAGGTAATAATAGTGTTGACAATGTAGAAAAAGTTGAAGTTGACTCTACCCTAGTTGGAAATTCATACACTATTCAAGTAAACCATAAAGGTATTTTAGATCGTGGGCAACAAGCTTACTCTTTAATAATTAGTGGAGCAGGCGGAACAGCTTATTGCGCTTCTACAGCTTCTACTACTGCTGGCACTAGAATGGATAGTATTAGTATGAATAATATTCAATACACTAACACAAGTGCTAATCAATATATTGACAACACGAATTTATTTATTAATGGGGAAGCAGGTGGCACAGTTCCTATTTTTATTAAGTTAGGGAGTGTAGACAATACCAACAATACAAGGTATGTGAAAGTATTTATAGACTATAACAATAATGGCATATTTGATAGTTCCGAAACTGTATTAACAAGCAGTGCATTGCTTAATGGAAACTACTCCGCAAATATTACCATTCCTTCCAATTTAGGTATTGGCAAATTAATGAAACTGCGCATTGTTGTAATGGAGACAAGTAGTGCTTCTAATGTAAATGCTTGTGGCACTTATGCAATTGGAGAGACACAAGACTACACGTTAAAAATAAATAGTCCTTCAAATGATTTACAAATGAGTGATATCATTAATCCAACTGCTGGACTTTGCAAAAGACCCGTACAATATATTACCGTTAAACTTATCAACAATGGATCTACTGCACAATCAAATATACCTTTAAACTTAGTTGTAAAAAAAGGCACTACTACAATTTTAAACATCAACGAAACATTCAATGGACGATTAAATGGATTTGAAAACATGACCTATACTTTTCAAAAACCAATCTCTATTGAATCAAATACTACTTATACAATAACGGCTACCGCAAATATTACCAATGATCAACAACCAAATAATAATAGTATCACTAATACCATTGTAAGTGCAGCCGACATTATTACACCAACAGGATCTGCATCTATTTGTAATGGTAGTTTAAGTTTATCTGTGACGAATCCTATTAGTGGAACAAACTATTTTTGGTATGACTCAAGTTTATTATACAATCCAATAGCAAATGGGAATAATACTTTTGGCACAACAAGTGCAAGTAGTGTTTATTTAACACAAGGCTATAGAGGTTTTATGCCCCCTCTTACCAATACAAGTTTAGCAGGATCTGGAAGTTATAATAATTTTAGTGGCAACTACATGAAATTTAATGCAGCGGTTCCACTAACTATTGAAACAGTTAAATTATATTCTGGTTATCCAGGTAAAGTTGATTTTATTTTAGGCACTTTAGGCACCGTAAATACGGATGGTACTTTTTCATATTATCCTATTCAAACTACATCCTTAAATATCCCTGCAAGTAGCCCAAGCCCTGCATATGGTGCTTCGCCATTTGTAGCAGGCGATACAGGAAGAATTTATGCTTTAAATTTAAATGTAGCACAGGCTGGTGATTATATTATCATTGCAAAATGTGATAGTGCAACTCTATTTAGAAATAATAGTGCAACTGACCCAACTTATCCCCTAGGCCCTACCAAAGTATTTAGTTATACGGGTAATAGTGTGGGTGCATCCAGTGGCAATTATCAAAACTATTTCTACTTTTTTTATAACACACAAGTTAACTCAATCGATTGCGTAAGTCCTGCATCAAAAATTAATATTGTTACAAGTAGTAAGCCAATAATCACTCAAAGTGGAGATAGCCTAATTAGCTCCAACGCCAGTGTTTATCAGTGGTACATGAATGATTCAAGTATACAAGGAGCCACCAATCAATCCTATAAGCCAACAAGAAATGCCATGTATAAAGTGGCAACTTTTACGGGCAATTGTCAAAACTTATCTGATAATAAACTAATTTTGGTTACGGATGTGACTGAGGCGAGTGCAAAAGAAATTAATCTTAAAATAAGTTCAGACGATTATGTCGAAAATTTAATTAGAGGAAATTCTTTTTATATTCAATTTAGCAATATTCAAACTCAGGGAATTGAATTAGAAATAATCAATTCAATGGGTAATAAAGTTTTCCAAAAAGAGAACTTGATCAACCAAAGAACTCCGCAACATATTACGATTGGAAGCTTAGTTACAGGTATTTACTTTGTAAAAATTTACGCCAACAATAAAGTTTATGTACAAAGAGTTTTTATTACAAATAACTAAAACTTAGTACTATGGCACTTGAATGGGTAGAAGGAGTAATTACTAAAATTGAAAATGAAACTCCCAATACAAAAAGATTTTATTTTGAAATCCCTAGCCTTGAAAAATTTGATTATATACCAGGTCAATTCGTGACTTTGGATTTGCCTATCCATGAGCAAAAAAATAAAAGATGGAGGAGCTACTCAATTGCTTCTGCACCAAATGGCACTAATACTTTCGAATTAGTGATTGTACATTTAGAAGGAGGACTTGGAACTACCTATTTATTCAACGATGTTGCTGTTGGCTCTAAAATTACACTGAGAGGCCCTCAAGGTGTGTTTACGCTGCCTAAGAACTTTGACAATGATGTGTATTTTATTTGTACTGGAACAGGCATTGCTCCTTTCCGTTCAATGATCAATTACATTCATACTAACAAAATTGCACACAATAATATTCATTTGATATTTGGCTGTCGCAAGTTTGAAGATGGATTGTATATCGATGAATTGAAAGCATTAGAAGGTAAAGAACCTGGCTTTCACTTTCACCCTTGTTACTCAAGAGAAGCAGAAGTCCCTGCAGGATCACATAAAGGTTATGTACACCCAGTTTACCAAGAACTTTTAAAAACAAACACAGAAACAGCTCATGTTTGGTTATGTGGTTGGAAAGCAATGATTGATGATGCACGCAAGAACATGACAGCATTAGGATTAGATAAGAAACAAGTTCACTTTGAATCTTTTGGATAAGAAAACGCGCAGCGTTTGATGAAAGTGGACATGTATCTGAAAATTTTTACTAGTAATCACTAAAAAGGGCTCCTGTTTTACGGGAGCCCTTTTTTTTATGCAACAATATTATCTTTAATAACTAGCTTATAGCTTCTAGTACCAAGGACTTCACTTTACTCATTGGGATACGTTCTTGTGTCATGGCATCACGATGACGAATAGTAACCGTACCATCTTCCTTTGTTTGATGATCAATGGTTACGCAGAAAGGTGTACCAATGGCATCTTGACGACGATATCTTTTTCCAATCGCATCTTTTTCCTCATAAAAGCAATGGAATGACTTTTTGCATTCATTCATTAATTCTTTTGCCAATTCTGGCAATCCGTCTTTCTTTGTCAAAGGCAGAATGGCCAATTTATTAGGTGCAATTTTTGCAGGCAAATGCAATACCACACGCGTATCGGTGGTACCATCTTCTTTATTAATTATTTCCTCTTCGTATGAATTGGATAAAATCAATAAGAACATTCTGTCCAAACCAATTGAGGTTTCTATTACATAAGGAATATAATGCTGATTAATTTCGGTGTCAAAATATTGCATCTTCTTTTTACTAAACTCCTGATGACGACTCAAATCAAAATCAGTTCGAGAGTGAATACCTTCCACCTCTTTAAACCCAAATGGAAATTCATATTCAATATCCAATGCCGCGTCGGCATAGTGTGCTAGCTTAACATGGTCATGGAAACGATATTTGTCTGCAGCAATGCCTAAACTTAAATGCCATTTCATTCTTTCATTCTTCCAATACTCATACCACTCTTTTTGCGTACCTGGTTTGATGAAAAATTGCATCTCCATTTGTTCAAACTCTCGCATTCTAAAAATAAACTGTCTTGCCACAATTTCGTTTCTAAACGCTTTCCCCGTTTGTGCAATACCAAAAGGAATTTTCATCCTTGCTGTTTTTTGTACATTCAAGAAGTTAACAAAAATACCTTGCGCCGTTTCTGGTCTTAAGTAAATAGTACTTGCTTCATCTGTTACTGATCCTAGTTCGGTAGAGAACATTAAATTAAACTGACGAATATCCGTCCAATTGCCCGTGCCACTTACACTACAATGAATTTTATGCTCTTCAATTAATGTTTTTAAACCAGCATAATCATCTTTCGCCAATAGTGCATCCATATCGGCGATTAATTTATCGGCACCAGCTTGGTCTCCTTTTTCAATCATTTTTTCGGCATGTCCTTCAATTAAATGATCTACTCGATATCTTTTTTTGCTATCCTTATTATCAATTAAAGGATCGCTAAAACTATCCACATGGCCACTTGCCTTCCATGTTGTTGGATGCATAAAAATTGCAGCATCTATGCCCACAATATTTTCATTCATTTGTGTCATTGAATTCCACCAATAATCACGTATGTTTTTCTTTAATTGAGATCCATATGGACCGTAGTCGTATACGGCACTTAATCCATCGTAGATTTCACTACTTGGAAATACAAAACCATATTCCTTTGCATGCGAAATAATCGCCTGTAATGTATTATCTGTTGGGGTCTTACTCATAGTTGACAAAGATACGGAGGAATCAATTATCGGTGTAATTTTTCATTGTTTAGATGCCTAGTTGCATCTCTATTTGTTTTCTTTTGAATATTTTGCTCAAAAGCAGTTGCTAAATCAATACCTGTTTGATTAGCAAGACAAATAAGTACAAATAAAACATCGGCCATCTCATCGGCTAACAACAGTTCATCTTCTTTGTTTTTGAAAGATTGATCGCCATATTTCCTGACTATGATTCTAGACAACTCACCCACTTCCTCCATTAGCACACCCAAATTAGTTAGCTCACTAAAATATTTTACCCCCACCGTTTTTATCCATTGGTCCACAAGCTCCTGAGCTTGTTGAATGGTTATATTATTTGACATAAAATTGTTTATTTATTAATCCTTGTTTTGACTACTCTCTATTTTTTGAGTCAATTGTAATGGTTACGGGGCCATCATTTACTAAGGCCACTTTCATGTCTGCACCAAATTTGCCTGTCTGAATGGGTGCACCCAAATCTTGTGCTAACTGCTTTGTCATTAATTCATACAAAGGAATGGAAATAGCTGGTTTGGCTGCTGCAATATATGAAGGCCTGTTCCCTTTTTTAGTAGATGCATGTAAAGTAAACTGACTTACTAATAAAATTGCTCCCCCAATTTCTAAAAGACTTTTATTCATTACACCCTGTTCATCCTCAAAAATACGCATATTAACAATTTTGTTTGACAGCCACTCAATATCTGTATTGTCATCTTCATTTACAATGCCCACCAATACCATCAAGCCTTTTTGAATTTGCCCAACAATTACACCATCCACGCTTACACTTGCCTCTGAAACTCTTTGAATAACCACTCTCATAGTTTAGGATTTATAACATGAAGATAAACAAAACTATTTTCACTAATTTAGCTGTAATTTCAATCCCTTGAGTAGTATAAAAAAATTAGCCAGTCAAACAATGTGGTATGGACTTAGCTCTATAGCAGCTAGGTTTATCAGTTATTTGTTAACCCCCTACCTTACATATAAGTTTACGGAAGCTGCCTATGGAGAGATGTCCATTGTTTATTCCTTTATCCCTTTTTTGAATGTGATTGTTACACACGGTATGGAGACTGCTTATTTCCGTTTTGGATCCAAGGAAAATGAAGAAAAAATATACCATACTAGTAGCTTCTCCATGCTATTGGTTACAAGCCTTGTAATTATTGCAATGATGGCATGGAGTGGACCACTAGCCAATTTATTACAAATAGCCAATCATCCAGAATATATCACCATGATGGCATGGGTTGTAGGACTAGATGCGCTAACGACAATCCCATTTTCTAGATTAAGGTTAGAAGGAAGGCCGCGTAAATTTGCCATTATTAAAGTTGGCGGGATATTATTAAACATTGCAGCCACTTATTTTTTTATTAGTAGTTTACCTCAATTTATTGCAACGCATCCTGATAGTTTTATAACCCATTTATTTAAGCCAGAGTGGGCAGTTGGATACATTTTACTAGCGAATATTATTCAGAATATTTTTGTTTTGATTCTATTGCAAAAAGAAATTCGTGCATTACGTTTTACTTTTGATCTTAGTTTATGGAAAGAAATGATGTTGTACTCCCTACCGCTTATTTTAGTAGGTTTTGGAGGTATGGTGAATGAAACTTTTGACAGGATTATGTTAGGATGGTGGGCGCCAGGCGGAAGCCCAGAAGCCAATAAAATTGAGGTAGGTATTTATGCAGCATGTTATAAATTATCAATTTTAATTACTATTTCTATTCAGGCTTTTAGAATGGGCGCAGAGCCATTTTTCTTTAAACAAGCACAAACTGATAATGCTCAAAAAACCTATGCAAGAGTGATGAAGTTTTTTGTAATCACTTTATGCATCATGTTTTTAGGCGTTGTTTTGTATTTAGATATTTGGAAGGAGTTTATTCGTAATCCCGCCATGTACGTAGGATTACGCGTAGTGCCCATCCTGCTTATTGCCAATATGTTTTTAGGCGTTTATTATAACCTAAGTATTTGGTATAAATTAAGTAATAGAACCATGGCTGGTGCATGGATTACTTTATTGGGCGCAGCTATCACACTGATTATAAATTATACCCTTATCCCTTACTTTAGTTATATGGCAAGTGCATGGGCTACTTTTTTATGTTATGGTACAATGATGGTAGTGAGTTATAAATGGGGGCAAAAAGTATATTACATCCCTTACGCTACTAAAAAACTTATTGCCTATTTCGTAATTAGCTTACTATTGTATGGTATTCATCTCATAGTACAATATTTTACACAAATACCAAGTACAAGAATTGCAATTGGAACAATTGAAATAATTTTGTTTATGGTATTTGTAGCACGTATTGAAAAGAAGGAAATAAACTCACTAATTAATAAGCAATAAAATGGCCGAAGATTTAACCATACATAATGGTAGCAAGCAAGAGCAATATGAACTATTAATTCCACAAATAGAAGGTCTTTTGAGTGGAGAAACTAACTTAATTGCCAATTTGGCGAATATTAGTGCTGCATTAAAAGAACAGTTTAACTGGTGGTGGGTAGGTTTTTATTGGGTAGAAAACGATGAGTTAGTTTTGGGGCCATTTCAAGGACCAGTTGCTTGTACACGTATTAAAAAAGGTCGTGGTGTTTGTGGGGGTGCTTGGGAAAAAGGGGAAACCTTAATTGTAAAAGATGTTGAACAATTCCCAGGACATATTGCATGTAGTAGTGCATCCAAATCGGAAATTGTAGTACCTGTTTATCATGAAGGAAAGATTGTAGGTGTATTAGATGTGGACAGCGAATATCTTGACCATTTTGACGAGGTAGATAAGGTTTATCTTGAAAAAATTGTTGGATTGCTTCCTAGTCTCTAGGTCCCTATTTAGCTATACCTTTCATTTAATCTTCAACAATCATACAACAAGCCTTAAAAAGTAACCGAAAAATTAAAAAAATCAATTAAGTTTGCAACCCCTAAGCGGATGTGGCGAAATTGGCAGACGCACTAGACTTAGGATCTAGCGCCGCGAGGCGTGTGGGTTCGACCCCCTCCATCCGCACTAAATACATTCAAAAGGCCCTTTTTAGGGCCTTTTGTGCTTCTCCAACCCCTCTTTTTATGCCTAATTGGGTCATTATTAGCTTTAAAAACTTACCTTTGCTCCCCTTAAACTTTACAATAAAGTAGAAAATAGCAATATTATGGCAACAGTAAAAAGAACCAACATTGCACCGTTAAACGACAAATTAACAGTGACAATTGCAAAAGAAGACTACCTAAAAGGCTTTGAAACAAGCTTAAAAAAGTATTCAAAAACAGCAAATATTCCTGGATTTAGAAAAGGAATGGTGCCTGCTGGATTGATTAAAAAAATGTACGGACAATCTGTTTTTCAAGACGAAGTTATCAAGACCGTGGAAAACGAGATGAACCAATATATTGCAAAAGAGAAGATTGAAATTTTTGCACAACCACTTCCTGTTACTGCAGAATTCCCTGCAATGGATGTTAACAATCCTAGTAATTATGATTTCTCATTTGAAGTAGGTTTAAAGCCAGCTTTCACTATTGACACAAAAGGAATCAAAGCAACACGTTACAAAATTGAAGTAACCGATGACATGATTAACGCCGAAGTAGAAAGATTACAAATTCGCAATGGCAATATGACTGAGCCTGAAGTAGCAGAAACGGAAGAAAATGTATTGAATGTTACTTTCACAGAATCAGATAAAGAAGGCAACGAAATTGAAGGCGGATTATCAAAAGATAATTCATTATTGATTAAATATTTTGCACCAAAAGCAAGAAAAGAATTTATTGGCAAGAAAACGGGCGATGCAGTTACCATTCAATTGAGTAAAGCCTTTGAAGAAAAAGAATTGGATATTATTTTAGCTGATTTGGGTTTAACAAAGGATCAAGCAGATAAATATTTTAAAGTATTCATTACAAAAGTAGGTATAGTAGAAAAAGCGCCATTAGATGAAACTTTATTCACTGTAACCTACCCTAATCAGACCATTAAAACGGAAGCTGAATTTAGAGAAGCCATTAAAAAAGATATTGAAGGTTATTACGAAGGGCAATCACGTAACCAAGTGCATGATCAAATTTACCATGCATTGATTGACAATACAAAAATGGAATTCCCTGCCGATTTTTTAAAGCGTTGGTTACAAACTGGCGGTGAAAAACAAAGAACTGCCGAGGAAGCAGAAAAAGAATACCCTGTGTTCCAAGACCAATTAAAATGGACTTTAATTAGTACACAATTAATTGCTGATCATAAAATTGAAGTAGTTGCAGAAGATTTAAAAGCTTTCGCTAAGCAACAATTAATGAGTTATATGGGCGGTCAATTAGGTGCTTTAGGAGATAATAATCAATGGTTGGAAGACTATGCTGCAAGAATGATGCAAGACAGAAAGTTTGTGGAAGATAGTTACCATCGTATTAGCACTGACAAATTGTTCCAAGCTATTGAAGGAGAGGTAACTGCAAAAGAAGAAAAAATTGCTGCAGAAAAATTTGCCGAAAAACTACTTAATCACCACCACTAGTGGATTTGTAAGTGATAAACCACTCATTTATTTGATATTCAAGACCCTCCAGCGCTTTGGAGGGTCTTTTTTGTGGTATTTAAGCTAAGTTTGGCACCCTTTTTGCACTAGCTTAAAGGAAACCGATTTACCTTTACAGTATCTGAAAAAATTAAATATGAACTTAGGAAAAGAATTTGAAAAATACGCTGTTAAACATAGAGGCATCAGCAGTAATACATTACACCAATACCAAAATAGTGTAACCAACTTAACTCCCTATATTATTGAGGAAAGACCCATGAATGTGGCTAGCATGGACGTATTTAGCCGTTTAATGATGGACAGAATCATTTTTTTAGGGGAAGGTATTAACGACTATGTTGCGAATATCGTAACTGCTCAATTATTGTTCTTAGAAAGTACCGATCGTACTAAGGATATTCAGATGTACATTAATAGCCCAGGCGGAAGTGTATATGCTGGTTTAGGCATTTATGATACTATGCAATTTATTAGTCCAGATGTGGCTACCATTTGTACAGGTATGGCTGCGAGTATGGGTGCTATTTTATTATGTGCCGGTGTAGAAGGCAAAAGAACTGCATTAAAACATAGCCGTATTATGTTACACCAACCAAGTGGTGCTGTAGGTGGACAAGCTTCAGATATTGAAATCACTGCAAGAGAGATTAAAAAATTAAAACATGAATTGTACGAGGTTATAGCAATTCATACACATAAGGATGTAGAAGTAGTGGCTAAGGATTGTGATAGAGATTTTTGGATGACTGCAGCTGAAGGAAAAGAATATGGTTTAGTGGATGAGGTTTTACTTACCAACCCTAGAAAACTAAAAAAATAGTCGGCTTGTAAAACAAGGGACAAAATAAAAATAATATTTAAATAATTATTTCAATTTGAACATATGATACTTACTAATCGTTTTTTAATGGAAGAGGAAGAAGATGAGCCAAGAGCAGATAAGAAAGAAGAGAATGGACCTGGGTTCTTGAATAAAAAAATGGAGCAAATCTTTTTTGAAAAAAGATCAATCTATTTATGGGGACAAGTAGATGATAAATCTGCAAAAGACATCGTGACTAAACTTTTATTACTTGATGCTGATAAACCAGGTGCTGAAATTAATTTTTATATTAACAGTCCAGGTGGTGTAGTAACAAGTGGTATGGTAATGTTTGACACCATGAATTTGATTAAGAGCCCTGTTCATACTATTTGTATGGGACTAGCTGCAAGTATGGGATCTATTTTATTAAGCATGGGTGAAAAAGGCAAGCGTACTATTTTCCCTCATGGAGAAGTAATGATTCACCAACCAAGCTTAGGCGGTTATTTTCAAGCCACTAGCGCCGACATTGAAATTCAAGCAGAGCAAATTAGAAAGACCAAAGAACTAGGTGCTAAAATATTAGCTAAAAACTGTGGTAAGAGCATGGAACAAATCATGGCCGATTTTGATAGAGACTATTGGATGAACGCCGAAGAAGCAGTGGCTTATGGCATTGTAGATAAAATTGCAAAGAGCTTATAAATTGAAGCCCTTAATTAAATTATAAAAGTAGACAACCGATGAAGATGAGTAAGGCCGAGACAACGATACATTGTTCTTTTTGTGGACGCAGCAGAGATGAAGTTAAAATACTAATTGCTGGCCAGGAGGGACATATATGTGAAAACTGTATTGAGCACGCTCATGAGATTATTGAAAAGGAATTTCATCAGAAAAAAACAGACGGCAAGCCCGGTACCTTAAAAGTACAAAAGCCTACCGCTATAAAAGCCTTCTTAGATCAATACATTATTGGACAGGACGAGGCTAAGAAAATACTTTGTGTAGCTGTATATAATCACTTTAAACGCATTAACCTCCCTACTACAACTAAAAACGAAGTAGAGATTGAAAAGAGTAATGTTATTATGATTGGCGAAACAGGTACTGGTAAAACTTTATTAGCTAAGACTATTGCTAAACTATTAAACGTTCCATTTGCCATTGTAGATGCCACTGTATTTACTGAAGCAGGTTACGTAGGCGAAGACGTAGAGAGCATGTTAACCCGTTTATTGCAAAACTGTGATTATGATGTAGAAGCAGCTCAAAGAGGAATTGTTTACATTGATGAAATTGATAAGATAGCACGCAAAAGCGATAACGCTTCCATTACAAGAGATGTAAGTGGAGAAGGCGTGCAACAAGGTTTATTGAAAATGTTAGAAGGAACCGAAGTTTTAGTACCACCACAGGGCGGTCGTAAACATCCAGACCAAAAAATGATTAAAGTAGACACCAAGAATATCCTATTTATTTGTGGAGGTGCTTTTGACGGTATTGACAAAATCATTGCGCGACGTATTAATACCAACGCAATTGGTTTTAGTGTAAATAAAGATGAGCAGGAATTACAACGTAAAAACTTATTACGTTTTGTGAATGCCCAGGATATTAAAACATTTGGTTTAATTCCCGAAATGTTAGGACGTTTGCCCATTGTTACTCATTTGGAGCCATTAGATGCCGAAACCTTAAGAAGTATTTTAACTGAACCAAAGAACGCATTAGTAAAGCAATACACTCAATTGTTTGCAATTGAAAATATTAAATTGACAATTGATCCAGCCGTTTATGATTTCATTACTGCTAAAGCAATGGAATATAAATTAGGCGCAAGAGGTTTGAGAAGTATTTGTGAAAGCCTTTTCACACAAGCTATGTTTGAATTGCCTGGAACAGATATTACTGAATTTGAAGTGACATTGGACTATGCAAAACAAATGTTTGATAAAAGCAAATTAAGTACTTTAAAAGTAGCTTAACCTATAAACCATTTATACATAAATTTTATGCAAGAATTAATTGACCGTTTAGTAAAAGAAGCAGGTGTAACACCAGAACAAGCAAAGCAATCCATTGAAACAATTGCGGCATTTGTAAAAGAAAAATTCCCAATGTTGGGTGGCGCAGTAAATCAAATATTCAAAAAGAATTAAAATATTAAAACCAATCTAAAATAAAAAAAGCCCTTCAACAGAAGGGCGTAAGTTTTAATATTTTAATTAAGTTCAAAAAAGAATTAAAATATTAAAACCAATCTAAAATAAAAAAAGCCCTTCAACAGAAGGGCTTTAAGCAAGCAATCATAAACTAGGAATTAATCCTACATCAATACTAATTAATTTTTCAGAAAAAAACTATTTTTCTTTAAAAAATTATTATCATAACAACAATTCGTTAGTTTAATGATTTGAATAAGCATTCATAATCAATCAACTATAAGCACCTTCTTCCTTAAGGCATTCACTTCCCCCTCGGTCAAATCACAAGCTTCAACCAAACTCCTCCAGCCTAACCTACCACCCTGCTCTTTTTTTAGCTTTAAAATATGCCATATCTGCTGGTCAGTAAACAACCCCAGCTCCTTCCAATCATTAAATTGCATTGCATTGGCATTCAACAAAAGCATCGCCTTATTTTGAATCTTTAGATGTTTCCATAATGTTTGATATATAGAATCGGGCATACCGTATACTTTATTTAATTGACTCTTTTTTGTAAAAGCCCCTAAGTAATTTCTGTATTGTATTATACGTTGAATCAATGCAGTAGGCAAATGCGTTTTTTGACGCCACTCAGCTTCATTTGCAGTATTCATATCTATCTGCCAATCTAAACCATCCTCTGTACTATTTTTTGGGGGTATCGCATTAGTAGTAGAATGCCAGCTATAGGATGCTTGCCCATTTCTATTAAGGGGTGTAATGCGCATATATGGCTTTAGCCTTGCAAGTAATGCTGGTGTTAGGCCATATAATTTTGCAAAATCATCTGTATCCTTAAAATAGCCTCCTCTATTTCGATAGTGTAAAAGCGTATTTACTTGTTTTGGAGGAATTCCAAGTTGAATAGCTTGTTGACTATCTATTTTATTGGGATCAAAATAAAATAAAACATTGTTCTTCTTTTGACGACTAGCAATAGAATTATTTTTTTTTGAAGGCAACATCACACTAACAACAATCGACCCAAAAAGTATCAACCCTAGTACAATAATTCCTTTAATTTCTTTTTGGCTAAAAAGGAAATAGGCCTTCCAAGATGATTGTATCATTTTTAGGCACTAAATAAAAAAAATGAGGTTACTCAAATCAAGTATTAATACGCAGTAACCATCCCATAAAATTTATACTGAAAATTGCAACCCATCATAAGCCATTTTAATAAATGCAGGTAATTGAGGCTCTACTATAGCTTGCAGGCCAATTTGATGACTAAAATGGGTGAAGTATACACTAGGAATTTCCAATTCGGTAGCAAGGGCAATGGACTCAGCTAAAGTAAAATGTGTTGGGTGGGCTTGAGGACGAAGGGCACTTAATATTAACACTTTTGACCCTCTTATTTTTTGCTTTTCTTCCTCACTAATATAATTTACATCTGTGATATAAGAAAAGTCTCCTATGCGGAATCCTAATACAGGTAATTCTCTATGCATTACTTGTATAGGAATAAACCTTAGGTTGCCAATTTTAAATGGATCCTTGTTAATAGTATGCAACATCATTTCAGGTAAACCAGCATCCTTATTTTTTTCAAATGCATAGTAAAAATCGCGCTTTATTGCCACCTGTGTAATTTCATTCGCATAAATCTGCATGGGCTTATTGGAGTGAAAATTAAAAGGTCTAATATCATCTAATCCTGCATAATGATCACGATGTGGATGCGTAAAAACAACAGCATCTAAATGCGTAGTTTGCGTTCTAAGCATTTGATACCTAAAATCGGGAGTGGTGTCTATAACTACAGCTGTATTTTCAGATTCAATTTTAATGCTTGTACGTAAACGACTATCTCTAGGATCCTTGGAAGTGCACACTTCACAATCGCACCCAATTAAGGGAACACCTGTACTTGTGCCTGATCCTAAAATGGTAATATTTAACAAAATAGCGCGTTTAAAAATCCTAAGCCTCGGTTAAAGACAATCTTTGAACTTCCTCATAAAGCTTTTGTGAGTCATGAGTAAGTTTGTCAAATTGAATAGCTAATTGAGGAATTAATTCCAATAATGTATTAATTCTTGCTTCTAAATTCAAGAACTTATTTAGCACTACAATTCTTTTAGATTCAAGTAAGCACCAACCGCTTTGAAAATTACCGCGCTCGTATCTAACAACAAATTCTGATTCACCTAAAATATCTTCTAATTTGTTCAATGTAGTTTGAGTCAATTTCATATTATGGATTGATTTATAGGGTAGTAAGTTGACATACAAATATAGTTTTTTAGCAAACTAAGCAGATAAATAACAGCTAGTAGTTATTCACATTTCGTACCTTTACTAACACTCATTATATATGGCTTTTACACATAGAAAAATTATTAATGACCCGGTTCATGGTTTTATTACCATTAATGATCCGCTCATTTTTGAAATTATTAGTCATCCTTTTTACCAACGTCTAAGAAGGATCCAACAGATGGCGCTAGCACAATTGGTTTACCCTGGTGCAGTTCACACGCGTCTTCATCATTCCTTGGGCGCTTACCATTTAATGTGCATGGCTATTAATGAATTAAAAGACAAAGGAATTGAAATTACTGCACAAGAGGCACTTGCTGCCAAAGCCGCAATTTTATTACACGATATTGGTCATGGCCCCTACTCACATGCACTTGAAAAAGTATTATTGAAAGGTGTTAGCCATGAAGCGCTATCATTGGAAATAATGCATGCATTAAATAAAGAAAACAATCCGCATTTAAAGAATCAACTTAGTTTAGCTATTCAGATTTTCACGAATCAATATCCAAAAAAATTTTTACACCAATTAATTAGCGGACAATTAGATGTGGATCGTTTAGACTATTTATCTAGAGATAGTTTTTTCACCGGCGTGAGTGAAGGAGTGGTAGGTTATGAACGCATCCTCAAAATGTTAACAGTTCGCGATAACGAATTAGTTGTTGAAGAGAAAGGAATTAATAGTGTAGAGAAATTTTTATTGTCAAGAAGATTAATGTATTGGCAGGTATACCGACATAAAACTGTTGTTGCATGTGAGAACATGTTAGTGAAAATTATTGAGCGTGCTCAGTTATTATTTCAACAACATGACCATTCTGTACAAACAGGTGCTCAATTGGATTATTTTTTAGACAACCCTACAATTCAATTAAGTGAATTGGACTTAAATTCTTATTGTAATTTAGACGATACCGACATATTGTATGCTGTAAAAAAATGGCAACATAATAGCGATCCTATTTTGTCCATTTTATGCAAAGGGCTATTAAATAGACATTGCTTTAAATGTCAAATTCAATCGGAGCCAATTAGTGATGAACAATGGAAAATAGCCCAAGAAACCATTCGCTCAAAGTATCCTTTTAACGAGGAAGACCTTGCTTTTTTATGTTTTAAAGGCACCGTATCCAATACACTTTATAAAAATGACAACGAAACCATCAAGATTTTGCTAAAAACTGGTGAAATTTCCAATATTTCAGCCATTCAGAACGCATTAATTGTGGAAAGTCTTTCTGCCCCAGTGAAAAAATTTTACATTTGCTTACTTAACGAATAACCCCCATTCAAACCATATCGAATGCTACAATTTAGTGCCCAACAGATTGCAATGATGATTCAAGGAAAAGTAGAAGGTGATGCATCTGTTTCCGTATCTCAATTTGGTAAAATTGAAGAGGCCGTATCTGGGCAACTCACTTTTTTAGCAAACCCTAAATACGAAGAGTTTTTATATCAAACCAAAGCGAGCATTATAATTATTAATGACAGCTTGGTACTTAAGACAAATATTCCCGCTACACTCATTAGAGTGCCAGATGCCTATGCTGCATTTGCAACTTTACTAACTAAATACCAGGAATTAAAAACGGAGACCCTTGTTGGTATCCAAAGCCCTTCATTTATAGCAAGTACTGCAACATTAGGCGAAAACCACTTTGTGGCTGCATTTGTGCATATTGGCGAAAATGTGAAAATTGGAAACAATGTGAAAATTTTTCCAAATGTAGTGATTGGTGAAAATGTGAAAATTGGAAACAATGTCATTCTACATCCTGGAGTTGTAATCTATGCTGATTGTGTTTTAGGCAACAATATTACCATACACTCTGGTGCAGTGATTGGAAGTGATGGTTTTGGTTTTGCTCCCAAAGCAGATGGAAGTTTTCAAAAAGTACCACAACTTGGAAATGTACTAATTGAAGATTATGTAGAAATTGGATCAAATACCACCATTGATAGAGCAACTATTGGCTCTACCATTATTAGACAAGGGGTGAAACTAGATAACCTAATCCAAGTTGCACATAATGTTGAGATTGGATCTAATACCGTAATTGCAGCACAAACAGGTGTAAGTGGTAGTACCAAAATTGGAAAGAATACAATGATTGGAGGTCAAGTAGGTATTGCAGGCCATTTGGCCATTGCTGATGGAATTAAAATTGCAGCCAAGAGTGGCATTACCAAAAGCTTTAAAGAACCCAATCAAACACTTACAGGCAATCCAGCAGGAGACCATAAATCTTCCTTAAGAGCACAGGTTTACACTAAAAATCTTCCAGATTTAGAGAAAAGGGTTAAAGAATTGGAAATATTAGTAGCTCAACTCGCTCAAAAAGGGTAAATGAAGCTAATTTTGTGGAAATCATCACTTTAGAATCGAAATATAAATTATTCGTATATGGATCAGCATTTCAATCCCGACAAACAACATACCCTAAGTGCTAGTATTAGCATTAGCGGTACTGGTTTGCATACGGGTGTATTAGTAGATATGACTTTGAACCCAGCTAATCCTGGTTTTGGCATTCAATTTCAAAGAGTAGACCTAGCAGATAAACCTATTATTAAAGCAGATTGTGACTTAGTTACAGATACAAGCCGAGGCACTACCTTACAAGTAGGAGATGCAAAAGTGAGTACTGTTGAACATATTTTGGCCGCATTAGTTGGAATGGGGGTTGATAATGTATTAATTGAAATTAATGGACCAGAAATTCCAATTATGGATGGCAGTTCGGCACCATTCATAGAAAGGATTGAAGCTACTGGTGTATTAGAGCAAGACGCTGCAAAAGCTTGGTATAGTATTGATGAAAATATTTTTCATTACGATGAAGAAAAAAGAGTGGAGATGGTTGCCTTACCGGCATTGGATTATCAAATTACAACACTGATTGATTTCAATAGCCCTGTATTAGGCACACAACATGCTGCACTAAAAACAATTAAAGATTTTAAAGCAGAAATTTCACCTTGCCGAACTTTCTGTTTTTTACATGAATTAGAAGCATTATTAAAACACGACTTAATTAAAGGGGGTGACATTAATAACGCAATAGTTGTAGTTGACAAACCTGTAACGGATGAAGAAATGGGTCGTCTTGCTAAAGTATTTAAGAGAGAAAAAATTGAAGTAAAGAGCGAAGGCTATTTAAATAATTTAGAGCTTAGATTCCCTAATGAACCAGCACGTCATAAACTATTGGACGTAGTGGGTGACTTAGCTTTGATTGGCTACCCTATTAAAGCACGCATTATTGCTAACCGTCCAGGACATAGTAGCAATGTTGAGTTTGCTAAAAAAATTAAACAGTACATCAAAAAAAATAAGCATGTAAAAGATGTGCCAGTTTATGATCCAGCTGTAACACCAGTTTTTAACTTAGAGCAAATAGAAAAACTATTACCACATAGATATCCATTTTTATTTGTTGATAAAGTAATAGAGTTAACAGATAGAGTGATTGTAGGTGTTAAAAATGTAACTTTCAACGAATGGTTTTTCCCAGGACATTTTCCAGGCAATCCTGTAATGCCTGGTGTGTTACAAATTGAAGCATTGGCACAAACCGGTGGCATACTTTGCATCAACGCAATGCCAGAAGGTAATTACGATACTTACTTTTTAAAAATAGATAATTGCAAATTCAAACAAATGGTAAAGCCAGGCGATACTATGTTATTGAAAATGGAATTAACAGCTCCAATACGTAGAGGCATTTGCGAAATGCGCGGTACCGTATACGTTGGAGGTAAAGTGGCTACTGAAGCAGACTTGGTTGCTCAAGTTGTTAAAAGAGCCGATTAATCAATTTAAAAAACGCTTATGACGCATCCATTTACTTATATCGATCCAAACGCAAAAATTGCACCCAATGTAAAAATTGATCCATTCACTGTAATTCATGGTGAAGTGGTAATTGGCGAGGGCACTTGGATTGGAAGTAATGTTACCATTATGAATGGAACAAAAATTGGAAAAAATTGTCGCATCTTTCCAGGCGCAGTTATTGGCGCCGATCCTCAGGACCTAAAATTTAACGGAGAAAAAACCTCTGTTGAAATTGGCGATAGTACGACCATTAGAGAATTTGTAACTATTAATCGAGGTACATCAGACAGATGGATTACCAAAGTTGGAAATAACTGTTTAATAATGGCTTATAGTCATATTGCCCATGATTGTATTATTGGCAATAATTGTATTTTAAGTAATAGCGTTCAAATTGCAGGACACGTAACCTTAGGAGACTACTCATGGATTGCTGGAGTGAGTGCGGTTCACCAATTTGTAAACATTGGTCAACATGCTTATATTGCCGGAGGTAGTTTGGTTAGCAAGGACGTCCCTCCTTATATTAAGGCTGTGCGTAACCCATTAAGTTATGGAGGTGTAAATAGTGTTGGATTAAAGAGAAGAGGGTTTGATTTAGAAAAAATCAATCATATTTTAGATATCTATCGTTATATCTTCAACAAAGGAATGAATACTACGCAAGCACTTGAATTTATTGAAGAAGAATTACCAGCAACTGATGAGCGTGATGAAATTGTAACTTTCATTAGAGAGAGCGGCAGAGGCATCATTAAAAGATTTGGCAAAGGGGTTGTTGAAGAAGATTAATTATGGTACAAATTAGCCTTACAGATGCAGGTAAAAGATTCAATAAGGATTGGATTTTTAAGGACCTAAACTATACTTTTAATAAGGGACAGCATTATGCACTTATAGGAAACAATGGTTCTGGGAAAAGTACTTTGCTACAAGTAATTGCTGGATATGCAACACTTTCCAAGGGTAATATTGCATGGGGGGATTACTCCACTAATAACATATTCCAACAGTTAAGTTTGGCTGCACCCTATTTAGAACTAATAGAGGAGTTTACTACTGTTGAACAATTTAAATTTCATGAAAAATTCAAGCCGCTCAGAAATGATATTAGCATTGAACAAATGATTGAAATGATTGGCCTAAAAGCTGCTACCAACAAGCAAATTAGATATTTTAGCAGTGGCATGAAACAAAGATTAAAATTAGCATTAGCCATTTTCTCCGAGGCACCTATTTTATTATTAGATGAACCTTGTAGTAATTTGGACAAGGAAGGTTATGCTTTATACCACCAGCTAATTAATAACTATGCTTTGCACAAATTAATTATTGTGGGCAGCAATGATACCCAAGAATATGATTTCTGTAAACAGCATATTAACTTACTAGATTACAAAGTAGTTGGCAATAATAATTAGTTATAATACTAACTTCTACTTGCTATTAACAAGTTCAAATCCGTAAACTTTAGTTGGAATTTTTCACTAATATAGAAATCGGTTAAAGCGCCTTTGTACAAATAAATTCCTTCTCTTAAATGAACCTGTTGCCAAATAATTTCCTCCAATCCTCCCTGGTCTCCTACTTGAATTAATAAGGGCATTAACACATTACTAATTGCCTGACTTGCAGTACGAGCAAAACCACTAGGGATATTGGGTACGCCATAATGAATTACATTATGTTTTGTTATGATAGGATTTTCGTGATTCGTTAATTCGCTCGTTTCAAAACAGCCTCCTCTATCAATAGCTACATCAATAATGATACTTCCCGGACGCATGGCAGCAACCATTTCTTCGGTTACCACAATAGGCGCACGACCAATTTCATTTCTTAATGCCCCTACTGCAACTTCACAAGTTTTTAGTTGTTTAGCTAATATTTTTGGTTCTAAAACACTGGTCCACACTCTTTGTCCAAGGTTGTTTTGAAGCCTTTGCAATCTTGATACATTATTGTCAAATACTTTTACACTTGCCCCTAAAGCCAATGCATTGCGTGTAGCAAATTCTCCAATAATATCAGCTCCAATAATCACTACTTTGGTTGGAGGTACACCGCTAATGCCTCCTAATAACACCCCTTTACCTTGATTAAAATTACTCAGGTATTGACCTGCGATTAACATTACAGCACTCCCTGCAATCTCCCCCATGCTTCTTAAAATAGGATAGTTTTGATTTTCGTCTTTTATGTTTTCAATGGCAAGGGCTGTAATTTTTTTTGCCATTAATTTTTCTATTAATTCTTTTTTTAATGCCGACAAATGCAAGGGCGAAATAATAATTTGATGCATTTGCAAATAAGGTAAGTCTGCTTCAACAGGAGGTGCCGTCTTTACCAATATAGGGCATTTATATACTTCTTCTTTTTCAAAAACAATTCTTGCACCAGCTTCGGCATAATCATGATCTGAATACCTACTCCCATCCCCAGCACCTGACTCAACCATTACTTCATGGCCATTAGCAATTAAAACGCCAACCGCTTCAGGGGTTAATCCAATTCTATTTTCTTGAAAGGCAATTTCTTTGGGAATGCCAATTAATAAGGGTTTGGAGCGATGCGGAATATCTAGTACTTCCTCCTGTGTTTCATAGGAAAATGAACTGTGAATTTGGGGCTTTACAACACTCATAAGGGCATGTTTTTATGAAGGTATAAAAATCCTTCTATGTTCTGGGTCTAATATTTCAATTTCAAGACGCAAGGTTTCATCGGGCAGTAATGCTGGCGCTTTTTCGGGCCACTCTATAAAACACAAATCCGCTTCGTCCATTGCTACTTCCACTCCTGTCCTTCGCGCTTCGGCCTCGTCTTCTAATCGGTACCAGTCCATATGATAAATGACTTTATGATTCACCTCATATTGATTCATAATGGAAAATGTAGGACTCGCTACCGCATCTTCTACCCCCAATTGCTTACAAATATGTGCAATTAGGGTAGTTTTCCCCGCCCCCATTGGCGCAAAAAATGCCCAAATAGGCTTTTTAGCATGTTGCTTAAGTAAATTGGCAGCAACCGCATCTATTTGGTCCAAAGTGTAGATCATATCCATTATTCAAAGATAAGGCAACAAATAGAATGCCAAAATCAGAAATCTTAAAAGGGTTGTACCTTTGTAATGAAATTATAGCACTATGGAAAGCACTATGGAACATGTACAGTTAAAAGTAGATGGTATGAGTTGCACTAACTGTGCACTCTCTATTCATAAATATTTAGAAAATCAAGGAGTACAGGAACCCAAAGTAAGTTTTATGGAAGGGGAAGTTCAATTTGACTTACCCTTTGAAGTAAAAAAAGAAACACTCATAAAAGGTATCAATAATCTAGGATACAAAGTGCGCGGACAGGACCAGGCTTCACCTAAAAAGAAATGGTTAGACAGTAATAAAGACCGAGCCATTTTCTGTTTAATTTTTACAATTCCATTGGTCGCACATATGCTGCCTGGTATACATCAAATACCAGGAATGCATGTATTTATGAATCCCTATGTTCAATTATCAATGACCATTCCAGTATTCATAGTGGGCATGGGTTATTTTGGAAAAAGTGCTTGGAATAGTTTACTAAATGGAATTCCCAATATGAATGTTTTGGTAAGCATTGGAGCCATTGCTTCCTTTGGCTATAGCTTATATGGAACATTAGTTGGAAGAGGCATGGAGTTTTCCTATTATGAAACTACTACTACTATTTTAACTTTAGTGTTTTTTGGTAATTATCTGGAAGATGCTTCCATTGAGTCTACACAACGTGCATTAAAGGATTTAGTGAAGGCGCAAAAAGTAATGGCCAATATGATTGTGTTTGATGAACATCATAAAGAAATATTATTTACAGTTGAAAGTGAAACTTTAAAGGTTGGCGACTTAGTATTGATTAATTCCGGTGAGACCATTCCAATGGATTGTAAGGTATTATGGGGAGAAGCCAATGTGAACGAATCTATTGTAACAGGTGAAAGTGTACCTGTTTTAAGAACCATAAATGATATATTGTTAGGAGGAAGTACCATTGAAAATGGAACCGTGAAAGCCTATGTAACTGCAGTGGGTAATGATACTGTGCTCGCCAATATTTTAAAAATGGTAAAAGCGGCCCAAGGTGAAAAACCACCAGTTCAGATATTAGCCGATAAGATATCAGCTATTTTTGTACCCTTAGTTGTAAGTATTGCATTAGCTACTTTATTAGGTAATTACTTTTTTGCACACAATGCTTCTGGCGCTCCCATTGGTTTTGGAGAAAGCATGCTTAGAGCCATTGCAGTATTAGTTATATCCTGCCCTTGTGCAATGGGACTGGCCACACCAGCAGCAATAGCAGTTGGATTAGGGAGAGGAGCAAGAAATGGAGTGGTATTTAAAAATGCAAAGAGCCTAGAGACATTTAAAGATATAAAGCAAGTTGTTTTTGACAAAACAGGAACACTTACAACAGGTCATTTTGAAATTGCGAACTCAAAAATTTTGAATGACATGCAAGAAGATGAATTTAAAGCATTGGTTTATTCATTGGAAAGATATTCTAATCATCCAATTGCAAAATGCATAAGTGGTACTTGGAAAACGAATAATGCTACCAATTGGTCAAAAATTGAAGAAATAAAAGGATTAGGAATTCAAGCAACTGATAAGGAAGGTAATGAATATTGGGCCGGCTCATTTAAAACATTGGTTAATCAAAATGCAGAGGATGGCCATAATGTTTATATTCAAAAAAACAATGTATTAATTGGCTGGGTAGATGTTACTGACCAAATTAGACCTGAAGCCAAAGAAGTAATTGAAACTTTACATAAGCAAGGCATCCATACCATTTTATTAAGTGGAGACAGGAAAGAAAAATGTGAAGCTGTAGGAAAAACTTTGGGTATACAAGAAATTATAAGCGAGCAAAGCCCATCGGATAAATTAATAAAATTAGATGCACTTACTGCTATTGCACCTACCGCCATGGTAGGCGATGGTATTAATGATGCACCTGCACTAGCAAAAGCAACATTAGGTATTTCATTAAGCAATGCTTCTCATATTGCGATACAAAGCGCTCAGGTAATTTTAATGAACCAAGGCTTAAAGAATTTACCTATGTCCCTTGGACTAGGAAGACGTACTTATGAAACCATAAAAGAAAATTTAGCATGGGCATTCTCCTATAATATTATTGCCATTCCAGTAGCTGCTCTAGGACTATTAGGCACTTGGGGACCTACCTATGGCGCTTTAATAATGGGGCTAAGTGATGTGGTTTTGGCATTAAACTCACTAAGATTATTTAAGAAAAAATTAGTGTAAGCATTATTTGAAATCCCTACAATCCATATTAAAATCCTATTGGGGCTATGATAGTTATAGGCCACAGCAATTAGCTGTAATCAATGCCATACTTGAAAAAAAAGACACATTAGCTTTACTTCCAACAGGCGCTGGCAAGTCGCTATGTTTCCAAGTGCCCACCATCTTTGAAGACGGGATATGCCTTGTTATAAGTCCATTAATTGCATTGATGCAGGATCAAGTTAAGGACTTACAATCTAAAAATATCAATGCTATTGCGCTTGGTGGACAATTAAGCGAAGAAGCCCAAGCCGAAGTCATTGCTGCTGCTATTAGAGGGAAATACAAATTTATTTATTGCTCTCCCGAAAAATTAGCTCAGAAAAATTTTCAAGATGCTTTAAGCCAAATAAAAATTACTTTATTTGCAATTGATGAAGCACATTGTATTTCTCAATGGGGATACGACTTTAGACCACCCTATCGAAAATTGGATGTATTAAAAAAGCTTTTTCCTTCGGTACCCATATTAGCCATTACTGCTTCGGCCATCCCTGTTGTACAAGAAGATATTATTAAGCAGCTAGCATTTAATAATGCAACTATTATTACAGATAGTTTTTTAAGGCCTAACTTAAAATATAGTATCCAAAAAGTGGCTGTCAAATTGCACACACTACGTGGCATATTAAACCAACTTAATGGTTCTGCTATCATTTATTGTAACACAAGGAGTAATGTGACTCAGTTAGCACAATTACTTTTAGCATATGGATATCCAGTGGGTGAATACCATGCAGGCATGAATATGGAAACAAGAAAAAAAGTACAAGCCAATTGGATGCAGGACATTACGCCCATTGTAGTTTGTACAAGTGCATTTGGAATGGGTATTAACAAAGGGAATGTACGTATGGTCATTCATTATGAAATTCCTGGCAGTATTGAGCAATATTATCAAGAAGCTGGCCGAGCAGGCCGTGACGGTCAACCTTCTGAAGCCATTCTAATTTACCAACAAAATGATTGGGAGTATTGGGAACAGCTTCAAGAAAAAAAATATCCACCCATTGAAGTCATCAAAAAAATATATCAAAATCTAGCAGACTTTGTTCAACTTCCTATTGGTATGGGAGAGCAACAAGAATTTATTTTTGACTTTGAAACATTCTGTACGGTTTTCAAGTTAGATAAAATAATTGCACGCAATGCATTAGCTTGGATTCAACAGGAAGGACATGTACGTTTTTCTGAATCTGCTTTTAAACCTTCACTAGTACAAGTACTTGGTGATCGATACAGTTTAGAAGCATTTGAAAATGCTCAACCAGTTGCAGGTGCTGTACTACAAACACTACTTCGTACATATGGGGGCATTTTAGATAGTCCACATTATATTAACGAGCAATTACTTGCCCAACTACTGCAAAGGGACATTCCTTTTGTAATTCAGCAGCTACAATTTTTAGCTACACATGGAATGATTGTTTTTGAGCAAAAACAAAATCAACCCGTAGTTCAATTTTTATGGAACCGAAGTGCAGCATCATTTATGAAAATTGATTTTGGTCACTATAAACTTATGAAAAATGCATTTATAGAACGCATCAGACAATTCATTAGCTACTTGCAAGCCCACCCACGCATTTGTAGAAGTGTGTTTTTAGCAAAATACTTTGGTGAAAAAAGCCCAAATCCTTGTGGAATTTGCGACATTTGTACAAGTACGAAGGATTGGGTATAATTTAACAAAAGATTGGAAATGCAATTTTTAGATAAAATAATAAATAACGTTTCTTTACATAAAGCAATCAATTAAAACAAGTTAATATGGAAGATAAAAAGAAATACAAAGTGTTATTGTGTGAGGATGATAGCAACTTAGGACTGGTTTTGAAAAATTATTTAGAGCTAGATGAATATGATGTGACATTGGAACGTGATGGACGTTTAGGTTTAGCTGCATTCCAAAGAGAAAAATTTGACCTTTGTTTATTAGATGTAATGATGCCACATGTTGATGGCTTTACACTGGCTGAAGAAATTAGAGATATTGACCCAGATGTGCCTTTGTTCTTTTTAAGCGCAAAAACGCTTAAGGAAGATATTATACATGGTTATAAATTAGGCGCTGATGATTATATTACCAAACCATTTGATAGCGAGGTATTGATGCTTAAAATAAAAGCTATCATTAAGCGTAATGAAGAAGATAATAAAATTAGCGACAACCAAGAATATGAATTAGGACAATATCATTTCAATCCAAAATTGCGTGAATTGAAACATGGTGAAACTATCCAGATATTATCTCCCAAAGAAAATGAATTATTAAAAATGTTAGCTGAACATAAAAATGATTTATTGACTAGAGAGAAAGCTTTGAAAAAAATATGGGGTAGCGATACGTATTTTAATGGAAGAAGCATGGACGTATATATTGCCAAACTAAGGAAGTTTTTAAAAGAAGATCCACAAATTGAAATTGTAAACATCCATGGCAATGGATTTAGATTAGTTGTACATTAAACAATTCAAACTTACAAGGTGTTCATTTGAATACTTTATATAGTTACTAAAAAAGGCACTCCAGTTTGGAGCGCCTTTTTTAGTAAGTCATTTTTAAACATCATTACAGTTATTATCTAAACAATTCTGGATTTCCCGAAGCGCCTCCTCCCCTATGCTTTCCTAAATGCTCATATGCTTTATAAGTAACTTCCCTTCCACGTGGAGTCCTTTGTAAAAATCCTTCTTGAATTAAGAAAGGCTCGTAAACCTCTTCAATAGTGCCCGACTCTTCACCTACCGCAGTTGCAATTGTAGTAATGCCCACTGGACCACCTTTGAATTTTTCAATAATAGCAAGTAAAATTCGATTATCCATCTCATCCAATCCATGCTCATCTACATTCAAAGCCTTCAACGCGTGCTTGGTAATACCAATATCAACAATCCCATCATTTAATACCTGTGCAAAATCACGTACTCTTCTCAATAACCCATTGGCAATACGAGGTGTCCCCCTGCTACGTCTTGAAATCTCACCAGCGGCATCGGAGTTTATATTTACATTTAAAATACCAGCGCTTCGCAAAATAATTTTTTCAATCACTGTCGCAGGATAATATTCCAAACGGGACTTAATACCAAAACGGGACAATAAAGGCGCTGTTAATAATCCACTACGCGTTGTTGCGCCCACTAAAGTAAATGGATTTAAATTAATCTGAATGCTCCTAGCGTTGGCACCACTGTCAATCATGATGTCAATTTTATAATCCTCCATGGCAGCATACAAATATTCTTCCACCACCGTACTTAAACGATGTATCTCGTCTATAAACAAAACATCATTGGGTTCCAAACTAGTTAACAATCCAGCAAGATCACTAGGTTTCTCAATTACTGGACCTGATGTTTCTTTAATTTGAACTCCCATTTCATTCGCTACAATCCTACTTAAAGTAGTTTTACCTAATCCAGGAGGACCATGGAATAAAATATGATCTAATGCTTCTCCCCTTAATTTTGCAGCCTTAATAAAAATGCTAATATTCTCAATTAACTGAGGTTGACCAGCAAATGCATCTATCTCGGTGGGGCGAATACTATTCTCAAATTCACGATCTTGTGGATTCAAATTTTGTTGATTAGTATCTAGATTTGGATTGGACATGTTTGAATTTAGTGCTTATTATTTTTCAGCAGTTTTGGCTTTGAACTTAGTTTTATTTTGCTGGAGTATATGGCTTCTCTAATAAGTGCGTATAAATAAATTTATTCTTCAGCTCATTAAAGTGTTTCCCTTTAGCAGCACCCCATCCATGTCTTCCGCCTGGATACAACATGAACTCTACTTCCTTGCCATTGTCTTCCAAAGCACTTAGTAATTGAATTGAATTTTGCATATGCACATTGTCATCAGAAGTGCCATGCACTAATTGCAATACACCTTTAAAGTCTTTTACATAGCTAAGTACACTACTGGTTTTATATCCTTCTGGGTTTTCGCCTGGCGTATCCATATACCTTTCAGTATAGTGTGAATCATATAAACTCCAATCTACCACACTACCCCCCGCCATTGCATGTGTAAATACGGAAGCGCCATAGGTTAAAGCATAACAACTCATGTATCCTCCATAGCTAAATCCTGTGATACAAATCTTTTTAGGATCGGCACTACCATTAGCAACAAACCATTTAGCCATAGTCATATAATCCTGCATTTCCCAATAACCTAAATTACGGTACATATAGTTTACACCTTCTTTACCAAAATGGCCGCTTGCTCTATGATCAAATGCCACTTGGATCAAACCTTCCTTTGCCAAAGTTTCTTTTGCAGCTGGATTGGACCAGTTATCCATTACAGTGCCTGCATTAGGACCTCCATAAATACTTACTAATAATGGATACTTTTTATTGGGATCCATATTTTTTGGCCATGTAACCAAGGCAGGTAATTCATATAATCCATCTGCACTTTTAATTCTAATTAATTCGGTCTTAGCAAAATTGTCAATTTTAAAACTACTATCCACTGCTTTTCCTAATACGTCAAAAGTCCCTTTTTTGATATCAATTATACCAAAGGCAGTTGGTGTTTTTACGTTACTATACACCGATACAAAATGTTTTGCGTCTGGCGCTAAATACACTTGGCTATTATTATAATCTCCAGTACTTAAACGTTTTAAGTTTTTACCATCAAAGCCTACACTGTAAAAATCAATTCTTGCTGTGCTTTCTATTCCTCTTGCCGTGAAATAAATAGTCTTTGTTTTCTCATCAATCAACTTAATCCCTGTAACAGTATACTTGCCTGCCGTAATTGCATTTTGCAACTGACCATTCATATTATACAAATACAATTGATTCCAACCACTCTCGTCCGACTGTGCAATGTATCCTTTATTATTGGCTAAGAAATTAATTCTACCACTCACTCTGTCTTCTAAATCAATCCATGTTTTTTGATACTCTTTATACACTTCTTTCTTATTACCCGTAGCCATATCCAACTCATATATCTTTAAGTTGTTCTGTCCTCTGTCCATCCATGACAACCACATACTATTGTTATTGGGGTTCCAAATAGGCCATCCAAAATATTGATCATCTTGTTCATTAAAATCAGCCCAAGTAATATTACCACCTGTTGGTGCTGACCATCCTATTTTAACTGTTGGATTAGGATCTCCAACTTTAGGATACCTTGTTTCCTCAATGTAGCCATGTTGTCCATCACTATTGTAAATAGGGAACATTGGTACTTTACGTTCATCAAATCGCATAAAAGAAATATACTTGCTATCAGGGCTCCACCAAAATGCACGATACTGTGTTGGGCGTCCAAAAATTTCTTCAAAATAAACCCAGCTAGCATATCCATTTAAAATACCTTTTGTATCCTCATTCGTAATAGCTATTTCTTTTTTATCCTCAAAGTTCAATGTATACAAATTATTATTTTTGGTATACCCTACATATTTGCCATCTGGAGAAATTGTTGGATTTTTTTCTTCTGCTGCATCAAAAGTTAACTGCGTCTCCACTCCTTTTACTTTTAAAAACAAATTGGCATTTTTAACTACCACTAATTTATCCTCTACAATTGTTGCTGGAGCTGCTGCATACTGTTTGGTAACAATATTATAAGCATAATCTTTTGCAGTTTTATCGTTCGCTAGTTTTGTGTTTACGACCACTTGGTTATTATCTACCCAACGAACAAAACGTGGCAAATTACTTTGTGGCATTTGTGCAATGGCAACTACTGCACTGGCAGTAACACATAACAAAACTCCAATTATTTTTTTCATATGACTTGTTTATAAATAATTAAAATAGCTGATGATTGATTTTATATAAATAGATTAAATAACAACATTGATCATTTTCCCTTTTACAAAAATTAATTTTTTGATTTGCTTATCCTCTACCCATTTCTGAACTGAATCATTAGCAAGTACAATTTCACGCACTTGTTCCTCAGTGGCATCCAATGCAATGGATATATTGGTTCTTACTTTCCCATTAATGCTCACGGGATACTCCTTGGCAGTTTCTACAACATATTGAGCATCAAATATAGGATAAGCAGCATCCACTATTAAACCTGTATTACCTAATGCACTCCATAATTCCTCTGCAAAATGTGGTGCATATGGAGTAATTAAAATAAGTACTTGTTCCAATATGGCTTTTTTATGACAACCTGCATCATACAATTCATTAATACAAATCATGAAAGTACTAATAGCTGTATTAAAGCTATAGCGCTCGGTATCTTCTTCAATTTTCTTAATAGTCTTATGAAGAATTTTTAATTCGGCTGCAGTAGGTGCTTCATCTACCCACACTTTGCCTTTCATTTCATCAAAAAACATTCTCCAGAATTTCTTAATAAAACGGTGTACCCCTTCAATGCCTTTGGTGTCCCATGGTTTGCTTTGCTCAACTGGGCCTAAAAACATTTCATACATTCTAAAAGTATCTGCTCCATATTTCTGCACCAAATCATCAGGGTTAACCGTGTTAAATTTAGACTTAGACATTTTCTCTACCTCTACTCCACATATATATTTGCCATCTTCTAAAATAAATTCAGCACCAGTATAATCGGGTTTCCATTTTTTAAATGCGGCGGTATCCAATTCTACACCATCCACCATATTTACATCCACATGCAATTGATCCACTTCATGTGCGCCAATTAATCCAGCAGAAACAAATGTATGGGTCCCTCTTTTGCGATATACAAAACGAGAACTTCCTTGAATCATTCCTTGATTCAATAACTTTTTAAAGGGCTCGTCAAAACCAATATGTCCTAAGTCATATAAAACCTTTGTCCACATACGGCTATACAACAAATGTCCTACTGCGTGCTCAGTTCCTCCAATATACAAGTCTACCTGTCCCCAGTAATCACTGGCTTTTCTACTACAAAATTCAGTAGTATTACTAGGATCCATATAACGTAAAAAATACCAGCTACTTCCTGCATAACCAGGCATGGTATTGGTCTCGTAATTTTCTGCTTTCCAAGATGCTATATTGGCTAATGGACCTTCCCCTTCTGGACCAGGTCCATAATTATCTACATCAGGCAACAATAAAGGCAATTCATTTTCTGCCAAAGGATAGGCTACTCCATCTATCCATTTAATGGGGAAAGGTTCCCCCCAATACCTTTGTCTACTAAAAGCAGCATCGCGCATCCTATAGTTTACTTTGCGCTTACCAATACCCATCTCCTCAATCTTATCATTCACAATAGCAATCGCATCCTTTTGAATTATCCCATTTAAAAAATCGCTATTGCTTAATTTTGCTTCCTTAGTTGGATTCGCTTCCAATCCATCAAATGCATCTCCAATAATATTGGTAATAGGAATATTAAAATGTTTTGCAAATTTAAAGTCACGATCATCTCCACAAGGAACAGCCATAATAGCACCCGTACCATATCCCGCTAATACATACTCAGAAATCCAAATAGGAATTAATTTTTGATTAAAGGGATTCACCACATATGCTCCTGTAAAACAACCTGTAATTTTTTTCTCCGCCATGCGCTCACGCTCACTTCTACTTTTGACATATGCAATGTATTCTTCCACTGCTGCTTTATGCGTTGGCGGCGTAATGCTTTCAATTAATGTATGCTCAGGCGCTACCACCATAAAGTCCACTCCAAATACGGTATCTGGACGTGTTGTGTACACTCTTAAACTAGCAGCATGACCATTCACTGCAAAATCAATTTCTGCACCATAACTTTTACCAATCCAATTGGACTGCATTTCCTTCATGGCATCACTAAACTGAATGGTATCCAAACCAGACAATAATCTGTCCGCATATTCTGTAATACGCAAATACCATTGTCTTAATTTTTTCTTTTCCACTGGATGGCCGCCTCGCTCACTAAATCCATTAATTACTTCATCATTTGCTAACACAGTTCCTAGCGCCTCACACCAATTCACTTCACCATAGCCACAAAATGCTAAGCGATAATTCATTAATATGGATTGTTGTTCTTTTTCACTATACCCCTTCCAATCTGCAGCACTAAATTGCAGCGTCGCATCACCAGGGCATATATGATTTAAGTTGCCTTCTTTTTCAAAAACCGTAATTAAGTTGGAAATTAAACTTGCTTTTTGAGCATTACGATCATAATAGCTATTGAACAATTGTAAAAAAATCCATTGGGTCCATTTGTAATAACTTGCATCACAAGTTCTCACTTCTCTATCCCAATCATAACTAAACCCTATATTGTCTAATTGCTTTCTAAAATTATCAATATTGCCATGGGTACTTTTAGCAGGATGTACCCCGTGCTCTATTGCATATTGTTCGGCTGGCAAACCAAATGCATCATAGCCTATTGGATGCAAAACATTAAATCCTTTTAAACGTTTAAATCTGCTATAAATATCTGAAGCTATATAGCCCAAGGGATGCCCCACATGCAAACCTGCACCACTTGGATAAGGAAACATATCCAACACATAGCATTTTGGCTTTGTACTTTCATTACTTACCTGATAAGCCTTTTTTGATTTCCAGGCTTCCTGCCACTTTTTCTCGATTGTACTAAATTGATATTCCATCTTCTTTTTTTCTTAAAAAATATATAATTAGGCCTAAAATAGGCATAATTCAACCTATGCAAATGTAAGCCATTAGCGTTCAAAACCGTACATTTGCAAAGTGAACAAATAAAATATTAATGCTATGGCAGGTAACGGATCAGGATCTTTAAAACGCAGTAAACCCAACTACATTTATAGTGTTATTGGGGTAGCCATTGTCTTGTTTATTATGGGCATTATGGGATGGTTGTTTTTAAACCTACAGGCTATTGGGGACAACTTTAAAGAAGATATCCGCATTAGTGTTTATTTAAGAACAGCTGACCAGAATTCCATTGGCAAAATTCAACAGTTTGTTGCGGGTCAGGAGTATGCCAAAAACGTTGAGTATATCAATAAGGACAAGGCTAAAGCCATATGGAATAAAGAAAATAATGAAGATTGGGCTAAAATTTTAGACTCAAATCCCTTACCTGAAAGTGTAGACTTTTTTGCAAAAGCTAATTATGTAAACGTAGATAGTTTAACAAAAATCACTACGAATATTGAAAACCAGTTTAAAAATGAGGTTGCCGATATTCAATATCCAAAAAGCTTAGTAACTAACTTAAATGAGAGAGCTACCAAAATTGGTGTGATTTTTTTAGTGATGTCTATTATCCTTTGTATTATAGTAATCATTAGCATTGATAATACCATTCGATTAGCGATGTTTAGCAATCGTTTTTTAATTAAGACTATGCAAATGGTGGGTGCTACGCGTAATTTTATTTCAAAGCCTTTGTTAATAAGAGCTTTATTAAATGGATTGATTAGCGCTGCCATTGCCATTGTATTATTGTTTGGACTTGTACAATGGGCTAGCATTCAATTTCCACAAATACGAACTTTACAAGCCGCAAGCACCAACCTTTTATTATTTGGTGGATTGATTGTATTAGGCGTGGGTATATCCGTATTAAGCACTTATCGAAGTGTGTTAAAATATTTAAAAATGAAATTGGACGAATTATATTAATCATAATTAACCTTACATTTAACTGTCAAAAATAGACCTATATGAGTCAAGCGAATAACAAAAAGTCATTACAATTCTTTAGCAAATCCAATTACATTTGGATGCTTGTTGGCGGAGCTTTAATCTTAATTGGAATGTTGTTAATGTCTGGTGGCAAAAGTGCCGATCCTAATGTATTTAATGTTAATGAAGTATATAGCTTTCGCCGTATTACCCTTGCTCCAATTGTCATTATTGCTGGTTTCTTAGTGGAAGTATATGCCATTTTTAAAAAGTCATAATTTATTACCAACAATATCTTAAAGCGATGATCCCTTCATCGCTTTTTTAATTATCAACTATCCCAAATGAACTTATTTCAATCTATTGTAATTGCCATTATTGAGGGTGTAACGGAATTTTTACCTATCTCAAGTACGGCACACATGAAATTTGCGAATCCATTTTTAGGTATCGCTGACACTCCATTTGTAGACTTATTTGAAATTGTAATTCAGCTAGCTGCTATTGCATCGGTTGTGGTAGTTTATTATAAAAAGTTTTTTGACTTTAAACACTACAGCTTCTATTTAAAGTTGATTGTGGCTGTGATACCTGCATTGGTTTTTGGGGCAATGCTAAAGAAGCATATTGATGCTGCACTTAGTAATTTATGGGTAATTGCTTTGGTGATGGTGGCTGGTGGAATTGTATTATTATTCATAGACAAGCTATTCAAAGGCAATGAAACTGAGCCACAGGAAATGAGTTATAAGAAGTCATTTATTGTAGGATGTTTTCAAGTGCTTTCTATTTTGTTTCCAGGACTTAGCCGTAGTGCAGCAACTATTATTGGCGGTATGAGTCAAAAATTAACTAAGAAAACAGCTGCCGAATTTTCATTTTTCTTAGCAGTACCTACTATGCTAGCAGCATCTGCTAAAAGTACTTTAGATGTATATAAAACAAGCCCTGAAGTATTTTCACACGACAATTTATTTACATTGTTAATTGGTGGCATCGTAGCATTTGTAGTTGCCTTAATCAGTGTCAAATTCTTTATCAATTTCATACAGAAAAAAGGATTTGCCTTGTTTGGATGGTATCGTATAGCACTTGGACTTACCATTATCGCATTATTGTATACTAAGTACTTATAGTAGACTTGCATTTTTTCTGTATTTTTAGAATACAAATAAAAATGAATGCAAACAGCCTCTAAAAAAGTAGTAAATGGTTGGGCCATGTATGATTGGGCCAACAGTGTTTACAGTCTTGTTATTACCTCCACAATTTTTCCAGCTTATTACGAAGCAGTTACAGGAGATGGCAAGGAGAATACCTATATTGATAAAATTAAGATCGGTTCATTTGAATTTGTAAATACTGCGTTATACAATTATGCCTTAGGTATTGCATTTATAATTGTAGCACTTATTTCTCCTTTACTCTCTTCCATTGCCGACTACAAAGGCAACAAAAAACAATTCTTACAGTTCTTTTGCACAATGGGAAGTTTAGCTTGTGCGTCCTTGTTTTTCTTTGATGCTAACCATATTAATACTGGGCTCGTTTCCGTGATAATAGCTTGTGTTGGGTTCTGGGGTAGCTTGGTATTTTACAACTCGTATTTGCCCGAAATAGCAGCCCCTGAAGACCGAGACCGTATTAGTGCCAAAGGATTCACAATGGGCTATATAGGATCGGTGATTTTGCAGATCATATGTTTTGTATTTGTACTTAAACCCGAACTGTTTGGCATCACTGTTGGCCAAGCATCTCAGTATTCTTTTTTATTGGTGGGCATTTGGTGGATGGGCTTTGGGTGGTGGTCCATTTCAAAACTTCCAGCTGGTATAAGTCAAGCGCATTTAGAGAAGAAAAATGTTTTGAGTGCTGGCTATAAAGAATTGCATAAAGTCTGGAAACAACTTACTCATTTACCCGTTTTAAAAAAATATTTAGCCTCTTTTTTCTTTTTTAATATGGGAGTGCAAACTGTTATGTTAGCTGCTACACTCTATGGGAAGAGTGAATTGAATATACCTACCACCAATTTAATTATTGCAATACTCATTATTCAGGTAGTGGCCATTCCAGGCGCATACTTTATGGCTAAGTTGGCAAGCGGCTGGGGGAATTTTAAAACCTTAATGTTGGCTATTCTAGTTTGGATTATGGCTTGTATTATTGGCTATTATATTCCAAGAAATGGAGTGATGCAATTTTATAGTTTAGCAACCTTAGTAGGATTCGTAATGGGTGGTATTCAGTCCGTAAGTAGAAGTACGTATTCCAAATTAATGCCAGTTACTCAGGACACGACTAGTTTTTTTAGTTTTTATGATGTGACTGAAAAAATTGCCATTGTAATTGGTATGTTTAGTTTTGGTTTTATAAATGAGTTAACTGGATCACAACGAAATTCTGTTTTAGCACTTTGCGTTTTCTTTATCATAGGACTTATATTATTGTATAGCACTTCTAAACAAAAACACAATGCAACTATATAGTATTGAAACAGGCAATTTTAAATTAGATGGTGGCGCCATGTTTGGCGTAGTGCCAAAATCAATATGGAATAAATTAAATCCTGCAGATGAAAATAATTTATGTACATGGGCATTAAGGTGTTTACTAGTCATTGATGGAGATAGAAAAATATTGATTGATACAGGCATGGGTAATAAACAAGATGACAAATTTCTTAGTCATTATCACCCTACCCATTCTGTTTCTTTAAAAGAGGCATTGGCTAAATTAAAGAAACAG
>Ga0213920_1000061_pt1 | contig 130927 bp, 118 predicted proteins | sample McNCre1117MG_FD_161054 | JGI IMG/M metagenome (GOLD analysis project Ga0213920, IMG submission 161054) | Freshwater microbial communities from McNutts Creek, Athens, Georgia, United States - 11-17 MG | ecosystem: Environmental > Aquatic > Freshwater > Creek | place: USA: Georgia | collected...
TGAGTACAAGCACCTCAAGGGCTTGAGTGAGGCCAAGGTTCTCACCTGGGCCGGCGACTACACGGGTGAGGTCCAGGCGTTCGACAAAAACGGCAAGAGGCTTCCCCTGGAGCTCCTGAAGGAGCGCTATCGGGGAGTGACCATCTATCGGCAATCTGACTTTGGGTATGACGACGCAAAGCCGGCGGCCAGCTTGATGCTGGGAACGGTAGGGCACAGTGTGCAGGAGGCCCTGGGTTTTCTCTCCGAGCGCGGGTATAACTCAGTTGATTTTGTTTACGTCTCGAATGCGCAACCGAAGGGAACCGTGGTTGGTGTTCAGCAGTTAAGCACCAATCAGGGTTATGTCATCAAGCTCAAGATATCGCAGGGAAAGTAGCGACGTGTTTACTCGGTATTTCTCAGACTTGCTTACGACTGACACCCTAATAAACTTCACGTTTTGGTGCCTCGTAGCTTGGTTGCTTCGCAAGCCTCTGCTGGCATCATTTGGTTCTTCTCGTATGCGAGCAATCTTCGCCGCGCTTTCGTTGGCTGCGGTTCTAGCATTCACAGTCCGAGTATTTTCTACCTATACCTTTACATCGTCTTATTGGCTTTTCAGTTCAATGTGGGCTGGAGCATTCCGAGTTGCGAACGCAAACTGGTTGCTGAACTTTGCGCTCTTCGTACCGGCAGGTTTTGCGCTCAGGTTCGCCGGGCGATTGGCCCTTAGAACCGTTGGGTTTCTCTCGCTGCTATCCCTTGGAATCGAATGCCTTCAGTTCTGGGCTCGCAGTGGAGTGGCTGATCCCGCAGATTTGGTGGCAAATAGCTGCGGCGCTTTTGCCGGAGTTGTTCTCGCCATGCTAGCCCTCAGGATTGGCAAGAAAAACTAGAGTTCTCCACATGTTTGCGCCCCTGGGTGTAGTGACTTTAACTTACGAGGCTAAACTTCAGTCATGAATGGAGCAAATATTCCAGCTGTATTCGGGGGATTCCTCGCTATCGCAGGTCTTGTCGTATTAGTTATCGTCCTACTTTCCGCATCGCTGCGCACGGTAGATCAGGCCACCGTTGGCGTGGTCACAATGTTTGGAAAGTACCGTCGCGTTCTCGCGCCCGGCCTTAACTTCCTGATCCCCTTCTTTGAGCGCATCTCGTTCCGAATCCCAATTCAGAACCAGACCACGCAGCTACAGTTCTCTGCCATCACCAACGATCAGGCCGCAGTGCACTTCACGGCAACCATCATCTATACGGTTTCCAACCATGATGAAGACACTGTCAAGTTGGTTGCCTTCAAGTTCATCGACCTAAAGAGCTTCCAGACCGCGCTGAAGTCCGCCATTGAGGCAAGCGTTCGCGAGTTTGTTGCCACCAAGAAGCAGGCCGAGGTACTTGGTCTCCGCACCGAGATTGTGAACCATGCCAAGCACACCCTGGACGAGCAGCTTGCGTCGTGGGGCTACACCATCTCTGACCTACAAATCAACGATGTGGCTTTCGACCCAACCGTCATGGAGTCCATGAGCCGCGTTGTTGCTGCCAAGAACGCCCAGACTGCAGCCGAGTTTGAGGGTCAGGCCCTGCTCATCACCCGCACCAAGCAGGCGGAGGCTGAGGGTGCGGCCATTCGCATCGCCGCCGAGAATGAGGCCGAGGCCGCGAGGCTCCGAGGTGAGGGTCTCGCCAAGTTCCGCAAGGCCGTTGCATCTGGCCTCACCCAGTCTGCCGAGGAGCTCAAGAGCGCCGGGGTTGACCCTGCTCTGCTGGGCCTCATGCTCTGGACAGAAACCCTCCGCGAGGTTGCCCAGTACGGCAAGGGCAACACAATATTCCTAGACGGCAACATCGGAACTCTCGAGGAGCAGGTTCGTCGCCTACAGGGAATCGTCGCTGGCAAGGGTGTCAAGGAAAAGCCCGACGCCAAGTAGCGCAGCCACGCTTCAACGCATGGGGGAGCGCCTAGCCATATAATCAACCTATGGCTAAAAGGGTTAGCTCCGAAAAGGCAGATACACGTCAACCAACTATGGCTGATGTGGCCAAAAAGGTTGGTGTTTCCAGGCAGCTCGTTGGCCTCGTGTTTCGCGACGCCCCAGGTGTGGGAGCCGAGACCGCCGGAAAGATCCGGATTGCCGCCAAGGAACTGGGCTACCGCCCAAACATGGCCGCCCAAGCACTGCGTCGCGACTCCTCAAACTACCTCGGCTTCTTGTTTCACACTGACCAGTCCACGATGCAGGACATTCTGCCAGCCATGTACAAGTACGCCAAGGCTGCAGGCTACAACCTTGTCATCGCGGCCGTATCCGAATCCCACAACGAGAACGAGGCGCTGGACGAGCTCCTGGGTCATCGCTGTGAGGGACTAGTGCTAGCGGGTTCGAACCTGCCACCCACGCGCCTTCAGAAGCTCGCCAGGGAGATTCCATTGGTCAGCCTGGGACGCCGCCTCGAGAACGTAAGAGCCGGCATTGTTGCATCCAAGGGTGAGGCTGGCGTGTTCGACATCACCAACTACCTCATCGACCTCGGGCACACGGATATCGGATACGTTTACGCCAAGGACATGCGCGACTCCCACTATCGACTGGAGGGCTACATGGCCGCCATGGAGGCCCACAAGCTGCCCACTCGCGTCGCCACCGTAAACGGCGACTTCGCTGAGCGCGGCGGCGCGCTCGCCGCGGAGCACTTCCTCAAGGAGAACCTGCCAACAGCCATAGTCTGCAACAACGATCAGAGCGCGTTTGGTCTCACGCATCGACTGCTGCAGGCCGGTATTCAGATACCGCAACAGGTTTCGGTGACCGGCTACGATGACACGGTTGCTCAATACCCATTCCTAGACCTCACCACTGTGCGCCAGGACCCGGAGGAACTGGCGAAGTACGCGATAGAGGACCTGGTGGCCCGCATCCACGGCGAAAAGTATCTGTCAGAGACCTACCTGACATCGACAAAGGTGGTAGTGCGGTCTAGCACGAGCAAGCCACGGAGCGACGCGGTTTTACGAGCCTAAGCCCGCTCGCAATAGGCAAGCAGCGCTTGCTCGTGCTAGTAAAAAATGCACAATCGGTTATAAAAGTGTTATCTAGAAATTTAACTTTCTTATTGGCACGAGCAAGTAAATTGCGCTATTTTAGTTTTTAGAGGAATTGTTGCCTCTCGTCAGGCGAATCCCCCCGAGTACCACTACTCGGGGGGATGAGTCTTTAATCGGGGGCTGGCAGCTTAAGAAAGAACCCCCGAGCATCGCTGCCCGGGGGTTCTTCTGATTGGCGCGAACTAAGCCTTCTTGGATGCGTTCTTTCGCTCATCGATGATGATTGCAACGATGATGATGCAGCCCTTGACAACGATCTGCCAGAACGGCGAAACGTTCATTAGGTCGAGACCGTTGTTGATGACACCGATCAGAAGCGCGCCCACCACGGTACCCCAGATGGTTCCAACACCACCCTTAAACGAGGTGCCGCCGATGATGGTCGCGGTAATGGCGTCAAGCTCGATTCCCTGGCCGAGGGTGGAGTTTCCCGAACCGGTTCGGGCCGACAACATGATTCCGGCAAGGGCAGCGAGAACACCGCTCATCATGTAGATCATGATGGTCATGCGTGGAATACGGATACCGGAGACTCGAGCCGCAACTTCGTTGCCACCGATTGCGTACGTGTAGCGTCCAAACTTGGTGTAGTTCAGCAGGAAAGTAGCGGCAATCGATACGGCAATAAACAGCAGAACGGGAATTGGTACACCCGATGCTGGCTGGGCAGGGTCGTTGAAAATGTATCCCTGTCCAATGAAGTTGTATTCAGGCTTGAGGTCCGAGAACGGGCGGCCGTCACCGGTGTAGATGTAAGCGAGGCCTCGTGCGATGGACATCATGCCCAGGGTTGCAATGAACGGAGCCAGGCGGAACTTTGCAATCAGCACGCCGTTCACCAGACCCGCCAGGGCGCCTACGGCGAGGCCGGCGAGAACACCGACCCAGACAGGGAAGTCGAGGCCCTGGAACTTCACCAGCGAGCTGCCGGGAACCTGAACCAGGCTGGCTGCGACCACAGCGGACAGGCCAACGATGGAGCCTACCGAGAGGTCGATTCCCAGTGTGATGATGACGAAGGTCATGCCTACGCCGATAACACCGATGGCCGAAACCTGGCGAATAACGTTTACCAGGTTGATTGGCTGTACGGAGTTTCCGTTGGTCATGATTGCCAGCACGATTACGAACAGTGCAAGGATTCCGATGATCATGTACTTGCGTACGAAAGCGCCGAGCTGGAAGCCCTGCTTGATCGCCATGATTGACGAAGTGGTTGGGGTTTGGTTTGTCATTTTTGTTTCCTTACGCTTACGCGATTGCGCTTTCGTCGCTGAATCGGGTTGCTAGTTCCATGATGTTTTCCTGAGTTGCCTCGGCGCGAGAAACTTCGCCAACCAGGCGCCCCTCGCACATGACCACAACTCGGTCGCTCATGCCAAGAATCTCTGGCATCTCGGAGGAGACCATGATGATCGCCTTGCCCTGCTGGGCGAGCGAGCTCATTAGTCGGTGAATTTCGGATTTGGCTCCTACGTCGATGCCGCGGGTTGGCTCATCGATGATGAGAATGTCCGGGTCGGTTAGCAGCCAACGGGAGAGCAGAACCTTCTGCTGGTTTCCGCCGGAGAGGTTCTGAATCTGCTGGTTCAGCGATGGCGTCTTGAGTGCCAGAGCCTGACGCTGAGCCTCGCACTCGCGGTCGATCTCTGCCTTACGGAGGATGCCGCCACGGGTAAAGCGTCCCATAGCCGCCATCGACATGTTGTCGCGAACGGACAGAACACCCATGATGCCGGTCTTCTTGCGGTCCTCTGTTAGGAGGCCAATGCCAGCGGCAATCGCCTGGTGTGGCTCGCGAATCTTGACCTGTTTGCCCTTAACTTTGATGGTGCCTGACTCAGCGGCGTGGATGCCAAACACGGTCTCCAGTACCTCGGTTCGACCAGATCCCATGAGGCCTGCGAAGCCTAGAATCTCGCCACGGCGAACCTGGAAGGAAACGTCCTTTACCTGCCGGCCGCGGTTGAGGCCCTCAACCTCGAGAACAACCTCACCGATTTCCGCCTCCATCTTTGGAAACAGCTGGGTCAGCTCGCGTCCGACCATGAGGCTGATGAGGCCGTTGCGGTCCATCTTGGCTGCCGGTTCCGTTGCAACCCAGGTTCCGTCTCGGAATACGGTCAGTTCGTCCGAAATTGCGAAAACCTCATCCATCTTGTGGGTGATGTAGATGATTGCGGTGCCAGCCTCGCGAAGCTGACGAATGATGTCGTGGAGGCGAGCAACCTCACGTTCGGTGATTGCCGAAGTTGGCTCATCCATGATGATGATCTTGGAACCAAAGGCGATTGCCTTTGCGATTTCAACCATCTGAGCCTGAGCAACGCTCAGGTTCTTCATCTGGGCGGCTGGGTCAATGTTGATGTGCCAGCGGTCAAAAACTTCCTGCGCGGCTTGAATCATTGCCTTCTTGGAAACGAGGCCACTCTTGGTTCTGATTTCCCGGCCAAGGAAGATGTTCTCCGCGGCCGTAAGCTCTGGAACAAACAGAAGTTCTTGGTGGATCATCGAGATTCCGTTGGCCAGGCCATCGCGAGGGTTCTCGATTTTGACGGGCTTGCCGTCTACAAAAATTTGGCCCTCATCAAGCGTGTAAACGCCAGCGAGGATCTTCATAAGGGTTGATTTTCCCGCTCCGTTTTCACCCATGAGGGAGTGTACGGTTCCGGGGCGAAGCTTGAACTGAACGTCGTTCAGAGCCAAAACGCCGGGGAAGCGCTTTACGATTCCCTGCATTTCGACGATGTATTCACCCATTTGTTACTACTTTCGTGAATCTTGTTGAATAAGCAGATTGGCCGGACCAGTTTCCTGGTCCGGCCAACCCATGTGTTACTTAGCTGAGACTACTTGCCAGCGAACTGAGCCATGTTGTCGAGGGTTACGAGCTGGTAAGGAACGTCGACGTAGTCCGAAACGGTCTTGCCTGCGATCAGGTCGAGAGCAGCGTCAACACCGCCGCCACCCTGGCCGCCTGCGTCCTGGAACACGGTGGTTGCCAGGTCGCCCGACTTCAGTGCAGCAAGTGCGTCAGCGGTAGCGTCAACGCCACCAACCAGGATGCCGCCGGTGCCGAGCTTCTTGCCAGCAGCCTTCAGAGCGTTGATAGCACCGAGTGCCATCTCGTCGTTGTTAGCGCAGACGATGTCGAAGCTTACGCCAGACTGCAGCCAGTTCTCCATGAGGGTCTGACCCTGAGCGCGGTCCCAGTTAGCGGTTCCGGTCTTTACAACCTTCATGCCTGGGTTCTGGGCTACAACGTCGTTGCAACCCTTGGTGCGGTCGAGAGCGGCCTCGTTGGTAACCTCACCCTCCATGATTACAACGTTGCCCTTGCCGCCGGCAAGCTTTGCCAGCTGGGTCATCTCAAGCTGACCCGATACGAGCGAGTTGGAACCTACGTAAGGAACGCCAGCTGGGAGGTCCGAAGGCTTGCGGTTTACGTAGATCAGAGGGATCTTTGCTGCCTGAGCGGCTGAGGTCATTGGGCCTGCTGCGCTGGTGTCAACTGCAACAACGATGATTGCGTCAACCTTCTGGGAGATGAAGTTCTCCACCTGGCTGAGCTGAGTTGCTACGTCGTTGTTTGCTGCAACGATGTCTGCGGTTGCGCCCTTGGCCTTGGCCTCAGCGGTGATGCCGTTAGCAACCTTCTGGAGGAATGCGTCCAGCACTGGGAACGAAGCGCCGATCTTGTAGGTGTGAGTGGTTGCGGTTGGCGTGGCCGAGCTGGTCGAGCAACCAGTCACGATCAGTGCCGAAGCAGCAACGACGGCAACAATGCCGGCTAGCTTGCTGAATTTCTTCATGAACTTTCCAATCATTTAGAGGTTCCATCGGCCGATCGGCTTATGGATCCCTTCGCAGGACTCTCCTGAGAAGAAGGAAAAGTTGTATCTCGTCAATTGATAAGTTACCCAACTTGCAAGAGTTTGTTACGACAATTGCACATACGTTATCCAATCTTTATTTAGTAACGTTTCGGTTGCGGTGACGGGGTTTATGACTAATTCAGACCTTTGTTAGCACGTGCGCTTTCTCGAGCGAGCAAAATGTCCATTTTTAGGGTTTGTTATGTCATAAAGGTCGCATGGGGACATGCCCGCAGCCATCGATTCAAGAAAACAGAGCCACCCAGGGGAATCGAACCCCTGACCTGCTCTTTACGAGGGAGCTGCTCTACCGACTGAGCTAGGGTGGCGAAGCCATCATTGAAGACGGCAACCGTGTAAGTTTACCAACTCGGAATAACCTGGTCGGGCTCGAGGTTTGGACAAGCATGGCGGGAAGCAAAAACACAAGACTGCAGGAGTATTTCTCGGTTAGGTTTAGGCGTTTACTCTCCGGCGCCCCCGATGGCGTGCCGCCATGGATTGAGGTTATTGCAGCCGGCGATCAACCCGGCCTTTTCACCCCCGATGACGCTCCCTGGCTGGTGCACGCCGAATTTGGAACTCTGGTTGGTGGCATCCGCGCCCTCTTAGTGCAAGCGCTGCACCCGGCAACTCTCGCAGGTGTGGCGGACCACTCCCGCTACAAAGAAGACCCGCTCGGTCGGCTCGCTGGAACCATCCGGTGGCTTACTGTCACCACATTTGGTTCACACGAGGCGATTGCCAAGGAGGCCTCGCGAGTCAACCGTCTGCACGAACGGGTGAAGGGCGAATACGAGAGTCCGCGAGGCGCACAGGCATACCGTGCAGCGGACCCAAACCTGCTGCTCTGGGTGCACGTTGCCTTCATGGACTCGTTCCTCACCTGCCACCAGCTCTACAGTGCAGCCCCCATTCCCGGCGGAGCCGACGCCTACATTTCGCAGTGGGCCAGGTCCGTTGAACCGCTGGGTCTCAACAGCGCGCCGCTAAACCAAACCCAACTGGATGCCACCATGGCGCAGTTCATCGAGTCTGGTCAGCTGGTCTGCAACGAACGCACTCGAGAGGTAGTTGGCTTCATCCGCCGCCCTCCGCTGCCGCCGGTTGCTGCGGTGGTTTACAGGCTGCTGTTCGCCGCGGCGGTAGTTGCGCTACGTCCGGAACACAGGGAGCTGCTGGGGCTCAGGCTTCCGCCAAGGCGCCTGGTAATTGGGGTAACTCGGTTCACCCTGCTAGCCATTCGGTTCATCATCGGCCCGGAATCTCCCATCGAGGAAGCCGGGCGAAACCGACTTATTCGCATCGGGGCTTGGACGGGTTAGGCTCAGACCATGAGCACTCGCATAACGCTGCCAAAAACGGATCTCTCGGTTTACCCGCTCTGCCTCGGAGGCAATGTCTTCGGTTGGTCCGCCAACCGAGAGGAATCATTCCAGGTCCTCGACCGGCATCGCGAGCTGGACGGTAACTTCATAGACACCGCCGACGTTTATTCCGCTTGGGCGCCGGGAAACTCCGGCGGCGAGAGCGAAGAGATCATCGGTGCCTGGATGCGTGAGCGAGGCGCGCGCGACAACACGGTGATTGCAACCAAGGTGGCAAAACTTCAAAGCCGTCCGGGCCTAAGCCGTGCCAACATCATTGCCGCCTGCGATGACAGCCTCCGCAGGTTGCAGACCGACCACATTGACCTTTACTACGCGCACGAGGACGACCAGAGCACGCCGCTGGAAGAGACCCTTGGCGCCTTCGATGAATTACAGCGCGCGGGCAAGATCCGCTCTGCGGCTGCCAGCAACTACACGTCGGAGCGTCTGAAGCAAGCTGCCGACACCGCGCACAGCCTTGGATATAAGGGTTATGTTGCGCTGCAGAACCAGTACAACCTGATGGAGCGTACCGATTTCGAAAGCGATTCGCAGCCGATTCTGGTGAAACTAGGGTTCAGCGCCCTGCCGTATTTCTCGCTGGCCATGGGATTCCTGACCGGCAAGTACCAGCCCGGGGTAGAGGTAGATTCGCAGCGCGCAGGGGGCGTGGAGCACTACCGAAACGAGCGCGGTTGGGCTGTTGTTTCGACACTCGAGGAAATTGCGCGCGCCACCGGCTCGACGCCCAGCGCAGTTGCGCTCGCCTGGCTGCGCGCGAATCCCACGGTCTCGGCACCCATCGCAAGCGCTAGAACCGTGAACCAGTTGGAGCAGATTATGCCTATCGTTACTCTGGAAGCGTCTCAGGTTGATCGGCTAACCGAGGTCAGCGCCTCTTAGCTTCGAAGCCGCCGGCACCAGGGCCCAGAGAATGGCGCTGGCGTCGATGAACTCCTGCGAGACGGCGGCGGCTGTAGCGCTTAGCACTCCGAAGGCGGAAAGCGCCATTGCCATAACCGCCAGCGCCATGCCGACCCCTGCGGCCTGAAGGGCTCTGCTCCTGGCACCCTGTGCAATGTCAAGGGCAATCGCAAGGTGTCCGATTGAATCCTCGACGATCACAACGTCTGCGGCCTCGCTGGCTGCGGTTGCCCCGCGAGCACCCATGGCAACCCCAACGTCGGCGGCGGCAAGCGCGGGTGCATCGTTGATTCCATCTCCCACCGCAATCACGGTGCCAGCGGCAGACTCCTTTGCCTCGCGCAGGAATTGCAGTTTCTGCTCAGGGTGGAACTCGGCGCGATAGTCGTCCACGCCAACAGCCGCCGCAACCGCCGCCACAGTCTCAGCACGGTCTCCCGAGACCATCACGGTGCGCTTCACTCCCAGTCTCTTAAGGTTGCGGATGGTTGCAGTAGATTCGGCGCGCACCGGGTCATCGAGGCCGTAGATGGCCACGACAGAGCCGTCAACAATCACCGAAACCAGCAGGGCGTTAGCCAGCCGACCCCAGTCGGGGAGTGCGCCCTCCGGCTGACCTACCTGAACTCGATGGCCGGAAACCGTGCCGCTGAGGCCACGTCCGTGCTGCTCGCGAACCTCGGTGGCGGAGCCCAGCCGGCAGCCGCTTGACAGCGCGTGCCCTATAAGTGCCTTGGCCACAACGTGCGGGCTGTGCTGCTCGAGAGTGCCAACCAGTTCACCCACCCAAACGGGGTCAACCTCTGGCGCATATGCCACCGTGGAGATCTCGGGCCCGCCGTGCGTGAGCGTTCCAGTCTTGTCCAGCAGAATGACCTCCGCGCGGGCCAGCTGTTCCAGGGCAGCCCCGCCCTTGATGATTGCGCCGCTCTTTGCAGCCTTCGACATTCCGGCGATGATTGCAACCGGTACCGCCAGAATGAGCGGGCAGGGGGTGGCTGCAACAATAACCGCGATTGCAGCTGAGCGTTCCCCAGTGATCAACCAGGTTGCCGCCGCGACAACAACAGCGAACGGCACAAACCAACCCGCCCAACGGTTGGCGATTCGCACGGCCGATGATGATTCGGCTTGGGCCTGCTGCACTAAGCGCACCAGCGCGGCATAGGTGGAGTTTGCGGCCGTGGCGGAGGTGATCAACTCAACGCCGCCATCGGTGTTGACAACTCCCGAGGCAACGGCCTCTCCCTCGGCGCGGAACACGGGAAGCGGTTCGCCCGTAAGCGCGCTCTCGTCGAAGGTGCCCGGCGTGGCTAAAGTTCCGTCCAACGGCACCACCTCCCCGCTGCGAACCAGTATCCGGCTTCCAAGCTGCACGTCCGACAGAGCGGTCGTTGTCTGTGAACCATCTCCTGCCAGCACGTGTGCGGTGCGAGGGGCGCGCGCCAACAGGGCGCCCAGCTGAGCGTGGGCTCGGCCCTCTGCCCAGGTTTCGAGGGCTCTGCCGGAGGCCAGCATGAGTGAGATAACGGCGGCGGCAACCCACTCCGCGGTTAGCGCGGTTGCAAGAATTGAGATGGCCGCCAGCACGTCGGATCCAAGCGCGCCCTGACGGATTGCAGCCACCAGCCAGCCGATGCTGAGAATGAGTCCCACAACGGCGCTCACCGCAAATGCCACGACGGCCGCGAGGTGCAGCCCGTTGAACTCGGCGGTGAGCCCCACCGCAAGCGCAATCACCGAGACGGTTAGGAACCAGTAGTCGCGCAAGAATCGAGCCATGGTTCGATTCTGCCACTTGGGGTTAGACTTGCCACATGGGCAACGAAGCCGCAAACGAACCGCAGATCCAATTCCTTGGTGCCGCAGGCACCGTTACAGGCAGCAGATTCCTGCTGTCGCATGGCAATACGCGGGTTCTCATCGATTGCGGCATGTTCCAAGGGCTTAAGGAACTCCGTGAGCGCAACTGGGACGATTTCCCGGTTGACCCAGAACTCATCGATGCAATAGTCATCACCCACGCCCACCTAGACCACTCTGGCTTTATGCCCAGGCTGGTGAAGCTGGGATTCGCGGGCTCAATAAACCTCACCGAATACACCGCAAAACTGGCGGAGGTGATTCTGCGCGACTCGGCCCGAATTCAGACCGAGGATGCGGAGTACGCAAAGAAGAAGAACTTCTCACGTCACAACCCACCGATGGCCCTCTACGATGAGTCCGATGTTGAAAACACCCTCGAGCTTTTTGTTGAACAGAAGTTCAACCAGCGCACAAAGGTGGCAGACTCCACCTTCGTGACCTTCCACCCCAGCGGCCACATCCTTGGGGCAGCCTTGCTGGAGGTTGAGTTCTTTGGCAAGCGCCTACTCTTCACCGGCGACATGGGGCGCCAGGACCACCCGCTTCTCGTGGCACCTGGTCTGGTTCCAGCCGGCCACTTCGACGCCATTCTGACCGAGTCCACATACGGCGACCGCGAGCACGCGCCAACCACCGGGGACTTCGAGAGGACTATCCGTGATACGGTGTCCCGCCACGGTTCGGTGTTGATTCCCGCCTTCGCGGTTGATAGAACTGAGGTCATTCTGGTTCGTCTGCGCGAGGCCATGCAGGCTGGAACTATTCCAAGGGTGCCCATTTATGCAGACTCCCCGATGGCGCTGAAGGCCCTTGACTTCTACCGCCAGGCAATCGACGAGCGCTCGCCAGAGATTCGCCCAGCCATCTGCGAAGAGTGGTCTGGCAGAGATCCGTTTGACCCGGGCACACTCGTGGAGCTGTTTACGCCGGACCAATCCAAGACCATCAACAACCCCACTTCACCCTGCATCATCATTTCGGCGTCTGGTATGGGAACCGGAGGCCGAGTTGTGCATCACTTGCGTGACATGTTGCCAAACCCAAAGCACACGGTCATCATGGTTGGCTATCAGGCGATCGGCACCCGCGGAAGGGCGCTCGCCGATGGCGCGGAGTTCGTGAAAATGCACGGCGAACTTGTGCCCGTGAAGGCGCAGATTGTGCAGATCGAATCGTTCTCTGTGCACGCCGACAGCAACGAACTTATCGAGTGGCTGCAGAGCGCCTCCGAGGCGCCTGCCAAGCTGTTCGTAGTTCACGGCGAGGCCGGAGCAGCCGAAGTTTTCAGCGACAGAATCCACGCAGAGCTTGGATGGGCAACGCACGTGCCCCACATCGGTGAGAAAGTGCGTTTGTAGCAAGACCCCCAAAATAAGCGCGCACAAAAGGCGCGAGTCAAACAACAATGGAGTTGAAATGACAAACACCAGAACCGAGCACGACCTGCTTGGCGACTACGAGGTTCCAGCAGATGCGTACTGGGGTGTTCACACAGCCCGCGCCAAGGAGAACTTCCCAATCTCCGGAGTGCCCATCGGGCACTATCGAAGCCTTATCAAGTCGCTGGCCCTGGTAAAGGCGGCCGCCGCCCGCGCCAACGTTGCAGCCGGTGTGCTGGATGAAAACCTAGCCAAGGCCATCGAGGCGGCCTGCCTAGAGGTAGCTCGCGGAGACTTCGATTCCGAGTTCGTGGTTGACGCCATACAGGGTGGTGCTGGCACTAGCACCAACATGAACGCCAACGAGGTAATCGCAAACCGTGCGTTGGAAATCATGGGCAAAAAGCGCGGCGAGTACCAGTACCTTCACCCACTCAATCACGTGAACATGTCGCAGAGCACCAACGACGTTTACCCAACCGCTGTGAAACTCGCGGTCGTGATGGAGATCCAGAACCTGATTGCAGCCCTGAAACACTTAGGTATGGCCATGGGTCGCAAGGCAGAGGAGTTCAGTCACGTCATCAAGATGGGCCGAACCCAGCTCCAGGAGGCCGTTCCTATGACTCTCGGCCAGGAGTTTGCCACCTTCGCCCGCATGCTTGCCGAAGACATTCAGCGACTCGAGGAGACCATCCCGCTGTTGTGTGAAATCAACCTGGGTGGAACCGCAATCGGCACCCAGTTGAACGCCCCTGCCGGTTACGCGGGACGCGCCTGCAGCGAGCTTCGCGCACTCACCGGCGGGATGCCTCTAACGGTTGCAGCCGATATGGTTGAGGCAACCCAGGACACCGGAGTGTTTGTGATGGTGAGCGGGGTGATTAAGCGTGTGGCGGTGAAGCTAAGCAAGGTCTCAAACGACTTGAGACTGCTCTCGAGCGGCCCCCGCGCAGGTCTTGCCGAAATCAACCTTCCCGCTCGTCAGGCAGGTTCGTCCATCATGCCTGGCAAGGTAAACCCAGTGATTCCCGAAGTCGTCAACCAGATTGCCTTCTCGGTGATTGGCAACGACACAACCATCACAATGGCGGCCGAGGCCGGGCAGTTGCAGCTAAACGCGTTTGAGCCAATCATTTGCCGCGCCATGATGATGAGCCTCACGCAGCTGACCCAGGGCTGCTACACCCTTGCTGATCGCTGCATCGATGGCATCACGGCAAACGTGGACCGCCTGCGAGAGTCCGTGGCCAACAGCGTTGGGCTGGTGACCGCGCTCGCACCGATGCTCGGCTACGAGACCTCTACCGTGGTGGCCCAGAAGGCCGCGGCCGAGGACAAAACTGTGCGCGAGGTTGTGCTCGAACTTGGCCTCATGACCGCGGCTGAGTTCGAGGCGATTCTCGGTGACGTGGAGAGGCTAACGCGCCCCACAAGGTAGTTGGGGTGTTTACCAACTGTTAACCTTTGATTTCCTTATTTAACTGCCCTACCGACCTGCCATGAGTTTTACTGATGTTAATCCTTTGTTAACCAAGTAACGAGTCTCCTCGCAGAAAGGCGCACGTGAGCCCCGTAGTAATTGTTGGTCTGGTAGTTGCACTGGCCATATTTTTTGATTTCACAAACGGTTTCCATGACACCGCGAATGCGATGGCAACCCCAATCGCAACGGGCGCACTAAAGCCTCGCACGGCTGTTGCAATCGCATCTGTGATGAATCTGGTTGGCGCTCTGCTATCAACCTCGGTGGCAACCATGATTTCGGTAGGCATGGTTAATGACCCTGGCAGCCTGAAGCCCGAGATCGTTTTCGCGGGACTTACGGGAGCGATCCTTTGGAACCTAACCACTTGGTTCCTGGGCCTGCCTTCGTCCTCTTCGCACGCCCTGTTCGGTGGCCTCATTGGCGCGGTAGCGGCAGCGGCCGGCCTTGGTGCAATCAACTTTGATGCAATCGCGCAGAAAATCTTCTACCCGGCGCTGTTCGCACCGATTGTTGCCGGACTTGCCGCCTGGCTGGCAACCCGAATCGCCTACGTTATAACAAAGCGCGCAACGGACGACGAGGTTAGTACCGGTCGCGGCCGATTCCGCTACGGTCAGGTCTTCTCATCATCCCTTGTTGCACTGGCGCACGGCACTAACGATGCCCAGAAGACCATGGGTGTAATCACCCTGGTTTTGGTTGCCGGCGGGTTGCAGGCCGATGGAGGTAAGGTTCAGCTTTGGGTGGTTCTCGCGGCTGCGCTAGCGATTGCACTTGGAACCTTTTCAGGCGGTTGGCGAATCATCCGCACCATGGGTAAGGGGTTGAGTGAAGTCAAGCCAGCGCAGGGTTTGGCCGCTGAGGTTGCCACCGCAGCCACCATCCTGGCTTCATCCAAGTTGGGCTTTGCTCTCAGCACCACCCAGGTCGCGTCCGGATCCATCATCGGTTCTGGCCTAGGCCGTGCTGGCGGAAAGGTTCGCTGGAATAAGGCCGGTCAGGTTGTCTTGGGATGGCTTTTCACTCTGCCTGCAGCTGCAATCGTCGGTGCAATTTCGGTGGTCATTGTTTCGACCGGCCCTGCGGGAATCATCATCGATGCGATTGTCACAATTGGCGTGATTGTGGCCATCTTCCAGATCAGCCGCCGCAATGCGGTAACCCACCACACCGTCTCAAGTGAAATTGAAGAGGCGAGCGAAGTTGTTGAGACCAAGAGGCAGCGCAAGGCTGCTGCCAAGTCTGGAAAGGCAAATAAGTAATGTTCACACCAATCGCATGGAACAACCTTTTCTCCGTTGGCTTTGCAGCCCTCGTAGCCACTGCTCTAGTTGTGATTCTATTTTCCCTGGGAGTCCGACTCTCTGTGAACGCAGACCACCACAAGGCACAAGCGGTTGCAGGCGATGCTAAGGCGCTGCGTACCGAGGCGTTCAACCGAGCGGTTGCCTACGCCCTATTCGCGCTGTCTTTTGGTGCGGTTGTATTTGGAGTGCTGTTGATCATCCCGGGAGTCATCCCAGGCATCAAGTAGATGCTATTCGTCGGAGGCTGCGCGCTGAGTACTGCTCTTGGTGCGCAGTTTCCGCGTTAACGGGCCAGCAGCAGCGCCGGCGGCAACCAGAATAAATCCGAAGATGATGAATGGCAGGTTGTTTGCCCATGGGTTCTGCGGGTCTGCCGGAGCTGCCACGGTCTTGTCATTCATGTTCATTGTCATAGCGCAGACCGCTGAGTTCTCGCCCGCGTTGGTGCCGCTGCCGTCAACATCGAAGCTGAAGGTTCCCTCGCTGGGGTGGCCATCGTTGCTTACCGAGCGCCAGGCAACCTGGTAGGTTCCGGTCTGGTTCAGGTTGAACTCCGCCGAAAGTGTGGCTCCTGCACCCATCGGGCAGCCCACCAGCTTGGCTCCGGAAGGGTCTGTAACCTCAACTGCCAGGCCACTGCCGTCTGTGGTTTGCATGAGGTCCTCGTTGAAGGTCACGTCAACTGTTACTGGGCCGGCGGAAACCGTTTGTCCCGCCGTTGGTGTGGTTCCTAGAACCTCATCGTGGGCCAAAGCGGGGGCGGCAATCATGGTGAGGCAAGCGGTCAAAAGGGTAACTGCGGAAAACAAACGCTTCATGGTTCCAACCTATCGAAGCGCCTTGCTGCATTTCGGGGAATCTGCTGTCGGATGGCCGTAATTCTGCGAAGGCAAGCCTTGCCTAGGTAAACTTTTTGGCACTGCAACATTCACGCCCGGAAGCTGGAGTCTATGTCCGAGAAGCCTCGTTTTGCCTACCTTAAAGAGGTCGCCATAGGTGGTTCAGTTGGCGTTGTTGTTCTTGGGCTCGTGATTGCCGGTTTCTCCATCACGGGTTCCGCTGGTCCCGCCCCTAGTTCGAGCGCTAGTCAGTCCTCCATCACCACTCCGTCGGCCACCGCAACGGTGGCAGCCTGCTCGGTTCAGGATCAGGCAAACGATGACCGCCTGGGTAACCTTCAGCTGATGGTGGTAAACGCCGCCAACGATCAGACCCTGATCGACTACAACGGCGAGCAGGCGTCTGCAACCGCCAGCACCATGAAGCTGCTAACCGCCGCAGCCGCTCTAGAGGTTCTGGGCCCCAACTACCGCATCACAACCCGTGTTTACCAGGACCCCACCGATAAGGGCATCATCTACTTCGTTGGTGCCGGCGACGTAACACTCAGCCGCACCGCGCCCGGCAAGCAGAGCGTTTACCCGAGTGCACCTAAGTTGAACGATCTGGCACTTTCCATCAACCGTGCGATGGGCTCGACTCCAATCACCAAGATTGTGGTTGACGGTTCGCTCTTTGCCGGCCCTCAGTGGCTGGCCGGTGTCGACCCATCGGAGCGCACCAACGGCTATCAGAGTCTTACCAGCGCCCTGCAGGTGGATGGCGACCGCAACAACCCCCAGAAGCAAACCTCACCCAGAAGCTCAACCCCGGAGTTGCGGGCGGGTACCTGGCTCCAGCAGGCAATCGGCGCAAACGCAGCAGGAGCAACCGTTGAGGTTGGAACAATGCCAGCAAACGCGGGGCAGATTGCCGCCGTTCAGAGCCAGCCACTCAGCAACTGGATCAACTACATGCTTTCCGTGAGCGACAACACCATGGCGGAGTCGCTGGCGAGGATCGTTTCGCTCGACCTCGGCAAGGATGGCTCCTTTGCTTCGCTGGATGCAGCTTTCAAGGAAGCGCTAACCAGCACCCTTCAGCTAGACACCACCGGCATCACGGTCATGGATGGCTCTGGAGAATCCACGGCCAATGCGGTATCTCCAGCGTTCATGGTCAAACTCATGAAGCAGATTTTCTTGGGCACCGGAAACCTGACAATTCTCAAGCAGTCGCTACCTGTCGCTGGCGAAACGGGTTCCCTCAAGACTCGCTTCTCGGGTAGCAACATCGATGCCGATGGGCATGTTTTTGCCAAGACTGGCTGGATCAACCACGGCTACACTCTGGTTGGCTACACGAACGCCAAGGACGGCAGCAATCTGCTGTTCGCCGTTTACGCGCTTGGTCCAAACGTGAAGGACAACGCCAAGCAGGCAATCGACAACCTGGTTACCAGCGTTTACCGCTGCGGAGCCAACCTTGCCCCGGTTTCCGCGGTGACACCAACCCCGGTTCCAACCAACTAGTCGCGGAGCCATCCGCAACTCGCAGGTGGCTAAAGTTCTGGTTGTTCGGATGCGAACGACACGCCTTTTAGATAGATTTAAGACACCCCATCTCTGGAAGTGAGCAACGATGCCTACCGAGCAAGAAGTACTGGCTAAAGTCCCTACGTCCCTCTATATCAACGGACAGTGGGTGCAGGGCCACGGTGAGCACCCGATCAAGGTAGAAGACCCTGCGACCGGTAAAACTCTTCTGGAGATTGCAAACGCCAACGCTGAGGACGGCCTCGCTGCTCTCGCCGCAGCGGATGTAGCGCAGGTTTCCTGGGCCAAGAACTCACCTCGTGCACGCGCCGAGATCCTCCGTCGTGCATTCGAACTAGTGCGCGAGCGCAGCGAAGAGTTTGCCATGCTCATCTCCCTTGAGATGGGTAAGCCGCTCGCAGAGGCTCGCGGCGAGGTGGCCTACGGCAACGAGTTCGTCCGTTGGTTTAGCGAAGAAGCCGTCCGTATCTCTGGACGATTCGGTTCGCTGCCAGAAGGCCACGGCCGGATGCTGGTCACCAAGCGTCCCGTAGGTCCTGCCTTCGCCATCACCCCTTGGAACTTCCCGCTTGCCATGGCAACCCGCAAGATTGGTCCAGCGCTGGCCGCTGGATGCACCATGGTTGTCAAACCGGCTGAGCTGACTCCTTTGACCACTCTGTTGTTCGTGAAGACTCTCGAAGAGGCTGGCCTGCCAGCCGGTGTTGTGAACGTAATTACCACCAGCACATCGTCGGCAACCTCCGGCCCAATCATCGCTGACTCTCGCCTGCGCAAGATCACCTTCACCGGAAGCACGCAGGTTGGCCGCGTCCTCCTTAAGCAGAGCGCCGACCGCATCCTCCGCACCTCGATGGAGCTCGGCGGCAACGCCCCGTTCCTGGTCTTTGACGACGCAAACATCGACGCGGCCGTTGATGGGGCCATGCTCGCCAAGCTGCGCAATATTGGCCAGGCCTGCACTGCGGCCAACCGCTTCATTGTTCAAGAGAGCGTGGCAGACGAATTTGCCACCAAGCTGGCCGCAAAGATGGACGCGCTGACCCTTGGCCGCGGAATCGATGAGGGCACCACCATGGGGCCTGTCATCAACGAGAAGGCGCGCGAGAACATGCAGCGCCTGGTTGACGCAACCGTCAAGGAGGGTGGCGATGTGGTCACCGGTGGCGAGTCTGGTGCAGGAGCCGGCTACTTCTTCAAGCCAACAGTTCTGGCCAACGTTCGCCCTGGCAGCACAATTCTGCGCGAAGAGATCTTTGGTCCGATTGCGCCAATCGTTCGCTTCAAGACCGAGTCCGAGGCCGTTCGACTAGCCAACGACACCGAATTCGGTCTGGTTTCCTACGCCTTCACCGAGGACTTCAAACGCGGTATGCGCCTAGTCGAATCCCTTGACACCGGCATGACCGGCCTCAACTCCGGACTCGTCTCCAACGCGGCAGCGCCGTTTGGTGGCGTCAAGGAGTCTGGCATGGGTCGCGAGGGCGGCCTCGAGGGCATCGAGGAGTACCTGGAGACCAAGTACGTGATGATTCCAGCCACCGAGGCCGCAGACTAGCAAAGTTCGCCTCTGCGCCAATGGCGAAATAGACTGGTAGTCCGCTTAAGTAGGAGTGACTTTGCAAGCCATCCAGCGCGACGCCAGCTACTGGTTCCGTCTTTTTTCCCCATTCATTCTCTGCACCGTTTTTGCCGTACCCGGAGTGCTAGTTTCGCTGCACGCGGTACACGTGGCGCCGGTGCCAGCCGCTGCTCTGTGCGGAGTTGCTATTGTGGCCGCTGCATTCATGCTGGGCTGGGCTGGCGAGGCTGCAGAGCTAGACCTGGCTGGCGGTCTAGCGGTTGGGTTGCTGGCGGTTGTCACAATCCTGCCGGAGTACGTGGTGAGCGTTTACTTCTCGTTCGCCGCGGGGCAAGACCCATCGATGGTTCAGTACGCCTCCGCGAACGTGACCGGCGCCAACAGGCTCCTGCTGGGATTCGGCTGGCCTGTGGTTGCCCTCATCGGATTCCTGGCGCTACGCTCGCGTGCCCGTAAGGCCAACACGCCTAAGCAGAAGTTCGGAATCGTGCTAGAGGACGAGTCGCGAACCGACCTCGGCTTCCTGGTGATTGCCTCCGCCATCACGCTCATCATCCCGGTCACTGGAGCGCTTCACGTGCTCATCGGAATCGTTCTCGTTATTCTCTTTGCCCTGTACCTCTGGAGGCAGTCGCACGCCGAGCGCGATGAGCCAGAGCTCGAGGGCACGGCTGCGCTGGTTGGAGCCCTCCCTAAGGTTGCCCGTCGCATCTTTATGATTGTGGTCTTCCTGCTCGCCGCAGGCATCATCCTGGCTAACGCCGAGCCTTTCGCGCACAACTTGGTGGAGGCAGGCCAGGTTCTCGGCGTTGACCAGTACCTTCTGGTTCAGTGGCTGGCGCCTCTGGCCAGCGAGGCGCCGGAGTTTGCGCTCGCAATCATCTTTGCCGCCAAGGGCAAGGCAAATATGGGTCTAGCCATCTTGGTTTCGTCCAAGGTGAACCAATGGACGGCCCTGGCCGGCTCGCTTCCAATTGCCTACGTGGTTGGCGGTGGATCCGCTGCAATCCCAATGGACGCCCGTCAGGTTGAGGAGTTCATGCTTACCACCGCGCAGACGCTCATGGGTGTTGCTCTGCTGCTCGGACTGCGCCTCGGCGCCCGCGCTGCCACGGCGCTGTTCGTGCTCTTTGCGATCGCGTTCGTGAACCCGGACGAGCATTTCAGAACCATCGTTGCCATCTGCTACTTCGTGATTGCGGCGGTGTTTGTTTTCATCTACCGATCCAAGGTCAAGGAGACTCTTGCAGCGCCGTTTAGGCTGCCCAAGCGCTTGTCTCTCTAGGTAACCTGGCGTCACTCCACCGTTGGCAGAGGGCAGAATAGTGTCATGACCGAATTCCTGCGTAACATCGATGAACTGCGGCTGCGGCATTCTTCCAAGTGGCGACGCTTCGCACCCGATGTGCTACCCATGCATGTTGCCGAGATGGACTACGAAATTGCCCCGAGCATCCAGCAGCTGATAATCGACTTCGTGAAGCGAAGCGACCTAGGCTACCTGGGTCCAATCCCGGAGGTTGGCGACGCATTCGCGGGTTTCGCAAAGCGCCACTGGGGCTGGGAACTAGACCAAAAGCAGATTCGCATCGCCACAGACGTAAGCGTTGGTGCGGTTGAAGTTATGCGAACCATTACCCGCCCCGGCGACAGGGTTCTCATCAACTCTCCCGTTTACGCGGCCTTCTACGCCTGGCTGGAAGAGGTTCACTGCGAGGTGGCCGACGTACCACTCATCAAGGGTCCAGACACCTGGCGCCTTGACCTCCCGGGAATTGAACGCGCATTCCAGGACGGCGTGAAGTTCTACCTGCTCTGCTCGCCGCACAACCCCATGGGCAGGGTCCATGAGCGCCATGAGTTGGAGGCCATAGCGATCTTGGCCAAGCGCTACGGCGTTGTTGTAATTAGCGATGAAATCCACGCGCCACTAACCTACGCGGACCAAACCTTCGTTCCCTATCTTTCTGTTTCGGATGAGGCGAGAGAGACCGGCATTGTTGTGACGGCAGCCTCCAAGAGCTTCAACCTAGCCGGCCTCAAGGCGAGCATGATTGTGACGCAGAGCGAGACAATCCTCAAGTTGACCGAGAACCTGCCGCCAGACACGCACTGGCGCAGCAGTATCCTGGGTGGTTTTGCGATGGCCGAGGCTTTCGCCGGTTGTGATGCCTGGCTGTCTCAGGCCGTTGAGTTTAACCGCGCAAACCGCGAGCTACTCACCAGGCTGGTAGCGGACAAACTTCCCGGTGTTGGCTACTGGGTGCCGGAGGGTGGCTACTTGGCATGGCTGGACCTGACCGCACTAAACCTGGGTCCAAACCCAGCGGCACGCATTCTGGCGGAGCAGCGCGTTGCGCTGGTTCCGGGTGCAGACCTCGGCAAGGACTACCACCAGTACGTCCGAATCAACTTTGCCGCTTCACCGGCGGCAATCGAGCGCACGGTTGACGCCATCGCGGCATATCTGCCGAACTAGTTCATTCAAAAATAAAGTGGGCAGCCGCAAGCGCGACTGCCCACTTTTGACTGCTAGACCTAAACCAGCGCGAGTGCTCGCTTCAGGTCCTCGATCAGGTCTGCCTTGTCTTCGATTCCAATGCTCATGCGAACCGCGTTGGCAGTGACGCCCATACTCAGGCGAACCTCTTCGGAAAGGCGCTTGTGGGTGGTGCTTGCAGGGTGCGTGATGAGGCTCTTGGCATCGGCGAGGTTGTTGCTGATGTCAATTACTGTCAGCCCGTTCATCATGCGGAAGGTTGCAGCTTTGTCTCCCTTGACCTTGAACGAGACTGTGGAACCGCCGCCTCGCATCTGGCGCTTTGCCAACTCGTAGTTTTTGTCGGTTGGCAGGAACGGGTACGAGACGCTCTCCACCTTTGGGTGGGTGGCCAGAAACTCTGCCACGGCCAGGGCGTTTTCGTTCATGCGCTCAACGCGCAGGTTCATGGTCTCCAGGCTCTTGAGGAGAACCCAGGCGTTGAAGGCGCTCATTCCCTGGCCGGTGTGGCGGGTGAATGGAAGCAGGGTGTTCTTGATGTAGTCCCTGGTTCCCAAGACGGCGCCACCGAGCACGCGGCCCTGGCCATCGATGTGCTTGGTTGCAGAGTAAAACACCACGTCAGCGCCCAGCGCCAGCGGCTTCTGCATGACTGGGCTGGCCATTACGTTGTCAACGATTACGGTGGCGCCAACCTTGTGCGCCAACTCGCTCACCATTGCGATGTCAACAATCTCCATTAGCGGGTTGCTTGGGGTCTCGAGGAAAACAACCTTGGTTGGTTCGTTCAGCGCTGCTGCCCAGTCCTCCTCGGAGGTTCCCTCAACCAGCACGGTGGTGCAACCCCACGATGGCAGGATCTCGGTGAGGATCACGTAGCAGCTGGAAAACATTGCGGCCGAGGCAACGATGCGGTCGCCGGACTTCACGAGTGAAGCTACCGAACTGAACATAGCGCTCATGCCCGTGGTGGTTGCGAAGCAGGCTTCGGCACCCTCTATCGCGGCCAGACGGTTCTCGAACATGGCCACGGTTGGGTTTGAAAAACGAGAGTAGAGGAAGTGCTCAGTCTCCTCCATAAAGGAGCTCTCGGCCTGTTCCGCGCTGTCGTAGGTGAAGCCGGAGTTGAGGTAGAGCGCCTCGCTGGTCTCGCCGAATCCGCTTCGGGCTAGGCCAGCGCGAACAGCAATTGTGTCGTCACCAAGTTTCCAGTCTGGAGTTGGTCCCTCGAAGACGTCCTGATAACCCCATGGGCGATTGCGCTTTGTCATGGGAATAAGGATATCAAACCGCTAGCGGCGATTCACAGTGAGTCTGGTCCCAGCAGGGCTATCAAGTACGGCTTGGAAGGCAAGCTCCGCGGCCCCGATGAGCACTGCCGAAGTTCCGAGCTCGCCGGCCTTGACTACCAGCGCCTCGTTCACCGAGGTCATGGAGTTACTTCGGATGGTGCTGAGCAGACGCTCAGGGTTGAAGTTGAAGATCGACCGCAGGAATCCGCTGATGATCACGGTCTGAGGATTGAAGATGGTGGCAATCTGAGCGATTCCGCGCCCAAGGTTTTCCAGCTGCGAGTTGATGAGCTTGACCACGCGCGCCGAGGTTGCAGTGATAATCAAAGTGTCGAGCTCTTCATCGGTGGCTGTGTCCAGGTGGAAGGCATAGAGGAGATCCTCACGCTTTACCAGCGCCTCGAGAGTTCCGCTAAAGCCGGAGTAGTCGGTCTCCTTCGATGGCGAGACTTGAATGTGCCCCAATTCGCCGGCGTACCCAGAAGCTCCGCGAAGGAGCCTGTCGTCGGCGATGATGCCGCCACCGATACCGCCCGAACTGGCAAAGAGGAATACGGCGTTGGTTGAGCCCTTTCCGGCACCGAATAGTCGCTCAGCGACGCAGGCGTTGGTGGCGTCGTTGTCAACGAAAACCGGCAGGCTAGAAAGCTGGGATAGCAGTGTTGCAAACGGGGCCTCTACCCAGCCAAGGTTTGGAGAGGTGCGAACCACTCCGTCTTGAACTCGAATCTGACCGGGCACCGCAACACCAATTCCGGCAACCAGCACATCGGGGTCTAGTTCGGCACGAAGGTCAACTATCAGTTTCGCCGCGATATTGGCTGCCGACTGGGCGTCTGGGCGCTGTGGCGTCTTGTAGCGAACCCTCTTGATTAGCTGGCCATCGAAGGACACAACGCCAACCGTGGTGGCATCGGCTGCTGGGTTTACCGTGAAGGCAACCACGTTCTTTGATGCCTCAACCGTAAGAGAAGGACGCCCCACGCCACCTTGTACCTGGGCCTCGGCCTCTTTGGCCAGTCCCAGTTCCACCAGCTCGCCAACCAGATCAGAAATGGTGCTCCTGTTGAGGCCGGTTGCCCAGGTGAGGTGCGAGCGAGGCACCGAACCCTCTTGGTGCAGCAGGCGCAATACAACACTGAGGTTATGCTGGCGCAGGTTTTCGCGATTCTGCCCCAGGGGCGAACGCACATTTTTCTGCTCCGGCATTTGTAAACCTCCGCTTTACAAATTACTGCACGCTTGGGCTAGTCTTTGCCCATGAGCGATGTTGCATCATTTACGGGCGTGAGTGTGAGACGCGGCAAGGCCACTGTTCTCAGCGAAGTGAACCTAACGCTGCCCGCCGGTCAAATCATTGGACTCCTTGGTCCAAGTGGCGCTGGAAAATCAACCATTATGCGTGCGCTGGTTGGTGTGCAGTCGAAGGTGTCAGGCACTGTTTCCGTGCTCGGTTTGCCTGCGGGTTCGGCTTCACTGGCAACCCGCGTGGCCTATTCAACCCAGGCTTCCTCAGTCTTCGATGACCTAAACGTTCGTCAAAATCTGGAGTTTGCACGCACCATGATCGGGGCCCCGGCCGAGCGCGTCGACGCGGTGCTCGGAGAGGTGGGATTGACCGAGTACGCCAACCAAAAGGTAGAGAACCTATCGGGTGGCCAGCGCAACCGCGTATCGCTCGCTATCGCGATGCTCGGTTCGCCAGAACTGCTAATCCTTGACGAACCGACTGTGGGTCTCGACCCGGTGCTGCGCGCCGAGATCTGGGCCATCTTTAGGCAGCTTGCCAATACTGGCAAAACACTCCTGGTTTCCAGCCACGTCATGGATGAGGCGGAGCGCTGCGATCGCCTCATTTTTGTGCGTGACGGCCGGGTCATTGCCAACGACACCCTCGCCAATATCCTGTTGACCACAAACAGCACTTCCGCGGAAAACGCTTTTCTCGCGCTGGCACGAAAGCAGGTGGCCTAATGAAGAGCCTGAAGCGCACATTCGCCATCGCCCACCGTGTGCTGCTGACCATTCGCGGTGACAAACGCACGGTTGGCCTTATGTTCGTCGTGCCGTCACTTCTGGTGGGGCTCTTCTCCTGGATGTTCAACAACGCCGCGGTTTTTGACAAGGTTGGTGGCCGCCTGGTTGGCCTGTTCCCCTTCGTGGTCATGTTTCTCGCCGCTTCCATCACAACGCTCAAGGAGCGCAGGAGCGGCACACTCGAACGCTTCCTCACCACCCCGATGCGCAGGGGCGAGTTCATCGGTGGCTATGCGCTGGCATTCACGGCCATGGCCCTGGTGCAGACCGGAATCACCTTGGGATTCGCCATCTACGTTTGCGGCTTCAGCACGCAGGACAGCGTTTGGTTGCTCTACGCGGCTGCCGTTGTGAATGCGCTCTGTGGCATGTCGCTCGGTTTGCTTGCGTCGGCCTTTGCCCAGACGGAATTTCAGGTAATCCAGTTCATGCCCGCGTTCATCTTCCCGCAGATCATCCTGGGAGGTCTGTTCGTGCCGCTGGATCAGATGCCGGATGCGCTGCACACCGTGAGTGACTGGCTGCCGCTAACCCACTCTCTGCGTGCGCTGGTCAACATCACCGATGGGCTGCCGCTGGCCGACGTTATGCACGAGGTGTTGATTGTCGCGGCCGTTTGTGCCGGCTGCCTGCTGCTGGGTTCACTCACCCTGCGCAAGCGCACGGCCTAGTTGGCGGCGGTTCCGTAAAGTCGGTCGCCAGCGTCACCAAGACCAGGGACGATGTAGCCCTTTTCGTTGAGCTTCTCGTCCAGTGCGCCGAGAACAATCTGAACCGATCGTTCGCCCACGTGGTTGCGAACAGCTTCCACGCCCTCGGGCGCACCAAGGAGGCAGACGCAGGTGACATCGGTGGCGCCGCGCGAAAATACGTAGTCGATCGAATCGATAAGGGTTCCGCCGGTGGCAAGCATCGGGTCGATGATGTAAACCTGGCGACCAGTCAGGTCGTCCGGTAGTCGGTTGGCGTAGGTGTATGGCTCGAGGGTCTCTTCGTCGCGCTTGATTCCAAGGAAACCAACCTCTGCGGTAGGCAGCAGCTTAACCATGCCCTCGAGCATTCCGAGTCCTGCCCTCAGGACGGGGACAATCAGTGGGCGCGGGTGGGAGAGGGTGACTCCTGTGGCTGTAGTGACCGGGGTCTCAACCGTGATCTGATCCACGCGAACGTCGCGCGTGGCTTCGTATGCCAGCAGAGTAACAAGCTCCTCGACCAGTTGGCGGAACACCGGCGATGGGGTGTTCTTGTCGCGCAGTACGGTCAGCTTGTGAGTGATCAGCGGATGGTTGGCTACATGGAGGCGCATGTCCTAAATCTAGCCGACACCGCACATTGTTAACTTCGAGTAACAATCGCGGCAGCCTTACAAAGGTCGTTCTTTGCCCCAATAGACTGGCGAAGCAGCCGGCACTCGGCCGGTTCGTTCAAAGGAGAACAATGAACAAGGCAACAAACCTTGGCCTGCGCCTTCTCGGTCTGGGCGTAGTGTCCACCCTTGGTGTAGCAAGCCTCACCGCCTGCGCTAGCGTCAGTGCCGGAGCGGCCATCACTGTAGGCACCACCGACCAGGTGGTCTCGCTCGATCCAGCCGGCGAGTACGACAACGGCTCGTTCGCACTGGTCAACCAGGTCTATCCATTCCTCCTGAACTCGGTTCAGGGCAAGGCAGAGGTCTCGCCAGACATTGCGGTCTCGGCATCGTTCACCTCTCCGACCGACTACACCGTGGTGCTGAAGAAGGGTCTCAAGTTCGCTAACGGACACGACCTGACAGCCTCGGATGTGAAGTTCAGCATCGACCGCGAGATTGCAATCAACGACCCCAACGGTCCGGCATCGCTCCTCTGGAACCTTGCCAGTGTCTCGGTTACCGATGACACCACCGTTGTGTTCCACCTGAAGAACGCAAACGACCAGACCTTCCCTGCAACCCTCTCGAGCCCAGCCGGCCCAATCATCGACGAGCAGGTCTTCCCTGCCGACAAGATCATGTCGGACGAGGCAATTGCCAAGGCTCACCCATTCGCCGGACAGTACGACATCACCTCGTACAAGAAGAACGAGCTGGTTGGTTTCAAGAAGTTTGACGGCTACCAGGGCAACCTGGGCCTGGCTGCAAACAGCGTTGTAAACCTGAAGTACTACACCGATGCCAGCAACCTGAAGCTTGATGTCCAGAAGGGCAACATCGACGTGGCCTCGCGCAGCCTTTCTGCAACCGACATCGCCTCGCTCGAGAGCGACTCCAACGTGACCGTGCACAAGGGTCCCGGCGGCGAGATTCGCTACATCGTGTTCAACTTCGACACCATGCCGTTCGGTGTCAAGACCGCGGATGCAAACCCGGCGAAGGCGCTCGCCGTCCGCCAGGCAGTTGCAAACATCGTTGACCGCCAGGCCATCGGTGACCAGGTATACAAGGGCACCTACACCCCGCTTTACAGCTACGTTCCAACCGGAATCCCAGGCGCAACCACCGTTTTGAAGGACCTCTACGGAACCAACGGCGCGCCTGACGTTGCCAAGGCCAAGACCCTGCTGACCGCGGCTGGTGTTACCGCACCGGTCACCCTGAACATTCAGTGGGCTCCGGACCACTACGGTCCATCGTCTGGCGACGAGTACGCGCTCATCAAGAGCCAGCTCGAGGCAAGCGGCCTGTTCAAGGTGAACATCCAGTCAACCGACTGGGTCACTTACTCCAAGGAGCGCACCGCGGACGCCTACCCGCTTTACCAGCTGGGTTGGTTCCCTGACTACTCCGATGCAGACAACTGGTTGACTCCGTTCTTCCTGCACGGTGGATTCCTCGCTAACCACTACGACAACGCAGCCGTCGACAGCCTCATCACCGCACAGGGTGTTGAGCCTGACGCCGCCAAGCGCACCGCGGACATCGAGCAGATCCAGGCACTGGTTGCCAAGGACCTCTCCACCCTCCCGCTGCTGCAGGGCTCGCAGGTTGTTGTTGCTGGCAAGAGCGTGAAGGGTGTGGTCCTCGACCCATCCTTCAAGTTCCGCTTCGCATCGCTGACCAAGTAGGTTAGGCAGTTTGGGTTGGGGGTCGAACCAGGTTCGGCCCCCAACCTTCAAATTTGCTAGATTCAAATTCCGCAACCGTCGATGAGGACACAGGATTGAAACTCGGATTCATCAAGTCGCCACTTCTCAGATATTTGGTGGTTCGATTCCTGCTCATCTTCCCAACCATTTTCATTCTGGTTTCGATGGTGTTCTTCGTCATGCGAGCCATCGGTGACCCAATCACGGCAGCCCTTGGTGGCAGACTTTCGCCGGCTCAGTTGGCCGCCCGAATTCACTCGGCGGGATATGACCGCCCCGTTCTAACTCAGTACATCGACTACCTTGGGCAGATTGCCCGGGGCGACTTCGGCCGCACCCTCACCACAAATCAGAGCATCGGTGAGGTTCTAGCCACCTACGGAATGGCCACCGTTGAACTCACCGTTTACTCCGTGATCGTGGCACTCGTGGTTGGCATTCCACTGGGAATGCTAGCCGCCCATCGCCGCGACACCAAGACTGACGCCAGCGCCAGAATCTTCGGCATCCTCGCCTACGCCACCCCGGTCTTCTTCGTGGGTCTGCTGCTAAAGCTAGTGTTCGGCGTCCTCCTGCCGATTCTCCCAATCGCCGGCCGCGCCTCACTCACCGATGAGCTACTTATCTCCTCGGTCCCGGGGGCAACCGGTTTCTACCTCATCGATGCACTGCGAACCGGCGACCCCGCACTCATTTTGGACGTGCTGGGCCATGCGGTGCTGCCGGCTCTCACGCTCGGTTTGCTCACGGCCGGAGTGTTCATGCGACTGGTGCGCACAAACATGATTGGCACACTCAACAACGACTACGTTGATGCCGCTCGCTCCCGCGGTGTTAGCGAGTACCGACTAGTGACCAAGCACGCTTACCGCCCTGCCCTGATTCCGGTTATTACGGTTGTGGGAATGCAGATTGCCGTGCTCCTGAGTGGTGCGGTCCTGACCGAAACCACTTTCGAGTGGAAGGGTCTTGGTTTTGAGCTGGCGCACTTCCTGAGCGCGCGTGATTTCGTTGCGGTGCAGGGAATCGTTGCACTTTTGGCCGTGGTTGTGGCGGTCACCAACTTCCTGGTGGACGTGCTTGCGGCCATCATCGACCCGAGGATTAAGTACTGATGCGCGCGCTCACCAAGGTCTTCTCGTCCGGAATCTTTGCCGCCGCCCGCGGCAGCAGAGGCGTGCAACGAGGCATGCTCGTGACCGGCCTTATCCTCACGGCATTCTTCGTGCTCATGGCTCTGCTGGCGCCACTCATCGCGCCATACGGTTTTGCGCAGCTGCAGATTGGCAAGACCTACTTTGGCTCGCAGCAGCCACCAAGCGCCAAGCACCTGCTCGGTACCACGGTGGGTGGCATGGATGTGCTTAGCCGGGTCCTCTGGGGAAGCCAGACCGCGCTGCTCGTGATTATCTTCGCGGTGGCAATGTCCATCTTCGCCGGTGTGATCCTCGGGCTGGTTTCCGGTTACTTCGGCGGTTGGCTGGACCGTGTGCTTGTTGTAGTTGCAGACGCCGTGTTCGCCTTCCCATCGCTGCTGCTCGCAATCGCGATGTCCATCGTTATTAGTGGTGGGCGCAGCGGATTGTTCTCGGGAATCCTCGCAACCTCGGCCTCCATCACTGCCGTCTACATTCCTCAATACTTCAGGGTCATCAGGGCCGAGGCCCTCCGATGCAAGACCGAGGCCTTCGTGGAATCCGCTCGTGTGATTGGTGCCAGCCACGTGCGCATCATGTTCCAGCACATTTATAAAAACTCCACCCGAACCCTGCCGCTAATCATGACCCTCAACGCATCCGAGGCAATCCTCACCCTGGCCGGCCTGGGCTTCCTAGGCTTTGGTATAGACCCAACGATGGGAGCGGAGTGGGGCTATGACCTCAACCGCTCGGTTGCCGACGTCTCTGCAGGCATCTGGTGGACCTCGGTTTTCCCTGGCCTCGCAATAGTCCTCGTGGTGCTCGGAATCACTCTGGTGGGTGAGAGCCTAAACGATCTGGCCGATCCAAGGTTGCGCTCTAGGGGTGCCGCAAACCTGGATGAGCAGGAGATTGCCGAGGTGGTTCCAAATGCCTAAGCCAGTGCTCGACATCCAGAACCTGCAGGTGGCCTTCGCCACCGACAAGGGAACAGTCAACGCCGTCAAGGGCGTGAACCTCCAGGTGCAGCCGGGCGAGATCCTCGCTGTGGTGGGGGAGAGCGGTTCAGGCAAGTCGGTTACCGCAAGGTCTGTCTTGGAGCTGCTACCGGAGACCGCGGTCACCAAGGGCGCCATCTACCTCAATGGCACGGATGTGCTCACCATGACCCCTGAGCAACTTAGAACTGTGCGCGGTAAGGATGCCGCGATGGTCTTCCAGGAACCATCCACAGCTCTGAACCCGGTTTACACGGTTGGCTGGCAGATCATCGAGGGGCTTCGCGCCCACACGCCTAAGGGCGAGAAGTTTGACAAGGCTGCAGCCCGTATGCGAGCAATCGAGATTCTGGGCCAGGTTGGTATTCCCAACCCCGAGGAGCGGGTTGATTACTTCCCGCACCAGTTCTCCGGTGGTCAGAAGCAGCGCGTTGTCATCGCCTGCGCGTTGGTGCTTGAACCCAAACTCATTCTCGCGGATGAGCCAACCACCGCGCTGGACGTAACCGTTCAGGCAGAGATCCTCGATCTCTTGCGAGCCTGCCGTGACAACCTGGGCGCATCGGTGCTGATCATCACCCACAATATGGGAGTTGTTGCCGACCTAGCGGACAGAGTGGCGGTCATGTACCAGGGGCAGCTTATTGAGGAAGCGCCCGTCGTTGAGCTTTTCTCCCAGCCGCGTGAGGACTACACAAAGCGTCTGCTGGCCGCGGTTCCGCGAATCGGTCAGCGGCCCACAAACCCGGTGGTGGCAGCCAGCGTTCCGGTTGCGGTCTCCGCTCAGGGTTTGGAAGTCACCTACCCGGGTCGCTTCGGTGCTTCAGGGCATCGTGCGGTTGACGGAGTCAGCTTCGAGATTCGCGAGGGCGAGGTTCTCGGCCTAGTGGGGGAGAGTGGCTCCGGCAAGACCACAATCGGCAGGGCGATGGTTGGCCTAGCTCGCGCAACGGGCGGGTCGCTCAGTGTCCTAGGGGTCAGCGCAGTCAGGGCAAAGGCAAAGGCATTCAAGTCCATCGCCCGCGAGGTTGGCTTCGTGTTCCAGGATCCCGCCTCTAGCTTCAACCCGCAGTTGAGCATCGGTGCCGCCATCGCAGAACCGATGCTGGTGCACGGCATTGCCAAGAGCGTTGAGGCGGCCAGACCCGCAGTGGAGAAACTTCTGTCGGACGTGCAGCTGCCAATTGAATACTTCGATCGGTTCCCGCACGAGCTCTCGGGTGGACAGCGACAGCGCGCCTCGCTGGCCAGGGCGCTCGCACTGAGGCCAAAGCTGGTCATAGCAGATGAGCCGACCAGCGCTCTGGACGTTTCGGTGCAGGCGCGCGTTCTGGAGCTCTTCGCCGAGCTGCAAAAAGAGTACGGCTTCGCCTGCCTTTTTATTACCCACGACCTAGCGGTTGTTGATCAGGTGGCTTCGAGGGTCATGGTGATGCACCGTGGCAAGATTGTGGAGCACGGCCCAACCCGCGATGTTCTAACCGCGCCTAAGGATGACTACACCAAGCGCCTGGTTTCGAGTTCGCCAATAGCCGACCCGGTTGCTCAGCGTTCGAGGCGTAAATCCTCATAGGCGGTTGTCCGAACATTCTGGATTTCAAAACACCCCAAACTGTGGATAGCCCCGCGTTCTGGGTCTGCTGAATTCTCCGTCAACTAGTTTGACTCTCGGACTGGTGTGTTTATCGCGCCAGCCGAAACAAACCAAAGAAGGAAATCATGAAGCACTCCTCAAAGATTTTGGCCGGCATCGCGGCCATCGGTCTGGTGCTGAGCCCAGTTGCAGCAATGGCCGCAACCACTCTCACCGTTACCGACACCAACGGAAATGCAAAGACCAGCATTGCCGCTAACGACCTGATCAACGTATCGAGCACCGGCCCGGTTCTGACCAGCGGTATGACCAGCCAGTCGGTTTACGCCATGTTCAGCAACCAGTCGCTGCAGCTGCAGGACACCAACTCCATCACCGCTCCTGAGGGCTGGTCGGTTGAGTACACCACCGACGGCAAGACCTGGAGCACCACCGCTCCTGCAGACCTTAAGACCGTCAAGGGTATCCGCACCGTGGGTAACGTAAACTCACAGGGCAAGAACCAGTTCATCACCACCGCTGCAAGCACCCTGGTGGAAACCAATGGCTCGTTCGAGGGCTCTGGTGGCGGCGACGGCTTCAACATCGCCTTCGCAGGTGACGCTGTTCTGAATGTTTACCACCACAACCACCAGGACGTAGTCATGGACTGCCACCTGAAGGCAACCGGAAACGCATGTTGGGAAGGCACCGTTAGCTTCTCCGGCTACGGCACCGGCAACGCATCGATGGTCTTCTGGGACGCAACCAACAAGCACGCCTGGGTTCAGAGCATCGACAACAGCACCATGAACCCTGGAATGCTTTGCATCGACCTCTCCACCTTCAGCAACCCAAACCTCTGCTCCACCCCGTTTGTTTCGCTGCAGAACGTAGAGGCTGACTACAACGACCTTGGCATCACCGCTCAGGTTGGCGCCAAGCTCTACATTCCAGACGCCGACAACTGGAAGTTGATGTGCTTCGACATGGCAACCTCGGCTGCATGTACCGACCCACAGTTCCAGATGCCAAACAACGGCAGCGGACGTAGCACCTCTACGGCGTTTGGTCGTGCACAGGCCATGGACGGAAAGATTTACTTCTCCACCACCGGCTACATTGGTTGCTACAACCCAGCAACCAACGACTTCTGTGGAACCAGCTCGGGCACCTCACTCAACGAACCTGTTTCCACCGAGTACCAGTACCCGATGATTCCGATTCGTAATTCTGCAGGCTCGCTGCTGGGCATGTGCTACTTCGACACCCAGCAGTGCTTGAATGACCAGGGTGTTGCAATCACCTCGCCAATTCCAGCAAACCTGTCCACTTGGATGACCAACCACCCAATCCCACAGTGGGCAACCAACGACGCCGGTATCTGGGGCGAGCTTAACAACAAGCTATACCTGCCGGTTGGTCCAAGCGACACTGCAACCAACGATGTCTACTGCTACGACTTCACCACTGGTGACGCCTGTGCAGGATTCAACGGAACCGACCTAGGTCTTCGCATCTACGCAATCCAGGCAGATCCAACCAACGGCAACTGCATGTGGACCAACGGTGACGGTGCTCAGATCACCAACTTCACCGCTGACACCGGCAAGCCTGGCTGTGTTTCGGAGATCCCAACCGTGAAGATGCCTTACACCGCAACCGTTCCACGCATGTCCTGCTCTGACAATGGACGCGTTCTGGCATGGGACAGCATCTCATTCGTGGTTCCAACTGGCCTCAACGCCGCAGACCTCAAGGTGACCATCCTTGACAGCAACGGCAACGAGATCACCGGTTACGTTGACCGCACCGTTGACGCCAACGGCAAGCTCGACCTGACCGGCCTCACTGTGAACGAGACCGGCACCCAGCCAACCATCAAGGTGACCGCTGGAAAGGTTGACTCGGCACTGCTGAGCCAGTTGACCGCCAACGTCAAGTTCAAGGCAGACAACCCTGAGCTCTGCTTCCAGCTGGTTGCAACCCAGAACTGTGACTCGCCTTCGGGTGACGTCACCGCTGTTGGCAACGGTCTGATCCAGAGCGCCGTTATCTCCACCCCGGTAAGCGGAAAGCCAAAGGGCGACGAGAAGGTTGTAACTCTCACCGGCACCAACGCGAAGACCGCCTGTGCAGTGAACCTGCAGAAGCAGTCCATCCCTGGCGCAACCACCGACGGTGTTGGCGGACTGCCAGACACTGGTGCAACCATCAACCCAGCGCTGGCACTGCTCGCAGTCCTTGCACTGGTTGCTGGAGCCTACGGTGTTTACTCCACCCGCAAGCAGGGCGAGTAATAGCTAGCTAACAATCGCGGGGTCGCCTTCGGGTGACCCCGCTTTTGTTTTGCGGTTAGAATTTTCGAACGCAGTAACCTACCGAGGGGAAACGCATGAATCAGTGGGTGTCACGCTGGCATAGGAGCCAACCCGCTCTGGTTGCCGCGTTTGTTTTTAGCCAGCTCTGGTACCTCGGCAACTCGTTCCTTTCTCCCACGTTCAGGTTGGTTTCGGCAGATCTGGCCATTTACGCCAAGTTCTGGATGCACGAGGGAATGTTTCAGAATTCCCTGACCGTGCATCATCTTTACGGCATCAACACATCTTGGGTGTATCCCGCCCTTGCTCTGGTTCCGGTTTTCATCGCCTGGATCCCAGAGCAGATCTATCTCGTCTGGCTTGCCTCAACGGGCGTTACAAGCCCGAGCGACGTTCAGGTTGTGTTGCCTTTCGGCGTGACCTGGGTGCTGCTTAGCGTTCTGCTCAACACTTTTATCTTTCGGTTCTACCTGCGACGAACTCGGGGGGAGAAGGGCTCGGGCTACGCCTCGGCGCTCTGGATTTGGTTCGCGGTCCTCATTCTGCTTCACGGCCTCTACCTGAATCGGGTGGATGGCCCCGCACTTGCCCTGACGCTCTTTGCCCTGCCACTGCTGGCCGAGAGGCCAAGACTTGCCTCAGCGCTGCTGGCCCTTGGTACCTGGATCAAGGTGTGGCCCGTTGCTGTGCTGCTGTCGCTGATGTTTGACAGGGCGCGCCGATGGGTGGTTATCGCCGTTTCGTCCTCCATCAGCGCCGTCATCGGCTTGGTGGCTCTCATTTTGGGTGGAAACCTAAACCTGCTCAGTTTTGTCACGGCGCAGACCTCCCGCACACTCCAAATTGAGTCGATTTTTGCTCTTCCCTGGATGCTCAAGTTGCTGCCGGCGAAGGTGTTCTTGAACATGGACATCTACACCTGGGAGATCAGCGGAGCGGGCATTGATGACGTGGCCCGGATTGTGAACTACGTCATGGTGGGCGGAGTGCTGCTGACTCTCGCGGCTGGAGCCTGGGCTCTGTACCGAGGAATTGAGAAGCAGCGCCTGATTTCCCTTGTGACCATGGGGTTGCTGCTCGACCTAATCCTTTTCAACAAAGTGGGTAGCCCGCAGTACATCGCCTGGCTCGTTGTTCCGCTAGTTCTTCTCCTCCATGCGGAGAACCGCAGAGGAATGGCGGGACTGACGTGGCTCACTATGTTTGCGGCGCTATTCACTGGCCTGATCGCCCCGCTTTTCTACGACGACATAACCGGCCAAACCCTGTGGGGATGCATCCTGCTGGTTGGCAAGGCGCTCAGTTTGTTTATTTTGTGGGGCTACACCCACGTTCTCCTGGCCGCAAGGCCTGCGGCCAAGGCTTAAGGCAGATTTCGACTTAGGGTAACCATAGTTTCCCTTGTCCAATGTCTCACCCACTGAATAGACTTCAGTCACACATTCGTGTCCTTTGGGCCGAGTGCGAGTCGGGGATGGCTCAAAACGCAGTTAGGTGAATAAAGTGCTAAAGCTCCAGAACAAGTGGACAAAGTTTGTAACAGCAGTTCTCTCTCTTGGTCTGATTGGGGGTGCACTGTCCCTGGGTTCGCCGGCTTCTGCAGCGGATCTGCTCCCTCCCGTAATCGCTACGGTCAACCCTTCCACGGGAACCATCACGGGTGGTGAGCGAGTCACCGTCACCGGTTCCAACCTCCAGTACGTAACTGGCGGCTCCATGGGCACCAACCCGATTGACTTCACCCACTGGGTTCAGGTTGACCCGAGCGGTCACTGGATCAGCTTTGAGTCGCCATGGTCTCGCACCACTGGCAAGGTTGACCTAACTCTTTACAGCAGCCAAAACAACATCACCGAGCCACAGGTGTTCACCTACACCGCCACTGCCATCACCTCGGTAACCCCAAACCTTGGCCCACAGAACGGTGGCACCAAGATCAACATCAAGGGCACCGGTTTCGGCCCAATGGAGTGGGGCGACAGCTCCCTGGCAGTTCGTATTGGCGGCGCCTACGCCACCAACGTTGTCCGCGTCAGCCCAACTGAAATCACCGCAGTTACCCCTGCCGGAACCATCGGTCAGCAGGACGTAACCATTAGCTTCAATAACTACACCGGCATGACCTACTCGGGTAACACCATCGTGGGTACCAAGATGTACACCTACGCTGCTGGTAACGTCTCGCCGGTAATCACCGCCGTCATTCCAAACAAGGGAACCACCCTAGGCGGCAACGAAGTCACCATCAAGGGTCAGTACCTCCACGATGCGCAGAACGTAAACGGTGTATTCACCTTCGATGGCCTGGCTGCAACCCTCATCTCCATGGACCCATCGGGTAACAGTGCTGTTGTAAGCACACCGGCACACGCCCTCGGTGCCGTAGACGTAAAGGTTTCAACCTCTGCTGGTAGCTCCACTCTCATCGGTGGCTTTACCTACAGTCCACCGCCAACCGTCACCTCCGTTGCAGCTACCTCGGGAGTGACGCAGGGTGGAACCAAGGTCACCATCACGGGTACCAACTTCGGAACCGCAGGCGCTCCAGTGGTAAAGATCGGTGGCAAGCTGGCGCTTTGCACCAAGCTGGTTAGCCCAACCACCATTACCGCTGTGACCCGTGACAACGCCGCTGGCACCGTAGATGTTGAGGTAACCGCCACCACTGGTGCCGGAACCGCTAGTCTTCCAGCCAGCTACACCTACCAGGCCCCTGCCACCACTCCATCGATTGCTTCGATCACTCCTAACAGCGGCCCAACCTCTGGTAACACCACAATCGAAATCAAGTCGAACGACGTGTTCCCAGCGGACACCCCGAACGTAATGATTGGTCAGCTCTGCGCCCTGAGCGTTGCCCGAGTTGACGACCACACCGTGCGCGCAGTCGTGCCTGCCGGTCAGGCTGGAGCGAAGAACGTTTCGCTTACCTTCGCCAACGCCTACAGCCTTTCTTCGCTCGGCTACACCTACATTGCGCCAAGCCCTGCTGCAATCACCAGCATCTACCCAAACTGGTCCTTCACCTACGGCCTCATCACCGTGATGATCCAGGGACAGGGCTTCGGCGTCTCGGGCACCCCAACCGTAACCATCGGTGGTGTAGCTGCAACGAACGTTACCCGCTCATCGGACAACCTGATTTGGGCCACCGTGCCTGCAAACTCGGTTGGTGCCAAGACCGTGGTGGTCACCCCTCAGGGTGGCTCGCCAATTTCATTGAGCAATGGTTTCACCTACCGCGGCCCAAGCATCACCAAGGTAACTCCAGACAGCGGTGACGTTGCTGGTGGAACCGCCGTGACCATCACCGGCGAGGGCTTCGGCACCACCGGCACCCCAACCGTAACCTTCAATGGTGTTACAGCTACCAGCATCGTCAGAGTTAGCGACACCACAATCACTGCCGTGTCACCTTCTGGTGTTGCCGGCTTGGCAACCATCGTGGTCACTCCTCAGGGTGGAACCGCGTTGTCCAACAACAAGGTCTTCACCTACCTGGCAACTCGCTACACCCCGATGATCTACTCGAGCACTCCTTCGATTGGCCCAGCCGTTGGTGGCGAAACCATCACGGTTGCTGGTGTGAACTTCAAGGGAGTGGGAGTCACGAGCGTAAAGATTGCTGGTCAAAACGCAACTAACGTAGTGATCAACCAGGCCGGTACGGTAATCACCTTCACCGCTCCTGCTCTGGCCCCAGGTCTATACGAGATCTCGGTCACAACTGACAAGGGAACTGCTTGGCAGAACCTTTACCGCGTGCTACCGCCGCCTACCCTGCTCGGATGCCCAGCGGTTGTTAGCAACTCGCCAGGAATGGCAGTTGAGGGTGGCACCGTTGTTACCGTTTGGGGTGACAACTTCGGAACCACCGCTGTTACTCCAACCGTCACCGTTGGTGGCGTTCAGATGCCAGTCAGCGACTGGGGCTACGATAACAACCAGCACCACTACTGGCTGAGATTCACCGATGCAGGTGGCTCTTTCGGATACCAGACTCTGGTGGTCACTGCTGGAGACAACTCCGGCAGCGCAACCATTTCCAACTGTCTGTATCGTCACGCCTACAACTCCAGCATCACTGCCGATGACAAGTCGAAGCAGTACGGTGCAGCCGACCCAACCTTTACGTTCTCCACCGCCAACATCAAGTCTCCGGACGTAGTTGGTTCCGTGGTTTACACCTTCACTGGAACAGGCGGAGTAACCTACGGCCCATCGACCACGCCACCTCAGGCTGCTGGTGTTTACACCATCACGCCTAGCGCGGCAACAATGACCTCAGGTTCGTTGAGCAACTACCTGCCAGACCTGCAGTACATTTCTGGCACGTACACCATTTACGGAATCAGCGCCACTGTAACCGCAGCCAGCTACACCAAGGTTTACGGTGATGCAGACCCAACAGGCGCCTTCACGGCCTCCGTAAGTGGCCTAAAGGACGCCGGAGATGACCTGAAGTCTGGCGCCAACGGTGTCACTCTCACGTTTACCGGTACTGATACCGCTGGTAACAGCTATGGCCCAACCACCACGCCTCCAACAAATGCCGGTAGCTACGTGATCACGCCGCACGACGCACACCTGGTTTCTGGCACTGAGGGTTCGTACCAGTTCTCTTACTTCGCTGGTACCTACACCATCACCAAGCGTCCGCTGTCAATCAGTGCACCGGATCAGTCCAAAACCTACGGCGACTCTGACCCAGCGTTGCCTTGGGAATTCACTGACCCGCTGCACCCTAACCTGGCTTACTCGGACACCAAGGAATCCATCACGGGAACCCTTGGCCGCACCGCCGGTGAGGACGTGGGCACCTACCAGATCAACCTCGGTGACCTGGCAAACCACAACCCTAACTACGAGATCACCTCGGCCACCCTCGGCGTTCTCTCGATAAACCCGAAGCACATCAATGTAACGGCAGATGACCAGAGCAAGATCTACGGAAACGGCGACCCAACCCTCACCTACACCTCCGCTGGTTTGATTGGCGACGACACCCTCAGTGGTGCGCTGAGTCGTGATGCTGGCGAAAATGTTGGAACCTACTCCATCACCGTCGGCTCGCTGATTGGGGGTAACAACTACATCATCGACAACTTCACCTCTGGAACGCTCACCATCACCAAGCGCCCGGTTGAGATTACGCCTTACGAGACCTCCAAGATCTATGGAGAAAACGACCCAACTAACTTCACCACCGGTGGACTTGGTTCGGCCTACTACATCTCAAGCGATCTCGGTCTGGCTTTTGATGACACCTTCAGCGGTGCCCTAAGCCGCGCCACGGGCGAAAATGTTGGAACCTACAACATCACTCAGGGAACCGTTGACCTAGGCGGTAACTACAACCTGTCGTTCGTGACCGGCAAGCAGTTCACCATCAACAAGCGTCCAATCTGGCTAGCTGCAGACAACAAGACCAAGGTTTACGGAGACGCTGACCCAAGTCCGTTCACCTACTCGGTTGTAACTGGTACCGGCTACTACGACCTCGTAAACGGTGACACCATCACTGGCTCTGCATCGCGAACCTCGGGAGAGGACGTAGGTTACTACGACATCACCCTTGGAACCCTGAGCGCTGGAAGCAACTACGAGCTCGGGTTCACCAGCGGAACTCTTCAGATCACTCCGAAGCTGATCACCGTTAAGCCAGACGCCCTGAGCAAGACCTACGGCGACAACGACCCAACCATCACCTACACCATCACCGATGGCGCACTTGTGAATGGGGACACCAGCCTGGGTGGAACGATTGGCCGTGGCTACGGCGAAGATGCTGGAACCTACAACTACGACGACGGCTACGGTTGGAACTCCAACTACACCGTCACAGTTGATAAGACCAACCTCTTCACCATCAACAAGAAGGACATCGCTGTAACCGCGGATGCAAACTCCAAGACTTACGGCGACGGCGACCCAACGCTGACCTGGAGTGCAACTCCGAGCACCATGACTAACGGTGCACCGATCAACCTGACCGGTGACCTGACGCGTGACGCCGGGGAGGATGTTGGAACCTACAACATCACTCAGGGAACCCTGTCTGGTGGCACCAACTTCAACATCGTCTCGTTCACGGGAGCCACATTCACAATCAACAAGCGTGACCTGTGGATTCAGGCAAACGACCAGACCATCACCTACGGTGATCCGCTGCCTACCAACTCGGTATTTGTTGAGGCCGGATCCGCACTCTACAACGGTGACACTCTGGGCGATGCCAGCTACGCGTACGACGTTGCAACTCCAGCCAACGCGGGAACCTACACCATCACTCCAAGTGCAGTTGCGTTCACCAGCGGTAGCGCCGGAAACTACAACATCTACTACGACAACGGAACGCTGACCATCAACAAGAAGGCCGTTCACATCTCCGTAGATAACCAGAGCAAGGATTACGGTGCCGCGGACCCAACGCTCACCTTCTCGCTGAACGACCCAACTGAACTAGTAGGCGGGGACTCCGTGACTGGTACGCCGGCCCGCGAGTCTGGCGAGAACGTTGGAACCTACGGTTACCTCGTGGGCAGCCTCACAGCCGGCGGTAACTACGACCTGTTCATCACCAACGGAACCTTCACGATCAACAAGCTCAAGGTTGTTGTGACTCCTACCGCTGGTCAGACCAAGGTCTATGGCGATAACGACCCAACCTTCACCTACACCACCGACGTCACTCTTCCATTCGAAGAGACGCTCAGCGGTAACCTGGGTCGCACCGCGGGTGAGGACGTAGGAAACTACGACTTCAACCTGGGTTCCATCTCGGAGGGCAATTCCAACTACGACGTGAGCCTGGCTCCTGCCCAGTTTGGAATTACCAAGCGAGACATCGCTGTAACCGCGGACAACCAGTTCAAGACCTACGGCGACGCCGACCCAACCCTCACCTACTCGTACAGTCCAACCTCGCTGCCAAACGGCACCGCGATTGTGCTGACGGGTGACATCACACGCGATGCGGGCGAGAACGTAGGCGACTACAACATCACCCAGGGAACCCTGGATGGTGGATCCAACTTCAACCTCACCGGATTCACCGGAGCCAAGCTCACCATCAACAAGCGAACCATCCACGTGGTTGCCGATGACCAGAGCGTTGACTACGGTCAGACCCTGCCTGCAAACAGCTGGCACCTGCAGACCGGCGATGCAATGGTTGGAACCGATGCCCTCGGAACTGCCTCCTACACCTACAGCACTGCTGTACCTGTGCACGGCGGAACCTACGACATCACTCCAAGCGCAATCACCTTCACCAGTGGTCTGGACACCAACTATGACGTCCAGTACGTAAACGGCACCCTTACCATCAACGCTCTGGCCATCACGGTCACCGCTGATGACAAGAGCCGCGACTACGGCGCAACCGACCCGGCCTGGACCTACCTGATTACGAGCGGTGCTCTGGTTGGAGAGGATTCCCTGACCGGTTCGCTCACACGTGACGCCGGAAACAGCGTTGGAACCTACCCAATCACTCAGGGAAGCCTGAGCGGAGGTACCGACTACACCATCACCTTTGTGCCTGGCACCTTGACCATCAACAAGCTGCACGTAAAGGTGACGCCTACCGCTGGTCAGACCAAGGTTTACGGTGACAACAATCCCACCTACACCTTCAGCACCGATCTGACCCTGCCTTACTCAGATTCGCTGAGCGGTTCGCTTGACCGTACCTCGGGTGAGGACGTTGGAAGCTACGATTTCAACCTCGGCAACCTGGTTGATTCGAACCCTAACTACGACCTCGAGTTGGTTCCGGCAACCTTTGGAATCACCAAGCGTGACATCACCGTGAGTGTTGTTCCGATGGAGAAGTTCTACGGCGACGCAGATCCAGAGTTCAGCTTCACCTACAGCCCAACCGAGCTACCGAACGGCACTCCAATCGTGCTGACCGGAAGCCCGGAGCGTGCCCCGGGTGAGAACGTTGGCGACTACAACATCACCCAGGGAACCCTGGATGGTGGATCCAACTTCAACCTGACCGGCTTCACTGGGGCCAAGCTGACCATCAAGAAGCGACCAATCACCATTGTTGCTGCAGACCAGACCGCCAAGTATGGTCAGGACCTGCCTGCAAACAGCTGGTCGCTGATGGACGGAAGCAGCCTGGCATTCGAGGATGCTATCTCGGGTGTTAGCTACGACTACTCGTCAACTCCACGCCTGCACGTTGGAAGCTACGACATCATCCCGTCTGCCGCGGTATTTGGCACCGGCGATGCCGCTAACTACGACATCACCTACCAAAACGGAACCATCGTCATCACCAAGGCAACTCTGACGGTGACCATCGACAACGCCTCCAGCAGTTGGGGAGACGCGGCGCCAAGCTTCCGAGTTCTGGGCACTAACGGCCTGGTTGACTCAGACGCAATTGGATCGATGACCTACACCGTCGACGGTAACGGCTCCGTGCCAACAGCTATCGGCCAGTACGTGCTCGACGGAACCCTGGATGGAATGGACGTTGGTTCCCTTGACGACTACGAGGTGACCGTTGTTCCTGCGACGTACCTCATTGATGGTCCTCAGGTGATCAACTTCGATCCACCACAGGGTCCAACCGCGGGTGGAACTCAGTTCACCATCTACGGAACCGGTTTCGGTTTCGAGAACCCAACGGTTCTGTTCGATGGCGTACCTGCAACAGACGTGCAGCTGCTCGACTCGGGTACCATCGCCGGAATCACCCCGCCTCACGCAGAGGGCCCGGTTGACGTTCAGTTGGTAATCGGCGACCAGACCATCGATCTGGGCATGCTGTTCACCTACATTCCGCCACCACCAGCCCCAACCATCGATGTCCTGTGGCCTGGCATCTCGCCAACCAACGGAGGCAGCACCATCACCATCAACGGTGCCAACTTCTGCGGTAGCGACAACAAGGGCTCCAAAGTCTACGTTGACGGCGTTCTGGCCAAGAACATCGTGGTGTCTGCAGACTGCAAGACCATTACGTTCAAGACCCCAACCTACAAGCTGGGTGTCTACCGAGTAGAGGTTCGCAACAAGGACGGCGTTGTCGGTTACGACCAGGCCATGGAATACGTGCCTGGAAGCCGCTCGACTTCTAAGCTGCTCATCTTCAAGGGTGACTCCTCGGTACTGAAGCCTGGCGCTAAGCACTCGCTCAAGACCCTGGCTGCGCACCTAAAGGGCAAGGCAGATGTAACCGTCAAGGTATTTGGCTGGGTACACAAGACCGTAAGTAACAGGATCGACGCCGCGCTTTCGCTAGCCCGAGCCAAGAACACGGTCAAGTACCTGAAGAGCCTTGGTGTTGTGGGAACCTTCACCTACGAGGCAAAGGGTATCTACCACAAGGGCGACTACCGCGACCGTCGCGCCGAGGTTGACGCCACCTGGACCGAATAGTTCCAAAGCGAAACGCCCCGCTGGCCCGGAGCCGGCGGGGCGTTTCGCTTTGACCACTAGGTCCGAGGTCAAATCAAGGTGCCGAAAAAATCTCGCAAAGTAAGTGCGGTAGCCTACAGGAATGAGCAATCCCAAGGTCCTCGTAGTAATCGATGTGCAAAACGGGTTCAAGCACCCCTCAATGCCGCCCAGCAATAACCCGGCGTGTGAGGCAAATGTGAAACGCCTGCTCAACGCTTGGCGCCAGCGCCATTGGCCAGTGGTGCTGGTTCGCCACGACTCAAAGTCGGCAACCTCCGTGCTGCGCCCGGGGCAGGCGGGAAATGAATTTCAGCCGGGCATCGATGGAGCAAAGGATCTGGTGGTTTCTAAGAGCGTGCATTCCGCATTCCTTGGTGAACCATCGCTCGAGGCCTGGTTGAGCGCTGCCGGCCACAAGGGCCTCGTCCTCTGCGGCATTCAAACCAATTACTGCTGCGAGACCACAGCCCGAATGGGAAACAACCTGGGCTACGAGGTGGACTTCGCCATTGACGCAACCCGAACCTTTGATCTCACGGACCTTGACGGGAATGTGGTGACGGCTACCGAACTGAGCCGAATCACGGCAACAAACCTGAATGGCGAATTTGCTCGTGTGCTCACCACGGACGCACTGTTGTCGGAGCTGCCTGCCCTGCCCTAGGCCGCTAGAGCGCCGGCGCCATAACCCAGAGCACCTCAATGGGCTGCTGGGTTGGATTATTCCAGGTGTGCGCGTCGCGCCCCCGGAAGGTCATGGCATCGCCGGTATTGAGAAGGTGACGCTCCGGTCCCAGCACAACCTCTAGCTGCCCGTCGAGCACATAGACAAACTCAACCTCGCAGTTCACCTGGTAGAGCTCGTCGCCGCCGGAACCTCCCGGAGCAATCTTTGAATGCAGAACCTCGATGTGGGTCTGGTTCCCCGAAGAAAGTAAAAACTCCTCGGCATCCTGGCCACCGAAGTTGATTCGAGCGCCGTCTCCAGCCCGCACAATGGCGCTGGTAGGTGGGTCGAACAGTTCGCCAACACGAAGCCCCAGGGCGTCGCAAACCGAAACCAGCGATGCCACGGACGGCGAAACCTGATCGCGCTCGAGCTTGCTGACAAACCCCTCGGTTAGCCCAGTTGCAGCGGCGATCTGCCCCAGGGTGAGCCCCTTCGCTATGCGGCTCGCCCTCAGGCGTCCACCAATTGGTATTTCCCCCTTGACTGCCAACTGCTACTCCACTTCCATTGCGACTGCCCTAACGGGGGCTCCATCGATGCCTACGAATTTCATCGGCAGAAGAGAGATTACTGGACGGGCAAAGCTGATGGCCTCAAGGTTGGTGAGGTTTTCGCAAATTACGCCCCCAGCCTCGGCAATCAGGTGGTGTGCGGGGAATCCAACGCCAGGGTGAGTTTCATCGGGAGTTTCGTCGATGTTGATGGCATCGAGCCCGAAGGTCCGCACTCCGGCCGCGAGGAGTCTCCTAACCAAATCTGCGTCGAGATAGGGGTTCTCGAAGTACGCATCGGTTCCGTAGTGGCTTGACCAGAGCGTTTTGAATATAACGATTTTGGGTACGTCCGCGTCTGGAATCTGGCTGGACACCTTCTCCCATGTGATGCATTGCCTTGCCTCTAGGGCTCCGCAATCCACCACCAGCGCCTCGCCGACGAAGAATTTTAGGTCTAATTCGTCGATGCGGGCGGTGTTGTCATCGAAGTGAAAAGGCGCGTCAACATGCGTGCCAGACTGGCTTCCCATCTCAATTGACATCAGATTGAAGCCGTCGCGGGCGATGGTGGAATGCTGAACAATCTTGGGCACGGGGTCGCCCGGGTAGACCTGCGTCTGTTCGTTGATGGGGTGGGACAGATCCACGACACGAATTATCTTCATAAGAAAAAAGTATTGCCTAACAGGCAAGAGCGGAATAGCATTTCCTCCAATGGCACCACAATCGTTACCCGAGAGGAAACCATGAGCAACGAGGCTCTAAGCGCCAAACCGAAGATTACCGAGATTGAGGGATTTGGAATCGACACGATTCCCGACGAACACCGCACGTCCACCCCTTGGGACCTCTTCCGCATTCAGTTCGGTGGCGCTAACACCTTCGCAACCGTTCTGCTCGGCACTTTCCCAATCGCATTCGGCCTTTCCTTCTGGCAGGGCGTTGCCGCGGTCACCCTGGGCGTGCTGGCTGGAACCATCTTCCTCATGCCGCTGGGATTCTTCGGTCCTCGAACCGGAACCAACAACGCTGTTTCCTCCGGCGCCCACCTTGGCGTGCGCGGGCGAATCGCCGGCTCATTCCTATCCCTGCTCACCGCGGTGGCTTTCTATTCCATCTCGGTCTGGGTTGGCGGCGACGCCCTGGTTGGTGCCTTCGTTCGCCTGTTCGGAGCGCAGGACTCGCAGGGGCTGCGCATCGGCCTCTACGCCGTCATCGGTTTGATCGTGGTTGTCGTTGTCGTCTACGGCTACCAGTTCATGCTGTTCGTGAACCGAATCGCGGTCTGGTTGAACACTGCGCTTATGCTTCTCGCAATCGTGGCGTTCTCCGGTAGCTTCAATCCCGCATTCGCCGGCACTCCGGACAAACTGCTTCTAGGTGACTTCTGGCCAACCTTCATCCTGTCCGCGCTAATCGCCATGTCCAACCCGATTTCGTTCGGAGCCTTCCTAGGCGACTGGGCGCGCTACATCCCTCGCGGAACCTCTAATGCCAAACTGGCGCTTGCCACCCTTGGTGCCCAGTTGATGACCCTGATCCCGTTCATCTTCGGTGTTGCCACTATGACCCTCGTCACCAGCGGTGACTACGTTGTTGGCCTCATCGGTGCTGCTCCAACTTGGTACGCCTACATGATCATCATCGTGGCGTTCATTGGCGGTCTCTCAACCGGAACCACCTCGCTCTACGGAACCGGCCTGGACTTCTCGTCCGTGTTCCCTAAGCTCAGCCGCGTTCAGGCAACTATCGCAATCGGTTCGGTGGCCTTCGCGTTCATCGTGGCTGGTCGCCTGTTCGTCGACCTCCTAGGTGCGGTAAACGGCTTCGTTGGCGCCATCGTGGTGACCACCACCCCTTGGATGATCATCATGGCCATTGGTTTCTGGAACCGCCGCGGCTGGTACTCCAACGAAGACCTGCAGGTCTTCAACCGGGGCAAGATCGGTGGCCGCTACTGGTTTGAGGGCGGCGTCAACTGGCGCGCCATGGGTCCTTGGATCATCGCCGCGGTGCTCGGCCTGCAGTTTGGTTACTACCCACCGGTGATTGTTGGTGTCTGGAGCGGCGTTGCCGGCGGCATCGACCTCTCACTGGTCGTTTCCATCGTCACCGCTGCAGTGCTCTACATCCTGGCGCTGCTCATCTGGCCCGAGCCAGCCTACGCCTACGGACCGCAGGGTCCGCGCATCGGCCGCACAGTTCAGCGCGACATTCCTGAAGTTCGATAGGAAACAAGTTGCAAGAAGTACCACGCATCAAGACCGGTGACCGCCTAGGTCAGGTTGATGCAACCGTTGTTCCCCGCTTCGCCGGCCTGGGCACCTTCGCAAGGTTGCCCAGGCTGGACGAGGTGGAGTCTGCAGACATCGCAGTTGTTGGTATCCCGTTCGATGCCGGCACCAGCTTCCGTCCGGGTGCACGCTTCGCGCCGTCTCACATTCGCGAATCCTCGCGCCTGCTGAGGCCATACAACCCCGGCCAGGACGCAAACCCGTTTGCTCTGGCCCAGGTGGTTGACGCAGGTGACATCCCTGTCAACCCGTTTTCCATCGACGAAGCGGTGCAGCAGATTGAGGCCGGCCTGGATGAACTCCTGGCGCAGGGGCTGAAGCTGGTGACACTCGGCGGAGACCACACCATCGCCTACCCAACGCTGAAGTCACTTCACAAGGTGCATGGTCCAATCACGGTCATACACTTCGATGCCCACCTCGACACCTGGGACACCTACTTCGGAACCCCGCTCACCCACGGCACACCGTTTAGGCGCGCGAGCGAGGATGGCCTGATCGACCAGACCTCAAGCCTGCACGTTGGTATTCGCGGACCGCTCTACGACAAGTCGGACCTAGAGGATGATGCCCGCCTAGGGTTTGCCATAATCAAGAGCGACGACCTCGATTCGCAGGGTGCAGAAACGGTGATTGAACGAATTCGCAATCGGGTGGGCGACAAGCCCGTCTATGTCTCTATCGATATCGATGTGCTTGACCCGGCGTTCGCGCCTGGAACCGGAACGCCAGAAATCGGTGGACTAACCAGCCGAGAGATGCTGAAACTCATTCGCTCGCTGGATGTGCTGAATCTGGTTGGCGTTGACATCGTTGAGGTGTCGCCGGCCTACGATCACGCGCAGATCACTGGGCTAGCCGCGGCTAACCTGGCGTACGAACTAATCACACTTTTGGCCAGGAGGGTTTAGTGGGAATCAAAGAAGAGGTTCTAGAGGCCGCCGCCAAGATAGTTGCAGACTTCGGCTCGCACAGCACGGAGGCCTACTTCTCGGGTTTCACCGAGCACGCCAGCTTCATGTTCTACACGCATACCGAGCGACTGAATTCGCGCGCAGCCTATGAGGCACTCTGGGCAAAGTGGGAGACCGAGGATGGTTTCAGGGTTCGCGGCTGCCGCTCCAGCAATCAGTTGGTTCAGCCGCTCGGCGATGACGCCGCTGTGTTCAGCCACCTGGTGAGCAGCGACATCGAATTCGGTGGCGAGGTTTCAACCATCGCCGAGCGCGAGACCATCGTGTTCCAGAGGATTGGTCATCGCTGGCTGGCGGTGCACGAGCACCTTTCGCCTGAAACTTCCGCCTAGGCTTTAGCCATGTTGATTCATGATTGGGACTCCGCCAAGAGCGAGTCCGAATGGCGCCAGTGGCTGGCGTCTCGCGAGAGCTTTGGAGTGCTCGCGGTTGATCACCCGGACGTGGCGGAGGCGCCGATCATGGTGCCAACTCACTTCACTCTGAGCGACAACCAGATTTTGCTGCACCTGCACAAGCAGAACACTGCCATCGATGCCCTGCGGCTGAGCGGCAAGGCGGCTCTCACAGTATTTGGCGACTATGCCTACGTGCCCGGCTACTGGCGCAACCCGGCGGACGTCGAACCCGAACGAGGTGTGCCTACCAGCTACTATGCGGCGCTGAATTTCAAGTGCGCAGCCAGTTTGGTTGATGATGCGGAGGGCGTGGCAAAGGTCATAACCGCGCAGATGGGGCACATGCAGCCGGAGGGCATTCACGTTGCAGTGACTCCCGAATCCCAGCCCTATGGGCCCATGCTCAGCGCGGTGGTTGGCGTAATCCTTGAGATTCAAGGCGTGGAGGCAAAGTTTAAATTCGACGACCACAAGTCAGAGGCGCATCGGAATCGTGTGAGCGAAAACCTCATCGAGCGTGGGCGTCCGCTCGATGCGGCAGTCGCCGAGCAGCAGCAGCGTAGGCTCAGGGAGTCACACGGCGACTAGCTTCGCTCCGCCTCGCCTCGCCTTGGCTAGGCTTAACCCATGTCTGAAACCCTGCCACCCTGCCCCGCCTGCAACTGCGAGTACACCTACGAGATGGGTGACCTTCTGGTCTGCCCGGAGTGTGCAAACGAGTGGAACCCTGCCGATACCGCAGACGACAACTGGGGTGTCCCTGAAGTGGGCGAGGTCAAGGACGTCGCTGGAAATGTTCTGGCAGATGGCGACACCGTCACCATTGCCAAGGACCTAAAGGTGAAGGGCGCAAGCTCATCCATCAAGGTGGGAACAAAGGTTCGCAACATCCGCTTGGTGAATGGTGCGGACGGGCACGACATAGAGGCCAAGGTTGATGGCTTCGGCCAGATGATGCTCAAGTCATCGGTGGTAAAAAAGGTTTTGTAGCCAGCTTCGAATTGGGGGATTCAAATGCTTGAGGTATTGGCTCTAGAAACGCGTGGCGTTCGGTGACCGCGCTGGTTCCAACTAAACCCGCCGGCAGGCTGCCCGCGCTATCGGCGCTCAGGTCTGTGCTTTTGCTCATGGGTGTTTTCGGGCATGCCGCCATGGTGCTGCCACTGTTCGACCCACGCGCCACCGCCACCGATGTACTTCTGCTCAAGGCCTCCTACCAGCTGGTGCACATCTGGCGCGTGCCAACGTACTTTCTTATCTCCGGTTTCCTCTCGGCCGCGCTATTTGCGCGCGGAAGCATCTGGGATTTTGTGCGGGGAAGGTTCAAGCGAGTTACCTCGGTTTTGCTCGCCGCTCAGCTCTTCATCATCCCCGTGTTTGCTCTAAGCCCCGGCGGCTGCGATGTCTGTCAGCCGTTCGGTGGCTCCACCTGGCTAGCGGTGGGCTGGCTGCACCTGTGGTTTCTCTACGACCTGGTGATCATTTCTCACCTTTTTGTGGCGGGTATCTGGGTGAAACGTAGGCTTCCAAGAGGCGTTCAGGAACGGCTTTCGAGCTTGGCTTCTATGTTCAGCATCGGCCCGGTTTCACTGCTCGGTCTCGCGGCGGTCTGCACCCTCGTTCCTGGGGTCTTCGGCCCAGGTAACCTGCTGCGAATCAACTTCGGCATTCTGCCCGACCCGTGGTTGATTCTCTACCACTCGATTTTCTTTACCGCGGGTTGGTTGCTCAGGCGAAACGCAGGCCTGGCGAGTCCGCCCAGAAATCTCTGGCTGCTGGTGGCTGCGGCTATCGCGCTCACCTTCGTGACCTATTCATCGATGGGTCCAGACGGATTGATTGAGACCTACCTGGCCAACCTCACATCTTGGGTCTCGGCCTGGGCGGTCATTTGCTGTTTCATGAGCCTAGTTACCAAACCAAACCGCGTCTGGAACTACCTGAATGACGCCTCATACTGGGTTTACCTCTGGCACGCTATCCCGGTGCTGCTTCTCTCCTGGAGTTTTGCCCACCTGGGTTTAAATGTTTGGCTAAACCTTGTGGCTACTAGCGCCATCACCCTTGCGCTAACTTTGGGAACTTACACTCGATGGGTCGCCGAAACGGTGATTGGGCTCTATCTCTCCGGGCGCAGGCGCAACAGGGTTAACTCAGCCAGTAGTCTCAATTCCAGAACGCAAGCCATTCCAACCGGAGGACCGCTCACTGAATGAAACCAATAGGTAAACCCGCATTCATTGCAGCACTTGTCGGCCCGGTGCAATCGGCGCTTGGCTGGCTCATCGCGGGCTCACTCTGGGCCGAGTACAACCCAGTGAAGCAGACCATCAGTGATCTTGCCGCCCCGGACTCGCCGGTTCACGTCATTATGTCGAGCTTTTTCATCCTGGGCGGAACGCTCACCATAATCGCGGCGATTTGGGCCAGGACGCTGGCTCTTCCCGGGCGAATTGCTCTGCTGATTTCAGGACTATGTACCTACGGGCTCACCATTTTTCCTACACCGTTGGTCGGCTACTCCATCTGGCATCGCGTATTTGCCATTTCATCGTTCGTGCTCTCGGCCGGTTGGCCAATCTTTGCAATGCGCTTCAGAAAAGATGCGCCTTGGATCATTCGTCCGGTGGCATCCATCGTGGCCACGCTTCTACAGGCGGCTCTAGCCCTATGGTTCCTGAGCACCTGGACCAGCCCAACGGCCACCGATGTTGGCATTTGGGAACGAGTAGTTACGGTATCTCAGGCGGCCTACGTGTCGGCCGTTGTCGTGTTCATTTACCTGGGGCAGCGACGGAACAGCTCCCCAAATTAGGCGGGGGTGCTAGTCCTTTGGCAGGAACATACCGGCTGCGGCCTTTATAACCATGGCCTCGGGCACGCGCGAAGACATTGCGGCTAGCAAGCGGTTGCCGGTTCCATCAATCACCGATGGCTTGGAGCGGCGTGCATCGAGGGCCTTGAAGGTGGTGCGGACCACGTTGGATACCGGGGCGAGAGAGCCCGCCGGCTTTGCACCCGCGATGTCAAAAAACTCGGTCTGGGTGGCGCCTGGGCAAACGGCGAGAACGCGAACATTGCTACCGCGAACCTCACCCCAGACAGCCGAGGTGAACGAGCGTACGAAAGACTTGGTGGCCGCGTAAACCGCCATTCCCGGCACCGGTTGGAAAGACGCGGTGCTGGCGATGTTCACAATTGCTCCGGAGTTGCGGTCCAGCATTCCCGGCAGGTAGGCGCGGGTGAGGTCAACCAGGGTTGCTACGTTCAGAACAATCTCCTGCTGGATTCGCGAGCGGTCTTCGTTAGCTAGGCGGGCGTTGGTGCCGAATCCCGCGTTGTTTATTAGGAACGAGACCTCAACTCCAAGGTTGTTGAGCGAAGCCTCGAGGCGAGCGCCAGCGTCCAGCGTGGCCAGGTCCATGGCAATAACGTCAACCTTCACACCAAACTCGGCGCCTAGCTTTTCCGCGATGCTGCGCAGCGCATCCTCGCGTCTTGCCACAAGAACAAGGTTGCTGCCCCTGCGGGCGAATTCCTCTGCGTAAGCCAAGCCAATGCCCGCACTGGCTCCGGTGATAACCGCTGTCTTGCCGTTGTAGTTCACTTTGTTCCCCTTCGTTGGCATAGCTACTACCTCTAACAGCCGTGTCGTCAACGCTATTCCAATCTTGGATGGGTTTTAGGTTTGCCTGTCGCCACGCAGCGCCTCGATGAATCGGTGCGGTTGACCTGCCCTAACCTAGATACATGACTAATCAGCGCCCAGAAATCGAGCCGATGCTCGAGCCAGCACCAGCAAGCCTCACCATCAAAGACGACATCTTAGGTTCCGGAGCAGCCGCAACCCCCGGTGCAGTCGTGAACGTTCACTACCTGGGCGTTGACTACGAGACCGGCGAAGAGTTCGACTCTTCGTGGGGTCGTGGCGAGTCCATCGAGTTCCCGCTCGGCCGCCTGATTAAGGGCTGGCAGGAGGGCATCCCTGGAATGCAGGTTGGCGGACGTCGCACCCTGATCTGCCCACCGGAATACGCATACGGCCCGGTTGGTGGCGGACACCGCCTCTCGGGTCGCACTCTGGTATTTGTTATCGACCTACTTGGCGTAAAGTAGCCACTACCAACCGAAAGGTGAACAATGGCTCAGAAAGAGCAGCAGTCTCAAAAGAACGTGAAGAAGAAGCCAGCCAAGGACATCAAGGAAAAGCGTGCCGAGAAAGCCGCATCCAAGGCTGACTCCAAGAAGAAGTACGACTAGGCATAGGTCCTGTCCTCAAGAAAAATGCACCCCACTGAGGCGGTGCATTTTTCTTTGGTAGGCCCCGAGGGGATCGAACCTCCCTATTCGCTTCGCGAACAGGGGCCCACTCGGTTTCATCGCACCCTCGCCAACAAAACAAAATCCCCACCCTGTTGGGTGAGGATTTATGTTTGTAGGCCCCGAGGGGATCGAACCGCCCTGGTTCGCTGCGCTCACGCAGGGGCCCACTCGGTTTATTCACACCTTCGCGAACCAAACAAAAATGCACCCCACTGAGGGGGTGCATTTTTCTTTGGTAGGCCCCGAGGGGATCGAACCCTCGACCCACGGATTAAAAGTCCGTTGCTCTAACCGACTGAGCTAGAGGCCCAACGAGCCGAAGCTCGCCCCGCCGAAGCGGACGCTTAAGTTTACCAAGACACTAAGCCGGCGCTGAACCTAGAACGAGCGGGCTGCAGCAACAGCGCGAAGCCAGCGGGAGTATTCCTCATCCAAGTTGCCGTTTGGCTTGAAGATACGCGCGGTCTCCTGCTTGAGTTCGGAAACGTCTCGCCAAATACCGGCCCCTAGTCCAGCCAGGAATGCGGCACCAAGCCCCGTGGTGTCAAAGTTTGCCGGCAGCTCAATAGGCACACCGAGCGCATTGGCTTCCAACTGCATCAGTAGGTTGCTTCGCGTCACTCCGCCGTCAACCTTCAGCGCCTGAAGCGGTTCACCAACCGCGGCAGTCATGGCATCAACCAGCGCCTTCACCTGGAAGGCCAAAGCCTCAAAGGTGGCGTGAGCCAGGTGGGCGCGCGAGGTTCCGCGAGTGATGCCAAACATGGCGCCGCGCACGTTTGGATCCCAAAACGGCGAACCCAGTCCTGTGAATGCGGGGACTATGCACACGCCATCGGAGCTGGTGACCTTGCGAGCCAGAATCTCCAACTCGCTGGCCGCCTCAATGATCTGCAGCCCGTCGCGCAGCCACTGGATTGCCGCTCCTGCCACAAACACGCTTCCCTCGAGTGCGTAGGTTGGCTTGCCGGCCTCGTCGATCCAGGCAACTGTGGCGATGAGCTTGGGGTCGGTGGACACAATCTGGCTGCCGGTGTTACGCAGCAGAAACGCGCCTGTGCCGTAGGTGCACTTGGCCTGGCCGGGTGAGTGGGCTAGCTGCCCGAAGAGGGCTGCCTGCTGGTCTCCGGCCATTCCGGTGATCCAGGCCTCAATGCCCAGAAACGCGAATGCCTTAGCCTGCGCCAGCTTGCCGCGGTTTGGTACAACTTTGGGGAGGGCGCTCGCGGGAACCTCGAACAGCTCAAGCAGTGCTTCGTCCCAGTCCAGTGAGTGGATGTTGAATAGCTGGGTGCGGCTAGCGTTGCTGGCATCCGTGATGTGCGCCGCGCCACCCGAGATTCTGGCCGCAAGGTAGGAATCTATGGTTCCAACCGCAACCCTGCCAGACTCAACGCCGGCCCAAATTAGCGGCAGGTTTCGCTTGATCCAGAGCAGTTTGGATGAGGAAAAGTACGGGTCCAGAGGCAGCCCCGTTACCTCGCGCACCCTGGCTGCGGCGGCAACAAACTTGTCCTCATCGAGGATCCCAGAGGTTCGCCTATCCTGCCAGACGATGGCGTTGGTTGGCGAGGCCAGGGTCTCGCGATCCCAGAGGGCAACGGTCTCGCGCTGATTGGTGATGCCGATGGCGGATATCTCACTTGGTTTCAGACCGGTCTGGTCGAGTGCTGCCTTCACCGCCGTGAGGGTTGCCTGCCAGATCTGCTCGGGGGAGTGCTCAACCCAGCCCGGCTGCGGAAAATGCTGCTCCACCTCGCGGTAACCGCGACCCATGAGGCTGCCATCGGTGCCGATGATTTGCGCGGTGACCCCCGTGGTCCCTGCGTCTATTGCAAGAATCGTCATAGACCCAAGATAGCGGGGCTCGCCCAGCTACCGCGGCATGCTCTCTAGTGCGATCTCCGGAGCCGCCGCGCGCTTACCCGGCCACTCCACAATCAGCATGGCTGCCAGAATAAGCAGGCCACCGATGATGGTCTTGCCCTGCAGGACCTCTTGGCCAACGGCAACCGCCATGATTGCCGTAAATAAGGTCTCTGAGGTGAGCAGAATGGCCACTCGCGACGAGTCCATGATTCCCTGGGCCCAGGTCTGAACAAAGAACGCGATGGCCGTGCTGAAGACAGCCGTGAACAGGATGGCGCCCCATCCCGGCAGTCCAACGGGTGCGTGATAGCCGCCGGCAACCGCCCAGGCGCTAAAGCCGATTCCCATCACACCGAGTTGGAGCATGGTGAGAGCGTAGGCGTTCTGCCCGGGGCTCCACTTGGCGAGGCCAACAATGTGCAGGGCGAAAAAGAAGGCGCACACCACCAGCCACAACTGCGGCCACTCAAACTGGAAACCAACCGGGTTGATGCTGATGAAGCCGAGGCCCGCGGTTGCAGCGGTCACGCCAATCCAGGCTCGTCCACTGATGTGGCGCTTCATAAATAGCCAAATCAAAAGCGGAACCAGTACAACGTAGAGCCCGGTGATGAACCCAGCAATCGCCGCCGTAGTTAGCTTTAGCCCAACCGTCTGCGTGAAGTAGGCGGTTCCCAACAGCAGGCCCAAGGTGGCGCCCTGCCAGAGGATTGGCCCACGCATTGCCTTGATCACCGATGGCCGCGCCGCCACCATCACGAGCGCCGCAATGAGGAACCTGGTGCCAAGGAAGTCCAGAATTGGCTGCGTTTTGATGGCGTCTTTCATGATGACAAACGCCGCACCCCAGACAACCGCAACGCCGGTTAGCGCAAGGGGAGCAAGCCTGTGAGATAGCGGTTTCTGGTTTGGCACGCCTCAAGTCTAGGCGCAGGCAGCAAGACTCATCGAAGGGCTATTCTCCGATTGGCGCGTAGTCCTCAATGGCCACAATGCGCCTTCGCTCACCCTTCTTGGGAACCGTTAGGTGCACAACCATCATGTGACCGGGCTTCAGCGCGCGCCCCTCGTTGAGGCGAATCTCCTGGCCGGCGTCACCAAACTTGGCGATTGCATTCACGATTGTTGGCAGGGATGGCCTGTGGCTGCAGAGCACCGATGGCTGAACCGTCTCGATGAGTTTCTCCACCACCTTGGCGGTGCGGGCCGGTCCGTTGGCGTTTCCGTGCTCGCTTAGCGCAATGCGCTCGATGATCGGCAGCTTACGAGACTCCGCGTAGGGCTCAACCGTGGTTAGGCAGCGAACCCACGGGCTGGTCACCACTCGCTTGATTCCGAACGCGGAGAGGAGTGGGATAAGCGCCTGCGCCTGACCGAGGCCCGCCGGAAGCAGCGGTCGCTTGCCATCGGGGCCCTTCCAATCCGTGCGAGGGGTTGCCTTGGCGTGCCTGAGAAGCACGAACGGCTTGGTGCGCAGATTTCCGCGTCGGTGCAGTTCCACGAGTACCTCTAGGAATGCCTTGTCGGCCTCGTAGCTGAGTCGGCCAGAGGCTTCATCCGGGGTCATCCAGAGAACCTCGGCAACCTCCTCGTGCGGTACAAACTTGCTCCTGCTGAGCGCCTTGTCGGTCACTCGAGCGGCCCAGTAGTGAACCTCTTTGGGTTCACCGCTCGGCACGTTGTAGTGCTGCACACCAAGGCTCACGCCCAGATTCACTCGCAGCCCTGTCTCTTCCTCAATCTCGCGCACCGCGGTCTGAGGGAGCACCTCGCCCGGGTCGAGCTTGCCCTTGGCCCAGCCGTAATCGTCATAGCGTCCGCGGTGAACCAGGGCAACCTTCAGCTGGCCCTGCTCCTCGCGCCACAAAACACAACCTGCAGCGTAGATGGTCATTAGGCGCGGGCTCCTCGTTTGCTCAGGATGTCGCGCATGATCTTGTCTTGAACATCGATGAGGGGGTTGCCCTCCCCATCCTGATAGACGCGCTTCCAGGCGCCGGCGCTGTCCAGGTGCCAAGACGCGGCGGTGTCGCCCATCGCGAGGTCGAAGATGCCGTTGAGTTCCTTGATGTGATCTGGCTGGATGATGCGAACCAGCGCCTCAACGCGGCGGTCAAGGTTTCGGTGCATCATGTCTGCAGAACCGATGAACACGGCGGGGTCTCCGCCGCCCGCGAACGAGAAAATTCGGCTGTGCTCAAGGTAACGGCCCAGCACGGAACGCACTCGGATGGTCTCGGATAGCCCCGGTACACCAGGGCGAAGGGCGCACATGCCGCGAACCAGAATCTCCACGGGAACACCCGCGCGTCCGGCCTCGTAAAGGGCATCGATGATCTGCTCGTCAACCAACGAGTTGACCTTGATGCGAATCCTCGCCTGTTTACCGTTCCTGTGGTGCTCAATCTCGCGGTCGATTCGGGCGGTGAGGCCGTCACGAACACCGTTGGGCGAGACAAGCAGGCTCTTGAAGCTGCTGTCCGGGGCAAATCCGCTAAGGCGGTTGAACAACTTGGTGAGGTCCTCACCAACCTGATCGCGGGCGGTGAGTAGACCAAAGTCCTCGTAGAATCGAGCGGTCTTCGGATTGTAGTTTCCGGTACCAACGTGGCAGTAGCGGCGAAGAACGTTACCCTCCTGGCGAATGACCAGGCTCAACTTGCAGTGCGTCTTTAGCCCCACAATTCCGTATACCACGTGAACGCCAGCCTGCTCCAGCTTGCGAGCCCAGGCGATGTTGTTCTGCTCATCGAAGCGAGCCTTAATCTCAACCAGCGCAAGCACCTGCTTGCCGGCTTCTGCCGCCTGGATGAGGGCATCAACAATTGGCGAGTCACCACTGGTGCGGTACAGGGTCTGCTTGATGGCGAGAACCTGCGGGTCAGCTGCAGCCTGCTCTAGGAAAGCCTGCACCGATGTGGTGAACGACTCGTAAGGATGGTGAACCAGCACCTCGCGCTCGCGAAGCACCGAGAAGATGTCGCCAACCTTGTCGTCGTCTCCCTGCAGGAAACGATTGGTCACAACCTGGTGGGGTGGATAGTGCAATTCCGGGCGCTTCAGGAACGCAATCTCGGTAAGACCCTTGAGGTCCAGTGGTGCGGGCAGGTGGTATACGTCCTGCTCCTCAACGTCTAGCTCACGAACCAGGAGCTCGAGAACCTCAGGGTTGATGTCTTCGGCTACCTCTAGACGGACCGGTGGGCCGAAGCGGCGGCGAAGAAGCTCCTTTTCGAGAGCGATAAGCAAGTTCTCGCCCTCGTCCTCTTCAACTTCGAGGTCTTCGTTTCGGGTGACGCGGAAGGTGTGGTGCTGAAGAACAAGCATGCCGGGGAAAAGCATGTCTAGGAACTGACCGATGATCTCCTCGAGCGCAACAAAGCGAACAGAGGTGAGTCCGGTATTACCTGGCACTCGAACGAATCGTGGTAGCAGAGGTGGCACCTTTACGCGGGCAAAATGCTCCGCCTTGGTGTCTGGGTTCTGCAACACGACTGCCAGGTTTAGGCTCAGTCCGGAGATGTATGGGAACGGGTGCGCAGGGTCAACCGCTAGCGGAGTGAGAACTGGGAAGATCTGGTTCTGGAAGAAAGTCTTGAACGCTGCCTGTTCATCGGTGCTTAGCTGAGACCACTTCTGGATTGTGATGCCGTTTTCGGCCAGCTTCGGTTCCAGAACATCGCGGAAGAGCTTTGCGTGGCGCTCCTGCAGGCTGTGAGCTACCGTTGCCATCTCGGCAAGCTGCTGCTGTGGGCTCAGGCCATTGGGTGTGTGCACCGCAAGGCCGGTGGCGATTCGCCGCTTCAGGCTGGCAACGCGCACCATGAAGAACTCGTCGAGGTTGCTGGCAAAGATGCTGGCAAAGTTGCACCGGTCCAGCAGATGCATCTCGTTGTCTTCAGCTAACTCGAGCACACGCTGGTTGAACGCAAGCCAGGAGAGTTCGCGGTCTATGAAGCGGTCAGGGCTCAACCCACCCTCGTGCGGAGGCAACTTTACTGCGACGGTTTCTTCAGACATAACTCAAATCTTGCCAGTGTTGGGTAGCCGGTTGGTGAACTTAAGCCCGCTCTAGAAGCTGGCGTCCGCGAAGTCTGCATCGTCGGCGGTTGGGTTGAAGCGGTATCCAACGTTGCGTACGGTGCCGATGAGCGCCTCGAGATCGCCCAGCTTGGCGCGGAGTCTCCGAATATGTACGTCAACGGTTCTGGTGCCGCCAAAGTAGTCGTAACCCCAAACCTCGCTGAGTAGCTGTTCGCGGGTGAAGACGCGACCCGGGTGCTGTGCCAGAAAGCGCAGGAGTTCGAACTCCTTGAAAGTTAGGTCCATCGGCTGGCCGTGCACCTTTGCGCTGTATGAGTTTTCATCGATGACAACACCGCTGTTGCTGATGGTGGTGTCTTTGCTACTGGCCTTACCGCGGCCAATGGCCACGCGGATTCGTGCGTCGATTTCGCCCGGGCCAGCTGAATCCAGGATGATGTCGGAGGCACCCCAGTCGGCGCTGATAGCCGGTAGTCCGGCCTCGGTTACCACCAGAATCATGGGGGCGGACATTCCGGTTGTCTGGAGTAGTTTTGCGAGCGACTTCGAGCCAACCAAGTCTTTGCGGGCATCGAGGAAAACGAGATCCGCAACCGGGGCCGAAACTAGACTGGCGGGTTCCGCTGGGATTACGCGCACCCTGTGACTTAGCAAATCGAGCGCAGGAAGCGCCGAGCCATCAATCGAGGCTGAGAGTAGCAAAATCTGCGCCATAAATGCTCCCTGCTTTGCACCTATTTTAGTTTTGTTTTCCCCCTGAGCCTTCGCTTCGGGCAAGATTAAGAGCGTGGTTGCACGTTGGATTCTGGTCTGGTCGCTCTGGCTGAGCACCGCTGTTGGCGCTTGGCTGGTCATAACCTTTATCCCCGATGACCACTCGCTCGAATGGTTCGGTGCGCTGCTTGCCGGTGCCGTGGCATCGGTGGCACTCGTGCACCTGGTGAAGGCGCGACCGGAGGGCTTCGTGCGCGAACTTGTCTACGTTGCCGGGGGAAGTTACCTTATCCTTGCCGCCACCTCCGTTTTTCTTTTCATCAAGGGCTAAAATTTAGTTATGAGTCTTCCTATCGACATGCTGTTCAACGGCCTCCTGGTGCTTGCGAGTCTGGCAATCGCCGCCATCTCCGTTCTCGTTTTGGTTCGCCTCTTCAAGGGTCAGAAGTAGTTGTTCGTTCTCCCCGAAGACCTGCCGGTTGAGCTGACGCCGCTGGCGTTTCTGGTTGGCACCTGGTCCGGTACCGGCGTTATCAGCTACAGTCATCGCCGCGATGAAAACGGCGAGCCAATCAAGTACGAGTTCGCCCAGAATGTGACCTTCTTCCACAACGGCGAGAACTATCTCACTTACCAGTCCACCGCGCGCCTCATCGGAGAGAACGACGCAACGCTCCCCAGCGAGCTTGGCTACTGGAAGATCTCGCGTCCCGCCGAGGACGCCGATCACGGCCCGGGCCTATTGCCGGGTGTTGGTGTCAACACCATTCGCACGCCAGACAAACTCGAGGAACTTCGCAACTCAACCGGCGGCTTCGACATCGAGGCATCCATCATTCACCCGAGCGGCATCAGCGAGCACTACCTCGGCTGGGTGAAGCAGGGGCGAATCGAGATGGTTACTGCGGCTGGTTCTAGCCGCCCCGAGAACTCAAAGGAGTTTGCGGGAAGCAAGCGCATTTACGGTCTGGTTGAAGGTGCTCTGCTCTGGGCCTGGGACATCGCGGCACTGGGTAACCCGCTCACCTCGCACGCCTCGGCTCGTCTGGAGCGAGTGGGCTAGATGCCACCGCTGCAGAACCCGCTTACCGCTCAGGCGAAAATCCTCGACGGGGCGGCGCTGGTTGACCTACCAAACCTGGCTGTCATCTCTGTGACGGGTGCGGATCGCCTTACTTGGCTGCACTCGCTGCTGAGCCAAAACCTCCGCAACCTGCAACCCGGTCAGTCGGTTGAGGCGCTAGCACTGGATGCAAATGGCCACGTAGAGGCCATCGCCCGTTGCACCGATGATGGCGAGACCACCCGACTGATTCTGGACCGTGCATCATTGGCCGCGGTTTTCGAGTGGCTGCTCAAAATGGTTTTCCGCTCCAAGGTTGTTGTCACCGATGACAGCGATTCCTATGCGGTTGTCGGCTCGTGGCTCGCCCCCGTGGTCAAGGTCGCTCCTGTCTTTTCTTGGACCGATGGCTGGAGCCAGACGGCACAGGGCGGCTACCGCTATGGGGCTGCACCCACCGAGCCCTGGGCCTTGGTCTTGAATGCATTGACGATTGAGGACCACGGGCAGCTCCTCGTGGACCAATCCCAGGAGTGGGCGCCTATCGACGCCCTGGACGCGCTTCGCATCAACGCGCATCGTCCGGCGCTCGCCGAGGTGGACGAGAAGACCATCCCGCACGAGCTGGACCTTTTGGCAAGTGCAGTCCACCTGAGCAAGGGGTGCTACCGCGGCCAGGAAACTGTGGCGAAGGTGCACAACCTGGGGCACCCGCCGCGCAGACTGGTCCTGCTGCACCTCGATGGCTCCAACCACCTGCTGCCCGAGGTTAGCAACGCGGTGGTATTGGGATTTGGTACGCCAGAGGAGCGGGTAGTTGGCCGAGTCACCAGCGCAGCCAACCACTTTGAAGCTGGCCCCATTGCTCTCGCGGTTGTATCGCGCAACACCCCCATCGATGCACCGCTTACCGTTGTTGGCAACCACGAACCGGTGGCTGCTGCTCAACAGGTGATTGTGCCGCAGGATGCCGGCAAGGTGGCAAATATTCCGCGCGCTGGCCTGCTGGCCAAACCAAGAAGGCCCTAGGGGCTACCTTGAGTTTCTTAGACACCCAGTCCATCAAGCAACCAAGGCGCCGTGGCCGTCTTGGCTGGAGCTTGCGCGAGTCAGCCAGGAGAGTCTTCGAGACGCTTGCGCCCGCGGTGCAGATCACGCTGGCGGCCTGGGGCTCGTGGGCCTTCGCGCACTACGTTTTGGGCCACGACGTTGCCTTTCTGTCTGTGACGGTAGCGGTAACCTCGCTCGGTCTCTCGCGCGATGCCAGACCTCGCCGAATTTTGCAGACCGGCCTGGGCATGGTCTCGGGCATCGCTGTTTCGGAGCTCTTTATCCTTGCCTTCGGTCACGGCGTTTGGCAGCTTCCCGCCATCATCTTTGGCGTTCTACTCGGAGCAAGGTTTATTACCAACAGTTCCACCTACGCCCTCTCCGCGGTTGCGCAGTCGGCCCTGGTTTATCTCACGGTTGCCCCACCAGGCGGCCCATACACTCGGACCATCGATGGTCTGGTTGGCGGCACCGTGGCCCTGATTGCCACGGCCCTGATACCGCGCGACCCGCGGGGACTCGCCAAAAACGATGCCGAGAAATTGTTCGGCGTTTTCCTGGAGTCGCTCGGCGCCATTCGCGGTGCGATGCAGAAACTAGACGTTGCCTCGGCCGACGCAACGCTGCTCACCATTCGCAGAACCCAACCGCTTCTCGACAACTGGCGCATGAGCCTGGATTCGGCAATTTCCATCTCGCGGATCTCGCCGTTCCTGCGCCGCCACCGCGATGAACTCATGGATCAGACCAGGCTTCTAAAGGGAATGGACTTGGCCACCCGCAACCTGCGCGTTGTGGTTCGCCGCATCGATTTTCTGATTCGAGACGGGCAGCCAAGGCCATACCTAGCCGACCTCCTTCAGCAGATTGAGGATGCCACCAAGATTCTGGCCCAGGGCATTGAAGACCCAGAGCGTCGCACCGATGCGCTGGAGTTGTTTGTGGAGATCATCCACCAGCTTGACCCCAAGAAGCACGGCATCGCAGACCAGCTTCGCGAGGCGTCGGTTCTGCTTCTGCTTCGCCCGCTCCTGGTTGACTTGCTGGTTGCGTCCGGCGCAACCGAGGACGAGGCCCGCGCGGAGCTGCCGGAGATTTAGGCCCGGTCGAGTTAGCGTCAACTCTCTCTAGGCCCGCCCCTAAGCCAGCGGCTTATGTGCCACGGCATCCCAGGCAACCGTGATTTCACCCAAGCGCCAGCGAGCCGAGTCCGACTTGATTGGCCAGCCGGCGCCGTGCATACTCTTGCAAACTGCAATCCAGCGCTGGCTGGGTCCGTACACTCCGAGCGGTGCGTGGGTGTTCCAGTAGCGGTCGAGGTCCTGCAGGAAGCGGTGGATCGGCTCGGCCTCCACGTTGTGGTGAATTAGTGCCTTCGGTAGCCGCTCCGCAACCTTGCTGGGCTGCTCGAGCCCGCTGAGGCGCAGCGAAACGGTGAACCAGAGCGGCGCCTCGGTCGAGAGAGTTACCCAGCTGGCCAAGCGTCCAATCTCATCGCAGGTGCCTTCGATCAGGAGCCCACCGGGAGAAAGTCTGCTCTGCATCATTGCCCAAGCTGCTGGAACCTCTCCTTCGCTGTACTGCCTCAGCACGTTGAATGCCCTGATGATCGTGGCCTTGGCGGCGGCTCCAAATTCCGAAGGTAACGGGGTCTCGAAACCTCCGAGCATGAACCGAAGTGAGTCCGTGGCAACCGCCAGGCCACGCTCAACGCGCTCGCGCTCAATCTCCACCCCAACAACCCGACTACCCGCGTTTGCCGCTTTGCATCGGGCCAGCAGTTCAACCGCGGTGATGGGGCTTCCGCCGTATCCCAGATCAACGATGATCGGGTTGTCTGCACGACGAAGTTCCGGCAGCGCGCAAATGTACCTGTCCACCCTGCGCAGGCGGTTTGGGTTGGTGGTTCCGCGGGTCACGTTGCCCACGGGTTTCTTGGCTGCCATCGAATCTAAGTTACCCGCTGCTCAAACTAAACTTGTACCCATGGCACACAAGTACACTCTCATCCTGCTACGTCACGGCAACAGCGACTGGAACCAGAAGAATCTCTTCACCGGTTGGGTTGACGTTGACCTGAGCGACCTCGGACGCACCGAGGCCCACCGAGCCGGCCAACTGCTGGCCGAGTCCGGTCTAAAGCCAGACCTCCTTTACACCTCGCGCCTCCGCCGCGCCATCAACACTGCGCACATCGCCCTGAACGCTGCAGACCGCGTTTGGATCGACGTAAAGCGCGATTGGCGCCTCAACGAGCGCCACTACGGTGCACTGCAGGGCAAGGACAAGGCCCAGACCCTGGCCGAGTACGGAGCCGACCAGTTCCAGACCTGGCGCCGCAGCTTTGACGTGCCACCTCCTCCAATCGATGACGCCGACGAGTACTCGCAGGCCCACGACGAGCGCTATGCCGACCTTGGCCCTAATGTGCCAAAGACCGAGTGCCTGAAGGACGTTCTGGAGCGCATGATGCCGCTCTGGGACGCCGAAATCAAGCAAGACCTAACCGCAGGCAAGACCGTGCTGGTAACCGCTCACGGCAACTCGCTGCGTGCACTGGTCAAGCACCTTGATGGAATCAGCGACGCCGACATCGCAGAACTGAACATCCCAACCGGAATTCCGCTGGTTTACAAGCTGGACGAGAACTTCAAGCCGCTGGTTGCCGGTGGCGAATACCTAGACCCAGAGGCCGCCGCCGCTGGAGCAGCAGCAGTGGCTGCGCAGGGTGCAAAGAAGTAATCAAGCCTTAAACATCGATGGCCTCCCCGATTGGGGAGGCCATCAACTTTTAAGCCATTACGAAGCTGCTTAGTCCAGCTCGTGCCACTCACCGGTGGTGAGGTACGAAACCTTGGTGGAGATGTCAACCACGTGGTCTGCGAAGCGCTCGAAGTAGCGGCTTGCAAGGGTTACATCCACGGTGTACATGGCGTTCTCGGTCCAGCCCTCGCCGAGAACCACGCTGAAGACGTGGCGGTGGAGCTCGTCAACGCGGGCATCCTCGGCCTGGATCTCGCGCGCCAGGTTTACGTCGGTGTTCTTGAGCAGGGTGCTTACTCGGCGACCCAGCTCTACATCCAGTCGACCCATCTCGGCGAAGGTGTCGCGGAGCGCAGCTGGAACTGCCGAACCAGGGTAGCGGTAGCGGGCGATGGCGGCAACGTGGCCGGCAAGTGCTCCCATTCGCTCCAGCGACGCGCTGATGCGTAGGGCGGAAACCAGGATGCGCAGGTCGCGCGCAACTGGCGACTGCTTTGCCAGAACGCGAATCACAATTTCATCTAGGGCAAGCGCACGGTTCTCGTTGGCTTCGGCCAGGGCGATTGCCTCGTCTGCCATTGCAACATCGCTGCTAAGGAAGGCGCTGGAAGCCTTGTCCATGATGACGGTAACCGACTCGGCCATCTCAACCAGGCGGGTCTGTACGTCAGACAGCTGGTTCTGGAACACTTCGCGCATAGGATCTCCTTCGTGTGCTACCACAGTACAGTTACAGCCTTTCGTTAACTTAGGAAAAACAACACCTGAACAACTAGTCAATTGGCTGGCAGTTCGCCGCACCCCGATGCGGAGAATGACCTAATCTGAAGAGAGAAACGACCAGTTGTTAACCTATTTAATAACTAGTTTACCTTTTGAACGAAAGTCGGGCGTTGAAGCAATACAACGATGGCATTAGGGCGCTGGAGCTCGACTCCTCGGCCGCCATCTCGCCTCAGCTGAGCGATCTACTCGACGTTCTCCAGGCGGCATCGGTGCTGGTAGATGCCACAGGTCTAGTGGTCCGCGCCTCAACCACCGCTCTTTCACTCGGGCTTGTTCAGTCCCACATGCTCGTGCACAAGCCGCTGGCCGAACTCGTTGACCGAGCCCGCGGCCGACGCGATGCCATCGAGGCAGAATTTGAACTGGTCACCGGTCTTCGCGGCGAGCGCTCGTACGTTTACGCGCGCGCCGGTCGAATCGACACCAGCCTGGTTCTTCTCATGGTGGAGGATCGCACCGAGAGCCGCAGACTAGACGACACCCGCCGCGACTTCATCGCCAACATTTCGCACGAACTGAAGACCCCAATCGCGGCCATCGGGCTGCTGGCTGAAACTCTCGCCGACGGCATCGATGACGAGGCCACCGTGAAGCGGTTTGCGGGAAACCTCAAGCGTGAGGCCGAGAGACTCGGCAACCTGGTGCAAGACATCATTCAGCTCTCGAAGGTTCAATCCACCGACAGCCAAGAGGGATTCGGGCCAGTAGAGCTTGACGAGGTAATTGCCCAGGCCGTTGAGAATAACACCGTGCTGGCGGAGAGCCGAAGAACCGCAATCCAGGTTGCTTCGTCGCCGGGGCACGTGGTCTTTGGAAATCGCGAGGCCCTGATCATGGCCGTGGGTAACCTCATTCAAAACGCAGTGCTCTACTCCGATGAGGGCAAGCAGGTTGGGGTTGGCCTGCGAGTTGTCGACGGGGTAGCCGAAATCAGCGTGATTGACAATGGCGTTGGCATCAGCGTTGAGGATCAGGAGCGCATCTTCGAGCGTTTCTACCGCGTTGACCAGTCGCGTTCGCGCGCTACCGGCGGAACCGGTCTGGGTCTGGCCATCGTGAAGCACGTGGCGCTGAACCACCGCGGTGAAATTCGACTCTTTTCAAAAGCGGGAATGGGTTCAACCTTCACGCTTCGCATTCCAGAACTACCAGCCGAACTTACCGAGAGTCTGAAGGGATAACAGATGACCCGAGTACTAGTTGTAGAAGACGAGCAGAACCTGCGCGAACCACTGGTGATCCAGCTGCAGCGCGAGGGCTTCCAAACCATCGAGGCGGAAGACGGTATCAAGGCGATCGAGCTCTTCGAGGCCGAGCAGCCTGACCTGATTTTGCTGGACCTAATGCTTCCCGGCAAGAGTGGTAGCGAGGTGTGCCGCACCATTCGTGCCACCAGCAACGTGCCAATCATCATGCTCACCGCTAAGGACACCGAGATCGACAAGGTGGTTGGGCTCGAGATTGGTGCCGATGACTACGTCACCAAGCCCTACTCCACTCGTGAGCTTCTTGCTCGAATGAAGGCAGTGCTTCGCCGCACCGTTGAGCCCGCCGTTGTAGCTGGAAACCTGATAGAGGCCGGACCAGTATCAATGGACGTTGAGCGTCACCAGGTGTTTGTTCACGGCGAGAAAGTGGCCATGCCACTCAAGGAGTTCGAACTCCTCGAGCTGCTGCTCGAGAACGTGAACCGCGTCCTTACCCGCGGCCAGATCATCGATCGCGTCTGGGGAAGTAACTACTTTGGCGACACCAAGACCCTGGATGTACACATCAAGCGCATCCGCTCCAAGATCGAAGACGACCCAGCCCGTCCGGTTCACCTGCTTACCGTTCGAGGACTCGGATACAAGTACGAGGTCTAAAAGACAAAGCGAAACCCGCCGGGAGAGAGGTCCGGCGGGTTTCGCGTTTAAGTATTGCCTAGTTGGCTGGTGTAGGCGACACCGAGGGGGTGACGCTTGGAGCTGGGGTTGGCGTGTCAAGCAGGCCACTGTAGTAGTCGATGGTGCCATCGAGAACTGGAACATTCAGCAGGCTGTACTTGCCGGCGCCGTCTGGGCCAACCTCAATCTGGACGGTGTCGCCAGGGCTGCCATCGAGGGGCAGCGAAACCAGGTTGCTGGTGTTGAACTTGTGCACTCCACCCGAGAGGATCACGAAGCTGAACGACTGACCGGTCTTGACCGAACGCATAGTGATGGTCTGGTCGTCGGCGCCGTCGTTGGTGACGGTTCCGAACAGAACGTGCTGGGTGCCATCGGTGAGAACCAGCATGTTGCTGAACTCAACCGAGTTGTTGCTGTTTGCCGCATATGCCAGGGTGATGCCAACGCCGTCGCTAGGAGCGTAGGACTGCAGGCTCTCAGGCGATGAGCTGAAGCTGCAGCCACTGACCGAGACCAAAACACCTGCGGCCAGAGCGATACCGGCGAGCTTACGGATAACCAATTTTCCTCCTGCGAAAGACGCAAATAGCCCTTCTAGTTTACCCCTGTGGAAAAGTCCAAATTGTGGTAAAATCGTTATTTCTGAAGGGATTTTTCTATGCGATTTAAGGTTGGCGAGACCGTTGTGTACCCACACCACGGAGCGGCACTCATCATCGAGAAGGCCGAGCGCACCATTCGCGGCGAAACCAAGCAGTACCTCCAACTGCGCGTTGCTCAGACCGAGCTCACCATCTGGGTGCCGGAAGAGAACGTTGAACTCGTTGGCGTAAGAGACGTTATCGACAACGAAGGTGTGGAGCAGGTCTTCGGCGTGCTGCGCGCAGACTTCGTTGAGGAGCCTACCAACTGGAGCCGCCGCTACAAGGCGAACCTCGAGAAGTTGGCCTCCGGTGACGTGGTTAAGGTTTCCGAGGTTGTTCGCGACCTTTGGCGCCGCGACCAGGACCGCGGCCTCTCCGCAGGTGAGAAGCGCATGCTTGCAAAGGCTCGTCAGATTTTGGTTTCCGAGCTGGCGCTGGCCCGCCGAACCGACGAAGCCGCAGCTTCTGCCGAACTCGACCAGGTTCTGGCCTCCTAAGAGAAGCCCACTCCATCCATGCGTGATCTAGCGGTGGTCCTGGTGGCCGCCGGCGAGGGTCGGCGCCTGGGGCAAAACACTCCCAAGGCATTCGTGCCGGTACTTGGCACGCCCATCGTCGAGCACGCGCTGACTACCATCGTGGCTGTTCAGGGTCTGGGGCACGTGAGTCTAGTTGCCCCCGATGGCTGGCACCCGCAGGCCCAGGCGCTTGCCGACAAGTACTCCAACGCGGCTGTGACCGTTGTTGTGGTCAAGGGCGGAGAGAACACCCGCCAGGACTCGGTTGCCAACGGGTTGGCCGCAGTGCCCGACTGGGCAGAGGTTGTGCTCATCCACGATGCCGCCCGATGCCTTGCAACGCCGGCGCTGTTTGAGCGTGTTGCCTCCGCAGTTCGGGAGTCTGGGTCGGGCGTGATTCCGGTTCTGCCAGTGGTAGACACCATCAAGCGATCAAACGCCGAAGAGATTCTTGAGACGGTTGACCGCAGTCACCTGCGCGTTGCCCAAACCCCGCAGGGTTTCAAGACCGCTGCCCTTCGTGCCGCGCACGCGGCTACCACCGAACAGCACACGGATGACGCAGCGCTGTTCCAGGCCACCGGCGGCAGGGTCATAAGCGTGGTGGGTGAGGCAAACGCTCTCAAGATTACGCACGAGGCAGACCTCAGGGCGGCCGAAAGAATTCTCACTTCCGAGTCCCGAACCGGCATAGGAACCGACACTCACCGCTTCGCCGCCGATGGACGTAAGCCGCTGATTCTGGCGGGAATCGAGTGGCCAGACGAGGTTGCCTTAGATGGTCACTCCGATGGCGATGCCGTAGCTCATGCCGTAGTTGACGCAATGCTCTCGGCTGCCGGGCTCGGCGACATCGGAAGCAACTTTGGCGTTGACCGCCCAGAATACGCGGGTGCCTCCGGAGCCATCTTCATCGAGGGTGCGCTGACTCTGCTCGCGCAAAACGGTTGGCGGGTGCAGAACGTATCCGTTCAAATCATCGGCAACAGGCCAAAGCTTTCGCCCAGACGTGAGGCAGCCCAGGCCGAGATGACGCGTCTGGTAGGCGCCCCGGTCACCATCGGCGCAACCACCACCGACGGCCTAGGTTTCCTCGGTAACAGCGAGGGCGTAGCCGCCGTTGCCACTGCCCTGATTATCGGCACCCCGAAGGTAGGCTAACCCTGTGAGCCTCCACCTATACGACTCCAAGACCCAGAGCCTGCGCGCCTTCGAGCCGCTGCGCCCGGGTCAGGTTGGAATTTACCTCTGCGGCCCAACAGTACAGAGCGAGCCGCACGTTGGTCACCTCCGCTCGGCCCTCGCATACGACCAGCTTCGTCGGTGGCTGGTTGCTCGCGGCATGAAGGTCACTTTGGTTCGCAACGTGACAGACATCGATGACAAGGTGCTTGTAAACGCCGTTGAGCGCGGCAAGGACTGGTGGGCCTTGGCCTACGAGATGGAGCAGGTATTCAACGCCTCCTACCGCGCCTTGGGTATTGCCACACCAACCTATGAGCCACGCGCCACCGGGCACATCCCTGAGATGATTGCCCTCATTGAGCGCCTAATTTCTGCCGGCTACGCCTACCAAGCCACCGATGGCTCCGCCGACGTTTACTTTGCCGCCTCCCAGTGGGCAGAGTACGGGGAGCTCACCCGCCAAAAGATCGAAGACATGGCCGACGCCGGCGATGCCGACCCTCGCGGTAAGCGCGACGCCCGCGACTTCACCCTCTGGAAGGCCGACAAACCTGACGAGCCTGAGACCGCCGTCTGGGGTTCACCCTGGGGAGCCGGCCGGCCGGGCTGGCACATCGAATGCAGCGCAATGAGCACCAAGTACCTGGGCTCGCAGTTTGACATTCACGGCGGCGGGCTAGACCTTCGCTTCCCGCACCACGAAAACGAGTTGGCCCAGAGCCGAGCCGCGGGCGACTCCTTCGCAAACTACTGGCTGCACAATGGGCTGGTCAACGTGGGCGGGCAGAAGATGAGCAAGTCGCTCGGCAATAGCATCTTTGCGGCCGACCTTCTCGCCGCGGGTTCCCCGCTTGCCGTTCGATACTGGCTGGGATCCGCCAACTACCGCAGCATCCTCGACTACAGTCCTTCGTCGCTTGCAGAAGCTCAGGCAAACGTTGACCGAATTGCGGGCTTCCTTTCTCGCCTAGAGCGCGTGGCGGCGGGTGGAGCGAACGAGATTCCGCTCGAAGAAGCATTCGGGCACCTGCCGGCTGAGTTTGTGGTGGCCATGGACGAGGACCTCAACATCCCGGCGGCGCTCGCCGCGGTGTTCGACGCAGTCCGTGCCGGAAATTCTGCGATCGATGCGGCTCAGACCGACAAGGCCATTGAGTTTGGGCTACAGTTGCGCGCCATGCTCGCGGTACTTGGAATAGACCCGCTCTCGGCCCAGTGGTCGGCGGCGTCCAGCGGCGCATCGGGGGAGCACGCCGCGTTGGATGCCCTCATCCAGAGCCTGCTCAAGCAGCGCATGGAAGCCCGTGCCGCAAAAGATTTTGCTCGTGCAGACGAGATCAGAAACCAGTTGTCGGATGCCGGCATCGCAGTCAGCGATGGCGCCGACGGAACGCATTGGAGTGTAAATGGCTAAGCCAGGACGACCAGGAGCCGCAAAAAAGAGCAAGGGTAGCCGAGTCTCAGGAACCGGAGGTAACGGCCGCCAGGCCCTCGAGGGCCGCGGACCAACCCCTAAGGCCGAGGACCGCAAGGGCCACCCAGCTCAGAAGGCCCGCGAGCGCAAGGAAAAGTACGAGGCAATCGCCAAGTCAACCGGGCGCAAGGGCGAGTTCCTTGCACCGGTAGCCAAGACCGCTGGTACCCGAGGCGCTGGGTCGCGCAACAGCGCCAGCGTAGCCAAGGCGGCGGACGCCAGCGAGGTGCTGTCGGGCCGCAACTCAGTTCTAGAGGCGCTTCGCACCAAGGTTCCTGCCACCGCCATGTACCTCGCTGCTCGCATCGAGATGGACGACCGCGTCAAGGAGGCCATCGCTCTGGCCAACCACCGCCGCATTCCAATCAATGAGGTAACCCGCCCGGAGATTGACCGCATGACCGGAATGGATGCCGTTCACCAGGGTATTGCGCTGCAGGTTCCGCCATACAACTACGAGCACCCGATGGAGCTGCTCGACAAGATCCTCGACCGCGACCAGGTTCCCCTGATTGTTGCGCTGGACGGCATCACCGACCCTCGCAACCTAGGCGCGATCATCCGCTCCGTTGCAGCGTTCGGTGGTCAGGGAGTGGTTCTGCCACAGCGTCGTTCCACCGGCGTTACCGCATCTGCATGGAAAACCTCCGCTGGTGCCGCCGCACGTGTTCCAGTTGCACTCGCCGGTAACCTAACCAGCACGCTCAAGGAGTTCAAGCGTCGCGGTCTGTTCGTCATAGGCCTCGATGGTGACGGCACCGTAAGCCTGCCAGACCTAAACCTTGCAACTGAGCCACTTGTTGTGGTTGTGGGTTCCGAGGGCAAGGGCCTCTCGCGTCTGGTGCAGGAGAACTGCGACGCCGTGGTGAGTATTCCTATCAGCGCCACCACCGAGAGCCTCAACGCGGGCATCGCGGCATCGGTTGCGCTGTACGAAATCTCCAGTCGCCGCGGTAAGCGCTAAGCAGCCAGCCAGAAACCCAGAGAGGTCAGTCAAGCACCCTCAGCGCTCTAGCGGGTGTTAGACCAGGTCTCGCCAGTCGATCTCGTCGTCGTCAATTACGGTGATGGTGCCGGTTGGCACCGGGGTTGGAAGCGTGAAGTCATCGGTGGCGTTGGGCATAATCAGCGCCTCCTCATCGCGGCGCTTAGCCAAGACATTAACGATGTAGTCCTGAACCGCCTTGGCAACTGGCACGTCTTGACCCGCATTTTCGCTCATGTACCAGCGGTGTTCCAGCACCTGGTGGTAAACCTCGGCGGGCTCGAGTTTGCCCATCATGTCGCGTGGAATGGCGAGAATGACGGGCTCGAAGCTGTGACTCAGCCACTCGTGCGCCAGAACCTCTTCGTCGGCTCCCAGCCGACTGTGCTCAACCCGGTACTGGTCTAGATCGTTGAGCAGGCGACGCGCCTGGTTTTCTTCAACGTCCAGCCCCGTGAGCAGCAGCAGGCGTCGGCTGTGATGGCCCGCGTCAACCACCTTGGGCTGGATCTTCACTTCACGACCTCCCGCGCTGGCTGTGATGGCCAACTCCTCGATGTCGAAGCCGAGTTCGTTCAGGCGCTTCACCCTCTGGCTGATCTTCCAGCGCTCGTCCTGGCCGATGATCTGAATACCGGTTAGTTCGGCCCACAGTTCTCGGTACGCGCTAACGATTCTGTCTGAAATGGCCACCGGGTCAACGCCCGGCGCTGCGTGGCCGGAGGCCATAAGGTCTAGCAGTTCGCCCGCAATATTCACGCGAGCAATCTCGAGGTCGTTCTCGCGCTGGCCGTTGGAGAGCCCCTTGTCGTAGAGGTGGCCGGTCTCGGCATCAACGAGGTATGCCGCGAAGCGCCCCGCGTCACGCCTGAAAAGCGTGTTGGAGAGGCTCACATCGCCCCAGAAGAAGCCCGCGATGTGCAGGCGCACGAGCAGCAGTGCGAGGGCGTCCACGAGGCGCGTGGCGGTTTCCTGGCGGAGACCCTGACTCCACATCGCACGGTAGGGGAGCGAGAACTTTAGGTGTCGGGTGATGAGCACCGAGAGCAGCGGCTCGCCACTTGCATCGGTGCGCCCGTTGATGATTGCGAATGGCTCCACGCACGGAACATCGAGCTTGCCAAGGTTCTTCAGCATCTCGTATTCGCGCAGGGCAAGCTCAGGCAGAGTCTCTTTGATTGCGATTACGTAGTCGCCCAGGTGCGCGAAACGAACCGTGTGACGGCTGAGCCCCTTTGGAAGGGCGGCGATGTTTTCGGAGGGCCAGTCCTCTAACGGCAAATGCCACGGTAAATCCAGCAGAGCCGGTTCTACCGTGGCAGCCGTGATTTCCAATGCGGAAGTCACAATAGGTTCAACTAGTTGAGGCGAGCGCCCGACTCTACGTCGAACAGGTGGATGATTCCCTCGCCAACGTTGAGCTTGATCTTGTCACCTGCGTGTGGGTGGTCGGTTCCGTGAACGCGCGAAACGATCTCGGTCGCGACACCATCGATGGTGGTGGTTCCGTAGGCGAAGCCGTCTGCGCCGAGCTCCTCAACAACGTCAAGCTCAACATCGATGCCCTTGCCGTTGCTCACGTCCAGGGTCTCTGGGCGGATACCAACGGTGATCTTGCCAGCGTTGGTCTTGGCCAGAACATCGCGCTCAACCTTGATTACGGTGTCGCCGAATGCAACGCCGCCATCAACGATTGGCAGCTGAATCAGGTTCATGGCTGGCGAGCCGATGAAGCCTGCAACGAATACGTTGGCTGGGCGCTCGTAGAGGTTACGTGGGGTGTCAACCTGCTGCAGGAGACCGTCCTTGAGCACGGCTACGCGGTCACCCATGGTCATGGCCTCAACCTGGTCGTGGGTAACGTACACGGTGGTTACTCCCAGACGACGCTGGAGCGAAGCAATCTGGGTGCGGGTCTGCACGCGGAGCTTGGCGTCCAGGTTGGACAGCGGCTCGTCCATGAGGAACACCTGTGGGTTACGAACGATGGCGCGACCCATGGCAACGCGCTGACGCTGACCACCGGAGAGGGCCTTAGGCTTGCGGCTCAGGTATGGCTCGAGGTCGAGGATCTTAGCTGCCTCGAGAACGCGCTGTGCGCGCTCGTCCTTGTTCACGCCGGCGATCTTCAGGGCAAAGCCCATGTTCTCGGCAACGGTCATGTGCGGGTACAGAGCGTAGTTCTGGAACACCATTGCGATGTCGCGGTCCTTAGGAGCCACGTCGGTGACGTCGCGGTCGCCGATGAGGATGCGGCCCTCGTTGACGTCTTCGAGACCTGCGAGCATGCGGAGGGTGGTGGACTTACCGCAACCAGAAGGGCCAACCAGAACAAGGAACTCGCCGTCGGCAATCTCGATGTTCATCTTGTCTACTGCTGGACGGGTTCCGCCTGGGTATAGGCGGGTAGCGTTGTCAAAGGTAACTGACGCCATGATTTGTCTCTCTTTCATCGGTAGGTACGTACCGAACGATCCTTAGTGAATGAGCCGAGCCCTGGCTAGGACGCGGTTTTTCAATTATCGCAGTTAAGGTGCTTGCTATATCATTGAAAAGTCGTCCGAACCATAACCATTCGGTTACAACGGGCATCACGAATAGGAAACCAATGTCTCCAAACGAGAATCGTCAGTCCCGCTCTGAGCAGCGTGACGCGGCCCGCGCAAAGGCGCGCGCACTTCGCGAGGCAACCGCCCGCAAGGAAAAGCAGAAGAGTATCGTCCTCAAGGCATCGCTCGGCGTTGGCCTCACCGCGGTGGTAGCACTCATCGTGGTTGCGGTGGTCAGCTCGATGGCTCCGGCTCCGGCTCCGGCCAACATGCTGTTCGACAACGGAATCAAGGTTGGTTCCATCAACGGCAAGATTGCTGCATTCACCAACAGCCAGACCCCTACCCCTAACCCTGCGGTTGCCAGTGGCAAGATCCCTAACATCCAGATTTACGTTGACTACCAGTGCCCATTCTGTGGCGCTTTCGACTCCGGTGTTGCCGGCGAGAAGGACAAGTTCCCTGGCAACATGGATCAGATCAGCCAGTGGGTCAAGGATGGCAAGGCCACCGTGGAGTTCCACCCCATCTCATTCCTGGATGGTCGTGCAACCCCAAACACGTACTCCAGCCGTGCTGCAAACGCCGCGCTCTGTGTTGCCAACTACAGCCCGGACCAGTACTTCGACTTCAACCGACTGCTGTTCGACAACCAGCCGGCCGAGGGCACCGCTGGTCCTGAGAACCCTGCACTCATCAAGGACACAGTTAGCGTTGGCGTTAGCAATGCCAGCCAAATCGCCGACTGCATCAACAACAAGACCTACGGAAAGTGGCTCACCAACACCACCTCCAGCGTCCTCAACGGTTCCTACAAGGTGCCTGGTTCCAAGATCGTGGTCAACAGCACCCCGACAATCGTTGTGAACGGCCACCAGTACCTGCCCGCCGCAAACGGCAACCAGACCGCAATGGAGCTGCTGGGCGACCCAGCAACCTTCGCCAACTGGTTCATGCAGTTTGTGACCAACTAGCGAAAATAATGAAATGCGGGCCGGATTCCGGCCCGCATTTCTTTAACCTAAGAGGCTAAACGCCTGGACATAAGTCCGATCTCGTTGCCCTGACCATCGGCTATGAACGCCAGCATCTCGTCGCCAGGGGCATCAAAGACTCCGCCGTCATCTGGGAAAACCACGTGCGGTGCGGTGGTGACCTCAAATCCCAGGCCGCTAAGGCGGGTCACTGCCTCATCGATGTCTGCCACCTCAAGGTAAACGAGTGATCTTGGGGCATCCTGCTGAAGCAGCAGGCGGACTCCATCCAGGTTGAAGAAGGCAAATCCCGGCGGGTTGAAAACGGCTACGGGTTCGCCCTCGAGGATTTGAGTCCAGGCCGCAACGGCGCCGTCAAGGTCGGAGACCCCGATGGCTATCTGACGAAATTTCACGATTACCTATGGTGGATGGTTGCGAAGAGGAAGTGGATGCCAACCCACCACCAGAACATAATGAACGCAAGGCGAGTTGTTCGGGTTGTGAACAGGCGGGTCATGAGCGCCTTGAGTGACGCAACCCTCTTGTTCTCGTTGTCTAGCGTTGCAAAGATAATGGCCAGGCTGATGAACAGCATCACTAGGTATATGTTTGCGGTTACCAGGTGCGTGTTAATGTTCATCATCCGCCTCTTCCTGACCGCGATTCAACCGGAACAACAGGTTGTAGCCCATCCAGAGCCAGACGGCAGTGAAAACAAACTTGCCCAGAGTCTTATCCATTAAGGGGTCCATAACCAGTGAGATGGTTGGGAAAGCCTCATTAGACGCTGCAAGTTGGCCGATTATGTTCGCCGCGTACTCCCAGAAGCACACGATGAGTGCCCACTCAATCCAGATGTGCTGGGCTCGCTGAAGGCGGGGGTCGCTCATTTTTGGTGCGCGATGCGGGCCGAGCCAAGCTAGTACAAGCACCACCGGGAATAGGGTCCAGAGGATTATGGCCATCCACTGATCGTGTCTAGGTATCAGGTAAAAGGTAACCAGGAGAGCGAAGGCAAATGGCCCGCCCCAGGTTGCCGCCAGTTTGAAGCCTTTCCCGGGCATGTGAACCTTGGGGTAAAACGAGCTAATCAGCAGAATAAGGGTACCGCTGGAAAACACCAGGGCGTCTAGCGGTGAGCCGCGGAAAAACTGGAGCAGGGTGGTCACTAGGAACGCTACCGTCCAGTAACTGAACCCCCGTTTGAGTCTCTGCACAGTCCTAGCCTAATCAGGGCTCCCAGGGTGTTGGCAAATTTAGGGGATGCTGGTGCAGTCTGCAGCGGTGTTGGTTGCGCCATAGGCGGTTGTGCCGGTTGCGTCATAAACACCCAGGATGCCATCGGTGACGGTGGTGGTGCTAGAGACGCCAGAAGTGATCGGAAGTCCGATGTTGGAGGAGGTTATGGCGGTTCCCGCATTAGACCAGGTGAGTCGAATCGAGTACTTGGCGCTTGCCACCAGCGGGGAAATGTAGCCGCCTGCGCCCAGCAGGCCAGTCTTTGAAAGCAGGTCCTGATCGGTTGCCAGCGCCTGTGCTGCGGTGGTTGGCGAGGTAAAAGCCGGCAGAGTGCTGTTGTAAGTGAGATATGAGTTCACGGCATTGTTGGCCGATGCCCAGTCGCTCTTGCAGGTGTTCACGGTTGCCGTGCGCATTGCGCCGTTTACCGCGAACACCGCAATTCCGGCGAGAACGCCGAGGATTGAGATGGTCACCAGAAGCTCCACGAGCGTGAAGCCTCCATCGAGTCCTCTACGGACGCGCAGCAAGGCACTTGAACTCACTACTTAACTGCCCAGGTGTCGATCTTGTATCCGCTGCCAAAGGTCTGGCCGAAGTTGTCCTTGATGGTCAGCTGAACCACACCAATGACTTTTTTCTGGGTCTTGTTGTAGAACTTGAGCTGCACCTTTCTGTCGCCCTTGAAGCTGGTGACAGGTGGCTTAGCGGTAACGCTTCGCTTTGTGGAACCGTTCACATCAACGATCATGCCCTTCCACATTGCACCCTGGCCAAAGGTGGCACGGCCGGTACCCGTGAGGTAGATGTAGGTTGAACCACCCGGAGCGTAAACCAAACCTTCGCTGAGGAAGCAAACCGCGCAGGGGTTCGAACCGTTGTTTGACTGCGCTACAACAAGGATTTCCTTGGTGTTGTCACCCGTGTTTGCAACGCTGTTGTCAGGGTTTGCCTGAGCGTTCGGGTTCCACTGGCCAACAATTACCTTGCCAGAGGCATCCTTCACATCGTGGGCGGTTGCAACCAGGGTTGGGTTTCCAGAGGTCTGACTGTCCGGGCAGAGGTACATCTCGCCAGAACCAATCTGCGTAAACATTGGGCCGGTGAACTGGAATTGTCCGCCTGCCTGCGACCAGTCGCAGTCCGCGATGTTGCTGAACGAAGGAGTGGATGGCTTGAAGTACGGGCTACCCAGAATGACGGTTGCGCCACCACCCACGTACCACTCGGTAGGAACGGTTGGTGCGAACTTGTAGGTTCCTGGTGAGAAGATGAGGGCAACAGACTTCTTACCGCAACCACTGGAGTTGGTCATGGTGTTGAGGTCTTTGATGAGCGAGTCGTTCAGCAGGCCAGGCTTCCATACGATGGCTGGGATTCCGGAACTGATCTCGGTGGTGCTGCAGTTAACGAATGATCCAGGGGTGGTCTCGCCGGTGTAGGTTGCCAAGGTGGTGCCGGCATCTGGAAGGCCTGCCTCAATGGTGTTCATGTAGGCGCCAACATCGCTAGTGCTGTTGGTTGGGCTGATGTTGCTTGCCGTGTCGTAGGAGCACGGTGCGCTTGCGCTGGCGGTGGTGCCGGCTGGGTCGGTGTAGGTGGTGGTGCTTGGGCAACCCACTGCAACTCCAGACACGGCACCAGTCCAGCTTGTGACCGGGGTCTGAGTCTGCGAGGTGGGTACGTAAAGCTGCGCCTGCGAGATCTGGGTGGCGGCGGGCAGCTGGTTGTTTGAGTCCGAAGTGAGCTGTGTGGTGGAGAGGTTCATCTCCAGGGTGGTGCAGCTCACGTTCTGCCAGGCGCCAGAGGCATTGAAGAGGCCTCCGTAAACCACGTAACGACCAGTGCCGGCGGTGGTGCAGGGCTGGTTCGAGTTGGAGCTAACGAAGGCGAGTCCGCCGTCGATTCCAACTACGCCGGTGCCGGTGCTAGGTGCGGTTCCAACAAGCGAGAGACTGTTTCCATAGGTGTTACCTGAGAATGGAGCCGAGTAGCACTGAACGGTAATGACGTTTCCAGTGGTTGGGTCTGTGTAGGTTGGCAGGGTTAGGCTGCTGCAACCGCTGGCTAGGGTTCCGTAGCGCACCGACTGACTGGGTGTGAGAGCCTGAACCGTCTGGTTCAGCATCGATGTGATGATGCTCGAGTTGTAGTTAGAGGTAGTTACGGCGTTCTTCAGTACCGACTGGCCGGAGTTGGTTAGGACGGCAACACTTCCAAACCAAAGGCCTACGAAAACCACGGTGATCAAGACGATGGCGAGCGCGGAGCCGGATTCAGATTTAGAGCCCCGCAATACCTTATTAATCCAGGTGAACACTAGTTCGACACCATCCTTGTCAGAGGTATGTTCATCAACGTCTTTATGTCTGTGAGGGTGCTCACGGAAATAGCCGTTTTAGAAAATTTACCCAACAACATGTTGATGGGCAACGTTAACTTGTAGATTCCCACAGTCGCCGTAGTGCTAGCCGTAGGACAGGCCACGCTATCGCAGGTGAAGAAATCAACGCCGCCCTTGGTTGAATCGTAGGAATTTCCCAGATCCACCAGCATCGTGGAGCGGTAAGGCGCCAGCGGATTTCCGCTCGAATCGAGCAGGCAGGTCTCCTGCCACAACTGGTATGCACCGTTCACATTGCGCACCTCGTAGCCGCGATAGGCCTTCTGCGGCGTGATCCAGGAGTTGGTTCCCTGCTGAGTTGGGTCGTAGCTGAGAAGTGAAAGTGGAATTGAAACCAGTTCCCGAACGAACGTGTTGTCGTTGGCTACCCAGGTGGTGCTCGTGGCAGTTGTGCACAGATTTGTTGAACCCGTTGGGTAAGCAGCGGCAAAAATGTAAGCGTCAGAAGCGGCGTTGAAGTCCTGGCGCAGATTTTGATACAGGGTCACGGTCTGCGTGGTGGCCACGGCAAGGTCAGCGGCACGGGAGAGAGTGCCGAAAGCTGCGCTGGTCACTCGGATGGTGGCCACGGAAAGAATGGCGGTGATGACCACCGCGAGCATTACCTCCATCAAAGTCACGCCGTCGTCGCGCTTTAGCATTTGATACCCGAAATGGCCGAGGAGTTGGTGATGGCCTGGCTTGTGCCTGAGTCTGTGAAACTCAAATCTCCAGCGGCCAGAGACACGGAGGTTCCCGTTTTGCAGTAACCGTTTGTCTTGTAATAGATGGATGTGGCCACGGTATAACCGGTGGCAGTGACCGTATAGACCTGGGATTTGACGTTAAAGTTTGACGACGTCATGGCCGTGGGTTGCGTGGAGTTCAGCGAACCACCCGTCAGGGTAGTTGTAATCACGCAAGGGTTGGTGCTAGACGTTGCCGTCTTGAATGACTGTCCGGTGCAGACCGAGCTCAGGGTGCTTGACGTGTATGTCATTGCGGCCGAAACCTTGACGGATACGTTCAGCGTTCCCTTTGCGTTGGGGTCGGTGAAACTGCAGCACGATGCCGCCATTGGAACGCTAAGCGTGCCTGTTGTGGTTAGGTTTGCCGGTGTCGGAATAGTTATGGCACCGGTGGTGGAGTTCACGGCAAATACCGTGGACGTTGTGCTGTAGGTTGGCGTGGTGTAGCCGGAAGGCAGCGTGGCGGTGACTGCGGGGCTTTGAGTGGTTGGGTAGAAGCCGTAGCCGGCAATAGCCGTGTAGTACGTGGGGTTGGCTGCAGGGTAAGAAACCGCGAGCGTGGGCACCGAAATCAAGTTTTCGTAGAACCTGATTGGACGTGCCAAGGTGTTGTTTGTCTTGTCAAAGGCGCCAACAAGAACCCAGGGTGTTCCACCTGCGGCATAGGCCGTCATGGTAAGTGTGGTTCCCGAAACAGTGGCAACCGTATCGGTTGGGTTTGCGCCCATCACGAAGTAGATCAGGTTGCTGGCCGTGACGCTACTTGGAAGCGCGGTTGCGCCTAGGGCTGCGGTTCCCGTGCAAAGAGTGGGGCTGCAGCCAGAAGGTATGTTTACCAGATTGATTGCAGTTCCCGTACTTACGGAAAAAACGGATGTGCCATCAGTTCCCACCGGGTAGGAGCCGTTGGAGGCTTTGAAAACGCTGCGGGTAGTTTGACGACCAATCGTTGACTGCAGAAACACTTGCTGCAATACGGTGGGGGCGGCGGTTGGGTTACCCGAACCATCAACAGGCCAGGATGAGCCACAGGTGTACCACTGGGTGGTATCTGACGCCGGAATTCCCTTCACCGATGGAATCACGATGTTTATTGCTGCCAGCTGTGATGTCAAAGATGTGTACGGATTGGAGTTGGTGGTACACGCGGTGAAGGTGGCCCGCTGAATCAGAACTTCGGCCGTTGCCAGGTTGGCATACTCCTGGGTGGGAACATGCTGCTGACGGCTGGTTAGGTTGACAGTGTTCAGCCCGTTGAGCAAAGCAATGCTGACGAAGCCGAGAATTACGGCCGCGATGACAACCTCGATGAGGGAGAAACCCTCATCGCGCCTTCGCCTGTGACGCTGCACCCAACCGAGCATAAGTACCTCTAGCCCGCAGTGTTGGAGAAGATACCGTACATGGCCGAAACCAGCGCCACTGCAACGAAGCCGGTGCCACCACCAACGATGATGAGCACAACTGGTTCGATGAGTGAGGTGATGTTCTTGAGGCGGTAGTCAACCTCGCCCGCATAGTAATCGGCGGCGTTTCCCAGCTGGCGACCAAGCAGACCCGAGTGTTCTCCCACTCGGAAGATCTGGATGGTTTCCGCAGGGAACATCTTGGACTGCTCCATAGGCTCGGTTAGGCCACGACCGGAGATTACGCCATCGCGGGTTGAGATTACTGCCCTAGCGAATGCCTGGTTTCCGAGAACGCGTGAGGTGATGGTCAGGGCCTCAGTAAGTGGTACACCGGTGGAGGTTAGGCTCGCAAGAATTCGACAGAAGCGCTCGAGTGCCACCAACGTGACCACGCTCCCAATAAGGGGAAGTTTCAAGAGCAAATAATCGGTGTAGTAACGACCCGGGCGGCTACCCCGGAAGGCGCGGAAGCCGATGCCGATGCCCACTACTCCAGCAACGATGGCCGCCCAGAACGATCCCATGAACGTGGTCACGTTGATGAGGATGACGGTTGGAAGCGGCAGATTACTTCCCAGTGCCTGGAAGAAGGTCTGGAACTTCGGAAGTACGAAGATGGACAGGATGACAACCGCGAAGAGGCCGAGGCCAACGAGCACGGCGGGGTAGTACAGCGCCGACTTGATTGCGCGCGAGGCTGCCAAGTCTCGTTCCAAATACTTGGAGAGCGTGTCGAAGGTGCCGGCAAGGTCACCCGAACGCTGAGCAGCTTCGAGAACCGCGCAGTAGTACTCGGGGAAGATTGTGGGGTGGTACGAGGCAGCCTGAGCCAGGGTGTCGCCATCGCGGATGTCGTTCACCATGGCGGCAAGCGCCTTTGCCATGGGCTTGCTCTTGCTGCTCTCTGCAAGAAGCTGCAGAGCGTCCATCACTGGAATACCGGCCTGGGTAAAGGAAGACATCTGGCGAGTCACCTGAAGCAGAACTCCGGGCTTTGGCTTGCCGCCAAACTCGGCCTCCCACCAGGGTTTGAACTCTGTGATTCCCAGAACCTCAATGTTCTGGCCAGTGAAAGACACGCGGGCGCGGGCACGACTGGTTGCAGTTACCTGCTGTTTCTTCTTTTTTCCAGACTCATCGCGATAGGTAACGGTCCAGTTGAGGTCGATTACGGAGTCTTCGTTTTTTGTGACGCCTCGCTGCGGGCGCGAAAACAGGGGCTTACTTGCCATCAGAAACCACCAACCGCCTTACCTCTTCGATGGTGGTCTTTCCCGCGATTACCTGGGCGTACGCCTCCTCTTCCAGGGTCTTTAGACCCTGGGCGCGAGCCGCGGCTGCCAACACGGTTGGATCTGGGCGAGTGGAAATCACTTCACGCATTTCCTCGGTTATGTCGAGGATCTGGAAAACGCCGAGTCGGTCCTTGTAGCCGGTTCCGCGGCACTCGTCACATCCAACGCCCCGACGAAGGGTCACCAGGTTGAAGTTCATTTGGCCGAACAGTTGCATCTTCTCAAACTCGTTCGCGTAGTATTCCTCGGCGCAGGCATCGCAGTTCTTGCGAATCAGGCGCTGGGATACAACTCCGCGCAGCGATGCAGCCACAAGGTATGGCTCAATTTCCATCTGGAAGAGTCTGTAAATGGTGCTCAGCGCATCGGTGGCGTGCAGCGAGGTGAGTACCAGGCGGCCAGAAAGGGCTGCTTGAACAGAGATTCGTGCGGTCTCGCTGTCGCGGGTCTCGCCCACCAGGATTACGTCTGGGTCCTGGCGCAGCAGGGCGCGAAGCTGGGTGGCAAAGCCAATGCCAATGTCGTCAACCACCGGAATGTGGTTGATGCCTGGAACAATGTACTCAACCGGGTCTTCGATTGTTGAAACGTTCAGGTTGCTGAAGTCGATTTCCTGCAATGCCGAGTGCAGTGTTGTGGTTTTGCCCGAACCGGTTGGTCCAGTGGAAATCACGAGACCGTGCTGCGAGGTAACCATCTTTTGGAAGAGGTCGTAGTGACGCTCGCTCATGCCAAGTCCCTGCAGCGTGGTGAGGGTTCGGTTGGTGTCCAGAAGTCGCATTACGGCCTTTTCGCCGTAAAGGGTGGCAACCGTTGCCAGACGCACATCGATGGGGCGGTTCTTGATCTGAACCGTGAACTGGCCGTCCTGTGGGCGGCGACGCTCAACAATGTTGATTCGTGCCAAAACCTTGAGGCGCGAGACAAACGGTGCCGCCTGGGTGGCGGGGAGGTTCATGAGCTCCTCGAGCACGCCGTCAACGCGAATTCGAATGATGAGGCGGTTCTCGCCCGGCTCAACGTGAATATCGGAGGCGCGAAGCTCCACAGAGCGCTCGAGCACCTCAGTGACTAGCTCGGCAATCGGACCCTCGGTATCCAGGGTGATGGAACCGGTGATTGGAGCCTCCACCAAGGCGCGTTCAGGCAGTTGGGTGGGAATCTGAAGCAGGTCTGGTCCAGAAACGACAACTTGCTCGACCATTACGTCGACTTCAACCCCTGTGGGGATTACCGAAGCGCTCTCAGAGCGACGGGATAGAAAAGCCATTTCTAATACCTCACTGGTTATAAGGTTAGTGCCCAGGGCGACGTAATTAGAGTCTGAAGTGTGGGTCCCAACAGGTACGAGATCCAAGCCCCCAAAAGTAGGTAGGGCCCAAAGGGAATCGCGCTCTTCATTGAGGTTCTACGAAAAGCGAGGGAAACCGCGGAAACTACGGCGGCGATGACGAATGCAACTATGAAACCGGCTGCCATTGCGCCACTTGATTGAAGCGTGAGGGTGATTCCTAGACCCAGGGAGAGTTTCACATCGCCCATGCCCATTCCGCCCCGGGAAATGAGATTCAGGGTGAACATGGCCGCGGCCGGCACGAGACCCCAGGTCAGGGCGTCCACGAGGCGATGGGCGTTTCCATCGGTGGCCACCGATGCCAGTGCGCATGCGATTGCGAACAGCGCGAAACCATAGGTAATTGGGTTTGGTAAACGGTGAGTCTTGAGGTCTGTCCAGATCAGTGGCGCGGTCACAACCGCTAGTCCCGCCATGGCGATCGACGGAACCGAAAGTTGCGTGCCGACTGTTGCAACGAAAAGCAACGCCGTGGTTACTTCGGTGAGGGGGTAGGCAACCGAAATCGGTTCCTTGCATTTGGAGCACTTACCGCGCTGAATCAGCCAACTTAGTACAGGAATGTTTTGGCGCCAGGTCAGGGTGGCTCCGCAACTGCGACAGTGGGAACCGTCACCTGCGATGGACTCTCCCGCAATCATTCGGGTTGCGAGCACAGTTCCAAACGACCCGAACACCAAGCCGAAGAGCGCAGCGAATACTCCCTGCAATACGCCCAGCGTGGAATCGAATGAAGTCATGGTCTAAGTGCTCAAAATAGCCGAAAAACCTGAGGGACGCTCGGGTGAGCGCCCCTCAGGCATTTCAAGTTGAAACTTAAGCGGTGCAGCCAGAGATTGGGTTGGTGGTTGCAGAGCTGTCAGCGTAGCCAGTGATAACCACGTTGGTGCCAGTGGTGTCAACCTTGAGGTAGTAGTCAGCGCCAGTAGCGGTAGAACCCACGCCGGCCCAGATGTTTGGAACGGTGCGGATGTAGCTAGGTGCGAGAGCCGCGCTCAGGACGCTCGAGGCAACTGCGGTACCGGTTGGGGTTGGGTAAGCAACACCCTGCGAGTTGGCCTTGTACTGGTCCAGAGCCTGAGCCAGGGTTACTGCCGAGGTCTGGCAGCTCTTTGCAACTGCGGTGGTGCGGGCGTTGTTAACCGAGAACACCACGATGGCAGCCAGAACACCCATGATGGAAACCACGATGAGAAGTTCGATCAGGGTGAAGCCCTTGTCAGCGCCCTTGCGCAGCTTCTTTAGCATTGCGTTCATAAAAACTTGTCCTTTTATAGTCAGTCGTCCCCGTTGGACAATCAAATAGTAAATCCACCGCCGAGCCGTTTTCTCGGCCATATGGTGATACCCCCACAAAAGAAACGAAACAGTTGGCAAAGTTTATTTCAAGGTGAGGAAAACCTCATGTGTCGTCCAGCATCGAATGTGACTTGGACCGGGAAACTTGCGTCGCAAGTTTCCGATAAAATCTAGAAGAACCTCGCAATGCGGTTCAGGCCGCCTTGGCGCAACTGGTAGCGCACCCGACTTGTAATCGGAAGGTTAGGGGTTCAAGTCCCCTAGGCGGCTCAGTTCTCACAGACCCCAAACCTTCCGCTCAAGTTTGGGGTTTTGTTGTTTTTGGGGTCGGTCCTGGTTTGCGGTTTTTAGCATTGCGCTGAAGGGCGCAACGCGGGTTCAAGTCCCCTAGGCGGCTCAGTTCTCGCAAACCCCAAACCTTCCGCTCAAGTTTGGGGTTTTGTTGTTTTTGGGGTCGGTCCTGGTTTGCGGTTTTTAGCATTGCGCTGAAGGGCGCAACGCGGGTTCAAGTCCCCTATGCGGCTCAGTTCTCACAGACCCCAAACCTTCCGCTCAAGTTTGGGGTTTTGTTGTTTTTGGGGTCGAGACCCATGCGTTTACCGCTATTCGGCAGGGTCGAAAGTGATTGAAACCGAGTTGATGCAGAACCTGTCGCCAGTGGGCGTTTGCGGGGCATCCTCGAATACGTGCCCCAGGTGGCCGCCGCAGTTGGCGCAGAGCACCTCAACGCGAACCATGCCGTGAGAGCGGTCCTCGCGCAACACGACGGCGTGATCGGCCTGAGGCTGATAGAAGGATGGCCAGCCGCAGTGCGAGTCAAACTTAGTTGTGCTTTCAAAGAGGAATGCGCCGCAGCCTCTGCAGCTGAACTTGCCCACCCGGTGTTCGTCCAGCAGTTCGCCAGTGTAGGCGCGCTCAGTGCCTGCCTCTCGCAAAACGTGGTACTCAAACTCGCTGAGTTCGCTGCGCCACTGATCTTCAGACTTGCTGATTGGGAATTCCACGGAAGCCTCCAGAGCCTAGAATTGTCAAAGCGCGTTACGCGCACCTCTTATGTAAGCAGGAGTTATGGCCAAAGAGTTCCCGAGAGACGAGTTCGACTCGCTGACAGCCATCGGTGGCCGTCACCGGGCGAAGCGGAGCCTTGCTAACCGCCTGGTCTCTTTCGGGAAGTATGTAGCAACTGTCGCGGTGCTTTCAGGCATTGGCATCGGAGTGCTTGTAATCAGTTCCGGCCAGGCCACTTTTACTGACAACATCGGCGGATCAAGCCTCGGTGGTTCCACAAACGCTGGTCAACAGTTCAATTCCAACGGAATTGGTGTGAACGTCATCGATGCCACCACTGGAGCTGGAGTTGCCACCAAGGTTGCGCAGAAACTCTTCGATGCAGGCTGGAATGTGCTTTCGGCGTCGAATTACTCGATGATGCCAAAGTGGAGCGCATCCGTGACAACGCCTGCACCCGCACCAGACGCAATAAGTGCCTCCACAACCGTTTACTACACCGATTCGGCCGCAAAATCGGCCGCATCTTCGGTTTTACGAACACTTGGGGGCTACAAACTCGTGCAGTCAGCCACCTATTCCGATCCGGTCACGGTCGTAATTGGAAACGATTACAAATAATCTGGCAAAAATAATCGTTCGTTTCGTAACAATCCAATAACCAAAAGGGTTTTAGCCATGTAAACGGTTGAAACCAACCCCCGCTGTGTGGCTAAACTTCACATAGTCGGAAAGCGTCTGCCCTAAAAGCTGCGCTCGTCAGTAGATTCGCTACTGTTCGACCTGATCGGGGAAATTCCCGGTTTCAATCGCAGCAACAGGAGCAGCAAATGGCACAAGGAACCGTAAAGTGGTTCAACTCTGAGAAGGGCTTCGGCTTCATTACTCAGGATGGTGGCGCAGACGTATTCGTTCACTACTCGGCTATCCAGAACGATGGCTACCGCGAGCTGAAGGAAAACCAGCGCGTGGAGTTCGACGTGAAGAACGGCGACAAGGGCCCACAGGCAGAGAACGTACGCGCTCTCTAGTCACACCAGTGGGATCCAACTGAGTTTGGGTTTCACAACGGCGTAAAAACCAAAGGACTTCACCCCCTCATTTGAGGGGGTTTTGTTCTTCTCGGTGTTTGCACTCTCGCGGTATGAGTGCCAAAATGGATTAGCACTCGAATACCGCGAGTGCCAAACCAAAAAACTTAGTACCAAACGGGAGAAACCCTAAATGGCAAAAATCATTACCTTCGATGAGGAGGCCCGTCGCGGCCTCGAGCGCGGCCTGAACATCCTGGCCGACACCGTAAAGGTCACCCTTGGACCACGCGGACGCAACGTTGTGCTGGAGAAGAAGTGGGGCGCACCTACCATCACCAACGACGGCGTTTCCATCGCCAAGGAAATTGAGCTGGAAGACCCATTCGAGCGCATTGGCGCCGAACTGGTTAAGGAAGTTGCCAAGAAGACCGACGACGTGGCTGGCGATGGAACCACCACCGCTACCGTTCTGGCTCAGGCGCTGGTTCGCGAGGGACTTCGCAACGTTGCAGCCGGAGCTGACCCAATCAGCCTAAAGCGCGGAATCGACAAGGCCACCGCAGCTGTAATCGAGCAGCTGCTGGCTGACGCAAAGCCGGTTGAGACCAAGGACCAGATTGCTGCAACCGCTAGCATCTCGGCCGGGGACTCGGTCATCGGTGAGATCATCGCTGAGGCAATCGACAAGGTTGGCCGCGAGGGCGTTGTAACCGTTGAGGAGAGCAACACCTTTGGAATTGACCTTCAGCTGACCGAGGGTATGCGCTTCGACAAGGGCTACCTCAGCGCCTACATGGTTACCGACCCAGAGCGCCAGGAGGCAGTCCTCGAGGACGCCTACGTGCTCATCGCCAACAGCAAGATCAGCAACATCAAGGACCTGCTGCCAGTGGTTGACAAGGTCATCCAGGCAAACAAGCCACTGCTGATCATCGCCGAGGACATTGAGGGCGAGGCTCTTGCCACCCTCATCGTCAACAAAATCCGCGGCATCTTTAAGTCGGTAGCAGTCAAGGCTCCGGGCTTTGGCGACCGTCGCAAGGCAATGCTGCAGGACATCGCCATCCTCACCGGTGGTCAGGTCATCAGCGAAGAGGTTGGCCTCAAGCTTGAGAGCGCAACCCTCGACCTGCTGGGTCACGCCCGCAAGGTGGTAATCACCAAGGACGAGACCACCATCGTTGAGGGCGCAGGCGACCAGGCTCAGATCCAGGGTCGCGTTGAGCAGATTCGTCGAGAGATTGCTGCAACCGACAGCGACTACGACCGCGAGAAGCTGCAGGAGCGCCTGGCCAAGCTGGCCGGCGGTGTTGCCGTCATCAAGGCCGGTGCCGCTACCGAGGTTGAGCTCAAGGAGCGCAAGCACCGCATTGAGGACGCAGTCCGCAACGCTAAGGCTGCCGTTGAAGAGGGCATCGTTGCCGGTGGTGGCGTTGCGCTGCTCCAGGCTGGCAAGGCCGCCTTCGAGAAGCTCGAGCTCAAGGGCGACGAGGCAACCGGTGCCAACATCGTCAAGGTTGCAATCGCAGCACCGCTGAAGCAGATCGCCATCAACGCAGGCCTCGAGGCCGGCGTGGTTGCCGAGAAGGTTTCGCACCTGCCAGCAGGCCACGGCCTGAACGCCGCTACCGGCGAGTACGTTGATCTCCTGGCTAACGGAATCATGGACCCAGTGAAGGTGACCCGTTCGGCCCTGCTGAACGCTGCATCGATTGCCGGCCTGTTCCTCACCACCGAGGCAGTTGTTGCAGACAAGCCAGAGCCAGCCGCTGCAATGCCGGCTGCTCCTGGTGGAGGCATGGACTTCTAAGAAGTTACAAGAAATCGAGGGTGCCCGAGCGGGCACCCTCGATTTGTTTTTGGGTTTGGTTACGCCAGGAAAAGCCTCTGGTTCATCGCCTCAATTTCGGCGTACTGCTTTGCGGCTACCGTAAGCGCCTGGCCAATCTCGCCCAACTGCTGCTCAACGAGTCCGGCGGTGGTTCGCCACTTGGCCGCCAATTCCTGGAAGGAGTTAGCCGCCTGGCCCTGCCAGGAGCCCTGAAGGTTGGTTAGCTGGCTGTGCAGGGTTGCTACATCGCCCTGAAGCTTTTGGATTGTCTGCTGAACCACGCTGTTGGCGGCCAGCACCTCTTCGCTGTCAACGAGTATGCGAGTCATTTGGTTCCTTTCTGTTTAGGCTAGGTTGCCATCGCCGCCGCCACAAAAAGCGAAACGCCCAGTCATCTGTTGATAACTGGGCGTTAAGGCCTGGTTGAAACTATGCGCTAGGAAGGGTAACCCTGAAGGTAGCGCCGCCACCAGGGGTCTCGAGTGCCACAATCTCGCCGCCGTGACGCTTCACAATCGTCTCCACAATCGACAACCCCAGACCCGAGCCGCCGGTTTCTCGATTACGCGAGTTGTCGGCGCGGAAGAAGCGCTCAAAGACCTTGGAGCGAAGCTGCTCCGGGATTCCCTCACCGTGGTCGCGAACCTCGAGTACGGTCTTGTCACCGTCGCGACCAATCGCAACCTCAACGGAAGCCTCATCCGGTGAGAAGCGGCAGGCATTCGCGAGCAGGTTGGTGAGCACCTGACGAAGTTGGGCAGGGTCTGCGCTCACCTTGAATTCTGCGCTCTTGCCAAGAGCTTTGCCATCAAGTGAAACTATGTCAATTTGGCGGCTTCCGTCCGCCACGGAGGCGTCCTTCGCGGCTACCCTTGTCAACTCCACAAGTGCAACCGGCTGCGCCTCAAGCGCCTTGGACTCGTCGAGGCGCGCTAGGGTGAGCAGGCTCTCAACGAGGTCTGTCATGCGGATGGCCTCGGATTCGATCCGCTCCATTGCCTCCGAGACATCAGTGGACTTCTTCAACGCACCCATGCGATACAGCTCCGCGTAACCGCGGATGCTAACCAGTGGGGTGCGAAGCTCGTGGCTGGCGTCTGCAACAAACTGCCGCATCTGCTTCAGTGTCTGGTTGCGGCCACGCAACGCGCCATCGATAGAATCCAGCATGGAGTTCAGTGAGCGGTTGAGCCTCGCCATCTCGGTTTTGCCGGGGCGCTCTAGGAGGCGTCGGCTGGTGTCGCCGGCGGCAACGGCGGCTGCGGTGCGCTCAACCTCACCGAGGGGGGTGAGGGCTTGGCTGATGGTGTACCAGATGGCCATGCCACTGAATATGAGCAGCAGGGTTCCAAACCCGGCGCCGATGCGCAGGTAGCGGTCGAGAATGTCGTCATCGCTTGTGGTTGGAATTGCAACGATGAGCACGCCGGAGCCGTGGTCAAGCGGCGCCGCAATCACTCGCCACGATCTGGTGCCGCCGCTAGCGGTTTTGGAGGTCATCTCGAAAGCCTGCCCGTGCTTGGAGAGCACAAAGGCGGGAGTGAAGGCATGGAGGTCTGGAGTGTCCTGTGTGCTGCGCGTTGACGAAACCAGTCCCAAGACCAGGTTGGTGGTGTTGTCCAGGTAAGCGATGTAGTAGTCGTTTGGCAGCCTAGGGAGCTGAACCTGTTGGGTCGACAGCCTGTCATCCAGGTAGGCCGGGCTCTCATGCATGAGGGTCTGCGCGGTGGCAACCAGCTGGGCATCTGTGTTCTGCTGCAGGTAGTTGCGCATCATGGTGAGGGTTCCGTAGCTGGAAACCAGGATGAGAATTCCGATTATTGCAACGCTCAGGCTGGTGAGCTTGGACCGGAGCGAGACGCTCTCCCAGGCCCTGCCGAGGCGGACGAACACTCTTTAGGCCTTTTTGCTTGAGCGGAACATGTAGCCCACACCGCGTTTGGTGACAATAACTGGCTCGGTGGTCTCGGCATCGAGCTTGCGGCGCAGGTAGGACACGTAAGACTCAACGATGGCGGTATTGCCGCCGAAGTCGTACTCCCAAACGTGGTTGAGAATCTGCTCCTTCTTGAGAACCTGGTTTGGGTTACTCATCATGAAGTGCAGCAAGTTGTACTCGGTTGGGCTGAGGTCAATGAGGTTGCCGTTTACGAAGACCTCGTGAGCGTCGTTGTTGATGCTCACCTCGCCAACCTCAAGGATGGAGTCGTCGTTGCGGGTTGCCTTGGTGCGGCGCAGAATGGCGTGGATGCGGGCCACGATCTCGGCCAGGCTGAAAGGCTTGGTCACGTAGTCGTCGCCACCAACGGTGAGTCCCTGCACCTTGTGCTCCGGCTCATCCTTGGCAGTGAGGAATAGCACCGGTGTGGTGACGCCCTGCGATCGGATCTTCTTGGTAACGCTGAAGCCATTCATGTCCGGCAGCATCACGTCTAGGAGGATGATGTCCGGCTGGTAGGTTGCAACCGCATCGATGGCATCCGCGCCGTTTCCAACCGCCATGGTTTCGAAGTCTTCGAATCGCAGAGTGCGGGTGAGGAGGTCTCGAATGCTAGCCTCGTCGTCAACAACGAGAACCTTGATAGTTACGCCTTCAGCATTGTTCATGCCTCAAGTTTCCTCCTTAACTCTGTGAGTTTCCTGAGAGTGGGCTGGGGGAAAATTGGGATTTTGCTACAGCGGTTTTGCCCAGTTGCTAAAGACTGCTGGAGTCGAGGATGGTGTACGAGTATCCTTGCTCCGCCAAGAATCGCTGCCGGTTCTGTGCGAAGTCCTGGTCAACGGTGTCACGGGCAATGAGGGTGTAGAACGATGCGCTGCGGCCGTCTGCCTTGGGGCGAAGGAGTCGACCAAGGCGCTGCGCTTCCTCCTGGCGGCTGCCATAAGAGCCTGAGATCTGGATGGCCACCGATGCCTCCGGCAGGTCAACAGAAAAGTTGGCAACCTTGGAAACCACCAGAGCCGTGATCTTGCCCTCGCGGAATTCTTGGAAGAGGCGCTCGCGGTCATCCACCGGGGTGTCGCCGGTGATCTTTGGAATGTTTAGTGCCTCGGAAACTGCCGCAATTTGGTCAAGGTACTGGCCAATGATCAGGGTTGGCTCACCGGCATGTTTCTCCAAGAGCTTTTTGATTACGCCCAGCTTCACCGAACTGGTTGCTGCCAAACGATAGCGCTCATCCTGGTTGGCGATGGCATACTCGAGGCGCTCATCCTCGCCGAGGTCGATGCGGACCTCGAAGCACGCGGCGGGGGCGATGTAGCCCTGGGCCTCGATGTCCTTCCAAGGAGCGTCGTAGCGCTTCGGGCCAATCAGGCTAAAAACATCGCCCTCTTTGCCATCCTCGCGCACCAGGGTAGCGGTGAGGCCGAGTCGGCGACGCGCCTGCAGTTCAGCGGTGAGCTTGAAGATGGGAGCTGGAAGCAGGTGAACCTCGTCGTAAACTACGAGACCCCAGTCCTTCGCATCCAGTAGAGCGAGGTGGGCGTATTCGTTCTTACGCTTGGTGGTCAAAATCTGGTAGGTGGCGATGGTCACGGGCTTCACCTCTTTGGTGCTACCGGAGTACTCGCCAATCTCATCTTCTGTAAGGGAGGTGCGCTTGACCAACTCGCTCTTCCACTGTCTTGCGCTCACAGTGTTTGTCACCAGAATTAGGGTGTTGGTCTTGGCAACGCTCATTGCGCCTGCTCCAACGATTGTCTTACCCGCACCACAAGGGAGAACGACCACTCCGCTACCGCCATCCCAGAAGCGGTCAACCGCGGCCTGCTGGTAGTCGCGAATCTTGAATGTGTCGGATTCGGCCAGCGAAATTTCATGCGGCGTGCCATCGGTGTAGCCGGCTAGGTCTTCCGCAGGCCATCCCAGCTTGAGCAGTTCCTGCTTTACCTGACCGCGCGCCCAAGGCAGAATCTTGAATGCCGTTGGCGAAACCTGGCCCTCTAGGAGCTCCTTGATTTTGCGCTGTCTGGACGCCTCGATGAGAATGGCGGGGGAGTCCGAGTGAAGTTCGAGGTCGCCCTCGGCATTGCGCTGGATGGTGAGCCTGCCGTACCGGCTCATAGTGTCGCTGATGTCGTTGCGCACTCCGGTGGGTACCGGAAACTTGGCATACCTGTCGAGCACGCCCAGCACGAACTCGCTGTCGTGCCCAGCAGCGCGCGCGTTCCAGAGGCCAAGACGAGTGATTCGGTAGGTGTGAATGTGTTCCGGTGCGCGCTCTAGTTCGGCAAAAATGCTCAGGTCGTGGCGGGCATCGCCGGCATCCGGGTGGTCCACCTCAAGGAGGGCAGTCTTGTCAGATTGAACGATGAGTGGGCCGGAAGACATAGGTTCTAGCCTAACTCCACGCGGACAATGCGGTCGAGGGGAAGTGTGCGTTCAACGTCGCTGCGCGAGTCCATGCCGCGCAGCCTACCGTTGGCCAATGCGGTTGGCATGATCTTGAACTCAACCTCGTTGCCAAGCCTGTCTGTTGCGTAAACCAGCAGCGTGACCTTGCTCTTGATCGCTAGTTGCACCTGCCTCGTTATGTCATGGTCATCGGGCTGGTTACCAACGCGGCGATCCGCCTCGCGCAGGTTGTTGATTAAGACCTGCAGGGGGTTTGCCCCCGAATCGGCGAGCGCGCTAACGGAGAGCAGTTTGCGTGGCGAAACTACCGAGCCTGCCTGGTCAACAATCACCGGAAGATAGCCCTGCTCCCGGAGCGACTGATAAACCACATCAGGTTCGAATCTGGTCGCAATCGATGCCGCGGTAGTGGCGCGGAATGCAAATGGGCGCAGTCGAGAATCGTTTAGGACCTGCGTGAGGAGGAGAGCATCGCCCGCGGTAAGAATCGCCTTCTCAGAGCCTCCAGGTCCCGCCGCAATTCGAAGCTGAGCGAACTTATTAGCGGTGTCAGATAGAAGGTATTCAACAGGCTGTGGAAGTGCGCGGGAGTTCAGGTCCAGCAGGGCACTGCGAATGCTATCGATGCTTAATCCGCACTCTAGGCCGCGGCTTATGGACTGCGCTGACAGCCGGTATGTGTTGGCAACTGATACCTGCTCAACGTTGGCAAATAGGCGAAGCGTGGCCTCGGTGGCACTATCCAATGGGCCGGGGGCAATGAGGCTGAGGTCGGCCTGAACTACGAGGCTGTGTTGCAGACCTGGAAGGTCTCGGTAAAGCAGGTCGCAGGCTACGTCGAGCCCGTCCTCGAGGCAGGAGAGCAGAAGCTGTGTTGGGGCCCCGTCAACGGCAAGGCCGAGCGCCTCGGCCTGGTCCGAAAGTTCACTGATGTGCTCCAAGAGAACTTCGTCGCGCAGTGGGAAAGTCTGTAGAAGCGCCTGCGTCAAAGACTCGTGCCTGTGTTTTGCAAGTTCCGCGCCAAGCGTGGGCGAACCTAGTGGGCCTAGCGAAGCCAGCCACTGTCTGGCGAGGATGCGCCATCGATCCAGCATCGGGGCCGTTACATACACCTTGGCCGCCGGGGTGAACCACCACGATTCACCAATAAGTTGAAGAAGGTTTAGTTGTGCGGCAAGGCGGTAGAGGGACCGCACTTGGCCGTTCTGGAGTGAGAGGTGTGCGCCCATTCGCTTCACATCTGAAACCCCAAAACCGGTTTTGCCGGTGAACTTAAGTTGGTGAACCTCGGCGTCCATGAGCAGCTCGTATATGCCCTGCTGGGTCTGAAAAGCCGCGATGGCCGCCTGGCCGTGGCCGGCCACATCATTTTTCCGAGTGGTTGGCGGGTTGGCCTCAACCGATTCCTGTCTCAGGTCTGCCCGTTCGAGCAGCGGTCTTGCGATTTCCGTAACTGCGTCGAGCGCCCGCATGCCGCTGGCGGTCTTGAATACCAGACCCCGCGCGTGCAGCGCATCATGCCAAATGCTTGGCTCCTGCGCTGCCTCCGGTGGCGAACCTGCCCGTTTAGCGCCAACCTCGATGAGTTCCTGAAGGACTTGCGCCTCTCCGGCGGTCAGCGTGCAAAGCGAAGCCGTGAGGCTTTTGGAGGAGAGCAGCGCCTGGGCTAGGTCGAAAAAATCTTTAGGTGATCCAGCGTGAGTTCTGCTCTCGAGAAGTTTCAGCAGGGCCTGGTCTTCGCGCGCCTTTAGGTCTGTTGCCAGATTTAGAAGGTCGCTCATTTTCTTTTCCCCCAGGTAGCCTTTGCTACTTGTTCTCGCGAGCCTTGCGAATAATGGAGGTTATGAGCAGAGCAAAGACGAGCAAGAATCCGAGCGGGAGCCCGATGAGTGGGATGAGTATGACAGCGCCTGGAATCTGAAACTTGAGCAGCGAAGCCAGTGCAACGATGAGGATGGCCAGGATGGAAAAGCCGATGGTGCCGGCCGCGATGAAGGCCAAAGAGTTTTCGAAACGATTTTCGCGCATCCTTCTAGCCTAATACGGAGCCGATAGGCCCGAGGAGGGCCCTCGGTAACAGTGCGGTAAACTATGGGTTGGTTTTAACGAAAGAGGACAAATGCCTACCGGAAAAGTTCGCTTCTTCGACGAGGAGAAGGGTTACGGCTTCATCGAGAGCGATGAGGGCCAGCAGGTATTCCTACACGCAACTAACCTCCCCGAGGGTGTAACAGCCATCCGTAAGGGTTCGCGTGTGGAGTTCAGCATCGTTGATGGACGCAAGGGTCCTCAGGTGCTCACCATGCGCCTTCTCGAGCCAAAGCCTAGCCTCGCTAAGGCTCACCGCAAGCCGGCAGACGACCTTGCGATTATCGTCGAGGACACCATCGCGGTGCTCGACAAGATCAACGGCGGGCTTAAGCACGGCCGTCACCCAGAAGGCGCAGCGGGCAAGAAGATCGCCGCATTGCTTCGTAAGCTTGCCGACGAACTAGAGGCTTAATGTCCAAGTACCTGGAGCTTGCGCGGGAAGCCGCGGTTGAATCTCACGGCGAAGCAGCCGTTGGACACTTCAGCCGCACCCTGCAGGAAAACCAGGACGGGGTTCTAACTTTTCTTTTCGAAAGCAAACTGAAGGGCTATCCAGACTGGCTCATCGCGGTCACGCTCTTCGTTGACGGTTGGGAAGCAACGGTTTCCGAAGTTGTTTTGGTTCCCGGCGAAACCAGTCTCGTGGCCCCAAAATGGGTTCCTTGGAGCGAGCGCTTGGCGGACTACAAGGCTCTGCAGGCCGCTCTTGAAGCCGAGGCCGCTGCTGCTGCTGCGCTGGAGGCCGAAGAAGCAGACGAGGCTGAGGGGGCTGAGGAATCCGAAGACGAAGTTGAGTCTCACGAATCCGAGGAAGACTTTGCCGACTCAGAGACGGCGGATGCCTTGGATAACGTAACGGTTGCCCAAGGTGAAAACCTAGCGATTGCGAACGTGCCAGAGTCCCCAGAATCCCAGGACGATGCCAACTCCGCAGGTGGAAAAGGCAAGGGTCTTTTCAAGTGGAAGAGCATCCGGGGCAATAAAAAGCGCAAGTAGCGCCACAGACCAAAGCGCCAAACCAACAACGATTGCGCGCTTGGGATTTACCTTGACAGGCTCTGGATCCGGCCGTCTCTCAACGTGTTTGAGATAGAAGCGAACCATTCGCGAACCTTTTCTATAAACCGAGGTGTGGCTTTAGCCTACGCCAGCTGTCCAACAACGTAGTCGATGCAACGAGTTAGCTGCTTCACGTCTTCCAGTTCGGTGGCGGTGAATGTTGCAACACGAAGCTGGTTGCGACCGAGCTTGCGGTATGGGTCGGTGTCAACAACACCATTTGCGCGAAGCACCTTGGCCACAGCGGCTGCGTCTACGGTGTCGGCAAAATCGATGGTGACCACGACCTGCGAGCGGTGGGCCTCCTCGGTTACAAACGGGGTGGCGAAGCTGGAGGCATCGGCCCAGTCGTAAAGGAACTTGGATGCCGCCTTGGTGCGAGAATCCGCCCAAGCGAGGCCGCCGTTTTCGTTGATCCAATCAACCTGTTCGGCCAGGAAGAAGAGCGTGGAAATTGCTGGAGTGTTGAGAGTCTGGTTGAGGCGCGAGTTATCGATCGCTGTCTTGAGGCTTAGGAACTCTGGGATGTAACGCCCGCTAGAGGCAATTCGCTCGGCTCGCTCGATGGCCGCAGGGGACATGAGCGCCAGCCATAGTCCGCCGTCGGAAGCGAAGTTCTTTTGCGGTGCGAAGTAATAGACGTCGGTCTCGGTGGCATCGAAATCAATGCCACCCGCCGCGCTGGTGGCATCGGTGAGGAAAAGCGCGCCGTCATCAACGCCCGAAACGCGCTTGACCGGGGTCACAACGCCGGTGGAGGTCTCGTTTTGGGCGTAAGCGTAAAGGCTGACGCCAGCCTCGGCCTGAAGCTCGAGGCGGCTTCCCGGAGTTCCGTTTATGACGGTAGGCGTGTCCAGCCATGGCGCCTTCAACGCCGAAGCAAACTTGCTACCGAATTCCCCGTGCACGAGCGCCTGGGCTTTGCCTTCCGCCAGGCTGAAGGAGGCAACATCCCAGAATGCGGTTGATCCGCCGTCGCCGAGCACAATCTCGTAGCCCTCTGGGTTGTGGAACAGATCCATCAGGCCGTCCTGAACCCTGCGAACCAGATTCTTAACCGGAGCCTGGCGGTGCGAGGTTCCCATGAGCGCGGCGCCGCGGGTTGCAAAAGCGTCGATTTGGGCCTGGCGAACTCGAGATGGTCCGCAACCGAAACGGCCGTCTGCTGGTAGTAGTTCGGTTGGAATTCTGATGTCTGCCATGTGTCAAGTTTACCGAGAGCACAAAGCCAGAGCATTGGCAAGCGATAATAGAGCCAGTGCCGCGAGACCAAAGGGAAGCCCCGTGACCGACCTCATTGATACCACCGAGATGTACCTTCGGACCATTCTGGAACTTGAAGAAGAAGGCCAGATTCCAATGCGGGCCCGCATCTCAGAGCGCCTGAGCCACAGCGGGCCAACCGTTTCGCAAACAATCGCCCGAATGGAACGACTTGGGCTGGTGCAGGTTGGCGGTGATCGCCACCTCGGTCTAACCCCCGAAGGGCGTTCCGAGGCCACCAAGGTCATGCGCAAGCATAGGCTTGCCGAGTTGCTGCTCTCCGATGTGATTGGTCTCGAGTGGGAGTTTGTGCACGAAGAGGCTTGCCGCTGGGAGCATGTGATGAGCGACATGGTGGAGCAGAAGATCCTTGGCCTCCTCAAGAACCCGCACGTTTCGCCCTACGGAAACCCCATTCCTGGCCTTGCAGAGCTTGGGTTGCAAGAGTCTCCAAAATTCCACGATGGCGTGGTGAGTGTCGCGTCGATTGATTTCAGTGACACGTCAAAGGTTTACACGTTGAGGCGAATCGGTGAGCCGCTTCAGGTGGATGTTCAGCTGCTGGCCGACCTGCGTCAACTGGGCATTGTTCCCGGAGCGAGGCTCACCTTTGAGCACAGGGCTCGTCGCGTGTTTATCAAGGTTGAGGGAGCCCATGAGGGCGAATCGCTCGTCATCGATGACGCCGCGCACCTCTTTGTAGAGGGCTAGAGCCTCCCTAAAATCGGCTATCAAACCTGAGAGTATCCAGTAAACCTTCTTAAGTTCCGGGTAACTTTGTGGCAATCTTTTGGGGGTTCGGGGTAAAATTGCAAGATACCCAACAACCTGGAGGCTAGTTTTTGGCCAAGCAGAGCACCGGTCGCCATCGCGCAAACGTTGAAGTAAACGTTTTCGAATCGATGGAACTGCGTTCGCGTAGATCGATACGCGAGGCAGAGCGAAAGAAGCAATCGCGCGCAGCAAAGCGCGACCTTCGTCGCGCCCGAAAGGTTGCGGAGGTAATTGTTTCGGAGACCCAGGAGTTAATTCCTACCGGCCGCTACATCGTGGCTGGTACCAGGCAGGTCAAGTGGTATCGCCGCCGCGCAGTACGAAACGGTTTCACCATGGCGGTGGCCGCAGGAATCTTTAGCACCGTGGCTCTTCCCGCATATGCTTTCAGCCCAGAGGTATCTGCTCTGGCTGGCTTCAGCACCATCAATGCGGCGTCGCTCAGCCGTATGGCTGGAACCCAGAGCACAACTGTGGCCGGAATTCTGGTCTCGAGCTTCAATCGCGACTCCTACGCCAGCGCCAGCGCAAACACCATCAATGGCCTTCTAAACCAGCAGAGCTCGTACAAGGGGCCAACCGCGCCGGAATACGTTCTGAACCCTCCGTACTCAACCCTTGACGGCAGCACCATCCTCAAGGTGGCAAGCAAGTATGTTGGCACGCCTTACGTTTTCGGCGGCGAGACGCCAAACGGTTTCGACTGCTCGGGTTACGTCCGCTTCGTTTTCTCGCAGTTCGGTCTTGATCTGCCTCACTCCGTGATTGCCCAGTCGCACATGGGAATTGTGGTCAAGGAAGCCGATGCCCTTCCGGGTGACCTGGTTATTCTTGATGACCTTTCCCACGACGGCATTTACGCCGGAAACGGGCTCTTCTATCACGCACCGCGCGTTGGCGACACCGTTAAGTTGGCGCCAATCTTTACGCCAAACGTCTTCTACGTTCGCTTGGCAACCAAGTAGTTGCGCCTAAATCGTTACCTTCTCTTTGGTGTTTCTTTACCAAAACCAACCATCGATGGGCTTAATCTGACCCTAAGACCACTTTCTAGGTGGGCTGGAGAGGTAGTTATGAGCCTGAAGGTTGTGCCCGCCAAGCACGAACATCAGTTCCAACATTCCTGCCAACCCAGCCTTGGCAAGTAAGCGTCGTCATTCATTTGACGGCGCTTTTTTCGTTCTCTAGGAATGGTTAGCCGAAAACCCATAAGCCATTTGGGTGAATTCGAAAGGAAGAGTAATGCGAACTCTCGTATTGAATGCAGGTTACGAGCCACTCGGAGTTGTTTCGTTCAAGCGAGCGCTGGCGCTCGTAATGAGCGACAAGGCAACGGTCCTCGAACCATCGCGGGTTTACGTACACGCCGCTAGTGAGGAATTCGAGCTGCCATCGGTGATTTTGCTCGCGCGGTATGTCCGAGTGCCATCAACCTCCAAGATTCCAGTTACCCGAAGGGGAGTGCTTCGGCGGGACAACAACAACTGTGCTTACTGCGGTAGGCACGCCAACACCATCGATCACGTTTACCCCAAGAGCAGGGGTGGCGCTGACAGCTGGGAAAATCTGGTGGCATGTTGCCTCAAATGCAACAACGCAAAGAGCGACAAGACTCTGGCGGAGATTGGCTGGAAACTAAGGATTAGTCCGCGTATGCCATCCGGTGGAATCTGGTTGGTGCGCGGCGCCGAACGCGCCGAAGAGCGCTGGGGTGACTACCTCTACGCGGCTTGAGCCGTTAGCCTGAGAGTGTAGTTATCAGGGGGAACAGTGATTCTGAAATTAACCGCAGTTGTGGCGATCGCGCTCACGGGTCTCATGCCCGACCCCGGCAAGACGCCGGGAGCCGTTAACCCCAACGTCACGCAGGCCAATATTCAGCAGACCATTTGCGTTTCGGGCTTCACAGCAACAATTCGGCCGCCGTCTTCTTACACCACGGCTCTCAAGGTGCAACAGCTGCGCTCCGGCTATGCCGTGAACGGTGACTACAACACCGGCGACTACGAGGAAGACCATTTGATATCGCTCGAGCTTGGCGGGGCGCCGAGTGACCCGCGGAACCTCTGGCCGGAGCCATACGCCGGCAATGCAAATGCGCGTGTGAAAGACAAACTCGAGAACAAGCTGCACAGCCTGGTTTGCTCGGGCGCCATAACCCTCAGATCCGCCCAGCGCATGATTGCAACCAACTGGGAAGACGCCTACATCAAGTACTTCGGCGCACTCCCCAGCGGTGGGGGTTCAGTAACAAGCAACGTGGTACCCAAGCCCAAGAAGGGTCTGGACCCCAGGTTCGCAACCTGCAAGGCCGCAAACAAGGCCGGCTTCGGGCCTTACTTCAAGAGGTACAACCCCGAGTATTTCTGGTATCGAGACGCCAACAGCGACGGCAAGGTCTGCTGACAAATCGTTACCCAAAACCCTGATTCATTCGGAAGCAAATGTCCTAGAGTGAATGCGGAGGTTTTCAACGATGAAACAGACAATTCGCCTTAGCGACCTGGTGGGAGACGTGGTTTCCAAAATGGAAGCGCAGATGGCCAGCTTTGGACCATTTGACACCCACGTATCGCAGAAGGCGGACATCGATGCAGTTCGTGGCGTTCTTGACACGCTGGTAAACCGCCTCGAAGACAACTACCCGTACTTCCACCCTCAGTATGCAGCTCAGATGCTGAAGCCGGCGCACCCGGTGGCGCAGGCCGCCTACATCGCTGCGATGATGCTAAACCCAAACAACCACAGCATCGATGGTGGCCGAGCCACAACCTACATGGAGCGCGAAGTGATGCGCAAAATGGCAACGATGTTTGGCTACGACTCAGACTCGTTCCTGGGGCACCTTACATGGAGTGGTACAACCGCCAACCTTGAGGCCCTCTGGATCTCGCGCGAAGTTAACCCCGGCAAGGCTATTGCACACTCTGCCGACGCCCACTACGTGCACAGCCGCATGGGTGAAGTTCTAAACGTGCCAACCGTGGCCATTCCAACCGATGCTGTTGGTCGAATGGACCTGAACGCGCTCGAGGACAGGCTAAAGAAGGGCGACATCGGTGTAGTGGTTGCAACGCTGGGGACCACCGGTCTCGGCGCAGTTGATCCGCTGGCTGATATCTTGCCTCTCGCTCGCCAGTACGGTGCCCGCGTGCACGTTGATGGCGCCTACGGCGGATACTTCATCCTTTTGGAAGATTCGCTTGACCCTGAAAGTTACCGACACTACGCGGCTATCAAGGACGCTGACTCGGTTGTGGTTGACCCTCACAAGCACGGTCTTCAACCTTACGGCTGTGGTGCCGTGCTGTTCCGCGACCGAACCATCGGGCCGTACTACAAGCACGACTCGCCCTACACCTACTTTGCAAGCGAAGACCTTCACTACGGCGAGATTCAGCTCGAGACCTCGCGCGCGGGTGCTGCGGCTGCGGCTCTATGGGCAACGCTCGAGATTTTCCCGCTAACCCCGGATGGGCTCGGCTCCATTCTGCGGCCTGGTCGCCAGGCAGTGATGCAGTGGTACGACCTAATCTCTAAGTCGGATGTTCTACAGCCTTACCAGAAGCCCGAGTTGGATATCATCGCGTACCTAGCCAAGGTTCCAAGCATGTCCAAACTGGATCAGGTTTCGCACGATACATTCCTGAACGCCATCGACTGCGCAAGGCCACAGCAAACCCACCTGGCAACCTACAACGCAAAGCCGGTGAACCTGCTGTCCCGAGGAATAGACATGGTGATGGATCGCGAAAGCGCTCGAATCATGCGAAGTGTTTTGATGAAGCCGGAGCAGTTGGCGCTCGTGCCGGAGCTGCACGAGCACGTGGAGGAGTGGACCCGGCGTTCGCTCTAGGCGACCGAGCCCCGGTACATCGCACGCGGGCGCGAACCGTGGCCCCAGCCGGTCATCACCTTAGGCTTGTGCCGGTTGCGCTCACTTCGTTCGCGAACCGTGGCCCCACCGGGAATCGAACCCGGGCGCACGGTTTAGGAAACCGCCGCTCTATCCGCTGAGCTATGGAGCCTTGCGCCATCGAGGATGGCAACCCCTAAATATTACGCAACCCTAGGGCGCCGAGGACGCAAAATGGCTAACACGCGTTGCTGGCTAAGAGGTTGGGCATTGAGGCGAAGTTACGCTTGACTTGTGAACGAGAACACTCCGGGGACACCAGCCAACCGCGCGGTCTGGGATGCCTGGCGCTCGGAGATTCAAGCCATCGGTGTGACCAACCCGCTCATCACCTACGATTTTGATGCCTTCTGCCAGATTGACCTCGATAGGGCTCACCCGGGTGGCATGGCTCAATTCGTCTCAACTGGTTCGTCACCGCTCAGTAACCTTGTGCGCGATCCGCTTGCATTCTCAAAGGCGCTCGCCGCCGCCAAGCGCATCGATGGAAAGACGCACAAACTTCGCGACCACTTTGGTATTGAAACCTGCTTCATCGCCGCCGGACTGATTGGCCTAGAAGCCGACGGCTTTGACCTGCGGATGCCCATTCTGCTCTGGCCCATCAAGCTGATCAGGACTGCGGATGACTACGAAGTGCGGCAGAACGGAGCGCCCCTCGTCAACCCGGCGCTACTGGATAACCTCGAAGTTTGCTACGGAATCAACCTCAACGAGGGTGACCTTCTCAGCAAGATACAACCGCGCTCCGACCTGGTGCCGGTTTCTCTGCTGGAAACGCTGGCTGCGGCCCTTGGCGTAAAGGCAAAGGCCGAAATTAAAAACATTCTGGCACTGGGTAACTTCACCACGGTGCCAACCCAGATGTTGAACGACATCAAAACCATTGACGTGCCGCTCCTGAATCGTCTGGCGTCGCATGACCCCGACGTTGAACCCCTGGGAACTTTGGCTCCTAACGGCGTATACCCCGTGGCCGATGCCGACGACGTTCAGCGCCGGGTTGCCGCTCGCGCACTAGCGGGCCAGTCCTTTGCGGTTGAGACTCTTCCGGGTTGCGGCTACACCCAGACCGTCATCAATACTCTGGCCGCGCTCACCGCCGCTCGCAGAAGAACCCTTATTCTGGCACCACGGCGTCAGACCATCCACGAGCTGGCAGAGCGAGCTTCCTCGCTGGGGCTCGATGGTTTGGTAACGCGGTCTGACTCTGTGTGGCTGGACGCGATTTCGGCCATCAGCAGAAATGAGAAAGCCAAGGGGATAACGAGCGGAACCGCGGCGGTTGACCTTCAGGAAGTTTCAAACCGATACGGGGCCTACGTCCAGGGGTTGCACTCGGTTGACCCCATGCTCGGCGTTAGCGTTGTGCACGTTCTAGGCAAGCTGGCCGAATTGTCTGCGATGCCGCATGCTCCTGAGACTAGTGCTCGCATTTCGAGGCAAAGTTTGGCCGCGCATCCCGACCGTGAGGCTGCGCTGAGTGCGCTTACCGAGGCCCATGAGCTTGGTGAGTTCCGGTTTGGGCCGCAAGATTCAGCTTGGTTCCAGGCGAGATTCGAAAACGCGGTAGAAGTTGCAAACGTTGTCTCCGTGGCGAAGCGGCTACGTGACGAAACTTTCCCAAACCTAACCGCAAAACTTGCAGAATACATTGCCGCAGTGGAATTCAAGCCAGCCACTACCGTGGGGGAGATTGGCGCGTATTTGCGCCTGTTCAGCGGAATCCGCGAGAGCCTAGACCGTTTCATTCCCTCGGTGTTCGATCGCTCACTCGCTGAGGTAATAGAGGCCACGGGCGAGCGCGGAAGCAACAGCGCCATGAGTGGCGGAACCCGGCGCAGGCTCAAGAAGCTGGCGAAGGAATTCGTCCGTCCGGGTATGCACGTGGCGGACATAAACGCCAGCCTCAAAGCAATCGAGCTGCAGCGCGAGGCCTGGCACAGGTACAGTGCGGGTCTGAAGCCGCCATCGGTGCCAACCGGCATCAACGATGCCTTGGTCACCTACCAGGCCTTGGTTGTTGACCTCGATCAAATTCAGAGACATCTCGATCCGCAGTCAAAAGAACCTCTGCTCACCGAACTACCGCTAACTGCGCTGGCGGCAAAGCTTGACTCACTGGTTGAAGACACCGGGGCCTTGGACAATCTGGCGGAACGAGCCATGGTTGCAAATAGGCTCCGCGCGCTAGGCCTAGAGGAGCTTATGCGCGACTTGGCTCGTCTGCATGTGAGCAAAGAGCACCTGGCGGCTGAGTTTGATCTGGCCTGGTGGCAGTCAGCTTTGGAGTATCTTGCCGAGAAGAATCCGTCGCTGGTTCGAACCACGGCCGATCAGTTGGACCAACTCGAAGCCGAATTCCAGGCTGCCTCTGACGCTGTTCTCGCTGAGAATCGCTCCAACTTGGCATTCCAGCTTGCGGAACTTTGGCGCAGCGATCTTGCCGGGCACGAATCCGAAGCCGCAGCCCTGCGCGCGCTCCTGAAGAGTGGCGCGGCAACCATCTCTGGCCTATTCAAGGCTGCGCCGCACATCACTGCCAACCTGCTTCCTAACCTTGCGATGAGCCCCTACGAGGTTGCACATCTGCTGCCCGAAGGCCAGCGCTTCGACACTCTGGTAGTTCTGGATGGCGCCGGAACAACCGTGGCCGAGAACCTGAGCGGCTTCCTGCGTGCCGATCAGGTAATTGTCTTTGGAGACGACACAATCGCGATGCCGGCCGGTTTTGAGATTGAGGCTCGACCTATCCCAATCGGCTTCGAGCTGGAGGTGCCAAGCGTGCTCTCCCGCGTTAGTTCCCGATTCGGTTCTGAGGTTCTCCGGCGAAGCTACCGAACCTACGGCCAGATTCTCGGCTCTTTTATTAACCGTGAGTTCTACCAGAACCGCATCGACTTCGAGCCCACCGCCGATGACTACTGGGGAAACAGCCACACGTCCTTGGAGTTGGTTCGCGCAGGCGACATGGCTTCGAGCGACATACCTGGTGCAAACCAGAGCCTAGACGCCGAGGTGGAGAGAAGCGTCGATCAAATATTCAACCACGCGCTTTGGCATCCGGAAGACAGCCTCCTGTTCGTGACGGCATCGCCAATGCACGCGGATCGGGTTCGAACCGCTGTCCAGGCGGGCCTCAAGCACAAGCAAACCCTTATGGAATTCTTCGATGGCCACGGCCGCGAAAAGTTCGAGATTGCAACGCTCGCGGAGTTGAGTCACCGCGTTGCCGATCACATCATTTTCAGCGTTGGTTTTGGAAAACTGATTCGGGGCAGGGTGCCTGCGGAGTTGGGAGACCTAACCGGCCCGAACGGTCGTCGCTACCTTGCCAACATGCTTGTTAGCGCGCGCAAGAAGTTGACTTTAATTTCATGTTTCTCTGCCTCTGAAATCCCGGACGACGCCACCAACGGTTTGGGTCATCTGCGTGACCTACTCCAGGGCGGCGTGCGGGTAGAAGAACCCGCGGACGAGATTTCCCAGGACCCCATGTTGGCCGACCTAGCCATCCGCCTCCGCAAGCTGGGCGTTACAGTCAAGACTGACTTCGGCCAAAATCTATCGATGATTGTTTCTTACGGCCGCAACGCAATCGAGCTGCGACCAGACTGGCTGGTTACCCTGGACCAGCTTGGCCAAGAGATAAACCTGCGCCCCCGTCTGGTGAAGGCGCTCGGTTGGCAGGTAAGAAGAATCCACGCCCTTCAACTCTTTGCGGAGCCCGACAACCTAGCTAAAGAAATCGCCCAGCAACTTGGCCTGCCTGTTCCAGGAAACTCCAAACCGTTCATCGACAGCGTGAAATTTGAAGACACCGATGCGGCTTGGGGAGACTACAGCAGAGGTTCCGAGTCGGGGAATGATTCCAGACTGAAGCAGGACAAGCCGCCGCACTGGGGATAGTCCTGCAGCTCAGGCGCGGCAGAGGGTTCTAGGAGTCGGAACCGCTCGAAGATTGGCTATCAGTTTTGTAGAAGCCCGAACCCTTGAAGGTGACGCTTCCAACGCCAAACACCTTCTGAAGTTCCCCCTGGCATTCTGGGCACTTGGTCAGCGCTGCATCGGAGATTGACTGCTGAACATCGAATGTGTGACCGCAGTTTTTGCACTTGTATGAGTAGGTTGGCATAGCTGAATAATTTTACATTCGATGCTGATGGAATCAAACGACTAGGGGCGTTGGCCTGCCGGAACCGTTCGCTCGGGCGTAACTACAAAATCGACTGGTCTATCATGTGGTTCGGTTGGAACACGCTCCAGCAGTTCTTGATCGTAAACAATGGCCGCGGTTTTGGCCCCCGAACTTAAGTCTGCAAGCGCCCGGTCGTAAAATCCCTTGCCCTTACCCAATCGCGCGCCGGTTTGGTCGGCGGCGCTTGCGGGTACCAGTATCAGGTCCGCGGAGGTCAGCTGGGCCGGTTCTCCAACTGGCTCGTCGAAGCCAAAAATGCCAGGTGCCTTGGCTCCAGAAAACACAACCCATTCGAGGCTTCCATCCCGTAGTGATACGGGCATGATTAGCTCGAAGTCGGCATCGGTTGCCTCCTCGAGGAAGCCACCGATGTCCGGCTCGGTTCCGAAGGGTAGGTATGCTGCGACGGTCTTGGCCCCTGTTTCAGCCACAAGGGCGTTCAACTGAGAGGCGAGTTTGGATCGCACCGAAGGGTCCTGCGAGTGCGAAGCGCGGCCCTTTGCCAGCGCCGCGCGCAGCAACTTTTTGTCATCGGCTGGCTGAAGGTTGAACATGGCACTAATTTTGACAGCATGCCACTGTCTTTTGCACTCACTCACGACGATGTTCGTCTTCGGCTGGTGCGAATGCGGGATGCCAAAGTTTTGGAAGCCCGGCTTATGGAGAATCGGGCTTGGCTTCGCCCCTGGGAGGCCACTAGCCCATACGCGCCAAACTCTTTTGACGTGAAGGGGATGATCCGATCCCTTTTGCGGTCCTACGATGACCAGACTGGAATACCATTCCTGATCGAATATCGCGGTGCAATAGTGGGGCAAATCAATGTGGCCAATATTCTCCACGGTTCTGTATCTAGCGCGGTCGTTGGGTACTGGGTAACCCCGGATGTGGCGGGGCGTGGAATTACGCCCACGGCAGTTGCGCTGGTTTCGGACTATCTCTTCAACGTTGTAGGTCTTCATCGAGTGGAAATAGACATTAGGCCAGAGAACGCGGCATCGCTGCGCGTGGTTCAAAAACTTGGATTCCGCTACGAGGGGTTCAAAGAGCGCTTCATCCACATCAATGGAGCCTGGCGCGACCACATGGTCTTTGCCTTGACTCACGAGGAAGTTCTGGACGGCGTTCTCAATCGCTGGCTTCGCAGGGCGGTTCCGGAGCTTACGTATCCGAATCCTGCAGATTTCCTGCAAAAACTTTAAACACGCCGAGCGAAATATTTAATCCGAATTGGTTACCTCATATCTTTGAGGTATGAACACTTCTTCACTCACCGGCGTGGTCCTCGCTTTGGCTGCCGTGGTTTGGCTCGCGTTCTTTGTGCCTGCCTGGGTGAAGCGTGATCAGAAGGTGATTGCCACCCGAGAGGCCACACGCGAAATAAAGCAGCGAGTCAGAGCCGAGTTCAAGGTGAGAACCCTCAGCTACGAGGTGATGGTTCGCAAGTCGGTGCGGGTGGCTCAGGTTCGACAAATTCTCGGCGTGCTTACACTCCTGGCATCGCTCGTTTCTCTGCTTACGGTGATTGACCTAGCCAAGCTTTGGGTCTTTACGATTCTCTCCGCGCTGGTTTCGGCAACAACGCTTGTCACTAACCGAATGCTGGCCCGAACCCAAGAGTCAATCCGTCCGGCAGCAAGAATTCAACGTCCTGCAAATTACGCGGAGCTCTATCGAGCCGCTCAGTCGTTTGCCGAAAAGGCAGCACCCTCTGGTGAACCACAGGTTGAAAAGCAGGGTTGGGTTCCTCGAAATATTCCTGCACCACTGCACGCAGGGCACGTGGGAACCCTCGAGCAACCTGTATTGGCTGAGGTGGTTCAGCTCGAACCTGCCAACCAGGAGGTTGCGGTGTCCGGCGCTAACCTTGACGAAATATTGCGTCGCCGTCGCGCAATCTAGTGCCACACCTGCGCCCACAGGGTAAGGTTTTATTGGCTCAACAGCCCGACCATTTCAAATTAGAGGGAACTAAATTGTCGCTTATTGATCGCATCAAGAAGATCTTCAACAACAACGCAAAGGATGTTGCAAAGGTTGCCGGTGCAATCGGTGCAGACGTCGCTCACGAGGCCGCAGAGGTTATCGAAGAGGCCAAGAAGACCGTAACCGCGGCCACCAAGACCGCCGAGAAGACGGTTACTGCGGCTACTAAGACCGCCGAGAAGAAGGTCACCACCGCTACCAAGACCGCCAGCAAGGCGGTTCAGACCGGAACCAAGGCTGCCGCAACCAAGGTGACCAAGGCTGCCGCACCAAAGGCTGCCGCTAAGCCTGCTGCTGCAAAGCCAGCTGCCGCGAAGGCCCCTGCTAAGGCTGCTGCCAAGCCAGCTGCCGCGAAGGCTCCTGCTAAGGCTGCTGCCAAGCCAGCTGCCGCGAAGGCTCCTGCTAAGGCTGCTGCCAAGCCTGCTGCCGCTAAGCCTGCTGCCGCTAAGCCAGCTGCCGCGAAGGCTCCTGCTAAGGCTGCTGCCAAGCCTGCTGCCGCTAAGCCTGCCGCCGCAAAGGCTCCCGCAGCCAAAAAGCCTGCAGCTCCTAAGGCGTAGTTAAAACCAAAAGCGAAAGCCGCGGTCCGAGAGGGCTGCGGCTTTTACTTTTTACCGGTGACCCACTGCGCCACGGCTGTAACCGAAGCGTGGGTAAACCTGAATCCGCTGGCCTCTAGTTTTGAGCTAGACATGCGCTGGCTGGACAGGAGCATTTCGTCTGCGGCTTTACCCAGCAGTGCCCGCAGGGCAAATGCTGGGGCCGGCAGCCAAAATGGGCGGTGCAGCGCATGGGCTAAAGCCCGAATGAGTTGACCGCAGGTGGCGTTTTCCGGAGCACAAAGGTTGAATGCCCCGCGAGCCGAATCAGTGTGAAGTAAGTGCACTATGGCTCGCGCCTCGTCGATGGAAGATATCCACGGCCACCACTGCTTGCCGCTGCCCAGTGGGCCGCCTGCTCCGAGTTTCACAAGCGGTAGAACCCTGGAGAGCGCTCCGTCCCTGCGGCTAAAAACTACGGCCGTGCGAATTTTCACGAGCCGAACGGACGGATCGAGCTTTTCTGCCTCCGACTCCCAGCTGGCGCAGAGTTCGGCAAGGAAACCCGAGCCAACTTTTGCAGATTCATCCAGTACGGCGTCGCCTGCATCGCCGTAATAGCCGCTTGCGGATCCAGAAATAAAGACGCTGGGCATTGTGGTGGCACGGTTGATTGCCGAGACCAGGGTTCTGGTTGCGTTGAGCCTGGAGTTAACCAGCTCGGTTTGGTAGCTGGTGCTCCAGGGCAGTTTGCCTATTGAAGCGCCTGAAAGATTCACAACCGCATCGATGCCAGCAATCACGTCAGGGTCGAGGTCACCGTTCGCGGGGTTCCAGGAAATCTCGCCCTCGTTTTTGGGTGCCCGCCGCACTAGCGCCAGCGGCTCATCGCCAACTGCTCGCAACTGAGCAACGAGTTCCTGGCCAATGAGGCCACTGGCTCCAGCGATAAGCACGCGCATGTCTACCAGCTCTTGGGGTCTAAGCCAACGCGAACACCGGTGTCCATTGCCGCTATTGCCGCCATGTCTTCGGGGTCCAACTCGAAATCGAAAATCGAAATATTCTCAAGGAGTCTGTCCGGGTTTACCGTTTTGGGAATCACGAGGTTGCCAAGTTGAATGTGCCAGCGAAGAATCACCTGTGCCGGAGACCTGCCGTGCTTCTTGCTCAAACCAACAATTACCGGGTGATCGTTGTCGCGACCACGCGAGATTGGGCTCCATGCCTCGGTGTGTATTCCGTGCTCTATGTCGTAGGCTCGCACCCGCGGCTGTTGGAACGAGGGGTTTAGCTCTACCTGGTTGATTGCCGGCACCACATCGGTGCTTTCCAGAAGCTTGTCTAGGTGCTCTGGTTCAAAGTTGGAGACGCCGATGCCGCGTACCCTGCCTGTTGCCAGGTATTCGGTGAACACCTCCCAGGTCTCGCGGTAAAGATCAAGCGCAGGGTGTGGCCAGTGGATGAGGAGCATGTCGACGTAGCCAATTTTCAGGCGGTCCAGCGATTCCTCGATTGCGTCCGCCGCATTGGCGCGCCCCTGGCCCTCTTTCCAAATCTTGGTGGTCACGAAGATTTCCTCGCGCGGCACGCCACTCTTGCGAATTCCAGCGCCAACCTCAAGCTCGTTGTCGTAGAAGGCCGCGGTGTCTATACGCCTGTAACCAGTTTCGATTGCCTTGACTATGAGGCTGTCTGCGATGTCCTGCTCAACCTTGTAAACGCCCAGGCCTAGCCTCGGAATTTGTTGTCCGTTGTTGAGGGTTGCGAAGAGCATGTTTTCTGGATTGAAGTTCACTGTGCGCTCCAAGGTCCCATAATCGGGTTCCATTCTTCTATCACTCGTTCGCCAATGAACCCCGCGAGTTCGAAGGGGTCGCGGTCTAGAAGCGCGGCAACTTCTTCGGGTGAGTCGGCCTTGAAAATGAGCAGTGCGGCATTGCGGTCAACCAGTGGGCCACTTGCGAGAAGAGATCCAGACTCCAGCAGGGTTCGAAGGTAGGCGCGGTGTTCGGGCCGCAGACCATCCATGTCTGATTTTTCTTGAGCGTACAGGTACTGAACAGCGAAGGTTGCCATGTTCCGAGTTTAGAACTGTTCGCGGAGCCTTTGGTTAAATCCAGAGCGGCCCGAGCCACATGTGCGCCGCCCAGAATGCGTAAGGAGTAACGAAACCCCACCAGAGGCTGAGGAAGAATGCTGAGATTGCAACCACGGCCACCAGGTAAACGAAAATGTAGGGTCGCCATGCGTACCAGTAGCGACCTGGGAGCTTTGCGCTGTGCTTGGGTCTGTACCAGAGCGAGCGAATCACGTATGTGAGGGCGAGCACGCTGAAGGGGAAGAATGCGATCGAGTAAAACTGGAACACTGTGCGCTGGGTGTAGAGCAACCAAGGCAGGTATCCGGCGCCGATGCCCAGGAGAATCAGTCCCTCGGTGCGGTTACGGAAGCGAAGGTAGTGGTAGGTCAGGTATACGATGGCGAGAAATGCACCCCACCAAATGAATGGGTTACCAATCGCATCGATGGCGGTGTTGCAGCCATTTGGAAGCTTGTCAAGCCACCCCTTCATCCAAGCCGGGCAATCCGTTGCTTGGTAGTACATGGCCACCGGCCTCTGCTCGTAGAGCCAGGTGAACGGGTTGCTCGCGTAGGAGTGAGGCACCCTCAGGTTTACGTGGAAGTCGTAAATCTGCTTTTCGTATGCGAGTAGATCATTCCACCAGTTGTTGTGCGTGCCGCGACCCCAGCCGTCCTTGGTGATAATCCAGCCCGTCCAGGTGGCCAGATAGGTGAAGGCATACACAGGAACCATCAGGGCGATGTTGGCCACGCCTTGACGCACAAAACCGTTGAAGGCCCAGTTTGGCAGGCCGAGGCGACGGCGAAGCAGGGCCTCACTCACAACCACGTAAAGGCCAAAGAAAGCGGCGAAGTAGAGTCCGCTCCACTTTGTTGCCGTTGTGGCCGCGAGGGCTACCGCGCAGGCAACTAACCATGGGCGGTTGAAGAGCACGGGAAGTCTGTCAGACGTGTCTTTTGTGAGTGCCAACTTTTGGTAAAACACCCTCGAGCGCTCACGGTCGAGAAGGAGAAAGTAGAAGGCGAGGAGCGCAAAGAACATGACTATGCCGTCAAGGAGGGCAACGCGACTCAGGACGATTGCGTGCCCATCGATGGCCATGATGAAGCCGGCGAGGATTGCAAACGACTGGCTGCCAGTGAGTTTCTTCGCTACCAGAATCAACAACAGAACCGCGAGTGTGCCAATCAGTGCGGTGCTGAATCGCCAGGTCCACGAGTTCTGCGGACCCCAGATTGCCATTGGAATAGCAATCAGCCATTTTCCGAGAGGAGGGTGGACCACAAAGGATCCTATGTGGATGAAGCCATCGGTGTGGCCAGCTTCGAACGCGGGGTTTGCGTTGGATGGCCAGGTGCCTTCGTACCCAAGATTCCAGAGGCTCCAAGCGTCCTTCACGTAGTAGGTCTCGTCGAAGACAAGTTTGTGCGGGTAGCCAAGGTTCCAGAACCTCAGGAACCCAGCGAGAAGGGTCACAAGCCACATGCCGTGCGGCAGTAGTCGCTGATACAGGTTCACGCTTTTACTCGAAAGGCTCACGCAAAAATGCTAGCGGGCTGGGTGGTGTATTGCCGTCCGGTGTGCGGACTCTCACACATTTGCCAGAATTGGAGAGTGTTGATACTTGCGGCCACTCCGATTGGCAACCTATCCGATGCATCGCCGCGACTGGTGGAGCACCTTCAGAGCGCCAAATTCATCGCTGCGGAAGACACGAGAACCCTGCACAAGTTGGCGATGGCGCTCGGCATCAAATTGCAGGCCAAGACATACTCACTTCACGAGCACAACGAGGGCGAGCGCGCCACCCAACTGGTAGACCTGGCGGCCACCGAAGACGTGCTTGTGGTGTCGGATGCCGGCATGCCCACTGTCTCGGATCCGGGGTTTCAGCTGGTTCGCGCCTGCGTTTCGGCGGGCGTTGAAGTAACAGTGATTCCTGGGCCGTCGGCGGTTCTTGCAGCCCTTGCGGTATCGGGTTTGCCAACCGACCGTTTCAGTTTCGAAGGCTTCATCCCGCGCAAGCAGGGGGAGCGAGAACGGTTCTGGAAGGCGCTCGCCGCAGAGTCCCGAACGATGGTGTTCTTTGAGAGCCCGCACCGGATTCAGGAGTCGCTGGAGGCCGCAGCTCTGGTTCTCGGCCCTGAGCGCCAGGCTACCGTCAGCCGCGAGCTAACCAAGAAGTTCGAGCAGACGGTTCGAGGCACTCTACGGGATCTTGCCGATTGGGCCAAGACCGAGCCAAAGGGCGAGATGGTTGTTGTAGTTTCCGGTGCCGAGCAGGTGCAGCACGAGGCCATCGATGTGGTGGCAGAGGTGCTGGAACTTGTTGCCGGTGGAAGCCCTATGAAGCCTGCGGTGGCCCAAATTGCCGAGCAAGCACAGGTGTCAAAGAGTGAGTTGTATGACCTGGTTCTGAAGGAACGAAAGGCCCGCGGGCTTTAAAATAGATTTCATGTCCACGCCTAAGTCGTTTTACGCGACTACCCCGATTTTTTACGTCAACGACGCCCCACACATCGGCCACGCCTACACCGAGGTAGCGGTTGATGTGCTCACCCGCTGGCACCGTCAGCGCGGCGAAATGGCATACATGCTCACCGGCACCGATGAGCACGGCGAGAAAATCCTTCGCACCGCGGCGGCAAACAAGACCAGCCCCAAGGAATGGGCCGACAAGCTGGTTGCCGAGTCCTGGCTACCGCTGCTGGACACCATCGACATTGACAATCAGGACTTCATCCGCACCACCGAGGAACGCCACGAGCGCAACGTGCAGGTGTTCTTGCAGCACCTCAAGGACAACGGCTTCATCTATCAGGGCTCTTACGAGGGCAACTACTGTGTTGGCTGCGAGGAGTACAAGACCGAGGCGGACCTCATCGATGGAGTCGGCGAATACGAGGGCCAGCCGGTCTGCGCCATTCACACCCGTCCGGTGGAGAAGCTGAAGGAGACCAACTACTTCTTCAAGCTGAGCGAGTTTGAGGACCGCCTTCTTGAGCTCTACTCGGAGAACCCAAAATTTGTTCAGCCAGACAGCGCACGCAACGAGGTTGTATCGTTCGTTCGCCGCGGCCTGGATGACCTCAGCATCTCGCGCTCCAAGGACAAGTTCGACTGGGGTATCGACATTCCGTGGGACAACGGGCACATCACCTACGTGTGGTTCGATGCCTTGCTGAACTACATCACCGCCATCGGATACGGCGAGGACACCGCAGAGGCAAAGGCTAAGTTCGAGTCGCTCTGGCCGGCCTCCGTTCAGGTTGTGGGCAAGGACATCCTGCGCTTCCACGCGGTTATCTGGCCCGCCATGCTCATGGCCGCCGGTCTGCCGGTACCAAAGCAGGTTTTCGGCCACGGCTGGTTGCTGGTTGGCGGCGAGAAGATGAGCAAGTCGAAGCTCACCGGTATTGCGCCAAACCAGATCACCGACACCTTTGGCTCGGACGCCTTCCGCTACTACTTCATGAAGGCCATCGCTTTTGGTTCGGACGGCTCGTTCAGCTGGGAAGACCTCTCGGCTCGCTACCAGTCTGAGCTGGCTAACGGCTTCGGTAACCTCGCAAGCCGCGTGATTGCCATGATCCACCGCTACTTCGATGGCGCGCTGCCTGCCGCCGGAGCTCACACCGAGGCCGACCAGCAGGTTGTCGCCGTTGCCGCCGCAGCGGTCAAGAACGCCGACGCCGCCATCGATGAGATTGCCGTGCACGACGCACTCACCGCAATCTGGACTCTGGTTGATGAACTCAACAACTACATCACCGTGCAGGAGCCCTGGGTTCTGGCCAAGGATGAGGCAAACCGCGAGCGCCTCGGAACTGTGCTGAACACCACCGCCGAGGGGCTTCGTGTTCTCTCGATTCTGCTGGCTCCTGTCACGCCAAAGGCAACCGCAAAGCTCTGGGCCGCACTCGGTGAAACCGTGCCTGGTGCTCTTGCCGAGCAGAAGCTGGGTGATGCCGCAAACTGGGGACAGCTGAAGCCTGGTGCCAGCGTAACCACGCTCGAGGCGCTTTTCCCACGCATCGAGACCGAAACCAAGTAGCAGACCTTGTGCGCCTCCGAAAACCCAGCCGCTGACGTTGCCCGTCAGTCCGGTTCGGCTTTCATCGATGGCGCACCCGCGGCGCACATGCGCACCCGCGGCGGCATGGAGGCCGATGCCAAGCGCGAGGGTTTGAAGTACCCGCCGATTCCTGAGCCTCTTGAGGTTGGAACATACGACAACCACTGCCACATGGAGATTGCCGATGGCGATGAGCCGCTGCACTACCTGGAGCACCTCGAGCTTGCAAACCAGGCCGGAATGCTGGGTTGCGTGCAGGTTGGCGTAACCCTGGAATCCTCCAAGTGGTCGGCTGCCGTTGCCGCCATCGAGCCCCGGGTTTTGGCCGCGGTCGCCCTCCACCCAAACGAGGCGCCACTCTATGAGACGAAGGCTCGACTGGACGAGGCCATCGCCGGCATTGCCGAACTGGCCTCTCAGCCGCGCGTTCGCGCCATCGGTGAGACTGGGCTGGACTTCTTCCGCACCGAGGGCGAGGCCCAGATTCAGCTGCAGCGCTACTCGTTTGAGGAGCACATCCGCATTGCCAAAGAGAACAACATCGCCCTGATGATTCACGATCGCGAGGCCCACGCCGACGTGATTGAGGCACTGAAGCGCGTTGGTGCTCCGGAGCGTGTTGTCTTCCATTGCTACTCCGGTGACACCTCGCTTGCCGAGGTCTGCAACGAAAACGGCTGGTACATGAGCTTTGCCGGAAACATCACCATCAAGCGAAACCAGCACCTGCGTGACAGCCTGCTTCTGGCGAGGCCGGAACTTGTGATGGTTGAGACAGACGCACCATTCCTAACGCCGGAGCCGTTCCGCGGCCGGCCGAACGCCAGCTACCTGGTTCCAATTACCGTGCGCTACATGGCAAACCTGCTGGAGCGCGAAGTAAACGAGTGGGCCGCCCAGCTCACTCAAAATACAGAGCGAGTGTACGGCTCCTGGGCAGAGGGCCTCATCGATGGCCACCACTCCAAGACCGCGCCAAACGCCCCAATCGATAGCAGTCAGGTTCCCTAATGGCCGTTGAGGCACAGCTCCTAGGCGGCGCGGATATCCGCGAGCTCGCCTCCCGACTCGAAGTGGTTCCCACTAAGAAACTGGGCCAGAACTTTGTGACGGATCCAAACACCATTCGCCGAATCGTTGCCGCGGCGAAGCTCAGCGGATCCGAAACGGTGGTTGAGATCGGGCCAGGACTAGGTTCGCTCACCCTTGGACTCATTGAGGTTGCCGATCGCGTTATCTCGGTTGAGATCGACCCAAAGATGGCTGCCGCCATCGAGGAGACTGTTGCTAAGCGCGCCCCCGGGGCAAACTTCAGCCTGGTATCCGCTGACGCCATGAAGGTGACGGATTTGGGCGGGCAGCCGGATTCGCTTGTTGCCAACCTTCCCTACAACATCTCGGTTCCCGTGTTGCTGCACTTCCTGGAGCAGTTCCCCAGCCTGCAGACCGGTCTGGTTCTGGTGCAGGCAGAGGTGGCGCATCGTCTGGCCGCCAAACCCGGCAACAAGGTTTACGGAGTGCCGAGCCTCAAGCTTGCCTGGTACGCAGACGCCAGACTCGCCGGCGATGTTGGGCGCAGCATTTTCTGGCCGGTTCCAAACGTGGATTCCGCGCTGGTTTACTTTGCCAAGCGCGCCCAGCCGCTGGGCGATGAAGCCCTGCGACTAGCCGTTTTCGCGGCCGTCGATGCAGCGTTTGGTCAGCGTCGCAAGACTTTGCGCCAGGCCCTCGCCGACTGGGCGGGAAGTGCGGCCGAGGCTGAGCACATTCTCATCGCGGCGGGTGTTGAGCCGCAGCTTCGCGGTGAGCAGTTGGACATCGATGCGTTTGTGCGCGTTGCAAGGGCCAAGGGTTACTGATGCAGCGCTGGCTGAACTCAACCGGGCGAAACGGCAGGCTAAACACGGTCACGAGCCGCTTCTACGCCGTTGACCTACCAAGGTTGTTTGCGGTGTTCAACGACCCCGCATCCTGGCCGATGGAGGCTCCGGAGAGACTAATCACAATCTCGCAGGATCAACTACTCAGCTACAGTTTCGACAACGAGACCAGGGTTGAGATCAGGTTCGAGCGGGTGCGGAGCGGTCTGGTTCGCGTTGTGCTGGAGCACGAGCAACTCCATGACGAGTACGAGCTCAAGGCATGCCAGGCCTACTGGAACGAGATCCTCGAGGACATCTCCGTGCGTCTACTTTGCGAGCCAGTTCATGCGGCAACGGCAAACGGCAAAATCAACCTATTCTTCAAGGTTGGGCCGCTGCTTGAAAACGGCTACCACCAGGTTGCCAGCCTCTACCAGGCTGTGGATTTGGCAGAGACCGTGATTGCAGAGCTTGCCTCCGAATGGGAGGTGGTGGTCACTGGCACTATCGGTGCCGAACACCTGGCGGGTGTTCCAACCGGGCAGAGCAACCTGGTGGTGAAGGCTGCCAAGGCAACCGGCGATGCCCTGCGTTACGAACGCGTTCCCAAGCTGAGGCTGACCATTCACAAGGCGGTTCCGGTAGCTGGCGGCATGGGTGGCGGTAGCGCCGACGCGGCGGCCGCAATCCTGGCCTGCCAGAGCCTCTGGGATTCTGAACTTTCGGCGGAAGACCGCCACGAGGTTGCGGCATCTCTGGGAGCAGACGTTCCGTTTGCCCTGGTGGGCGGGGCGGCAATTGGCGTTGGAACAGGACACGAACTGGAGCCAATCCACCAGAAGGCCGAGTTGCACTGGGTGCTGGTGCCAAACGATTTTGGGCTTAGCACGCCGGATGTTTACCGAGAGCTGGACCGGCTTCGCGCCGAGCGCGGGCAGGACCCAGCGGCTGCCAAGGAGGCCAAGGTCAGTGCCGCACTGGTGCGAGCACTGAAAGCGGGCGCGTCGGCGGAGGACATCGCCCCGCTCCTGTACAACGACCTCCAGGAGGCGGCGGTCAGCTTGCGCCCCGAACTCCAGCGCATCCTAGATTTGGGGGACGAAGCCATGGCGCTAACCTCCATGATCTCTGGCTCGGGGCCAACAGTGGCGCTTTTGGCACGCGATGCAAACGACGCCATCGCCATCGCCAGCCGGGTAACGACTTTCGGCTTTGAGGCCATTGTCACGAGTTCGCCGGCCGGTGCCGCGCAGAAGGTTTTCTAAAACACACATGGCTCACCTGCTTGGCGCGGAAAACATCCGCCACGAATTTCCAACCAAAGAGGTCTTTCAGGGCATCACTATTGGCGTGAACGAGGGCGACCGCATCGGTGTGGTTGGCCGCAACGGCGATGGCAAGTCAACGCTTCTCAAGGTATTGGCCAAACGCCTAATCACCGATGAGGGGCGAGTGACCTATAGAAGCGATCTGCGAGTGGGCATGCTCGACCAGCAGGACCAGCTGGACCCAAACCTCACTGTCTCTGAAGCGGTTGTTGGTGGCCGCCCGGAACACGAGTGGGCTGGTGACTCCAAGGTGCGAGACGTGATTGCCGGTCTGGTGAACGACCTCGATTGGAATGCCAAGATTGGCGAGCTGAGCGGTGGACAGAAGCGCAGGGTTGCGCTTGCCACTCTCCTGAGCCGGGACTGGGACGTGGTGCTGCTCGACGAGCCAACCAACCACCTCGACGTAGAAGGCGTGGCCTGGTTGGCGGCGCACTGCAAAACGCGCTGGGCGGCAAACGCGGGTGGGCTCATCGTGGTGACCCACGACCGCTGGTTCCTGGATGAGGTCTGCAACCTAACTTGGGAAGTCCACGACGGCATCATCGATCCTTTCGAGGGCGGTTATGCGGCTTACATTCTGCAGCGCAACGAACGCAACCGATCGGCCGCGGCCAGCGAGGCGAGACGTCAGAACTTGCTTCGCAAGGAGCTGGCCTGGTTGCGCAGGGGAGCCCCGGCTAGAACCTCCAAGCCCAAGTTCCGCCTCGATGCAGCAGCAGAGCTCATTGCCAACGAACCACCACCCCGCGATGCCATCGGCCTTCAGAAGATGGCCATGCAACGACTTGGCAAAGACGTGGTTGACCTCGAGGGAGTGAGCTTTGCAGCTGGCGAGAAGAGCCTGCTGAACAACGTCACCTTCCGGATTGGCCCGGGCGACCGCATCGGACTGGTTGGTGTGAACGGCGCCGGCAAGACCACGCTACTTAGACTCATCAGCGGCCACCTCGAGCCCATTTCCGGCCGAATCAAACGCGGCAAGACCGTCAACATCGCAACTCTCTCCCAGGAAGTTCGAGAGCTCGACGAGTTTGCTTCCGAGCGAATATTCGAGCTAATTGCGCGAGAGAAGAGCTACTTTCTGGTTGATGGCAAGGAGGTTTCCACGCGTGATCTGGTTGAGCAGCTTGGGTTCACCAGCGCCCAGCTTCAGACCCCTGTTGGAGACCTGAGTGGCGGCCAGCGCCGTCGCCTGCAGTTCCTGCGCCTGCTGTTTGGTGAGCCGAACGTGCTAATCCTCGACGAGCCCACCAACGATCTGGACACCGACATCCTTGCTGCGATGGAGGACATGCTTGACTCCTGGCCCGGCACGCTCATCGTGGTTTCGCACGACCGCTATCTGCTGGAGCGCGTCACAGACACACAGTACGCGCTGCTGGGCGATGGCTCGCTGCGACACCTAACCGGTGGGGTGGACCAGTACCTGGAGCTTCGCCGGCACTCCCTGAAGGCGGCCGCGGCAAAGCCGGGTTCGGCACAGTCCGCGGCGGCGGCTTCCGCTCCTGCGAAAAGTTCGCTTTCGGGCGCAGAGCTTCGCAACGCAGAGAAGAATCTTTCGCGCATCGAGCGAGCCCTGGAGAAACTGGCCACCGATGAGGCGAAGCTGCATCAGGAGATGGCCGCTCACGACCAGAGTGACTACGCTGGACTGGCCAAACTGGCAGAGAAGCAGAACGAGCTCAACGACAAGCGCGACGAACTGGAACTGGAGTGGTTGGAAACCAGCGAGCTACTCGCCTGATTGATTCTTGCTCTTTATAGCCTCGACGGCTTCAACCAGCGCCTCGGTCTGGTACAAGAACATCTCGGACACGCGCGCGTAGATCACCAGGAAGAACGCCGACTGAAAGGCCAGACCCGCCAGGGTGGCACAGATTCCAGCCCAAACCGGCTGATTCAACCAGCCCATGACAATTCCGAGACCCGAAAACAGCAGGAAAACGCCGCCGAAAATCTTCCAAGAGTTTTTGTAGCGATTTGCGAGCTTTCGCATCTTTTGCAGACCAGACATGCGACCAATGTAGCAAGCATCTGGCAGACTTGTAGCGTGGCTTAGGCCACGTTGCCCCATGGTGTAATGGCAGCACAGCGCCCTTTGGAGGCGTTTGTCTAGGTTCGAGTCCTGGTGGGGCAGCGGCAAACGAAGGAGTTCGATGAGCGAGCAGCGTCTGGCGGTAGTGGTTCTGGCGGCTGGCCAAGGAACCCGCATGAAGTCGAGCACACCCAAGGTAATGCACGAGCTGGCCGGCCTCCCACTCCTCGGCCACGTTCTCACCACGGCTTTCGGGCTGGGCGCCGCCCACGTTGTGCCTGTGGTTCGCCACGAAAAAGAGGCAATCGCGGCCTACATCTCCCAGACTTTCCCAACCGCTGTGATCGCCGAGCAGGACGAAATTCCAGGCACCGGTCGCGCGGTTGAGTGCGGCCTTGCCGCTCTGCCCGCCGACTTCGACGGCACCGTAGTTGTTACCAGCGGCGACGTACCGCTGCTCGATGTAGCCACCATCGAGGGAATGCTGGACAGCCACCTGGCGGGCGGCTACAGCGCCTCCATCCTCACCACCTTCCTGGCCGACCCAACCGGTTACGGTCGCATCTTGCGCTCCACCGATGGCGAGTTCTTGCAAATCGTTGAGCAGAAGGACGCAACCGAGCAGCAGCGGGCCATCGACGAGGTGAACGCAGGGGTTTACGTGTTCGACGCCAAGGCGCTGCGCGCCGCGCTCGCCAAGGTTGGCAGCCACAACGCCCAGGGCGAGAAGTACCTCACCGACGCCGCAGCAGAGATGCTGCACCAGGGTCTGAGGGTTCAGGCTGTCTCCATCGATGACGAGTGGTTGGTTGCGGGCATCAACGATCGCGCCCAGCTGAGCGAGGTTGCCGCCGAGCTAAACTGGCGAATTTGCCGGGCCTGGCAGCTGGCTGGTGTGACCATCCTGGACCCAAACACCACCTGGATTGACGTGACGGTGAGCATTGGTCAGGACGCGGTGATCTTGCCCGGGACCTTCCTGCGCGGCCTTACCTCCGTTGATGCCGGCGCAACCGTCGGCCCCGAGAGCTTCATCACCGACACCGCGATTGGAGAGGGCGCCAGCGTTGTGAAGACGCACGCCACCACAAGCCGAATTGGCGCCGGGGCAAAAGTTGGTCCATTCGCATTTCTGCGTCCTGGAACAGATCTTGGTGCAGACGGCAAGATTGGCGCATTTGTCGAAACCAAGAATGCCGTCATCGGCGAGGGTTCGAAGATTCCGCACCTAAGCTACGTTGGCGATGCCCAGATTGGCGACCACAGCAACATTGGTGCAGGCACCATTTTTGCCAACTACGACGGCGTGAAGAAGCATCGCAGCAGCATTGGTTCGCACGTTCGCACCGGCTCGCACAACGTGTTTGTTGCGCCGATTACAATAGGTGACGGAGCCTACACAGCAGCGGGAACCGTGGTGCGACGCGATGTCAAGCCTGGTGACCTCGGCATGATGGTGGCACCGCAAAAGAACATGGCGGACTGGGTGCTTTTGAAGCGTGAAGGCACCGATGCCGCAAGGGCTGCAGAGGCCGCGCGAGCAACCGAGCAGAACGACTAGAAGAGAGCCAAAGTGACCATTTCAACTCCCAACAGCAAGAAACTGGTCCTGGTTAGCGGTCGCGCTCACCCAGAGTTGGCTCAGGAGGTTGCCCAGCTGCTCGGCACCAAGCTCACCGAAACCGTGGCGTACGACTTCGCGAACGGCGAGACCTTCGTGCGATACGAGGAATCGGTTCGAGGCGTTGACGCATTCGTCATTCAGGCTCACCCTTTCCCAATCAACCAGCACGTGATGGAACAGCTGCTCATGGTTGACGCGCTCAAGCGCGCCTCCACCAAGCGCATCACGGTGGTTGCACCATTCTTCCCATACGCCCGCCAGGACAAGAAGCACAAGGGTCGCGAGCCAATCTCGGCGCGCCTCATGGCAGACCTGTTCAAGGCCGCCGGCGCCAACCGCCTCATGTCGGTTGACCTGCACACCCCTCAGATTCAGGGCTTCTTCGATGGCCCGGTTGACCACCTCTGGGCACTGCCGCTCCTGGCCGACCACATCGCTGCCAACTACGAGGTAGAGAACCTAACCGTGGTCTCGCCAGACTCAGGTCGCGTTCGCGTTGCCGACATCTGGGCAGACCGCCTTGGAACCCCGCTTGCCATCATCCACAAGCGCCGCGACCCAGACCGCCCAAACCAAGTTCAGGTTCACGAGCTGGTTGGTGAAGTTGAGGGACGCACCTGCCTTTTGGTTGATGACATGATCGACACCGCCGGCACCATCGTCGCAGCCGCCAAGGCCCTGAAGGACAACGGAGCCGCAAAGGTTATTGTTGCCGCAACCCACGCCATCTTCTCCAACCCAGCCGTCGAGCGCCTTTCGAGCGATGCCGTTGACTCGGTTGTTGTGACCAACACCCTGCCGATTCCCGCAGAGAAGCAGTTTGAGAAGCTCACCGTGCTTTCGATTGCACCGCTGATTGCATCGGCAATCGAGGCCGTGTTCTCGGACGACTCGGTCTCGCGTTTCTTCCCTGGCCACGCCTAAATCGGGCGACGAACCGCTAACAGATACGCCGAGTCATGTCGCAGCCAAAGCAACAGATTGGGCTGCTCAGCGCGGTATTCATTGGCCTGGCGTCAATGCTTGGAGCCGGCGTCTTCGTGGTTTTCCACTCCGCCTTTGCGCTCAGCCCAAGTGGCTTTTACTGGGCGCTTGCGCTCGCTGCGCTGGTTGCCACCCTCAACTCCTGGAGCATCTATTCGCTTGCCCGCGCGGTTGATCGCCCCGGCGGGGTCTATGCCTACTCGCGCGTCTATCTCAACGATGGCTTCTCGTTCGCCTCGGGCTTTGCCTTCGTGTTTGGCAAGATTGGTTCGATTGCCGCTATCGCGCTGGCCTTCAACTCCTACGTTCTGAGTGAGCAACCGTTTTGGCCGGCGGTTCTCGCGGTGGTTGGCCTCACGGCAGTGAACATCCTGGGCATTCAGCGCACAGCCGCCGTTGCGGCGGTCCTCGCCATCACAACCACCATCTACTTCACATTCATGGCCGGTGCCGGGCTCATTCTTCCCGCCCCTGTTTCGTCACTCCCGCTTCCCAACGCGCCTCTGGGTTCATCTGTTTTCGGAGCAGCTGCTGTGTTTTTCTTCGCCTTTGCTGGCTACGCCCGGGTGGCAACGCTAGGCAACGAGGTGCGTGACGCCAAGCGAAACATCCCAAAGGCAATCGTCATTTCGCTGGCAATCGTCATGGTTCTCTACACTGCACTTGCGTTTGTAATGCTCAAGTTTCTTGGTCTAGACCTGCTCACGGCCCCGGCTCCGTTCAAGAATCTGGCCGAACATTTCATCCCAGTGGTTCCGCATCAGGTGACAATCGTGGTCGCAACCCTTGCCTCGCTAGGCTCCATGCTGGCACTGCTCGCCGGTGTAAGTCGCACCGCTGCATCGATGGGCGAGGACCGCGAGCTGCCCGCATTCTTCCAGTCCCGCAATCGCTATGGTTCGCCCTGGGTGGCGGAGGTCATAATCGCCGCCGGGGCCATTGCACTGATCGCGGTTGGAGACCTCACCTGGGTCATTGGCTTCAGTTCGTTCAGCGTGCTGTTCTATTACTCGATTGGCCACCTATCGGTGCTTCGGCAGAGCCGCGATGAACGGGTGGCGCCGAGGGTTTTGGCCGTTGCTGGCTTCCTGCTCTGCTGGCTGCTTGCGCTGCAGGTTGAGGGCCCTGCCGTGCCCGTTTCTCTAATTGTGCTGGCCCTTGCCCTTGCCGTGCGGTTTGTGGCAGTTCGCCGCCGCGCCAGCGGGAGCTAGGCCAAGGCCTTCTTGATTCGCTGCAACGAGATTGGTTCTGCCGTGCCCAGCTGCTGGGCAAACAGGCTAACGCGAAGTTCCTCCAGCATCCAGCGCACTGTCACGAGTTTTGGGTCTGCCTTGGGGGTCAGTGGAATCTTGCCGCCCGCCGCGGAATAGAGGGCCAGCGCCTGGTCCAGTTCAGCCGATCCCAGGCGGTCACGGTTTGGGTTCTCGTTCAACTGCTCAACGCGGCGTTTCACAGCCTGCACGTAAACCAGGATGCGCGGCAGGCGATCCAGCCCTGCGGCCGAAACCATTCCGGGATGAATCAGCTCATCGAGGTGCGCCTTCTCGGCAGCCAATACCGGCAGGAAGGCGAACGCCTTGGTCTCCGCGATGGCCTTGCCAGCCTCACGCACCGCAACCATAATCTTTGCCATCTGCGCGCTGGTATCAAACACCGTGTCCATGATTGCCGACTGCACGGCGGCGTTCAGTTTCTCAAATTCGGTGGTTGTAAGCACCATGCCATCGGGGCGAAGTTTGTAAAGTTCACGGTTTATGCAGGCGGCTATAACGTCGTCGATGAACGCCGCGAAACTCTGATACGGCGCGGTGGTGAGGGCAAGATTTTCGGCCTGCGTGAGGTGTTCCTTCACGTAGCTGGCCGGTGACTTCACTGCCAGCTGAGCCAGCGCCCTAACCCCGCGCGGATGCTCGAAGCGTTGCTCCTCCCGCGTGCTAAACAGTCGCAGCGAGATTCCATCCTTGGCTGCAACCAGCGCTGGGAAGGCTCGAACCACGTTGGCTCCGTGCCGGCTCTCCAGGCTTTCGGCGATGTCTCCCAGGTCCCAGGTGGTTATGCCGGTGCGCTCAACGCTCGAGTGGCTACGCTCTGCTAGCTGCGCAACGGCCTCGCGGTTGTGGCCCGCGAGTTTCTCCTTGAGGGCCGCAAGGTTGGTGTCCAGGCCAAGCGTCTTGCCGCGTGCGTCCACAACTCGGTAGGTCATGCGCAGGCCATCGGTGAGGCGGGTTTGGTCAAAGTCCTCGGCGCGAACCACGGTTCCGGAGAGTCGCTGCAGGGTCTCGGCCAGAGTTTTGCTGAGTGACCCGGCTGGCTCATCGGGCATGGCTGCCAGAGCCTTAGATGCCCAATCCGTTGCCGGCACCACGTTGCGGCGAATGGCTTTGGGCAGGCTCTTTATCAACGTAGTGACCAGCTCCAGGCGAAGCCCGGGCACCAGCCAGTCGAACTCAGCCGAGTTGAGCCCCGCCAAAAGCGGCAGCGGAACTTCAACCGTCACTCCGTCATCGATGGCCCCAGGGTTGAAGCGATAGTGAAGCTTCAGTTGCTGCCCGCCCAGCGCCCAGATGGACGGATGCTCCGCCTCGTTATGGCCGGTCTCCTGCTCGCCCAGGAGGTCGGCTCGGGTGGCCGTGAGAAGGTCTGGGGTCTCGCGCCGAGCCACCTTCCACCAACCCTCGAAGGTGCGGGTGGAAACTACGTCCGCCGGAATCCGGGCATCGTAGTAGCGGAACATGTCCTCTTCATCGGGAATCAGCTGCGGCTTGCGACTGCGCTCGGCCAGGGCCTCCAGCTCGCGAATCAGACTCTTGTTTGCCTTCTGGAATGCCTGAACCGAATCCCACTCTCCGTCAACCAGCGCGTGTCTAATGAACAGCTCGCGGCAGTAGCCGGCATCGATGCGCGCGTATTGCATGCGGCGGTTTGTGACGATTGGCACGCCAAAGAGCGTGACCCGCTCGTAGCCAACAACCGCGCCCTGCCTCTTCTCCCAATGTGGCTCCGAGTATTGACGCTTGCAGAGGTCGCCAGCGAGCTTCTCAGCCCATGCCGGGTCAATTACGGCGTTCATTCGAGCAAACAGGCGACTTGTCTCAACCAGCTCGGCGCTCATCACGGCCGCGGGTGGTTTCTTTGCCAGGGTGGATCCGGGGAAAATCACAAACTTGGTTCCGCTGGACCCAAGGTACTCGGCTGCCATCTTCTTGTTCTGGGAGGCTTGTTTCTCATTCACCTGCTTTAGGCCGATGTGGCTCAGGAGACCCGCCAACAGCGCCTTGTGAATGCCATCGGGGTCAACCTTTGGCGAGTTCACCTCCAGGCCCAGGGGCTTGGTTAGCGAGCGCAGCTGCCGCACCACGTCCTGCCACTCGCGCACGCGCAGGTAGTTCAGATACTCGCTTCTGCACAGCCTGCGAAACGCCGACGAAGAGAGTTCGCGCTGCTTCTCTTCCAGATAGTTCCACAGGTTCAGTAGCGTCAAAAAGTCGCTGGTCGGGTCGGCAAAACGCGCGTGTAGCTGATTGGCCGCCTCGCGCTTCTCCAGCGGACGCTCGCGTGGATCTTGAATGGTGAGTCCCGCAACAATCACCATCACCTCGCGGGTGATTCCAGAGTCTCGGCTGGCCAGCAGCATGCGTGCGAAGCGCGGCTCAATTGGTAGCCTGGCCAGCGCGCGACCGGTCTTGGTCAGCTGCGTGCTGCCCTCATCGATGGCACCTAGCTCGCGCAGCAGCCCCAGACCGTCACGCACGCCGCGGGGGTCCGGTGGCTGGATGAAGGGGAACTTCGTGATGTCACCCAGCCCCAGGTTGGCGGCCTGCAGAATCACGCTCGCCAGGTTAGTGCGCAGAATCTCGGGGTCCGTGAACTCCGGGCGGGACTCGAAATTTTCCTCGGAGTAGAGGCGGATGGCAATGCCATCGCTGGTGCGGCCACAGCGACCGGATCGCTGGTTGGCGCTGGCCTGTGAGACCGCCTCTATGGGCAGGCGCTGTACCTTGGCCTTGGGGGAGTAGCGGCTGATGCGCGCGGTACCGGTGTCAATCACGTACTTGATTCCGGGAACCGTGAGCGAGGTCTCTGCAACGTTGGTTGCCAGAATCACGCGGCGGCGCACGCCAACCATCTTGCTGGGCTCAAACACGCGATGCTGTTCGGCCGAAGATAACCGGCCGTAGAGTGGCAAAACCTCTGTGCCCTTGGCAAATACACCGCCCGTCACCGCCCCCTCGATGGCGTCCTGGGCGTCTCGAATCTCGCTCTCGCCACTGAGGAACACAAGCACGTCGCCTTGCGCCTCGCCCTCCAGCTCCTTCAGCGCCGCGATGATGCCCTCTACAAAGTCATCGGGGCTGGGTTCGGCCGCCTCGTCTAGGTCGTCACCGCCGGTCGCCTCGCCAACCGGGCGGTAGCGAATCTCAATCGGGTAGGTGCGCCCAGAAACCTCGATGATCGGTGCATCGAAGAAGTGTTTGCTGAAGCTCTCTGGATCGATTGTTGCGGACGTAATGATGAGCTTTAGGTCTGGCCTGCTAGGCAGCAGCTGCTTTAGGTAGCCCAACAGGAAGTCGATGTTTAGGCTGCGCTCGTGTGCCTCATCGATGATGATGGTGTCGTACTGCTTGAGTTGACGGTCGCGCTGCAGAGCGTTCAGCAAGATTCCGTCGGTCATCACCTTGACCACGGTGTCCGGACCGGCCTGATCTGTGAATCGCACCTGATAGCCAACCGGGCCTCCCAGTTCAACGCCCAGCTCCTCGGCGATGCGTTCCGCCACCGCGCGGGCCGCGATTCGCCTCGGCTGAGTGTGAGCGATGGAGCTGCGGCCGAGCTCGAGGCACATCTTAGGGATCTGGGTGGTCTTGCCCGAACCCGTGGCACCGGCGATGACAACCACCTGATTTTGGCGGATCGCCTCGAGGATTTCATCCCTGCGCTCACTAACCGGCAGGCCGGCTGGATAACTGAGGTTGAGGGATTCCACCGGTTAAGCCTAGAATAGAAGTAACAACGGCGAGGGCTGCGAGAAATCAAAGCCGTTATCGACGGGGTCGCTCTCAAAGCCATCCATTCGTTGGGTGGCTTTTTTCATTAGAGGCCCCTGCCGTATCACTTTCAAAATAAAGGAGACATCATGTCTGATTTCAAGCTTGTAGGCGAGTTCCGCACCAAGTTCGGTAAGGGTGCTGCACGCCAGGCCCGCGCCGCCGGCCGCACCCCAGCCGTTATCTACGGTCACAAGAGCGAGACCCGCCACGTTACCCTTCCAGCACACGAGACCCGCCTGATCCTGCGTAACAAGAACGCACTGATCGAGCTGACCCTCGATGGCAAGTCCGAGCTGGTTCTGGTTAAGTCGGTTTCGAAGGACCCAATCACCCAGATCATCGAGCACATCGACCTCGTAGAGGTTCGCGCTGGCGAGAAGGTTCACGTTGAGGTTGCAGTGCACATCGTTGGTGAGAGCCTGAGCGGCACCACCATCGACCTCGAGCACAAGACCGTGAAGCTGACCGCAGAGGCAACCCACGTTCCTGAGTTCGTTGAGATCCACTTCAACAAGGAGGCCGCTGGCCACCACGTTCTGGCCAAGGACGTAGTCCTTCCAAAGGGCGTAACCATGGACCTCAAGGCAGACGAGCTCGTTGCTTCGGTTGTTGCAACCGCAGCAGGCCACGCCGACGAGGTAGCAGGTCAGTAGTCTGGTCTCGTGACCGACAACATCTTTCTCGTAGTCGGGCTCGGTAACCCCGGGCCCGGCTACGCGTTTAACCGGCACAACATTGGTCAGATGGCGGTTGATGTTTTGGCCAAGCGAATTGGCGCCAGCTGGAAAATCCACAAGGCTGGAGCCGTGGTGGCCGAGGGTCGCCTGGGTTTTGGGGGAGCCAAGCTAATCCTGGCCAAGAGCACCGGTTACATGAACACATCCGGGCGCCCGGTCTCTGCTCTCATGAAGTTTTACGGGGTAGACCTGGCTCACACCATCGTGCTCCACGACGAGCTCGATATTCCGCCCCACGAAGTGCGCATCAAGGTGGGCGGCGGTCACGCAGGTCACAACGGTCTGCGTGACATAATCGCTGCCTGTGGTGGCCCAGACTTCAACCGAATCCGCATTGGAATCGGACGTCCTCACGGTCAGATGCCAACCGCCGACTTCGTGCTCAAGGACTTTCCCGCTGGCGAACGAACCGAGGTGGCGGTCACCGTTGAGATTGCGGCCGACGCAGTTGAGTCCATCGTGACCGACGGAGTCCTAGCGGCGCAGCAGAAGTTCCACGGCAAGTAGCGCTACTTGGGGCAGTTACCCAGCGAGTAGTCGCCGAACTGGCTGCTGGCACTCACTGAGTTGCTCGGTTTGGTAGCCAACCCCATCAGCTCCTGTGTGCTGCCCCTCGGGAGACCGCTAGGGAAGTCGCCATTGGCAAGAATCTTGTCCACTCCGATAGCGAGGCAGGCCTGGTATCCGGGTTCACTTACCGACAGCAGGTAGGTCTTGTTGCCGGCAGCCGCCACCAGCTTCCAGGCTTTGGATAGTGGGAACCTCTTGATCGCCTCGTTCAGAATGTTTTGGTTTAACTCCAGGCTGAACGGGTCGGCTTTGGTGGCGTGCACGCGATAGTAGGCAACCAGGTCTAGGTAGGCGGCCATGCGGATGGTCTGCTTAGTGAGGTCCGGCACATCCTCGTGCAGCTTGGGGTAGTCGAAAAGCGTGCTTGTCATGATTCCGTAGGAGTAGGTGTATTGCCCCAAACTGTTGTCAACCACACTTCGAGAGGAGGTGTTGGTTGGTGTTGCTGTTGCTGCAGGCGCCTCGTGCGGTGACATTCCACGATGAAGCTCGAGGCCAAACGGCACTCCCTGCGTGGTCTTGCCGGTTACCAAGAACTCGTTCGACAACATGGCCCACCCGGTGCTGCGGGTGTAGCAGTCCATGACGTCTATGCAAGTCTGTAGCGCCTGATCACCCATTGCGTGTGGCTTGAACGAGGCATCGTAGAAGGTGTCTAGCGGGTACTTGCCTGCCAGTTCGAGGAAGGTTTGGCAGGCTGTCTTGTCTTGTGGTTTAGCGGAATCTTTGCTTTCGCCCATGACGCACTTGTCCACGTTGCTTCCGCACTCCAGCGGACCCCAGGCTCCGTCCACCATGCTTCTGGCCTGCGTGAAGTACGCGGATGTATCGATGGACGCCGCGAGCTGTTTTTGGAGTGGTGCAGCCAGCTTGATGTGCGCCTTGTCCGCTGCGGTAAGAGGCTGCCCGTTAAAGGTATTTTGCAGCTGCTGGTTGTAGGTATACACAATGCCTAGGAATCCTAGGATGACAATCAAGATGAGTCCGAGACAGCCGAGGCAACTGAACAGGCCAATCTTGGCGCCCTTGCTCATGCCGGACTTCTGGGCTGGCGCAGATGGTTGCTCTGAAGCTGCCACCGCTTCGGATGTTGGAGGAACGTATGCCGACTGTTGGTTCTCCGCCTGCGGCTCTTTTGCGCTGGAAGTGTCTGTCATTTTGGATCCCCCCGAATCAATTGAGTGTTGTCAGACTAGCGGAAGTGGGCGGTTTTGGTTCCCATTTCTCCGATTACCTTAAGTCGGCAATCGCCCTACAATTGACAGCGTGAACACCGCCCCATCTGCGGCTTTGACGAGCCTGTCGTCGCGCCTGGCGGACTCGTACCCGTTTGCAAAAGTCCAAGCGGGCATCAACAAAAACGTCAAGCGGCTCGACCTAATCGCTCAGCTGGGCGCACACCCCGCGGTTGCCGCTGCCATCGCGGAGCTGAGGGCGGGAGCCAAGCGTAGCCGAGTTCAGTTGATAGTG